>Ga0160460_100013_pt1 | contig 460073 bp, 380 predicted proteins | sample HID1973M_E6MG_FD_108238 | JGI IMG/M metagenome (GOLD analysis project Ga0160460, IMG submission 108238) | Enriched mosquito-associated microbial communities from UW Madison campus, WI, USA - HID1973M_E6 MG | ecosystem: Host-associated > Arthropoda: Insects > Digestive system > Unclassified ... | reverse complement strand
CAAGTTTATTGCGATAATATCTATTTTTTGCTGATCCTAAAATAGGTTCTGCCGATGAAGTATCGATTTTACCAAGACGCTGTAAGGCAGCCTCCACATTTTTCTGTTTAAATTTTAATTGAGAATCATAGCCCATGTGTTGCCATTTACAGCCACCACAGGTTCCAAAATGAGGACAAAATGGATCGGTACGCAGTGCAGATTTTTCATGAAGTGTTTCTATTATTGCTTCGGCAAAGTTTTTTTTCTTTTTAGTCAATTTAACATCAACCACATCACCGGGAACGGCTTTATCAACAAAAATAACCAGTTCATCGGCTTTGCCAACGCCCTTACCTTCTTCAGCAATATCAATTATGTGTACGTTTGGAATTATAGTTACCGTACCGGGTTTTCTTCTACTCATTATGCCACAAAGATAGAAAAAAGAGGTTAAAGCTAAGCGTAGAAAGACTGAGGGTTTAGAAAGCTAGTTTTAGGAAAAATTAGACAGTACACTTTTACTCGAACAAGAAATGCCCGGCAATAAAAACTTCGATTTAAAAATTATTTTCCAAAAAATTTAAATGCTACGCCCCAAAAGCCGTCTAACCAATTAAAATTTAGGTCAAATTTTTCATCTACTTGTACAGAAAACTCTAATATTTCTTTGCTCATGATAAAAAACCCATCTATTTCCACAATAATACAAAATTCATACCGAAAACCGAAACGGTACATATTAAATTTAAGTTAATTTTACATCAATTAAGCATAAGAGTTTCTTTAACATTAAAATTATTTAAAAGACATTGATGATCAAATTGTTATTTGAATAATCGATATATAATTGTAACTTAATATATCATTTCACATAAAGAGGAGGTTCATCATGAACGTAATCCGTAAAATTGAACATTGGGGAGATGTTCATCATTCAAAATGGCTGGATTTTCTTAGAATTTTACTTGGCCTAATTATTTTTGCTAAAGGTATTTCATTTGTAAGTGATACCTCGGTTCTTCAAAATTTAATAACACAAAACAATGTCTTCGGTTTTTCCAGCGTAATGATTACCGTTGGGATTCATCTTGTAGCATTTGCCCATTTGGTTGGTGGCTTACTTATTATTTTGGGCTTGGTAACACGGTTTGCAGTTGTTATTCAGATTCCAATTTTAGTATTTGCCGTGTTTTTTATTAACCTAACGCCGGGTTTCTCCATGCCCAATTCAGAATTGTGGCTATCTGTGCTGGTTTTATTTTTACTCATTTTATTTTGGGTAATTGGTTCTGGTCCGCTTTCGGTTGATGAAGGATTAAAAAACAAAACTGGAAAGCGTTACGCCTAACCAGATTAATTATTCTTAGTATCTTTCGGCTTGATATTTTGTACATGAAAACGAAGATACTTTTTGCACTGCTTTTTGCGGGATTAGCAAGTTACGCCCAAAGTCCAAGCGACCAATATTTCAATTTAACAAGAGCTGGTTTCAAGGAAAAAAATGCTTTTGAAACTACTGCGTTTGTAGAGAAGTATTTTCGGGTTCCAGGCAATACAGGCTTTAATGCCAGTATTCATTATGTAGAAAACCTTTTAAAAAAAGCAGGATTTGTTGAGCAGAAGCAAAATGAATCAGAATTGCCACTTACTTATCGAATCGAAAAAAGGGCGATGAAGAATAATACCTGGGAGCCGGTTGACGCGAACATTGACATCATTGGAGAATCGAAGCCATTAATCAGCTATAAGACCAACCGCAACATGATTCCTATCAATTGCGGTTCTACCCCTGTTTCTGGAGTAACGGCAGAAGTTGTTTATATAGAAAAGATTGTTCCATCGGAACTTGAAAAAATGGACTTAAAAGGCAAAATTCTTTTTTCAGAAAACAACCCTTCAAGATTATTATCAATTGCGACAAAAGCTGGTGCTCTAGGTGTTTTAGGATACTCAATGCCGAAATATACACAGCCCGAAAAACATCAGACTTCAATTCAATTTGGAAGCATGAAAGCCAATAGCGAAGTTTGGACTTTACTCCTATCTTACGCAGCAAAAGAAAAATTAAAAGCAAATTGTTTAAAGGGTATAACCAAACTTAAAGTTAATATAGAAACTAAAATTTACCCCTCTGAAGAACTCACCATAGTTGCAAACGTTAAGGGAAGCTTAAAACCTGATGAAAGATTTGTTTTTAGCGCACATGTGCAAGAACCAGGAGCCAACGATAATGCAAGTGGTGTTGGAACTTTGGCAGAAATGGCTCGGTTAACAGCAGAACTTTATAAATCAAAGAAAATTGACCCTCAACGCACTCTTACTTTTTTGTGGGGAGATGAGATTGTTTCGACCAGGCGCTACATTACAGAAGACACGCTTCGATCAAAAGGGATTTTATGGGGCATGAGTTTGGATATGGTTGGTGAAGACACAAAAAAAACTGGCGGATCTTTTTTAATTGAGAAAATGCCAGATCCTTCTGCAATTTGGACAAGAGGTACAGATAAGCATACCGAATGGGGCGCTGGCGATGTTCAGGAGAAAGATCTTTTTCCTCATTATTTTAACGATTTTATATTTGATATCTGCAAATCACAGGGCAAGTTTGCCAATTGGACAGTAAATTACAATCCATTTGAAGGCGGAAGCGATCATACTCCTTTCCTTCAAAATAAAATTCCAGGATTATTGATGTGGCATTTTACCGATGTTTTTTATCACACAGATAACGATAGAATAAATAAGGTATCTCCTACTGAAATGAAAAATGTAGGCGTAAGTGGGTTAACTGCAGCCTATACTCTAATTTCCGCTAACGAAAATACAGCTACTGCAACGGTTACTCAGGTTAAAAATGATGCCTTGGTTCGACTTAAAACAGAATTTGAATTAAGTAAAAAGGCAATATCTCAAGGAAAATCAGCTGCAGAAGAAAAACACATTGTAGAGGTTTGGAGCAAATGGTATGTTAATGCACTGGCTGCAATTGCTTCAATGCCTGTGAAAAAAGAAACCACAAAGGTTGGCTCTGCAATTAAACTTGCAACACTGGAAATTGAAAAGCAAACAAAGTTGTATTTGGATGAGTTGAAGTAATTTTAAGTTTGTTAGTTTTTATAATTAATCAAGTTGACAATCACCTTAATCATCATTTCCTTTTCAGACGGATCACTTTCGGCAATTAACAGCGTCAATGCAACCAGTGCATTGTCTGCGATTCTTTTGCTGCCATTTTCATTGTACAAAAGCTTGTTCCGCTCCAAAAACCAAACAAAAAGAAATGCCGCTATGCGTTTATTTCCATCTGAAAAAGAATGATTTTTAGTTACAAAGTATAAAAGATGTGCGGCTTTCTCTTCTAAGCTTGGGTATAATTCTTGACTATCGAAAGTCTGGTAAATGGTCGTTAGTGATCCTTTGAAAGAATCATCTTTTTCGTTTCCGAAAAGCCTGCTGCCTCCAAATTTTACCCTCAAATCATTTATAGCGCTGATTGCTGAATTATAATCAATTTTAAATATAGTTGGAAGGTTTGAAACTTTATAATCTAGCTCTTGATGGTCATATTGATCTAAAACATCTAGTGCATAAACATAATCAGATAAAACCTTAAAAGTACTCTTCAGCTCTTCGTTGTTTAGAAGTTGGTTCGTATGAACGGTGTTTATAAGCTTTACAACCTGTTTTAATTCCTCTAACTGTTTACTTTGTTCTTTAAGTTTCTTATCGTTTAAAACATAACCATTTATCAAATAATCTTTTAAAATTTTATTAGCCCAAATTCTAAATTTTGTGCCTTCCTTAGATTTAACACGGTAACCTACTGAAATAATAACATCTAGGGCGTAATGTAATGTCTTGTAGTTTTTTCCGTCATTTGCAGTTGTCAAGGATTCCTTGACAACTGATTTTTTATCAAGTTCGTTCTCATCAAAAATATTCTTAATATGTAAACTTATATTCTGCTTACTTTTGCCGAATAACACTTGCATTTGCTGTTGAGTCAACCAAATGGTATCATCTTCCAATTTAACATCTATTGACGGAAGACCCTCTTCCGTTTTATAAAAAATAATTTCACCCTTGTTCATTGCTTTAAGATACTATAATATTTGAAATAATTTATTTATCCTATTTTAGCGCATGCCTAAACCTAAAGCAATAATTATCGGAGCAGGAATTGCTGGAATCGCTTCTGCAATAAGAATGGCAACAAAAGGTTTTGATGTTGATATTTTTGAATCAAATGCTTTTCCTGGTGGTAAGCTTGCCCAAATAAAGTCTGAAGGATTTAGATTTGATGCTGGCCCTAGTCTTTTTACGATGCCTAAATATGTTGATGAACTTTTTGAATTGGCGGGCAAAAACCCTATTGATTATTTTAAATATGAAAGATTAGAGGAAATCTGCAGATACTTTTATGAAGATGGCTTAAAACTTACCGCAGGCGCAGATTTAAATAAATTTGCCGACGAGATTGAAGCCAAAACAAATTCTACAGCCAAAGAGGTAAGTGCCTATCTAAAAAAAAGCGAGACCATTTATGAAGTAACACATAAGGTTTTTTTGGAAAGAACGCTTCATAAAATAAAGAGCTATATCCATTGGGATACTTTAAAATCTGTTTTTAAATTTGGGCATATTGATGCTTTTAGAACTCAGAGCAAAGCAAATAGTTCATTTTTTAAGGATGAAAGAATTGCACAGCTTTTTAATCGATACGCTACTTACAATGGATCAAATCCTTATCAGGCACCAGCAACACTAAATGTAATTCCTCATTTTGAATATCATTTCGGTGCATTTTTGCCTACTGAAGGAATGTACAACATTACAACTTCTTTGGTAAAACTGGCAGAAGATCTTGGTGTAAAATTTCACTACAATAAACCAGTTGATGAAATAAAGTATTCAGCAGAAAGCAAACATAAGATTGAGGGAATTATCTGTGATGAGGAATTAATAAAAGCAGATGTTGTGATCTCAAATCTGGATATTTGGTTTACCTACAAAAATCTATTAAAGAATTTCCCAGCTCCTAAAAGACTTCTGCAACAAGAGCGAAGCAGTTCTGCCTTGATTTTTTACTGGGGGATAAAAGGTATTCATCCAGAACTGGGATTGCACAATATCCTTTTTGCCGAAGATTATAAAGCCGAATTTGATTCTATTTGGAAAGAGAAGACCATTTATAAAGATCCTACGGTTTACATTAACATCTCGTCGAAACATATTAAAAATGATGCGCCAGAAAATTGCGAAAATTGGTTTGTGATGATTAATGTTCCGTCCAACAGTGGGCAAAATTGGGATGTACTAATTGCTGAGGCAAGACAAAATATCCTTGACAAAATGGAACGAATATTAAAAAAAGAGATTGCCAGTTCCATCATTTTCGAACAGATTTTAGACCCTAGAAGTATTGAAACTAAAACCGGTTCCTATCAGGGAGCTCTCTATGGTAATAGTTCAAATAACCAATTCGCGGCTTTCTTAAGGCATCCTAATTTTAGTTCCAAAATAGAAAATCTGTATTTTTGTGGCGGAAGTGTTCATCCTGGTGGGGGGATTCCGCTTGCATTGCTTTCAGCCAAAATTATTGACGAGAATTTGAACATTCCTAAATCTTAAAAAGATACATTTGCCAATCATCACATTTAAATTAAAACTATGAATTTTCACACACGTAAATGGATCAAGCCCGAAGATCTCAATCCTAATGGTGGATTATTTGGCGGAAGCTTATTAAAATGGATTGATGAGGAAGCCGCAATTTATGCAATCGTTCAACTGGAAAATCCGAAGGTTGTAACCAAATATATGTCTGAAATTAATTTTGTAAGCTCAGGGAAACTTGGTGATATTATAGAAATGGGCATTACAGCCACTGCTTTCGGCACAACTTCTATTACCATGTGCTGTGAGGTTAGAAATAAAATCACCAGAAAAAGCATTTTAACAATCGATAAAATTGTTTTCGTAAACATTAACGATTATGGTGATCCAACGCCACATGGAAAAACAAAAATTAAGTACATAGAGGAACAGTTTGCCCAAGAAGCCGAGAAAGAATAATTCGATTAAAGTTCATATTAGTGAACTAATGATCAATAAACTACCTACTAATTAACCAATTTAGATTCGAGCCTTTCAGCATCTAAATCGAATGCATTAACAACTACTCTTGCCTGTGTGTAAAAAGGATCACGTTCAAGAAGTTTTAATTTTATAAACTCCAAAAGTTGTTCATCATCCATATTGGCAATTAATGGTCGTTTTTGTCTGTTATGCAATCTAGAAACCAATTGTGCCGGTTCCATTTGTAGATAAACAGTTTCGCCATTTGCATTCATCCATTCCATATTATCAAAAAAACATGGCAAGCCCCCTCCTGTTGCGACAACGCAGTTTTCTGGATAAGGATAGGTTTTAAGCATTTCGCTTTCGTAATTTCTAAATCCAGCTTCACCAAATTCGGCAAAATATTCGGCAATGGTTTTACCTGTTTTTGAAACAATTTCGGCATCCAGATCGATAACCGGGCAATCTAACCGATGTGCCAATTGTTTCGCTTTTGTGCTTTTACCGCATCCCATAAATCCGATTAAGAAAACTTTCATAATTGATGCTCTCGTTTTAACATAATATAATCTGTTACCGGCGGATGAATTCCACTTCCCTTAATTAAGGTTGCAATTTGCGCCCGGTGATAAGTGGAATGATTGGCTACATGAAACAAAATATCCTGTACAAGGTTGGTAAATTCCCCTTTTGAATTTTTGTAAGTTACTTCTTCATCCAACGGAATGGTATCCAATATAGTTTCGAAAAGGTTAAAGTTTTCTTCAGAAATTTCCGCGAAAAGACTAAGCCCAATCTCATCCCATACACCAAATTTAGGCTGTTGATTTAAAATTCTATTTGCCCAAATGTGCTGTGCATTTAAAACATGACTGAAAAGAGAAATTGCTTTTAAAGAGATATCTTGCTCGCTCTGAAAAATTCCGATCAGTTTTTTATCTGCAACTTGAGTATAATGTAAAATTTCCCTTAACATAATTAAGCCAATTTAACTCTTGGATCTACATAGGCATATAAAATATCAACCAAGATGTTGATGACCACAAACACAAAAGCTATAAATAATATGGAGCCCATTACCACAGGAAAATCGGACATTTCCAAAGCAGTAACTGTTGTTCTGCCCAAGCCATTATAGCCGAAAATATATTCAACAAAGAAAGAACCTGCAAGTAAAGAGGCAAACCAACCAGAAATTGCCGTAATAACCGGGTTCATTGCATTTTTTAGAGCATGCTTGTAAATTATAGCATTTCTACTCAATCCTTTTGCTCTGGCTGTACGAATATAATCTTGCGCCAGAACATCTAACATTGCACTTCTGGTAAGCTGAACAATAATTGCCAAGGGTCTTAAGCCTAAAGTAATCATTGGCAACCATAAATTTCTGAGTGTTAATATTTCGCCATTAAAAGGATCATAACTGTACAAACTTCCACTCATTTTTAATCCTGTATAGTTACTTAAAACAAATCCGAATAACCAGGCAATGATAATCCCAGCAAAAAAAGAAGGAGCAGAAATGCCTAAAATTGCAAATGCGTTCGATGCCTTATCAATCCAGCTGTCTTTATAAACTGCAGAAACCACGCCTAAAAATACCCCAATAATTGTGGCAAAAATCATTGCAGTTAAAGAAAGGATAAAAGTATTTGGAACAGTTTCAGACAGGATTGAGGTAACATCTCTTTTGGTTTGGTAAGAGCTTCTCAAATACGGCCACTTCAAAACCAAAGCTTTTTTATCAAATGAAATGAGTTTAGCGAAGTGATATTTATTTTGAGTTGTACTATCGTTATTCAAAACACTAACTGGAGATAAATCATTAACATACAGCACGAACTGCATTGGCTTAGATTTGTCTAAACCAAATTCCTTTCTCACAGCTTCTAGCGATTGAACATCAGCACGTTGCCCCATTGTCATCCTTGCCGGATCTCCAGGCAAAATATTAAAAAGCACAAAAACCACGAGTACCACACCGGCCATAACCAGCAAACCGTACAAGAGTTTTTTTAGTGCGTATCCTAACATTTATTTGCTGAAATATTTTTTCGATAGTTGATCAAAACTGGGCACATTATGAAAGTGCCACTTATTAATTACGACGCCGTTTTTCAGAAGCAAAACACCTGGATTTGCCCGGACCATACTTTTTAACGGAACGGCATCAGCATAAAAAACTTCAGAAAAAAGGTTGTTTTTCTTGATAAACACTTCAGCATCTTTAGCAGAATTGGAAGTTAAAAGCACACTTCTAATGTTAAATTGTTGTGTAGCATTTAGGGCAAGCGCATTCAAATTACCTATAACATTTTGATTGGCATCTTTTAAACTATAAGCAACAAATACAAAATTATAGTATGGGTTTTCGATAATTTCTTTCGTATAATCTGTACCAGAAGCATCGGTAATAATTAAATCTTTGATTTTTGGCTCAAAACCTTTTTTTACCAGTCGCTTGGTAGGTTCACCGATGATTTCCCAATTATTATCTTTCCAGATTTCCGTTTTCAGGTAATCCTTATCGCTCATGTCTTTTTCTTCCTTGGTTTTTTTATTTTTGAGGTGATACATGATTTCGAATTCATCGGGCTTTTCTCCCGGAGGAATTACCATTAAAGAAGGGATATGTGCGCCAACTTTATAAGGAAGAAAATCAATGATGGGGAGAAAATTGTACGTGTATAATCCGAAAACCAATGAAATTATGGTTACCGTTATGGCAATGTTTTTTTGAGCCAGTGCGTGATTGGTAACAGGCTTAATTAAATCTTTCTTGAGGAAAATATAGATAATCAGTACCAGTAGAATTAAATCTTTAGTAAAAGATTGCCAAGGTGTTAACGGAATTGCATCGCCAAAACAACCACAACTTGTAACCACCTTAAATGCGGCCGAAATAAATGTTAAAAGGGTAAAAAAGATGATTAGCAATAATAAACCCCAGGCAACTTTTTTGCTCCAAAATCCTAACAACAGTAGGGCACCGAGAATAATTTCTAATGTACAAAGCAAAATAGCGATGCCTGTGGCTATTCCATTAAGAAAATCCATATGGAAAACCTCAAAATATTCTTGAAGCTTATAACCAAATCCTAAAGGATCGTTCGCTTTTATTAATCCAGAAAAGATAAATAATGCCCCAACAAAAATTCTTGCGAAACTTAAAAGTTTATTTTTCATCTATTATTTAACGCCTAATTTAATCAATGCAAAAACAGAATAATTTAACATGTCTTGATAATTGGCCTTAACACCTTCTGATGCCAAGGTTTGCCCCTCATTATCTTCAATTTGTTTAACCCTAAAAATCTTCATCAAAATTAAATCAGTTAAAGAACTGATTCGCATATCTCGCCAAGCCTCTCCATAATCGTGGTTTTTGGCAAACATTAAATCTTTGGTTTCTGTAACTTTTTCTTCAAAAATCTTCTCTACCAATTCGTATGGCATCTCATTTGCGTCGCTATCCGATAGTTCCAACTGCATCATTGCAATAACGCAATAGTTCACAATACCGATGTATTCTGAAGTAATGTTCTCTCCTACTTTGCTCACCTTTTTTTCTTCGAGTGTACGGATGCGCTGAGCCTTGATAAAAATCTGATCGGTGATTGAACTTAGCCGTAAAATACGCCACGCGGTGCCATAATCTTTAGTTTTTTTTAAAAACAATGATCTGCAAACCGCAATCACTTCATCAAATTCTGTAGAGGTATTTGTTTGTGCCAAAGCCAATATTTATTTAGTTTTTAGTGTATTTTTGTATCGAAAAAACAAAAGCTAAAGATACATCTTTAAAGCGAAACTCAAATCCCGAATGGGTTTATTATGGTAGAAAAAACCTTTTTTGAACCAAAAAAAAGCCTGAATGTTAAAGGCAGACTTATTGATCTGAGTACCCCAAAAGTTATGGGGATTTTAAACATTACCCCTGATTCCTTTTATAGCAGCAGCAGAACAAACTCAATAGATCAAGCCCTAATAAAAGCCGAACAGTTTATAAATGAAGGCGCAACCTTTATAGATATCGGTGGTTATTCATCACGACCTGGTGCCAAAGATATTTCTGGAGAAGAGGAGCTTAATAGATTGGTGCCTGTAATCGAAAGGCTTAGTCGTGAGTTTACTGAAGTTGTAATTTCTGTAGATACTTTTAGGGCGAGGGTTGCCGAAGAAAGTATCCAGGCTGGTGCTCACATTATAAATGACATTTCTGCTGGCGATTTGGATCGAAACATGTTTGATACCATTGCTCGCTTAAACGTCCCATACATTATGATGCACATGCAGGGAACTCCACAGACGATGCAAAATCAACCTTTTTATAAAAATGTCTTGCTTGATGTGATTGATTATTTGGCTAAAAAAATATCACAATTAAAAGCATTGCACGTTCATGATGTAATTATTGATCCTGGTTTTGGCTTTGGAAAAACAATTGATCACAATTACGAACTTTTAAATCAATTAGAAGATTTCAAGATTTTTAAATTGCCCGTTTTAGTTGGCTTTTCAAGAAAAGGAATGATCCATAAAGTACTGGAGACATCTGCAGCCGAAGCATTAAATGGAACAACGGTTCTTAATACCATCGCTCTGCAAAAAAGAGTTTCTATCTTGAGGGTTCATGATGTTAAGGAAGCCGTGGAGTGCATAAAATTGGTAGAGCGGTTGTTTGTTTAATTGTAGAATTGTCTATATTGGTTAACTGTTTAAAATGGTTAACTGTAAATCGACTTAAAATCTCTGTTGTTATTGGCTGAACATGATTAAACCCAACGTTTAATTATATGCACATTTATTCTTTTGAAAAACTAGAAACCTGGCAAAAAGCACGAGTGTTTAGAAAAGAGATTTATATTCTAGTAAGAAAATTCCCCAAAGAAGAAATCTTCGGGTTAACGAGTCAGATTAAGAGATCGGCAAGCAGCATTGGAGATTGCTTAGCAGAAGGATCAGCCAGAATTACGCCTAAAGATAAAGCTCATTTTATCACAATGTCTTATTCAAGCGCTATTGAAACTGTTAATCACATTATTGGCGCACATGATCTGGGGTATATTGATTCAGACGATTATAATTCCTTCAGATTAAAGTTAGATGAATTGACAAATAAATTAAATGCTTTAAGAAAATCAATTTTAAAATAGGTTTTCCAAAACAGTTAACCAATTTATATAGTTCAAACATTTAATCTGGTAGAATTTAACCAACAGTTAACCGGTTTGAACAATTAACCCAATAACTTTACGAACAATTAAACATTTTAACGTTTCAAACCCTTAACCTTTAAGCAAACATTTCTTATCTTGCCCTAAATGAAAGGTTTTGATTTCGATTTCTTAAAAATTACCGTTACAGATGTTGTAGATATTGTATTAGTAGCCTTATTAATCTACTATGTTTACACTTTAATCCGGAATACACTTGCTGTAAATTTATTGGTGGGCATGTTTATCATCGCAGTTTTTTACTGGGTTGTAAAGATGTTGCACATGGAATTGTTAACCGCAATCATAGAGAAATTTATGAGCGTAGGGATTATTGCCCTAATCATAATCTTTCAGCAGGAAATTAGAAGATTTTTACTGCTCATTGGAAAAAATGCGTTTCTGCAGAAAAACAAGGCCTGGTGGGGTTATTTATTCGGAAGAAAGGAAATTGAGAGAAATAATCTTGCCCGTATAAAACCCATTATTGATGCTTGCAAAAGCATGAAAAAAACCCGTACCGGAGCACTAATGGTTTTTGTTAAATTCTACGATGAACAGTTCTTTGCAAATAGCTGTGAAGTTGTTGATGCTAAAATTTCTAAGCGATTACTGGAAAGTATTTTTCAAAAAAACAGCCCGTTACATGATGGTGCAGTGGTTATTTCTGAGAATAAAATAAAAAGCGCTAGCTGTATTTTACCTTTAACCGATAACGACAAGCTTCCTTCACAATTCGGATTAAGGCATCGTGCAGGAATCGGTGTTTCTGAAACCACAGATGCAGTAGCTGTTATTATTTCGGAAGAAACCGGAGAGATTTCTTACGCCAAACAAGGTAGGGTAAGAATGAACGTTTCTTTTGGTGAGCTGGAGAAACTGTTGAATAAAGACTTTTAGCAGGAGCAAAGAGCAAGGATAAAAGAACAAAGATAGAGAAACGAAGAATAAAGAACTCTTTCTTAACAAATTTTAGATGGAAAATTTCCAAATAAAAAAGGAGCAAGGAATTAGACAAATTGTCTTTATTCTTTGCTCCTTATTCTTTTATCTAATCCTATTAGCAGTATTGCTCAAAAGCACCAATTAGGTTATCAGCAATCATTTGTGCTGGTCTGCCTTCAATTTGATGACGTTCGATCATGTGAACCAATTTACCATCTTTAAACAAGGCCATTGCTGGTGATGACGGCGGAAAAGGCATCATATAATTTCTCGCTTGATCTACAGCCTCTTTTTCCATCCCTGCAAAAACTGTTACCAATTTATCTGGATGTTTTTCGTGGGCTGCTGCTGCTCTTGCTGCCGGACGAGCATTTGCTGCCGCACAACCACATACAGAGTTTACGACAACTAAAACTGTTCCTTCACCTTTTATAGCTTGATCAACCTCTTGTGCATTTTTTAATTCTTCAAAACCTACGTTGGTTAATTCCTTACGCATTGGTTCTACTAAATATTCTGGATACATTATCGTGAGTTTTTTTATTTACAATTTGAATGCTACAAAAATAAGAAAATCGAATGGCTCACCGCCATTCGATTTATATTTTAAAGGTAAAATTAATTACTGCAAGCCTTTCTCTCTCAATAACTCTTTCATTAATTGAGGATCTCTTAATGCTGCCCATCCAAAAAATGCGATCATTGCAATTAAGCAGATGATGTAAAGAAGACTTAAAATTGCGCCAATGATACCGCAAATTTTACCCGCTTTAGTGTTCTTATAAGATGATATTGAATAAGCATTTGGATCCAAATTGTATTTTTTGATATCGCTACCTGCTAAAACCCAGGCAATAATTCCGAAAATTAATCCTATCCCGTAGCAACAGCAGGCCGGAATAGAAAGAATACCTAAGATTAAAGCAATTGTAGCATTCGGCAAATTTGGCTGCGCCATACCTCCAAATTGCTGAAAAGGTGGCGCTGGCTGAAATGGAGGTGGTGTGCCCGGAGTGTTATAAACAGGCTCTTGAGGCGCATCATCTTTTTTCGAAAGATCTATAGGTTGATTTTGCTGAGGGGTTTCTTGTTCTTCGGACATAGTCGATTTAGATAAGTTGGTGATTGTATATTTTGTAAATGTAGTTGATTAAGATAATTGATGCAATACCAATAAAAACGATTTTTATTAATGATGCCCCAAATTTAAAATCTACTTTTAAATGGATGATTGTAAATAGTACAATAAATATTAATGGAATTGTTGCTGGATAAAATTTAAAAGAATCTATAAAATCTCCTTTTAAAAGCGATAAAATCGAACGCTGTAATCCACAACCCGGGCAATCAATCCCAAAATAAAATTTAAATGGGCAACTTAATAAATGGTGACTAACCCAATCAAAAAAACTATTGTGCTGTTGAGCCATCTATATCTTCAATAAGTTTAATCTGGCTCTCTTTCCATATTTTATACTTCTCCAAATCTTTAAGCACTTGCTTATAAACCAGGTTAAGAACAAAAATATCATCAATAAAACCCAACACGGGCACAAAGTCCGGTACAACATCAATGGGAGACAAAAAATAAACCAAGCCTCCAACAATCGCGATGATAGATCGTTTTGGAATTTCAGTGTAATCACCATTTACATAATCCTTAGAAACCGCAAAAAGCAAGAGCAATTTATTCCAAACACCTTCCAGCTCGCCTTTATTGGTTACCGCTTTTCCTAAAGCATCTTGTATGGTTTCGCCAGCCTTAGTTTTATCGTTAAGAATTACTGTAGCTCTATTCTGAGATTTTTTAAAGAAATCCAGTATTTTTTGCCTGTTTAATTTCATAGTATGATTCTAGCAAATTACCGACCAAAAGCATCATAATTGTCTTCTGCGTATTTTACAAAGCGATCTATTAGTTTTATGTTTTTATTTTCAATGGAAGTTAAGTCATTATCAACATTGCCCGCAATTGGAACATACCATTCTACCGGATCAAAAAATTGCCTGTAAGTACTCTTTTTAAACGCGTAACCATGTCTGGCGAATATGGTATTCTTTATGATCTGTAAATCTAATTTCCTTAAGTTTTTCAAATCTTTTTCTTTAAGAATTGTCGTCGATGCATTTAACTTAAAAATTTCATCTGATGCACTTCTGTAAAAAGGATTTCCAATGGTATCAATTTTACCATTTTCAAGCGTATCATACTGATCTACATTTTTTGATTTGCTCCAATCCACATAGCTTGTCTCGGTAGGGAGCATTAAATTCGCATTATAAACAAACTGTTTTTTCAGCAATTTATATTCTTTTGCCGGCCATTTTAATTCGGTTTTGTAAGCTTTCCATTTTCCTTTTAAAGTGTCGTTATTTAACTCCATTTCAAAACGTCCATCGTATTTATCTGAACCGGGTTCATCCAAAACGAAGGTTATTTTACCACCATCATCTGATAGTTTACCTAATAAAGGACGACTATTTCCAGAAACTACACTTTGAGCAATAACCGTATCCTTGGTTATCTTTTTGATGATGATGTTCAGTTTACTCGGTGCATCAACCATATCGCCTTCATATTCTTCTGTTCCCTCTTCTATAAAATCGCCAACCCAAAAACCGTACAATTCCTTATGAATTTCAGTTTGGGCTGGAACAGTAGAATTTCCAGAAGAAGCTTTTTTCTTATCCTTACAAGAAAATATAAAAAGGGAGATTAGAGCAATTAGAAAGATTTTTTTCATTGAATAGGTTTTCTTTTGATGAGCCATTCGGCAATTAATAAATTTGGTATCCACCCCAACCACGCTATAATTTGATAGACATCCATTGGAGCGGGATGAAATAAATATACTAAAATTACTTTCCACAAGCGCAAGGTAATTGCTGATGTTGCCAAAGCAAAACTCCGATACATAAATTTCTTATGTTCTGGAATATTCCTTTTGAGAATTAATAATATAGCTTTCAATGTAAAAAGAAACCATAAAATACCGAGAATGATGAATGAGGTTTTAGCGATTAATCCTCCGTTTGCGAACCAACCTATAAAAATTCCCGATGGAGAGGCCAACAATAAAACGAAGCCCACATACAAGTAGCCTAAAGTTTTATGCACTCTTGGATAGTTTACTAGAATTTTGGAGTTGAATTGCGTAAAACCAGCCAGCAGAACAAAAATTGCACTGTATACGTGTGTGTAGAAAATTGGCAGATAAGCCTTGATTTCTGAGACTTCGGTCTGTTTGATTTGTAGAAATGAAACTTCGCGATCAAAAGGAATATAACGCAAAGTAATTTGAAGCATTAAGATAAAAAAGTAAGCAAAAAATAAAAGCCAAGCAAGGCGTTTGTAGTTTAAGCTTTTCATTATTTCTTACTAAATATCGCAAGCAGTTTTTTATCAAATGCAATCGGAATCAATTTATCGTTAGCGATATCCTCCTCGTATAACTGTTTTTTTACTGGATCGAAAACGAATCGAGCGATAATCGGCATCCTATCTGGATAACTCTCGTGAAGGTTAAAATTATAGGTTTTAGAATAGCCTTGAGAAAGGTCTTTTTTAGGGTCTGGACTAGTTTCTAGCATAATCCCATATGATGTACCCCCATTTTTTATGACTCTTTCATATAAACCTTTAGTGTATTGTTTACATTTTGGAGCAGTTTCTACAATTTTATAGGCTACCTGTGCCTTTTTACTTTCTTTAATTTGAGCAAATGCAAAATTAACCGTTAAACCTAAAATAAGAAAAATGAGGACTTTGTTTTTCATAAATCTGTTCGATATTTAAGACGCTTTCATCATTTCCAGAATATCATCCACGTATTTCCGTTCGTTGGCTAAACGAGGTACTTTATGCTGTCCTCCTAATTTATCCTTCGCTTTTAACCAATTGTAAAAAGTATTTGCAGGTGCATTGTGGACTTTTGGTCTACATAGCGCCATATCTTTAAAACGCTTGGCATCGTAATCCGAATTAACTTCACGCAAGGTTTTATCCATTACATCGATAAATTTTTCAAAGTCGTTAGGCTGTTTATCAAATTCTATAATCCATTCATGCCCACCAGCCTTTTCGCCCTTAAAATAAATTGGCCCGGCCGTATAATCTTTAATTTCAGCGCCTGTTTCTGCACAGGCTTTGGTTAATGCCTGTTCTGCATTGTCAATAATCACTTCTTCGCCAAAAGCGTTTATAAAATGCTTGGTACGGCCTGTAATTTTGATTCGGTATGGAGAAAGCGAAGTAAATTGGATGGTATCGCCAATCATGTAACGCCACAAACCGCCATTGGTAGAAATTACAATAGCATAATTTTTATTCAACTCCACCTCACCCAATAAAAGTGCTTTTGGATTTTCATCTCCAATATTTTCCATTGGAATGAATTCGTAAAAAATGCCGTAATCCAACATTAAAAGCATTTCTTCAGAATTATCCTGATCCTGAATCCCAAAAAAGCCTTCTGATGCATTATAGGTTTCCAGATAATACATGTCATTGGATGGAATGAGTTGCTTAAATTGTTCGCGATAGGGCGCAAAGTTTACAGCACCATGCACATATAGTTCTAAATTTGGCCAAACTTCCAACAGATTTTTTTTGCCAGTAAGTTCTAGCACTTTTTTGGCTAAAACGATTGTCCATGTAGGTACGCCAGAAATACTGGTTACGTTTTCCTGAATGGTGGCTTCTGCCATTCTATCCATTTTGATTTCGTAATTATCCATCAAGGCGATAGACATGTCTGGAGTACGATAAAATTCTGCCCAAATCGGTAGATTCTTAATCAGCACAGCAGATAAATCACCGTAAAAGCAGTCTTCGTTAAGTTGATTAACCTGATGACTCCCGCCAAGAACCAAACCTTTTCCGGTAAACATCTGATTATCGGGCCGATTGTTGCAGTAAATGGAAAGCATATCCTTTCCACCTTTAAAATGGCATTCCTCTAAAGATTCTTCTGAAACCGGAATAAATTTACTTCTATCGCTTGTTGTTCCTGATGATTTTGCAAACCACTTTATATCAGATGGCCAGAGAATGTTCTGTTCACCATTAAGCATCCTTTCGATATATGGTTTGAGCGTGTCGTAGTTTTGAATAGGAACACGTTCCTGATATTGTTGGGTAGTTAAAATAGATTTGTAATCATACAATCTGCCCCATTCGGTATTTTCTGCACTGTCAATTAAAGTATGAAACCATTCTTGCTGAACATCATGAGGATATTTCATGAAAAGCTCAATCTGATGGATTCTCTTTTTCATTAACCACGTAAAAATTGAATTTACAAATGCCATAAGTTTTCGGGAAGATTAAAAATTCTTACGTTTTAAAACGAAATTAGAACCCAAATAAACTTTTCTAACCATTTCATTTTCAGCCAAAACCTCTGGAACACCTTGTTCTAAAATTTTCCCTTCGAAAAGCAAATAAGCTCTATCGGTAATGGAAAGTGTTTCCTGCACATTATGATCGGTAATTAAAATACCAATATTTTTGTGTTTGAGTTTGGCAACAATACTTTGAATTTCTTCTACTGCAATTGGGTCAACACCTGCAAAAGGTTCATCCAGTAAAATGAAGTTTGGGTTAGCGGCTAAGGCACGGGCAATTTCTGTACGACGACGCTCGCCTCCAGAAAGTAAATCGCCACGGTTTTTACGCACTTTGTGTAAACTAAATTCATTAATCAATTCCTCTAATTTATCTTTTTGCTCTTCTTTGCTCATGGTACTCATTTCCAAAATGGCCAAGATGTTATCTTCAACTGTAAGTTTTCTAAAAACTGAAGCTTCCTGAGCTAAATAACCAATTCCCTTTTGGGCCCGGCGATACATTGCATCTTCGGTAATGTCTTCATCTTCCAAATAAATCCGACCTTCATTAGGCTTAATTAATCCAACAATCATATAAAATGAAGTTGTTTTGCCTGCACCGTTTGGTCCTAAAAGGCCAACGATTTCACCTTGACTAACGTTGAAGGAAACATCATTTACAACAGTGCGTTGTTTGTATTTTTTAACCAGATTTTCGGCTCTTAAGATCATTCTGTATATTTTATAGATTAAGGAATAAAGAACAAGGATAAAAGATAAGGTTGCCATATTTTCGGTTTCCCACTTTGCCCTTTTTCTTTATTCTTTTATCCTTGCTCCTTTATCTTTATTCCTTTAATATTTAATTGCAAACGCTTTTTATCTCTCCAAACGTTTTCTTCTATGGTATAACAAACAGAAAACGGCACTTTTGGTTGCAAAAGATTTTCATATTCTGCCAAGCCAAATGCAATGCCTTCAAAAATAGGCGAATTTTGTTGTTTTATATTAACTTTCAAATGATTTGCTCCAACCACCATTGCGTGTTGCGCCAAATATACATTGTGTGTAACAAAAACCGGGGCCATATTTTCTGGTCCAAATGGTCCCATTTGAGCTAACACCCTATGAAATTTACCATCAATTTGAGCCAGCTCTATTTCCGAATCAATTTTAATCATAGGCGTTAAAAGCTCATCGGTTATTGTTGCAGAAACAATTTCTTCAAATTTATCTGCAAGAGCTTCTACATTATGTTGTTGCATGGTCAAACCTGCGGCGAATTTATGACCGCCATACTGATCCAGTAAATCAGCACAGCCACTTAAGGCCTCGTATAAATCAAAGCCAACAACCGATCTGCAAGAACCTGCAACTAAGCCATTTGATTTGGTTAAAACAATTGTTGGGCGATAATATTTTTCGGTTAAACGCGAAGCCACAATACCAATTACACCTTTATGCCAGTTTTCGTTAAAAACAACCGTTGTTTTTTTGTTGATCAAAATTTCACTTTCGCCAATTAAAGCCAAAGCTTCGCGGGTAATGTCCTGGTCGTATGTTTTACGTTCTGTATTTTTTAAATTGATTGATTCACTTTGCTCCGCAGAATTTCCATCCACCTCGCATAGCAACATCGCTACCGCATGTTTGGCATGGTCTATCCTGCCCGCAGCATTAATCCGCGGACCTAAGGTAAATACAACATCGGTAAGTGTATAGGTTTCTTTTTTGCCCGAAACCTCCATTAAAGCCCGAAGGCCCTCGCAAGGATTGTTGTTTAATTTCTTTAAGCCGTGATAAGATAGGATTCTATTTTCTCCTACAACCGGAACAATATCCGCCGCGATACTCACCATCACTAAATCAAGATATTGCAGATAAGTATCTTTAGGTAAATGGTGTTTTTGAGAATAGGCCTGCGCCAGTTTAAAACCAATTCCGCAACCTGCCAACTCCTTAAACGGATAATCGCAATCGCTTCTCTTAGGATCTAAAACAGCAATGGCTTTTGGTAGTTCATTACCAGGCAAATGGTGATCGCAAATGATAAAATCGATTTCAAGTGAATTTGCGTAATCAATTTTATCGATTGATTTTATCCCACAATCTAAAGCAATAATTAAAGAAAAGCCGTTTGCGCTGGCATAATCTATGCCTGCTGTCGAAATTCCATAACCTTCCAAATAACGATCTGGAATGTAATATTCTATGTTTTCAGTAAGCTGATGAAAAAAACTATAAGCCAATGCTACAGAGGTTGTTCCATCTACATCATAATCTCCATAAATCAAGATTTTTTCGTGAGAAGCCAGTGCTTTTTCAATTCTTTCAACGGCTACATCCATATCCCTCATTAAAAAAGGATTATGAAGATGATCCAAATCTGGCCGAAAAAAATCCTTTGCCTGATCGTAATTACAAACGTTTCTCTGCACTAGTATTTGAGCAAGCGAGCGATCTATATTGAGTTGTTCTGCTATTGTTGTTATGGTATCATCATTGCAATTTGATGCCTGCACCCATCTTTTTTCCATTATCTTTGTTTCCGAACAGTAAATATACATTTTAATTTTAATCCCCTGTACAGTGCAAGTTCATACCTTATTTGAAGGAACCTATTCTGTTGATGCAACGAAAAAATTTGTTCCTTTTGATTCTACAATTCATAATTTTAAAGATAGGCCGGCTTCTTTATTTATAAATGTTCAGCCTTTTTTGGTTGAGCTGAAAAATGATTTGATATTATTTGATACCGGCTTGGGATTCAGCGATGAACAGGGTGAATTAATTTTGCATAAGAATATCCGTAACGCTGGCTTTGATCCAACTGATGTAACCAAGGTTCTAATGTCTCATTTACATTACGACCATTCTGGAGGCATGATTCATAAACTTGGAAATGATAAAGTAGAATTAAGTTTTCCAGATGCTGAATATGTAATTAATCATGGTGAATGGGAAACTGCTTTTAGCAGTACATCATCTTCCTACCATACCGATATTTTTGAGCATTTGCAACGTAATGCGCAGTTAAAGTTTGTTGAGGGTGATGGAAATTTAGATGAAAGCATTGCTTTCGAATTTACTGGCGCACATTGTCCAAACCACCAGGTTTTTTTATTAACCGAGGGAAACCAAAAAGTATTTTTCGGTGGTGATGTTTTACCAGAACCCGAAGAACTGGTTAAGAATTTTATCGCAAAATATGATTTCGATGGTCGCAAGGCGATGGAGTTGCGAAAAGAATTTGGCAAAAGAGCTGCCGAAGAAAATTGGGAATGTTTATTTTATCATGGCAAGAGCGCTGCAACAGGTTTTGTAGATGCTGTTGAGGGTGGATTTAGGATTAGGTAAGGGTAACCTATAACCGTTGACTGAAGTCAACGGCAATGAAACTAACCCTCCGCAAAAATATTTCGCCAATACGATCGCTATATTCTTTGCCGTCTGCTTCAGCAGACGGAGGATAAATAAACACAGAAATTCTGCATTTTACAACCCCTGTTTCTTATTGGTGGGAAGTTTCTAAACCCGATAGCAGTGGCAGCCTCCGATTTTTTTTATCGGAGCTATAACGGATAGCGGGAACAAACTTTAATTGTTGAAGTGCCCCTGCTTTCCAAAACTTGATCAAAGGATATCATACATTTATGGCAAGCGCATTGAGATTGCATTGTAATTCGAAATGACTGAATACAAAAAAGGCTTGCTCAATGAGCAAACCTTTCTTAATTCCGAGACGGGAATATTTATTTTTTAGCTACTAATTTAACTGCAAGTTCGAATTCATCGTAGATTGCTTTGTCGCCAATGCTTTCGAAGAATGATTTTGAACCATATTTAATGTCATATTTAGTTCTATCTACTACAATTTTAGCTGCAGTTGCAGTGATTGTACCATCAGCATTTACCGCTACAGTTGCAGGGAAAGTTAATGGTTTGGTAATACCTTTAATGGTTAAGTTACCTGTAACCGTTACGTTTGCGCCTGAACCAGCAACTTTAGTAATTACGAAATTTGATGTAGGAAATTTATCTGCACCGAAGAAATCGTCTGCTTTTAAGTGACCTTCTAATTTTGCACTTCCATCAGCATCTTTAATTGAAGTCATATCGATGATGAAACCACCACCTGTTACACTTTTACCATTAACATTTAATGTTCCTGATTTTAAAGCAATTGTTCCATTGTGCGATCCTGTTACTTTTTTACCAACCCAAGTAATGGTAGATTTTGAAGCATCTACAGTGTAAGTTACTGGCTTAGTAGGGTTTTTAAAAGCTGACAATGCTACTACTGCCACTAATAAAAAAATTGAGCTAATTTTTAATTTCATTTTCTGGTTTTTTAAATTATGATACAAAGATATAATTAAGGCCGACCCTTTGTTATTGACCTATGTTAAGTTTTTCAAAAATAATCGGATTTATTTAATATCGTTCTATTGACAAAGAAATTATATCGAAGGTTTAATTTGTTTATGTTTTTTGTGAGATGCATTTAAACGTCTTTCCAGGTTTCTAGTATAGCGAATTATTTCAGACTCTATTTTCAAGGTATATGTTTAAATCAAAATGAATAAATTTCACTAAAAACTGCAGTAAGTTAAATAATTATTTATTTTTAGCGTTACCAACATTCTAAATCAAAAACAATCTTAAATTCCACATGAAAACCAAATCTTTTATTTCTCTAGCCTTGTTATCTTTATTATTCGCCTTATCGAGTTGCAATTTCAACAGCACTTATTTAAACCGAGAAGAAGATAAAAATGAAGCACAAAAAGTTGCCGATAGTTTTTATAAACTGTTGCAGAAAAACGAATTTCAAAAAATAAATCCTTTTCTGAGTGAGCAATTCAAGGCTGTTACAAGCTCTGAAAAATTAAACGATTATTTAAGAGGTGCTTTGAACAAATTAGGCGAAATAAAAAGCGAAAAACTTGATCATTGGGAATCTAAAATAGTAAAAGGCACAAACCCTTCGGCTATTTATGTACTTTATTATATTGTGGAGAGAACAAAATATCAATCGAAAGAAACGGTTACCCTAGTTGGAGAAAACAATCAGATTAAAATTCAGGGTTACAATGTAAATTCTGATGGTTTGTTTAAGTAGCAAAATCTTTAACTGCACATTAACTGAACGTTAATCTTATATCATATGCGAAGATTAAATACGAACATCAATTTGATTATAAAACAAACTGTAGATCAAATGATTTCCATACTGATCTTTTCGCTTGAATCCCTAAATATTCTTTAAAAAAAATCTGCAAGTTTTTGTGCTATAAATTCACAAAAACTTGCAGATAATTTGGTCTCACCCAATGAAAGTTCGTGGGGTTGGCAAGTACTTTATAATCCCTCTCCAGAAGAGAGGATATTTAAGGGAACAACATTAAACTTAATGGTTCAAACCACAATCCTTTGTTTCCCTCTCCTCTGGAGAGGGACTTGCAAAAAACAATTACCTCAAACTTTAATAGGGTGAGGCTCCCTTAAGGAACAATTTCTTCCAAATAACTTTCAACCGGTGGACAAGCACAAATTAATGATCGATCTCCATGGCTGTCGTTAACACGACCAACTGATGGCCAGAACTTGCGCTCCAACACATAAGGAAGTGGGAAAGCAGCAGTTTGACGGCTGTAAGCATGATCCCATTCGTTTGCCGTAATTACTGCAACAGTATGTGGTGCATTTTTTAATGGATTATCAACCTTATCTAAAGTACCGTTTTCTACTTCGGTAATTTCATTTTTAATCGCGATTAAAGCATCACAAAAACGGTCTAACTCGTGTTTAGGCTCAGATTCTGTAGGCTCAACCATTAAAGTTCCTGCAACCGGGAATGAAACCGTTGGAGCGTGGAAACCATAATCCATTAAACGTTTTGCGATATCAGTTACCTCAATTCCGAAAGCTTTGAATGAACGGCAATCTAAAATCATCTCGTGTGCACAACGACCCTGAGCGCCTGAATAAAGCACTGGATAATGTTGCTCTAAGCGAGCTTTCATATAGTTGGCATTTAAAATCGCATATTTTGTTGCATTGGTTAAGCCTTCGGCGCCCATCATTGCGATGTAAGCATGAGAAATAATCAAGATTGACGCTGAACCCCAAGGTGCAGATGAAACTGCAGAAATTGATTTTCCTTTGTCGATATCTACCACAGCATGACCAGGAAGATAAGGAACTAAATGTTTCGCCACGCCAATTGGGCCCATACCAGGACCTCCACCACCGTGAGGAATACAGAAAGTTTTATGCAAATTTAAGTGGCAAACATCGGCCCCAATATTGGCTGGGCTTGTTAAGCCAACCTGAGCATTCATGTTTGCCCCATCCATGTAAACCTGTCCGCCGTTAGCGTGAATGGTTTCACAAATTTCGATAATGCTTTCTTCGAAAACACCATGCGTTGATGGATAAGTTACCATCAAACAAGAAAGGTTGTCTTTGTGTAATTCTGCTTTTGCTTTTAAATCTTCAACATCGATATTACCGTTTTCTAAAGATTTTACCACAACAATTTTCATATCGGCCATTGCCGCAGAAGCAGGGTTTGTACCATGAGCAGAAGCAGGAATTAAAGCTACGTTACGGTGGAAATCGCCTCTATCATGGTGATAAGCACGAATAACCATTAAACCTGCGTATTCGCCCTGAGCACCAGCATTTGGCTGTAAACTCATCGCAGCAAAACCGGTAATTTCGCTTAACCATTTATCCAATTCGTTAAAAACCGAATAATAACCCAATACTTGATCGGCTGGAGCAAATGGGTGAATGCGACCGAAGTGAGACCAAGTAACCGGAATCATTTCTGCCGTTGCGTTTAATTTCATGGTGCAACTGCCCAGAGCAATCATCGAATGGCAAAGCGATAAATCTTTTGCTTCTAATGATTTGATATAACGCAACATTTCATGTTCTGAATGGTGCGAATTAAAAATTGGGTGCGTTAAATATGCCGAAGTACGCTGTAATTCCGTTGGAATAACAGTTTCTACATTTTCTACAACTTCAACCTGATCTGCAGCTACTGCTTTAACTTTGGCAAAAATTTTGGCTATTAAAGCTACATCTTCAAAGGTTGTTGTCTCATCTAAAGAAATTGTGACAACGCTTCCATTATAGTTTAAGTTGATTTCGTTATCAATACAACCCGATTGGATGCCACCTTTTAAATCGCCCAATTCGAAACGAATGGTATCGAAATAAACTGAACTCAATTGTTCGAAACCTAAATTTTTTAAAGTGCTGGCTAAGCTTACTGCCAAACCGTGAGTACGTTCTGCAATTGCTTTTAAGCCTTTCGGACCATGATAAGCAGCATAAAAACCAGCCATAATGGCCAATAAAGCCTGTGCTGTACAGATGTTCGAAGTTGCTTTATCTCTACGGATGTGCTGCTCGCGGGTTTGCAAAGCCATACGTAAAGCATAATCGCCATGGCTATCAATGGTTACACCAATAATACGACCTGGGATTGAACGTTTATATTCTTCTTTAGTTGCGAAAAATGCTGCATGCGGACCGCCAAAACCCATCGGAATACCGAAGCGTTGAGTCGTACCCACAACAATATCTGCACCCCATTCGCCTGGAGGCGTTAATAAGGTTAAGCTTAAAATATCAGCAGCAACTGTTAATTTAATATTTTGGTTATGCAGTTCCGAAGCAAAGTTTTTGTAGTCAAAAACCTCACCATTGCCAGCCGGATATTGAACAATTGCGCCGAAGAAATCTTCTGTTGCAACAAAATCCAAATGACTTCCGATAACCAATTCAATACCGTAAGGATTGGCACGTGTTTTTAAAATATCTATCGTTTGAGCGAAAACCAACTCCGATACAAAATACTTTTTGGCCGCTTGGTTTTTACGCGTACTGTACTGCATAAACATTGCCTCAGCTGCCGCTGTTCCCTCATCCAATAAAGAAGCATTTGCAATTTCCATCCCGGTTAAATCGATAACCATTGTCTGGAAATTTAACAAAGCCTGCAAGCGGCCCTGAGCAATTTCTGCCTGATATGGCGTGTATTGCGTGTACCATCCCGGATTTTCGAATACGTTACGCAAAATTACTCCAGGTGTAATTGTATCGTAATAACCTTGACCAATAAAGCTTTTAAAAACTTTATTCAACAAAGAAGTTTGTTTTAAAGCATTAAGATATTCGGTTTCTGATTTTGCTGCAGGCAAATTTAAGGCCTGTTTTAACCTAATTGTTGCCGGTACAGTTTGTTCAATTAATTCATCAATCGAATTTACGCCAACGGTTTGCAACATCGCCTCAGTATCTTCCTGATTTGGCGCAATATGTCGGTTTTGAAACTCTTCTTTGTAGTGGATGTTTAAGCTCATGCGGTGTGAATAATAAGATGCCGCAAAGGTAGGAAAAACGAACTTGTTTTTTACTATAAATCAATGTAAAAAAGGTGTCTTATTTATGCTTAAAAGCGACTAAAAAAGTAGATTTTAAGCTATGGTTTCAAGACAAACGTTTGAGTAACATCCCGAAGAATTTAGTTTATTTGGAAAGCAATGACTGTATAGAAATTAAAGTCTGTTCCCGCTATTTGCTACAATCTTTTTGTTGGCTAGTGTGATATTTAGGGCTATTGCAAACAAAAAGTATTTTCGCGGCTGTCGGGTTTAGAAAATCAGGAAACTGTAAGAAAACACAGTTTGCAAAGCGCCAATTTTGGCTAAAGCCCTGGATGCTTATTTAAGGTTCCGTCAGCTAAAGCAGACGGCAATGAATCTTGACAACCTGTTTAGATATATTGACAAAAGTAACTGAGATGGTTTTAGTTTTAGTGCCATTCAGCTTAGCCAACGGAAACCTAAAGCAGACGGCATGAATGTTAGTGAACCTAACCAAATTAAGCCTAAAGCACAATGCTTTTTTTTATTTGCACTTAGATCTTAATTCTTTACTCCTTATTCTTTGTTCTCTAACCTACTTCTGCACCTTCCATCCTTCATCTTTACTCAACTTTAATTTATACGTTTTGGTAATGAAGTTGCTGTTTTCGTTTGCATCCTTATCAAATGGAGCAAAATCGGTATTAACTTTTTTCAAGGATACGGTAACTTTTGCCGTGCTCGAATTTACCTGAGAAAAATCTACAGGTTTCTCATCTGATAAAAGATATTCAACCACTTTTACTGTAGCTTTATCATCATCCTGCTTTAAAACCAGTGGGCTAGCCTTATCTGTTAAAGTAATTTGATAAACAAAACTGCTGTCTTTAGAAAGGAACTTTTTTTTCGCCTCTTTTAAATTGATTGAAACCAGGCCTTTGCTTTCTAGTGTTCTGTATTTTCCCAGTTCAACCTTATCGCTTGTACTGCTAAATTTCATTTCTCCAAAATTAAAGCGTGTGGTTTTATATTCAGGATTCGCTTTCAGATAATCCGTAATCACTTCACCAGCCTCACTTTGGTTAATAGTCGTTTTGTTTTTACATCCGGCAAAGCCGATAACAATTATAGATAAAATATAAATGGTAAGTTTTTTCATGTCTTTAAGTTAAGCTTTTTAAAGATATTTAATTTTTTTATAAGTCCGAAGCCTGGAGTCCGAAAGTCGGAAGATATTAGTCAATTAAAACCTTACACCCTAAACCTCTTACCTTAAACCCTTCTTCAAATACTTTAAATTGGGCAAAACCATAGCGGATAAAATTACGGCAACACCAACCCAGCGCAAAAAAGAAACCTGTTCTTGTAATACAAAACCAGCCATCATTACGGCAACAGGCAATTCAGCGGCGCTTAAAATAGAACTTAAAGCCGTCCCGATTCTTGGAACACCTTCTGCATAAAATAGCGGTGGAATTACCGTTCCGAAAACTGCAATAATTAATCCCCATTTTAAGAGCGATCCATTAAGTGCTCCATCAAACAAAAATGTGGGCGGAAAAATGATAAATATTAAAACGCAAGCACCCGTAATCATTAGCGCACTTTTCTTTAACGGTGGATATTCATTTCCAATTCTTCCGCTCAGCATTAAAAAACCCGCATAAGATAGTGCAGCCAATAATCCAAAACCAATTCCCTTTAAACTGATGGATCGAATGCTTGCTTCTACCATTCCACTGGCCAAAACCGTTCCACCTAAAACCAAAAGAATGGCTGCAAACTGTAAGCCTGTCGGACGTTTTTTGAATATGAAGTATTCCATTAAAATGCTCATCCATATAAACTGCATCAACAAAATTATGGCAACTGAATTGGGTACAAGTTTTACGCATTGATAATAAAACACACTAACCAAACCAGTACAAGTTCCGGCTAAAATCATTTTCCACCAAGGTGTTTTAATTTCGATTTCTTTAATCTTGTATTTTGAAGTTCGACTTTGAAAGAAGAATAAAATCCACAGGATTACAGCGCCAAAAAAAGCCTGTGCTCCAGTTACATCGCCAAGTGTATAGCCATCGTGGTAAGCAAGTTTTACAAAAGTAGAAAGGATGCCGAAACTACAGGCACCGAAAAAAACAAGGAGAATTCCTTTTAACATAATAAAGTTCAGAGTGAAAAGTTTAGAGTAAAAAGTTAATTGTATAAAGTGTCCAGACGTGTACCAAAACTTTCAACTTTTTACTCTAAACTTTTCACTCAAATAAGTTGTTGTAAATATTTCTGAACGGTGGTTTCCAAACCCAAATAAAGTGCATCGCTAATTAGCGCATGGCCAATGGAAACTTCCAACAAACCTGGGATGCTCTGCGCAAAGTAATGCAGATTATGCAAATCTAAATCATGACCAGCGTTTATACCCAGGCCTAATTTATTGGCATGGTGCGCAGCCGCAATGTAACTCACTATCGCTTTCTCACGGTCGGCAAAATAGTTATGCGCATACGTTTCGGTATATAACTCAATTCTATCTGTTCCGGTTTCGGCAGCACCTTCTACCATTTCAACTACAGGATCAACGAAAATAGAAACACGAATGCCTTCCTTTTGGAAAACAGCAACCATTTCTTTCAGATAATCTTTGTGTTTTAGGGTATCCCAACCATGATTGGAGGTAATCTGACCTTCATCATCGGGCACCAAAGTAACCTGAGCGGGCTTGTTAGCCAAAACCAGATCGACAAATTTATCTTCCTTACAATTGCCTTCAATGTTAAACTCAGTTGCAATTACTGCCTTTAAATCGTAAACATCCTGATAACGAATATGGCGTTCGTCTGGGCGAGGATGTACAGTAATTCCTTGCGCTCCAAAACGTTCGCAATCTAATGCAACTTTAACTAAATCAGGATTATTACCTCCACGACTATTACGTAGAGTCGCGATTTTATTGATGTTAACCGATAATTTTGTCATGTAGCAAAGATAATGCTTTGGGTTTGTTAATCGGAAACCATAAATAAATTTGACTTTTTTTTGCTCATATTTGTTCAGACGTTAATGAATTTGAAAGATCAGCTTTTATATAAAATCCTCCTAGTTTTAATTGTTGCCGCAAGTGCCTTAGCGCTATTTGGCGGAATTATGGAACCCGACTCGGCATTGTACGCTTCTATAGCTAAAAACATGGTATTGCGAAACGATTATATAAATATTTATGTTCGCGGTGCAGATTGGCTAGACAAACCACATTTAACATTTTGGTTCGCAGCGATGTCTTTCAAGCTCTTTGGGGTTACAGCTTTTGCCTACAAACTTCCATCCTTTTTATTCGGATTATTGGGTGCTTGTTATATTTATAAACTGGCAAAAGATATCTACAACAAAGAAATTGGATTAATCAGTTCGTTAATTTTTTTAAGCTCGCTCCATGTATTGATTTCTACTTTTGATGTTCGAGCGGAAGTTTACATCACCACTTTTACATTCGCAGCCATTTACCATTATTATAAAGCACATCAAGGTTCTTTTTGGCATATCGTTGCCGGGTCATTGTTCGCCGCATGCGCCATAATGATTAAAGGAATTTTTGTTTTGATTCCTGTTTTTGGTGGCTTTATTATTTATTGGCTATCCACCAACCAATGGAAACAGTTGTTGAAACCAAAATGGTGGCTGGCCATTATTTTAATTTTCATTTTCATCATTCCGGAACTTTACACACTGTACGTTCAGTTTGATTTACATCCAGAGAAGATAGTATTTGGAAAAACTCATGTTTCGGGATTAAAATTTTTCTTTTGGGATAGCCAATTTGGACGTTTCTTTAACAATGGCCCGATAAAAGGCAAAGGCGATATTTCATTTTTTCTGCACACTACGCTTTGGGCTTTTTTACCCTGGTCTATTTTATTTTATACGGCAGTATTCAACCTTTTCAAAAGGAAAAACAGAATAAATCTACCATCAGAAAGCATTTTTATTTGGGTAAGTGCGGCAATTACTTTCCTATTGTTCTCGCTTTCCAAATTTCAGTTACCGCACTATATTCTTATTATTTTGCCACAATTTGCAATAATTACGGCCATTTACATACAGAAACTAAAAGACAGAAGCCGGAGAATATTTATCAAGATTCAAAACGTATTGGCCATTTTAGTAATCTTAATTCTTTCTTCAATAGCTGTGTTTTTTAAATTTGATTATAATTACATCGCACTGGTTATTTTAGTTGGATTATTAATTATCTCATTTATACTTTTCAAAGGATTAAGCACCAGCATACTTTTGGCTAGAAGCATTTTTATCTCTATTGGGATGATGATCTTTCTATCTGGGTTTTTCTATCCCTCGGTTTTAAAATATGAAGCGGGAATGGAAGCTGGAAATTGGTTAAAGAAAAACTATCCAAAGGCAAAAGCATCCGTTTTAATGTATCCCGATGCTTATTCTTTTGATTTCTACGCCAATGGTGAACCGAAATATTTCTGGAGTTACGAGGAACTTACCAAGGTTAAAAATAAAGAAGATTTAATTATTTATACGCCAGAGGCTGAACTGGCAAGATTACAAACCGAATACCATACTGAAGTGTTAAAATCATTTGAGTATTACCACATTACAAAACTAACCGGAAAATTTATCAATGCTAAAACACGCCCTCAGGTTTTAGAACATTTCTATTTGGTTAAAATACATTAGCATGGAGTTATTCTTCCGCATTATAAAATTTGGATTAACCGGCCTACTGGGTATGGCGATCGATTTTGGCGCCACCTGGCTTTTTAAGGAAAAGATAAAGGTAAATAAGTATCTGGCCAACGCCATTGGTTTTACCCTGGCGGTAACCAATAATTATTTAATTAACCGAGTGTGGACTTTTCAAAGTACCAATGCACATTGGGGCACAGAATTTACAAAGTTTTTGGTCGTAAGTTTAATCGGCTTGGGTTTAAATACCTTTATTATTTATCTTTTCCATCAAAGAAAAAATGGAACTAATTTTTACGTAGCTAAATTCTTTGCTATTGTAATTGTTTTTATTTGGAATTTCTTAGCGAATATGCTGTTTACGTTTAAATAAGCGGTTTTGAAACACTTTGAGAAAGATTAAGCCTAATGAACCAATAACCAGTGAACAAATAAGCGATCTAAGTAACATTTTTGCCAATAAAATAGAACACCACAAGCCAAATTATCCCTTTAATCAGGAAGAATAAAAACCCAACTAGCCCTACCCGCTTAAACCATAATTTTACTTTTTCTTTGTTCATTGCGCCGTTTGGTAAAGATAACGGATTTGAACTTAATTAGAAAGATTTTAAATAAGGAATTTCATTTTTTTGCTTAAAACTGATGCTACTGATACTACCTTTTCCATCCTTATTATTTGCAGTAACAATTTTAGCAACGATCTGACCATTGGAATAGAAATCGGTCTTAATTGTTTGATTAACAGCCAACTTCTTTTGTTCTAGTTTAAAGTTGAAATTCTTAATGAGATCTTCTTTTAGACTCGCAACTTCATCTATTTGATTGGTTTGGCAGGTTAGCTCGGTAATATTGTTTTCTACGGCTTTTAGCGAGATCAAACGATCACCTTCAAATTCGAGCATGGTTAAACTTTGCGGAAATACTTTATTTTCTATTTTACGAGTTAGTTTATATCCTTTTTGAATTAAAAAATTAGCACCATCAGAAATTGATTTTGCCTGGTAAGCTTTTAAAAGGATAGAAGAAATAGATTCTGGTTTGCTAGAGCCTGTATCGCTACAACCAATAGATAGAAACAATAAAAAGAAAAAATAGAGCGATTTTTTCATAGAATATCTTAGCTTCCTAATTCAAATATAAGATTATTTTTGACTGTTGAAACTTTCGTATTATTTTTAACAATATGAGATACAAATTTCTACTTCTTATAATCCTTTTAGCATCAAGCAGTTTTGCACAAAACTTCGAAATAATTAAGCGATATAAAGTGAGTTATGCTATGGCATCTCAGAATCAAGAAAAACTGATTGCTTTAAGAAGTTTTGTAAGTAACAATCAGAAATATCTGCTTTTAGTAAACCCAAACAGCTTAGAAGCTAAAATAGAAGTTGCCAATAAATACACCTTAAATAGTTTAGAATATTCAAATGTATTGGCCATTTTTAAAAGCACAGTATATGTGAAATCACTGGAAGCTGCATCAGCAAAAGATCTGCAATTGCAAAATGCAGGTATAGATCATGCCATTCCAAACGAAAAAGGCATTACCCTAACCATAGATCTTTGTCCATCGCACAAAGGTTTGGACAGAATTATTTTTCAATCTGTTTTTGATGAATTTAAAAAGATAGAACAACCTGCGCCATTGGCCATATCAGTTTCTGGGAAATGGATGCTCAAACATCAGGATGATCTGAATTGGTTGAAAAGTTTGGTTGATAAAAAAGAATTGGATATTACCTGGGTTAATCATTCTTATAATCATGAAGTAAACAGTTTGCCCTTGGCTGAGAATTTTTTGCTTGCCAAAGGAACAGATTTGGACGTTGAAGTTTTGGAGAATGAAAAGTTGATGCTGAAAAATGGATTAACGCCATCGGTGTTTTTTCGTTTCCCTGGTTTGGTTTCCGATAAAACAATAGTTCAAAAAATTGAAGCGTATGGCCTAATTCCAATTGGCAGCGATGCATGGCTGGCTAAAGGTCAACAACCGAATGCGGGAAGTATTGTCTTGATTCACGGTAATGGCAATGAAGAAATCGGGGTTAAGGATTTTATTAGATTGTTAAAATCCAAGCAAGCGGATGTTATGAATAAGCAATGGCTTTTGTTTGATTTAAGGCAGGGTTTGGAAAAGGAATTTGAATAATTTTCCCGGAGATAAAAAAAGCAGATTTATATTGGTTCTTCATTTCTACCGGAGTGCAATGATGTGGTGAAACCTACCTTCAAAGATTTAGCGTCATTGCTTAGCACTTGGTTCTCCAACACGAGCGAAATGACGAAGTGTTGCAATGACACTACTTTTTTGTTGGCAACAACTTTATCTCCTTTGCCTTAAAGCGGTTATTTACAATTTCGCCGGTTACTTCTGCTTTGCTTACGGCGTTGCAGAAACCGTGTTCGCCATGAGCATCACCAAAATCATCGATGCTTTTACCATCAACGAAATAAGGCTTGCCATCAATTTTTACTGCAAGTTCACAATCTTTACCCTTCATTTTAAATTGACATTCGCCACAAGCAATATCAACAACTTGTTTAGTAACCACTTTTGATGATGCCGCTTTTTTAAGTGTTGTTTGTGCGCTTGCACCAATTGCAAATACACCAAAAACCAGAGCCAATATTAAATTTTTCATGATTGTAAATTGTTTAGATACTTGCCACATATCCTAATGTATAAATTTGCCTAGAGATAAATGGGATGAACAAATGTAGGTTTTTTGGTTCAAAAGCGCTTCAATTCTTTTTAAATAAACCTGATTGTAGTGAGCACGAAATGCAATGGAGTAAAACGGAAAGCAGGACTACAGTTAACCAAGCATTACAGAACCAGGATTTTCTAAAACTTTTTAAAAAAATGTTTCCTTAACATAACAATCAAAAAACCTAAGCTTGAGTATGTTTCTTCTTTTTGGGAAAAATGAGTGATGCCACAATACTAATAACCAATATGCTTAGAATTACAATTAAGGAATGTTCTGTGGTAAAACCCCATTTTTCTAGATATACATGCCCCAGCATTTTAACGCCAATAAAACTTAACAAAACAGCTAAGCCCGTTTTTAAATAATGGAATTTATGGATGATGTTGACCAATAAAAAAAACATGGAACGCAAGCCCATAATGGCAAAAATATTGGAGAAAAAGACGATATATGGATCTTTGGTTACTGCAAAAATTGCGGGGATGGAATCCACTGCAAAAAGTAGATCGGTAAATTCTACAATTAACAGAACCAAAAACAGCGGTGTAACCATCCGTTTGGCATTAATTTTTACAAAGAAGTGCTTGCCTTCGTATTTAGGATGTATGGAGAATATTTTTGATGCCCACTTTACTACAGGGTGATTTTCGGGATCAATCTTATCATCGCCTTCCTTACTAAAAAACATCCTTATTCCGGTAAAAACCAGAAAAGCACCAAATAAATAAAGAATCCAGGCAAACTTTGCAATTAAGGCGGCGCCAACAAAAATGAAGATGAATCGCATAACAATTGCGCCCAAAATACCCCAGAATAATACACGGTGATAGTACTTTTCTTCGACAGCGAATGCGGAGAAAATTAAAACGATTACAAAAATGTTATCTACAGAAAGTGCATATTCTATAACATAGCCGGTAAGAAATTCGAGGCCAAGGTTTTGCTTGTAGAGCATTAAGCTCTCTTGAAAATTATTTGGTAAAAGGCTAATGTTGTGCTGATGCCTATCTACGATTTCTTTTAGATGCGCAAAATCTTTAATTCCGTGGAGTTCTTGCCCTTCGGTTATTAGGATGAAGTAAAAGCCGATGGCCATTGCCACCATAATTAAACTCATTACGCCGGCCTGCTTTAAGCTTACAACATGCTCTTTCCTGCTAAAAAGACCTAAATCTAATGCAAGAATAAGGGCAATAAATAAAAGAAATCCGATGCTGAAGATTAATTCGTTACTCATTTATTTTTTACGTTCCGTAGTGTAGAGTACGAGTTGTTCTAATCCCGTTCTTGCTTCTCCGGCTTCAAATTGGTGTAATATATCAAAGGCATCTTTTTGATACTCCTGCATTTTTTTATTGGCGTAAAAAACACCTTCTTTTTCGTTAACAAAATCTATTATCTGCTGAATTTTAACCGGATCATCCTGATGGTTCTTAACCAGGTTGATGATTTTTTTCCGTTCAGATTTTTCGGCTTTGTTAAGTGCATAAATTAATGGAAGGGTTACTTTTTTCTCCTTAATATCTATGCCCAGAGGTTTACCAACATCATCGGTTCCAAAATCGAAAGTATCATCTTTAATTTGAAAAGCGATACCTACTTTTTCTCCGAATAAACGCATTTTTTCAATAGTTGCATCGTCGGCGCCGGCTGATGCCGCACCCGCAGCGCAACAAGATGCGATTAAAGAAGCTGTTTTCTGCCTAATTACATCGAAATAAAGTTCTTCGGAAATATCCATCCGCCTAACTTTTTCAATCTGCAAAAGTTCGCCCTCACTCATCTGTTTAACTGCTTCTGATACAATTTGTAACAAACGGTGCTCGTTATTGTTTACCGAAAGCAGTAAACCTTTGGCTAAAAGATAATCGCCTACCAAAACGGCAATTTTATTTTTCCAAAGCGCATTAATGGAGAAAAAACCACGGCGCTCATAAGCGTTATCCACCACATCATCGTGCACCAAAGTAGCCGTATGTAAAAGTTCTACCAAAGCTGCCCCGCGATGGGTAGACTCGGTAATGCCACCGCACAGTTTTGCTGCAAAAAACACAAACATGGGGCGCATTTGTTTTCCTTTTTGTTTAACGATATAATGTGTAATCCGATCGAGCAGTGGTGCATCGCTGTGCATAGATTCTTTAAAGGTTTTTTCAAACGCTTTAATGTCAGTTGCTATAGGTTTTTTTATTTGTTCGATTCCCGGCATTATTGGAAAAAAAATTGATTGCAAACTTAGGTTAAATTCCTATAAAACTTTACATTTAATAAAAACATTGCATTGAAAAAACGCTATAAAATCTTAATTGGCCTTTCTGTTTTAATTATCGGGGTTTATTTGGCCGGACCCAAGCCAAAAAAACCACTTTACAGCGAAGAACCGAGCAAGGTTCCAGATTTAAAGGACCTAGATAATTATGTTCAAACAATAGAAAGTGCGCATAAGCTAAAACCAGGCAATGAAGCTGAAATTATCTGGGCAGATTCTACCCACCGGCAAACTGAATATGCAATTGTTTATTTACATGGCTTTTCTGCATCAAAAATGGAAGGAAATCCCATCCATTTAAACCTAGCTAAAAAACTTAATGCCAATTTATATTTAGCCCGTTTGGCTGATCATGGAATTGACACCATTTCGCCGATGCAATATTTTACGGCTGACAAACTTTGGGAAACGAGCAAGCAAGCTTACGCTATTGGAAAAAAATTAGGCAAAAAGGTAATTTTGGTCGGCACTTCTACCGGTGGAACCGTTGCCCTAAAGTTGGCTGCAACGTATCCCGAGATCAACAGCTTAATTTTATTATCGCCAAATGTAGCAATCAATGATAAAAATGCCTGGTTGCTGAACGATCCGTGGGGATTGCAAATTGCCAGAAAAGTTGTGGGCGGTGATGAGCGTAAAGTTGACGGCAGAACTGAAGAATATAAAAAATATTGGTACACCAATTATCGCTTAGAATCGCTTGTAGAACTGCAGGAGTTTATAGAGAGCACCATGTTAAAAAGCACCTTTGAAAAAGTAAAGCAACCCGTTTTAATGCTGTACTTTTATAAAAATGAACTCGAACAGGATCCAGTTGTTCGGGTTGATGCTATGCTCAAAATGTTTAATCAGCTGGGAACTCCAATAGATTTAAAACAAAAAATAGCCATTCCAAATGGCGGAAACCATGTTTTGGGATCTTACATTACTTCAAAAGATTTACCAAGCGTTGAAACTTCTATCGATAGTTTTGTAGGAAATGTTTTGAAGGAAAATATTCATAACCATTAAAAACGCTCAGTTAATTTTTCAGATCATTATTTACATACTCTTTATAAATGAAATATTTTTGCTCCCTTTGCTTTCTTATCATCAGTTTTAACTTATTTGCACAACAGCCTTTTACATTAGGAAAAATTGAAAAAATACAATCTTCTGTTTTAAAAGAAAGCCGAACATTGAATATTTATCTGCCAGAGGGTTATACTGCAGATTCTGCGAAAACATATCCAGTAATTTATCTTTTGGATGGCTCTGCGAATGAGGATTTTATTCATATTGTTGGTTTGGTTCAGTTTTTAACGATGATTGAAACCATGCCAAAATCGATAGTTGTGGGCATTGCAAATGTAGATCGCAAAAGAGATTTCACTTTCCCGACAACTATTAAAGAAGATTTAAAAGATTACCCGACTACGGGAAAATCTGAGAAATTTATTTCGTTTATAGAAAAAGAACTCCAGCCCTTTATCCAAAATAATTATAAAACCAACGAAAGTAAAACCATAATTGGGCAATCGCTGGGTGGTTTATTGGCAACAGAAATTTTATTAAAAAAACCACAACTCTTTAACAATTATATGATTATTAGCCCAAGTTTGTGGTGGAATAATGAATCGCTTTTAGGCGAAGCTCCCAAATATTTAGAACAACAGACCAAAACAAACCCGAGAGTTTATCTTTCGGTTGGCACAGAAGGAAAAGTAATGGAAGGTGATACAAGAAAACTTGCAGAAATTTTAAAACAGCGCACAAATTTAAAATTGGATTTTTTGCCTCTACCGGATGAAAGTCATTTAACTATTCTACATAATAGTATTTACAAAGGCTTTGGTATTCTTTATCAAAAAAAGAAATAAAGATTTATAAGTCAATGCAAATTACTTATCAAACTAACGAAGTTCTGTCCTAACAACACCTTAAGAAACTTAGCAAGTTGATTAATTTAGAATATTCTTAACAATCATCTCGGCATGCACTCTAGAGTTTTCGATAAAAAGCTTGTGCGTATCTAGTCCACCGCAAACTACCCCGGCGAGATATAAACCTTCAACATTGGTTTCCATGGTTTCTTCGTTGTAAACAGGGCAAAGACTTTTAGGCAATTCAATTCCAAATTTTCTAAGCATCGAAAAATCGGGTTGGTAGCCCGTCATGGCGATAACGAAATCGTTTGGTATGGTAACGATTCCCTCAGGTGTTTTAACATCAACTTCTCCAGCTCTGATTTCAATCAATTCAGCATTGAAAAGTGCTTTAACTTCTCCTTCCTTGATTCTATTCTGAATATCCGGTCGCACCCAATATTTTACATGCGGACCAAGATCTCCACTTCGTACTACCATGGTTACATTTGCGCCTTTTCTGTAAGTTTCTAGAGCAGCATCTACGCCCGAATTATTTGCGCCAACCACCACTACATTTTGAAATGCATATAAATGTGGATCTTTGTAATAATGTGTAACTTTTGGCAAATCTTCTCCCGGAATATTCATCAATAGCGGAACATCATAAAAACCTGTAGAAACAATAACGTTATTGGCCGTATAGCTGGTTTTTGAAGTTGAGATTTCAAAAATATCATCGTCTTTTTTTACAACCTGATTAACACTTTCGAATAGATGAATATTTAAATTAAACTTTTCTGCAACGCGACGATAATACTCTACAGCTTCATTCCGATTTGGTTTTGGGCTTATGGTTACAAAGGGCACGCCACCAATTTCGAGTTTTTGAGATGTAGAAAAGAAAGTCATAAACACTGGATAATTGAATAAGCTATTAACCAATGCGCCTTTTTCTATGATAACATAAGAGAGATTGGCTTTCTGTGCTTCAATTGCACAAGCCATGCCGATTGGGCCAGCACCGATTATTAAGACATCGTAATGATTTTCTTTCTGAGGCATTCTAAAAATATTTAATAACTTAAGAGGTAAATATTCACCACCTTGGACATCTAAGATCACCTAAGTTATTTTAATAATGCTTTAATGAACGTAGCCTAAGATTTTCTAAGGTTTCTCAGGTGGTTAAATTATTTAAACTTTCATCGCTTTACTTGGGCAAGCGAAGTCGGTTCTTTTTAAACCTGTATTTTTAATTGCACCATACCCACCAGCAATATCAATTACGTTTTCTACACCCCGGGATTTTAAAATTGATGCCGCAATCATAGAGCGATAACCGCCTGCACAATGAATATAATAAGTTGATTTTGGATTGATCTCCCCTGTCCATTCGTTAATAAAATCTAATGGGCGACTTAAGGTAAAATCCAAATGCTCTGATTCGTATTCTCCAGGTTTACGGACATCAAGTGCAATAATTTCCGAATCGTTTGCAATTGCTTCAAAAACATCGGCAGAAATAGATTCAATGGTATCAATTTCTTTTCCTGCATCTGTCCACCTTTCGAAGCCACCGTCCAAATAGCCGATTGTACTATCGTAACCAACACGGGTTAATCGGGTAATGGTTTCTTCTTCCTTACCCTCATCGGTAATTAGCAAAATGGGTTGTTGTAAATCTGTAATTAAGGCTCCAACCCATGGGGCAAACTGTCCATTTAATCCAATGTTTATTGAATTCGGAATAAATCCTTTTGCAAAAACCTGTGGATCACGGGTATCTAGCATAATTGCTCCAGTTTGGTTCGCCGTATCTTCAAAAGCTTGAGGAGTTAAAGCATTTAAGCCTTTTTCGTAAACCTCTTCAATGCTTTCTATACCGCCTTTATTTATTGCGGCATTCTTAGCAAAATATTGTGGCGGAGGCAGAATCCCATCTGTAACCTCTGCAATAAATTGTTCTTTGGTTTCGGCCTTAAGAGCATAATTCACTTCTTTTTGATGACCTAAAGTATCGAAAGTTTCTTTACTCATACTTTTACCACATGCAGAACCCGCACCATGTGCAGGGTAAACAATTACATCGTTTGCCAAAGGCTTTATTTTATCATTCAATGAATCGTAAAGCATTCCGGCTAAATCTTCCATTGTTAAATTTCCCTTTTGGGCTAAATCCGGACGGCCAACATCGCCAATAAAAAGTGTATCTCCACTAAAAATGCAGTGATCCTTGCCATTTTCATCGGTTAACAAATAGGTTGTAGATTCTAAGGTATGACCAGGTGTGTGAAGTGCGGTTATGGTTACCTTTCCAATTTTAAATTGTTCACCATCTTTAGCAATGTGTGATTTAAATTCTGTTTTAGCCGTTGGACCATAAATAATTTCAGCTCCAGATTTCTCGGCTAAGTCTACATGACCAGAAACAAAATCAGCATGAAAATGAGTTTCGAAAATATATTTAATTACAGCTCCGGCCTTTTCTGCTTTTTTTAAATAAGTAGAAACTTCTCTAAGAGGATCTATAATTGCCGCTTCGCCATTACTTTCTATATAATACGCAGCTTCTGCTAAACAACCTGTATATATTTGTTCTATTTTCATGATTTTCTTTGTTCGTCACCCTGAATTTATTTCAGGGCCTTATTAAATAGATGCTGAATCAAGTTCCGTTCCAAAGGAACCTCCTTGGGGCATGACGAATATGTTTAACAAAAATAGAGCTAAATACGAATAACCGAAATGATGAAGGTCATAATTGCAGAAGTTTTACTTTATATCGGGATTCATTAAAATGAGAAATATTCAATTTCAAACCCAGCAGGTTTTAAAAACTTGCCGAGTTTCTTAAACATTTTAATCTTTTGTAAGTTCTCCACGAAGCGATTCTTCCATGAGCTGGCGATTTTCTTCATTGCTTAAACCTAAGCCCATTACAAACATCAATTTGGTTACGGTTGCTTCAAAAGTCAAATCATAACCACTTAAAACACCCATTTTTTGGAGTTCTCTACTGGTTTCATAACGCCCTAACTGAACCGATCCTTTTTTACATTGAGAGATATCGATAATGATTTTCCCATTGAGAATTGCTTCCCTCAAACTGTCCAAAAACCATTGTGCAGTCGTGGTATTTCCCGAACCAAAAGTTTCCAAAATTATGGCATCAACTTTCGAATCGGTTATAGCCTGTACCGCCTGTGGTGTAATTCCGGGATATAATTTAAGTACGCCAATGTTAGAATTGAAGTTGGTATGAATGGTTAATTTACCTGCCGTAGGTTTAAGAATATAATTTCTATGAAACTGAAGGTGAACACCCGCTTCGGCCAATACCGGATAATTTGGCGAACGGAAGGCTTCGAACTTTTCGCTATTGTATTTAATAGAACGATTTCCTCTAAACAGCTGGGCATCAAAATAAATGCATACTTCTGGAAACAAAGCTTTGCCATCTTCTTTGGTTGCAGCGATTTCCAGTGCAGTAATCAGATTTTCCTTTGCATCGGTTCTAATTTCACCAATGGGCAATTGAGAACCTGTTAGCACCACTGGTTTATCGAGATTTTCCAGCATAAAGCTCAATGCTGATGCCGTGAAAGCCATTGTATCTGAACCGTGGAGGATTACAAAACCATCATAAAGATCGTACTTATTGTACACCAGCTCTGCTAAAGTTTTCCAAATCTCTGGATCCATGTTAGAAGAATCCAAAACCGGATTAAAGGAATGCACATCTAAGTGATAATCTAAACGGGCCAGCTCTGGAACGTTTTCTTTAATCTGCTCGAAGTCGAAAGGAACTAACATCCCATTACTGGGATCGTTAACCATACCGATGGTGCCACCGGTATAAATTATTAAAATCTTGGTCATTTGGTTGGTAAAGGTTGCTCACCGCAAAAGAACGCAAAAGATTTGTAATTTGAGGAGGTTTTAACACAAAGATAGGAAGATTGGGGTTCGTTGTTGATGAACTGCCGAGGTGAAAAGTGTTAGATCCCAAAAACCTTTTTAGAATTTTCAGTAGTTACATTTGCAATTTCTTCTACAGACACATTGTAAATATCTGCCAGTTTTTGAGCAATGTAAATGAGGTAACTGCTTTCGTTAGGTTTACCTCTAAACGGAACGGGCGCTAAATATGGTGAATCGGTTTCTAATACTAAATGGGCTAATGGAATTTCGGAAAGGACTGCATCTAAGCCCGCTTTTTTGTAGGTAACTACCCCACCAATTCCAAGATAGAAATTAAGATCGATCGCTTGTTTGGCTTGAGCAACATTTCCGGTAAAGCAATGAAAAATACCCCTCAGTTTTTCGTCGCGTTCGCTTTCTAACAAGTCGAAAACTTCATCAAAAGCCTCGCGACAATGGATTACAATTGGTAAACCTAAATCTTTCGCCCAAGCAATTTGTTTTCGAAAAGCATCCTGCTGAATGGCCAAGGTGGTTTTATCCCAATATAAATCTATTCCGATTTCTCCAATCGCATAGATTTTTCTTCCAGAAATGCTTTTATAAATTTCATCCAAATTCGACAGGTAATCTTCCTTAACATCGCAAGGATGCAAGCCTGCCATTGCAAAACAATTCTCTGGATACTTAGCCACCAAATCATCAATCATTGCGATTGATTTTACGTCTACATTTGGCAAAAACAAACGATTTATATCATTTTCAAAACAACGCTCCATTAACAGCGCTTGCTTTTCGGCGTCTTGCTCGTAATATAAATGGGTATGGGTATCGGTGAATAACATGGGTTGTGATGTAAGATTGGTGATGGAAAATGGAACTCTATTAACTTGCCATGATTGCCAGGCATAAAGCAATCTTTCTATCAAATTAGATTGCTTTGTGCCTCGCAATGACGATAGCCTACTATTTCTTTTCGGTTTTTGCTTTTTTCGGCTTTTTAACTTCGGTCTTCAGACTTCCAACCTCAGACTCTAAAGCCATTTCCTTTTTCAAAAATTTTCCGGTTAAACTAATTGGATTCTGAATCAAACCTTCGGGTGTACCTTCAAAAAGAATTCTTCCTCCGCCTGCGCCACCTTCTTCTCCCAAATCGATTACCCAATCGGCAACCTTAACCACATCTAAATTATGTTCGATGACCAAGATGGTATTGCCTTTATCAACCAATTCCTGCAGTACGCCCAACAACACATTAATATCTTCAAAGTGAAGCCCAGTGGTGGGTTCATCTAAAATATAAAAGGTTTTTCCTGTATCTTTTTTCGAAAGTTCTGTAGCCAGTTTAACACGTTGAGCCTCGCCACCTGATAGAGTTACCGAAGATTGCCCCAAAGTGATGTAACCTAAACCAACATCTTTTAAGGTTTTAATTTTACGATAGATGATTGGAATGTTCTCAAAGAAATCGCAAGCATCTTCAATGCTCATATCCAAAACATCACTAATTGATTTTCCACGGAAACGAACTTCCAAAGTTTCACGATTGTATCTTTTGCCACCACATTCTTCGCAACGTACCTGGACATCGGGCAAGAAATTCATCTCAATTACCTTCATTCCACCACCTTGGCAAGTTTCGCATCTTCCGCCTTTTACATTGAAAGAAAAACGACCGGGTTTGTATCCACGGATTTTCGCCTCTGGCAATTGAACAAAAAGGTTTCGAATATCAGAGAAAACGCCAGTGTATGTTGATGGGTTCGATCTCGGTGTTCTCCCAATTGGTGCCTGATCAATCTCGATCACTTTATCAATCTCTTTCAACCCACTAATCTTTTCGTAAGGTAAAGGTGTTTTCTTCGCCCTAAAGAAATGATGATTTAGAATTGGATATAGCGTTTCGGTAATTAAACTAGATTTTCCAGAACCTGAAACACCGGTAACAGCAATAAATTTACCTAATGGAAAATCAACGGAAACATCCTTTAAATTATGTCCTGTAGCTTTGGTGATGGATAGTTTATGTCCATTCCCTTTTCTACGAACCTTCGGGGTTTCGATACTTTTCTTTCCATTTAAATAATCCGCTGTTAAGGTATTCGACTTCAGAATATGGCTTGCAGTTCCCTCGGCAACAATTTGTCCGCCGTGAATACCTGCTCCCGGACCAACATCAATTACCCAGTCGGCCTCTAAAATCATATCCTTATCGTGCTCCACAACCAAAACGGTATTGCCTAAATCACGAAGATTTTTCAAGGCGTTAATCAATCTTTCGTTATCGCGTTGATGCAAACCAATACTTGGTTCATCAAGAATGTACATTACATTCATCAATTGCGAACCAATTTGCGTAGCCAAACGAATCCTTTGCGCCTCGCCACCAGAAAGTGTTCGAGCGGTTCGATCTAAGGTTAAATAAGTTAAACCAACATCCGTTAAGAAGCCGATCCTGGCATTTATTTCTTTTAAAATTTCTTTTGCAATAATATTCTGGCGATCAGAAAGCCGCTCATCAACATGCTCAAACCAGGTATGAAGATTGGTAATGTCCATTGAGGCTAAATCGAAAATATTTTTTCCATCAACCTTAAAATGCAGACTTTCCTTTTTCAGCCTGGCACCGTGGCATTCGGGACAGGTTTTCAATTTCCTAAAAGCCTCCATATCATCAACCGCACTTTCCGACCTTTTTTCGTTCTGCTCTTCCAGCATTTTAATGATACCATCAAAAGTGATGTTGTAATTCTGAACGTTCCATTTATTGTATTCAACCTCAACCTTGATCAAATCCTGAGCGCCATTTAAGATAATATCGATTACCTCATCGCTTAACTTTTCAATCGGAGTTGATAGAGAGAAACTGTATTTTTTGGCCAGGGCTTTTAACACCTGGAACATCCAGGTATCTCGGTATTCGCCAAGTGGAGCCAAACCGCCATTTAAGATGCTCAGTTTTGGATTCGGCATTACCGATTCCTTATCGACCACGAAAATATACCCCAAACCATCGCAACGTTCGCAGGCACCATAAGGCGAATTGAACGAAAAGCTATTGGGCTGTGGTTCATCGTAAGAAATCCCTGTAGTTGGGCACATTAAAAACTTACTGAAATGCGCAACGTTATTGTCCTTATCGCTAATTTTGATCACGCCCTTACCCATTTTCATGGCCGTTTGCACGGAATCTAAAAGACGTTTTTTATCCTTACCATCAACAATTAAACGATCGATAACTACTTCAATATCATGGATTTTATAACGATCTACCTGCATTTTGGCGGTTATATCCTTAATTTCTCCGTCTATACGAACCTTTACATAACCTTGCTTGCGAATCTGCTCAAACAATTCGCGATAATGCCCTTTTCTACCCTTAACAACAGGTGCAAGAATATTTACCGCCAAACCGTCAAATTTGTTAAAGATATTTTGAAGAATCTGATCTTCACTCATCCGCTCCATTTTCTCGCCTGTATTGTACGAATAAGCATCAGCAACACGAGCATAAAGCAAACGCATAAAATCGTAAATTTCGGTAATGGTACCAACTGTAGAGCGTGGGTTTTTGCTGGTGGTTTTTTGCTCAATGGCAATAACCGGACTCAAACCCGAAACCTTATCCACATCAGGACGCTCCATACCGCCCATAAACTGGCGACTGTACGCACTAAACGTTTCCATATAGCGGCGTTGCCCTTCAGCGTAAATGGTATCGAAAGCTAAAGATGATTTCCCGCTACCACTTAAACCCGTTATTACAACCAGCTGGTTTCGCGGAAAACTTACATCAATATTTTTTAAATTATGTACCCTTGCTCCGTAAACTTCTACTTCTTTCTGCTCGCCAAGGTCGATAGATTTGTTGCTCATATTTTATTGAAAATTGGATGGAATTTTGGCGAAAAACAAGCCCGAATTCCAATCTGCAAAAATGCTAAAAATTTTATCAAAAAGAAAGTGTAATTCAATCTGTATTAAGGATTAATTGTCATAATGTCGGCTTCTATTTCTAAGGAAACCTGAAGAAAATCCGAAACGCATATATCCATAATGATCCTGAAAATAGATATTGTAATTATCCTCCCCATAATAGCCAACCGCTGCCATTAAAAACACATTATTCATAAATGGAAAGCTGTAATTAAAATTGATTTCCGCATTTAACCTTTTACCAATATTTACAAAATTTTTTGATGGGATTTTATTTACCGCATAAGAAAGCTCTGTATTTAAACGCCACGTTTCTTTTTCGGTTTTAACTTTTGGTTTATTTCGTGCGTTTTTTTCAATTTCGTCATATTTCCTCCAAGAGAAATTATACAATACTCTTGTAAAGCCAAAACCCATATCGAGCGCTGGTTCATATCTAAAAAACTTAAACCATTGCAACCCTACACGGTGGTTAAATGAATAATAACTTTCATCAGGATGGGTTGGTGTTAAATGGCCAAAGCGGTAAGACGCCGTTAAATAATTGGCGTTGAAGTTTCCGGTTAAGGTATTAATCGATCCATCATCATTTATCGCATTCTGATCTTGCCCATTAGAATGATGCGTAAAAGCCAACTCCCCATATTTATAATTTTCTGGATTCGTATTTAACCTTGCATATGCAGCAAAACCCAGCCTATAGCTTGGCGTGCGTACACCTGCTGAAAATTCATTCCGAACGCGGACCGTAAAATCGGGAATGATGGAAAAAGCAATCGGCGATTTATAAGTGCCCAATAACATATAGGTTGTGGTCAATCTTCCATTGATTACATATTTTGATGGGGCACCGATTTCTCCAGCGGGAGCAGTATAAGCCAAATCTGAATTTTCTTTGTAAAGACTGATGTATTCCTTATTTGCAAATTCTCTTTTTTTAGCGAGAGAATCTGGATTATTTTGCGCAAAAACAGTAAACGAAAGGATTGCAAAAAATAGGAATGATAGAAATTTCTTCATGCTAACATTAACGTTGATTGACTGATAACGGTTTTATGTTTTTGGAGAAAATTTAGAGCCGCGATTTTGTGCTTAAACATTTCTATATTTATCATAAGCAAAACCATCCATTATGATTAACAAACTCAAAAATCTAGGCAGGCTAAACATCACAGTGCTTTTAATTGCAATGTCCTTATTTTGTCTATTTATATCGATCGCCCGATACTTTATTACCGACACTAAAGTTTTCTTATTCTTAAACTGGAATTTGTTTTTGGCTTTCATACCATGGGTGATTAGCTCCTTTATGGTATTAAATAATTTAAACAAGAAATTTTCTTTGATTATCTTAATAATATCTTGGATTTTATTTTTCCCGAATTCCCCATACATTCTTACCGATTTATTTCATTTAAGATTACACGGCTCGGTCCCAATTTGGTTTGATCTTATCCAGATTCTATCATTTGCCTGGACAGGATTAGTTTATGGTTTTATTAGTTTGATGGATATTGAGAAGCTTTTATCTAGCCGTTTAAATAAAAAATGGGTTAATTCCCTAGTTGTTTCATTTTTATTTTTATCAAGTTTTGGAATTTATTTAGGAAGATATTTAAGATGGAACAGCTGGGATATTATCAGCAATCCGCTCGGATTGGCCGGCGATATTTTTGATCGATTCGTAAATCCCTCAAGCCATCCAAGAACCTGGGGAATGACGGTATTGATGGGCGTTTTACTTAACATGATGTACTTTTCGATAAAGTTTATTAAACCAAGTATAGAAACGAAAGAAATTTAATTTGAGTTTAGATTGAGGATCTTTGCTCAGTTTATATTTTTTAACAGCGCTTTGCCTTTGTAGGTATTTGTTATAGATTTGTATTGCTCTTCATTGATGTAGCATCCTAAAAATCTCTAGCCATCACATTCCATTTTCAGTACACCACTATTTTAAGTTAAACAACAAAAAATTAAAATTATGGCAACAGTTAATCCTTACCTAACCTTTCAAGGTAATTGCGAAGAGGCATTTACATTCTACAAATCTGTTTTTGGCGGAGAGTATCTTTACATTGGAAAATTTAAAGATATGCCCACTGCAGAAAACTGCGCCCCTATTTCAGCAGAAGAAGGCGAAAAAATTATGCATGTGTCCCTTCCAATAAGCAAAGAAACTATACTTATGGGAAGCGATAGTTCAGAAGCTTTCGGTCATAGCACGGTTATCGGTAATAATTTTTCAATCTCGATTAATACTGATAGTGCTGAAGAGGCAGATAAACTTTTTAATGGCTTATCAGCGGGCGGAACTGTAAGCATGCCAATGGACAATACTTTTTGGGGTGCTTATTTTGGAATGTTCACCGATAAATTCGGCATTAACTGGATGATCAACTTCGATGAGGTGCAAAAATAATTTCTAACAGAATTGATTAAGTTAAAATTTCAAAACTTAATTTATAGATAGGCAAGGCAGGGGCACTATTAAGGCTTGGGTTTTGCCTATTTTTAATTACCATTCTATCGTCGTTCCATTCTCTGTTGGATGGCCTGTACAAACTAAAACCCTGCCTGTTTCAATCTCATCATCGGTTAGCACCTCATTATAATCCATTCGAACGCCACCTTTTGTGCAATTGGCTACGCATGTACTGCAAACACCTCCACGGCAACTATACGGAAGTTTAATTTTATGCTCAAGTGCAACATCTAAAATTCTTTTAGGCCACGGGATTTCTAGATTATGAATTTCTCCCTTAAAATTTAACACAACAGAATAGGTGTTTTTATCCACTACTTTTTCGGAACTGTCATCTTCATCAACCTCATCTTCTGGCAAAACAAAGGTTTCTCTTTTAATCTGCTTCATATCAAAGCCCATACCGAGCAGGGTAATCCTGCAAAGATCCATATAAATGATTGGCCCGCAGGTATAGAAAAGAGCATCCTTACGATTAAATTTCAAATGTTCCTTCAACAGTTTTTCAATATAAAACTTATTCAGCCTTGCCGTTATTAAGTTTTTACTATTGCTAAAAACCCAAACAATTTTTAGGCGATCGGGATATTGTGTTTGCCACTCAATCAGTTCATCATAAAACAAAGCATCTTCTTTTGAGCGGTTACTATATATTAATGTAATCAACGAGTCTTTTTCACGAACTAAGGCCGTTTTCATAATCGAAAACAGAGGTGTTATCCCTACTCCGGCAGCAAAAAGAAATAGATCTCTTTCCAGGTTTTCATCAGGAAGATAACTGAACAATCCTTGCGGTTCTTGCGCAAGAAGCACATCCCCTGCTGCAGTTTTATGATGAAGAAATCTAGAAATTTCGCCATTTTCTACACGCTTAACAGTTATCGCCAAAGGTTCATCAACATCGGGCGAACTATTAAAAGAATAGGATCTTCTTATTTCTTTGTGCTTGCCTTCGAAAACCAACGAAACAAATTGACCAGCCAAATATTTTGGATAAGGCACTCCAATTTCTTTAAATTGAAGAGTGATGTTATCCCCTGGCTGATTAATTATTTTATCGATTCGCAATTTGAACATATTGCAAAGAAAGGGAAAAAAGTCCGAAGACAGTAGTGAGAAGTCCGAATTCGAAAGTACGAAGTATGCATAATATAAAGTAAAATCCGTGAGTCAGTGGCCAACCCATACATCTGTAAAATCTTATCAACTGTGTAATCATCTACAAAAAAAAGCGTTCCGATTATCTCGGAACGCCTTACCAAATGCTTGTCTTTATTTAATTATTATTCAGCGTTATAAGCCAATAATTGTTTCGGTTTATCATAACCGTAACGTACAGGGTGCTCCATAATCTGTTTCATGGAAATTAACTTATAAACGTAGCCACCAGTTTCACGGTTCAGCTTCATTTTATAATAATTATCCTGATTTTGATTATTGATTTGCTTGCGAAGGCGCCCATCGCCAACATTATATGCCGCAGCAACCAATGTCCAGCTTTCTAAGCCCTTATACATTTCTTTAATGTACTTGCAAGCTGCGATAGTAGATTTGCGCAAATTGTAGCGCTCATCTGTTCCGCCGTTTACTTTTAATCCATACATACGAGCTGTACCCGGCATAAATTGCCAAATTCCGGCTGCGCCTTTTGGAGAAACTCCGCCCTGCATACCCGATTCTACTAATGCAACGTATTTAAAATCGTTTGGAATACCATAAGCGGCCAAAATAGGTTCGATAATCGGAAACCATTCTGCTGCTCTTCTATGTAAACGATGTGTTTGCAGGTTATCATAAGAATGTGCTGCAAGGATTTTTTTCATTTTGCGCTCTACTCTTTTATCGCCCAATGGCAGAGTTTCTTTTGCAAAATTTAACTGAGCCATTAAAGAAACAGGTTCTTCAATTCGGGTTTCAGTTGGGGGTATTGTAGTGTTTAATTTTTCTTCTTTTAAAAGACTTTTTTGTGCTAAGGGCATTTGGTAAGCGAACACTTTTGCCATCATAAATAATGCTGCCATTACTACAAATGGTACTATGTGTTTCTTTAACATCTTCCTCCTTTTTTTGGTGAACTTATATAAAAACGTGGGCAAAGCTAAAAAATAATAACCACATTATCAAATAGTTACAAATTTAGCCCCAAAAATCGGGCTCTAAAGTGCTTTAAACGTGGATTTTAAATTTTGATTTCTGCGTCAATTTTTCTATTTTAGAGGCTATTTTTTGATCAAATTTTTACGCTCTATAAAATTGTATTGTTCATCAATTTTGCCTAAATTTGCAACCCGCATTTTAGGATGTGGTTAAAAGCGTATCATGATAAATAAAAACAATAGGAACAGTCGGGATGACAAGTCCAAACCAGGCAGCCGGAAAACGGAAGGCAGAAGTAATGCTGCTGGGTCTGATAGAAAAAGATCAGAAGATAGAGACAGTAAATTCAAAAAATCATCCGACTCGAAAGAGGGCTTCAGACCTAGAAGCTCAGATAATAAAGATTTCAAATCCAAATCTTTCGGAGATAGAAAAGACTCCAGACCAAGAACAGGCGGACGCGACTTTAAATCGAAAGATGAGGAACCGAAAGGATTTAAGTTCGGAGATCGTGAATTCAAATCAAGAGATTCAAACTCAAAATCAGAAGAACGCAGTTACAAGCCAAGAGAAGGTGGATCTAGAGATTACAAACCTAGAACTGGCGACAGAGATTTCAAATCTAGAGATGCTAAAGGTGGCGACCGTGATTTTAAACCAAGAACAGGAGATAGAGATTTTAAATCAAGAGAAGGCGGATCTAGAGATTACAAACCAAGAACAGGAGATAGAGATTTTAAACCGAGAGAAGGTGGAGCAAGAGATTATAAGCCAAGAACAGGCGAACGCGATTTTAAATCTAAGGATGGAGATTCGAGAAATTTTAAACCGAGAGAAGGTGGCTACAAAGATTTCAAATCAAGAGGTGGCAAATCAGACGACTTTAAGCCAAGCGCTGGAAGTTCAAGAGATGTAAAACCAAGAGAAGGCGCAGATAGCAGACCATTTAGAAGTCGTGAAGAAAGCCAGCCAAGAGATACAGAGTTCAATCGTCCGGAGAGAACCGTAATTGCTCAAGGCCGTAGAAATACAAACGAAGACAAAGGCTTAATCCGCCTAAACAGATATATTTCTAACGCAGGAATTTGTTCTCGCCGTAAGGCCGATGAACTTATTGCCGCAGGTATTATTACCGTAAATGGCGAAGCCATTACGGAATTAGGGCACAAGGTTGATCCATCGAAAGACCTAGTTCGTTATAACGGCGAATTACTTAAACGCGAGAAAAAAGTTTACGTTCTATTAAACAAACCAAAAGATTACATCACCACAACGGATGATCCACAGGAACGCCGTACGGTTATGCAATTGGTTGATAAAGCTAGCCGTGAACGCATTTACCCTGTTGGTCGTTTAGATCGTAATACTACAGGCTTACTATTGATGACCAATGATGGTGATTTAGCCGATAAATTATCGCATCCAAAAAATGGAATTACCAAAATTTACAATATCGAATTAGACAAATCTTTATCACAAGGCGATTTAAATAAAATTGCTTTTGGTTTGGAGCTGGAAGATGGACTGATCAAACCTGATAACATTTCTTATGTTGCTGGCGGAACGAAAAAAGAAATCGGTATTCAGATCCATAGCGGTAAAAACAGAATTGTTCGCCGTATTTTCGAACACTTAGGTTATACAGTAGAAAAACTTGACCGTGTAGTTTATGGCAATTTAACTAAAAAGGATTTACCAAGAGGAAGATGGCGATACCTTGAAGAGCATGAGCTTGTTCAAATTAAACATCTAATTAAATAGAAAAAAGGGCTAATCGTTTGATTAGCCCTTTTTGCATTTAAAAATCTTACACAATTAAAAAAAAGGGAGGGTCTACAATCCCCCCCTTCAAAATTAACTACCCATTATCTCCAACCTGCGTTAGAAGTCCCTATTCCATCAGCTTTCGCTGTTGTACCAAAAGTATAAAATGGTGCAGATTCACCTAAATTCTCCATAACCTTAGCAGGTATTGGCATTTGGAGAGGTGTACCTTTTTGTAATAAATCCAATTTTCTCATTTCATAGAATGCAATATTTGCACCTGTAAAAATCAATTCAATACAACGTTCATGATGGATCGCATCAACCAAAGCCGCTGTAGTTGCCGCTGCAGGTGTCATTTGTCCTCTTGTTACCCTTGTACCGGCATTAATTATAGTTTGTGCCCCAGCTAAATCATTTAAATACAATCTGGCTTCGGCTTTTAGCAAATCGTTTTCGGCTTTCATAATTTCAGGCTTAATTCCTGTAAATGTAGAAGCGTAAATAAAATCGTACCGCTTGTTTCTGTAATTAGAAAAATGGTAATAACCCCTTGCGGCTATAAAGCTATTTGAAGATAGGTAGGTAAAATCGCTAAGAAGTCTTTTATCCTGAGGATTAACCGAAGCTGGAGGTGCCGGAAAAGTTGCCGAATCATCCCAATGTGCCGGTTGAGCAGAATCCATCATGTGTACAACATACATATCAGTACGTCCCCAAGTGGAGTTACCAGCACCTAAGTAATATGCAGAATAATCATACCAGATGTTATCATCCAACACAACATTAAAATCTGTTGTAATCCCAGCATCGGCATAAGTTTTAACTTTTGCCCAGTTTACAGCAGCATTTTGTGCTTTGTTTCTTGGAAGGTAAGCCAATAAAGATGCCGCATATGTATTACACAGTTGAGCAAGTTTGGCACTAGAATAATCGGCATCACTTCCTAACCAAGCTTGAGGGATGGTAAATGAATTTGCTGCAGAAAGCGCAATGGCTTCATCAAGATATTTCAAGGCAGCCGTTGCAACAGCTGTATATGGAACAGCGCTACTTAATTTACCTTCAACCGTTGATGCTTCATCAACAATAAATGCACGATCGAATGTTAAAGCCAAATTTGCATAGCCAACACCCTGAATAAATCTACAATATGCCTTAACCCTGGCATTACCTGCACCACCTGCAATGTTAGTGCCGTTATTTATCGCCTTGATGATTAACGATGCGGTATTAATTGCGGCATACTGTCCGTTAAAATAAGTATTGGTTTGAGTATTATACGTATAAGCCGGTGTATTTGTCCAAGCAAAATCTCTAGGCTCCCAAGACATGTCTCTCATGCCAAAGTTACCATAAGAGCATGTAGAATTATCCGCCGCAACTGCCAACATTGGCTGCAAACCACCTTCGTAATGTGAATTATAAAAAATGGTATTGTACAAACTCGCCGCCTGCGAAATTAAGTTATCTCCATTCGCATACACCTTTTCAAAATCTGGATCGTTAACATTGGCAACATCCAAATTATCTTTCTTACAACCATTAGCAAGTAATAGCGCAACAGAAAGCGTTAATATTATCTTTATCTTTTTCATTTTAATAGTATTTAAATCAACCCCTAGAAATCAACTGAAAGTGAGAAACCGAATGATCTGTAATTTGGATACTTGTTAATTCCATCATATGGCTGAGCAACAGAACCAACTTCCGGATCGTAACCCGAATAACCCGTAATGGTAAATAAATTGCGACCAATAAGTTTTGCTGTAGCACCTTTTACCACACCTCCGAAAGCATTATTTAAAATCTTTTTAGGAACGGAGTAGCCTATTGCCAATTCTCTGAATTTCAGATAGCTTGCATTTTCTACCCAATAACTGTTAATGTTGTTTACATCGTAAAAGTTTAAGTAATAATCTACCGTTTTTTTCGAGCCATCTGCTACACCACTTTGATCAACGATACCATTACGCAAATCTCTTGTGCTCCATTGCGCTTTTGAATTGTAGATGTCTCCACCTTGTTTCCAATCCAACAAGAAATACAAGCTAAAACCTTTGTAATTAAAAGTGTTTGAGAAACCGACGTTGAAATCTGAGTTACCATCACCAATTTTACCGTACCAGTTGTTTCCAGATGCATCTTTTAGTTTTATAGCTTTTTCCGTAAGCAAGCCTTCAGTGCCTTTATCTACAACAAATCCTTGCGAGTTTACCACATAATCATTAATGGTTTTGCCTGCCGGTAATTGCGCAGCCATTTGATCTAACGAAGTTACCCAAGTATTACCATACATTGCGCCATAAACTTCTCCTTCTTTGATATAAAACATTTGAGCACCACCACCATCAGTATCACCATATAAATAAGGTGTTCTTGGCAAAGAGGTAATTTTTTGTCTTACTCTAGTAAAGGTTAAATTTGATGTCCAGGTAAATTCTGGATTTGTAATCCACTTAGCAGCCATATTCGCTTCGAATGTATTCGATTGTACCGTTCCTGCGTTAATGTATTTGCTCGTAAAACCGTCACTTAAGAAAGCCAAAAGCGGCGAGTTAAGAAATTGATCTGTAGTTTTTGATTTAGCGTAAGTTGCATCAAAAGAGAATTTCTTTAAGAAATTTACATCAAGCCCAACTTCATATTCTGTTGTTTTTGATGGCTTTAACGCTTTATTACCTGCTTGAGAAGGTGAAGCCAAACCAGAGCTTAAAGTATAAACCTCATATTGCCAGTTATAACCCGGACGAATACCGGCCGTACCGTAAGCACCTCTAACTTTCAGTTCATCGATTCCCGGAATTTCAACATCCTTACTAATCCGATAGGCACCAGAAACCCTAAAATAAGGATTCCAACGTGAATCAGGACCGAATAAAGACGAACCATCATAGCGGAACATACCATCCAATAAATATCTGTCTTTATAATCTAATGATAAGATTGCAAAGTAATTCTGCGCACGTTCTATCTCTTGAGATGATCTTGAGGTAGTTGTAATAAAGTTTGTCAGTTGAGGAATATCGGCATAAGACATTCCGCCAGATCCATCTGCCCTGGAGTAATCATACTTTCTATTTTCATATAGATAGGATAACTTACCGTTCAGGGTTAAATATTGAACTTTTCCGCTAAAGTTTAAAGTAGCTTGGGTATTCTGGTTATTTGTTTTTGAATTGTCTATCCTTAAACCTCCGTTGGTGTAAGCAGACGCATCAACATTCCAGGTATCCTTTGGATTATAATTTCTATAATCGTAGTTCTGAATTTCAATGGTATGAGAAATATCGGCATTTAACCATTTGGTGAATTTTACATTGGCAGAATACGCACCTAACCATGTACTATAAGTTGTTTTATTTTGATTTTTATAGTTAGGATATAATGGATTTGTCTGTTCACCGCTAAATTGATTCAAACGGATATAGTAAGGCTGTCCATCGGTATTCAACTGAAATAGATCAGCATCTGGCTCTGCGATAATTGCGGTCCAGAAACCACCGTTAGAGCTGTTGCTTGTATTGATATATAAGTTTGAAGTACTAACTTTTAGCCATTTTGCCAATTGATAATCAGCATTGATCCGAAAGTTTTGTCTTTTGTAACCAGGTGCATCAAAAACAACACCTTTTTGTTGATTGTTTTCGAATGAAGCAAAAACATTTCCTTTCTCTGACCTCGAAGCAACTGCCGCATAATTGGTAAAGTTTGTTCCGGTTTTGAACAAGGCATCCTGCTGATCGGTAACTACACCAAAATCGTTATCTGCATAGTGATCGGTATCGTAACCTCTTGTGCCTGTTATAGCGGCGTTGTAGCCAGATCCCGTATAACCCGCTGGATACGTTACCCCAGCGTACTTGGTATATTGACCAATGAAATTTCCTGCATCTGGAGCCAATTTATAAGCATGGTGAGTAGCTAAATCCAATTTCTTGCTGAGTTCTGATAAGGTAAGCTCATTCCGAACAGTAATTGTGGTAGAATTAGGACTTAAATTCTTGCCTCTTTTAGTCGTAATTGCTAAAACGCCATTACCCGCACGAGAACCATATAAAGATGCAGAGGCCGCTCCCTTTACAATTTCCATTGATTCAACGTCATCCGCATTAATCGAACTCAAATCGCCATTGTAAATAATTCCATCTAAGAGAATAAGTGGGCTTGATGTTACGCCAGGTAAATTGTTATTTCCACGAAGTTGAATTGTTGTAGAAGTTCCTGGAGTTCCGGCAGATTGACTTGCTCTTACACCCTCAACCTTACCAACCAAAGAATTACCTATTGAAGATGCTGTAACTGCATTTAATCGCTCTTCGCCGATTTTAGTAACAGAAATCGTTAATTTTTCTTTGCTTGTTCCAGCAGCTACACCAGTTACAATAACATCACTTAATGTTTTGGTATCTGCAACTAGGGCTACATTTAGAGTTGAAGTAGCATTAAGCACTTTCGATTCTGATAAATAGCCTAAATAAGTAAATTCGAGAGTAGTTGAACCAGAGGGAACTCTTAAAGAGTATCTACCATCAGCACCTGTAACCGTACCGCCTTTGGCACCTTTGATTTTTACACTTACGCCGGGAAGAGGGAGTTTGTCTTCTTGTGCTGTAACTGTACCAGTGATCGTTCGATCTTGAGCATACGCACTGAGCGAAATGCATAGGATTACGAACAAACTTTGTAGAAGTTTTTTCATAAAAATTAGTTTAGTTTAGTAATATATTGACCTGAATGGCAGTAAATATATTGTAAAACATCAACTTTAACAATTTTTAAGAATATTTTAACAGTTAAAAAGCATATAAAATTAAAATAATTCTAAAAACACCAACAAACAAACCGAATAAAACCAAAATTTTATCAATTATTTAAATTAAACTAATCGAATAGTTGTTTTCAAAGAATTTTTTTGGCTTAAAAATAAATATTTTTAAATATTTTCCTGTATATATTAAAAAAAATAGTGCTTAAACAAAAAAACATAAACAAATAATCTAAGAAAAACATAAACATCAAATCCTACATACAGATTCGTTTATTTAATTAATTCGATGTTTTTCTCATATTTGCTATTCAGCAAAAACACATTCCATGAAAAAGTATTTTCTAACTATCCTGTCTTTAATATTATCGACTTTGGCATTTTCTCAACAGACTAATTACAATCTCTTAATTGGCACCTATACTTCTGGAGGGAAAAGTGAGGGAATTTATGATTATAGTTTCAGTACATTAAACGCAACAACAAAATTAAAAGCCGTGACTAAAGATGTGGCCAATCCTAGTTATCTGACCATTTCACCTGATGGAAAATTTGCTTATTCTGTTAATGAAACTGGAAATACAAGTTCAGTTAGTGCATTCAAATACAACTCAGTTTCTGGAGAATTGGTTTTCTTAAATAAGGTAAATAGCGAGGGGGCCGATCCATGTTATATTACCACTGACGCTAAAAATGTTATCGTTGCCAATTATAGTGGGGGCAGTTTAGCTGTCTTTAGTCGCAAAACCGATGGTTCACTAACTAATGCCACACAAATTATAAAACACAGCGGAAAGAGTATAGATCCAAAGGGAAGGCAAGAAAGTGCTCACGTTCATATGGTAAAATTCACACCAGATCATAAATATTTAATCTGTAACGATTTGGGGGAAGACCAAATCTATATCTACAATTACAACCCAACAAGCAAAGCACAAATTTTGACGATTAAAAATGTAATCAAAACAAATGCGGGCACCGGCCCAAGACACATAACTTTTTCGCCAAATGGAAAATTTGCCTATTTAGCTCACGAATTTAATGGTAGCGTAACTGCTTTTGCATACTCTAATGGGACTTTGAAAAAGATCCAGGAAATTAAAACAACTCCTAAAGAGTTTATCGGAAAAATAGATGGGGCAGATATTCATGTTTCTGCTGATGGCAAATTTCTTTATGAAAGCAATCGTGGAGATGCAAATTCAATAACTGTATTTTCGATTTTGCCTACCGGAATTCTGAAGTTTGTAGAACATGTAAGCACTTTGGGAAAAGGACCCCGGAATTTTACGGTTGATCCAAGTGGTAAATTCTTATTGGTTGCTCATCAATATACAGATGATGTAGTTATCTTCAAAAGAAATAAGATGACTGGAAAATTAACCGATAGCGGTAAAAGAATAAGTGTTGGCGCTCCAGTTTGCTTAGTCTTTACGAAATAAATTTTATGGAAAATTTCGATTGGTCAGAATTTACGTTAAAAATTGCAATTAAAGCCGGTTTAGAAATTGTTTATAATGCTTGGACCAAAGCGTCTGAATTGGAAAAATGGTTTTTAAGTGAAGTTGAGTTTTCTGACGAAAATAAAATCTTAATTAGCAAAGAAATTAATGTTTTAAAAGGTGATCAGTATAAATGGAGCTGGTATTTATATCGTGAAATTGAGCATGGCAGATTTACCGAGGCAAACGGATTAGACTTTTTGCAATTCACATTTGCTGGAAATTGCCTTGTAGACATTAATCTCCGCAAAGAATTTGAGTATGTAATTGTAGAACTAACCCAAAAAAATATCCCCACGGATGATGATTCAAAACGGGATATCCGATTGGGATGCCATAACGGATGGAGTTTTTATTTAATCAACTTAAAGTCCGTTCTCGAAGGAGGATTGGATTTAAGGAATAAAGACAATCGGTTTAAGCCGATGCTAAATAATTAGAACAAATGATTTTATTGAAATATAAACCATTTCGAAGAGGCTTAAAAGCATATAGATGCTGAATTAAGTTCAGATGAGGCTGAGCTTGAAAAGACAAATCAAAAAAATAGCTCGTCATAAACGACGAGCTATTTTAATATTTTTAAATTCATTTAAGCTGTTTCAGCTACTCTTGCAACATTTCTATATGGAAAATCGCTAAAAATATGTCTTCTTGCAAAACGACCAGGAGAATCTGCATTAACTAATTTCACATATATGGCTCTAGGAACATCAAAATATTCGTAGCTGCTTCCATCAAAGAAAGTAACATTTAATACCTGTTGCTTAAATTCAAAATCCTGAATATTAGAATTGGTAATGGTTTGAGTGTAAGTTTCAAGATTTTGTTCTCGTGTTTCTGGCGCAATACTTACTAAAAAATGATAAGCCTCAATAATTTCCTTACTTCTTGCTTCTGCATCCAACTTCTCCTCTTCCTGCTGAAATTTGTCAGGGTGACAATCTTTCATCAATGTACGGTATACTGTTTTAAGCTCTTTTAGCTCAGCATTCTTATCAACGTTTAAAAGCTTTCTATAATCAACTATTTTTTTCATCTGGGCAATCTTGTTTTTTTAATTTGATGAACAGATTGTATTGGTTAACTGCTCATTATGAGAATACAATCTTTTCAAGGCGGCAAAGATACGATTTATAATGAATTGATTTTGAGAAAGTTTCAAATTTAATATTAGGGTAATTCTAAATTCTTTTTAAACAAAAAACACCTATTAATTGCTTAATAAGTGTTTCAATAAGACCATTAAAGCCTTAATATCTTGCTTGTAGAGAATTCTCTATAACTTCTTTATAATAATCAACATATGATGGCAAAATCTTTTTTAAATCGAAATCCTTAGCTCTTTCGTAAGCATTATCCTTAAATTGTTTAAGCGTAGTGTCATCCTTTAAAATTTCTATCGCATGTTTTGCCATTCCATCAATATCGCCAACGTTATCTAAAAATCCGCAATAGCCATTTACATTTAGCTCTGGCAAGCCGCCGGCATTAGTAGAAATAACCGGAACTTTGCAGGCCATGGCTTCAAGCGCAGCCAAACCAAAGCTCTCAGATTCGGAAGGGATTAAAAATAAATCAGATACTGAAAGAATTTCTTCGATTGCATCCTGCTTACCTAAAAAGCGAACGCTATCGCAAATATCTAAAGTGCGGCAAAGCTGTTCATCGTATGCACGTTCTGGCCCATCTCCTACCATTAATAGCTTAGATGGAATTACAGATTGTACTTTTTCGAAAATCCTAATCACATCTGCAGTTCTTTTTACCTTGCGGAAATTACTGGTATGGATTAAGATACGCTCATTGTTAGGTGCTATCGCTTTTTTAAAGTGATCTTTAGCCTGTAAACTAAAACGGTTAAAATCTATAAAATTTGGGATTACCTTGATGTCTTTTGTAATTTCAAAATGATTATAAGTATCATCTTTTAAATCCTGAGATACCGTTGTAACACCATCACTTTGGTTTATGGAGAAAGTAACAACCGGCTTGTAAGTTGGATCTTTACCCACCAAGGTTATATCTGTTCCATGCAGGGTAGTAACTACGGGGATATGAATACCGTAGCTGGCTAGAATTTGTTTTGCCATAAATGCTGCAGACGCATGCGGAATAGCATAATGCACATGCAAAACATCCAATTGTTCGAAACGCACAACATCTACCAGTTTACTTGCTAATGCAGATTCGTATGGAGCGTAATCAAATAAGGGATAATCCCTAACTGAAACTTCGTGATAAAATAAATTCGCCGAAAAAAAATCTAATCTTGCCGGTTGGCTATAAGTAATAAAGTGAACCTGGTGACCTTCGTTAGCAAGTGCTTTACCCAGTTCTGTTGCAACTACTCCACTACCGCCAAAAGTGGGGTAGCAAACAATTCCTATCTTCATTTATAAATGTATTGTTGTTACGCAAATGTACCCCATTTATATCTAATATATGTGTAAGCCAATTGCAATAAAAACTAGAGAAGATTGAGGGAATAAATAATAAGATTAAGACAGGTATTTGTCTACTATGGCTACTTGTTTAAACCGAAGCAGTTCTTCGTAAAAGTTAATGGTTAAGCCCAGTTTCGGCTTCGTTACAATAAGCTGTTTAAATACATCAACATAATTGTATTCAATTTTTTCTGGAATTGATCTAACCTCAACGATGATATTTTCCTCAATTACAAAATCTGCCGAAAACTGTTGCTCCAATACTACGCCATAAAAATTTACACCAAATTTCTTTTCCCTTTCAAAAGAAATCCCTTTTAACTTTAACATTTTGCTAAATGCCTCTTTATATGAGGAATCGTCAAAACCTTTTCCTAAAGATCTATGAACTTCCATGGCAATTTCTATAATAGTATTGCAAACGGTTTGAAATGGAAATTGGTTTAAAGATTGGTTGTGGAGCATGGCATTTTTTTTTGAGCGGTTGAGGTAAAAACGCTCCATAAGGAGCGCATTTAAAAACGAGACTAAAATTTATTTGTATGTATAAACGATTAAGGGTTTTTTATAAGTGAGTTTACGTTCCTCGCCTTGTATTTGCGTACGAATGTCTTCTACTTTTGCAATCTGTTTGTTATAACGTTCCAATGCCTTTTTGGCATCCTCGTCATCACTTTTTGCTTTTTTGGAGAGTTTTTCTACAGCTTTAGGATCTACAACGGCACCATTACTATTGATGTTACCGCTATTTCTTTCTGAAGATGCTTTGGCATTACCATTTGCTTCGAGCAGTTTTAACCTTAACTTTTCTACATCTGCTTCTTCTTCAGATTCTTTAATCTTAAGCTCCAAAACCTTAATGCTAGATTTAAGTGCTTCCATTCGGGCATTCAAAATCCCTAAAGAATCTTTAGAAACCTTTGGATTATAAGTTTGTGAAAATACGGGAAGCGTGGCGAAAATTGAAAAAAGGATAAGTATTGATTTCTTCATTATAATCTGTTTGCAGACTATAATTCAATTTAAATGCCTAATAAAAAAACAGCCTTGATAGGCTTAATTTAATGGGTGGGATTTTTACGGGATTTTATGTGTTGAAATTTGGGGAAATAATGCCCCGTTCGATTATTTCAAATTCCTCATTTCTTCTTTAATAACTAAAAATAATTCGTTAGGTCGCTGTGTACCAATAAAGTATTCCAAGCCATCCCGATCGGTTAAAACAACGGCATCCTTACCCGAAGAGTAAAAACGAATGGTGCCTTTGGTATGAAGATTATACACGGGATTGTTAAAAAAATACCGGCTATAAGTTGCTTTGCGTACATCAACAATGCTATTCAGATCTATCTTAACCCGCTTGGTTGTCCAAAGTCCATCTAAGATTAAGCTTTTATTATCTACAACTATTTTGTACTGTATCAAGAAGAGCAAAAGCATAGAAACGCCAATGATGCCAAAGCCAACTACCAAAAATAAATCTTGGGTATTATCTCGGTCGCGTTCATAAACATATGCGGCAAAACAAAATGCAGCCATAATAAGCCGAATGAAAATGCGAACATAATCACGACCGATGTATTGTTTTTCTATGTAGGCGTATCTGCTTTCCACTTAATTTATTTTGAGTTCGAATATAGCAACTTTTTTTGTTGTGGCTGTTAACTTATAACGGTTATCCTGACGCATCCCTGCAATCCAAATTACATCCCCGTTTCCATTAATTAAAATCGGGATACTTGTTTTTAAATGCAAAGGCACTTTTTCATCAATAAAAAAATCACTTAATTTTTTAAAATTCCGCATACCCAAAGGGATAAATTTATCGCCATTTTGCCAATTTCGAATAATTAAAGGGAAAATCAATTTGCTTAAATCTACAAATGCCTTAAACTTATTTACCTCAAATTTTAAATCATCGGTAAAAGCCTGGGCAATCTCACTTTCGCCAAATTTGATCGTTTTTGTAACGGGATGAAAGTATTGATTTGCGATAACCCCTTCTTGTCTTTCTACAATAACCAGGTGATTTCTGTTAATGATAGCCTGATGACTTGCACTAAAAAAGTGCGTACCGGTTAAACGCTTTAAACTGGATAAAATTTCTGAGATCACGGATTCAGTAAAACCATAAGGCTTCAAAAGTTCAAACAAAAGCAGTTTCTGTGGATTTAAATTTTCAATTTTATTTAAGGCAATATAAATTCCATCACCTTTTTTTATGATGATCTTCTCTGCTATTTTTTTCAGCCTCAAGGCTAAAAAATCTTCAATTTCTGCAAATCGGGCAATATTTTCAGCAAAAGTTTTTTCAAGATTTGGATTAATCTCCTGCAGATGGGGTATTACTTCTAACCTAATTTTATTTCTTGTATAGTTGGTGCTTAAATTCGAACTGTCTTCTACAAAACTTAAGTCATTTTCATTAACCACCTCATTAATCTCTTGGCGATTTAAAAAAAGTAACGGCCTAATTAATCGACCTCTTTTGGGCAAAATACCATGCAAACCACTTATTCCAGTTCCTCTTGTTAAATTGATAAGTACCGTTTCAACGGCATCATTTTGATGTTGGGCCAATGCGATATAATCGTAATTTTCCTTTATTCTAATTTCTTCGAACCACGCATAACGAAGCGAACGTGCTGCCATCTGTGTAGAAACTTTATTTTCGGCAGCATATTTTTTTGTATCAAATTGCGTTACATAAAAAGGCAGGCTTAAGCTAGCAGCAAGCATTTTAACAAAATTCTCATCACGCTGTGCTTCATCTGCCCTTAAATTAAAATTACAATGCGCAACGCCAATCTCAACCCCAATCGCTTTAAATAGATGCAACATTAATACCGAATCTTTACCACCGCTTACAGCCAAAAGAATTCTGTTACCTTGATTGAAAAGCTTATGCTGTTCAATAAAATCCTGAAATTGCGTTAAGGGTAACATCCACCAAAAATATTTAATTTTAACTGGTATTCCGAACGTTCGGAACAAAAAACTAACTTTGTAGAGTGCATAAAATATTTGTCTTTTTATTTTTATTGATTTGCCCCGCAGTTTTGTTCGGTCAGCAAAAACCTTCTATTATTAAAATTATATCCTTTGCTAGTTTTCGAGGAGATACAAAATTAAATGTTACCTATCTTCGAAATCCAGTTTTTCAACAGGATAATGCTACTCTTACTTGTGATAGCGCTGTTTTCTATAATAAACGAAATTACTTTGAGGCCTACAATCATGTCCACATCACTCAATTGCAGACCAATATTTATTCTGATCAACTGGAATATGATGGAAATAAAAAACATGCCCATTTAACCGGAAATGTTCGAATGGAGGATCCAACTTCTGTTTTAACCACCAATATTTTGGATTATAATACACTGAGTAAAATCGGAACGTATACCAGTGGCGGTAAAATTGTCAATCAGGATGTTACCTTAACCAGTAAAAACGGATACTATTTTAGCACAAGTAACGATTCTTATTTTAGGTATAACGTTGTGGTTGTTACCCCTCAGGTTACCATTAAATCGGATACGCTTCGATATAATACGCAAACCAAATGGACCTACTTTTATGGCCCTACCAATATTAAGGGAAAAGATGATAATCTTTATACTGAAAACGGCGCTTATAATACCATGACTGAAGATGCTTACTTTGGGAAGAAAAATTTATATACACAAGGTACCCGATCTTTAAAAGGCGACAGTTTATACTATTTTGGAAAAATCGGCTATGGAAAGGCCGTTAAAAATATCGTTTTTTCTGATTCGAAGGATAAAATGAAAATGTTTGGCGATTTAGGGTTCTATTACAAAATAGACCAGCGAACATTAGTTACTCGGAATGCTTATCTGGGTATCGGCACCGAAGATTCAATCATGGTAAAAAATAAAAAACGCCCCGATAGTTTATGGCTTGGCGCAGATACACTGGAAACGCAAATGGTTTTGCAAAAAACATTAAAGCTGATTCCAAAAATCTCGATTAAAGCTGATAATCAGGTTGGAGAAGATGATGAGGATGGCGGAACCAAGGAAAAATCGGGCGGAGGTGAAAAAATCGGGGCGCCAAAACGTGGTACCAATGCTGATCGATCTACGCCAATAGATAAAGTTATCGACCCTAAAAACCCAAAGAAAAATAAAAAAGGGAACAAGGCTGAAGACAATAAAACCAATTTACCGGATAACATTCCCGACAGCTTAAAAACCAAGGTAGATTCGCTTTCCAAGAGTTTGGCTCTTAAGCCAGACAGCTTAATTAAAGCTAATCTTTTAAAGGCGAAGGCAGATTCCATAATTAAAAACTTGCCGAAAATAAAGGCGGATAGCTTACAGCAACGTTCTACAGCTAAGGCCACAGATTTATTGAAAAAAATACCAAAAGTAGATTTGGACAGCTTAAATAAAAGCATGGAGAAAAATCTGCTTAATTCAAGCAAAAACAAGGTTGTTTCAAAAACGAAAGCAACATTAACCAAGCCAGATACCGTACAATTTAATCCAGCTGATACCATACAAGCTCGGGTAATTAGAGCTTATCACGGCGTTAAGATCTTTAAAAGCAATATTCAGGCAAAAACCGATAGTTTATTTTATACCAGTGCCGATTCTACTTTACGCTGTTTCATCAATCCGATTATTTGGTCGGAAGGCTCACAGCAGATTGGTGATACAATTTATGTGCAGTTTAAAAAGAACAAGCTGAATAATCTACAAGCCATTCGCAATGCATTTTTGGTTAATACACCTAAGGATTCGCTTCGTTTTAACCAAATTAAGGGAAGATTAATGACCGGTTTTTTTAATGATGGAAAATTGAAAAATCTATATGTTGATGGCAATGCAGAAAGTATTTATTACACTCAGGATGACAGCACAAAGGTTTACAAAGAGATGAACCAAACGCTGAGTAGCCGGATTAAGTTTATTTTTAAGGATAACGATATTGATGATATTGTTTACATTAAGGGAGTTGAAGGCGCATTAAATCCTGAAGTTAAGGTAGCTAAAGACAATGTGCTGAAAGGATTCTCCTGGAAACCAACAGAAAGACCTAAATCTAAAAAAGATGCAATAGGCGCTGCTGGAAAAGCAAAACCAAAGGCAAAGCCAAAAACGCCTGTTAACGCGACAGCCACAAAAGGAAAAACCCCTTTGCAACCTTTATCTTCAAAGAAAGAGGTGCTTAAAGACAGTCTGATCAAAAAAATAGAATCAGCAAAACCAATCTCAAAATCCGACACAACAAATTTCGGTATTAAACCAATTTTGCCAAAAAAAGATTCTCTGAACAAGATGGAGAAAGTGATTGAAAAGCAATAGGCTTATTATATTTTTCTTTGATGGTATTTGGAAACACGTACCGTAGCTTAGAAACAATAGATATTTAAGATTTCAAAAAAGCAATCATTTTGCTTAGTGCAATTGCTCTATGGCTAATTTTATTTTTCTCTTCCATGCTCATTTCTGCAAACGTAATATCGTATCCATTTGGCTGGAAAATCGGATCATAGCCAAAGCCTTTTGTACCACTCAATTCCTCGCGAATTGTTCCCTCAATTATACCTTCAAATAAGTGGTTTTTTCCATCCTGCATTAAGGATATAACTGTTTTAAACCTAGCTTTACGGTTGCTATTTCCTTTTAGTTTATCCAAAACCAAATTTATGTTCTCTAAACTATCCCTACTTCCAGAATATCGAGCCGAATAAACTCCCGGCTCATTATTTAAAGCTTCTATTTCCAAACCACTATCATCTGCAAAACAATCTAAATTATAATGCTCAACAACGTAACTGCTCTTTAAAGTTGCATTTCCCTCAAAAGTATCCGCAGTTTCAGGAATATCTACAAAACACCCAATATCTTCCAAATTTAAAACTTCATATTGTCCATCAAGAGCTAACCGAATTTCTTCAGTTTTATGTTGATTATTTGTTGCAAATACCAGTTTTTTCATTAAAAAGATTACGTTTAGAAATTGAAAACCATTGATGTTTTCTGGAAATTTATTTTAATTTTTGAAGATTGCCCCAAAGTAATTTCTTGGCACTTATATCACCATCTAAATCGTGAAGGTTTGGAGCAAAAATCATTTTTGTTGTTTCATGAAGGATAATTTCGTTTTGCCAAATTAAATTTAACTTTAAGGTTTGAGTTTCTACTCCGAAAGAAAGCATAATCTGGGGTTTAAAGAACTGATGAAGGTCAATAAAATCAGTTCCCAAATAATTCGCATAATTCAGCAAGGCAAAATCAGGCGTTCCCAAATCGACCGCTTTTACAATTTTACGCAACAGCTCCCTCCCCTGTTCTGTACTCACATCGTTAATTTTATCATGAACCAAAATCAATACCGATTTCTTGTTTCCACCTAAATATTTAAACACTTTTGGGGTAACAGGTTCTTCCACAATAAGCGGAATATCAGCAGGTTTGGGGTATTCTTTAACTTCTTTTGAAAGAATATCTGCTTCTATTTTAGGGATTTCTTGAGCTAAAGGAGATTCTAAATGCTCTTTTACAAAAACTGGCTCATCAGCAAAAACTGGTTTTTCGATATTCCCAAGTGCGATTTGTACAGATTTATCCTCAACAAGAAAAACATCTTCGGTAAAAAATAAACGTAAAGCATTCCCATTGTTGGTAACCTGGTTTTCCATTCGTATTTTTGCAGTATAATAATTTCTGTTAAAATTAGTTAAATATCTTATAATAGCGTCGCTAATTGTTACTTTTATCCCTTAAAATTTACAGACTCCTCAGCGTGAGAAAGGCTTATTGCTTATTCGTTTTTTGCTTTATTTACAGTAGGTCGTTTGCACAAAACGTAGCTGTTATAAACGGTAAACCTTTAAGCAGCAAAGAGTTTCTTTGGGCTTACAAAAAGAGCCACAATGGGAGTACAACCGCAGATTACAGCAGTTTGGAAGCTTATTTAAGTTTGTATGTGAATTTTAAATTGAAGGTTTTAGACGCTCGCGAAATGGGTTTGGATAAAAATCCGATCTATCAAGAAGAAGTTAAAACTTATGAAGATGCGCTTACAACCCATAAAAAGGTTAGCAATAGCGGAAAAGACCATGATTATTTGGTGAACGAATACCGAGAAGGTGTTTTAATGTTTAACGTTTCTGAGCAAAAAATTTGGAATAAAGCACAGGATGATGAACAGGCAATAATCGATTTTTACAATAAAAACCAACAGAATTACAATAAACCTTTGAGTGAAGTTAAAGGCCAGGTTATCGCCGATTACCAACAAACATTAGAAGAAAATTGGCTTAGAACCCTTAAAGAAAAGTATCAGGTTAAGATTAATGAAAACGAATTGAAAAAACTGGCAAAACAGTAAATCAATGTTATTAACATAATCTGCCCATTAATATTAAATTTGCAAAATACAATAAATAGAATGAAGAAAGTTTTTTTAGTAGCAACCGCTTTAATTTGCTTGTTTTTGAATAGTTATGCCCAACCAGGGAAACATAACATCGATAAAGTTGCTGCTGTTGTAGGTAATAACATTATCCTACTGTCAGATTTGAACCAACAATACACACAATATCTTTATCAGGGAAATCCTGCAAATCCAGAAATTAAGTGTAAAATTTTACAAAATACCTTAACGCAGAAATTGCTAAAACAACAAGCAGAGATTGACTCCGTAATGGTTGAAGATGGACAAGTCGATGATGAGGTGAATAAAAGAATGCGTTATAGCATGCAACGTGCCGGAGGACAGGAACGTTTAGAGCAATTTTTAAACAAGTCTCTCCTTCAGTACAAAGATGAGATTAGGCCATCGGTAAAGGATGAGCTAATTGCGCAAAAAATGCAGGCTAAAATTACCGAAAACATTAACGTTACGCCAATGGAAGTAGAAAAATACTTTAAAACACTTGGTGATAGCATTCCAGAATTTAATACTGAAGTAGAAGTTGGTGAGGTTATTTTAAATCCTCAGTTAACCAGAGCCGAAAAACAAAGATTTCACGATAAGATAGAGGCTTTACGCTTAAGGGTTAAAGGTGGTGATGATTTTGGCGTATTGGCAAAAACATATTCTGAAGACCCAGGGTCATCTGCTGATGGCGGTGATTTAGGTTTCTTTGATAGAAGCACCATGGCTAAAGAATTTACCGCCTGGGCATTTAAACTTAAGGCCGGAGAAATGTCGCCGGTTTTCGAAACTGAATTTGGTTTTCACATTCTGCAAGTAATTGAACGTCGTGGAGAACAAGTTCACGCTCGCCACATTTTAATTAGACCTGCAACAACTCCTGAAAGTTTAGTAAGGCTAAAAGCACACGCAGATAGTATTTATAACAATTTAATTGCGAAAAAATTAACCTTTGCAGCTGCCGCAAATTTATATTCTGATAATAAGGAAACAAAGTTTAACGGTGGAATGATGTTGAATGCTGAAAATGTTCAGGCAAGAAGTACTTTTATTCCGGTTGATAAATTAGACCCTACAGTATTCTTGGTAATTGATACCATGAAAGTTGGTGGTATAGCTAAACCAGATTTATTCTCTTCGCCAGATGGAAAACAAGGATATCGCATTTTGTATTTGAAATCGAAAATTCCGCCTCACAAAGCAAACTTAGCTCAGGATTTTCCAAAAATTAGAGATGCTGCACAAAGTGACAAAATTAATCGTACTTTGAGCGAGTGGTTTGAGAAACGTCGTGAAAGCACTTACATTAAAATTGACGACGAATTTAACACCTGCGATGAATTAAAAATTTGGACTAAAACTACAGCCGCAAAATAATACGAATGCAGTACAAGAACGAAGTAGAAGCTGTTGATGCACTTCATCAATCTTTCAACAATATTAAAGCCGAAATAAGCAAAGTTGTAGTTGGACAGGATGATGTAATTAAATCTGTTCTTATCGCCATTTTCAGTAACGGACATTGTTTATTGGTTGGCGTACCAGGTTTGGCCAAAACGTTGCTGGTACAAACTGTTGCTTCGGTTCTTGATTTAGACTTCAATCGCATTCAATTTACACCAGATTTAATGCCCAGCGATATTATTGGTGCAGAAATTTTAGGAGAAGACAGACACTTTAAATTTATTAAAGGACCTGTTTTCTCTAATATAATTCTGGCCGATGAGATTAACCGTACCCCTCCGAAAACACAGGCAGCCTTGCTTGAAGCGATGCAGGAGAAATCGGTAACAGCTGCAGGCCAAACCCATACCTTGCCTAAACCTTTTTTTGTTTTAGCAACTCAAAATCCAATTGAGCAAGAAGGAACTTACCCTTTGCCCGAGGCGCAATTAGACCGTTTTATGTTCAATATTCAGTTAAATTACCCTACTTTTGCAGATGAACTGAACATTGTAAAAAACACCACAAGCAATAAAACCGTTCAACTGCAGAAAATTATTCATGCAGATGATATTCAATATTTTCAAAAACTTATCCGCGATATCCCGGTAACTGATAATGTGCTCGAATATGCTGTAAAATTGGTTTCAAAAACCCGTCCGAACAGCGAATATTCCACAGAGGCAGTAAATAAATACATTAGCTGGGGCGCCGGACCGCGTGCATCGCAATTTTTGGTTTTAGGCGCAAAATGCCATGCAGCTGTTACCGGAAAATATGCTCCGGATATTGAAGATGTTCAGGCCGTTGCCGAGGCAATTCTTCGCCATCGTATCGTGAGAAATTATCGTGCAGAGGCTGAAGGCTTATCCATAGAAAAGATTATTAAGGATCTTCTCTAAGCTAAATTTCTTAATCTTTAATCGATAGGACGTCACCCTGAATTTATTTCAGGGTCGTTCATGCTAAAAAGATGCTGAAATAAATTCAGCATGACGATGCGCCTATGCAGAATAATAATCACTAATTATCTCGAAATAATAATTCAGCTAAGATTATTTGCCTTAAGAAATTATAATTTTAAACCAACTCCCCTTTTAGATCTTTCAAACCCCAATCCTGCATTACCCGAATTACCGGCATTAAGGATAAGCCATATTCAGTTAATTTATATTCTACACGAGGCGGAATTTCAGGATAGATTATTCGTTCCAAAATCTTATCTTCTTCTAACTCCCTTAATTGGTTAACCAGCATTTGTTTACTAATTAATGGCACTGCCCGCTGTAATGAACTAAACCGGTTAACATTTTGGCTAATTCCATACATAATTATAATTTTCCACTTGCCACCAATTCTATTTAAGCAATGTGTAACAGGGCAATTATTTGGATTAAAATCTTTGTTTTTTCTAATATTGGCCATTAGTCTATAAAAATGTACTATAAATTAAAATATTGACTACTTGTTAAAATTAGACGAATATAGCAGTTTTGTATCAACAGAAACAATAAGAAATAATGTACTGAAACACTTATTGAGTGTATTTTTTCAGCACTATAATGAAAATCTCAAACTGCAAAAACAATGACTTTAGATCAGATCAAGCAATCCCTTTTAGGAGATTGGAAAAGTATAGCAACCGAAATTCGGCCAAGCCTTAGTAAAAATGGTGTTATGAAACCATTTTATTTAAAAAGAGAATTTAAATATTTACCTGATGATAAATTTGAATTGGAGGTAACTAACTTTGCCAATACTTTCGGAAAGTTACCTTTGGCCAAAATTTTACTTAAAGGCCATATTGTTTGGCAAGGTGAACATGCAGTTGCTGTAGATGCGCAAAAGGTAAATTTTATAGCAGATGAAGCTTATGAGGTTACACCATTGCTCCAAGGCTTTGTTGATGTTTTAAATCAGATCGCATCTGCTGGATTTAAAAAATGGGAAATTGGAGTTATGCAAAATATTTTGGGCAAAGCATTTGTTCCCTTCGGATTAGCAGAAGGACAAATTTTCGGAGAGTTTGATCTTATCTATTTACATGACAATATGTTGTTCTGGGGCGCCAGAAATGTTGATGGCAGAGGTTTCGATACAGAGGAAAACAGACCAACAAGTCTTCAAATCCCATTAATCAGAAAATAAATAAATGATTTTTTAAGTATATGAAGCAGAGACTTTTGCCGTTTCTGCTTTTTTCGTTTTAATATCTGATGGCTAAAATTTATATTAGCTGTTAATGGGTAATTCTAAACTAACAGGGGCAATTGCCGCACTCTTGGATGAATATAAAAAAGCAATTGATGAATTGGTTATTGTGATAAAGCCAATATCGAAAGAAAGATTGCTTACCATTATCGATCAAAATAGTAAAGATCCAGATTCCAAATCTATTCAGGCAATCTTAACCCATGTTGTGGCTTCATGCTTTAGTTATTCCGTTTATATTGAAAATCACATCGGGTTAAATACAATAAGGCCAGAAAGATGCTTTTTTGATCATGTTGCACCGTATATAGAAAAACTGCATCAGGCGTTTAGCTATTGTAAAAATGTATTTAAGCAAAACCCTAATTTACCATTGGAAGAATTGGAAAATTCTGAAAAGATAAATACAAATTGGGGCCAGCAATATGATGTTGAGCAATTATTGGAACATGCCATTGTTCATATTTTAAGGCACAGAAGGCAGATAGAGAATATAATAAAAGAGTAGCTATTGTTCTTATCATAGAAATAAAAATTTGCAATTCACTGAAAATAAATATATTTGCATCAAATTACAGAATAATGCTACGTCAACTACATATCCAAAAATTAAGCTTTAGCCCATCTTGTTGGCTAATTGGCTCGGGTATGATTTAGGTTTTCTTCCTAGCCAAAAGGCATTTTACTTTCAATAAAAGGTAAAGGCCGAATTCAAAAAATCAATTATTTATCAAAACACGATGAGGCTTTTTTTCAAGCACTTATCAAATTAATTATATCCGTTATGGACATATATACAACTGTAGAGGAAAAATATCTACAGGCCGTTGAAGAATTGCAATGGGGCGAATTGCCCAAGGCACTTCAATATTTTAACGAGATTATCGCCTTTGATGCAACTTATGCAAGAGCGTATTTTCATTTAGGAAATATTTATCATTATCATTTTAAAAATTACCAAACAGCGGGTTACTACTATAAAACATGCGTGGAATTGGATAATGCATTTCCCGATGTTTACGAATGTTATTTAAAATTGGTTATCACGCTAAAAATGCATAAGCTGGCTAAGCAACTTGCCGAAAAAGCATTAGCCATACCAGGTGTTTGCGAAGCTCGCATTTACGAAACCCTGGGTTTGAGTGCCGAACAACAGCAGAATTTTGCAGAAGCAAGTAGCCATTTTAAAAAGGCTGCATTGCTAAATGCCGATCAAAATGATGAAACCCTTTTGCTAGAGCATCAGAAACGGGTAGAAAATAAAATGAACAGCGAAAAAGCAATGATTTACAATTTACAGGGATAAGGGCCTAGCCCTTACCCTATTTATTTAAAGACAGAAAACATCAAATCAAACTTTTAATTTTAAACTTTGTTAGTATCTTTATTGCAATTTTAAAGCACAAAATTTTTAACTCAAAATATTTAGATATGTCAGGTCACGACACACACGCACCAGTTCAACAAACAAAAGGCATTTGGGCATTACCATTAACTGCTTGGATTATTGTTTTAATCCTTGTTGTGGCTTTTACCAGACCAATTTTTCACCATGAGGAAGAATCTTCATCACACGAAAAAACTGAGGCAAAACATACATCTCAACCTGAAGGAGCTCATCACTAGGCAGATTGTTTATTCTTAAAAAAGAAATGCGCTGAATAACTCAGCGCATTTCTTTTTTAGTTGGATTTCTATTTAAGTTGCCCCATAAGGTTTGGATAATCGGTAATTACACCATCTACACCCAAACTCATAAAATACTTAATCTCCTTTACCGTGTTAACAGTCCAGGGAATAATTTTAACACCCATCTCATGGCAACGATCAACCAAACCTTTCCCAACCAAAACCGAATAGGGACTATAAATTGTTGGTTTAAAGCCTAATTTTTCAATATAATCCTCAAAAGGTTCTTTCTCATCAATTAATAATGAGGTTTGTATTTTAGGATATTTCTCGTGCAGATATTGTAAAGTTCTCATATCGAAAGATTCGATGATTACGCGTTTAGAAATCTTTTTAGCATTTACAATATCCATTATCAAATCAACAAATTCGGCAGGCTCCGGCTGAAATTCGTTATCTCCGTTCTTAATGGTTTTTGTTTCAATACTGTAAACGGGTTTGGCCAATTTATGTTCTTTGGCATAAGCTTCAACAGCATCAATCGATTCAGAAAGCAATGGTTTATATGCCTTAAACTTCATCTGACCAGGAAAGCGTGCGTGCACCTTGCTTCCTACATCAAACTTTTTTACTTCATCATAATCCATTTTATAAATGTTGTATTTCTTCTGGTCCTTAAAACTAATCGGCTTACCATTTGGCATTAAAGAAATCTCGTTATTAAAGTATGGCTCCTGAGATAACACCACCTGCTTATCTTTAGAAATAACGGCATCCATTTCTAAAGTAGTTACACCTAAATCCAAAGCCTTTAGCATGCCTTCTATAGTATTTTCTGGCATAATACCTCTGGCACCAGCTTTTCCTTGTATATCGAATTTTTGCTTCTGAGCCGAAACACTTAGAAAAAACAAAATAAGCGTTGAAAGTGTGAGTAATTTTTTATGCATATAATTCATTTTAGGAATAAACGTAAAAATAGGAATTAAGTTATCAACCTGTGCCATTTACAAAAGGCTTATTTAATAATGATTTGGGCGTTTTAACACGCTGTCCGCTGTATCTTTCTGGCTGTCCTTCGACTTGGCTCAGGATGACAGCCAGAAAGGATGCCGCTCCCATCGTTAACGCTAGCAAATTTCTTAAAGCAATAAAATAATTACGCTGTAAACATTAGTGATAAAAACTTGAAGTTTCTCACCTGTATTATATCGTGAATTAACATTTTTATATACAAGCGTATTTGATTGGATAATATTACCAAAAGCTTTAATACAAAAAAAGGGCTTCTCTATTACGAGCGCCCTTTTTTCGAAATTCACATTATAATTATCTTTCAGCAGGAACAAATGCCTGTACAACTAAGTTCCAGGTATGGTCTGCCGCTTTCTCGTAAACAAAAACATAATTAAAGCTTTCTCTTAAATCTGCCTTATAATCAATAGTTGCAACGCCATAAGTATATGCTAAATCGCTGCCTATTGCTTTATCTACACCGTTGGTTTTTAAGCTAATTTTACTAATCATTCCGTTGAAATAGGAAATGATTTTTCCCTTACCATTTATTGCATCATTACCCGGGAAAAGTAATCTTGCATCTTCCGTTAAGAAACCTCCGAAAGCTGCAATACCATGGGTTTTCAATAAGGTATTTAAAGTTTTTTCAGTTGTTAAGATAATATCTTTACCGGCTTTAACTTCTTTTTCATTAAGAAATTTGGGTGCAACATGGTCTTTGGGTTCAACAAATTGTGTTGTTACCTTATTTAATGGTTTGTTGCTAGATGTACCCAAATCGATGGCCAACTTCCATTTTCCGTTTTCTACTTTCCAGATGGATAAATACTGACCGTATTTTTTATCGTCTCCTCCTACCGCATATGGACCAGTTGTAAAACCTAAATCGCCACTGCGAGAAACTTTAGCTAAGTTTGGTTCCCAGGTAACCTCATTCATGCCTTTGGTTTGGCTTGTATAAAAAGTCTTTGCATTAACAGGGTTTGGTCTGAAAACCAAAGCGCTATTTAAAGAATATTCCAAATATGAATCCTTATCGCCATTTTTCGCGATAGATTTGGCAAATTCCTTTTCTGCGTTTACTAATGATTTTGTACTTCCATCGCTTTTTTGTGCAACAGCACTTAATGTTAAAGCAATAGCTATTGTAGTTGAAAATAATCGTTTCATTATGGTTTAGATATATGTTTGGCGAATATAAAATATTCTTCAATTCATGCACTTAAAAGTAATTAACAATTGCACATTTTAAATAAGAATTTAACAAGAACTTTCCTCAGAATTCCGAATTAAAAGAAAATTATTTCTCTCTATAAATGGTTTCTAAAATAGTTTGTCCAGTTGCCTTTAGTGTATTCTTATCGATATTAGATAAATTATCTAATTGGGTATGCCAGTTAATATAAAACCCGCTGTTATCACTGTAGTGAATAATATCTATGGATGGAATCCCTGCTTTGTTCATCCAAACATGGTCATCAACAATTCTTCCGCTTGGCAGATTTACAAAAAATGAAGGATAACCAATTTCATTCCCAATTTCCCAAACCTTTTTTAAAACATCTGGTGCAGATTGACGAGAAATTTCATCTTGTGAAAATTGGGCATTTCCGCCACCAACCATATCTACGTTAATTCCATAAAGCGCTTTGTAATGAGTAGCCATAGCATTTTTTGCCCAATATTGCGAGCCTAGACACCATGTTGTTTCATCGGGAGTTTCGTCGTTGGCCTTTCCGTAATCTTCCAAATCCCATAAAACAAAATCTACCCCTACATTTGGATGCCTTTGCTGAATTTGACGGGCCATCTCTAAAATTACGGCGACACCACTTCCAGCGTCATTAGCTGCGTCAAATGATTTATCGTGATTTGTAGGGTCAGCGTCTTGATCTGAAAATGGACGAGCATCCCAATGTGCAGTAACCAAAACCCTATTTTTTTTCTCTGGATTAAAACTGGCCAAAATATTTTTAAGCTGATAAATCTTTCCATCGAATGTTGTTGTTTTAGCACCTTGAATTTTTACATCAGCACCAAAAGATTTTAGTTTCTCAATAAGATAATCTGCACATTTTTTATGCGCAAGAGTTCCCGGAATCCGAGGTCCAAAATCTACCTGAGCTTTAACGTAAGTATAGGCACTATCTGCGTCAAAATCTGGCGACACTAATTTAACTTCTTGATTACTGGTTTCAACCGAATCTTTTTTATCATTTCTACAAGCCTGAAAACCAATTATGGCAAGTACAAAAAAGACTAAAAGTTTTTTATCCATCTTTAAGCTAAAATTGAATTAAGCCTTACTCCAAGTTGTACCTTCCTTACCGTCTTTTAACTGGATTCCCAATTCCTGCAAACCAATTCGAATCTTATCAGAAGTTGCGTAATCTTTATTTTCCTTTGCTTCCTTACGAAGTTCGATAACCATTTCTAAAACGCTGTTCAACTCTAGATTTCCTGTTTCTTCATCTTTTAGGCCCAAAATGTCGAAAACGAAATCATTCATCAACTGCTTTAGTTTTTCTAATGCCTCTGCAGTGATTTTACCTTTTCCATCGTAAATGGTATTGATAATTCTTACCGCTTCAAATAATTCGGCTATTAAAACCGGACTATTAAAATCATCGTTCATTGCATTAATGCATTTCTCTTTCAAGACATCTAAATCAAATTCGTTTTGATCCGAAACCGATAATTTATCTAAGAGATTTACCGCAGCCATTAATCTTCTAAAACCTTTTTCTGAAGCATCTAAAGCATCATTGGAGAAATCTAATGTACTTCTATAATGTGCCTGCAACATAAAAAACTTAACCGTCATTGGGCTGTAGCCTTTCTTCAAAAGCGGATGATCTCCGGTAAATAATTCTAAAGGAAGAAAACCGTTTCCTGCCGATTTGGACATTCTCGTTCCGTTAACCGTAAGCATGTTGGTATGCATCCAGTAACGGGCAGGCTGATGGTGGCTACAAGCTTCTGATTGTGCGATTTCGTTGGTATGATGTGTTGCGGCTAAATCCATACCCCCACCGTGAATATCAAATTCTGCACCCAAGTACTTGGCACTCATTGCCGAACATTCTATATGCCAGCCCGGAAAACCCATGCCCCAAGGCGATTGCCACTGCATTAAAGTTTCTGGTTTAGCCTTTATCCACAGCGCAAAATCCAGTCGACCACGTTTTTCATTCTGTCCGCCCAGTTCTCTGGTATTGGCCAGCATATCTTCCAAATTGCGATTGGTTAATATGGTGTAGTTATACTTTTCGCTGTATTTTTCTACATCAAAATATACGTTTCCATCAATTTCATAACCATAACCATTGGCTATAATTATCTTGATCATTTCAATCTGTTCGATGATGTGACCCGTTGCGGTAGGTTCGATGCTTGGTGGCAAAGTATTCAGCATCCGCATTACATCATGGAAACCCAAAGTGTACTTTTGTACAATTTCCATTGGCTCTAACTGCTCTAGCTTTGCTCTTTTTGCAAATTTATCATCACCCTCATCCCTATCGCCCTCTAAGTGCCCGGCATCGGTAATATTACGTACATAACGAACTTTATATCCAGAATATTTAAGGTATCTAAAAATTAAATCGAACGACATAAAAGTGCGGCAATTGCCCAAATGCACATCGCTATAAACAGTTGGACCACAAACATACATCCCAACATTGGGTGCATTTAAAGGTTGAAAAAGTTCTTTTTTACGAGAAAGCGTATTATAAAGCTGTAAGCCAGTATTCATATTGCAAATGTAATATTTAGCATCGGAAAGTTTGAGTAATGGTTAATTGTTTAATTGTTCAGATTGGTTAATTGACAATTATTCAATGAATAAGCCAGCATTGAAGGACTAATCATGTTGATTAGCCTAAAATAGAATTTCATCAAATATGGCTTAATATATTAACAAGCTTGCCGAATGGATCTCGGGTGTAAAATCTACGTACGCCCCATGACTCATCAACTGGCCCATATTCAATGGTGAAACCTGCAGATTTGATCTTTTTTAAAACTTCTTCCAGATTATCCACCTCAATTGATAAATCAGGTGCCTGTGTTCCCGAACCACCTTCGCTTGCAAAGCTAATTTGAATATCCATTTGTTGATGAGCGAGTCCATAAGTTGCTATCCAACCATGATCCATTAACAAATCCAAACCCAGAATATTCTGATAAAAAGATGTGGCTTTGGATATTTCTGGGGTATTAACATTTAAAACGATGCGCTTTACCATAACAATAGTCTATATTTCTAAATTACGTTTTAAAACAAAAAATCCCGTGGTTTTAGCACAGGATTTTATGTAACAATCTATTCCGGTCAATTAGTTTTTCAACTTTGCCTTAAAAACTTTTTCAAGTTTTTCTAGCTTGGGCAAAATTACCAATCTACAATATGGAGCACTTCCATTTTTTAAATAATAATTCTGATGATAATTTTCGGCAACATAAAAAGGTTTGGCAGATTCTATAGCGGTTACCACCTTTTTGCCATAAGCATTGGTTTTGTTCAGCTCTGCTTTATATCTTTCGGCCAAAACTTTCTGCTCTGGCGTATGATAAAAAACTACAGAGCGATATTGCGTTCCGCTATCAGCGCCTTGACGATTTAATGTTGTTGGATCATGGCTTTTCCAAAAAACTTCCAGTAAATCCGAATAGGTAATCTCCATTGGATTATAAGTGATTTCTAAAACTTCCGCATGTCCAGTTAAACCTGTACAAACTTCTTCGTAAGTAGGATTATTCAACGTACCACCTTCATAACCAGACTTTACCGATACCACACCTTTCAGTTTTTGAAATATAGCCTCGGTACACCAGAAACAGCCCATTCCAAAAGTGGCCTTTTCGGTTTTTTTTCCTTGGGCATTCGCTTGATTTAAAGCCAATACCGATAATAAGATTAAAATTATTTTTTTCATATTGTGTGTTATGTTTCCTTGCAAGCTTTAAATTGAGTCTTTTAGCTTGGTCTACTATATTACGAAATTAAAGCGCCTAAAGTTTCTGGAAGATTAATAATGGATTTTGGATGACAATCTAACATTTTGGTGAATCAGTTGTTATTGTTAATAACTTAAATTACTGATTTTTAATTTATTGAATCTATAATTTTTACCTAAAACACGCTTATTAACAATTCTTTTTTAAATTCGTATTACATTAAAATTAAGAAACATGTCTACACCGTATATTCCCTGTTTAGATTTAGGTTCGTACATTAACGGAACTGAAGAAGAACGCAAAAAATTTTCTGATGAACTTGGAAGAGCATTCAACGATTCTGGTTTCATAACCATCACAAACCATGGCTTGAGCCAGGATTTGATTGACAAACTCTACGAAAACATAAAAGCAGCCTTCGCATTACCAGTAGAAACAAAAAGAAAATACGAAAAGCCAGAACTGGCCGGACAACGTGGATATACAAGTGCAGGAAAAGAAACTGCGAAAGGTGCTAAAACACCCGATTTAAAGGAATTTTGGCAAATTGGTCAGGAAGTTACAGACGGCGATCCTGTTAAAAATGAATATCCTGATAATGAGGTTTTAGAAGAACTTCCTGAATTTAATAAGGTAACTGGAGGAATTTATAAAAAACTCGAAGAAAATGGAACGCACTTATTGCGTGCCATTGCAACTTATTTAGAATTACCGATTGATTATTTTGATCAACATGTTCATAACGGAAATTCTATTTTAAGAGGCATTCATTACTTCCCGATAGAAAATCCGGAAACCATTCCTGATGACGCAGTACGTGCAGGAGCGCATGAAGATATTAATCTAATTACCTTATTAATTGGCGCAAGTGCTGATGGTTTGGAAGTTTTAACCCGAAGCAACGAATGGTTGCCAATTAAAGCACACCATACGGATATTGTGGTAAATGTTGGAGATATGTTACAGCGCTTAACCAACAATAAGTTAAAATCGACAACCCATAGAGTGGTTAATCCACCTCGCGAACTAATGAAAACCTCTCGTTTCTCGGTTCCATTTTTCTTGCATCCAAGAAGTGATATGGATTTAACAAGTCTACCATCAACCATCGATGCTGAACACCCTAAGGTTTACAGCGATATGACTGCTGGAGAATATCTTGATGAAAGGTTACGAGAAATTGGTTTGAAGAAATAGAAAATAACCTCATTTCGAGCTTCGATGCTACATCGAAACATAACAATCTAATTTAAGCGCCGAATTAATTCGGCGCTTTTTTATTGCTTTTTAAGCTACGCACAGTAGTTTTAAATGGTAAAATCTATTGAAGTTATTGTTATGTTTTTAACCATAATTATATATTTGAATATTCTCCCCGTTTCTTAATAACATCCCGTTATAAATTTCCGCTATGCCTAACGAAACTTATCCAGCTCATTATCAGGGAGTATTTGCAGTTTTTAATTCAATTTATCCGCTTAGTGAAGAAATAAAAAATGCCATAATTAAAAACAGCGAGGTTATAGAAATCAAAAGGAAAACCATCTTATTAAATGCTGGAGAGCGTAGCAATACCATATATTTTATAGTTAAGGGTGGCGCAAGGGTTTATTATTTGGATAAGGATGGCAAAGAAACCAATACCTGGTTTTTATTTGAAAACGAACTGCTTATTTCTGTTTATGGCTTTTTTACTGGTCAGCCAAGTTTTGAATATATAGAAACGCTTGAAGATTCAACATTGATCGCCGTAAAACGGGAAAAATTAGATGAAATGTATCTTCAGTTTATGGAGTTTAATTATTCGGGCAGGAAACTCACTGAATATTATTACATCCGCAACGAAGAACAAACCAATAATTTAAGAATGTTGAGCGCCAAGCAACGCTATGATCAGTTAATGTTGCATAACCCACAATTATTCCATAGAGTGTCTTTAGGACATATTGCTTCTTATCTCGGCATTTCCCAGGAAACGCTGAGCAGGATTAGAAAGCAAAAATGATTTTTTGACTTTTGTCAAAAGTTGGAAGCCATAAACCACATAGATTTGAAAAGCAAATTCAATGCCTATGAAATACCTCAAAATAATTTCAATTACTTCATTCTTATTAATCAATGGCTTAGGCCCACACGGAATCCCTAATTTTGCCGGCATTCTTTTATGTTTGTTATGTTTAATAGATAGTTTATTATCACAAACATTTTTTGGGATATCATGGGGGTTGGGAATAATTGGTGTTTTAAGCCTTGCTAGCCTAATCAGCATTAGCTTCTCTAGACCACATAAAGATCACTTTCTCTTAATTTTTGCTTTTATTGCGTTAACGGGTTTTGAAGTATTTTTATCCGACATATTGCATCATCAAAAATTAATATTTTGGTTCGTATTTCCTTTATTACTATTTGTGGTAAGCTCAATTTTACTAATAATTAAAAGTTTTGAGAGCCAGAAAGAATTAACCACTTTCTAATGTCTGTTTCTAATATTTCTAAATTGCGGTTTCAAGAGCTGACGATCAATCTTCAGCTTTTTTGTTTTTTGACTTTTGTCAAAAGTTGGGTGATTTAATGGATGTAGTTTTGTTTTTCATCAAAACACTTATTAAACAATCGAGATTCCCAAAATGAAAATAGATAAGTCAACAGAACAAAAGCTAACTTCCATATTAATTATTTTGTTTTTAATTGCTTCAACTTTTATTGGTGTTCCACTTAATGGAGGCGACAAGGGATGGATTTACGGTTATTCCATGTTTTTAAGCACCTTGTATTCCTTAACAGACATAGCAAATTTATTGGCATTTATTATTAGCCCTTTTGGTATATTGACCCTGTTGGGAGGAATAGGAGTTTGTTTACTTCCCTTACTTATTTTTACAAAATACGAGAAATGGTTTGTTCTGTTCATCCCTCTAGTTTATATCTTAACTAACTTTTTGGTAATTCCATTATTGATTCCTTTCATCGTTTTTTGGATTATACTATGTTGTAACACAAGTAAGAGCTTACAATGATATTTTTGTGTTTGCGAATATTCTACAGTTATTTTATTTTCCATAAAAAGCATTTACTAGATATGCTTAAATTTAAAGATGTACACAAAAGCTGATTCTGCCTAAACATCATTATCTTCAACTATTAATTTAATTATGAAAAACATTCTATTATCCACTTTTTTCGCAGTCTTGATTACCCAGTTTGCTTATGCCCAAAAACAGGATATAAAAGATCTTTATTTTGATTATCTTCAAGTTAGAATGGATGCAGATGAAAAACCCGAAGCAAAAACCAAAGCCATTGCTTTGCTGCAACGTTCGTCGGAATTGACAAAAACCCAACTCGGAAACGTAAACTACCACCTTGGAAGATTGTATGAAGAAGATGGTGAAATCGAAAAAGCTGTTCCGTATTACGAAGAATCTATAAAAATTACGCCAGGCTACTACGTTCCTTACCGGGCGTTGGGCTTTATGTATTATAAAAAATGTGCGGAGCTGGGCAAAAAATTAAGCGAAATTGATAAGTCCGTAAATGAAAATCTCTACAAGAAAGCTTCTGAGGAACTTAAGGCACTGCGTTTAAAAACAGCAAAATATTTGGAAAAATCTCAAGCTTGCGATCCTGATGATGAAACTTTAGACATGATTAAAGTGCTCTATAAAAACTTAAAAGATGATAAAGCTTTAACAACAATTAGGGAGAGATTGAAAGCTTTGAGTGCAGATTGTGTGACTTTGTTGGAGGATTAGACAATCCGAATAAGATTTGACAACTTTCTTGCGCTCCTGCTATTAAAATTGTTAGATCTAAATTCTTTTTAAAACTGACGAAGTTCTTCCAACGCTTCTGCCCTTTGAAACTTAGTAAGTTGACTATAAAACTCGACTTGCGAAGTTTTGGGGGATTGTGAAGCGGGAAACTTCGCCAGTCTATAAATAAAAGAAATTGCTATTCTAAAAACCAACGAAGTTCTTCCAACGCTCCTGCCCTTTGAAACTTCGTAAGTTGATTAGAAAAACCGACTTGCGAAGTTTTGGTGGATTGTGAAGCGGGAAACTTCGCCAGTCTATAAATAAAAAAAATTGCTATTCTAAAAACTGACGAAGTTCTTCTAACGTTTCCGCCTCTTGAAACTTCGTAAGTTGATTAGATAAACCGACTTGCGAAGTTTTGATGGATTGAAAAAGGGGAAACTTCGCCAGTCTATAAATAAAAAAATTACTATTCTAAAAACTGACGAAGTTCTTCCAACGCTTCTGCCCTTTGAAACTTCGTAAGTTGATTATTTTTTTGAATCGTCAATCGCTTTGTTTACTACATCCTGAATGCGGCCTCTAATTTTTAAGTTCGATAATTTATCGGTTACTGTTGGGTTTACCCGATTAGACAAAAACACATACACCAAACCTCGAGATGGATCTACCCAAATACATGTTCCCGTATAACCCGTATGCCCATAAGTTTGTGGCGAGGCCAGATTTGATGGATAATGTTTCGTACTATCAGGATCCCATCGATCGAATCCTAAACCCCTACGACTAACATTCGATTGTTTCGAAGTAAACATATCAACCGTTGAGGTTTTGAAATATTCTTGTCCGCCGTATGTACCTCTATTTAAAAGCATTTGATAAAAAATAGCCATATCATTACTGCTTGCAAATAATCCCGCATGACCGGATACACCACCCGCAAGTGCAGCACCCTGATCGTGAACATAGCCAATTAATAAGATTTTTCTAAAATATTTATCATCTTCCGTTGGAATAATCTGATCTTGCTTAAATCTGTTTCTAGGCAAAAAACCAGCCGTTTGCATCCCCAACGGTTTGTAAAAATTCTCGTAAGCATATTGATTTAAAGGCTCCTCGCTAATATGCTCTACAATATCTTTCATTACATACATACTGATGTCGCTATACACATATTGTCCACGGGTTTTAATTGGCGAATTGAGCATTTTAGGCCACATAAAATCCTTAAAAAATCCTTTTTTGATGTAGTAGTTATCTGCCACCTTTGTTGGATAGGCTGCGGAAGAATCGCGACTGTAATCTCCGGTTTTCACATAATCATGAAAAGGGATGTATGGAATAAAACCAGCTTGGTGCAACATCACTTCCCGAACCTGGATATTGTTCATCGGCGTTGTACGGGCTTTAGGAATGTAAGCGCCAATATTGGTATCGAGCTTTAATTTGTTTTCTTCGAAAAGACGCATAACTGATGGCGTTGTAGCAGTAACTTTGGTCACAGATGCCAGATCGAAAATATCGGTTACCTTATCTGGAATGTTATCATCATATGTATGGTTTCCGTAAGCTTTGTTAAAGATCACTTTTCCATCCTTCGCTACCAAAACCACCAAACCTGGTGTAGCTTTTTGGCTAATGGCTTCAGCGGCAATTGCATCTATTTCTTTAAGGTTGTTTGAGTTTATGCCAGCATCTTCCGGAACGGTATATTTTAATCTGGTAACTGAAGTTGTAAAACCCGAACCCATAGTATAACGAGGCGAAAAATTAGTCTTAAGTTTACTGGTTGCTGCAATTCCGCCAAAAATATATTGCGGAACCACAGCCGCTGCATCTACATTGTTTTGTGCTGTCCAAATTAAGGGCGCACGTAAAACATCAAGCGATTTTAAAGCTGTTCCATTACCAAAAAGCGTAACGATGACCTCTTTATTTTTGCTAATGCTATTTATAAAATTAATGTATTTTGCTTTGTTAACATTCTGATCATCTATGGATATAATTACCGTACTGAAATATTTCAGGTCATCTTCCAAATCGTTAAGGTTAACACTGTCTTTATAAGAATCGGCTGAGAAGGATGTGATTTTATCGTACTTATTTGCCAGGCTATCAAAAACAGAACTATATGCAAAACTTAAGCTTACAGATGCCACATTCTTTTTTTCCAGTCTTTTTAAGGGAATAATAGAATCCTGATTATTCAGCAAAACTGTAGTTTGGGTAATGGCATTGGTTATTGATAATTTTTTCTCGTTGGTTACATGTTCTTGTGCACAGGCCATTAAACATAAAACATTAAAGAAACTGGCAACGGCCAGAATAAATAATCTATTTCGCTTCATATACTTTTTCTCCGTTCAGATAGGTTTTTAATACTTTGGTTTTTAATATGTTCTGTGGGGTCGACTTTAAAATATCGTGATCTAAAATTACAAAATCGGCCAATTTGCCAACTTCTAAACTCCCTTTTTCTTTTTCTTCAAAATTTGCCTTAGCCGCCCAAATGGTCATTCCACGTAAAGCTTCTTCTGGTGTAAGAGCATTTTCTTTTTGAAAGCCTCCTTTTGGAAATCCTTTCGAATCTTGACGAACCGTTGCTGCATAAAACGTTAATAATGGATTAATGTTTTCGACAGGAAAATCTGTTCCCAAAGGGATCCAACCGTTTTGCTTGAGCAATTGCTTATAGGCATAAGCATCCTTTAGTCTAGCTTCGCCCAATCTTTGCCCTGCCCAATACATATCTGATGTGGCATGTGTTGGCTGAACCGATGGAATAACATTTGATTTTCCAAATAAATCGAAATCATTTTCGTTTACAACCTGAGCGTGCTCTATTCTCCAACGCTTATCGTTTTTGCCTTTTAAAACATTATTATAGATCTTTAAAATTACGCGATTTGCAGAATCGCCGATGGCATGTGTACACATTTGAAAACCGCCAGAAGCAATCTTCGCGGCCACTTCTTCATAATGTTTAATATCCTTTAAAAGAAAACCGCTTTTATTCGGCATATCGCTATACGGATGCAATAAGCAAGCACCGCGAGAACCCAAGGCACCATCTGCGTAAACCTTAAATGCCCGAACATTCAACCGAGCAGTTTTTATTGCCCCACGACTACAAAGGTAATTGTAGTTATCTGGGTTATCGGAAAGCATAATGTACAATCGCATTTTCAGCTTATTTTCCTTTTGTAATTTTTCTACAAATTCTACTGCTTGCCAATCCAGGCCACAATCATCAATGGTAGTTAAACCCGCTGCAAAACAATTTTTCTGTGCATCGGTAAAAATCTTTTCGGCAAGTTTTGCATCAGGAGATGGAATTTTACTATCTACCAAACTTACCGCATTATCGATTAAAACCCCAGTTAATTTTCCATTTTGAGTAAGCATATCGCCTCCAACCAAAACCTTTGTCTGTTTAATTCCGGCTTCATCAAGTGCTTTCTGATTTGCAATAGCCGCATGTCCATCAATTCTGTTTAAGAATACTGGTCGATCTGGAAAGAGTACAGTGAGTTGTTCGTTGGTGGGAAAAGCTTTGTTTTCCCAATCATTTTGATCCCAGCCATTTCCGATTAACCAGCCATCTGGATGCGTTTTAGCAAAACCAGAAAGTCGTTTTAAAACTTCTCCCCAAGATTTTGTTTCTCTTAAATCGGCTGCTTGAAGACTTTGTCCATAGCCAAAGAAATGTGCATGCGCATCTATAAACCCCGGATAAACAACTTTCCCGCTTGCATCAATTTCTTCTTTAGCAGTATAATCGCCTTTTATTTCGTCGGTTTTACCAAGTTCTAAAATTTTTCCATCTTTTACCGCGAAAGCCTCGACAGTATCGAACTTCGTATTAACGGTATAAATCTTGGCATTGTAAACAATTACATCAGCTTGCTTTTTATTGCTACAAGATGCAAGGCTTGCAACGATAACTAGTGCGGTTAAAAAGGATTTCATGTTGATAAAGATAGAAAAATGTAATAACTCGTGTTTGTAAATTCGACTTTACAAATGACTTAAGGAAAATTGTAAACTTTTGGCTGTTATGGCATAAAATAACCAACTCCCAACCCCTTCTAAATTAGCAGGGGAGCTGTTTGTGCGAAAACATGGAATACTAACATGAATTAGCATGCAGTAATTAAATAATAGTACAAATCAATATTCCTGCACTACCGAACTCCCCTCCAAGGTAGTGCCTTTGGTACAGGACTTTCAGAACCGACAGCGCAGAACCCTGCTTTTTTAAAACAAATATTTGATTGTTTAAAGCAAAGAAAATCACAGCTATTTGGGAGAAACTACAGTCATTTACATGTTGAGTTTTAAACAAATCAGCTTCATTAAGCTTATTTTGCATAATTTAGCACATTCACATTGCCACTTTACATGACTGATATTATTCACCTATTACCTGATGCTGTTGCCAACCAAATTGCTGCCGGAGAAGTTGTTCAAAGACCTGCTTCTGCGGTAAAAGAATTGCTCGAAAATTCGATTGATGCTGGTGCAGACAAAATTCAATTGGTGATAAAAGATGCGGGCAAAGCTCTGATTCAGATCATTGATAATGGATGTGGCATGAGTGTTACCGATGCAAGAATGTGTTTCGAGCGCCATGCAACATCGAAGGTAAAAAAAGCTGAAGATTTGTTTGCCATTCGTACCATGGGTTTCCGTGGTGAGGCTATGGCTTCTATTGCTGCAATTTCTCAGGTCGAAATGAAAACCCGCAGGCATGAAGACGAAATCGGAACATGTATTACCATAGAAGGTGCTCAGGTAACTGCCCAAGAGCCTATTGCCACTTCTCCCGGAACGCAGATTGCCATTAAAAACCTATTCTTTAATACACCAGCCAGAAGAAATTTCTTAAAGAGCAATCCTGTAGAGATGCGTCATATTATTGATGAATTTCAACGCGTGGCGCTTGCTCATCCAACCGTTTTTTTTAGTTTGCACCATGATGGACTGGAAATCTTCAATCTCCCGAAAGGCAATTTAAAACAACGGATTGTTCATCTTTTCGGAAATAATTACAATGAACGATTAGTTCCGGTTGAGGAAGAAACAACGATTATTAACTTAAAGGGATACATCGGAAAGCCTGCCTTTGCAAAGAAAACCCGTGGCGAACAGTTCTTTTTTGTAAACAATCGATTTATAAAAGACCCCTATTTAAACCATGCGGTAAGCTCGGCCTTTGAAGATTTATTGCCCGATGATAGCTATCCGCTTTACGTTTTGTTTATCGAAATCGATCCTGCAAAAATTGACGTAAACGTTCACCCTACAAAAACCGAAATAAAATATTTAGACGAAAAATCTATTTATGCCATTCTAAAATCAGCTGTGAAAAGATCAATCGGGCGCTATAACATTTCGCCGACTTTGGATTTTGATCAGGAAACTGGTTTCAGCAATATGATTACCCAAAAGGCAGTTGAAGATATTGTGCCGCCGAGCATTAATTTTAATCCAGATTTTAATCCTTTTGCTACAGATAAAAGTTCTACTTCCGGCTATTCATCCTCACCTAGAAATTACGAAGCAAAACCAAGTGCAAAAAACTGGGGCTCGCTTTATGAAATTACCCAAGAACCTGTTGTCGAGCAAACTTCTTTTTATAACGATGATGCTGTTTTAGAAACGAAGCAAAAACAATATATGCAATTGCACAATCGTTATATTGTTTCGCAGATAAAATCTGGTTTAATGGTAATCGATCAGCAAATGGCACACGAGCGAATCCTTTACGAACGTTTTCTCGTACATCTTGATGATCGAAAAGGCGCTTCGCAACAGAGTTTGTTCCCTCAAACGGTAACCCTTAATGCGAACGATTTTGAATTGGCAAAAAGTTTATTGGATGATATAAAAAGTTTAGGATTTGATGTTCGTGAGTTTGGCAAAAATACCTTGGTTGTAGAAGGTATCCCTGTTGATTTGGGCAGCAGCAACGTAAACGAAACACAGTTATTTGAGCAGTTAATTGAGGGTTTTAAAAACTCGCAACAAGAGTTAAAACTAAGTAAACGCGATAGCCTGGCAAGAAGCCTGGCGAAAAATGGCGCCATTAAAGCTGGTACAGCTTTAGGTCAGGAAGAAATCAATACTTTAATTGATGAGCTTTTTGCCTGTAAAACACCTAACTTTAGCGTAACCGGAAAGCCGATTATCCAGACCATTACTTTGGCCGAGCTGGACAAAAAGTTTGAGAAATAAGCTAATAGCATAAATAGAAACTTAATAAATGAACAATATACATTTGCCCCCAGTAGTTAAAAATCTACTGATTATTAATATTTTATTTTTTATAGGAACATTAGTTTTCCACCCAGGCGGAGGTTATCCATTGATAGATTGGTTTGCTGTTTATTATTTCGGATCTGAAAAATTTAGAATCTGGCAGCCCATTACCTATATGTTTATGCACAGCCCGGTTGATTATTTTCACATTATCTTCAACATGTTTGCCTTATACAGTTTTGGAAGTGTTCTAGAATCAAAATGGGGAGCGAAAAAATTTCTGATTTTTTATTTTATAACTGGTTTAGGCGCTTTGGCCTTGCAATGGGCAGTTCAAACTTTTGAAATTTATCATTCAGTTGGGCATTTAATAGCTAATATTTCCAGTTATGCTCCAAAAACAAAAGCTGAATATGATTTACTATCGGATATTTATTTTGGCCCGATGCTTGGCGCCTCGGGAGCCATATTTGGATTACTCGTTGCCTTCGGAATGCTTTATCCAAATGCCGAATTATTAATTATGTTTATTCCTATTCCAGTAAAGGCAAAATATATTATTCCAATCTATATTTTAGTTGAATTATTTTTGGGTGTTAAACAATTTGAAGGAGATTCGGTTGCGCATTACGCTCACTTAGGTGGAGCCTTAATTGGTTTTATCATGGTTAAAATTTGGAAAGATAAGGACGATACATTTTATACACTGTATGAATAATAACTTTTTTAAAGATTTAGTTTACAAAGTATTCCGTTCGGGCAATCCCCTGTACTTTTACATAGGCTTAAATACCATTGTTTTCTTATTGGTTGCCATAACTTCTGTTATATTTTATCTCGGTGGCAGAGTTTTAAGTACCGAGGTTTTGATTGCTGATTATGTGGCCTTACCTGCAGCATTCACAGAGCTGCCAACGCATTTTTATACCGTGGTTACCTATATGTTTTTCCACGCTGGCATTTTCCATATATTTTTTAATATGCTTGGACTGTATTGGTTTGGAAGCATTTTCATGAACTTTTTAAAAAGCAGGCAATTTCACTTTGTTTATTTGGCAGGTGGCATTTTTGGTGGATTATTTGCCGTTGCTGCATTAAATTTATTTCCGGTATTTAAGGGAAGTTTAACTGATGCAACCATTATTGGTGCTTCTGCTGCGGTTATGGCTATTATTACGGCTTCGGCAACCTTAGTTCCAAACTACACAATAATGCTTTTCCTTTTTGGCGAAGTAAAAATTAAGTGGATCGCGATTGTTTATTTCGTGCTAGATTTTATCAGCATTGGATCTGGAAATGAAGGTGGTAATTTTTCTCATATCGGAGGCGCAATATTAGGCTTCGTTTTTATAAAAAGCTTACAAAATGGAAATGATTGGAGCAAAATATTTGAGCGGAAGCCGAAATTAAGAGTTGTAAAAAATGAACAACCCGTAAAAAAACCAACATTTAAAGGTGTTTCGCAACAAGAAATTGATGCTATTTTAGATAAAATATCGAAATCAGGGTACGATACCTTAACCGCAACAGAGAAAGAAAAATTATTCAAGGCAAGTAAAGATTAATGGCAAAACAGAAATACAATTTCTTTGATAAAATAATTTTACCAATTGCAGTTATATTGGCAATTGCTCTTTTTATAGGAACTTTGGCGGCAGGCATTGATCCTCGAAAAAGTATTCTTGTTGCCTATTTTGGCCTTGCCTACCCTTTCATGCTTTTCTTTAATATCATTTTTTTATTCTGGTGGATTTTAAGCAAAAAGTGGGGTTTTGCATTGGCAACCTTCTTAATCATTGCCATCGGCTATAAAACCATTTATTCTACTTTTGGATTTGGTGGTGATAGGGGAACTTCAGAAAAAGTTGAAGGGAGTATAAGAGTCATGACCTACAATGTCCACAGCTTTAAACTTTTTGGAGAAAATAATACGGTTTCTGCAAAAGAAAAAATGCTCCAGGTTGTAAAAGATCAAAACCCGGATGTAATCTGCTTTCAGGAGTTTTACACCCGTTATAAGGGCAATTTCAACACAATTGATAGCTTAAAGCGTTTGCTCAACACCAAATACTATTATTTCCGTCCGGCCAACAAAAACGATTACGAAGCTTTTGGTCTTGCAATATTTTCTAAATATCCCATTAAAAATAAAGGTGAAATTGTTTTTAAGGCCAATGGCGATAACATGAGCATTTACACCGATATTGATATTAATGGAAGGGTTATGCGAATTTTCAATGTTCATTTTCAATCGATTAGTTTTCAGCCTCAGGATTACGAATTTATTGATCAATTGACCAAAAAAACGAGGGGAAAACTCTTTGCATCGAAACGTATTCTGGGCATGTTGAAATACGCTTTCGAAGAACGAAGTGGCCAAGTTGACATTATGAAAAAGGAAATGGCCGATTGTAAAATCCCTTTCTTAATTGCAGGCGATTTTAATGATACGCCAGCCTCTTACGTGGTTAATCAAATTACAAAAGGCCTGAATAATACCTTTACCATTAAGGGTTCAGGCTTTGGAAAAACTTACAATGGTAAATTTCCAAACTTCCAGATTGATTACATTGCCACCAGCAAAGACCTCGATGTTCTAAATTATAACATTACACAGGCAAAATTATCCGATCACTTTCCGGTAAGAAGTGATTTAAAATTTAAAACTCCGTAATCTATTCTTTAATTCTTACCATACATCAACAAAGGCTATTAAGTTAATCGTGATATTTGTTTCATAAAATAATTTGAAACATCACAAACATGAGTTTAATAGATGCCCTAAACTGGCGTTATGCCGTTAAAAAAATGAATGGTCAGCCGGTTGACCAAGATAAAGTTGATAAAATTATCCAAGCTGCCTTATTGGCGCCAACTTCTTCTGGTTTACAGCCATTTAAAGTTATTGTTGTAACCAACCAGGAGCTTAAAGAAAAAATTGCTCCAATTGCTTTTAATCAATCGCAAATTATAGATTCATCGCACTTGTTAATTTTCGCCGCACAGGAAAATTATTCGGAAGAAGGAATTGATGCTGTTTTTAACAGAATGAATACCGAACGCGGATTGCCTTTAGATGCCACAGATGCTTACAAAGCACAATTAAAAGGAATGATTTTATCAAGATCGGCTGAAGAAAACTTTAACCATGCCGCCCGTCAGGCTTATATTGGTTTTGGTATTGCAATTGCCGAAGCGGCTTTGCTTAAAGTTGATGCTACACCAATGGAAGGTTTTAATGGACCAGCTTTAGATGAACTTTTAGGGTTGAACAAACAAGGGTTGCGCAGTGTTACCTTATTGCCTTTGGGTAATAGAGACGAAGCGGGAGATTGGTTGGTAAATCTTAAAAAAGTACGCACACCATTAAACGAATTCGTAATCGAATTTAAATAAGAAATTTACATCCCAAAGTACCATTTTTAAACGGGCTAATTTATTGGCTCGTTTTTTTTGATTAGTCTTTACAACTTTCCAGGGCTTTGGTGGTTAATTTGTCAAAGCTGAACATTTTAAAAACTGATGAAGCTCTTCCAACACCTCTGGCTTTAAAACTTCGTAAGCTGATAAACTGACCTCCGAAATTTTGGTGGGCAAGGGCATAGGAAACTTCGCAAGTCTCATAATAAGATTTGGTTAAAGCTTTCTAGCAATATGAATAGTAAAATTGTCAAAACAGAAAAGCCAATTCATTATGAATTCCAATATCTGTGTTCATCCTTCTTATCTGTGGCTAACCTTATTTACATTTAACTTTGACAAATTCTAGCGTTATAGACAGTAAGGCTGTCAAAGCTGATGAAGCAATTCAAAATAGAAAACCTTATATCCGTGTTCATCCTTCTTATCTGTGGTTAATATAATTTAGATTATAAAATATTGTAAAAATGTAACAGATTGTTATGTAAAAAAATGTTAAACATCGGTACATTTTAGGCGCTCTATTTTTAATTGGATATATTTACATCCTTAGTATTTAATTTCCAGTTCATGAAGATTTTTAGAATATCGTTTATAATACTTTCTCTTTTATCTGTACTAAACTTTTCTTCTTCGGCACAAACCGATACCATTAGCATTAACTCGTTAATTGCAAAAACCAACAAAGTTTTAAACGACTATCCGGCCGAGAAAATTTACCTTCATTTTGATAAACCTTATTATGCCGTAGCCGATACTGTTTGGTTTAAAGCGTACGTTACCGAAAATCAAAATTTTCTATCAGGCATCAGTAAAATTGTTTATGTTGATGTAATTAATCAGCACGATTCGTTGATACAAACCTTAAAACTGCCAATTGTGGGCGGTATGGCTTATGGCAATTTTCCAATAGATCAGGTTAATTACAAGCAAGGCAATTATCACATCAGGGCTTACACCTTATGGATGCTTAACTTCGAAAATCCAGCTTTTTTTAACAAAACCTTCTTTATTGGAGAGGCCATTGATAAAGAATTAAAAACACAGATTTCATATAAAAACACCTCTACGGATAAGCAGGAAAAAATTGATGCCAGAGTTCAGTTTAAGGATGCAAATAATAAACCTTATGCAAATAAAAACGTAACCTGGCAGGTGGTTACCAGTTATACTGTTATTGCCAAGGGGCGTGGAACCACAGATGCCAATGGATTTTTAACAATCTCGATGAGTGCTGCCCAAAAGGCAGAATATCAACTGCAAAAGGGTGAGTTGGTTACAAGTATTAATACTACCGATAAAGATGTTGCCACCACAACTTTCCAACTTAAAAATGCAATTATTAATAAAGATTTTCAGTTTTTCCCCGAAGGTGGAAATTTAATTGCCGGCCTAACAACTAAAGTGGCGTTTAAAGCGATAAAAAGCGATGGACTTGGAATAGCCGCAAAAGGAACCGTAAGCGACAATGATGGAAAGCAGGTAGCTACGTTTACGGCTCAGCATTTAGGTATGGGCTCCTTCTCCCTCTTAGCAGAAGCGGGAAAAACGTACAAAGCCAGCGTTACCTATAGCGATGGCTCTACACAAAACTATACCTTGCCAGCCGTTACAGAAAGTGGTATTGGCATTAACATAGATAATAGCAATCCCGATAATATCGCGGTAAAAATTGCTTCCAATGATGTTTTCTTTCAGCAAAATCAGGGCAAAAAATTCTATCTGGTGGCACAAAGTAAAGGTGTAATCTGCTACGGAGCGCAAACAGCCCTATCAAATAAAGAATATAGCACAACAATTTTAAAATCTAAATTTCCGGCGGGAATTGCACAGTTTACCTTATTTACAGAAAATGGCAAACCCCTAAGTGAGCGAATTGTATTTGTACAGCACAAAACAGGTTTAACCATTGGCGTTACAAGTCCGGTTGCAAGTTATGGAATTAAGAAAAAAGTTAAAATTAACGTTTCTGCAAAGAAAGATGGTGCGCCAGTAGAAGGCAATTTTTCGGTCGCTGTTATAGATGAAACCAAAGTTCCTTTTAATGATGATGCCTCGACAACAATTTTAACGGGCCTATTGTTAAGCAGTGATGTTAAAGGTTACATAGAAAAACCAAATTATTATTTCAACGCACCTGATGCAAAGAAAGTATCTGATCTTGATGTACTTTTGCTTACACAGGGCTACCGAAGCTTTGCCTATACAGATGTTTTAGCCAACAAATTGCCGAAAATAGATTTTTTACCAGAGCAAGGCATTCAAATTTCTGGAATTTTGAGAATGGCAAACGGAATTCCGGTTAGAAAAGGTGCTTTGTTGTTAACCATTCCAGATAAACGCTTTAATTTGGAAGGAACTACAGATCCTGTTGGAAATTTTAAATTTCAAAACCTGGTTTTCAATGATTCTTCTAAAGTAACCATTTCGGCCAAATACAACGTTAACTATAAGGCTATGGTTCTTAGCCTTACGGGCTCTCCAGTACCTTCTATTAGTGGAAATTTCAGTGCTGCCGATGAGGTTCTGAATATTGATAGTGCACTTAATACTTATCTTGATAATAGTAAAAGACAATATGCATACCTACACACGCTTAAAGATGTAACCATTAAAGCAGCGGTAGTTCCAAAGGTGAGCCACAAAGATTATCCGGCACTTTCTGGTTTGAGCCAAATGGCCGATCATGAAATATCTGGCGATCGTTTACAGGGTTGTAATCTGCTAATTAATTGTTTGCAAACCATGTTGCCTGGCGTTACCTTCATGGATAATGTTTTTTATGTAACCCGAGATTATAATGCTGGTGGACGGGTTCCGATGGGGGTTTTCATTAATGGGATGAATGTTGATGTTAACCAAATAAACACCTTAAATCCGAATGAGATAGAATCAATAGAAGTATTTTTGAGAGATGAGCTGGGTTTAGTAAATAGAGCCAACAACATCAATGGGGTAATTGTAATCAACCAGAAAAAAGCACCTAAGGGAACAAAAATTTCCAAAGCACAGTTGATGGATATGTTGCCTAAAAACTACGAAGTTACTTTCTCTCCACAAGGTTATAGTAAGGAAAAACAGTTCTATTCGCCAAAGTATGATGTGCCAGCCAGCATGAACAGAAACGATTTGAGAACAACAATTTATTGGAATCCTAAAGTAGTAACAGACGCAACAGGAAATTCATCTTTCGAGTTTTATAATGCAGATGGGCGTGGACAGTATAAAGTTATTGTAGAAGGTATTGATACCAACGGAAACGTTGGAAGATCTATTTTTAGATATACAGTGAAGTAAAAAAAATGTCACATTGAGCTTGTCGAAACGCTTAAATTAATGAAGTTCTTCGACAAGCTCAGAATGACAGTCCCCTTATCATCATTCCTGTAAAGGCTTAATAATTCGGTAATGAATATGATTTATCTATCCAACCTGGTGTGGAAGTTTCTCTCCGTTTAAACCAGCCACAATATTTTTTACAATAATTTCGGCCATCGCATTTCTGGTTTCGACAGTAGCAGAACCAATATGTGGCAATACCGCAACATTTTCCATGTTCAGCAATACATTATCCGCTTGCATAGGCTCCGGATTGGTTACATCTAAACCAGCACCCCAAATAAAACCCTCTTCCAAAGCTTCGATTAAATCCTTCTCGTTGTGAATTCCGTCTCTTGCCGTATTGATAAAGATAGCTTCTGGTTTCATTTGCTTAAAAACATCCAGATTAAATTTATCCTTGGTTTCATCGGTTAAAGCGGTGTGGATAGAAAGTACATCACTTTGTGCCAAAAGCTCTTCGAACGAAACATATTTTGCTCCAATTGCTTTTTCGGCTTCATGGTTTTGGCTTCTATTGTGATAAATAACCGGCATTTGATAAGCTCCAATACACTTTTTGGCCATTTCTAATCCAATTTTACCCATCCCGAAAATGCCAAGCGTTTTTCCATTCAACTCAATTCCAAGTTCTGGAGTGGGTTCATAGTTTTTCCATTCTCCTTTTAAGATTTTCTTATGAAGATAGAATGCCTTTCTTGATACCGATAACATTAACAAAAAAGCTGTATCGGCAGTTGCCCCGCTTAAAACGCCCGGTGTATTGCCAATAGCAATATTTAACTTTTTTGCTTCCTTAATATCTACCTGATCAAAACCTACCGAATGCAAAGCAATTACCTTTAAATGTTTGCAGGCATTTAAAAAATCTGCATCAAGTTTATTTGGCCCAACACTAATTAAACCATCCTGATCTTGGCAAGCCTGAATCAATTCATCGGCTGTAATCTGTCTGCCCTCTTTCCACTGTGTTATTTCGATATGATGTTCTTCCAGTTGCTTTAGTCCAATTGGAGCTATATTTCCACTTATAAATACTTTCATCTTTAACTAACAATGCACTTTTTAAGGAGTTTTTAATAATCTGAGATTGCTTAAAATTAGGGGTTTGAGGAAATGAACTAAGGCACTGTAGCATTTAATTTCTGAAATGTATGTGCGCTGAAATATCCTAATGCGTTATTTGAGATATTTGAGGTTGGATTGGCAGGTGTGGTACCTTGATTTGGCCCACGGCCAGATTGCTGACTCATTGCATACCAATAATCAAAAATGTTGCTATCGATGCATTCCATTTCGATACTGATCTTATCGCCCGTTTTTAAGCCTTTATCATCATCGTCGTTTTCCTCATAGTATAGTTGGGTTCGAAGTTTATTCCCATTTGTTAACCGATCATTGCTAACATAAATTCGCTTAGAAAATAAATTGTTCACGTACAAGTTAAAATGATAATAATTAGTTTCGTTAGCTGGATCGACCAGATAAGCGGCGGCAATTTTACGCTCATTGCCAAAGAAGGAATTTAAGGTTACACCAATAGAATCGAGCTTAACGTTGTTTGGCATTTTAGAACTTGCAGTGTAGACTTTACCATCCACATTAACGTTTAAATAATAGGTATTACCCGGAATCCCACGCATGGCTTGAATGTAAACCCCGGGAGATTTTTCTGTAAATGTATATTTGCTTCCTTTATCATCCGTAACCATAACAACTGCCCCCGAAACTTTTGGAAAAACATTTTGATCGCTATATCCAACGGTTTTGGTAATCAGAATCTGTTGATCAGCAAGCTTATCTGTTATCTTTCCTTCAATTACAATTTGAGCCTCGACGTTATTGGTATCTACTTCAATAATCTTTTTACAGGAAATAAAGCAACAGCTTAAGATGGAAAAGTATATTATTAATTTTTTCATTTCTATTTAAAATTTAAAATTCCAGGTTACTGATGGAATTAAACCGAAGAGTGAGGTTTGCTCTGCTACAGTTCTACTTGGATCTTTAGGGTCATTAATAAATTCTATAGAATAAGGATTTTTGCGAGCCAGTGCGTTGTAAACGCCGAAATTCCAGCTGGATTGGAATCTACCTGTATTTTTCCCCTCTAATGTTGCACTTAAATCTAAACGCATGTTATAGGGCATTCTTCCTGCGTTTCTTTCTGTGTAGTAATATGCCGTTTGGTTATTAATTACATATTTCCCTGCCGGAAAAGTAACCGCATTTCCGGTACTGTAAATAAAGCTAGAAGAAAAAGTCCAACGCTTATTTAAGTTGTAAATACCCACTACAGATATGTCATGAGTTCTATCCTGCCTTGCAGGAAAATAATTGCCGTTATTGAGTTCGGCAAATTTACGTTCTGTCCGGGAAAGTGTATATCCAACCCAACCATTCAGTTTTCCAAACTTCTTTTTAAAGAATAACTCCAAGCCATATGCTCGTCCTGAGCCATAAAGTAATTCAGATTCTACATTAGAGTTGGCCAACAATTGTGCGGCATTTTTATAATCGATCTGGTTTTGAAGCCATTTATAATAGACTTCGCCAGAAAATTCATAATTGTTTTCATCTAAATTTTTAAAGTAACCCAAAGCGATTTGATCTGCAATTTCTGGCTTAATGTTATTGCTGCTCAATACATACTGATCTGTCGGCGAGCTTGATGTGGCATTGGTTAAAATATGGATGTTCTGAGTATTTCGGTTATAGGATGCCTTAATGGAATTTTCTTCATTAAACAGGTAACTTACCGAAAAACGGGGTTCTAAATTGAAATAGTTTTTATAAAATTTTCCGCTGGCAACATTCTCTGTAGAAACGATATTCCCGGCAGTGTTGTACTGACTAAAATTACCCGGACCCAACAACGAGAATGCAGCCAAACGAACACCATACAAAAAGTTAAGCTTATCTGTAACCGCCCACTCATCAGAAACATAAGCGGCAGTTTCCAAGCCATAACGTTTTTCTTGGGTTAAGGAATTTACCTGAGATTCTTGGCTGGTTGTAATATCTATGGGAGATATACGATGATGTGTGGCATTTAAGCCGAACCGGAGTGTATGCTTATTGCTAAAATACTGAAAATCTTCCTTAAAGTTAAAATCGCGAACCAATGATGTTGCCTTAAAATTGGTTACATCATTTAGCAAACGAACGGTATAATTATAGTTGTTGTAAATTAATGAAGTGTTTGAAAATAAGCGATCGCTAAAAATGTGGTTTAAGCGAATGGTTGTGGTTACATTTCCCCAATTATTCTCAAATAAATCTTTTACGCCTATGTTATCCTTCCCAAAATAACCAGAAATGTATATTATATTTTTATCGTTTATTTTATAGTTCGCTTTTGCATTAATATCGTAAAAATTTAATGTGCTGCCGTTGATGGATGAATCTGGCGAAGCTCTTAAAAAAAGATCAATATAAGTTCTCCGGAAACTCACCATAAAAGATCCTTTATCTTTTACTATAGGTCCTTCTGCCTTTAACCGTGAGGCAATTAGACCAATCCCGCCCTGAAACTTAAATTCCTTGTTGTTTCCATCATCCATTTTAACATCTAAAACGGAAGATAACCGACCACCATATTGAGCTGGCATTCCACCTTTATACAAGCTTACATCTTTAATCGCATCGGCATTAAAAGTAGAAAAGAAGCCCAATAAATGAGATGAATTATAAACCACGGCTTCATCTAAAATGATTAGATTTTGATCAGCTGCACCTCCACGAACGTAAAAACCGGTGTTTCCTTCTCCTCCAGATTTTACTCCAGGCAATAACTGAATGGTTTTAAGAATATCCTTTTCGCCCAACAACACTGGGATGCTGTTCAGCGATTTCATATCTACGCGCTCCAGTCCCATCTGCGCACTCTTTACATTTTCATTTTTGCGATTATTGGCGCTAACGGTAACTTCTGCCAAATCATTTGCAGTCCTTAGCTCTTCATTTAGTTTGATATCCTTTATTAAATTAATTGTTTTACTGATGGAAACATAACCGGTATAACTGATGGTAACGGTATAACTTCCTTCGGCTTGAGTTAAGGCAAAATAACCATATGCATTTGTCAATGTACCTGCTCCCGTAGAACCACTAATTTTAACTGTGGCACCAATTAAGGTTTCGCCAGTGCCCGCATCGCGGATTGTACCGCTTAAGATATATTTATTTTGAGCTGAAACAGAAGTAAAAAAAAATAATAACAGAAAAAGGGAAAAGTAATATTTTATGGGCATACCAGCTAAAATCTATTTAAGAGTTGGATTCCAAATGTACAAAATACAATCTCTTTTATGTCAACGACTTGAAATCTTAACACAACTCCACTTAATGTTGTCGTCATTCTTTTTTCCATGTTGATTGGGAATCGTAGTATTATCGCCCTCAATTTTGCGGAAAAACAATAGTCATTTAGCTTTCACCAACTGAAAATAACTAAAGTTGTAGCCACCATTTATTGTATTAAAACGGATAACTTGTTTGCCAGCCTTTAGTGAAACATTTTTAAGCGTTATGACTTTAAATTTCTTTAAACCTCTAGTATTTGGAATGGCAACACTTTTTTCTACCTCTACATCATTTACAAAAACTGAAATACTTCCATCATTGATATCAGAAGCAACATTTAATTTTAAGGTATAGATTCCACTTTTAACAACTCGAAGGGTGTATTGTAACCATTCTCCTTTTTCTATACTATTTACGTAAAATCTATCTTCCTGAAGAGAATCTTTAGCAATGTCTACCCCATCATTACGATAGATTCTGCCTTTATTGCCTATACCTCTTTTATTTGTTGCGACGTGATAATCTGCAGTATCCAAATCAAAATAAGCTTTTCCATTTCTGCCGAGGTCATAATCAACAGCATAAACAGTTGTGTTATTTTGAATTAGATTTTCTTTGAAGGGCTTGGTCTCCTTGGTTAAGGGCTGACGGATCATGGCATCAATTACATCTTTATGAATGATGTTGTTTTCTACTTTTGCATCTTTTGCAAGCTCCATCAAACCTTCATATACATCATTCGTACTGGGTTTTTCTCCGCCATTATTCAAATAATTAACCAAATGGCTGTATTTGGGGTTTGATTTGATTTCCATCGGATTATTAAATCCAATCTTTTTTAAAGGCCACCAGGACCAACCGATATTGTTCTTTTCTAAAAGTGCAATGGCATCCGTAAACCAAACATTAGAATTTTCGCCAGTTTCACCCAACCAAATTGGAACATTTTGTTCTTCTCTTGCCTTTAACATACCTGCAATTGAAGCCTGATCGTTATAATTCCAGTATTTGTGATAACTCAAAGCCATGTTTTTATCCCAAAGCGGAAAAATACCATTGTAATTATTGCCCCAACCATTTCCCTCAATGATGATAATATGTTTTTGATCTACACTACGAATGGCTTTTGTAATATCAACCATCAATTTTTTTAGGGGTTCGTTTAATTTTTCCTTTGTTCCATTTTTATCAGCCTCTGGGTTTTGAAAGCCATAATTTGGTTCGTTCAAAATATCATAAGCGCCTATGTAGGGTTCGTTTTTGTATCGTTCTGCCAGCTTAACCCAAAGTGCTATTGTTTTTTCCTTATTGGCCTCACCATCCCAAAGTGATGGTTTTGAAGCATCTCGATCTGCGATGTTGGTATCGTTCCCCTGTCCGCCCGGCGCTGCATGTAAATCCAAAATCAGGTACATTTTATTCGCTTTGCACCAAGCAAGTAAACTATCGGTTAAAGCAAAACCTTTTTCCAACCAGGTATTTTTCCCGGCAACGGGCTCTTGATCAACCAATAAGGTGTACAGATTATAATGCATTGGCAAACGAACAGAGTTAAATCCCCAGCGTTTTAAAGAGTCGAGATCTTTTTTGGTGGTGTGATTGGTTAACCAGGCATTGTAAAACGCAGAAGTTTTTTCAGCACCAATAAGCTGTTCTATGCGCTCACGAATTTTATATTGCTGGCCATCTTTGTTAATCTTTAGCATATAACCTTCTTGCAGCATCCATCCGCCTAAACCAATACCCCGAAGCAAAACATTTTCTCCCTTTTCGTTTACAATTTGTTTTCCTTCAGCTTTTAAAAATCCTTGAGAAAAGCTACTAAAAGAAATAATACTGAATAAAAAAATCCACAAAATGGATTTGAATTTGATTTGCTCGGTTATCATTTGGATTAGAGATTTAATTAAAGCCCAAGATAGGTAAACCTAAATGTGGATTTATTCTGTAACTCAAATTTTATGATACGGAGGGAAAAGTAGAATCGTTGTGAGAGTGAAGTAAGAGTCGTAGCGAGACGCTACGACCAGGATTTTTTCGGGCTTCTTGAACGCTACTTATTGTTCATTTTCAACAAATAAGGCTCAACGGCTTTTCGCCAGATGGCATAGCCTGTAGCGTTCATGTGCAACATATCGCCCACAAATAGCTCTGGCCTAAGTTTACCATCTTTTGTAAGCATTAATGGAAATACATTTACAAAAACAGTATTTTTTTCGCCGGCTAAAAATTTCTTTATCAATAGGTTGGAAGCTATAGCCTTTTCCTGAAACCTGGCTCTGCTTGGGCTTGGTTTGATAGATATATAAACTATTGGAACTTCTGGCAGTTTAGCTCTAATTCCTTGATAAAGCCTTACAGTTCTATTTAAAACGCTATCGGCAGTGGTTTTTTCATCGGTCAGATCATTTTCTCCTACATAAATTACAATTTGGCGAGGTTGATAAGGAAATACCAAATCGTTTAAATAAAAGGTAATATCGTTGGTTACTGCGCCTCCAATTCCTCTATTTAAAGCATTGTATTTTGCAAAAACCTGAGTTAAATCATCCCATTTTCGAATGGATGAACTGCCGATAAACAGAACTGGATTTACGGGTGGCTTGAACATTTTATCGTAATTCTTGATGGTTTGTACATCATCCCAAAAATTCGGTTTGTTTTGAGCAAAAGAACCAATAAAAAAAAGTTGGAAAAGTATTAAAGCTAAAAAGTATTTTTTCATTTTGATTTTATGTTATGATAGGCTAAGCATGAAATTAATAATTTTCCCCCAAATATTGTTTACTTAAAAACCCTATCAAATATTCAATTTCGGAAGTAAATTGCTCAAAGAGATTGCTCCCACTCAATTTTTGTAACGTTTCTACTTTCTCAATTTCGGCTGCTATTTTAGAAAGCTTTGTTAAACCTGCAGAAACAGATGTACCGTAAACTTTGTGCCCCAACAAATTGATACTTTCTAAGTTTTTATCAGAGATATCGGTTTCTAAAAGGGCAACAGATTCTTTAAGCTGGCCAATTGTTAAAGTAACTATTTTCTTGAGCTTATCAGCATTTTGGCCATAATAACTTCTTAGTCTTCCTGGATCAAAATGAACATCATTGCTTGGCTGGAACTGCAGTACAGCAACATTTTCTTCAACATCTCTAAGCAGCCATTTGTTTAAAACTTGCCCTACAGTATCTTCCATAATGGGTTTTGTAATAAAATCATCCATTCCGGCATCTAAACACTTCTCTTTTTCGCCCATTACATTTCCAGCTGTTATGGCAATAATCGGTGTTTTTTTTGCATCAATTTTTCTAATTTCTCCGGTAGTTTCATAGCCATTCATAATCGGCATTTGAATATCCATAAAAATAAGATCTGGTGCTTCCGTAGCGAAAAGCTTTAATCCTTCCAATCCATTTTTTGCCTCTATAATTATATTTCCCGGAGAGATATTATCGATTAGTGTTTTGGTTAAAAATCTGTTTACTTCATTATCCTCCACAATCATTATTTTACGTGGATTTGTTTTTGGAAGGATAAAGGTTGATTCGTTTTCATCAACTTTAATTTCTGCATTTGTTTGGTGAAGCCTGCTTAAAATCCGATAAATATCGGGCATTTTGATTGGCTTAACCAAACGATGATTTACCTGCAGATCCTGACAGGATTTAATTAAAGTTCCATCATCAGATGAGCTATGCAAAAGAATAATAGGTTGCTTTTCATGGGTATTAAAAAAGCTATTTCTAATTTTAGAAATCGTTTCCAAACCATCCATGTAAGGCATATGATAATCCATTAATATGGCGTCGTAACGTTTACCTTCTGATAAAAACTGAAGCGCTTCGAAACCACTTTTCGCCTCATCGGTTTTAATATTTTTGAGTAAAAGAATCTGGTTTAAAATGGTTCTGTTGTTATCGTTATCATCAACAATAAGTACGCTTTTAATGCTTTCTAAATTTTGCCATTCAATTTCAGGCCCGTCTTCGGCCTTTAACAAAACATCAAAGTAAAATGTACTGCCCACATTGGGTGTACTTTTTAACTTTAAGCGGCTGTCCATCATCCGCAAGAGTTTATTCGAAATGGTTAAGCCTAAACCTGTGCCACCGTATTTCTTGGTAGTTGAGGAATCTTCCTGAGCAAAGGCTTCGAATATTTTCTCTTGTTTATCTGGTTTAATGCCTATTCCTGTGTCGCGAATGCTAAATCTTAATAAATTATTTTCTTCATCTTGGCTTAACGATTCGATTTTTAATTCAATTTCTCCAGTTTCGGTAAATTTAGATGCATTACCTAAAAGATTAATTAGAATTTGCTTTAAACGAACTGAATCTGCCCAAACAAAGCGGGGTAAATCTGGAGCAATATTCAGTAACATTTCAAGGTTTTTAGCTTGAATTTGGTAAGTCGTAATATCAGTTGCCTGTGACGCAATTTCATACAGATCACATTTATCTATATCGAGTTCGAACTTGCCTGCTTCTATTTTAGAAAAATCCAAAATATCATTTATAATACTCAATAAAGCATTTGCAGATTGATTTACTATAGTAAGATATTGAAGTTGAGTTTCGTTCAACTTTGTTTTTAAAACTAAATCTGTAAATCCAATTACACCGTTTAAAGGTGTACGAATTTCGTGACTCATATTTGCCAAAAACTCAGACTTGGCCACATTTGCCTGATCTGCCTGAATTTTTGCAACCTTTAGTTCTTCTCGCTGGTGTACCAAAGGCGAAATATCTTGAGTAAACATCATCATTCCACCAATATTTCCATCCAATTGGTACCATGGCCGCATTTCCCAGGTGATGTAATGTGTTAAGCCTGTCTCTGGATTTGTGAAAATGTCTTCTTCCCTACGATCTATTTCTCCTGATAGAATTTTTTTATGCCGTAGTTTTCTGCTTTCGTCTAAATTAGGAAATACATCATAATGAGAGGCTCCGATTACTTTCTTGGCCTTTAAGTCATAATCGCCAAGCCATTTTTGGCTAACTGCTAGGTAGGTCATATTATTATCTAACATGGCCACCGCAGCAGGTGTATGCTCTATAAAAGCCAAAAGCCTAGCTTTTTCTAAGGCTAAGTTCTTTTCTGTTTCTTTTCTTTGGGTAATGTCTGTAGAGATTCCTAAATATCCAATTACGTTGCCTTCTTCATCTTTTATAGCGGTTGCATCAATAGAAACCGTTAACCGGGATTTGTCTTTTTTTACAAAAGTCCAGTCTTTTTTCTCGATTCTACTTTTATTTGCGTAACCAACCAAAATACCAAAACCATCTACTTTATAGCCAAGTTCTGCACTTAGTTTATTACCATACGCAGTCATTTCTGCTTGATCGTGAATGATGGCCGGAGTATGTTTGCCGATCATTTCCTTACAATCGTATCCGAGCATTTTTTCGGCACCCTTGTTAAATACAGTAATTATTCCATTAATATCTGTTGCAATAATCGCGATTTCTGATGCTGCATTTAACACATCATCTAAGAGTTTTTTAGATTCGTTTTGGGCGATATCTGCTTTTTTATACTGATCAATATCTTGGAAAGTGCCATAGGCACGAACGCATTTACCTTCTACAAAATCGCAATTCCCCAAAGATCTAACCCAAAGTTCGTTACCCTTAGCGGTTACTACCTGCAATTCCAAATCCCATCCGCCTCCATTTAAAATGGCATTATCTACAACTTCAGTTATTTTATTACGGCTCTCGCCTTCTTTATAAAAATTAATTGCTGTAGCCAATTCGGGTTTGTAATCTGCACTTACTTCATGAATTTGCTTGGTCATGGATGTCCAATAAAGTTTGTTCTTTACTAAATCCAGTTCCCAGCCCCCAACTCTAGCTACGATATTGGTCTGTTCTAAAACATCTTTGGTATGTTTTAAATCGATTTCTAAATTATATTGATCCGTAATATCAACAGCGTTTCCAATTACATAAGCGTCGCCATTTATATCCTGTTCCAAAACATTGGAGAACATCCAGATTCGTTTCGATCCTTGTTTGGTATTGGTGATCATTTGGCCTCGAACATGACCTACGTTTTTTATTTCGGCTAAATAAGCTTTAAGATAATCGTGTCTTTCTTTTGGAACGATATCAAATAATCCCTTTGCATCCAATTCATCTTTTGTGAAACCTAAAATTTTAGCTCCGGCAGTATTTACAGAAATGAAATTGCCTTCCAAATCGTGCGTGCACATTAAGCCCTGAGAATTTTCAAAAAAAGTTTTAAACTTTTGTTCGCTTGTAAGCAAAAGCTGTTGTTGCTCTATTTCTACAGATATATCTCTACCGATTGCAAAAATATTACCCGTTCCTTCTTCTATTGTAGCAACCCAGTGTACTGTTTTGAAATCGGCACTTCTGGTTCTAAAACGATGGGTAAAGCTTATGCCTTTGTTATCGTGCTGCAGGTTGTTTAATTTTCGCTTGGTAAGTGATAAATCATCCTTATGGATATAATCGTAAAATGATTTGCCTAATATCTTATCATGGTTCCAGCCCAGAACTTTTTCAAAACTTGGATTAATCTTTTTTAGTTTGCCATCTAAGCCTGCAACACAGATTAAATCATCGGATAATTGAAAAAGCTTGGCGAAATTTTTAAATTCTTCTTTTTCACGTCGTTCAACAATTAAAGAAATAGCTTCATCTGCAAGCATTTTAATCGCTATTTTCTGTTTTTCGTTTAAAACTTTTGTTGCGCCATCTACAACACACAAAGAACCAATGGCAAATCCATTTGGATCAATTAAAGGATATCCAGCATAAAATTTAACTTTGGGATCGCCTGAAACAAATGGATTATCCTTAAAGCGATCATCTTTTGAAGTATCGCCAACCTCAAGTAATTTATCCTCTAAAATTGTATAGTTGCAAAATGCCAAGTCTCTATTAATTTCAGATATTTCCATCCCAACTTTTGATTTAAACCATTGTCGATTTTCATCTATTAGGGTAATTAAAGAAATTTCTGTCTCGCAAATTATAGAAGCAAGTTGGGTAATTCGATCAAATTCTATCTCACTTAACGAATCTAGTACTTCATAGCCTCTTAACGCGGCTATTCTTTCTACTTCATTTTTATTCATTTACTCAATAAGTAATAATTTAATAAGGATAATTCTTGCAAGATAATTGATAATTAAATAGACAATCGCATTGCTCGGTTTTATATCAGAGCTAATCGGAGTAAAAATTAAATCCTCTATTAAGAACGGTGCAATTAAGTATAATTTAATTAAAATAAAAAAAGGTTGATGTATAAATACACCAACCTATATAAAAACGAAATTTTTAGCTTCTTAGTTTTCGGAGAGCTTATTACTTATGCCTTCAGTTAAAGCCTTAATTTTCAGATAGCTTCTCAGCGAACTTCCTTTTTTATTGAACAAAATTTCTAAATGACCTTTTGTTGCTCTCAAATTAAATTTTTCGCTTCCATTATAATTCACAGACAAATCGATGTTCTGATCTAACGGCAGATCATTATTTAATTCATGGTCTAAATATTTTTCCAGCTTCCCTGTTTTTTCTGCGGGATAATCTGCCTTATATCTAAATTCTTTATTGGTATCGGAAGTAGATAGAGATAAATTGTGACCTTTAAAATTACAGCCAAAACTTAACAGAATAAATGTTAGGGCGATTAAATAAGTTAATTTGTTCATTCTTTTTTAGTTTAAAATTTAAGATTAATTGCCTCCAGCTCTGTTTTTAATATCATCGGTAGCGGTATTTCTAGATCTCGCCGATTTTACATTCTGGTTTCCGAAACTGTAGCTCACACTAAAATTTGCCCGTCTACTGGTATATCGATTAACTACATTCATATTGATGTTTTGATAAACCAACTTTCCTTCCCAACGATTGGTTAGTAAAATATCATCCATGTTTAGTCTAAGTTTAAGTTTCTTGTTCAGCATACTTTTTTGAATTCCGGCATTTAAAGCACCCTGATAAATTGTTGTTTGTTCTACACCAGAAATTCTTGGAGAATTTAACCAGAAACTAACTTCGAGCAAAATGTTGCTAGGCAATGTAAATGAATTTGAGGTGTATAAATTTACAGCTACTTTGCTTGCACTGTAAGCTGCGCCTTCTATATTTCCATCTTCAAATTTATTGTAGTAAACGCTTACGTTATTCTGTAAATTCCACCATTTGGTAAGTTTAACAGGATAATTTAAATTGGCAGAATAGTTTTGAAACCGACCCAAATTCTGACGAATTACGCTGATAACCCTTGTTGCATCATCTTGCTTACTAACTTGAGTAATCATATCACGGGTATCAGAATAGTTTAAACTTATTGATGCTTCTTTGTAACTGTAACTCACTTCATAATTAGTTGTAAACTGAGGTTTTAAATAAGGGTTTCCTTGATCTACTGCTAATGGGTCCATATAAAAAACGAAAGGATTTAACTGCTGATAGTTTGGACGATCTACTCTTCTTCCATAAGAATATCGGATGTTGTTATTTTCATTTAATTTTTGGTTTACAAAAACGGTTGGAAACAGGGAAACATAATTTCGATCTACTTCTTTATTATCTGTTATCGACTTTCCGTTAGAATGCGTTTGTTCGGCTCGCAAGCCCACCTGAATCTGCCATACCTTCCATTCTTTTGAAAAATTGGCGTAAGCTGCATTAATGTTTTCCTTGTAGACAAAGTTGTTGGATTTGCCCAAATCGTTTTGCCAAACTCCAGATAGAAACTGCTCAGAAAGGAAATCGTTATTGGTAACTACGTAACTGCTTTTTAAGCCGGTTTCTATTTTCATTGTTTTAGACAGAGGCCAGGTAAAATCTGTTTTAGCTGCATAAACATTAATTTTTGCATCCGTATTATTTCTAAGGTTGGTTTGGTTGGTCGAACTACCTGAAGCATTTAAATAGTTAGCCAAAAAATTCTCATCTTTTTTATTGCTGAAACCAGAATAATCAACATCAAAGGTTAAACTTTTCCCTTCCTTATTGTAATCGTGTTTTATGTTAAAGTTTGCGGTTAAATTGCTTGCCGGCGAGCTCGAATTTGCATCCTGTAAAATGTAGCTCAAATTGGGTGCTCCATTTTGAATGGCATAAATATTTGTATTGCTAAAATTGGTCAGCTTGGTATTCACAGTATTTGCATCGACCATTACTCCAAATACCGTTTTTTCAGAAGCATAATAATCTGCCCCCAATTTCCCCTGAAAACCGACGCCTTTATTTTTACGATCGAAATTTTGAGTTAAGGAGCTCGCAATTCCGTTTGACAACGTTGTTCTATCTAAATACGTATTATTGAAATTCGATTTGCGAGCGATGGCGCCGTTTCCAAAAATATTCCATTTCCCTTCTCTATGGTTGAGGTTTAAGTTTAATCCGGCACGGTATAAATCGCTTGGCGAATCGGGCATAATGCCTTGTCCACCATTAAAAGAAACCGTTCCGTTTGTACCGTAAGCTTTATTTCTTTTTAGTTTAATATTTATAATTCCGGCATTTCCGGCAGCATCGTATTTTGATGATGGGTTTGTAATCAATTCGATTGTAGAGATCTGATCGCTGCTCATATTGCTTAGCAAAGTGGTTACATCGGCGCCAGACAGAAAATTTGTTTTCCCATCAATCATCACCATTACACCAGCTTTGTTATTTAGCTTTATTTGATCATTTTGACGATCAATTTGTACCCCAGGTGCCTTTTCCAATACCTCCAATGCTGTGCTTCCGGTAGCGGTAATGCTGTTTTCAACATTTAAAACCGTTTTATCAATCTGATGCTCGATAAAGGGTTTTCTGCCTGATATGCTTACCTCTTTAAGTTGTTTTGTACTGTTTTCGATGGTTATTGTAGGCAATACAAAATCGCTTGCAATTGAAATTTTAGCCGTTTTTTTGCTTTTGAATCCAACCATAGAAATTGAAAGAATATAATCTCCATTTTTTATCTGATCAAAAGTAAAAGTCCCATCAGGCGTTGTGGCTATGGTTTTAACCAAAACCGTATCTGGAAAAGTGAATACTTTAACAATTGCAAATGGTACAGCCTCGGCTTTTTCATCTATAATTTTACCCGAAATTTTATTTAATTTTTGGGCAAAGGAAACCCCACACACCAAAAGGCATGCAATTAGCATTAATAACTTTTTCATGTTTTTTTCCCGTAATGCCTGATAAGGCGATTTTGTATGCTATTAGTTATTCAACATTGATTCCCAACTCAGCCCTAACTTCTTTTATTCTATTGGATACAGAATCTTGATAAATGGAATCGGTGGATTTATTTTTCTGCAAAAGTTCTAGATTTAGAAGCTCCTCTTTTAGCTTTTGGTTTTTAATAGCCTCTTCTTTTAATTGCGCTACACATTTTAGTCCCTCTTCAGTCATTATCCAAACACTGTAATTATTGCCATCGTTTTCAATTTCGCCACAATCCCAAGTTCCATAGTTATTAATGTACCTATAAGAATCATCTTTCAAAATCAGCCGAGTGCCAACCGGAACTTCCAGGGTTAACCACACTTCTTGATTTCTCCATATGGTTCCTTTTCTTAATGTAAACCGTGGGCTAAAAATAATGGCCGAATCTTTTAAAAGATATTTGTAATCGATATTTTGAGCATTTTGCAAAGCACCTGGGAAGGTTTTTCCCTGCGACTCGTATTTCTGCGTCAACCGACTAATTCCATTCTCGCTTTTCTCTATATTGATACGAATATTGTTTGGAGAAACAAAAGGTCCATTTTCAAAGTCTTCGGTAACAATTTGCCTGCGCTGGTTGGCATCAATATGGTAGTTAATGCTATCTTCTTTGCTAAAGTATTTACTCCTGTCGATATCAATTACATAGGTTTTATACGATTTTAAATCGGCAGTTTGTGTGAGTTCGGCATGTTGCTTAAACTCTGAAGATATTTTAGCAGCATGATAACCTGTAGCCGCAACGCCCACTAACCAAATAATTAATAAAGCGAAAGACAGTGTTTTATTTATAGCCTGTTTGTTAAATGCAACCCTGATAGAGAAAAGAACAAGGGCCAAAATTGGAATGAAGCAAACAACAAAAGCACTAAGTAAAATCACACCTCTACTGCTATCATTAATAACCGAGAATGGGAAATATTCATAGATGCTCTCGTCCCAAAACCCTTGAAAAGCGGCAAAACCTATAATTAAAGAAAGCAGGAAGAGCACGCCAAAAACGATAATGATGCCTGCAATAACTTTGAAGATTACTTTTCCGGTTCCGCCAATAAATCGGCCAAGCCATTCAAAAAATTCTCCAATAAAGATTCCGAAGCGGGCAAATAAGGGTTGTGCATGTTTGTTTACTTCAGATAAACGCTCTTTAACAGCTTGCAACTCCTCATCTAGGTTTTTCTGGAAACCCTGTAAATTGGCAGGCTCGCCTTTCATCTCCATTTTCTCGATCCGGGATTTTGCTTTTGGCATAATTACCCAGAGAATGGCATAAACCAAAACACCAGCACCGCCAAGAAAAACGATCAACAGCATGGCCAGTCTGATCCACTTTGCCTCGGTATTTACATAATGTGCAATCCCGGCACAAACGCCTGCAATTACACGTTCGTCCATATCGCGGTATAATTTTTTCTCTGCGTATTGGTGTTGATAAGCGGTATGAATCACAGGTTCCTCTTCCTGTTCTTCATTCGAGTCGAAATCCTGCACTCGTCCCATTTGCCCAATTACCGAATTTACATTGCTCGAATCAACAACTTGTTTTTTCTGTTCTTCCAATTGTTCGGTAAGCAATTCTGCAATTCGGTTTTCTATATCGGTTACAATTTCCAAATCATCTGCATGGTTTGCAAAATGCTGTTTCACTTCAACCAAGTAGGCCTTTAAGAGTTCGTAAGCACTTTCCTCAATATGAATGATGGTGTTGCCTATATTTATGATGATGGTCTTTTCCATTTCCTTTTTACTAATATTTATGAATTGGCTCCTTTTTGTGAAACACCTACAGCATAAGCCAGCTCCTGCCAGGTTTGATCTAATTGAGATAAAATTCCTCTACCAACTTCGGTTAGGGTATAATATTTACGCGGTGGGCCTGAGGTAGATTCTACCCAGTTGTAGCTTAATAAACCATTGTTTTTAAGCCTGGTTAATAATGGATATAATGTGCCCTCAACCACCAACAGCTTTGCCGACCTTAATTCGGCAATAATATCAGAGGCATATATTTCGCCTCTCGAGATGATTGATAAAACACAGTATTCCAGAATTCCCTTCCGCATTTGTGTTTGCGTATTTTCTGCTATCATAAAACAAAGATATATGTTTTATACAATACTATGCAATACATAGTACTAAAATAAATTAAATATTTGATATAAATAATTGTATTTCAGCTAATTAATTTTTATATGAAATTTTACTTTTTGATAAATAAGTTTGTGAAACCCGACAATTTCTATTTTTTGGAAAGCAATTGTAGTAGCTTTTCGGTTGCGATAGTCCTGCTTTCGCCTATAGTCCCGATAGAAAATATCGGGCGCTATTTGGCTCTATCAGGTTTAGATTACTTACACTTGTGCTGGGTTTTTTCGGTCGGTGAGGCACCGACCGAATATCAAAAGCTAAAACACTGCACACTAAAAACAAAAACCCTACAAACACCATAGAATTAATATATTTTAATAATTTTGCAGTACCCTAATTTATTTTCATGAAAAAATCTATTGCGAGCATTGTTGCTGAGGCAAACCAAAGTGGCGAAGGCACGCTCAAAAGAACACTCGGTCCAATTAATTTAATTTTAATTGGTGTTGGTTTAACCTTGGGCGCTGGTCTATTTTCAATCACGGGTTTGGCAGCGGCCAATCATTCCGGTCCTGCGGTAACACTATCTTTCGTCATTGCAGCTTTGGGTTGTGGTTTCGCAGCGCTATGTTATGCTGAATTTGCTTCAATGATTCCAGTTGCTGGTAGTGCTTATACCTATTCTTACGCCACCATGGGCGAACTTTTTGCCTGGATTATTGGATGGGATTTGGTGCTCGAGTATTCGGTCGGCTGTGCAACAGTCGCCATTTCATGGTCGCAATATTTAACAAAATTCCTTGGGAGCCTGGGTCTTTATTTGCCTCCACAACTTACGCTCTCGCCTTTCGAAAAAGCCAAGCTTGCTGATGGTTCAACCGTAAATGGGATTATAAATATTCCAGCAGCTTTAGTTGTTGTTCTTATGACGGCCATTCTTATCCGAGGTACAAAGGGATCGGCAATTGTTAATGGAATTATAGTTTTCTTAAAAGTTGGAGTGGTATTGGTTTTCATTGCATTGGGCTGGCAATACATCGACCCTGCGAATTACCATCCCTACATTCCAGAAAACACCGGAACATTTGGTCAGTTTGGTTGGAGTGGCGTTTTGCGTGGTGCCGGCTTGGTATTTTTTGTTTTTATTGGTTTCGATGCCGTTGCAGCATCAGCCCAGGAAACTAAAAATCCAGCTCGGGATTTACCCATCGGAATCATTGGTTCTCTTGTAGTTTGTACGATCTTATTTGGTTTGTTTGGTCACGTTATGACGGGTTTGGCAAACTACAAGGAATTTGCAAATAGTGGCGCTCCTGTTGCAATCGCAATTGAAAAAACACCGTACGCTTGGTTAAGTCAGGCCATTATTTTGGCTATTCTTATTGGATATACTTCAGTTATTTTAATCGATTTAATGGCACAATCGCGAATGTTTTATTCGATTAGTAAAGATGGATTATTGCCAAAAATGTTTTCTGATGTACATTCAAAGTTTAAAACTCCATGGAAATCGAATATTATCCTGTGTATTTTTATTGCCTTGTTTGCGGCATTCGTACCCATGAATGTGGTTGGCGAAATGACCAGCATTGGAACCCTGCTCGCGTTTTTAATGGTTTGCGTAGGCATTCTAATTCTTCGTAAAACAGATCCCGATGCAAAACGTCCGTTCCGAGTACCGTTGGTTCCCTTAATTCCGATATTGGGTATTTTAACCTGTATTGCAATGATGGTTTTCTTACCATTGGAGACCTGGCTAAGATTAGCTGTTTGGCTAATTATTGGACTGGCAATCTACTTTTGGTACGGAAAAAAGAACAGCAAGCTAAATGGAAAAGCGTAAACTAATTTAAAGCTAACTTACTGTAAGCTATACACATACAATATTTATATTGTTGGCTTTTTTATACAGCTTCATTATCAATGAGTTGTATAAACCCGCTTTTATAACCGTATAAATATCAGTTATTTAACAAAAAACAAAAGTTATCCACAATTTAACATTTTTTTATTTTTTTGGCTTGGGATTTGTCTTAAGGATATTACCTACTTAAAAACATCTACCTATGATTATTAAATTAGACACATCCGTTTTCAGGCTTGCAAGACCTAAAACAGAAACCATTAGAAGCGTATCTGAACCCTTAACCAGAGCACAATGGATTAATGCGGATAGAATTGTAATTGCAACCATGTTCATTGCAACAATTGCTGGTGCTATTTTATTCTAAGTAACCGAATGTTAAAATTCTTCTGCAATCATTTCTTTATTTAAAACAACGCCGGCCATAGTACCCGCTGCAGTTACAATAGATAGCGATCTGAATAATGAAGCGCAATCTCCAGCAGCATAAACACCATTAGTAGTCGTTATACAAAATTCGTCAACTTTTATCGTATTTAAATCCGTTAGCTCGCAATTTAAACATTCATGAATATTTGAATGTTGTTTAATTTCTGGGCGAGCATAAATGGCTTTTAAGTTTAGCTTTTTACCATTACTGAACACAACATTTTTTAAATATCCATTATCGTGTTCCATTTCTTCAATTTCATCTTCTACAATCACAATAGATTTTAACTTAAGTTTAGCCAGCTGAAGATCTGTAAACTGTGATTTTCCATTTGTTAAAATGGTTAGATCTTTATTCCAGTTATATAGATTTGAAGCCATTTCAAAAGCATGATCGCCATTCATTAACAAGCCAATCTTTTCATTTTTCACTTCGTAACCATGGCAATATGGACAGTGAATTATAGAGATTGCCCAACAATCACCGAAACCCTTAATGTTTGGCATTACATCTTTTAAACCTGTTGCTAATAGAATTTTTCGAGACGTAAAAGTTGCTCCAGCTTCTACAACAGTATTAAATCCGCCGGGAATTTGTTTTGCTGAAATTGCTTTACCTGTAAAGAATTGTATGGTTGGATATTTTAAAACCTCAGCTTTCGCCTTAGCCGAAATATCTGAAGGTTTTTCACCATCATGTGTTAAAAAATTATGCGAATGTGGCGTTCGTGCATTGCAAGGCTTATTATCATCAATGATTAAAACCTTACGTAAAGCTCTACCCAAACTTAAACTTGCAGATAAGCCAGCATAACTGCCTCCTATTATAATTACATCAAAATCCATGTTAATATCTTTTTAACAAAAGTGTTATTTTAATTTTTAAACGCAACATTATTGCATTAAAATTTTGTCATATTTTGACTAGTAATTATTTCTTATAAACTGATGCTTTAATAAATCCGCCATAATAAAGTTTCTCTTCTATAAGCATATATTCACTTGTTGAAAAAGAAGGTTTCATTTCTATAAGTTCAGATGCCTCTACAATTGATAAAAGTTTAAAAAAGCGATACATTATACTTAGGAGAAAAGACATCCACCATTTTCCTTTTCCATTACTTAGGCTAAAATCGACTAAAAACCACAGCCCATTAGGTTTTAATAGGCCATCTAATTTTTCAAAAACTGTAACGGCTCTTTGTTTAGAGAAATTATCAAACAGAAATGGAGTAAGAATTACATCAAAAACATGGATTGAATCGAAGTCTTCGATAGCTTGATTTACAAATTGCACTTCATTTTCGGCACATTTTCTTTCTTTCGAAAGCTGAATCATCTTTTGGGAGATCTCTATATATATGATTTTTAATCCGTTCGAATAAATTTTGGCAATTTCTTCGAGAATCCAGCCTGTACCCCCACCAACAATTAATATTGAGCTATTTTTTGGAAGATAATGTAACTGATTGATTTGTGCATTTACCTGCGATTTAAAAAATACCAACCGGCTTAGGGTATCGTATTGATTGGCTATTTTATCGTAGTTATTAAACAAGGTTTTAGTATTAGATTAATTTTTGAATTGTATTAATCGGTGAATGGGAATTTGCAATTAACAATTTATACATTTAACCATTAGTGAACAAACTGCATTCCAATAATTCCGCAAATGGCCTTAAACAAAATCAATCCATCAATTACCATTAAATAGTATAAAATATTTTTTCTGCGGTGCATAGAATAAGCCACATAAATTGTGAGAATGAAGGGTAATACATTAAAGAAAACCTGTGGAAGACCAAAGCCTTTAAAGTATGCAAATATGGAAAGTGAGATTAATCCAATAATCAACAAAGGAATTAAAATACTAAAAATTGTTCGGCGCAAACCGTAACGAACCACAAAAGTGCGAAGGTGTTTATTGCTATCGGTTGGGTAATCTTTAATATCAAAAATGATGGCATTTACCGTACAGAACATCCAATTTTTAATGAACAGCCAGGTCCACAAAACAGAATCATGATATCCAATTCCAGTTTCTATTTTGAGCATAATAAGAGGTAAAACATTGGCACAACAAGCCCAGACAAAACCAATAACAAATGCTTTGAGCCAACCTGTATTCCGCAAGTTGAATTTTAAAAAAGATTTTGGTAATAACCCGTAATATAAACCACCTGCAATTATAATTATCACAATCGCGATCCAATAACTTGAAGGGAGCTTTAAAATATTATCGAAATTACGACAAAGCAGGTTTATGGCAAGCGCCATACAAATGGCGAAAAGTATACCTTGACTCCAGTTTATAAAGTTCTTGTGTGTAAAATACCACTGATTACGGGGATTGGTTGCAGATGGTTTTGTTGATACTCGATTATAGGCGTAGGTGTAATATATGGTAGGTGCAAGAAAGAGCAATAGAAAATAATTTAGAGAATTATAAGGCAAACGCAATTGTTGGGTAGCTTCCAAAGTAAGTGCTACCGCCAGCAGGCCCACGAAATAATTTCCAAAAAAAATGAATCGGATAATTTTATTCACAATTTAATCCACTAAAAATTTATCTGCCAATTTCGGATATAAAATTGAATAAGAAACGATCTTTTTCTTATTCAAGAACATCTGGCATCAATTTGCGTTGTTTATAAATATAACCCAAAACGATTTGAATATGTTCAACAAACTTACAACAGTTAATCGCGGAGAAGGCAAAAATTTCTCTGTTGTTGGCGATACTTATAGAATTATTATCTCCGGAAAGGAAACCAATGGCGAATATGCGATAATAGATATGCTTGTTCCATCAATGGGCGGACCAGGTCCACATGCACATGCGGAGGTTCAGGAAGCATTTTACATTTTGGAAGGTGAGGTTGAAATTACCACGGAAGAAAGCACTTATACCGCAACAGCTGGCTCCTTTGTAAACATCCCAAAGGGAGGCTTGGTCCATCAGTTTAAAAACTTAACAGATAATTTAGCCCATATGTTATGTATTGTTACACCTGCGGGAATGGAAGATATGTTTGAAGAAATCGGAACGCCAGTAGAAGCAAATACATTTTTACCTCCATCAGAAATGAACCCTGAACTGATGAAAAAATTTGAGGCAATAGCCGAAAAATATGGGCAAAAATTATATCCGCCCGATTATTTAAAAGATAAGTAAACAACAAAGCCTTTCAGAATTCCTGAAAGGCTTTGTTTCTTAGTGATCAAATTCGCCAATGTTCTTTGCCGAATCTTCATCAGAAATTATTTTTCTTACTTTCTTTTTATCTAGCCATAAAACCAGAGCAGGCAAAAGAGTTAAGTTAAAAATTAACGCTACAAATAGGGTAATCGAAAGCAGTAACCCAAGCACTACCGTTCCGCCAAAGGTTGAAGCTGTAAAAATTCCGAAACCAAAGAACAAAATTAATGCAATGTGCGTCATACTTACCCCGGTTTCGGTAATGGTATCTGTAATTACTTTCGGAACGCTAAAATTGGTTAAATTTAGCTCCTGCTGATAACGGGTTAAGAAATATATGGTTTGATCGGATGCTAAACCAAACGCTATGGTAAAAATTAAAATGGTTGATGGTTTTAACGAAATTCCAAAATAACCCATAATTCCTGCAGTTATAATCAATGGAACAATGTTTGGCAACAAAGAAATAAACATAATACCCAGGCTCTTAAACTGCGCAAGGCGAAGTAATGAGATTAAGATTATGGCCAAGCCGATACTTTCAAACAAATGCTTCAGCATGTAATCCGTTCCTTTAGAAAAAATTACGCTCGAACCTGTTAATTCAACATCAAATTTCGATGGAGGCAAAATACTGTCTATTCGAGGTTTAAGTTCTTTCATAATTGCATCCAAACGCTTAGAACCTACATCGGCCATTTGAAAACTAATCCTTGTACTTTGATTTCCTTTACCTACAAAACTGGTCAAGAGACTTGCGTTGCCTTTTCCACCATTGGCGATGTAAGCCAGAATGAAGTTTTTCTCTAAATTATCGGGCAACCTAAAAAATGTAGAATCGTTATTATAAAATGCCTGAGTTGCATATTTTAAGCCCATATTTACCGAAATAGAACGTGAAAACTCTGGATAAGCAGAAATCATTTTTTCCATTTTCTCCATCCTTTTTAGGTTGGTCAGATTAAAAACCCCATTCTTTTTCTTGGTATCTACACTAACTTCTAAAGGCAAAATACCTTCGAAGTTTTTCTCAAAGAATTTTAAATCGGTTAAAATTTCAGAGTTTTTTGGAAGATCATCAACCACATATCCGTTTACATTAATTTTCAACACCCCGATAAACGCAATAATGGAAATAATGATTGTACCAATATAAATTAATGAACTTTTCTGCTGAACCAAAACATCGGTTTTAACCAATAGTTTATGTAAAAAGCCTTCTTCTACATGTGTTTGTGCTTTAAGTTTCGGCGCTGGCAAGTAGCTGAAAATAATTGGGATTAAACATAGGCACATTAACCAGGTGATCATTACGTTAATAGATGCTACACTTCCAAACTGCATTAAAAGTTCACTGCCCGTAAAGTACAAAACGCCAAAGCCAATTGCGGCAGTAATATTCGCAATCAGTGTGGTAACCGCAATTCGCTCAATTGTTAGGCTTAGTGCCTTTTGTTTATCACCATGTTTTCTTAACTCATTTTGATATTTGTTGAGCAATAAAATACTGTTCGGAATACCGATAATTACAATAAGTGGCGGAATTAATCCAGTTAAAATGGTGAGTTCAAAACCAAATAAAACAAGCGTTCCGATACTCCAGATTACACCCATTACCACCACCAAAATCGGGAAGAAAACAGCGTAGAATTTTTTGAAGAAAATAAGCAAGATAATGGCCGAAACCAAAATGGATAAGCCCAGAAAAAGCACAAATTCATTGCTCACCAGTTTACTAACGGCAGTACGGATATAAGGTAAGCCAGAAATATGAACATGGATTTTGGTAGAAGCCTGAAAGTCTTTTGCTTTTTGTTCGATTTGCTTTAGAATTGGATTCCGTTCAGCTGTATTTAAAATTTTGGTATCAAACGTAATCGCCATTAGCGTGGCATTTTGTTTATTGTAAACCAGTCCTTCAAAAAATGGTGTATTGTATAATGTTTTCTTGATCGAATCCATTTCTACATCAGATTTTACCAAACCATTTGGAATTGCTTTTAAAGTAAATTTCTGATTAACGGTATCTTTTTCCAATTGGAAAATCCTACCCGAAGATAAAACCTGTTTTATTCCTTTTAGCTTTTGAATATCGTTGGAAAGCTGAACCCATTTATTGTAAACATCTTTTTTAAAAATATCGGGCGATTGAATACCCACAACCATTACGCTTCCATCTTCTCCAAACTGCTTCTTAAAAGCGTTGTATTTTATAAAAGCACTGTCGGTAACAGGCAAAATTTTACTGCCTGTGTAGGATAGTTTTACATTCTTGGCCTGATAAGCCATGAATATGGTTCCAAGTAAAAAAAATACGATGATTGCGATACGGTTCTGAAGAATAAATCTCGATAGCTTAACCCACATGTGCAGCTTAGTTTTAATAATAATATTTAAGGGCAAAACTAATCTTATTTATAAATGGTGATTACTTTTTACGCATTTAAATTTGCACAAATAACATACTTTTGAAAAAATTGTTTTATAAGAATGCTACACAAGGTTAGAGGAATTGTTTTAAAGACGACCAATTATAGCGAAAGCAGTGTAATTGTACAGGTTCTCACCGACAAATTTGGGATGCAGTCTTACTTGATTAATGGCGTTAAAAAGCCCAAGGCGAAGATTAAGATGAATATGTTACAATCGCTTCATCTTTTGGATATGGTGGTTTACCATAAAACCAATACCAACATTCAGCGGGTTTCTGAAGTTAGGCAAACCCCGGTTTTTAAAACGATTCCATACGATATTGTAAAAAGCAGTATTGTTATCTTTTTGAATGAGGTATTGTATAAAAGTATCCGCCAGCAATCTGCTGATGACAGTTTATTTGATTATATTTTTAATTCAGTTGCCTGGTTTGATGAAAGTGAAGAGTTTAACCCTAACTTTCACTTATCCTTTTTGCTAAAACTAACTCGTTTTTTAGGCTTTTCGCCTAACGATAAAAGAAGAACCGATCAGGTTTATTTTGATTTACAGGAAGGAGAATTTGTTTCACGACCACCGATTCACTCCAATTATTTAGAATTGGATGATGCTTTAAGGTTTATTTCATTGTTTAATACCCCATTGGAAAAAATTTTTGAAATAAAATTCACCAACACTCAACGAAGATTTCTCTTAGATAAGATCTTGGTTTTCTATACCTTACATACTGCTTCATTTGGCGAAGTGCAATCGCATAAAATTTTGGAGACCTTACTGGGTTGAAAAAAAATAAAAAAGATTTGCGAAACAAGATTATAGCGCTATATTTGCATTCCCAAAAGGAGAAAGGGAAATTAGCTCAGCTGGTTCAGAGCACCTCGTTTACACCGAGGGGGTCGGGGGTTCGAACCCCTCATTTCCCACAAAAGCCTTTTAGTTTTAACTAGAAGGCTTTTTTATATAATACATAGTCCTTTTAAAAAGGGGAAATTAGCTCAGCTGGTTCAGAGCACCTCGTTTACACCGAGGGGGTCGGGGGTTCGAACCCCTCATTTCCCACCACCAAGCCTTTCAGAAAACTGAGAGGCTTTTTTTATGATTAAAATTTCAAGATATTCTAATACTATTTATTTTCTATACTTACATTTTATATTCCAAAAACAGACTTGAATAAATTGTATTTCTTAAAGCTAAAGTATACCCCTCAGAAAATCAACCATAAGGCATTTAAGAAAATATAAGCTAGACAGATAAGTAAATTTTACCGAAACTTAAATGAACTTATATTTCTTATATGGTAGAGAGTAAAGTATTATTCCCTTAGAAAATTAACCATATAAGGCATTTAAGAAAATATAAGCTAGACAGATTAGGTAAATTTTACCGAGACTAATGAACTTATATTTCTTATACGTAGAGAGTAAAGTATTATTCCCTTAGAAAATCAACCATAAGGCATTTAAGAAAATATAAGCTGGATCGATTAGGTAATTTTACTGAGACTAATGAACTTATATTAGTCATATGGTAGAAAGTAAAGTATTATCTCTTAAGAATTAACCATATAAGGCATTTAAGAAAATATAAGCTAGACAGATTAGCTAAATTTTGCTAAGACTTAAATGAACTTATATTTGTTATCTGGTAAAATACAAGCTCAAACGAGACTAAAATTTTGGAAAAGGAAATTACTCGGTTGCCGGTTTTTTATCCTCCTCATCTACCGGAACCTCTACCGTTGGATCAGTTATAATTTCGGCCTTACCATCGCCGTCGCTTTTTGCAAATAAAATTGGATATAGAAGCCAAAGCGCACCGATAATTATAAGCACACCGGCAAGCATCTCAAAATATATACTTCCCTTAACCTCGTTCGCATCTAAAATTTTATAAGCGATAAAAGAAAGCACACCCAAAACAAGAACGAGAACTGCTTTTTGTAACTTAAGGAGCTTTATCATAGGGTTTTCTTTTTTAATGTAATAATATGGAATAAAACAATGATTAATCCTATAAGTTCTAACAAACCACAAAAATAAAAACCGTACAGCACTAGATCCCTATTTGCAACGCTTGAAACAGCAAAGATTGGGAGGGCAACTACTGCTACAATCATCATCGTAAGCCCGATATTAAATAATTTCATAGCAAAAGTATTTACATCAAAACTACCAAAATTCAGTCTATTTTTTTAACTTTGCATCCTTAATTTTTTGAGGTACTTGATTGATGTATAGCGAATTTAAACAATTAGACCTTGCCAAAATAGGGCAAGAAATACTGGATTTTTGGAAAAAAGAAAACATCTTTGAAAAAAGCATTTCTTCTCGTCCAAAATCTAATCCGTTTACTTTTTACGAAGGACCACCATCTGCCAACGGCATGCCTGGTATTCACCACGTAATGGCTCGTGCTATTAAAGATATTTTTTGTCGCTATAAAACCATCAAAGGTTATCAGATTAAAAGAAAAGCTGGCTGGGATACGCATGGATTACCTGTTGAATTGGGTACCGAGAAAGAACTTGGCATTACTAAAGAAGATATAGGTAAAACCATATCTATCGAAGACTATAATGAAGCCTGTAAAAAAACAGTAATGCGTTACACCGATGTGTGGAACGATTTGACTGAAAAAATGGGCTATTGGGTAGACATGGACGACCCGTATATTACCTACAAATCGAAATACATGGAGTCGGTTTGGTGGCTTTTAAAACAGATTTACGATAAGGGCTTAATCTATAAGGGTTACACCATTCAACCGTATTCCCCAAAAGCAGGAACGGGCTTAAGTTCTCACGAAGTGAACCAACCTGGTGCTTACCGCGATGTTACCGACACAACAATTGTTGCTCAGTTTAAAAGCCTCACCCCAACCCTCTCCGAAGGAGATGGAGCTAATAGCGTTAGTAAGGCATTTCGTCTTTCCTCTTCTATTGGAACATTAGAAAATGTCTTTTTCCTGGCTTGGACGACAACACCCTGGACTTTACCTTCGAATACAGCTTTAACGGTTGGACCAAAAATCGACTATGTTTTAGTTAAAACTTTTAACCAATATACTTTCCAGCCAACAAATGTAATTCTGGCAAAAAGCCTGGTTGGGAAACAGTTCAGCAAAGTTTTTTTTGAAAGTAATGAGGCTGAAGATTTTAATAATTTCAAAGCCGGTGATAAGAAAATACCTTACCAAATCCTTGCTGAATGCAAAGGTGCTGATTTGGTTGGCATCAGATACGAACAACTTTTAACCTACGCTTTACCGTATACAAATCCCGAAAATGCTTTCCGCGTAATTTCCGGAGATTTTGTTACCACAGAAGATGGTACCGGTATTGTACATACTGCGCCTACATTCGGTGCTGATGATGCTAAAGTTGCAAAGGAAGCTGTTCCTGAAATCCCGCCAATGCTGGTTTTGGATGATAATGAGATTCTTGTCCCATTAGTAGATTTACAGGGAAAATTCACCAAACATGTTGGTCCTTTTGCAGGCAAATATGTTAAAAATGAATATTACAATGCTGGTGAAGCACCTGAAAAATCGGTCGATGTAGAATTGGCAATTTTACTAAAGGAAGAAAACAAGGCTTTTAAAGTTGAAAAATATGTTCACAGTTATCCGCACAGTTGGAGAACTGATGAGCCACTTTTATATTATCCTCTAGATTCATGGTTTATTAAGGTAACTGATGTTAAAGACAGAATGTTCGACCTTAATGAAACCATAAACTGGAAACCAAAATCTACAGGCGAAGGCCGTTTTGGAAACTGGTTAAAAAATGCCAACGACTGGAATTTATCGCGTTCAAGATATTGGGGAATTCCTTTGCCAATCTGGAGAACTGAAGATAAAAAAGAAGAAGTTTTAATCGGTTCGGTTGAAGAACTTTACAATGCCATTGAGAAATCTATCGCAGCAGGTTTCCAGAAAGAAAACCCTTTTAAAGGTTTCGAAATCGGCAACATGTCTGAAGAGAACTACGACCTGATTGATTTACATAAAAACGTTGTTGATCAGATTACCTTAGTGTCTCCATCTGGCAAACCAATGACTCGCGAAACCGATTTAATTGATGTTTGGTTCGATTCTGGTGCCATGCCTTATGCTCAATGGCACTACCCTTTCGAAAACAAACAGAGCATTGATGAAAATGAAGATTTTCCTGCAGATTTTATTGCTGAAGGCGTAGATCAAACGCGTGGTTGGTTTTATACTTTGCATGCCATATCTACATTGGTTTTCGATAAAATTGCCTACAAAAATGTAGTTTCAAATGGATTAGTACTGGACAAAAACGGACAAAAAATGTCTAAACGTTTAGGAAATGCTGCAGATCCTTTTAAAACCATTCAAGAATACGGCGCCGATGCAACGCGTTGGTATATGATTTCTAACGCAAACCCTTGGGATAATTTAAAATTCGATATCGAAGGAATTGCTGAAGTTCGCCGTAAATTTTTTGGTACGCTTTACAATACTTATGCATTTTTCGCTTTATATGCCAACATCGATAAATTCGAAATTGATAAAAATAATTTAAGTAAAGTTGAAGATAGAACGGAGCTAGATCGTTGGATTTTATCTTTACTACAAAACTTAATCAATGAGGTTGATGAAAGTTACAATACTTACGAGCCAACTAAGGCAACTCGTGCTATTCAAGCTTTTGTTGATGAGCACTTGAGTAACTGGTACATCAGGTTAAGCCGCCGCCGTTTTTGGAAAGGCGAAATGACTGATGATAAACGTTCAGCTTACGAAACACTTTATACCTGTTTAGAAACTTTGGCACAGCTGATGAGTCCGGTTGCGCCTTTCTTTGCTGATTGGTTGTACAAAAATTTAACCGTTACCGATAAAACAGCTGAACAATCTGTTCACTTAACATTGTGGAATGAGGCGGATCAAAGTTTAATCGATAATGCCCTGAACGAAAGAATGCTTTATGCACAGCAAATTTCATCGATGGTTTTATCGCTACGCAAAAAATCGAGCATTAATGTTCGCCAGCCTTTAGAAAAAATCTTAATTCCATCCTTAAATGGAGATTTTGAGCAGAAAATCTCAAAAGTTGCCGATTATATATTAAGTGAAACAAATGTTAAGCATATCGAGTTTATAACGGACACACATGGAATTGTTAAGAAAAAGCTTAAGCCTAATTTTAAATCGTTAGGTAAAAAAGTGGGCAAAGATATGAGCCTAGTAAAAGAAGCTTTAGAAAATGCCACTCAAGAAGATATTCAACGCTTGGAAAGTGAAGGTTTCTTAACTGTTTCAGGAAGTAATGATACTGGATTTACCATCGATTTAAATGGTGATGTTGAGGTTTTTGCCGAAGACATTCCGGGATGGCAGGTAACAAATCTTGGCAATTTAACCGTTGCTTTGGATGTAACCATTACCGAAGAATTAAAACAAGAGGGAATCTCTCGAGAATTGGTTAATAGAATTCAAAACTTGCGTAAAGAATTGAATTTTGAAGTGACGGACAGAATTAAAGTTAGGTTACAAAATGATAACTTAGTAGCTGATGCAGTTGCTAAAAACAAAGCTTACATTTGCGCCGAAATACTGGCCGATGAATTTGAATTAACAGATGAAATGGAAAATGCAAACAAAATCGTCATTGATGAAGTTGAACTAAACATTTCGGTAAATAAAATATAAAGAAATCCATAAATTAGAAAATTAGATAAAGAAAATGGAAAACAGCAACAAAACACGCTACTCAGACAGTGAACTACAAGAATTTAAAGAATTAATTCAAGATAAATTGCGCAGTTCTAAAGAAGAACTTAACTCATTAACAACTTCTTTAAGCAACCCTAATGCAAATGGAACAGAAGATACTTCGGGTGCATACAAAACATTGGAAGATGGCTCTGCAACAATGGAAAAAGAGCAAATTAATCAATTAGCGGCTCGCCAGAAAAAATTTATCGATAATCTGGAGAATGCATTGGTTCGTATCGAAAACAAAACTTATGGCATTTGTCGCGAAACAGGTAAATTAATTCCAAAAGAACGTTTACGTGCAGTTCCTCATGCAACTTTAAGCATGGAAGCTAAATTAAAGCAGAGTTAATGAAAGGCTACACAAAACCTTTACTCTTAATCTTTTTGGTTTTACTGGCCGATCAGTTGGTAAAAACCTGGGTTAAAACTCACATGTACTTAGGCCAAGAATTCAACATTATTGGTAAATGGTTTATAATCCATTTTACCGAAAATAATGGAATGGCTTTTGGGATGGAGTTTGGTGGCGAGTTTGGCAAATTAGCTTTATCCTTATTCCGTATCGCAGCGGTGGCTGGAATTGGGTATGGATTACATTATTTAATTAAACATAAATATCATCGTGGTTTAATATTAAATGTTGCCTTAATTTTTTCAGGTGCATTAGGAAACATCATCGATTCTGTCTTTTACGGCAAAATATATGGTTACGAAAGCTGGTTTCACGGTCGTGTGGTAGATATGTTCTACTTCCCTATCGCCGAGGGTCATTTCCCAACATGGATTCCAATTTGGGGCGGTGACGAATTTGTATTCTTCAGACCAGTTTTTAACCTTGCTGATGCTGCGATCTCCGTTGGGGTGATCCTTATTCTGATCTTCCAGAAAAACTATTTTAAAGAAGATGTAAAGGATGATGTTAGCATTAACAGTGAAATTGTAGAAGACTGATAAAATTACGATTTTAGATTTCCGAATTACGATTTAGCAGAATGTGTAGATTCTAACTTAAATATTATCGGCCCGTTTCTTAATTGAAACGGGCTTTTTTTTTCGATAAGTCGTCATTGCGAGGCACGAAGTTCCAAAGGAGTGACTATGTTACAATCTTAATGCGTTTGTTTTATATAATTATAGTGCCAAAATTCCTCAATCCTTAAACAACAAACAAAGTAAATATCCTACAAAATAAGCCAGCAGGTCATAAACAGAAAAATATGTTCCCAAAACAATAGACCAAAATTTATTATCCTGTAAGCCGAGCCAATTTACATAATGAACGGCTTGCAAAGCTTCTATTAAGAAAGAGAACATAAGCACGCCGAAAGCAAGCATTTTGTTATTCGTTTTCAAGAATATTCGGAGAAAGGCATACATCAATACCACTACCAAAACATCTCCGCCAAAAGGGCGAATATATGGGTCGTGAAGGTATTTGGCAATTAAGATTTCTACGATAAAAATTGCAAGGAAAATGAGGAGGAATTTTAAATTGAATGTTAATTTCATGCTCAAATATATAATAGATATGTCGTCATTTCGAGCGTAGCCGAGAAATCTTTAAACCTTATACCAAAGATTTCCCTATTATGCTTTAGTTAGCAGAAATGAAGCGTCATCAACCAACAAAAAAAGCCTCAACAAAATATGTCAAGGCTTTAAGTATGAGGTTTCCTTTAAGGGATTTATGGGAATTATACGCCCAATAATAACCTAGCAGGATCTTCTAATAACTGTTTTACGCGTACCAGGAATCCAACTGACTCACGTCCATCGATAATCCTATGATCATATGATAAAGCAACATACATCATCGGACGAATTACAACCTCGCCTTTTTCTGCAACAGGACGCTCAACAATATTGTGCATACCTAAAATAGCCGATTGTGGCGCATTAATAATTGGAGTAGACATCATTGAACCGAACACTCCACCGTTAGTAATCGTGAAAGTTCCGCCTGTCATTTCTTCGATGGTTAATTTGCTATCTCGAGCTTTTAATGCCAATTCTAAAACCGATTTTTCAATCTGAGCCAAAGTCATGCTTTCTGCATTTCTAATAACTGGAACTACTAAACCTTTTGGTGCAGAAACAGCAATCGAAATATCAGCAAAATTATTGTAAACCAATTCTTCGCCCTCTATACGCCCATTAACGGCCGGGAAATCTTTTAAAGCTTCGGTTACTGCTTTGGTGAAAAAGCTCATAAAACCTAAACCTACACCAAATTTTTCTTTAAACTGATCTTTGTATTTTCCGCGTAAATCCATAATTGGCTTCATATTAACCTCGTTAAATGTGGTTAACATTGCGGTTTCATTTTTAACGGCTACTAAACGTTTTGCAACAGTTCTACGTAAAGGAGACATTTTTTCACGGCGCTCTGTACGGCTTCCTGCTGGAGCTACCGCTACAACTGGAGCAGTCGCTTTTGGTGCTTCTGGTTTTTTACCAGCTTCAGCTTTTACGGCATCATCTTTAGTAATACGACCATCAACACCTGTACCTTTCACAGTTCCAGCCTCAATACCTTTTTCTGCAAGAATTTTACCTGCTGCTGGAGATGGCGTTCCAGTTGCATAACTGTCGCTAGATTTTTCTATTACTGGAGCCGAAGTTTTTTCTTCAGCTACAACTGCTTTTTCTTCAGCCTTTGGAGCATCCGCTTTCGCAGGAGCTGCTCCACCATCTTCAATTTTGCAAACTACTGCACCGATTGCTAAAGTATCACCTTCAGCCGCTATGGTTTTTAAAGTTCCAGCTTGTTCTGCGGTTAATTCGAATGTGGCTTTGTCTGATTCTAACTCAGCAATAACCTCATCCATTTCAACAACATCGCCATCGTTTTTTATCCAACGCGATAAAACAACTTCGGTTATCGACTCACCAACTGGTGGAACTTTTATCTCTAAACTCATAATGTTTAATATGTCTTTACTAGATTCTAAATTTTATTTCTTAACAACCAAATTCAATAGTCAATTACCAAATCCTATTGCACATTTTAAATGTATGAGGATTAGAATTGTTTGTTGGTTATACCTTAATCAGCTTCAGCTAATTTCTTGCTTGCTTTTTTAGTGGCATCTTTTACCTCTTCCTGTTTTACAGGCAGCTCTAGCGCTTTGGCTAAAATATAGGCTTGTTGGTTGGCATGTTGTTTCGCAAAACCTGTTGCCGTACTGCTGCTTTCTCTTCTCGAAATTACATCAATACCTTTTAAGCCGGTTTTATATAATTTACGGAACAAATATGGCCATGCGCCCATGTTTTCTGGCTCTTCCTGTACCCAGAAAATTTCATCGGCATTTTTATATTTTTTCTTAATCGCTTCCATTTGATCAACAGGAGTTGGATATAATTGCTCAACACGTACAATTGCAACATGTTTCACTTTATCCGCTTGCTGTTTTTCCAACAATTCGTAATAAATTTTACCGCTACAGAAAACGATACGTGTTACATCTGCAACTTTAACATTTACATCATCAATTACTTCTTTAAATCCGCCTTCTGTAAATTCTTCTAATTTAGAAACACAAGCTGGGTGGCGTAATAAACTTTTCGGTGTAAATACAACTAATGGTTTACGGAAATCACGTTTAAACTGGCGACGTAAAACGTGGAAGAAGTTTGCTGGAGTTGTACAGTTTGTTACCTGCATGTTATAATCAGCGCAAAGTTCCATAAAACGCTCAATTCGTGCCGAAGAGTGCTCAGGGCCCTGACCTTCATAACCATGAGGCAATAACATAACCAAACCATTTTCGCGTTGCCATTTTGTTTCAGCACTTGCAATGTATTGATCGACAACAATTTGAGCACCGTTAAAGAAATCGCCAAACTGTGCTTCCCAAATGGTTAAAGCATTCGGGTTGGCCATAGCATAACCATATTCGAAACCTAAAACACCATATTCCGATAAGTGCGAATTGTAAATATCAAATGGAGCCTGTTGATCTGAAATATTGGCTAATGGTACATATTCTTCTTCACTATCTTCTAAAGTTAAAACTGCATGGCGGTGAGAGAACGTACCACGTTCAACATCCTGACCACTTAAACGAACACGTTTACCTTCTGATAACAATGTACCATAAGCCAATTGTTCGCCCATTGCCCAATCGAAAACGTTGGTTTCATTAACCATTTTAGTACGTTCGACAAATAATTTTTCAATTTTTTTGAAGAACTTTTTATTCGCAGGCAAGGCAGTAATACGCTTGCCAATTTCTAGTAAAGTAGATTTTTTAACAGCAGTAACCGGAGATGTTTCAAAATCTTTTGGAGTTGCCATCCGCAAATCGGCCCAGGCGCCACCGAATTTAACTTCGGCATTTCCTGCTACATATTCTTTCGCTTCGTTTAAGCGTTCTTGCAAAATTCCACGGAAATCTTTTTCCATTTCTTTTGCCAAGCCTGCTTCTAACTTCCCCTCTTTAGTTAACTGTTCTATATATAATTCCCTTGGATTAGGGTGTTTTTCTATTGTTTTATACAATAAAGGCTGCGTGAATTTTGGTTCGTCAGATTCATTGTGACCGAAACGACGGTAACATAAAATATCAATAAAAACGTCGTTTTTATATTTCTGACGATATTCCATTGCTAAATTAATGGCATAAACCAAAGCTTCAGGATCATCTCCATTTACATGGAAAACCGGAGATAAGGTTACTTTTGCGATATCTGTACAATAGGTACTGGTACGGGCATCCTTATAATTTGTAGTAAAACCGATCTGGTTATTAATTACCAAGTGAATTGTTCCCCCAGTTTTATAACCTTCGAGGCCTGCCATTTGAATCACTTCATAAACAATTCCCTGACCAGCAACTGATGCATCGCCATGAATCAAAATTGGTGCTAAACGACTGTTATCGCCACCATATTTAAAATCGATTTTTGAACGGCTCATGCCTTCAACAACCCCATCAACAGTTTCTAAGTGTGAAGGATTTGGACATAAACTCAAGTGAACACTTTTGCCTGCAACCGTGGTTACATCTGTAGAATAACCCAAGTGATATTTAACATCTCCACCAAAAGGTGTATCTGGATTGTAGCTCTTACCTTCAAACTCAGCAAAAATATCTTTGTAAGTTTTTTGCATGATATTTGCCAACACGTTTAAACGACCGCGATGCGCCATACCAATTACAAATTCTTCGATTCCCAATTCAGCACCTTTTTCGATTACAGAATCCAACGCAGGAATTAGAGCTTCTGCTCCTTCTAATGAGAAACGTTTCTGACCCAAAAATTTTGTTCCCAAGAAATTTTCGAAACTTACGGCTTCATTTAACTTTTTAAGAATTCGTTTTTTCTCCTCGATAGAAAAATTAGGTGTATTACGTGCACTTTCCATTTTGCCTTGAATCCAGTTCAAAACTTCTGGTGTACGTAAAAATTTAAACTCTGCACCAATAGAATGTGCATAGGTTTGTTTTAAAAAGGCAACAATATCTTTCAGCTTGGCTGCGCCGATACCAATTTCTACACCAGAATTAAAAACCGTTTCTAAATCTGCATCAGACAAACCAAAATTGGCTAAATCTAAAGTTGGTAGATGTTTACGTCTTTCGCGTACCGGATTGGTATGTGTAAACAAGTGACCGCGACTGCGATAGCCGTCGATCAAATTTAAAACACTAACCTCTTTTAAAAACTGTTCTGGAGTTTCTGCAGTAACTGCCGGAGCTTCTGATCCTCTTCCAAAATCAAAACCTTCAAAAAATTTCTGCCAACCAAATTCAACTGACTCTGGGTCTTGTTGATAAGATTGGTATAAAGACTCTATATATTCGGCGTTTGCGCCATTAAGATAAGATAAACTACCCATTATTAACTGTTTACTATAAGCATTACAAAATTAGAATTTTACCTTATATAAATGGCAAAAATCTCGATTAAAAATAGAATGAGCGAATTTTGAATTATTGATTCGGTGAATGATTGCCATTGAATAAAATTCAATCATTAAAAATTCATTAAATCAAACATTTTTTAGGATGCCCAGGTTAAGGCATAGTTTCCTTTCGGATCAAGATTTTTGATGTTTTTATCTAAATCGAATACACTTTTCGTTTTTTGATCATTGCCTACACCAGCCATATTAGCCCAATTCCCCCAATTGCTTGCCGGATTATAATCAATTAACTTTTCTTCAAAGTAGGCTGCTCCAAAAATCCAGCTCACTTCCAGATTATTAACTAGATACAAGGCGGCTGTTTGGCGGGCAATGTTAGAGATATATCCGGTTTGGTTTAACTCTGTCATTACAGCGTCAACAACGGCAAATCCGGTTTGGGCATTCTTCCATTTATTAAAATTCTCTTTCTCGTTTTCAACATCAATCGGCCCCTGACTTCCAAATCCATCGGGATTAAAAAATGTGTTTCCATATTTCTTAAACATAAAACGGAAATAATCTCTCCAAAGCAAACCCAACAAAATATGGTTAAACATTGCCTTAGTGTTTGGCGTGGTTTCCATTTTCTTAATTTCCCAATAAACTTTACGAGGAGATAGGCATCCCATGGCTAACCATGCCGATAACTTTGAAGCAAGAATTAAATTTTTGGCGGTAGCAGCCTGCTGCATCGCCAAAATAACCTTATGTAAATGGGCTATTCCAGAAGCCTCTCCACCAACAAACTCAAAATCAGAGCGTTGATCTTTAAGTTGAGGAACTAGGCTAAAATCGTTAAGCGTAGATAACGTACCCCAGTCTATAACTTCGGCAACATTAATTCTATCAGGCGCTAAGAAACAAGGTTTTATAATAGAATCGCGTTCTATCTTCTTTTTAAACTGATTAAAGGCATCAGGAATATCCTTAATGGGAAAAGGTAAATCTTCTTTATTGTATAAAGTATGACCAATAAAGTGTTTTAGGTTAATTCGAAGTTTCCAAAGCGCATTTTCCAACAAGGTAGAAATATGGGTTTCTTCTCTTGCAACTTCTCTGTGATGATATACCTCTGTAATCTCATATTCTTGCACCAACTGGGGGATGATATCTTCTGGATGGCCTTCGGCAATTAGCAGATTACCTCCTATTTGCTTTAAAGAGGTTCTTAAAGAAGCCACACTTTCCAAAATAAACTGTCCCCGTATATTCCCCGTCTTTAAGGTATCGTATTTTGTTTCACCAAAAAGCCTTGGATCAAGAATATAAACGGGTAAAATAGAATCAGATTTAGCAATCGCCTCTACAAGCATTTCGTTATCGTGCAGGCGGAGATCATTTCTAAACCAAACTAAAATTTTTTTGGACATTTTTTATCTAAAAAGGGGGTAATAAGAACGCTATACAAAAATATCGTATTTTTCTTTTGCTACAAAAACATGAGGAATTCTTTACAAATACCCAACAAAGCAAATTCTCTTATGGAATATGTTACATCTGTACATCCTCCATTGAAACTGATGACACATAATAAGAAAAAAATATGAAAGAGCTGATAACAATTTTACTATTCCCTATGAGTGTATTGGCTCAACAACAAATAAAAACCAAAGCAGTACTAGAAAGTGCAACGGTTTACAATAATGGGGCGCAGCTTACGCATATAGGAAAGGTTAATTTACCAGCCGGAACATCCGAAGTTGTAATTAATAACATTTCTGGTCGGGTAAACGAAAATTCGATTCAGGTTGGTGTATCAAATGGCGTAACCATATTATCTGTTCAGTTTAATAAAGATTTTTTAAACACAGATGCGGCCAATCCAGAGATAAAAAAACTGAGCGATAGTGTTAAAATTGTTTCTAGTGAGCTTATTAAAACCAAAAACGCCAGAACAATTGAAGAACAGACTTTGGTTTTACTGGATGAGAATAGAAAATCGGGCGGTACAAATTCTGGAACAAACGTTGCCGAACTGATTAAACTGGCAGATTAATACCGTACCAAAAATGCTGAGGTTAGAAACACCATTGCTGCACTTACGATAACTGAAGATAAGCAGAACCAAAAATTATCAGCTCTACAGCAACAGATTGCAGAATTAAGAAACAATCCAAACCAACAATTGGGGCAATTGGTATTGCAGGTTATGGCAAGAGAAAATATCGATGCCAGTTACAACATATCTTATGTAACGCCAAATGCAGGCTGGTTAGCCAGTTACGACATTAAAGCTATGAACATTTCAAATCCGTTAGGAGTTGTTTATAAAGCAGCAATAACTCAAAACACTGGTTTAGATTGGAAAAAAATAAAACTTGCACTCTCAACCGGAAATCCCAATTATAATATTACGGCGCCAACTTTAAATCCTTGGTTTGTATCAACATATTCATTGCAAAGCCAATTGGCTGGTAGAGCCAGGGGTATGGCGATAGCGAGAGATGAGAAAATGCTTGAGGAAACTGTTGTTGTGGGGTATGCCAAAGCGAAAAAGGAAAACTTAACTGGCGCTGTTTCTACCATAAACAATTATACTTCGGTAAACGAATCGCAACTTGGTGTAACTTTTAATATTGATATTCCTTATGACGTAAATAGCGACAACAAACCACATACAGTAGCTTTTAAAGAATACGAAGTACCTGCGAAATACAAATATTATGTTGCACCGAAATTGAGTACTGATGCTTATTTATTAGCGGATGTTACGGATTGGGAGAAATTAAATCTTCAGGCTGGAGATGCAAATATTATTTTCGAAGGAACTTATACAGGGAAATCGTACATCGATCCCGCAAACATTTTAGACACCTTGAGTTTGAGCATGGGGAAGGATAAAAAAATTATCATCACCAAAGAAAAACAACAGGATTTTAGCAGTACCAAGTTTGTCGGAGCCAACAAAAAACAGGTATTTACATATTTGATAAAAATTAGAAATACGAAAAAGGAAAGCATTGATTTATCGTTGAAGGATCAATATCCATTATCTACTGAGAGCGATATTGAAATTGAGTTGTTGGAAAGTAGTAGTGCTGAGGTAAACAAAGAAAACGGAATGCTTTCCTGGCAGTTAAAAATTGCCCCGAACGAAACCAAAACCATTAAACTAAGTTACTCTGTCAAAGCACCGAAAAGCAAAATAATAGCTGGACTTTAAATTAGGATTGGTCATGAGTTGTTGGTCATTGGTCATTGGTCATTGGTCATTGGTCATTGGTCATTGGTCATTAAATAAAACCCTTTCGTATCTTTCGTGTTTTAAAAACATGGCAAAAAAAATTCTGATTACTGGGGCGACTGGGCTTGTTGGCACTGAACTTAAAAAGCATTTGCTTAAACAAGGTTATGAGGTAAATACGCTTTCTCGAAAAAAAAGTAACGATCCAAATAGCTTTGTTTGGGATGTTTATAAAGGAACAATCGATGCCAATTGCCTAAATGGTGTAAATTCGATTATCCATTTAGCGGGCGAGCCGGTAGCAGATAAAAAATGGACTGAAGAGCGTAAAAAACAGATTATCGATAGTCGCGTAAAATCTACAGAATTACTTTTTAAAACGATTAGATCAAAACCCGATCATCAAGTCAAATCCTTTATTTCTGCATCTGCAGTTGGATATTATGGCGATTGTGGCGATGAAATCTTAACCGAAGAAAGTCCAAACGGTTATGGCTTTTTGGCCAAGTGCTGTAAACTTTGGGAAGATGCTGTTGATGAAGGGCGAAAACTAAGCTTGAGAATTGTTAAGCTTAGAACAGGAATTGTTTTAAGTAAAGCCGGTGGTGCGCTTCCACAATTGGATTTGCCCGTCCGTTTATTTGCTGGATCGGCAATAGGAACGGGAAAACAATGGACACCCTGGTTGCACATAAACGATATGGTTGAAATGTATATATTCGCAATCGAAAATATAAAAACCGAAGGAAATTATAATGCCTGCGCTCCCTTTCCGGTTACCAATAGTGCTTTAACAAAAGCCATAGCCAAGCAATTGCATCGCCCGTTTTGGCCCATTAAAGTGCCCAAATTTACTCTAGGCGTATTACTTGGGGATAGAACTGAAGCTGTACTAATGAGCAATAATACATCAGCTCAAAAACTTTTAGATGCTGGTTTTAAATTTAAATTTACTCAACTAAAAGAAGCTTTGGAGGATCTCTACTCCACCACCTCCAGAAAGGAAAGCTAGAAGCTAAAGTATCAATCAGAATAAAATTTTTATGCAACAAGTATTGAACGATAAAAAGTCTAAATCTCATTCTGGAGATTTTGAAATTAATATTTTTTGGTTCCGAAGAGATTTACGCCTTGAAGATAATGCAGGTTTATACCATGCTTTAAACGATGGCACTCCGGTACTCCCTCTTTTTATTTTTGACGAAAACATACTCGATAAATTACCAAAAGACGATGCTCGTTTAACTTTCATTTATAATACCATCAAAGATTTAAAAGATGAGCTTCGTAAATACGGCTCAGATTTATTGATAAAATATGGAAAACCTGAAAAAATATGGCCCGAAATTTTAAAGGAATATAATGTTAAGGAAATATATACCAATCATGATTATGAGCCTTATGCAAGGGAACGTGACGATAACTTATCTGAATTTTTAACAAGCGAAAAAATTGCTTTCAGGACTTTTAAGGATCAGGTTATATTTGAAAAAGATGAAATTTTAAAAGCAGATAAAACACCCTATACAGTTTTTACGCCATTTTATAAACAATGGCATGCAAAGCTTAATGATTTTTATGTAAAGCCTTATCCAACTAAAAAATACTTTAAAAACCTCTACGAAACCAACCATTTGAGTATTCCTACATTGAAGGAAATGAGCTTTGAAGAAAGTAGTTTAAAATTCCCAAAAATTAGTTATAAAGATAAATTGGATAGTTATTCAAAAGAAAGAGATTATCCTGCCTTAGATGGAACTACACATGTTGGACTACATTTAAGATTTGGAACCTTAAGCATCCGTAAAGCAGTAAAAGATGCAATTGAGGCAAAATCAAATGTTTGGCTTTCGGAACTTGCTTGGAGAGAATTTTACATGACTATTTTATGGCACTTTCCGTATTCAGCTTACGATTCATTTAAGAAACAATACGATAAAATTAAGTGGCGAAATAACGAAGACGAGTTTAAAGCTTGGTGCACAGGAAATACAGGATATCCGATAGTTGATGCTGGTATGAGGCAACTCAATCAAACCGGATGGATGCATAACAGGGTAAGAATGGTTGTTGGAAGCTTTTTATCCAAACACCTGCTGATTGATTGGCGCTGGGGAGAAACTTATTTTGCCGAAAAACTTTTGGATTACGAAATGGCCAGTAATGTTGGTGGTTGGCAATGGGCAGCAGGATCTGGAAATGACGCCGCTCCCTACTTTAGGGTTTTTAATCCTGAACTTCAAACCAAAAAATTCGATCCAAAATTTGAATACATTAAAAAATGGGTTCCAGAGTTTGGCACAAAAAAATATGCCCAACCTATAGTTGAGCATACATTTGCAAGGGAAAGAGTTTTGAAAGCTTTTAAAGAAGCTTTATCTAGTTCGTAGCGCTTACAATTTCTATATCGAAGTCTAATGTTGTATTTGCCGGGATAACTGCAATTCCTGTTGATGAATCAACACTTCCAGCAGGGCCATAAGCCAAAACCGATGGAATAAAAAGTCTAACTTTTGCACCTGGAGCAAAGTTTTTCAAAATTCCCCAGCCCTTGATTACGTTATCTAGGGTTGTAGAATAAGTACCATCTGTAGAGGAATCGAAAGTAGTTCCATTTAGAAATCTACCTGTATATTTAATAACTAACGTAGTTTGATCGTTAATTACTGTTCCTGGTGTCCCGGCACTGTTAACCACATAATAAATTCCAGTTGAAGGATCTTTTGTGGCCGTTACTTTATTGGCCGTTAGATAAGTATTGATATAATAATCATCTAATTGCCATTGCTTTCTAAATGTAAGTGTATTGATGTATGTATCCAAAACAGCATTTGATGGCACATTAAGTGTTGCATATCCATTTTTGCCATAAGCCAAATGCGATGGTACAAGAATACGAACCTTGGCACCATACTTTAATCCGTTTAGCGCTTTACCCCAAGTACCGTTAAAGGTATTGCTCATATAACCGTAATAAGTACCACTTACTGCATATGTAGAAGTAGTATTATATACAGTACCGTCAGTAATCGATTTTTCCTGGTAGTTAAAGAAAACTGAATCTTTATTTGCGAAAACATCGCCACTTCCACCGTCTATAATTTGATAGTATGATCCAGCACCATCTGGTTTCATTACCGAACCTAGATTGTTTGCTTTAATATAAGCCTGAATTGCAGCCTCATCAACGCTTTCAATAGTTTCATACTCTTTTTTGCAAGAGCTGAAAATGGTTGTAGCCAATAAAAGGGCAGCCAGACTTATTTTAGAAAAATTATTCATTATATATTATTGTGCGTTTGTTAACTGTATATTAAAATCTAATACCGAATTGGCAGGAATTGGTCCAGCATTTCTGCTTCCGTACCCTAAAGTTGGGGGAATAATTAATCTGATTTCACCACCTTTTTGAATTTTTGGAATTCCAATTTTCCAACCTTCTATTAAATCTCCCAATCTAAAAGTATTTTCTTTGCCACCGCCGTTATCAATCACCGTTCCATCAAGTAATTTACCTTCGTATTTAATGGTGATGTTGGTATTTGAATTAATTGTTGTCGTTCCAGAACCTGGTTTAATTATTTGATAATACAAACCTGAAGGATCTTTAACGGCATTGATGTTATTCTGTTGAATGTACTTTGTAATTTGCTTTTCGGCATCTTCATCCTTTTTACAAGAAGATAATGCAAACACAAACAAAAGAATTACTGACAAATATTTAAACTTAACCATTATCCGCAAAAATAAGCTTTTAATACGGATGCCACAATTTTTAACCAAATTTAACATTAGAGCTAAAAGTTGAGCGTTATAAGCTGAAGGCTCAAAGTCAGGTTCGTTAACCAAAAAGTTTGGAATTGTGAGTCGTCCCACCCAAACTTTCAAACATCAACTAAAACGTTAAGCAAAAAGGTTTAAAATTTGAGTTAAGCACCCAAACTTTAAACCTTTAACTTCAACTTTTAACCCTTTACTTTTAAAAGATATACTTATTCGCTTCAATTAATTGTTGTGCAACTCTTTGGCGGGCATCTTTAACATTAAATGGCTCTACTTTTGTAAAACGACGTAAGCCAACCAACATCATACGTTGTTCATCGCCATCAGCAAATGCCCAAAGCGCTTCCTTACCGGCTTTAGCAATGCCATCAACTGCCTCAACCAAATAAATTCTTAATAGATCTAATTGACCAGCAGAAGCTTCTTCACCTTTGGTTGCTACCAATTTTTCGGTCCTTAATAAGGCAGATTCAAGCACATAAACATAACCTGCCATGTCTGCGATGTTCATTAAAATTTCCTGTTCCTTACTCAAGGTCATCATTAGTTTTTGAACCGCAGCGCCTGCAACCATTAAGGTCGCTTTTTTAAGGTTTGCCAAAACTTTTTTCTCTGCTGCAAATAATGTGGTGTCTTCTTCGCCGAAATCAGGAATGCTCATTAATTCTGCCGCAACAGCTGTTGCCGGTGTCATTAAATCCAACTCCCCTTTCATGGCACGCTTCAACATCATATCAACAGTTAACAAACGGTTAATTTCGTTCGTTCCCTCAAAAATTCTGTTTATACGGGCATCGCGATAAGCTCTGTCCATTGGCGCATCGGCACTAAAACCCATCCCTCCGTAAATTTGAACGCCTTCATCAACCGTATAATCCAATGCTTCAGAACCCCAAACTTTTAGAATAGCGCATTCAACAGCAAACTGTTCTACTGATTTTAATCTTGCTTTACCTGATTCCATTCCGCCTGCAACCAATTGGTCGTAAGTATCATCGATATTTTGCCCGGCACGATAATTTGCGGCATCAACAGCATAAAGTTTCGATGCAATTTCCGCAATTTTAAAACGAATAGCGCCATATTTCGATATCGGACGACCGAACTGAATCCGTTCGTTTGAATAATTAATCGCGGTATTTAGTGTTGCTTTTGATGCACCAATTGCTGCAGCAGATAGTTTTATACGCCCAATGTTTAAAATGTTTACCGCGATTTTGAAACCATTTTCTCTGTCGCTCAACATATTTTCAACCGGAACTTCGCAATCATTGAAGAAAACCTGACGGGTTGACGAACCTTTGATTCCCATTTTATGTTCTTCAGGATTCATGGTAATGCCTCCAAAATCTTTCTCAACAATAAAAGCAGTTAAGTTTTTATCATCATCAATTTTTGCGAAAACGATAAAGATATCTGCGAAACCACCATTGGTAATCCACATTTTTTGCCCTGTGATGATATAATGCTTTCCATCATCACTCAACTTTGCTTTAGTTTTGCCGGAGTTTGCATCCGAACCTGAGTTGGGTTCAGTTAAACAATAAGCCGCTTTCCATTCACCGGAACCTAATTTTGGTATGTATTTCGCTTTTTGTTCTTCGTTACCATAATAAAGGATGGGCAAAGTACCAATTCCTGTGTGTGCAGAAAGTGCCACAGCAAAAGAATGTCCAGCGCCAACTACATCAGCAACCAACATTGAAGTATTGAAGTTTTTGCCGAAACCTCCGTATTCTTCTGGAACGGAAACGCCAAGAATTCCCAATTCACCGGCTTTAGTTAAAAGCGTTGGCATTAATTCAGGGTCTTCCTGTTTATCAATTTTATCTAAATTCGGATAAACTTCAGCTTCCAAAAAATCGCGACAGGTTTGCGCAATCATTTGTTGCTCCTCATCAAATTCTTCAGGAATGAATACATCCTGGTAAGTGGTTTCTTTAATTAGGAATTCGCCACCTTTAATTTTATTTTCCATTTAGTAAGGATTAAAGATTAAGGAACAAAGAATAAAGACATAGTTCCTTAACCTGTTTTAGTTATATAAGTGTTTTCTTAAACGTTGATATTTTCTTTTGTAACTGAATAATCTCACCTAATAATGATTCAACATTTTCAGAAGCAAGAAAACCCAAATCAACAGAGAGTAATATCTGAGTCTCAAGTTCAAATAATGAACCTAAAGCAATTGACAAAAAATGGGCAAACTCTTTATTTGAAGATCTTGAAGAGCCTTCAGCAATATTAGATGGAACAGAAACTGCACATCGAGAAATTTGGGATATCAAACAAAATTTTTCAACCGAAGGCATATTATTGATGAGCAAATATGTTGCTTTGGCAATAACCATACCTTCTTTCCAAATTTGTAGCTGTCTAAAATTATGCATCCCTTAGGCTTTTTTGTCTTTTTTCCCTGCTCTTTGTTCCTTTATCTTACAAAAGCTCAAAAATCCCTGCCGCACCCTGGCCCGTACCTACGCACATCGTAACCATACCGTATTTTTTATCTTGTCTTTTCAGCTCATTCATCATTTGCACCGAAAGTTTTGCTCCCGTACAACCCAGCGGGTGACCTAAAGCAATGGCTCCCCCGTTTACATTAATAATATCAGGGTTTAAATCCAACGTTCTGATGATGGCTAAAGATTGAGATGCAAATGCCTCATTCAATTCAATTAAATCCATATCATCCTGTTTTAAACCTGCTTGTTTTAATGCTTTTGGAATAGCCTCAATCGGTCCGATACCCATAATTCTTGGCGGAACACCAGCCACGCCGTAACTTACTAATCTTGCAATTGGTTCTGCATTCAGCTCTTTCATTTTCTTCTCAGAAACCACCAAAACAAATGCTGCACCATCAGAAGTCTGCGACGAATTACCGGCAGTTACACTTCCAACAGCATCAAAAACAGGTTTTAATTTTGCCAGTTTTTCTAAAGTCGTATCTGCACGAGGTCCCTCATCAGTATCAACCACGTAAGAACGTGTTTTCTTTTTCAGGTTCTCATCTAGGTAGTTTTCATTCACCGTGATTGGCAAAACACCGTCTTTCAAATGACCGTTTTTAATGGCATGAATTGCCTTTTCATGAGATTTTAAAGAAAAAGCATCCTGGTCTTCGCGACTAACATTGTATTCTTTGGCAACTGCTTCTGCAGTTAAACCCATTCCCCAATACCAATCCGGATTGTTTTTTGCAACCTCCGCATTCGGAACCAATTTCCAACCGCCGAAAGGCATTCCGCTCATTACTTCCACACCCCCGGCGATGATACAATCGGCCATTCCGGCTTTAATTTTCGCAACTGCTGTGGCAATCGTATCTAAACCAGATGCGCAATAACGGTTCACCGTAACACCTGGAACTTTATCGGTATCCAAGCCCATCAGCGAAATCATCCGAGCAATATTTAAGCCCTGCTCTGCCTCCGGAGTAGCATTACCTACAATTACATCATCAATTTGTTCTTTATCTAAATTCGGAACCGATGCCACCAAAGCTCTAATCACTTCTGCGGCCAAATCATCAGCCCTCGTAAAACGGAATACGCCACGGGGCGCTTTGCCCACTGCTGTACGATATCCGGCTATAATATATGCTTCCATTTTTTTTGAGATTTGAGATGTGAGATTTGAGATATGAGACTAGCCCTACTCAAAAATCAAATCGTTTATATTTTAGAGAGGTGAGATCTGAGAAGTGAGATTTGAGACAAATTGCCTATTGTCAAATCTCATTTCTTGTATCTCACATCTTTTTATTATTAATTTTCTTTTCTAACATTTGCTGAAAACCATAAGTCATTTTTTGTAGCTCATCAATTTGCATCAATAGTGGATTTAATAATTCGATGTCCAACATCTCTAACTTATTAGCAATTACGAGTTGAGTTTGTAATTCATAAGATGAGCCATTTGCAATACCTAAAAAATTATTGAATTCTTTAAAAGAATTTCTTCCAGCACCTTCTGCAATATTAGATGGAATGGAGACTGCAGCTCTACGAGACTGGCTTGTTAATCCGAAACGCTCATCAGATGGAAAACTTGCTGTAGCTTTGTAAACATCAACTGTTAAGTCAATTGCTTTGTTCCAAATTTTCAGTTCATTTAACTTATTCATCTTTATTATTTTCTTTAAACGTTTTGCTTCTCATATCTCACATCTAACCTCTCACATCTACTTATTAATTCCTCAACGGCTTTCCTTTTGTTATAATCGACTGAATTCTTTCTAATGATTTTCTTTCTCCCGCTAGCGATAGAAACGCTTCTCTTTCCAAATCCAGTAGATATTGCTCGCTTACTTCTGTTGGAGACGATAAATCGCCACCGCACATTACGTATCCTAATTTTTCAGAGATTTTTTTATCGTGCTCGGAAATGAAATGACCTGCGTACATGCTATTTGCACCTGCATAAACAATCCCTAAACCTTGTTTACCCAACACTTTAATATCGGTACGTTGAACAGGTTTCGTATATCCAGCGTCTGCCAGTTCAATTGCTTTTGCTTTTGCATCGGCCAATAAGCGGTTGCGATTCATCGAAATCGAGAATTTATCTTTTTGAAGATAACCCAACTCATACGCTTCGTAACCGGAAGTGGAAACTTTTGCCATTCCGATGGTTAAGAAACGGTCTTTCAGCGCATTTTGAACAATTTGGTCGTCTTTATATTCATCAGATGCTCGTAAAGCAAATTCCTTTGTTCCGCCACCACCCGGAATAACACCAACACCAAACTCAACTAAACCCATATAGGTTTCTGCTGATAATTGAACATGATCGGCGTGTAAGCTGAATTCGCTGCCACCACCTAAAGTTAGATTATGTGGCGCAACAACAACCGGAATTGAAGAATAGCGAATACGCATAGAAGTATTTTGGAACATGCGAATAGCCATATTCAATTCATCCCACTCCTGCTCTACCGCCATCATGAAAATCATTCCGACATTGGCACCTGCAGAGAAGTTAGCACCATCATTACCGATTACCAAACCGCGATAATCCTTCTCGGCCATATCAATCGCTTTGTTGATACCTGAAATTACATCACCGCCAATTGTATTCATCTTCGTATGGAATTCAACGTTCAGAATACCATCACCCAAATCGATAATTGAGACACCGGAGTTTTTCCAAAGTGTTTTATTTTCACGGATGTTATCTAAAATGATAAATTCATCTGTTCCCGGTAAGGCTTTATAAGATTTCGTTGGAATATCGTAGTACTTTTTAACGCCAGCCTCAACTTTATAAAAGGAAGTATTACCAGCATCAAGCATTTCGTGAACCCAGGCCGCAGCTTTATTGCCATACTGTTCCATCCCCTCAATCGCCTCTTTTACGCCAACAGCATCCCAAAGTTCAAACGGACCTAACTCCCAACCAAAACCCGCACGCATGGCATCATCGATGCGGTATAATTCATCAGAAATTTCAGGAATGCGATCTGACACATATTCAAATAATCCAAAAGAAGAATGGCGGAACAATTCGCCTGCCTTATCTTTTCCTTTAGCAAAAATCTTCATGCGTTCGCGAAGATTTTCAACCTGCTTAGTCATTTCTAAGGTTGCCGATTTAACCTTTTGCTGTGGTTTATATTCTAAGGTTTTTAAATCAAGCGCAAGGATTTCTGTTTTCCCATCTGCTGTCTTAGTTTTTTTATAGAAACCCTGTTTAGTTTTATCGCCAAGCCATTTGTTCTCTTCCATTTTTTGCACGTATGCAGGAAGTTTAAACAGTTCGTGTGCTTTATCCTCAGGACAATTATCGTAAAGGCCTTTGGCCACTTTAATCATGGTATCTAAACCCACAACATCCGAAGTACGGAAAGTAGCCGATTTTGGTCTGCCTAAGGCCGGACCAGTAAATTTATCAACTTCCTCAACCGTTAAATCAAGCTTATCTACTAAATGCAACAAGGCCATGATTGAATAAACGCCCACACGGTTAGCAATAAAAGCTGGTGTATCCTTACATAAAACGGTGGTTTTACCTAAAAATTTATCGCCATAATGCATCAAGAAATCTACAATTTCTGACTTGGTATGTGGCGTTGGAATAATTTCCAACAATTTTAAATAACGTGGCGGATTGAAAAAGTGTGTTCCGCAGAAATTTGCCTTAAAATCTTCACTTCTACCCTCAGCCATTAAATGAATCGGAATACCAGAAGTGTTTGAAGTAATTAAAGTTCCTGGCTTGCGGAATTGCTCCACCTGTTCGAAAACTTTTTTCTTGATATCAAGATTTTCTACAACCACTTCAATTACCCAATCAAAGCCTGCAATTTTCGACATATCATCATCGAAATTCCCTGTTTTGATTTTATTTAATACTTTTTTAGAGTACACTGGCGATGGATTTGTTTTTACTGCCGTTTGCAAAGCTGCATTTACAATCCTGTTTTTAACCGCCGGTTTATCTAATGTTAATCCTTTTGCTTGCTCTTCAGGTGTCAGTTCTTTTGGGGCGATATCTAAAAGCAAAACCTCTACACCAATATTGGCGAAGTGACATGCAATACGCGAACCCATAATTCCTGAACCTAAAACAGCAACTTTATTTATGCTTCTTTTCATGTTAATCAACAGTATATGCTACAGTTATATCATTTAGTTTTATCAATAGATTAATGAAAGTCTCTTTTTCCTTTTTAGAGAAATGCTCGTCGAGATATTCATTAAATTTTCGAACAACGCCTTTTGCCAAGTGTTTTTTTTCCTTTCCAAAATCAGTTAAGAAAACCTTTACCGAACGCTTGTCTCCAACAGAAGTTTCGCGGTAAATAAGATTAGCCTCTTCCATGTTGTTTAACATTCGAGATAAACTCGTTGCTTTTACACCAAGTAAGCCAGCTAAGTTTGAAACAGCAGTACCTTCATCATCGTTTATATTAATAAGCATGTAACCGATAGCTTGAGTTATCCCAAAGCTCGATGCCATTTGATTATACTTATTAAACATATTTTGCCAGGCAAACTTTACATGGTAATCTAATGTTTGTTGTTGCTTCATTTGGTTAATTTTATTATGCTTGCATAACAAAGCTAATGAATGTATTTTGTTAATGCAAGCAGAAAATATTTATTTTTTGTCACAAAAAAAGCGTCCTGATTTTCATCAGGACGCTTAATAAACATTATAATTTTATCTTTCTTTATTTGTTGTACTAAAACGTAAATTGGTATAAATGAATTCGCTTTTTGTACCAGAATATTTAGTAATAAAAGTTAACTTTCCCTTGCGCCAATCATAAGTGTAAAGGAAATTAGTACTTGCATATTTCCCAAAGCCTAAGTAATTTTCTATTAGCTCATTGAAATTATTATTTTTTATAGTTATAGAAGTTCTTTGTCCATCCCTATTATAAAGGTAATAATTACCATTTTTTGGGGCTTTTATAATACTTACATTATATTCATCATAACGTTCAAAATTGGGCTCCATATTTTGCTTTAGCCACTCATCTATTTCTTTTTTGCTTTTTTTATTATCAATATAGTTTTCTACAACTACACAGAGCTGTCTTTGCACTTTAATTTCATCGTTATTAGCACCTTGTAGCGTAGTGTCTGTTTCAGACATTATATCAACTTTTGTAAACTTTAAGGGTTTTACCTGTGAGTAACCGCTAAAGCATAATAACAAAAAAGCAACAAATATTAGCCATAATTTATATTTCATATAATTAGTCTTTTGTTTGAATTGCTATCCTAAATTTTATTTTTGTACGAAAAGGTACAAAACCATATCTATGTTGCAATAACCACCATGTTGCAAAACCACCATTATAATCTTGATAACTAACCGCATCATTTCTATCTAAGCCAAAATGATCATATATAATTACTTCTAGGTAAGCATAGAATTTTTGATATGGGAAAGCTTTACGAGTAGAATAATGCAATAACTTTATTTCTGTTTTTTCAGTATCATTTATCAAAATTTGTGTTCCTGAAAACTTATCTCCTAATCTATTAAAAATTGGACGACTCTTAATTATAAAATCAGGTAATTGATTAATATTATAATTTATCTTATTCAATTCTTCATCTAGTTGGTATGCATATTCTTCCAATATCCATTTCCTAAAAGTTGTACTTTTTTTAACCTCAGTATTTAATGTTTCATTTGAGTAAGTAGACGTGTTTGATTTATTATTTAAAAATGTATTTTGAAAACTCAAAGCGACTCCTTCTAAATTACCAGCAGAAAAGAAAGTGAGTAAATCTCTCATTCTCCCTATTAATTCAGATTTAGGGGCATTTGCAAAATAAATTCCATTTGTATTTCCATCAGTTCCATAAGTTAAATCTTCATAATTTAAACGCCCAATGTTGATCCAATTGATTTATAATATGGGATAGAAAGCGAGCTATAAGGATCTACCGCGATCTCAAATCTAGAGTTTATTATCTCACTTGATGCGGGAGTATTGTTATTATTATTAGGGTTGTAATCGAAAAAAGGTTTATCATCAAATACAAAAGAATTGCCCATTTGAAACTGGGCTAAATCAAGACCTTCTTTTTACAAGCATATACTTGTCTTCTAATACAAAATCAGTCGTATCGGGCTTTAATATCATCAACTTTTATGATTTCCTTTTTACAGCTTAAAAAAAGCGATACTAAAATTAGGGCTAACGAAAATAATTTTGTTTTAATCTGTTCCATAGATATAATTGCTTTTTGTTTTAAATTATAACATGGGATGATTGTAACGAATATACTACTTATTACGTGATAACCAAAGACTTATTTAAAATACATTTGTTTTAGGGGTATATGTATTATATTATAAATTACGATTGATTAAAATTATTTTTTGTCACAAAAAAAGCGTCCTGATTTTCATCAGGACGCTTAATATCAAGACTAGAATAATCTAGTAAATTGTAAACTCTACACGACGGTTTTGTTGACGACCAGCTGCAGTTTTGTTGGTTGCAATTGGTTGACCCATTCCATAACCAGTAGCTTCGATACGAGACGCATTTGCACCTTGAGAAACTAAATAAGCTTTAACTGATTCTGCTCTATCTTTAGATAAACGCAAGTTTAATTCTTTTGAACCTGTATTATCTGTGTGTCCAGCTAATTTTAAGCTGAAGTTTTTCTCGATTAACAAAGCAGCAACTCTATTTAATGAAGCAAAAGATTTAGAACGGATGGTCGCTTTACCTAAATCGAATTCTAAGTTTTTAATTGCGTCTTTAACTACAGCACGGTCTGCTTCTGTTACGATAACTTTTTCAGTAATTTGAGGAGCTGGAACTTTTAATGGACAACCTGCACCATCAACAACTGTACCTGCTGGCGTACCTGGACATTTATCCAATTTATCAGCAACACCATCACCGTCAGCGTCAGCCAATAAGTTGTTTAAATCTGAACGTAATTTAGCATTTTCAGCTTTTTGAGCATCTAAATCTGATTTTAAAGCGTTAGCAGTGTTTTTTGCTGCTAAAGCCTCATCATAAGTTGCTGCAACCGGATTGTGGAAAGCCAACTGTTTTCCGCTTCCTAAAGCAAACTCCAAACCTGCATAAGCATAATTATATTTATCGTTCGATCCTCTGTAGTAACCATCTAAGTTATCTCCATCAACAAAGTTGATAGTCCAACCTAAATCAAAGTTTACTGCATCAGAGATTTTGAATTTAGCACCAAGACCTACAGGAATAATCAATTCGCTAATGTTTTTACCACCAGCATACGCAGTTGTACCTGTAGCCGTTGTAATGGTTGGTTTGTAACCTGCTAAACCTGCACCTGCAGAAGCATAAAGTTGTAATGCATTTTCTTTTTTGAACATGTCTATGTTAAACATGTTAACCACAGCACTTAATGTTCCAGAATATTCCAATTGAGTATCAAAAGCTTTAACTGGCGAATTGTTTATAGCGCCACTTTCGAAAGCTTCTGTATTATCACCTTTCAATTTACCTCTAACTCCATCTAAACGTAAAGAGAAATAAGGGGTAAACTGTTTTTTGATATAAAGACCATAGCCTAATCCAGATTTGTTATTGCTAAAGTCGTTTTTACCACCTAATGGAGAAAGTGGAGTAAGTACGCCTGCGTTAACACCAATAGACCATGTTCTTAAAGTAGTTGTACTTGTTGTTGCTGGCTCCTGAGCCTGAGCTACTGATCCAATAAATAAACCAGCTAATGCAACTGGTAATGCTTTGAATAATTTTGATTTCATAATTTCTTAAATAACGTAAGTAAGCGTTTGACCACACTATGCAATCGTCATACCAAAATTATGCAATGTCTAAAATACTTGTTAACTTTTTCACATTAGTAACCAATAGCTTTATCATCTCCACGTGGATCAGCCCCACCTTGGTAATAGCCCCATTTGGTTTTAAGAATTGCATCTACACGTCCAATTGGTCCGCGGGGACTTATAATATATCCTTTAGATTTTAATTTCTGTGTAGTCAAACTGTCTAAAGCGTCTTTTTCTACATACACCTCATCTGGCAACCATTGGTGATGAAATTTCTTTGCGGCTACGGCTGATTGCATTGACATATCAAAATCGATTACATTGATAATCGTTTGAAAAACCGAAGTAATAATTGTTGAACCACCTGGAGTGCCCACTACCATAAATAGTTTCCCATCCTTTTCCACAATACTTGGAGTCATTGAGCTAAGCATTCTTTTATTAGGTGCTATGGCATTTGCTTCACCACCCACCAAACCGTACATATTTGGCGCACCTGGTTTAACAGAAAAATCATCCATTTCATTATTCAATAAAAAGCCTGCACCCTTTACTGCAACTAATGATCCATAAGAACCATTTAAAGTTGTGGTAATGGAAACCGCATTACCTTCTCTATCCACAATAGAATAATGTGTGGTTTCTTCGTGTTCCTTTCCTTTAATCTCGCCTGCTAAAACAGCACTACTTGGTGTTGCAGATGCCCAATTAAAATTGGCCATTCTATTTTTGTTATATGCTGGGTTGGTTAATTCCATTTGAGGCACGGCATAAAAATCCGGATCGCCTAAATGTGTTGCTCGGTCTGCATAAACTCTTCTTTCGGCTTCTACAATAACCTGAACAGTTGAATCTGCATTGTGCCCCCACTTTTTTAAAGGATAAGGCTCTACAGACTGGAGCAATTGAACGAGGGCTATTCCTCCACTTGATGTTGGAGGCATCGTGATTATTTTATAACCTCTATAGTTCCCAGTAATCGCCTTGCGCCAAACTGCGTGATAATTTTTTAAATCTTCTTTGGTAATTAATCCTTTGCCAAGTTGCATTTCCGCAACGATAGAATCTGCAACCGCTCCCTCATAAAAGCCTGCCCTTCCTTTTTCCTGAATGAGCTTTAATGTATTTGCCAATTCCTTTTGTACAAGTAAATCGTTTTCTTGCCAAGTACTTTCCAAGTTTACAAAAGCAGTTCCATTCGGATTAAACTGCATAAATTTATGGTGGAGACCGTTTAATTCGCCTGCTTGTCGCTTGGTAATTTTGAACCCATTTTGAGCAAGATCTATAGCGGGTTGCAAAACCTGAGCCCAAGAAAGCTTACCGTATTTTTTATGCGCTTCAACCATTCCATCAACCGAACCCGGAACACCAACGGCTAAATGTCCATACAAACTTTTATCAATTATTGGATTTCCTGCTGAATCTAGGTACATATCCCGGCTTGCAGATTTAGCCGCTTTCTCTCTAAAATCTAAAGCATTAACTTCCCCATCGGCAGAGCGATAAACCATAAAACCGCCACCGCCAATATTACCAGCATTAGGATAAACAACGGCAAGTGCAAATTGAACCGCTACTGCTGCATCTATCGCATTGCCACCTTTTTTTAATATTTCTATTCCAACTTCTGAGGCTTCTGGATGGGCAGATACCACCATTCCGTTTTTATATTCGCCGCTATTGTTTTTACCCAATTGGCCACTTGCACAACCTGATAATAAAGCTACCGTGATAAGGTAAGCTGATAATATTTTGTAACTAGTTTGGCGCTTTATAGTTTTCTGCATCCTTATATATTTTTTCGATTACTTCGGTATTTTTTTCAGTAATTACTTTTCTCTTCAAACTTAATTTTGGCGTGAGTTCTCCCCCATCAATACTCCATTCTTTAGGCAACAGCGCAAATCTTTTAACCTGCTCCCATTTTCCAAAACCAACACTAGCCGCTTCAATTACTTCATTATACTTAGTTAAAACCTGTTCGTTTTTTATAATTTCTTCGTTTGTGGTAAACGAAATGCCTTTTCGTCCAGCCCAGGTTTTAAGTGTTTCAAAATTAGGAACAATTAACGCCGATGGAAATTTTCTATTTTCACCCAAAACCATAATCTGCTCAATAAAAATAGATTCCTTATATTTATTTTCAAGCATTTGCGGTGCAACATATTTTCCGCCAGCCGTTTTAAACATTTCCTTCTTACGATCTGTAATTCTTAAAAAGCGACCATCAACCAATTCCCCAATATCTCCTGTATGGAACCATCCATCTGCATCAATGGCCTCATTAGTCAAATCTGGTCTATTGTAATAACCTTTCATTACCTGATGCCCACGGGTTAAAACTTCCCCATCTTGTGCAATTTTAACTTCAACACCTTTTATCACTTCACCAACTGAGCCGAACATTGTTCCGCCGAAGTGGTTTACGGTGATTACTGGTGAAGTTTCGGTTAAGCCATAACCCTCAAAAACCGGCATACCAGCTGCCCAAAAAATTCGGGCTAATCTTGGATTTAATGCGGCTCCACCAGAAACAATCACAACAATGTCGCCACCCAAGGCTTCTTGCCATTTTTTGAAAACCAGTTTCCTTGCAATGCCCAATTTAAAATTATACCATGCACCGGCATCTGTGGTATATTTTTCTGCCAAGCCAACCGACCAAAAGAAAATTCCTTTTTTTATGCCCGTTAGAGACTTGCCTTTCTCCATTATCTTATCATAGACCTTTTCCAAGAGCCGAGGGACCGTTGAAAATGCATTTGGTTTAACATGTTGAATATCTGCAACAATAGTATCCATACTTTCGGCATAATAAACTGCAGTATGGTTAAAAAGATATAAGTAAATAATCATTCGCTCGAAAATGTGCGAAAGTGGCAAAAAGCTTAAACCTTTATGTACGCCTTCTGGCATTACAACTGCAGAATTAACAAAATTTGCCACCAAGTTATGATGGGTTAGCATTACACCTTTTGGGGTTCCGGTGGTACCTGAAGTATATATTAAGGTAAGAATATCTTCAGGTTCAATTTTATCACGATATTCATCCAGATTTATTTCGCTGCTTGCTTTTCCTTCATCTATTAGTGTATGCCAATGTTCTGCCCCTGCAGTTTCATCGAAACTATATATTTTAATTTTGGGATTTATGGCATCTACGCATGGTTTTACTTTTTTGTAGATTTCTTCATCCGCAACAAAAATTATAGAAATCTCTGCATCCTTTAAAATAAACTGAATATCGTGCTCGGCAAGTGTTGGATATAATGGAATTTGATAAGCACCAATTTGATTGGCCGCAAAATCTGCAATATTCCATTCTGGTCTATTATGCGACATTACCGCTACTCGACCACCCTTGCCTATTCCTTGCTTTATTAATCCACGGCTTAGAAAATCTACCGCGGCACAGAAATCCTGTGTACTATAATTTATCCACTTTCCTTTAGCTTTACCGCTGATGAATGCTGCTTTAGGCTGCTCAAGGCTAAATTTTAAGAGATCGAAAACCCGTTTAATTTCTGTGGCCATATAGTTTTTAATATTTGGTTAAGTTAAAAAAATCAAACATAAAGATGTAATTCATTATGCTTTTTTTGTAATTGATTATTTGTTGTTTAGCTAAAATGACATAGAATAAATTGAGCCAAACGATATTTTAAATAAACTTAGCAATTACAAAATTACTATGCAAGCATTGTTTTTATCTATCTGGATTTTTACCTAAAAAACATAAACGGCATAAAAGTTGTTTAGTTGCAAAACTTAATAAATACATCTATTAATTTACAAATTATGAAAAAATTACTCTTTACTATTTTTGGTTGTGTAGCATTATTTGCGATGACTACAACAAATGTTAAAGCTCAAAATTACAAAACAGGTTTAGGCTTGGGTATAGATTTTGGCGATGGTGCTACCCTAGTTGGCCCATCCATTAGACATCATTTTAGCAGAAATGCAGCTTTACAGGGAGAGGTTCTATTTGGCGGAAATTCTACAATTCTACAGGCTTTCTTACAATATAACGCTCCGATTCCAGGTGCAAAAGGACTTGATTGGTATGTAGGCGGTGGTCCATCGGTACAGCTTTATGATGGCGGATCGAGTTTTTATTTGGTACCAATGGTTGGTTTAGATTATAAATTTAGTGGAGCTCCTTTAGCATTGGCTTTAGATTGGAGACCAAGATTATACATTGGTAGTAACGATAGCGACTTTAATGCTGGAAGATTCGGCTTGGGCTTTAGATATACTTTCTAAGCTAAAAACAAAACTTAAGTATAAATCCTGCGAGAATTTTCTCGTGGGATTTTTTATGTACATATTTTAATTGTCACCATTAAAAATAGCGCTTCGGAATTGCACTAACCGGAAAGCTTATACAAACCTAACGCTACCTAATGATGAATCTAAATAACAAACAGTTTAAGCTTTGGGATGTCAAACTGTTTTGCGCCAAAGTCAAATTACACTCTCAAGAAAAAAAACCCTGGCAATTTTAGCTATCCAAAAACTAAGCCAATCCGTTTAGATAGTCAATTACAACATTATTATCGGTTTTTAATGCAAAACTGGGTAATTGCAGTTAGCATAAAGCTTAACCATGCTGAAAATTCTCCCCAAAAAACCACAATAAAAATTTTCTTCAATTGGTATACCAATAAAAAAGTCCTGTGAGTTTTACCTCAGAGGACTTTATATTACAAACAGAAAACCGATAAGGCTTATTTACCTGCCCATTTTTGAAATACAGCTTTTTGAGCCGCTGTTGCATTTTCGTTAATGGTGGCTTTTAAACGAACACTTGGGTTTTCTTTTAATGTTAATGATAATTCTTTGTCAATTCCATCACGTTTAATTTTCACTTTTAAAACCTCGCCAATGTTCTTTTTAGCCACAATAGGCAAAATATCTAATGAAAGCATCGGACTTCTTAATCTAAGGGTAGATAAAGCATCGTTAATCGACACATCATCCAATGATACAATTTCATCGTTAACGTTTAATCCATCTATCCAGGCTGCAGAATTTCTGGTAACAGAAGTAACCACTAAACCACTGTTGCTTAACTGGCCACTTGCTCCCGTAACCGGTTTTCCTGGTGTTGCGTTTTCCGTAGAAACATCAACCCCAGCATAGCCGAAATATTTAACATATTCAGCATCATCTACACCATTAACATATTTTGCCCAGAAATTGGTAAAACTAATTCCAGATATTTTCTCAACCATTGCCTTAAATTCTGCATCGGTATAACCGCGTTTTAAAGTTTTGCATTGTAAATACATGGCTTTCATAACATCATCTAAACTTTTAGCGCCTTTTGTAGCGTTAATAATTTCCAAATCCATCAAAATCCCAATCACCTCACCCTTATTATAGTAGGAGATAGAGTTGTTTTTAGAGTTTTCATTCGGACGATAGCCGATAATCCAGGCATCGTAGCTAGACTCTGATGCAGATTGATACTTAGAGCCCGGGGTATTTAAAACCACAGCAATACCACCGGCTAAATCATTTACAAAAGTATTTGCATCGTTAAAGCTGGCTCTGTGCATGTATTTATTTTCATAATATGAAGTAAAACCTTCTGCTACCCATAAATTAGTTGTATAATTTTCATTATCATAATCAAATGGGCCCAAAGCCACAGGGCGTAAACGTTTAACATTCCAAAGGTGATGGTATTCATGTGCCACCAAACCTAAAAAGCCTTTATAACCAGCCTCAGTATTATAAGCTGTTCTTGTAGCACCTAAGGTTGTTGAGTTTAAATGTTCTAAGCCACCGCCACCACGTGCAAAATTGTGAACAATAAAAAGGTAATATTTATTTGGATTTTCGCCATAAACTGCAGTTTCTTGTTCTACAATTTTAGCCATATCTACTTTTAGTTTTTCTTTATCGTAATTTCCCCCACCGTACATGGCTACTTCATGGCGAACACCAGAAGCCATAAATTCGAACACATCCTGATTGCCGACTTCTATAGGGCTATCATAAAGAATATCAAAATCAGTAGCCTTATATGTAAAGTTTTCGCCAGCAACCGGGGTTAAACCTGTAGAAACTTTGCTCCATGTTTTAAATGGAATAATTTTAACCGTACTTGGTGATTTAATCATTCCATCTGGGTGCATAAAAATTCCTGTTGGAGATAAGAAAGCATGGGATTCATCAATGAACGGTGTACGTACTGAAATTTCAAATGCATAAACGCGGTAGTTAATCTGAATATTTGCCGCCTTTGCCGAGAAAATTCTCCAAGTATTTTTTCTTACTTTTTCTACCCTAACGGCTTTGCCTGATGCGGTTGCTTTAAATTCTTCTACGCTTTTTTCAAACTCGCGCACCAAATAAGAACCTGGTGTCCAAACTGGCATTTTTACATCTACATAATCTTTAACCAAACCAGAAATATTCATCTGAACTTCGGCATAATGTGCCTGTGGTTCTTTAAAGGAAACCTCGAAACCTATTTTTACCTGCGCCTTCGCTGCCATAATACACGTTAGTAATAAAACTAAACTTAAAATTGATTTTCTATTAAACATATTGATGGTGTTTTGCAACAAATTTATAGTTTCTAACCATCCTTTAAAATTTAATTGATAATTGAACCTGAAATTTTACCTAATAGATTGTGAAAACTGGTTTTGCATAGTTTATTCAACATCTCCGAACTGCTGACTACCGACTTTAGACATATTTAGTAACATCCTTAATACAACGAATTTAAGGTTAAAGTAATTGAATATTTTTACAGACTAATTTTTGGAACATTTGCTTTATATTAATGTTCTGAAAAGTAATACACACACAATACATGAAGAAAAGGTATATCTTTTACATTATTTTGGCGCTAGGCTTAGCTTATTTAGTTTACTATCGCATTAGTGCAAATAAAAAAATAGAAGGAAAAGGCGGCGCAGGTGCCGGGCAAGGCAAAGGTGCAAAGGGAGGTAAGGACGGAAAGTCTGCTCCATTGGTTGTGGATGGGATAATTGTAAAACCTGTTTCGTTTGATAACGACTTAGAAATTACAGGCGCTATTGACGCAAATGAATCTGTAGTGCTTAAAAGTGAAGTTTCTGGATTAGTTACCGGAATCTTTTTCAAAGAAGGCTCAACAGTATCGAAAGGAAGTATTTTAGTAAAAGTTAACGACTTGGATATACAAGCTCAATTACAGGAAGCATTAACCAAACAGCGATTATCTGGAACTAATGAAAATAGAGCTAAACAGCTTCTGGCAAAAGGTGCGATCAGTCAGGAAGAATACGATACGTCTTTAGCAGATTTAAAATCTTTACAGGCGCAATCGCAATTAATTAGAGCCCAATTGGCAAAAACTACAATTCGTGCACCATTTACCGGACGGGTAGGTTTGAGAAATATTTCAGCCGGAACATATTTAACTCCAGCTACTACGATAGCAAATTTAGTAAGCACAAACCCGATTAAAGTAACCTTTTCGGTACCAGAAAAATATGCTGGCCAGATTAAAGTGAACTCGGAAATCAGCTTTACAACAGATGGTTCTTCTAAAGAAAATATTGGGAAGGTTTATGCTATCGAGCCCGGAATTAATGCCACAACCAGAACCCTACAGATTAGGGCACTCGCATCAAACGCAGATAATGCCTTATTACCTGGCTCTTTCGCAAAAATAAAATTAGCCTTAAACACTTTAAAAGATGCCATTCTAATTCCGAATGAGGCTGTTGTACCGGTTTTAAAAGGCAAAATTGTTTACATCCAAAAGAACGGAAAAGCACAAGAAGTTAAGGTAGAAGCTGGAACACGTACTGATGAAAACATTGTAATAACCTCTGGCTTAAAGGCTGGCGATACCGTTTTAACAACAGGATCGATGGCATTGAAAAAAGACGCTCCGGTAAAAGTTCATTTGGTTAAACAATAAGTATGAGTATTTCGACCACCAGTATTAAAAGACCGGTTCTTGCTATTGTTATGAACCTTTTGATTGTCCTTTTTGGGGTAATCGGTTATAACTTTTTGGGTGTCCGTGAGTATCCTTCTATAGATCCAACTGTTGTTTCTGTAAGAACATCTTATCCAGGAGCGAACTCAGATATTATCGAATCACAGATTACCGAACCTTTAGAAAAATCGATCAACTCAATTGATGGAATTCGCAACATTTCCTCTTCAAGTAATCAAGGTACCAGTAACATTACCATCGAATTTAATCTTGATAAAAACATCGAAGAAGCAGCAAATGATGTACGCGATAAGGTTTCGCAGGCAGCAAGAACGCTTCCTAAAGATATTGATGGTTTGCCAACGGTAAGTAAGGCAGATGCCAACTCTGATGCGATTTTATCCATGACCATTCAAAGCGATAAGAGAAACACGCTTGAGCTTAGTGACTTCGCCGAAAATGTAATTGCCGATCGGATTCAAACCATTCCGGGTGTTAGTAGTGTTCAAATTCAGGGGCAAAGAAAATATGCCATGCGGATTTGGATGGACCCAAATAAATTGAGTGCATATGGCTTAACATCTCAAGATATTGTTACCGCATTAGATAACGAAAACGTAGAGTTACCATCAGGTAAAATAACCGGAGCAACCACCGAACTTACGGTTAAAACACTAGGTAAACTAACCAACGAATCGCAGTTTAATAATTTGATTTTAAAAACCGACAGCAATCAGGTGATCAAATTAAAAGATGTTGGCTATGCAGTTTTAGGTCCGGAAAACGAAGAAACGATTTTACGCGAATCTGGCAGACCAATGGTTGCAGTAGCGATTATCCCTCAACCCGGAGCAAACTATCTTGATATTAGCAACGAATTTTATAAACGTTTTGACAAATTAAAAGCAGATATCCCGCAGGATATTAAACTTAAGGTTGCTTTGGATACCACCTTATTTATTAAACGTTCGGTAACCGAAGTTGCAGAAACCATCGGCTTATCGCTAATTTTAGTAATTCTGATCATCTATTTGTTTTTTAGAGATTGGGCAATCGCATTCCGACCTTTAATTGATATCCCTGTTTCCTTAATTTTTACATTCTTTATAATGTATGCTTTTGGATTCTCGATAAACGTATTGAGTTTGCTTGCAATTGTACTGGCTACAGGTTTAGTGGTAGATGACGGGATTGTTGTAACAGAAAACATCTTTAAGAAAGTAGAAGAAGGAATGTCGCCTTTTGAGGCCGCAATTAAAGGTTCTAATGAAATCTTTTTCGCTGTAATATCGATTTCGATTACACTTGCCGCCGTATTTCTTCCCGTTATATTTTTACAGGGCTTTGTTGGACGACTTTTTAGGGAATTCGGGGTTGTAATTGGTGCGGCCGTATTGGTATCGGCCTTTGTATCGCTTACGTTAACGCCAATGCTTAACGCATATTTAATGAAAAAAGGCGGGCATAAACCTTCGAAATTTTACAACTGGACTGAGCCATATTTTATTAAGCTGAACGATGGTTATGAAACCAATCTTAATAAGTTCTTAGATAGAAGATGGTTATCCATTCCAATTATTTTGGTTTGTATGGGATTGATTTTTCTTTTCTGGAAAATTCTTCCTAAAGAAACGGCTCCTTATGATGATAGAAGTGCAATTAACATAAATGTAACGACACCAGAGGGTGCTTCATTTGCTTATACGGATAAGTTTATCATGAAACTGAATCAGTTGGTGATTGATTCGGTTCCAGAAAAAAATGTAAACATTACCATTACATCTCCGGGTTTTGGTGGCTCCGGATCGGTAAATTCTGGTTTTTTACGCATGGGTTTGGTAGATCCTGAAGATCGGGATAGAACGCAGCAGCAAATTGCAGATCAGTTAACCAAAATCACAAAAAAATATACCGAAGGCAAAACGATTGTAAATCAGCAACCAACAATTTCTGTTGGCCGTAGAGGTGGCTTACCCATTAGTTATATTATTCAGGCTCAGAATTTTGAAAAATTAAGAGAGAAGGTGCCGTTGTTTATGGATGAGGTTTCTAAAGATCCAACCTTTACAACTTCTGATGTAAATCTTAAATTTAACAAGCCAGAAATTAATTTAACGATTGATCGAGATAAGGCTAAAAATCTTGGTGTTTCCATCGCCGCAATTGCACAAACTCTAAATCTTGGTTTAAGCGGACAGCGTTTTTCTTATTTCTTTATGAATGGAAAACAGTATCAGGTTATCGGCCAATTCGATCGTGGCGACCGTAAAGATCCTTTAGATTTAAGTTCAGTTTATGTTCGAAATGATAGTGGCGAATTGGTTCAATTGGATAATTTGGTTACGGCGAAAGAAGAAAGCAGCCCGCCACAATTGTACAGAAATAATCGTTTTATCGCCGCAACAGTTTCTGCAGGTTTAGCCCCGGGAAAAAGTATTGGCGAAGGAATTGATGCAATGGATGCCATAGCCAAAAAAGTTTTAGACGAGAGTTTTTCTACAGATTTAAGTGGAGAATCTAGAGATTTTAAAGAAAGTTCTTCCAATACATTTTTCGCCTTTGGTTTAGCGCTTTTATTGGTTTATTTAATTTTATCGGCCCAGTTCGAAAGTTTTAAAGATCCGATTATCATTATTTTAACCGTTCCAATGGCGGTTGCCGGAGCATTTTTATCGCTCTGGTTATGTGGCCAAAGCTGGAATATCTTCAGTCAGATTGGTACCATTATGTTAATCGGTCTGGTAACCAAGAACGGAATTTTAATTGTAGAATTTGCCAACCAGCTAAAAGAGAAAGGTGTTCCAATTCCAGAAGCTATCCGCGAAGCGGCAGTTTCTCGTTTACGTCCAATTTTAATGACCAGTTTGGCCATTGCAATTGGTGCATTGCCTATTGCCCTAGCTTTGGGTGCAGCTGCAAAAAGTAGAATGAGTATGGGAACCGTTATTGTTGGGGGAACATTATTTTCATTGATTTTAACGCTTTTTGTAATCCCGGCGATTTATTCCTACTGGGCAAAACCTTACAAACCAAACAAGGACTTAAAAGAGGCAGAACGTTTTGAACACGAAGCATTAGAAGGATCAAAATAGATAACATGAGCAGAAGATTAAACCTTTTTATACTATTACTGAGTTTAAGTTCGCTTTCGGCTTTTGCCCAAGAACAGCTCAGTTTGCAGGAAGCAATAACCATTGCCCTTCAAAATAATTATGACATTAAAATAAGTAAGAACAACATTGATATTGCAAAAAATAATGCAACCATAGGCAATGCAGGTATGTTACCAAATGTTGCGGCCAGTTATGCCAATGGCGGAAGCATTCAAAATACCAGGCAAACACCAGTAACCGGAGAAGACCGTGTAATTAAGGGCGCAAAAAGTACAAATAACAGTTTGGGTGCCGATTTAAACTGGACAATTTTTGATGGTTTTACCATGTTTGCCAATTACGACAGATTAAAGGAGTTACAAAAGCAAGGCGAATTAAACTCACGTTTAACCATTTTAACCACAGTTTCTGATGTAATTACAGCTTATTATGATGTGGTGAGACAACAACAACTTGTAATTGCCGCAGATAGTGCTATGGATGTTTCCGTTTTGAGAACACAAATTGCAAAAACAAAGCTGGAGTTAGGTAGAGGCTCTAAACTTGATGTATTAACTGCTCAGGTAGATTATAATACTGATACATCAAACTATCTTCAAACCAAAAATGCCTTACAAGTTGCGAAAGTACGCCTGAACCAATTAATGGTTAGAGAAATTAGCACCGACTTTACTGTAGTTAATGCTATAGGGGTAGACGGAAGTTTAGTTTACAGCCAGCTTGCAGAAATTGCTGAGAAGCAAAACCCGAATGTTCAAAATGCTTTTATCAATCAGAGAATTGCATCGCTAACGTTAAAATCAATTCGTGGAGCACGATATCCAGCCGTTAGCTTAAATTCAGGCTACAGCAGGGCAAACAGTACAAGTCCGACGGGGTTTAACCAAAAGTTTGCCGCCAATGGTTTTACTTATGGCGTAACGGCAAGTTTAAATATTTTTAATGGTTTTTTACAAAGGCAACAGGAACGAAATGCTAAAATAGATATAGACAATTCGTTGCTAAACTTAAACAAAACCAAGCTAGATGTGAATGCGCAACTACTTTCTGCGTATCAAAACTACAGTACGTATTTAGATTTGGTTAAACTTGAACAGAAAAATGTGGATATAGCAAAAGAAAACCTGGATATTACGCTTGCAAAATACCGTTTGGGCAGTATTGCCCCATTAGAATTGAGAGAAGCACAAAGAAATGCAATAGATGCGCAGAATCGTTTCATAGAAATGCAATATCAAGCCAAATTAGCAGAAACAACGCTGAAAGAAATCAGCGGAAATATAAATTTAACCAATTAATTTTTATATTTATTCTTATGATACTTGTTGCAGATAGTGGTTCATCCAAAACCGATTGGATGGGTTATTTTAATGGTGAAACCATTAAGTTTAATACTCCTGGAATAAACCCTTATTTTTTAAGTGAGCAGGACATTTCCAAACTGATTTCGAAAAATGAAACGGTTATGCAATATGCCCAAGATGTGAAAGAAATTTACTTTTTTGGTGCAGGATGTTCGTCGCCAGACAAGCATGAAGTGGTATCAAATGGATTGTCAGAAGTTTTCAGCAATGCATTTATTTCTGTTGATCATGATCTTTTAGGATCTGTTTATGCAACCTGTGGCGATGCTGAAGGTTTGAATTGCATTTTAGGTACGGGATCGAATATTTGCTATTTCGATGGAGAAAAAATTCACGACGGCCACCATGGCTTGGGCTATGTTTTAGGCGATGAAGGCTCGGGAACATTTTTCGGAAAAAAAGTTCTGCTCAGTTATCTCTATAAAAAAATGCCTTCCGATTTATTGGCAGAATTTAAGAAAGCTTTTCCTACAGAAAAAGAGCAGATTATTACCAATGTTTATCAAAGACCCTTTCCAAATATCTATCTGGCAGGTTTTAGCCGTTTCATGGCAAACCATAAAAATCATCCTTTTATTCAGGATATATTAAGAACCGGTTTTCAAGAATTTGTAGATACAAATGTTAAGGATTATCCAAGGCATAAAAAAGTTCCTTGCCATTTTGTAGGCTCTATTGCTTATTATTATCAGGACGAATTGAAACAGGTTTTGGCAGAAAACGGAATAGAAACCGGTAAAATTCTGCAAAAACCCATCGAAGAACTTTTCAACTTTATTCTACAAAAAGAAGGCGTTGTAAAGCAGGCAATTTAAACCAAGTAACCTTTTTACGGTAAATATAAATTTATTGTTAAAATATTCTTAAGATTGTAAACATAACAACCCGCAATAGTGTTATAACTAACAACACAGAAAAATTGCACAGAATATATGAAGAGAATACTGGTAGTTGATGACGATATTGAGGTTTTAGAAACCATACAATTAATCTTAGAAATAGGTGGCTTTAAAGTATCGGCACTTAGTGATGGTGAAGAAGTTTTTAACCGAATTGAAACTTTTAAACCGGATTTATTATTATTGGATATTTCTCTTGGCCATATAGATGGCCGTGTTTTGTGTGAGCAACTTAAATCGATAGAAAGCACATCTCAAATTCCAATTTTGTTGATCTCTGGTTTATATGATCCGAAAGATTTTACGACATTAAATTATGGTCAGGATGATTTTCTTTCAAAACCTTTCCAAATGGATGTGCTGTTAAAAAAAATAAGTAAAATTCTTTCCTTAGAACAGGATGAAACCTATTTGATGAATTAATTGAGAGATTTAATTCGAGATATTAAGCCGGGATTCGAAAAGTTTCTTGGCTTTTTTGATTTTATTATATGAGAACAATTCTTGCTACACTTGCATGTTGCTTCATTATTTGGCTGAATGATGCAAACGCCCAGGTATTTACTGCCAGACAAGGCTTAGCCTTTTTTCCTGGTCATAAAGATATTCAAGTGAGCATTAGAGATAGTGTACTGCGTTACGAACTTTTTAATCATTGGTATTCAGGTTCATATGTTACATTAAGAGATATTAAAATCCCACTCTCTGGCATTCGAAAATTTAATATCGACCACGATAGTTTAAAAATTATAATTAAAAAGAATAAAATTACGCTTGCTGATAGAAAATACAGGATTTTTAAAAACGTTAGGCACACCAGCCTTTGTTTATCGGCAGAAAAAATGCGAAAGATTTCCTACGCTTACCGCATTTCTGCACAAAACAATATTGGTCATTTAAGTTTATTTAACCCTGATGATCTGGCCTTAAATGAATTTGATTTCCAACAAAAAGTACTAAAAAATCTTGACGAAAGAAAAGCTAAAACCCCATAGCAATTTCTTAATTACCACAACAATTTAATTCTGCTTTGATGCGAAATAGATTGTCTCCAAGTACCCTTCATATTTAATTACTTCGCTTATTAATAATTTTGTCGCTTTATTTCGGTCGGTGGGAACACAAACGGATAGGGTTAAAGAGATTGGATTGCAATTCCTAGGTAAAATCGAGAGGAATTCCCTCTTTTAAAGAAGTTCCTGTAATTCCGGTATTACGTATAGCGATATTATCGCGACCAGCTCTTTATTTATTTGATGCACTACCGAAGTCGTAATTATTATTAAGATCCCCAGTCAAGCTGAGGATGATGACCGTTCATGTAATCTTTAATGTTAATGATCTACTAAATATATGTTTCATATTTAGGTGGGGACACCAACCGATAGATAGAGCACAGCATCTTATTTCCTAAACCCGATTGAAGCGACAGCCCCCAATTTTTTCTATCGGGGCTACAGCGAAAAGCGGGAAGAACATGAATTGAAATACAGGTTTTGCTTTCCAAAAAAAGATATAAGTTTTAGTCGGCGAGGAAATCAACCAATAAGCTTATTAAAATCTTCACTATGAAACTTTCTGTCAATTTGGCAAATAAAGCGCTTTGGAACAAGCCTTGTTATGCAGGATATAGATTAAACAATTTATTTACATATGAGCATACAAGAAAAAGGAAACATCTCGATACATACCGAGAATATTTTCCCGATAATTAAGAAGTTTTTATACTCTGATAACGAGATTTTTCTTCGTGAGTTGGTTTCTAACGCAGTAGATGCCGTTCAGAAAATTAAAAGACTAGGTTCATTAGGTCAGTTTAATGGCGAAGTGGGCCAGCCTTTAGTACAAGTTGCGGTAGATAAAGAAGCAAAAACCATAACCATTAGCGATAATGGCTTGGGTATGACTGCCGAAGAAATTAAAAAATACATCAATCAAGTTGCATTTTCTGGCGCAAGTGAGTTTGTAGAGAAATTTAAGGATGCTAAAGATGCCAACGAAATCATCGGTAAATTCGGTTTGGGTTTTTACTCGGCCTTTATGGTTGCTGATTTAGTTGAAATTCAGACTTTATCTTACCAAGATGGTGCAGAACCTGCACGTTGGATTTGCGATGGCAGTACAGAATTCGAAATTACCGAAGGTACAAAAACTACCCGCGGTACCGATATTATTCTTCACGTAAACAAAGATTCGGAAGAGTTTTTAGAAGAATCTAAGCTTCAGGAAATTCTTGATAAATACGCTAAATTCTTACCTGTTCCAATTAAGTTTGGTACTAAAACAGAATCAGAAGAAGACGGCGAAGATGAAGAAGGAAAGAAAAAATATAAAGATGTTGTAGTTGATAACATCATCAATACCACTAACCCAATCTGGACTAAAGCTCCTGCAGATTTGTCAGACGAGGATTATTTGAACTTCTACCGAGAATTATATCCGTTTAGCGAAGAACCATTATTCTGGATTCACTTAAATGTAGATTACCCATTCAATTTAACTGGTGTATTGTATTTTCCTAAGCTGAAAAACGATTTCGAAATGCAACGCAACAAAATCAAGTTGTATTCTCGCCAGGTATTTATTACCGATGAAGTGAAAGACATTGTTCCTGAATTTTTGATGTTGTTACATGGTGTAATCGATTCTCCAGATATTCCATTAAACGTTTCGCGTAGCTTCTTGCAGGCAGATAGTAACGTTAAAAAAATCAACAATTACATCACTAAAAAAGTTGCTGATAAATTATCTGAGCTGTTTAACAAAGACCGTAAATCTTTCGAAGATAAATGGAAAGACATAGGCTTGTTCGTTAAATACGGAATGATTAGCGAAGAGAAATTTTACGATAAAGCAAAAGATTTCGCGTTGGTTGGAAATACTAAAAACGAACTTTTCACTTTAAATGAATACAAAGAGAAAGTTGCACCACTACAAACCGATAAAAACGGAACCGTAGTTTATCTATATTCAAACGATGCTTCTAAACAAGATGCTTTCATCCAATCGGCGAACAAAAAAGATTACGATGTTTTGGTTCTAGATTCTCCGATCGACAATCACTTTATTAATCAGTTAGAGCAAAAATTAGAGAAAACTTCAATCAAACGGGTTGACTCGAGTGTTGCTGATAAATTAATTGAGAAAGATGAAGTTAACGAGCACGTTTTAAGTGAAGACCAAGTTAAGGAAGTAACTACAATTTTTGAGAAAGCAATTACCAAACCAGGTATGCAGGTAGAAGTTGTGGCCTTAAATCCTGATGAACTACCGGTAACCATTACCATGGATGAGTTTATGCGCCGTATGAAAGACATGGCTGCAATGGGCGGTGGAATGGGTTTTTATGGCCAAATGCCGGATAGTTATAAAGTTGCCATTAACGGAAACCACAAATTGGTAAGCAAAATTTTAAAAACGGAGGGCGAAGAGCAAAGTAATTTGGCTAAGCAAGCTGTAGATTTAGCTTTATTGGCTCAGGGCATGTTAACGGGTGCTGAATTAACAGCATTTGTAAGCAGAAGCGTTGAATTAATTTAATTCAACGCTTCTGGCTAACTCGTTAACCAGAATATTTATAAATAAAAAACCCCTCAAATTAATATTTTGAGGGGTTTTTCTATATTAGGTTAGATAAAGCCTAGCTTGCAATTTGATCATCCTTAGCTTCAACATTAAAATAATCTTTGTGTTCCTCAATCATTTTAGCAATAGTTGCTGCTTTGGTATCTGTAATTTTAAACTCGAACAACGGTTCTGAATTCTTTTTACTGTTGACCATTTTCTCTGTGTAGAAACGATAAACCAAACCATTGGTTAATAAACCGTATTTGGCTTTTGTTTTACGGAAATATTTGGATAAGCGAGAATCGTGAATATCAAGGTTTTCATCATGATGTTTGCACTCTACTAAAATAGTAGGTTCGCCATCTTTCATAATTGTATAATCTACCTTTTTGCTTTTCTTAACACCAAAATCCAAAACAGCTTCTGATTGAACCTCTGAAGGATCAAAACCTAAAATTTGGATAAAAGGCATAACTAAAGCATTCCGAGTAGAATCTTCTGTTTGAACTGTAGGAAGCATTTTCTTAATTCTTACGGCAAATTGCCCGATTTCGTCTTTAAGTTCCATGATGATAATGTTTTAAAAGTGACCTTGTTTCAAATCCGTTTGCCATTAAAACATCAAGTAAATAACCCAGTATTGTATGGCCCGTTTTTATTTTTTTATAACAGGCTACACAAGATTGGGCAGGTAGATGTTTTTTTTAATCTAAAAATTTTACGTTGTCTGATAAATCTTAAGATTATTTGTTTTTGGCAAACAGTATAAAGATTAATAAAATCAATTGCTACAATTATTTTTTTACATCAACCATAGGAATTTTTACACGAAACCGCGGTGATTATTAGACAAAAAGGATTGAAGATTTTTTCTAACACCTAGTTGAAGAGATTCTTTTTTTATTTAACTTGCATTAAAATCATTCCAAACATACATATTAATTAAAAACATGAATCTAAAATGCGTTGTTATTGACGATGAACAACATGCGATCGAGGTTTTAACAGATCACATAGCAGAAATGCCTGGTCTGAATTTATTTAAAACCTTTACCAGTCCGATACAGGCGTTAACTGAAATAAGTACAGACGATGAAATCGACTTGTTGTTTATGGATATTGATATGCCTGGAATTAACGGGATAGAACTGGCTAAAAATATTAGGGAAAAAGCTAAATACCTGATATTTACAACAGCTCACCCTGATTATGCCCTTCAGGCATTTGATGTTCAATCTGATCAATATTTGTTGAAACCCATCTCGTTTGCAAAATTTGCCCTTGGTATTGATAGAATATTGAAAAAAGAAGCCAACAATGCTAAAAGTGCAACCAAAGAAGCAGATCAAGTGGCAGCCTTGTATATTAAAGGTGATCACAAGTATGCGTTTTCTAATATCGCCATTGATGAGATTCTTTATATAAAAGCCTTACAAAACTATATTCAGATTATAACTAAAGGAGAAACCCATACAACCTACCTTACATTAAAAGAGATTGAGAAAGCTTTAGAAACGCATGCCTTTATACGTGTAAATAAATCAAACATCGTAGCTAAATCGGCAATTAAGAAAGTTGACGGTAATATTATTCGATTGGTAAATAATGAGATGATTCAGATTGGCGAAGGTTACAAAGAAGCATTCTTCGCTTACGTTCAGAATAGTTTGCTAAAATCTAACAGAAGTCAGTAGCACTAGAAATTAAGGATGAAAGTGCCGTTGGTAACCATTGTCTGACTTTGATCAGAAATTGGATTGGTAACGAAGTTACTTTGAGCTTTAATGTTTTTATAAATAAAAACAGTTTTTTTGGTGAGTTTAGATGGTTGAGCTTTCATAATATATCGACTAATATATTATAAATATTCTATTATTCTAAAAATTGATGTTAAAAGTTCCGTTAGTTACCACTGTTTGGCTTTGATCAGAAATTGGATTGGTAACAAAGTTATTTTGGTCTTTAACGCTTTTGTAAACAAAAACAGTTTTTTTAGCAAGTTTATTAGTGTATTGAGCTTTCATGAAAAATCTACTTAAAAGTTAACTATGAATGTACCGTTGGTTACCACTGTCTGGCTTTGATCAGAAATTGGATTGGTAACAAAGTTATTTTGATCTTTAACGCTTTTGTAAACAAAAACAGTTTTTTTAGCAAGTTTGATATGTTGAGTTTTCATGATATAAATCGACTTAGAAGTTAACTATGAATGTACCGTTGGTTACCACTGTTTGGCTTTGATCAGAAATTGGATTGGTAACGAAGTTATTTTGATCTTTAACGCTTTTGTAAACGAAAACAGTTTTTTTAGCAAGTTTATTAGTGTATTGAGCTTTCATAATATGAGTCGATTAAAAGTTAACTATAAATGTACCGTTGGTTACCACTGTTTGGCTTTGATCACTAATTGGGTTGGTAACAAAATTATTTTGATCTTTAACGCTTTTGTAAACGAAAACAGTTTTCTTAGCAATTTTATTAGTGTTTTGAGCTTTCATGATAAATTATTTTAATATTTTAATGTCGTTGTTGTTATCTGATGTAAAGGTGCAACTCCTAGACAGACGTTACCATTTTTTTACACAAACACCTAGTTTTAGGAGATAAAAGCCCTAATAAAATAGATAAAAAGCAATAAAATGAATATTTCTACTTTCAGCGATTTCTTAAAACAATACAAGCTACATTTCCTAATTTGGGGCATTTATATCTTTTATGAGGTAGTTGTTTTGGGCTTGGGCTCGAGATCCTTTAAACCTCTAGGAGTTTATTTATTAATATACATTGCAAATGTATGCGCCTTTTATGCTCATGCATATTTGCTAAATAAAATCCTGAATAATAGTACCTTTAAATTGAAGTTTTTAGCAATCCCACTACTTATCGTTTTTATATGTTTTGCTTATACACTTCTCACTTTTACATTAGGTATTCTATTTATAAAAGTTGGTTTATTTAAATCTACTAGGCCAATGAATTTAGACCATGAATTTATTTTTAGTTGCGTATATCGAGCTCTTTTGTATATCGGTATTGGCACAGGATATGTCTATATTTTAAAATCTTTTGAGGATAGAAAAAGAGTCGAAGCCCTTGAAAGACAAAGCCTTGTTACCCAGATAGAAAAACAGGCCCTAGAAAACGATTTGGTACAATCGCAAAATAATTTTCTAAGAAGTCAGATTAATCCTCACTTCTTATTTAATACATTAAACTTTATTTATAATGATGCTCGTAAAAAAGCACCTATGGCTGCAGATGCAATCATGAACTTATCAGAAATGATGCGATATGCTTTAAAACGCCCAGAGGCTTCTGAGCTGGTTCCTTTGAGTGAGGAAATTGAGCAAATAGAACATTTAATTAACCTGCATAAACTCCGTACGGCCAATTTGCTAAATGTGGAATTAGAGATTAATGGCGATTTATTTGGACTTCGCTTTCCACCATTAATTATGCTCACCTTGGTAGAAAACATCTTCAAACATGGCAATATTGCACACTCTACCCAACCGGCCATTATTTCGGTAGATTATCACGGCAACCATTTAAGTATTAAAACGATAAACATGGTTAACGATGTAAAAAGCAAGAAAGTTGAAAGTCATCATGTTGGGATAGAAAACATCGAAAAAAGGCTGAATAATTTCTATAAAGATAATTTCGAGTTTAAATATTACACCGATCAGCAGAACAGATACATTACAGAAATCAATGTAACCGTAGTTAATTTAATGGCTAATTTAAATGTTAGCTAGCCATTGCGTTTCTCCGCTGAACATCTTTGAAAAGGTAATAATACATAACCATTTCATGTGTACGTTGATCTTTATTAAATAAACGATTAACGTGCATGTGCATTAAATCACTAAACAAACTAACCACTTTACCAGAATTTGCCTGCCTTAAAACCTTTAAGAAAGATTGGGCAAATAATTCAAATTTCTCTAGCTGATCTGGAGAAAGTTCAAAAGAATCGGCTTTACGGTAGAGCTGATACTGTGCATTGAGTTTTTTAAAATCCGTAGCATCCAATTTATGTTCCTCGTTAAATGAATCGGAGAACATTTTAATAATTTTGGCAAAGTCTTTACTGTCAAATATCCCCGAATCTTGAATTTTATTGGCTACATCCGAGCATAGTTTATACTTTGCAAAAGCTTCTGGCCGGCTTTGCAAAAGCGATAAAACATAATTACTGTCTGCTCCAAAATGGGTTTCAACCTGTTCAATTAAAGCATTGCCGTAACGCTGAGTTTCGCGTTTGTATGTTCTAATCTGAAGATCAGAGACCAAACCTACTTTTAAATCCTCATCCAAATAATTAGATAAAGCGGCGGTTAATTCTTGCCCCTTGGCAACATCCTTTAGCAAAATCCTTAGCCTTAAATGGTTTCCGTTTTCGTTGTAACGGATAAAAAACCACGATTTAATATCATCATGGTGGGTATCTAAAAAGTAGTTAATCGCACCAACAAGCATTTCATCCGATCGTTGCTGGTGACAATAAATTTCAAAATATAACCATTCGCTACCTGGAGGGAAATACTGTTTAACCTCGGTTAATTCTGGCGTTCCGATAAAATTAGCAGGCGAATAAATTTGCGCTTCCTGATACAGATTTAAAATAAATTGAGCCAAATAGGGTTTGCCATTTTCATCTACAACTGTGCTGTTTTCGGGTAAAATAACCTCCTCCAGATACACACTTTTTTGCTTTTGCATGTATTGTATAAATGCATTTAAATCATCGTCATTATCTAAATAAAAGCATAATGTTTGATCAGATGCACCTGTTTTAAAGCATTTGCTTACACCTAAATCAGCAAGAAAAACACGGCATTGTTTTACGCTAAGCTGTTCGTTTTTTGATGGAAAAATTGATTCTTTTTTTACTTTCCATTTGGCTCTGCTCAGCGAAATATTATGAAATTGAAGTGGAGGGTAATAGTCGAAATTTGGAAATAAGGATTCTAAAGAAATGGTCAGGTTGGTTGCGATATCCTGATGCTGTAAATCGCACAGCAAGCGAAAAATAGAAAGATCTGACCGGGTATAATTGTAGGCTGATGCCATTTTTGGCACCATGCGTTTATTCAATTTTTTGGATCGCAGTATAATTTCTGAACCTCGAACTGAAATCATAATGTCGTTTAGCGATAGCGGATCTTCAGAAGTATCGTAGTTTAAAATAGAGAGCTGATGACCATAAATTATTTTACGTCGATTAATGTTATCTACCGTAGCTTCGACCATGTAGGCTACATCAAAAAACAATATATCCGGATTTGCTTGTTGCTCTATTTGCGCAATTATTTTACTTTGATTTTCAACTTCTGTATTTGCCATGGTAAAACGGCCACTTAAACCATTTGCCGTAATTCCACCAATTTGATCAACACACAGCATCTCATCACTTACCGACATTAACATACTAAACGTATTGGGCAATTTGGTTGGTTTTTCGTTTAGACTCAAAGCCAGCTTATTAAGATAAATGGTTTTATCTTTTTCGAAAGATTCTTGATTTAAAGCTTTACTTAAAGCCGTTTTTACAGCTTCTTTATCTTTGGTTTGATCTTTTTTACTATGGCTAAATTGAGTTACAAAATCATCACTTTGTCCAGCTTGCTCCAGTTCATCGTAACCCACGCCCATTTCAGGATCGAGTGCAATCAATAAAGAAACTTCCTTTTGTTCGAACTTCTTTTTAAACCTATCTGTAAACTTTTTAATTGCTTCTTTCTCGTTGTAAGGGATAATCTGCTGTAAAAGACTGATCAAATTTGGTACATTTTGTAGCAGCCGTTCATCTATCTGGCCAGATTTGGCTTTTCGTTCTGCGATAATATATTTTGGCAAATCGGTATCTGGAAATCCAATTCGTTTAAAATAATCTTCACCCAAAATATTTGGATCGTGATCGGTAAAGAGCAGTTGAAGATCGTGCATATCGCTTAAAAAACTAAAAAACGATTCGTGCTCATCATCCGCAATGCCAATTACACGAATCAGATTTTCTACACTTATAGGCTTTAAACAAGCTTCCAGAATTTTTTGAACGAAAATATCCTGATCAATTTCAGCCAGTTCGAATAAGCCATCGGTACAGGCAATGTATCTGAGGTTGTTAGAAGTAGGATAATAACTGCTGTTGCTAAACAACATACAATTTTTAGAAAGCAATTCCCCTATCGGGAATTCTATATTATTTTTTTGAGGCCAATCAATAAAAGAATGTTCCAGCTGATGCTCTTCTATTACAATTTTATCGGCATTGAATTTAACCGAATCTTTTAAAATACTAAAACTTGCAAAGGTGCCATATGGTGTTGAACGGAATTTTGCCCGATTAAAATATTTCCAAACCGTAAAGAAGATTTTTGGTGGCAGGTTTTGTATTTCATCTGCTTTAACGTCCATAATGGTTTCGTAAAAAGCTTCAGATGAAATGGCTATTGCTTCTTTAAGTTCATCCCAACAGGCCGAAATATCAGATTGATAAGAAAATTTCGGTGTTCGAAAAATGGCTGTCGGGTGGATATGTACTTTCATGAATCTTATTGATAAGCGAAAATTACAAAGATTAATTTTAATTATGCTATTTGCCGATAGCAAAAAAGCCACTCTCAAAAGAGAATGGCTAACCAATCCAACCAAATAAATTTTATTTTTTTGTAACCTTAAATTCTGTTCGTCTATTTTTTGCTCTTCCTTCTGGGTTATCTTTTCCCTTTTTAAATGTGTTTGGAGCAATCGGCATTTTTTCGCCATAGCCTTTAGAGGTCATTCTTGAAGCAGAAATCCCTTTGGTTATAAGGTAATCAACACAGGATTTTGCTCTCTTTTCTGATAATTCCTGGTTGTATTCATCTTTTCCAATGTTATCGGTATGTGCGCCAAGTTCGATTTCCATTTCAGCATTATCTTCCATAATTGTTGCCAATTCATCTAATACTTTTTTTGATGGTTCCGTTAAATCTGCACTATCGAATTCATAGTAAACATTATCCAAAACAATCGGAATGTTAATTTTAAATGGACTGATGCAGTAATCTTTATAAATTAATGTATCGGCTTTGGCCATCTCTTCGAAAGGATAATTCTTTGTAATGGAGAAATAACTATCTTTTGAGAAGGTAAGCTTAATAGGCCTTTTTCTATCTACTTTAAAGTTATACATACCCGACGCATTGGTTATCAATTTTTGCTCGCCCTCATAGTTTGAAAACATTACGGTTGCATCAGCCAAAGGTTTTTTTGTTTTACAATCGGTAAGTAAACCGCTTACAGAAAAGTATTCTTTTTTAACTTCAAAAACTTCTAAACAGCAAGATGATTCTCGATCTGAACTGATGTAACCATGATTCCCTTCAGGATCTATGGCTGTAAAATAAACATCGTCTTTTGATGAATTAAAAGGATAACCCATGTTTTTTGGCTTGGTCCAGGTAATTAAATCACCTTCTGATTCAAAGAAATCCAGTCCGCCCAAACCTATTCTTCCATCTGTACTGAATAATAGTTTTTTAGTAATTACATTATAGTATGGCGCTCTTTCATCGTCTTCAGAGTTTATGGTATCGCCCAAATTTACGGGCTGTCCTAAAGAGCCATCATCCCTAATGGCGCAGTACCAAAGATCAAATTTGCCATAACCACCAGTACGATCGGAAGAAAAAAGCAAGAACTTTCCATCGCTGGTTACAAAAGGCTGCATGGTATTAAAATCTTTACTGTTAACCTGCAAGCCCAATGGCTGTGGATCTGACCAGTTGTCGCCAGTTTTTTTAGAACTATAAATAGCATATTTTTCCTTATCTCGCCATGCGGTAAAATAAACCGTATTGCCATCTGGACTAAAAGATGTTGCAGCAACCTCCATATCTTTTGGCAGATTAATTCCCATCATCTTAACCGAAATTTCTCCATCGGCGGAGGCATTTTTTGTAAAGTAGATGTTATTGATGAATGGATTTGCTTTGGTTGAAACCTGCACCTGGCCACCCTCTGTTTTAACAATATCCTTTTTTCCAGCTATAGCGATGGGTCTAGATGAGGTGAAATAAATTTCGCTATAGAGCTTAAACGGTGCATAATTAGATCCAAGTCCGTTTACGTTGCTAGGCATTTTTTTGATCTGCACCATTCTTGGAAACCGCATTTCTTCGATTGCAAACTTGCTTGATGAAATTGCCTTTTGGGCATCTTTGGCCAAAACATCGCTCTTGTTTTTCTGTATAAATTTCTCGTAAGCATCTATAGCCTCGTTAAATTTTTTATTTGCCCTTAAACTTTCCGCATACCGAAAAAGCGCTTTTCTATATCTGGTATTGGTAAAAGTTACCGCTATGCTGTAATACTTTTCTGCTTCGGCAAATTCTTTATACATCCTACTAGATTCTGCCAGATTATAAATTGATCCTTCATAATCTTCAATTACCTTATCATCTGTATTGGTTTTACGCTCCTTACCATAAGGCAAAATGGCCTGTGTACTATCTCCAGTAATTTTCAGTGCTTTTTTATAGAAAGTTGAAGCTGCATAATAATCCTTATTCTCAAAATAAGTATCGGCAACTTTTTTATAATTTACCACATACTGTGCACTAGCCAAGCTACTGTATGCAAACATTAAAAAGGTTAATATTTTTTTCATCTCTATAAATTTGTTTTTTGAGTTGATGAAGTGATTTGATTAATCTATAAATCATACTTTTTCATCAGATAATGATTATAAACGTGGGCAGAAAAAATTAGGCCCAATTATCCCGTTTCTACCGATTAGCGATATGGAAAGTTCTAAACCCCCGTTACTGTTGGAAGCACGCTGAAATGTTGAAGTATTTACATCGTAACTTAAACCAAAAACCATGTTTTTTAATTGTAAACCTACAAAAGCAATTGCAGCATCCTTAACCCGATAATTGCCCCCAAATAAAATATTTGACGAATTATTAAGATTAAGTTGTGCATAGGCGCCTAAAGAAACCTCGTTGGTATTTCCCTGATACATCACCAAAGCATTAGGCACAATATCCAACAATTCGGAAGCGCGAACTCTTGCGCCTCCATGTGCTGTAAAACGAACAGGTGTTTTACCATTGTAGCCAGAAAAGCGTTCTGTTGGGCGATTTAAATGTGCTGCACTTACCCCGGCAAAAATATTTACGCTCTGATTTGGGTTGCCATCAAAGAACATTACGCCAGCATTAACGTCGGGTACAAAAGATGAAGTTGATGAGAAGGTTTCCCCACTCATCATACCACCATCATAACCAGTTATGGGATTAAACTGGTTACCAAAACGAGCCTGAGAGAAATCAAAACTCCTATTAACAAAACCAGCCTGCAAGCCGAAACTAAACATCTGCAATCCTTCTACGCCAAATCTTAACCGGTAAGAACCCGAAACCAATGCAGTTAAGTAATTAAAATCCAATTCTCCTGCTCTTTGATTGAGCACCGTTACTCCAAAGGCAAAATTCTTTATTGGCGCTAAATCAAATGATGCTCCTCCCGTTAAAAAGGAACTGTTTAATGCACTCCATTGTTGCTTAAAGTTTACCGAAGCTCGATAATCTCCATCTATTACACCTGTTAATGCTGGGTTTAACCAAAGTGGATAGGCATAATATTGTGAAAAATGCGGATCTGTTTGCGCTATTGATTTTGATGCGAAAAGCATTAAACCGAACATTACAGCGTATATTTTTATGGCCGATATTATTTTCATGGTATTTGATTTTAGCTATTTATAAATTAATCCGATCTTCATTATCTCACTAAGGTTACTGTTCCTTTTTTCATTGTAGTTGTTCCATCCGAAAACTGAACATCAACCACGTATACGTATACACCTACCGGTTGGTTAACACCTTTGTAGGTTCCATCCCATCCGTTGGCAACATTATCAGATTGATAAATTAATTGTCCCCATTGCGTGTAAATGCTCATTCTTGCAGTAGCAATGGTGTTTCCATAAATCAGGAAGATGTCGTTCTTACCATCATTATTAGGTGTAAAAATGTTTGGAATGTAGATTTCATTACCCAATGGATTAGCAGCCTTGCCTACTACTGGAGTAGAATTTGCACTGGTTTGGCAATCAATCTGACCTTTAGCTCGAACAATTACAGTTACACTTTGATCTGGTTTTAAGCCTGAAACCAAGAAGGTCGTTCCAGCTGATCCTGAAGTTGGAGATTGCCAAGTGACACCATTATTTGTAGAAACTTCGTAAGCCGTTGCACCTGGAACTGCCGGCCATCCAAAAGTTACACTATTAGAGGTTGTAGATTGAACGGAAACTACAGGTCTTGCTAAAACTGGCAACACATTAACAGTTACGGCGGTTCTTGTTGGACTCGAGCATCCACCAACTGCAACACTTTCTACATAATATGTTGTAGTTGTGGTTAAAGCTGGAGTTGTAAAGGTTACACCTTCTGCAAGTGATGCACCTCCTGAACTCGATGCATACCATCTATAAATTAAGCCAGCAACAGGATTATTTACAGTTAACACTGCTGTACTGCCTGAGCAGATTGGTGTATTATTCGCCGTTACTGAGCTTGGGGCTACCGGTACCGGAAGTGGAGAGACATTAACAGCTGTACGAGATATCGATGTACAAGAACCTGATGCACCCTCTACATAATACGTTACGTTTGCAGTTACGGCAGGCGTTGTAAATGTTATTCCCGTTCCAACAATGGTTCCTCCTGATGATGTAGTGTACCAATTATAAACAATTCCTGTTTGAGGATTTGACACACTTAATACAGCTGGACTACCCGTACATGTATTTACATTATTTGATGAAACTGTAGGCACATTTGGTTTAGGGTTTACAACTACCGTAACTTTAACTCTGCCACCTGCATTGTTACAGCCAGTAGCATTAACTGCGGTAACGTAGTAATCTGTAGTTGTATTTAAGGCTAAAGTATTATAGGTTGTTCCTGTAAATAAGAGATTTCCACCGGTTGCGGCATTATACCATTCGTATGTAACGCCCGTTTGTGGGTTTTGAATGCTAAGAGCTGTGGCATCGCCCGCACAAATATTTGTTCCCGCTGTTGAAACCACAGGATTTAATGGCAGTGTATTAACTGTGATGCCAATCACTTTTGCATTAGCAACAGTATTTTCACATCTATTATCTCCTTTTACAGTTACATAATAAGTTGCATTTGATGTTAAGACAGGGGTTGTAAATGTTGCCCCAACAAAGGCTACGTTTGTTAAGTTGGCATCTGTATACCATGTAAATGTTGGGTTTATAACTGTTGTGCTGCTTGCTGTAAGTGTTGTTGCAGAACTTCCACAAATTGAGGTTGAGCCACTTACTGCAATATCTGTTGCAACAGCCGTTGGATTAACAACTATTGTTATCGTTTTTACATCCGCAGCCGTATTCTCACATTTGTTTGCTCCTTTAACCGTAACATAATAAGTAGTAGTTGTAGTTAATACCGGAGTTGTAAAGATTGGGCCGATAAATGCAACACTTGTTAATGATGCATCATTATACCAAGTAAATACCGGATTTGTTACCGTTGTTGAACTTGCATTAATAACAACTGAACCAGAACCGCAGATTAAAGCTGGAGTTGATAAGGTTATATCAGATGCTGTTGCAACTGCATTTACATTAACTGTTACAATTTTTGCTGTGGCAGCAGAATTTTCACACTTATCATCTCCCCTAACTGTAACATAGTATTTGGTTGTTGTTGTTAATGCAGGTGTGTTAAATGTTGGTCCCACAAATGCTACAGTTGTTAAACTGGCATCGCTGTACCAGGTAAATATTGGGTTTACAACTGTTGTTGTTGTGGCACTTAAGCTAGCCGATGAGCTTGCGCAAATGGTTGCATCTGCTACAGTAATATCAGAAGCCGAAGCCAATGGTCTGATGTTTACAACCACCACTTTTGCGTTGCCTGGTGCATTTTCACATTTGTTATCTCCTTTTACAGTAATATAGTAGGTAGTGTTAGCTGTTAAGGTTGGGGTTACAAATGATGCTCCTATAAACGACACATTGGTCAATGCAGCATCTGTGTACCAAGTGAATACCGGATTGGTAACTGTTGGAGAACTGGCCGTTAATGTTGTAGAAGAAACTGCACAAATTACTGCGCCATTGGCAATAATATCCGTGGTTGTAGCTAATGGATTAACGGTAACGGTTACCATTTTCGCGTTTGCAGCGGTGTTTTCGCATTTATTTGTACCTCTAACCGTTACGTAATAATTTGTAGTTGTGGTAACAGGAACTGTAAATGTTGGCCCAGTGAAAACCACATTGGTTAAAGATGCATCACTATACCAAGTAAATACAGGTTGCGTTACCGTTAAACTTGATGCCATTAGCACAGCTGAAGTGCCTGAACAGATTTGGGCATTATTTACGGTAATATCCGCAGCAGTAGCAAAGTCTTTTACGGTTACCGTTACAATTTTTGCATTCGCTGGAGCATTCTCGCATTTGTTATCTCCTCTTACCGTAACATAATAAGTAGTGGTTAAATTCAGAACCGGGGTGGTAAAAGTTGCTCCAATATATGCTACCGTTGTTAAGCCTGCATCACTATACCAGGTGAAAACTGGATTGGTAACTGTAGTTGTTGTTGCTGATAACACTGTTGATGAGCCCTGGCAAATGGAAGTTGCTCCACTCGCAGCGATATCAGAATCTGTTGCCGCAGGATTAACCGTAATGGCTACCGGTTTTGCAGCAGCAGCGGTATTTTCACATCGATTATCGCCTTTAACAGTTACATAATAAGTTGTATTAGTTGATAATACTGGGGTTAAGAATACCGGACCAACATAAGCAACAGTTGTTAAAGCCGCATCGCTATACCAGGTAAAAATTGGATTTATTACAGTGGTAGAACTTGCAGTAAGCGTAACCGAAGAACCTCCACATATGGTTGTAGTTCCAGATAAATTGATATCTGCAGCCACAGCGACAGGATTTATTGTAATGGTAACTTCCTCTGCACTACCAGGTATATTGGCACATTTATTTGTTCCACTTACGGTAACATAATATTTGGTAGTTGCAGAAATTGCCGGCGTAGTAAAAACCGGACCAGTAAAAGCAATGGTGGTTAGGGCAGCATCGGTATACCAAGTAAATATTGGATTGGTAACTGTTGTACTGCTTGCCGTAAGTATAGCAATACCCGAGGTACATAATGATGTATTCCCTGTTACAGCTAGGTCTAATGCTGTTGATGAAGGATTAACTGTGATCGAAATTTTGGTTCGAGCTGAATTTGAACAACCATTTGCGCCAGCACTCACAGCCTCTACATAATAATCATAAGTCCCTGGTGCAAGTGATGCAGAAGTTGTAAAGCTGCTGTTGTTGTTTACCAACATGTTTCCAGCAGTAGGCGCATCGTACCAGTTATAAATTACACCAGCAACCGCTTGTACACTTAATGTTGCCGGGGTATTGATACAGGTTGTTGCAGGATTTCCTGTTGATGGAACTGGAGAAGCAGGTGGCGCCAAAACCGTAATGGTAATTGCTGCGCCTTTGGTTTCGCAGCCATTAGCCGTTGCTGTTACACTATAAGTATAACTTCCGGCAGGTAAAGCAGCATCAGATGTAAAGGTTGGCCCATCTTTTCCAGTTTGATAAGTTGTGCCCAAGTACCATTTATAAGTTACATTACTTTGTGGGTTTTGAACATTTAGCACAGCCGAAGTACCTTGGCAAACACTTGTTAAAGATGCCTGCACTGTTGGAACCGGAATGGTTCTTTGCGCATAATTTAAGTTAACGGAAGTTAAGGCTCCCAAAATACCCGAGCTCAATCTTAATTCTACCCCATCAAATTTAACTGAAGGCACAAAGGTTAATATTGCTCCGCTTCCATCGCTCAATAAATTAAGACTGATTAACGGATTGTTTATGGTAATTCCATCATTATTGCTTACCGCACCCTGGAAAGTTGTTACAGTTAAGCTTGGTAAAACCGCAAGAGACAATAATTTTCCAGGTGAAGTAATACTTACTCTTAATGTATCACCAATATTTGATAATCCTCCAGTAAATCCCAATTGGTGATAAACTGATCCGCCAAGTAATCCTACCGGAATTACCAAACTAGATCCAGTACTCACATCATTATCAACCGCTAAACCAGGACTAACAACCGAAGCACCTATAGCTCCGGCAGTTGCGCCTGCTGCCACAGAAACCGTAGCCGCACCGCATGGTGTGGGGACAGGAGCACCATTCGGAATTACAGTTACCACAACTGATGCTCTGGTATTTGTTGAACAGCCACCAATTGTAGCTTCTACATAATAAGTTGTTGTACTTGATAATTGAGGGGTTACAAAGGTATCGCCTGTAAATAATGAAGTCGTTGAGGTGGGACTATCATACCAATTAAATACAACACCACCGGTTGTAGAGGTTGCTTTTAACACCGCAACCGAACCGCTGTTTATGGTAACCGCAGATGGTGTAATAACCGGCGTATCTAAACCGCCACCTGTTTGAATAGTCGCTGTTGCTTTTGCTGTTGAAACTCCACATGCATTTGTAGCCTCAACCGAGTAGGTTGTTGTTCCTGCCGCAATATTTGTAATGGTGAAAGTATCTCCATCTTTTCCTGTTTGATAAACATTGGCAGCATCATACCATTTATACACGGTGCCTGCGATAGGATTTTTAACCTGAAGCACAACAGTTTGACCTGCACAGGTTGAAACTGTTGGCGATAACAATTCTGGAGTTGCGGGCAATGGATTAGCCGTTACATTGACTGCAGTTTTTGCACTAACGCAACCTGAAGCCGAAACTGCAGCAACAAAATATTTTGTATCGGCCGTTAAAGCTGGGGTTGTAAAGCTTACGCCATCTTTTCCAGTTAAATAATTTCCAGAAGCATCAAACCATTGATAGGTAAATCCAGCGGTTGGGTTACTTACTTCTAATAAAGCCGTAGATCCGATACAGCCTGCAACATTTGCCGAAACAACTGTTGGAGCAACCAGAACACGTTGTGCGTAATTTAAATTAATCGATGTTAAAGCACCAAGTACGCCAGAATTTAATCTGAGTTCAACACCGTCAAATGCAACTGTTGGAACAAAAGTGATTAAGGCTTGTGTATTTCCGCTTAATAATTGAACGTTGAGAAGATTGTTATTTAAAAATCTTGAATCTGCATTACTCGTTGTTCCATTAAATGTAGTTATTTGAGCATTGCCTAAAAGTGCTAAAGAAAGTAGCCTGCCTGGAGACGAAACCAATACTTTTACAGTATCACCAACTCTCGAAAGTGAGCCAAAGCCTAAGTACTGATAAACGGAAGCACCTAAGGCACCCACAGGCATAACCAATGAAGAGGCAGTTTGGGTATCGTTATCAATTGCTAAACCTGCATTAAAAACACCAGATAATAGCGCAACTCCTGTTACTCCATTGGCTTGAGAAATTGCAGCTTCACATGGAACGGGATTTGGTGTAACTGTTCCATCAACTGTTACCGTAATTTGAACACGACTGGCAGAAGAACATCCATTTGGAGAAACAGATTCTACATAATATGTTGTTGTTGCAGATAATGGAGGCGTAACATAGGTTGCCCCCGTATAAACCGAACTTGTAGAAGTTGCAGCTGTATACCAGTTAAAAGTAACTGTTGGATCTGTAGAGGTTGCAGTTAAAATTGCCGATTGCCCAGCGTTGACTGTTGATGATGATGCCGTTACCGTTGGTAAAACTGGACGAGGATTTACCGTTACCGTTGCAACTGCACGACTAGCACTTGTACAAGATCCTTGGCTAGCTTCAACATAATAGCTTGTTGTTGCGCTTAAAGCTGGCGTAACAAATGTTGAGCCCGTGAACAATAGTGTTCCACCAGTAGCAGCATCATACCAATTATAGGTTACAGCAGGATCAGGATTATTTACAGCAAGTGTAGAAGTTGATCCCTCGCAAGCACTTACAATTGGCGCCAAAACCGGAGTAGACAAAACAGGTGTCACCGTTACCGTTACCGGAACGCGAGTTGCATTTGCGCAACCGCCTTTACTTACTTCAATATAATATGTTGTAGTTGTTGTTAAAGCTGGTGTAGTATATGATGCTCCAGTTGCTAATAATGTTCCTCCTGTTGCTGCAGAATACCAGTTAAGCGTTGTACCCCCATTGGCTGTTGCAGTTAATGCAGCTGTATTACCTGAACAGATGGTTTGCGAACCTGAAGTTAAAGTTGGATTTGGATAAATAATTGTTGCGCCATAAACATCCAAACTGGTAACCGCAGAAACCAATCCGTTTATTCGAACTTCTACCCGATCGTAAGCACCGCCAGCAACCAATGTAGCTACAAAACGAGTTCCCCCTAAAACCTGAAGATTTAGAACCGATGAATTTAGTTGAACTGTTCTAACGATTGTAGTTCCATTTAAAATATTTACTGTTACACCGCTCAGAACGCCTAAATCTAATAATCCAGATGGTAAGCCCAAGTCTAAACGAATACTATCTGTTGCTAAACCTACAGATGGGAATATTAATTGCTGATAGCCTGCTGAACCAACACCAACGGCCAAGGTAATTCTGGTAAAATTATTTGGATCTGCATCTGTTGAATTTCCAGCATTACTGATGCCACACAAAATACAAAGTCCGGTTATTCCGCTGTTTTGAGCATTTGCAGCATTACACGCTGTGCCGCCTCCGCCATTAATTACGGTTACAGTTACCGGGACACGGCTTGTACTTACGCAACCATTTGCGGTAACAGTTTCGGCATAATAAGTTGTTGTTGTATTTAAAGCCGGAGTAGTAAAACTTGCGCCTGTAGCCAACTGTGTTCCACCGGTTGGGGCATCAAACCACCTAATGGTATTTCCAGTATCTGTTGTTGCTGATAATGTAGTAGTTTGACCACTATTTATAACCTGATTATTTGTTGTAACAACAGCTAAATTTGCCGATGGATTTATAGATACCGTAACAGCAGTACGCGGACTAACCGCTGTACCAGAAACCGCTTCTACATAAAATACGGTTTGGGCATTAACAATTGGAGTAGCAAATACTCCTGTATTATTTGTGGCTAAAGCCGTGCTTCCAGTTGATGCATACCAGTTATAAGTAACTCCGGGTTGCAAATTACTTACGCTTAAAGTGGCCGAACTCCCTGCGCAAACTGTTGCTGCAGCTACAACCGGTGCATTTACGGTTACAGTAATGCTATAATCTGTATTTACTTTATTTCCGTTTGCATCTGTTCCCGTTAACGAAACAATATAGGTTCCACCTAATGTTGGTGTGCCCGTAATTTCTCTTGTTGTGGTATTAAAATTTAATCCCGGTGGAAGATTTGTTGCCAGGTACGTATATGGTGCTGTTCCTCCCGTTACCGCAGGTAAAGTTTGTGTTGGATAGGAAGTTCCAACAATGCCGTTAGCTAAAGTTGCCGGAGGCAATGATAAAACTCCATTAACTTTAATCGGATAAGTATTACTGGCTGTTCTTCCTTGGCTATCTGTAACCGTTACAGCAACTGAATAATTTCCGGCTTGAGTTGGTGTGCCAGTAATTGCTCTGGTTGTTGGGTCAAAATTTAATCCTGGAGGAAGATTTGTTGCGGCATAACTATATGGGCCAACTCCTCCAACTGCAGCAGGTGTTGTTTGTGTTGGATACACAACTCCAGCAGTTCCATCGGGTAAACTTGCACTTGGCAACAATAACGGATCGGTAACAGTGATGGTATAGTTTGTTGTAACGGTTTTTCCAGCATTATCTGTAACTGTTACAGGAATTGTAAATGTTCCTGCAAGCGTTGGTGTTCCTGTAATTTCTCTCGTTGTTGGGTTAAAGCTTAATCCGGCAGGTAAACCAGAAGCCGAATAGGTATACGGAACCGTACCGCCAGTTGCAATCGGAATAATTTGAGTTGTGTAAACCGTTCCAGTTGTGCCATTAGCTAAAGTAGCTGGTGGTAAAACCAAAGGATCGGTAACTTTAACCGTATAATTTGAAGTAACGGTATTTCCGTTTACATCAGTAACTGTAACTGGAATGTTGTACGTTCCACTTTGGGTTGGAGTTCCAGTGATTTCTCTTGTTGTTGGGTTAAAGCTTAATCCCGGAGGGAGCGAAGTTGCCGAATAAGTATAAGGCCCAGTTCCACCAGTTGCCACTGGAATAACTTGCGTTGGATAAACCGTTCCAGTTACTCCATCAGGCAATGTTCCTGGTGTTAAAGCTAAGGTAGCTGTTACAATTAGCGTGTAGCTTGCCGTGGCTGTACAATTTTTCGTATCGGTTGCTGTAACCGAAAAACTATAGGTGCCAGAAGCTGTTGGTGTTCCTGAGATTAAACCAGCAGCTGAAAGTGTTAGGCCAGCAGGTAAAGCACTTCCGTTAGTTAAAGCATAAGTATAAGTTGGAGTTCCACCGGTTGCAACATTCAATTGTTTCGAATATGCAAATCCAACTGTTGCATTGTTCAGCGTGGTGGTGTTGAAAACAATTGCTGGATTTACAGTTACCACAATAGGTACTCTAACCGATTCTGCAGTACAGCCCAATTTACGGGCTGCAACATAATAAGTTGTGTTTGCGGTTAGACTTGGGGTATTATATGTACCATTGAATGCTACGGTGGCTAATGGTGCGCCACCTTCTGCCGCAGCATACCAGATTAATTCATTTGTGCTTGGCGTAGTGGCGGTTAATGCTGCCGAAGAATTGTAACAAGCTGTAACTGCATTGCTTGCAGGTGAAGTAAAGGTTGGTCTTCCTGCAGACCTGGTTATTCCGTAAACTTGAATGGTTTGGGTTAAATTAACATTCAGTAAAGACGATAAAGATACCCTAACGCGATCAAAAGGCACACCCGGAGAAAATGGAATATTGGCAATTTGTCCATTATTTAGCAGTCCCAACAAATCTAAACCCAATAAATTAGATGCGGATTGTGAATATACCTGAGTATTTCCATTGTAAGCCGTAACGGTTATATTATTTAAAACCCCAGCATTTAATAAGGCTGATGAGGTGCTCAATCTTAAATTAAAATCATCGCCTGCATCTGATAAGGTGTTATAATAAAAGTTTTGACCAATAGAACCAGCAACGCCCAAAGCGCCCAAGCTAATTTGAGAAAATGTAGTTGGATCGCTATCAATTGCCCTTTCAGGATTTGTAACTCCTGCACCCCCTAGCCCCAATGCATCTACAGTTATACCTGTTCCATCAAAACTTGTATAAGCCGCCTGCGCACAAACATCCGATCCCGAATTATAAAATGCATAATAAACTTTAGTATTATTTGCAGTGCTCAGTAACAAAGCTGCCGTTCTATCTCTAACATAAATCCGATCGTAAACCTGATCGGGTGTAATGGCAACATAAAAATATCCATTAGCATCTTTAACCAAACGTAAGTTGCTGCTCGAAAATGCGGCAGAACTTGTTCCGCTTAAAACGGTAGTACCAACGGAATTTCTTGCACCAATTTCAAATGTGTGATCTCCCAAAGCCACATTACCTACAACATTTGCCAATAACCCGCCCAGATTACCACCCAAAAGTGCATTCAAAACATCTGCATTAAAATCAATTCTTACATAAGAAGTTTTTCCGGCCGGAACATCTGTTGGGAATTTAATTTCCAGTTCGCCACTATATCCTGCAATTCCTAATGCCGCACCTCCGTATGACTTAACCGTAGCAAAAGTGGTATTATCTGCCGTTAACGCATTACTGGCATTTTCTACAGTGAGTGTATTGTAACACGGCTGAAGATTTAGCAAACCACAACCTGTTAACGTAGAAACCGCATTTGGGCTGGTCGCACTAACAGCATTTGCATAAATTTTTGTTTGTGAATACGATTTTGAGCTGAACAGCGTTACTAAGATAAGAATTGCAATAAAAGGAATTTTGCAAATTATCCTTCTTAGGGATGGAGAGGTAAAATAATTCATCATATCAGGCGTTTATATAGGGGTGATGGGTTTTAACCACAACCTCAACCGAAGTTGATTTTGTACAGTTACATGACAAATCTACATTTACACAGATAACGAATTTTATCCATTGCTATTCATTCTCTTGTTATAAGTTTCCGTTCATTTCGTTCATAGAATTGTTTCTTATCAAAATAGTTTCGCTGATTGTGAAATTATGATGACATTAGCGTAAGTCATCATCTATATATTTAATGAAAACTAACGAACTCCTCATTGAACTCAGGAAGTTTGTGCTTATAAAGTCTGGATTGAGAAATATCGATCCCGGTCATTGTAAGATAATTTCTGAGTATGTGTTTCAAGAAACTAAAAACTACGTCAGTGAGACCACAATCAAACGTTTTTTTGGCTTTGCTAATACTTTGCATAAATTCTCGTTATTTACACTAAATAGTTTATCTCAATATATTGGTTATCCCAATTGGGAAGCTTTCTGCCTTGATAAGGAAAGTGAAATTTCTGATGTTCAAAGTGTGTGGCAAGATTTGAGGTTAAAAACGCATGCCTTTACAGAAGTTTCGCTAATCGCAAAAAAAAATAATTCTGGGGTACCCTTTAATGCAACAGCAAACAGAAGCTTCTTTTATCCCGATTTTGATTACTTTTTAAAGAACAATTATCAATTTACAACCATTAGTGCGCAACCCGGACATGGAAAGTCTATTTTACTAGCACACATGGTTGAGCATTTTTTCTATGCAGAAAACGCACTTTACAAAAATGATATAGTTTTACTAATCAATTCCGCAAGTATAAATGCCATAATTCAAAACGGACTTAGTCTGGGCGATTGGTTTTTAAAGGAATTTAAATTTGGCAGCGTTAGCGAATTAATTGGTTTCTTTAAGAAAAATCCTGATAAAAGGGAAGGAAGATTTGTTTTAATACTTGATGGGATTGATGAATTTCTGTTAAAAAGCACCTATTTTAAGGTATTTATAGATTTTTTATATAGCATAGAAGAGAACAATTTCTTTAAAATAGCCATTAGCTTAAGGTCAAATACTTGGGTAAATCTTCAACCCGTAATTACGGGATCAGCTTTTTTAACAAAAACCTGGTACACTGGCTTATTTTATGATTCTGATATTTTGAGCAATGTTCCTTATCTAAATACAGAGGAAATCCTGCACACCCTCAGCCAGATCGAAGGCAAAACGATGACTAAGAATGACATTAATCCATCACTTCTTGAGCAGTTTAAAACACCTTTCTGGTTACAGGTTTATTTTAAAATTAAATACGAAAATGAATTCTTAGATCTTAAAAATCCATTATTACGATATGAGCTAATTAACTATTTCTTAGAGAAAAAAATATTTCTGGCGAAAAACAGCACGGAAAAAATATTCATTCTTAAGAAAATTAGCGATGCCATTTCTGAGGGGAACAAAGGACTGAGAGTATCGAAAGAGAAAATTTTAAGTTACGCTACACTTTACCCCGAAATTTACGAAGAGCTTATTTTTAGCGGAATAATTGTTGAAGAAAAAAGATTTACAACATCTATCCCAACAGAAGTTGTTCGTTTTCTGAATAACGATATTTACACCTATTTTATTTTTATTCAGCTAACGGAGAAATTTGAATATAAAGCTTGCAAAGGATTTTTTGAACACATTTTGCAAACATTTACCAATACAACCTTAAGAGAACATATTCTAAACTGGACAATCAGATTCTGTATCAATAGAAATGAAATTACTGCCTTAAAAAACATCTTAAAACTTCCGTTTTCAAACGAGGAAAAAAATAAATCGCTTGATTTTATCTGTTATGTAGCCAGATACGAACTCAGCAAACCCTCATCAAACTTTAATAAGCAAAGTGTTGGTTCTGAATTTATAGACATTATGGCCATGGGCAGAACCATGAGCACGTTGTATAAAGACACGATTAAAACGATCTCAGATAATGTGCTCAACGAAGATGCACAAATCATGCTTCACATTATTGAATGTAACATCAACCTAATAGATATTGACAGGGCCGCCTTAACGAATACGATGCATTTGTTAAAAAGGAATTATAAGCGGCTAAATGAGCTTTTCCCAATAAATCCGTATGATCTAATCCTTTATTTTTACAATAATTTATCCAACAAACCTAATGAAAGCAAATCGCTGGAGGAAAAAATTATTAAGCTTTGCCATGTAATTGATAAGAGCCCTGCACATAAAAACGAAGACTTGACCACAGCAGAAATGCTAACTTTTAGGCTTGTATTAATCACGCTGTTCTCTCAGAAAAATTATGCTGAGTCGCACAGGTTTACAATGGCAATTCTGAATAAGTATCCAAATATATTTTACATTCGCCACTCCGTGTTCTCGCCATTTTTACTCATCCACTTGGGTCAAACCTATCTTAAATTAAATTATTTTAAAAAGGCCCAGCGGATAATTCAGTTCTTAGATAAAATCATCAGTAGTGAATACACCTACTTTACAAATTTCATTAGCACATCTTTTTACGTTTTTAAGGCTAATTTTTACAACTACACTGATAATTATGACCAGGCCTTAACCGAGGTGAAGGAAGGAATGAAATTTGCTTCCAAAAACGATTTTAAAATGTTCGAGGTATCGTTGATGCTGATAAAAATAGATGCCTTAAAACATACCGGGGCTACTGAAGAGGTTTCAAATGTAATAAAAGAGCTTTTACACTTTTTGGCTGTTAATAAAATATCGATGCCGGATTACACCAATTTAAACGATGGTGAATTTGAACATACTTTTAAAATCTTAAAATCCTACCGAAAACATCAATAAAAAAGTCCTACAAATTGCTTCGTAGGACTTTCAGAATTGTATCTTTTTAATTTATTTTATCAAATTGTACAGTTCGTCTAGTTTCGGAGAAAGTACAATTTCTATTCTTCTGTTTTTACTTCTTCCATCTGCACTTGCGTTAGAACCCAAAGGCTGAAACTCTCCCTTTCCGGTAGCGGTCATTCTTACACTTTCTACTTTCTCGTTTTCAGTTAAATAACGAACCACCGAAGTTGCTCTTAATACACTCAAATCCCAGTTGTCCTTAATCTGACCCAAATTGTTAATCTTCTGATTATCTGTGTGGCCTTCAACAGCAATGTTAATTTCTGGTTGTTGCTTTAATACGTTCGCTAATGATGCTAACGCTTGCTTGCCTTTTTCATCGATGATTATACTTCCAGATGGAAATAAAAGTTTATCTGTTAATGAAACGTAAACCTTTCCATTTTTAATTTCTACCGTTAAACCATTTTTAGTAAATCCTAATAATGCCTGCTGTAACTTTTCCTTTAATGAATTGGTGGCTTCATCGCGTTTTCGTAAAACTTCCTCAACCTCTTTTAAGCGTTTCTCGCGAGCGGCCAGATCACCAGAAAGCTTAGTAATTTCAGAAGAAGAGTTGTTTTTAAGCTTTTTGTAATTTACATCCATCTCATTGTAATCCTTTTGCAAATCGCGAAGTTCTTCCGCCATCATCGAAGTATCTTTCTTAAGCTTGACAACTTCGCCTTCCAGGTTTTCAATTTTAATCAAACCCTCGTTAAAGGCTGTATATAAAGAATCTTTTGTGCCCAATAAAGCCTTATACTTTTTAGGTGAAAGGATTACACACGATGAAACGGATGATAGGAACAGGAGAATTGCAAAAGCTAGAAAGGTATTTTTCATGTTTTAATATCGAAGTTTAGGATCTGGTACGCTGTGGTTTTGGTTATTGATAACTGGTAATTAACTTGATTATTGATTTATTGCGTTTCGTAAAAATACAACTAATGGTTGTACTGTTTTGAATGAACTTATTAACTTATTAACGAGTGCTGGCTTAAAAAATTCTGCATCGCTTAAAGGCATTGTAGCTTCAAAGCTTTTTAATTTTAAAAATTCTATATTCGGATCAGCCGGATCGTAACCTTTTGGTGCGTTTTTTAGCGCATTACCAACACCAAGCTGGAAATTATTTTTAAAATCCTTATCGTTTATAATTCCTTTAAAATCGTCAATATTATAGTCAATTTCCTGACGGATAAGCTTTACATGTGGTGCATCTGGCATCCAGTATCCACCTGCTATAAAACTTTTTCCGGGTTGGATATGCAGATAATAACCTGGTTCGTTCCCTCCTTTTTTGGTAGAAAACCACATTCCGAAGTTATTTTTATAAGGATCCTTATTTTTGCTAAAACGGATATCGCGATAAATTCGCATTAAACTTTTCTTTGGATCAGCATCGGCAGAAAGTGCGGGATCTACCTTTGCCAATTCGGGAATAATTGAAGCCACTAATGTTAAAACTTCTGTTTTTGCTTCTTCATATCTCGATTTATTTTCAGCAAACCATTCGCGGTTATTATTTTCCGCAACATCTTTAATAAAATTAAGGGTTTCTTTCTTTAACATTCGGTGCTCAGGTTAATCGGTAGTTGTTAAACTGGTAAAATGTTTGCCAATACAATTTATACAGTTTGAACTCTAAATTTATTGATCGTAATAAGGCTTATACTTTATATTTGGCGATAATACATGAAGCAAAATTATTCTCGAATATCGATAATTGAAGGGATAGAGTAAAAAACATCCGGCAAAAATTACGATTAAATAATTCCAAAAAGTATTGTCCTCTAGCGGGCCACAAATTAGGTATGTAATAAAGCTAGCGAACAGCATTTCTATTACATTCATGGCATAGCTCACGTACATGGCAGCATAAAAATATCCGGGTTCGATTTCTATTCTCTGTGCACAGTGACTGCAAATTTCTTTGGTATGCTGAATGTTCCAACCGTACATACTGCCTGTAAAAATATTTCCCCTACGGCAATGCGCACATTTTGCATGTACGATAGCATATAGCTTTGAGGTTTTACCAGTCATGCTTTAGTTTAGGTTGATTGGCTCATTCTTCATATTAAGATGAATATTTTTTTTCCGGTATTTTTTATACCAAATTATGCCAACAACCATGGCCATTAGGTAAGGTATAGCCAATAAATACAAAACGCCTGTATTTAATCCAGCTGAAACTGTGTTGCCGTTTTTAACGCCTTGTTCTGCATTAATGCTACACATGGCGCATTGTGCATTAACATTTGGAGAAATGGCAAAAGTTAAAGCGAATAGAAATAAGATAAAAATTATTTTCTTCTTCATCGTTACAAATATACTGATTTAACGAACGGAGCGGTTTAAAAATTATGTCATAAAAAAAGCCCCCGAAAATTTCGGGGGCTTGAGCGAGAGCGAGGGTTAATTTAATTGTTTATTCCCAACTAATCCAAGTTGTACCATCTTTAATATTTACAAAGTCATATTGAGCCGCACCTGTTTGAATAACATAATATCCTAACGCATCACATAATTGTATGCGTGTATTATTTACAATATTAGTATAAGCAGTTGGAGTAGTCCCAAAAGTTCCCAAATAAGTAAAAGCTATGGTTCCGTTAGTTTTAATACTTGTAGGAATTGCAGGACCATAGGCTGCGATTGCCCCATTTACAATAAAGCCTAAGCGATCATAAGATGCATTATACCTCGGAGTAAAACTTAAATAATTTAATCCAGTAATTGTTGTTACGCCAAAATAATCTTTAACTCCATTCACCGTAAAACCTGTATAAGACAACCAGCTATAACTTGTACCAGTTGCTGCTACCAAAGTGTTACCATTAGCATAAAATTTTGCGGCTGCAGAAGGGTCAAATGTTAACGGAGCCGCTGCATTAGTAATTGTAGCTGAAGTAGATCCAGCTTTTAACGTTGCAGTATTTGCAACTAAATCTATCGCTAAATTGCTAACACTATTTATATTTGTTGTTCCATCTAAAAAGGGAAATTTTAAAGATATTCCATTATTTGTGTATGCAAATGGGGTTATAAATCGTTGAAAAGTAGTTCCGTTTAAATAATTAAATGTAATATACTTATACTTAGGATTTATTATCAAATCGTAGGTTTTAGTTCCAACAATTAATCTCTTAAAATATAATTTAAAAGTGTTTAGGCTATTAAAAGCGGTTGCTGTATTAACCATTTTACCAGCTAAATACTCATCTGCATCCGCTTTGCTAGATTTAATTAAAGTTATTTTGCTGCCTAGCACATCGCCTGTTAATCTCAAAGTATCACCACTCACTGATTTATATGTAAATGTACTATCAATTCCGCCCAAACTTTTTGCTAAAAGAGCAAAAGAACTTGTAGAACCTAAACTTAAAACAGAGTTGGTCTGTCTAATACTAATTCCATATTTTGTATCTAAAGGCGTTGTAGAATTGACTGTACTATTATCAAGCAGAAATTTTGCTGAAGATGTACCATCAAATTTTATGTAGCCACCATAATACCCTCCATTAATGGACTCAATAGTCATTTTATATCCATCGGTACCTGTAGATAGCTGTTTTTTTAGATCATCTAACTTAATACTTGGATCTGCAAATGATTTTTCAATTTCGTATTTTTCAATTGAATCCTTTGCACACGAAGAAAAAATAATTGCGATTAGCAATAAATAAAATATTTGTTTCATTTCTTATTATTTAATTTTTAAACTCCGTTAATAAAATCTCATCCAAATTTTACTGTCGGTCACACTTACAATGTCATAACTATTTTTCCCAGTTTGAAAAGCATAGTACCCTCCTGTATTTAATAATTGGTTTCGCACGTTTGTTATGATAGCAGCACCTGCAGTTCCTGGCGAAGTACCAAAATTCCCTGCATAACTATTAAATATAAATTTTCCATCAGCAGTTAATTGAGTTAAAAATGCAGGGCCATATGATCGTTGTGTGGTTCCAACAACATAATAAAAAATTAGGGCATCATAACCGGATCCGTAACCAGGGCTATACTGTAATCCTAAATAGCCTGGTATGCCAGTTACGTTTTGCGCATTCTGAACCCCATTTATTGTAAATCCTAGGTCACTTGTGAAATCATATTTAGCAACATACATTCTGGTAGGAGCATCAAGATCGATAGCTAAAGGTGTTGCAACATTTGCAGTAGAAGCAGCAGTTGTTCCCGCCACCATTGTAACTGTTGCAGTTGCAGAGTTTATAACAAAGTCATGAAACTCACTTATGTTAATAGCACCATCAACAAAAGGTTCTCTAAAGACAATTCCTGTAGCAGCTGTAGCATATTCAGTAGTAAATCTTTTAAATCCATTGCTATTGTAATAAAAGCTAACTGTATGTTGATCTGTATTTATAGTTATATTATACTCTTTTCCAGCAATAGTTAATTTATTATAATAATAAGGGAAGTTGGCAATTTTACCCACATTTGTATTATTTGCAAAAGCTTTTGAAATATAATCATCGCCTTGATCTGCCTTAGCACGAATTAACATCATCGTACTTCCATGTAAATTCCCTTTCATCTTAATCGTATCCGGACTAGATGAAACAATTGAAAATTCAAAATCGGAGCTATTTCCTAGTCCAGCAGTTCCACCACTAATATTAGGATCTGGATCGGCAATTGTATGCAAATATGTATAAGTGTCAAAATATAATGTTGGCAATTGAACAGCCTTTAATCTATAAGAACTTTCTTTAGCTGTAGTTGAAGTCGTTGCATTCAAATCTGCATAGGTAATTACTCTATTTTTGTTATCGAACTTAAATTTGAATGTGTAGCCTCCTCCGCCCTCTGGGAAAAGATATCCTATCCATCCATTTTGAGCACCAGTTAATTGTGTCTGATAAGCAGCTAAACCTGCAGAAAGTCTTTCATCTGGTCTTTGATCAGGTTCATTAGATTTTTTACAGGCAACAATTGTTAATGCCAGTAAGCTATATAATAATAATTTCTTCATAATTTTTTAGATTTAGTTGGTTATGGTAGCTATACCGGCTTTAACTTCTGTTTGTAACGCTCTAAAATCTATTTTATACGCCGATTGATAATAAGCAACAATCATTGCTTCTTTAGATCTTAATATAGTTGCAGCTGTACCAGGATTAGCTGTTACTATAGCATCGAAAGATGTTTGTCCCTCAACTAGTAAATACGCAATTGTTTCAACCCAATCTTCATCAGGTGCAGCTTTTGCATATGGTGTTACCAAACCTTGTGCATTTGCATCAGCCGTAGAAGTATTAAACCATGTTGCAGTGTACCACTGTGGATTAAGCAATTTAAACTCTCGAGGATAAAGTATATTCTGATGCAGGATATGCGCAAACTCGTGATGAATGGTATGAAGCATTCTTTTAACTTCTGTAGCGTTTTTCCTATCATAACTATTAATTACAAAAAGAGAAATTTTCTTTCCACCCTCAGCCTCACCTAGTGTTATGGTACCATCAGAGTTATAAGACGCACTCCCAAATAAGGCAAATTCTTTTGGAGAAAACCTTCTTAAGAAATCATCCCCACTTACTTTCTTATAAGGTGCTATCCAAATTTTTAATACAGCATCTAACGCTGGTATAACTTTAGATTCATCTGTAGGTGCAATCGTTTTTGAATAATCAGCCTCATATGGATCCCATTTATATTTTACCTGAATGTTATATGGATCGGTAAAATTAGTTTTAATATAATCATCTAAGGGCCCGGCAACCCATCTATCACCTCCTAAACCAACAATTGGTGTATCCGGTAGTGTTTCTGTTTTTTTACAAGCCGAAATTGTTAAAACAATCCCTAATAAACTTGTATATAATATTTTTTTCATAACTTTTAATTATATAAGTAATAAACTATCTGGGATTTCTTTCTATGCCTGCCAACTCTGCTTCCTGTGGAATTTGAATAACTCTTCTAGGATCATTTGGACCTAATGTATAAGTAGTTTTTAAGTCAGCGGTTGTATGTACAACTGGAAGATTATATCTTAAAATATCAAACCATCTTTGTCCTTCAAACATAAAATCGACTCTTTTGAAATCAAGAATAGTTTTTATAATGCCATCCTTTAAAGTAAGCTGTTTATAGTAGCTATTAATTTTTGCTTCAGTTATTGCGTGTGCTGTTGCATTGTATGTAGGATTAGCATCGCTTACAATTATTCTTTTGCTACCAAAATCATTTAAATCCTTTAAAGATGCAGCAGTGTTTCCTAAATATGCATTTGCCTCGGCTCTATTAAACAAAACTTCTTCGGCTGAGAATAAAGGAATCATGTTATAAGGATCACCGATATTTCCATTTTGACTTGTCAACACGAAATGTTCAGGAAATTTAGGAATGTTTAAGCTCAAATCACGACCATAAAGTTGATATGCCCAACTACCACCAGAAACATTTGCACCCCAAAGGGTTTTATAGACAACATTATAAGTTAAACTATAACGATATCCAGCGTACGATCTTCCCCATAATGAATTAGCTTCAGCAAGTAATATATTAGCAGGATTTGCAGCATCAGTATAATAAGACTGTCTTGTGTAATATTCCAACGCACGACTAGAAGGTGCCACATAATTACGAAGATTCGGTGCTATATTACCACCAGCAAATACTAGGTTCGCATGCTCAACGACTTTGGCATAATCCTTTTTGAACAGATAAAATCTCGATGCAAATGCATGTGCTGCAGATGCTGTGAAATGATATTTTGGAATTGTGTAATTGTTATCATTTAATAAAGGAAGACCCTCGGTTAAATCTTTCTCAATTTGTTGATAAACATAAGCAACCGTTTTACGCTCGTACTTTTTAAATACTACCTTTTCTGGCTCTAAAACATATGGAATTCCAGGATCAGAAGCAGCAGTTAAAGGATCGTATACTTTAGAAAATAAAGTAACTAACATAAAATGTGAGTAGGCTCTTGCAATTAAAGCCTCTCCTTTTTGCGCTGCATAATTTTGAGGATCACTTACTTTGGTAATTGCATCTAAGGCTTGATTTGCTGCTGCTATAGCTGCATAACAACCGTTCCAATAGTTATCAGGTGAATCAAGATCTCTACTTTGCACATCATCGAATTTCCACGGATCCCTATTTACCGCATCACCGCCTCCAGCAGAAAGACCTTTGTCATCTGCATTGTCACTCATTGCCTCGCAAAAAGTAATATAATTTGCATGCGGGTAAGCTGTAACCAAAAGTTCGGAAACCTTTGTTGTAGAGTTTAATTCCGCCCTTAAATCAGGAGTGGTTTCTAAATATTTTTTACAGCTTGACAAGGTGCTAAAACCTGTTGCAAGTGCAATTATATATATAAGTTTATTTCTCATTTCTCAATTAGTTAAAGTGAAGCTTTTAAGGATAATGTAAATTGCTTAGGTATAGGCAATGCTACTCCTCCGCTACTAAAGAATTCAGGATCCTGTCCATTCAATTTTTTATCAGCATATATTAACCAAAGGTTGTTTGCTACTAAATTTAACGACATATTTTTGAAGCCGATTTTTTTCACTTTATCCTGAGGTAAGACATAGCCTAAAGAAACAGATTTCAATCTTACAAATCCTCCATCAGCAACTCTATCAGTAGAATAGTTATATGCATTGTATGGATAAGCGCCATCCAATCCTGCAACAGTCCTTGGATCTGCAATTGATGGTGTTCCTGCATCGTTTGCAAATAAGAACCTATTTAAGAATTCATTTGGCATTGCATCTAAATCAGAGTAGTTATTTTTATAAATTGGATTCAGACGAACTTTATTACCGGCACTAAAAGTTAGCAACATGGAAAGACTGAAACTTTTATAATTAAATGAATTATAAAAACCTCCATTAAATAATGGATCAACAGGTCCTTCATATTTCAAGTATTTAGTCATTGTACTTTGTAGATATACATTATTACTAATCTCTCCTTTGTCGTTTATAAATAAAGGTACTCCATCAGCATTTAATTTTTGAAAATCGATAGAAAATAACCCTCTGTAAGGATATCCTTCTACAGAACCACCATCAGCACCAACTAATCCCCAGATTGTTGGTTCATTTTTTAGATTTGTGATTTTACCCTTGTTGTATCCAAAAGTAATTTGCGATTTCCAACCCCAATTTTTTTCTCTGAAGATATCGCCATTTACAGAGCCTTCAATACCTTTAGTTACCATATCGGCATAGTTGGCAATCTTAATTGCTTCACCACCTATTCCAGATGTTCTTATTGCTCCGATCAAATCGTAACCGTTACGTTTATATGCATCAACGGTAAATCCTAATCTATTTTTGAACATGGAAACATCTAGACCAATATTTGCCTCATATTGTTTTTCCCATGTTAATTCAGAATTTTCTAGATATTGAATACCTAAACTTGATTCTATTTCAGAAAGACGTGGACGTAATGTACTTCCGCTTCTTACTACCAAACTAGAATTTGTTGCTGAGCCTAAACTTGCTGTTAAACCATATGTTCCACGTAAGGTAAGTTTATTAATAAATTCAACCTTTTTCATGAAATCTTCTTCATCCGCATTCCATGATGCACTGACATTCCAAGTTGGTAACCAACGTGCTTGTGGTGATTCGCCTAATTTGTTAGATCCATCATATCTTATTGTACCATTTAACTGATATTTATTATTGTAAGAATACGAGCCTGTACCTGCAAATGCTACATAACGGTCAAACCATTGTTGCATCGAATAATAATTGAAATTTCCTTCTACAGATTGCTTAATTGCATTTGGATCAATAAATGGAACTCCTCCCTTATCATATTGATAGCCATACCCTGTGAATTGAGCATTGCTTCTATCTATATAGCGTAACTCCTGAAATCCATAAAGTCTGAAAATATGTTTTTCATTAATCGTAGTGTTCCAATCTAAACTATTACGCAAATAGTAGCTTTTTAAAAAATCATCATTAGTTAGATAAAGTCCTCCATAAGGCAGAACCGATACTGGATAACCATCTGGATCATCTGGGTTTGTATATAGAAATCTATTTGCTGCTCTAATTGTGCTATTTTCAGGATAAACACCAGCTCTGTAAGCCTGTGGCATATTGGATCCTTCGCGAATTTTATGCTCCTGACTTGTTTTCACATAACGATAAGCACCAGTAAAGTCGTAAACTAAGTTTTTACGAATTTTATATTTGAATTCTCCTTGAACTTTTAAATCTATAAGATTCAAATCCAAAGTATTATTTTGAAGTTCATTTATAATATTAAACGGCGCATAGTTCATTGTAAAGTATTCCAAATTTCCGTTTGTATCATACGGAGTAAGAGTTCTACTCGTATTTAAAGCATAACTAAATGGATTCAAGTCGAAATCTCTTGAGTATTCCCCAGTTACAGGATTACTTGTCCGTCCTAAAGTGCCGGGAGCATGTTGGTCACGGATTGAACCAGTTGTAATTAATCCAAAACTAATTTTGTCATTAATTTTCCAATTACCTCTGATATTTCCAGTAAAGCGTTCTACATTATCACCAATTGTCCATCCATTATCTTTTAAATAACTGGTTGAATAATACATTTGAGATTTTTCAGTACCAGTTGACACACTCAACGAATGTTCTTGCATGAAAGAATTCTTAAATAATACATCAAACCAATCAGTATTGGCGTAAGCATATCTATTTAAAAATGCTCCCCTAGCTTCAGGCGAGTTGTATAAACCTGGAGTAGAAGAACCAGGAGCATAATCAAGACTTTGGTACATTTTTTTATAAACACCACCATTAGCTCTATTTACAACATCGCTATAATTTAACCAACCCTTACGCTCCATCTCTGCGTAAACAGACATTTGATCGTACGAATTCATAATATCAAAATTATCATATGTAGGTTTCATGTAGCTAGAAAAATTTCCCGTATATGAAATTAATGGAGTTCCATCACCAATTTTACCTTTTTTCGTAGTAATTAAAATTACACCATTCATAGCTCTTGCACCATAGAGAGAAGTTGCATTTGCATCCTTTAAGATCTGAAAGCTTTCAATATCATCAGAGTTTAGGCCTGCAACTGATGACCCCAATAATGTACTTGGATCTCCTGTTGATAATTGTTCATTTGAAATATTTACAACATCTTCAATGATAACTCCATCAACAACCCACAAAGGTTTATTTTCTCCTGTGATTGAGGTTGCACCACGAACACGAATTTTTGGCGCTGCACCGAAAGTTCCTGAAACGTTTTGAACAGACACACCTGCAACACGACCTTCTAACATCCGGCTTACGTCTGCAATACCATCACGCTTGGCATCTGCTCCACTAATTGATACTGCAGCACCTGTAAATAATTTCTTGTTTATAGTTTGATAACCTGTAGAAACCGTAACCTCTTTTAACTGATTCGCATCTTCTTCTAATGAGATATCAATAACCGACCTTCCATTTACTGCAACTTCTACAGTTTTATATCCAATAGATGTAAATGATAAAGTTGCCCCATCTTTAACGGTAATGGTAAACTCTCCCTGTCCATTAGTAGAAACGGCATTAGATGCTCCTTTCTCTCTAACACTTACGCCCGGCATTGATGATCCATCTTTTTTATCCTTAACGCGTCCTTTAACAATAATGTCTTTTTTCGAATTAGACTTTGTTGTTTCCTGAACCTTTAGAATAACCTGATTTCCAACTAATTTGTAACCAATATTTTTTTGTTTTAATTGATCTAACGATTCGGTAATTGTTGTAAGCTTAGCTGGAACATCTAAAACCATTGATTTATTAATCTCCGCCGCATCGTATACGAAACTTACTTTATAAGCCTGTTCGATTTTCTTTAAGTAATTGTCTAATCTTTCGGGTTTTGCACTGGCTTGCTGAGTATCAGCGTGTACCAAAATGCCCCAAAAGATTGCACACAGAAGTAAGGCCATTCGGCGCAAACTCATTCCCGCATTTCTTTTGTAGAAATTTCTCTCCATAGTTTGATTTTTGTTTGTTTGATTAATTAGTTGATATTAGGTGTTTTAAGGATGATACTTTCTTTGTTTTTCTGGATAGTTAGTCCATAGGTTACTTTCAGTACTTCTAAAACCTCATCAAGCGAATTATGCTTAAAAGTTGCATTCAACTTCTTCACCATTTGCTGATTGGTTTCTAATTTTATATCTGTTTTATAATAATCACTAAGTTGTTTACATACATCTTCCAAAGGGGTGTCTACAAATACGAGTTCATTTGTAAGCCACGAATCTGAGTTCTGAGATAATCTAGCTGTAAATTCCTTTTTCTGAATATTGTACGTTAAGGCTTGCCCAGCTATTAGTATGGATGAGGTTCCATTTTGATATGGAGAAAAAATAACCCGACCCGTTTTCACATCCAGATCTATCTTACTCGGAGAATAATCAATGTTAAATGAAGTGCCAAGTACGCTCACTTTTGATTCGCCCATTAAAACTCTAAATGGATGTTTAGGATCTTTTGCAATTTTAAAAAATGCACGGCCCTTACTTAGGTATATTTCCCTCGAATCAGAATTAAAGGCTTTGGGATATTTAACAATACTGTTAGCAGATAAAATTATTTTAGATCCATCAACTAGCAACACAGAGTCCATTTGATTTTTACCGGTTTGTTTGGTAAGTAAGGTAGAAGAATCTGCCGACTGATATAGCCAATAGCCAACACCAACAATTAAAATTGTTGCCGCTGCAGCGCTTAGCCATTTCAACAAGCCTGAAGAATTTGGGGCAATATTTTTCAAAGCCCTTTTAAATCTTATTTCAGCTTGTTTATTGTTTACGCCCTCAAGTCTAGATGATTTTGCCGATAAATTCCATACTTTCTCTATTTCAAGAAAATATTTTTCCTGATCCGATGATTCTGTACGAAATGATTCTACGGCACGACGAAGGTTTTCATCCTGCGGATTGTTTAAATACTGAACAATTAAGTCCAAGTATTCAGGTTTGTTAAGCATTAGTTTGTTTAGGTTTGTACTATAAGACAAACAAACTCCACAAAACCCCTAGTCTTTATGAAAAAAAAGTTAAATAAAGTTAAAACTGATAAAATATTGAGTGAAATTCTAAAGGGAAGGGTATAAACTCAATAGAGAAAGATGCTCATAAGCATTAAATAACTTTTCCCCTGTCTATTTAAGTGTTCATCATTTAAAAAGCGTTCTCTTAAAATTTTCAATGCGTTTCCAATATGATTTTCGACGGTTTTTTCTGAAATATCGAGCTGGATTGCAATTTCCTTATATTTTAAACTCTCGAAACGGCTTAACTTAAAAACCTTTTTGCATTGAGCAGGAAGTTTTTCTATTTCACTTCTCAGCAGAACAATCATTTCGTTTTCCTCATCAAGATTCATCAAATATTCATCCGAAAGTTCTGAGGCCAATTTTAAATGGTGTTGCTCAATATTTTTTTGTCTGTTAAAGTAATTGATTGAAGCATTAATTACTGTTCGGTACAAATATGACTTTATAGATTTTACTTCTGATAGATTTTCGGGGTTTTCCCAAACTTTAAGGAAAACATCTTGAACAATTTCTTCTGCTTCATGAATATCCTTAAGATATTTATCGCTGGCTAAAACAAGTTTCTCAAAATAAGACGTGTAGAATTGGGTAAAGGTAGCTGTTTGCCCCTTCTCAATTAAAGAGATTAAATCTCTTCCCGTTTCTATATTTAAAGCATCCATTAATAATGACAAACGTTAGCATTCGCGAACTATAAATCAATATTACAAATTAATGTGCAATAAATTATTGCATTTGGATGGTTTTCACCCTTTTAAACTAAAAATATAGGTTAATAGATATAGTAGGGCGAAATCATTAAGTAAACAATCACGCCGGTGATGGCCACGTACAGCCACAATGGAAAAGTAATTCTTGCGATTTTTCTGTGCTTGTCGAATCTTTGTGCCAATGCCCTAACGTAGGTAACTAATACTAAAGGGATTATAGCAATAGATAACAAGATATGGGTTAGCAGAATAAAAAAATAAACATATCTAATAGCGCCTTCTCCACCAAATTTTGTTGAAGGCGTTGTCATATGATAAGCAATGTACATTAGAAGAAACATTAAAGAACATGCTATTGCACTTTTCATTAAGTTTTGGTGTAATTGTATTTTGCCATTTTTTATCGCCCAAACGGCTATAACTAATAATACAGCGGTAACGCCATTAATAGTTGCGTAAATAGGTGGCAAAAAAGGAAGCGGTTTGGCATCTATTCCCAAATCTTTTAATTTAACCACAAAAAGCAAGGCCACCGCAACCGGTATGAAGATAGACAGGAAGATGATCCATTTATTATATTTTTTTTCTATCGGTGCGCTCATATTCGTATTTTAATCATGACTGCTTGCAAGTCAATTTTTACTGAAATTTTATTAATTATCTCCCGTCCTTTATATTCCTTAAATCTTCCGCTACAAGTACCTTAATTTCATCCGTTAGTTTCGATTGTGCATCGGCGTTAGTCGCGTCATAATATCCTCTAATTCTGCGTTGATTATCTAGAAGAATCATCTGGTTGCTATAAATAAATTTAGATCCATTGGTTTCTTCGTTATGAATTACATCGAGCATTAAGCCCTTTCTAATAAATGGATAAATTTTAGTTGTATCTCCTGCAAGTAAATCCCACTTTCCAGCTTTTGCCTTTTCTAAATCGGCATAGTTCGAAATCTTTTCTGTATCCTTTGGATCAACGGAAATGCTTACAAATTTTATTAAATTGTTTTTCTGATATTCTTCTACAAGTACCTTAATATTTTTAGCGACGTCTTTTATAGGAGATTCGGTATAGAATAAATTAAGGATAACGATTTTGTTTTCTAAAGATTTCCAACTTATAGAATCCTTATTCTGATTAATCAATTTAAAATCTGGAACAGTATAGTAAATCGTATCTGGAATCTTTTTCCCTTTTACACTATGAAATGTAGAAGCTATTTTCTTTTCGCCATAAATGGGAAGACTTTTATACCTGTTTTTGGCAAAGTGGGGCAATAAGTAAAAAAACAAAAATCCCGGTACGGCTAATATGCTTACCAGGATTAATGTTTTTGATATCGAAAATGATTTCATTAAAAGTTTTGGCTGTGGTGGAAAATAAATCCACCTTCAATCAACATCAATACAATAAAGTAAATAATGAAAATGAATGATACCGTTAAGGCCAATTGCAAACCAAGTTTCTCGTACTTTAAGTGCATAAAGTAAGCAACAATATAAAATGCTTTTAATAAGGTTAAAACGATATAAACGTAATTACCGATATGCTGGGTCATTAGTCCTTTCGGAATCATGATCAACGCAATGATAAATTCGATTACCGTAATTAACAATAATATTCCGAATACCTTCCAGATTTTTCCTTTAGATAAACCTGCATGTTCCTCGTGCCCGTGTTCTGATGTATGTACGTTATGTTCTGACATGATAATATTTTTAGATAATGATAAATTAAACCAAATAGAAGAATGTAAATACGAACACCCAAACTAAATCTACAAAGTGCCAGTATAAACCAACTTTTTCTACCATTAAGTAATGTCCCTTTCTTTCGAAAGTTCCATTAATGGTCATAATTAAGATAATGATATTAATAATTACTCCAGTAAATACGTGGAAACCGTGGAAACCAGTAATGGTAAAAAATAGATTGGCAAATTGTTGTGCCGCTACCAATGAAACTGGTCCATTGAAGAATTGTTGCAACTCTTCTGCTGATGGAATTTCTCCCCATCCAAATCCTTCGTGGAATAAGTGTGTCCACTCTATTGCCTGACAGCCTAAGAACATGAAACCACCGATAATGGTTGCAATCATCCAGCCGATAACTTCTTTTTTAGAACGTCTGTGTCCTGCTTCTACAGCTAATACCATAGTTACCGAACTCATAATTAAGATAAAAGTCATAATCCCTACGAATACCAATGGCGCACCGTGTTCTACAACACCTGGAATAGATTGGAAAACTTTATCTGGAGCTGGCCAGGTTAATTTAGAAAAACGCTGAGCGCCATAATAAATCAAAAGTGATGAAAAGGTAAAAGCATCTGATAAAAGGAAAAACCACATCATTATTTTACCATATTCTACCGACCAGGGAGAACGACCACCATTCCATGGTCCGGTTTTAACTTGATCTAATTGTGATACTGTATTCATTTGGAAATAGTATAATAGTTTGTTAACAAATTTAACGGTTCAAAAGTAAAAAAACATACAGATATATCCATAATATATCTATAAAATGCCAAAAAATAGAAGCAATTTCCATACGGTATTGGCTCTTGGCAAGTGGAATATTTCTATAGCTACCAATTAAGCTACTGATAATTAGCGCAACACCTGCAATAATGTGCAATAAGTGCATTCCGGAAACGATATAAATAAAGGAAATTGCCGCATTGTTGCCAACTAAGGTTGCGCCCGTTTTAACCATGCTTCCCCATGCATTAAACTGCATAAAACCAAAAGCAATGGCCAGAATAACGGTTATCCAGAGCATATTTCTCTGTAAACCAAAGTTTAATTTTCTCAGTGCTCGAGAAGCCAGCATTAAAGTGATACTGCTTGCAATTATAACTATGCTGCTATAAATAAAAGCGTCTGGTAAAACCAAGCCATGTCCTTTGCCTTTTGAGGCTGCAAACACCAAATAATAACTCGTAAAACCACCAAACATGATGGTAGAGGATACAACAAATAACCAGACGATAAACTTCCTGGGTTTTGGATCAAATGTATCTGGAATATTTTCCATTGTTAAAACCATAATTTATTTCGCAATAAAATTTAATAATAAGCCCAACTGCACTGCTGGGATGTAAAAAAATGAACAGAACATCACACGTTTCGCATCTACCAATTCTCTGTTCAATAAAAGTTTAAGCGCCAACCAACTAAAAATTACTCCAGCAATTATCGATAATCCTGCAATGTAATAACCGCCGAACCCGTAAAAGGTTGGCAACAAACTCACTGGGATTAATATCAACGTACTTAAAAATGTAAGTAATGCAGTTGTTTTATCTCGCTTCTTAGTGGGCAACAATCTAAATCCCGCTTTTTTATAATCATCATCCAAAACCCAGGCAATTGCCCAAAAATGAGGGAATTGCCATACAAATTGAATCAGGAATAATATTCCAGCGATGTAATAATCTATCTCATGAAACATTTCGGCCTTCAAACTTCCAAATGCGGCCAAATAGCCAATAAGTGGAGGTAATGCTCCAGGAATGGCACCAACAAATACGGCTATTGGCGACTTTCTTTTCAATGGTGTATATGCAAAAGCATACAATAAAATCGAAAATACAGAGAGCAAGCCTGTTTCTAAGTTCAGTTTACCCAATAACCATGTGCCTAAAAAAGCCATAAATACACCGAGTATCAATCCTTGTCCGGTTGTCATTCTACCGGCAGGCATTGGGCGATCCTTAGTTCGAGCCATTAACTTATCCAAGTCTTTCTCTATAATTTCATTAAAACAGTTTGCTGCTGCTGTAACCAAAAATCCTCCTGCAATAAGAATAAGCCAATTTCCCCAATCAATTGAAGGAATATTGCCTCTTCCTACCTGCATCTTCTGACCAATCAAAAATGATATTGAAGCAGAAAACACAACGGTAAAGCTCAGTCTGAACTTTACAAGCTTAGAAAAATCAGAAATAAATTGTTTCAATTCCCTTTATATTATTGTTTATAAGTACTTGTTCGGTAAACCAACAAATACAGATAAAACTGTAAACTAAATAACAGCGTAGAAAACAAAATATGCAATGCTTGCGCTGCAGGTGGAAATGCTATATATGCTAAAGCAAAACCACTTAATAATTGGATAAGCAATGTTATCAATATAAACCTTGCGGTTAACAATGGCGCTGCCTTTCCACTAAATCTATCAATTACCATTTTGTAAACGATGGCATTTGAAACAACAACCAATATGGCTAAATCTCTATGGTAAGAAAATACAGATCCAACTTTTGTAATCCAGGTTGCCTTACCTCCATATAGTAATGATTTTGCAATCACATCTATTGACTCTCTTACTTCAGTGCCCAAAATAATTTGGGCGATGCTTAATAGTACTGTAAAAAACAAAAAACCTTTTAACCATAAAATGCGGTACATAATTACCGATGGTACCTTATGTAATTGTTTTGCGTAGTTGTAGGTATAAATGGATATCGCCAAAATTACCAGCGCTAAAAGCATGTGAACGGTTACAACCCATTGTGCCAAATTTGTAGAAACAACTATTGAACCTAACCAAGCCTGATATCCTACTACCAAAATATTGATGATGCTTAGAACAATTATTCTTTTCGCTGTTTTTTTATAAACAAAGGAATAAATCGCCGTGAGCAATAAAAATATTCCTGCCAAAGCACCTGCTAAACGATTAAGATATTCGGTCCATGTTTTTGCAGGATTAAACTCTTCGGGTATTGTAATGCTTTTATCGTTTCTAATACTATCTGCCAATGCAACCTTACCCATACTTTCCAAATACTTTGCAAAGCGTTCGTTTTTCTTAATTCGACCAGCAACGTATTTTTCCTTATAATTAGCAGGAAGTTCAGATGCATTCGTTGGCGGAATATATCGATCAAAGCATTTCGGCCAATCAGGACAACCCATGCCCGAGCCTGTACTGCGTACAATACCTCCAGCTAAAATAACCAATAGTGTAACTATAATGGTTATCAGATTTATACGAATGAAACGTTGCTCTGATCTACTGATCATATAATTATAAGATGAAAAGGGGCATCTGGATAAGCAGAAACTTAATCAGATACCCCTTTTTAATTTTGTTAAAGCTTTAAACTAGCCTTTATTTTCTACAACTGGATTTGCCAATTCCCAATCTTGCTGTATTTTTTCAGCTTCGGCATTTCCTTCAAAATCATGAGGTAAATTAGAGCTCATTGTTTGTGAGAAAGGAACCGTTTGAGGAATAAAATCTGCATCATGACCAGGTTTGCTATAATCATATGGCCATCTGTAAACAGTTGGAATTTCTCCAGGCCAGTTTCCATGTAAGTGCTCTACAGGTGCTGTCCATTCTAAAGTATTTGATTCCCATGGATTTTGAGGTGCAACCTTTCCTTTGAAAATCGAATAGAAGAAGTTGAACAAGAATGCTACCTGTGCTAAAGCTGCCAAAATAGCTGCCCAAGTTACAAATATGTTTACTGTTAACCATTTCTTCATGAATTCAAATTCAGTGAATGCATAGTAACGACGAGGAACGCCATCCAAACCTAAAAAGTGTAATGGGAAGAATACTAAATAAGCTGAAATAAATGTAAGCCAGAAGTGTAAATATCCAAGTTTAGCATTCATCATTTTACCAAACATTTTTGGATACCAGTGATAAACACCTGCAAGCATACCAAAAATAGCTGCTGACCCCATTACCAAGTGGAAGTGGGCAACAACAAAATAAGTATCGTGTAAGTTGATATCTAGTGATGCATTACCTAAAAAGATTCCTGTTAAACCTCCGGAGATAAAGAATGATACCAAACCAATTGCAAATAACATTGCTGGAGTAAAACGAATATTACCCCGCCATAAAGTAGCTAAATAATTGAAGGTTTTTACTGCTGATGGTACTGCAATAATTAATGTAGTGATCATAAATACACCACCCAATAATGGATTCATACCCGTAACAAACATATGGTGACCCCATACAATGAACGAAAGTACTGTAATACCTATTAATGAATAAACCATTGCATGGTAACCGAAGATTGGTTTACGCGAGTTTACCGAAATTACTTCTGATGAGATACCCAAAGCTGGCATAATTACAATATACACCTCAGGGTGACCTAAGAACCAGAATAAGTGTTGCCATAAAATTGGAGAACCACCTTCGTTAGGTAAAATTGTAGTACCCATTACGATGTCAGACAAGTAGAAACTTGTTCCAAAACTACGGTCGAATACCAGTAATACCACACCAGCAACTAATACTGGGAAAGATAAGATACCTAAAATTGCGGTTAAGAAGAATGCCCAAATTGTTAATGGCATTTTCCAAAGGTCCATACCTTTAGTACGCATGTTTAAAATTGTACTTACATAGTTGATACCACCCATTAAAGATGATGCAACAAACATAACCATACTGATTAACCACAAAGTCATACCCAATCCAGAACCAGGTATTGCTGTTGGTAATGCCGATAAAGGAGGATAAACTGTCCAACCGCCAGATGCAGGTCCCGTTTGAATAAAGAATGAAGACATCATTACCACACAGGCCATAAAGAAGAACCAGTAAGAAAGCATGTTTAAGAATGGCGATGCCATATCTCTAGCTCCAATTTGTAATGGTATCAATAAGTTACTAAATGTACCGCTTAATCCTGCAGTTAATACAAAGAATACCATAATGGTACCATGTATAGTAACCAAAGCCAGGTAGAAATCTGATTTGATACGGCCACCTTCTGCCCATTTACCCAAGAAAGTTTCTAAAAATGGAAAGTTTTTATCAGGCCATGCTAATTGGATACGGAATAAAATTGATAAGCCCATAGCAATAACTGCCATGATAATACCTGTAATTAGGAATTGCTTAGCAATCATTTTATGATCCATACTGAAGATATACTTTGAAATCAAAGTCTCCTTATGGTGCCCATGATCAGCGTGATCGTGATTGTGTTCGTCGTGTAATGCTATTGTTGACATAATTCTTTCGCTCTGCAGTATATTATTTATTTAAAGCCATTTGGTTAGTTTTCACAGCTGCTGAATCTTTAGCTGTTGAATCTGACACCGATTTAACAGGTGCAGGTGCCACTGGCAAATTAAATTGTTTTCTCAAATCGTCGTTTAAGTAGGTTTTCTGTTTAGCTAACCATTCTTCGTATTCCTTTTCAGAAACTACACGAACATCTTTTTGCATGTTATAGTGACCAGCACCGCAAATTTTAGCACAGTAGAAAAGGAACTTAAAATTAGGATCGTTCGTTTCCTCCTGCATTTGAGCAGTAGTTTTTGTTGGTGTAAATTCAAAAATTGTCTGCATACCCGGTACTGTGTTCAACTGAACTCTGAAATGAGGCATGTAAAAACTGTGAATTACATCTTTACTATTTAAGATAAGTTTAACTGGTTTGTTAACCGGAATAACCATCTCATCAGCCATCAAATCATCACGTGATTTTAAATCGCTAAAATCGATACCTAATGTATTGCTAGCTGTAGTTAATTTATAGTTTTTATGTCCTACAACTCCATCTGCCCCTGGGTAACGGATAGACCATTTAAATTGCTCTGATGTAACTTCGATTTGAAGTGGTTTGTGATTTGGATCTTCTACTTTGAAGAAAATTGATCTCCATGTTAAGAAGCCCATTAATACCAATACCGTTAAAACCAATGCAGGAACAATTGTCCAGATTTTTTCGATTGTATTGTTGTGCGGATAGTAGTAAGCTTTTCTTTTTGCAGAATATTTGTAGATGTAAGAAAATCCAAATAATAAGATGTGTGTTGCAATGAAAACGATTGTTGTAATGATCAATGTTAAATTGAACATATCATCAATACGTTTTCCGTGGATAGATGCAGCATCTGGAAGCAACATTGAACCATGAACTGTATATTCCCAATACACACCATATAAACCTAAAACCAAGAACAATGCAAATAAACTAGAATTTACTCTGTTCCAGTTGATACCACCATCTTTGCCTTGTGCCTCACGGCTCAGTTCATAAACTTTTAGGGCTTTACCCACAATTGCTATGAACAAACAAACTGCAAGGAAAACCAGAATATAAAATATAACTGATTTATAAACCTCGCCCATATCAACCTTAGGTGCCGCCGCTGCTGCTGCATCTTGTGCAAATGCGCTGGTGTTTGCAAAAACAGTAAGTAATACTGCTAAAGCTGCGGTCGTTTTATTCGTGATAAACTTTCTTAAACTCATTTTCTTAAAAGTAGTACGCCGTACTGCTAATTATAATAATAATTAAATATTTGCCCCTATATAATTCACCAAACTAAAGCTGGTGATGCAAACTCTCTTGTAATAATGGGTGATTTTTTGCTATTAAAGGCTTTTTACTTAAAGCGCCTAAAACCGTAAAGGTAAACAATCCTACAAAACCTGCTGCAATTCCGATTTCGATAAAGCTGAAACCGTTAGTTCCTTCTTCTACTGCACCTGGCATAATCATTTGATAGTAATCTACCCAGTGACCTAACAATACCACAATCGAAACGAACAATAATTTAACATCCGTTCTTTTGTTATCTCTATCCATTAATAATAATACAGGAGCTAAGAAGTTCATTGCAAGGTTTAAGAAAAACCAGAATTTATAATACTCAAAGCGTTTGTAGAAATAAACAGTTTCCTCTGGCATGTTTGCGTAGTAGATTAACAAGAACTGTGCAAACCATACGTAAGTCCAGAAAATAGAGAAACCAAAAATAAACTGACCTAAATTGTGCAAGTGACTATTATTAACCCATTGCATATAACCAGCTCTTCTTAATAAGATAAGGATAATGGCAATTGTTGCTAAACTGCTTACCCACATTGCAGCAAAGTTATACCAACCAAACATGGTTGAGAACCAGTGCGCTTCTAAAGACATAACGGTATCGAAAGCAAAAATTGGAGTTGTAAATCCGTAAATTACTAGAAAGATACAAGCATTTTTAAAGCTTTTTCTGTAAGAATTTAATCCACCTGCTAAATCTTCATTATATGAAAATCTAACAAACATCATAGCGAAAATGCTGTAAACCCCTAAAAATAATAACTGACGGCCTAAAAAGAAAGGTTTATTTAGAAATACAGATTTACCTGCGATGATTGCATCATAATGCTCTGATCCTTTTTCTGCTAAACCATGAGTTGCCCAATGTTTATAAAGATAAGGTACACTAACACTCTGGCCGTGTTCTATTATGGTATGTTCTATAAACAAACCGGCAGTTATTATAGCAATAAGTATAACAGCAGCAATTGGCAATGTTTTGGCCATTGCTTGTGGTACACGTAAAATTGATGCAGACCAACCTGCCTGAGCTACAAATTGAACCGCTAAAAAAAACATACCCGACATACAAACGCATGCAAAGTAATATCCCATAAGTAACAGGTTGGCAAAAGTGCGCTCTTGGTGGCCACTTAAAAAACCATAAGCAATAGCTGCAATACCTAAAACGATACCGATTATGCTTAAAGTTTTTACTTTTCCTGTAAACTCAAATTGTTCACTAAAATTAATATTGTGAGTTCCCATTTATATTCTGTTTACTTATTGTCCTTTTTGTAATTGTTGAACATACATCACTACTTTCCAACGATCTGTTGGAGAAATTTGTGAAGCATGCGAGCCCATGTTATTTACACCATATGTAATGGTATGATAGATTTTACCTGCAGTAAGATCTGCCATAGCTCCACCTCTTGATGAACTGCCTTCATGGTAAGAAGGTACACCGCTAAATTTCTCAATTTTTACTAAGTGTCCTTGTCCATCACCTTTATCACCATGACAAGGGCTACAGAAAACTGTAAACAAATGTTTACCATCTGCAAGGTTAAGGGTATCTACCGGTAATGGATTTACCATGCTAACACCTGCTGCTTCATATCCTTCTTTTGTGTTAGGGTATTCATCATACTCAGTAAAACCTACTGGTTTTGTATGTGCTGGTGGCAACTGTGCAGTTTTACCATCTTTAAAATTTTTATTTGGCTGATCAGGATTGTAAGCAATCGGATCATACATATTCCTGGCATATTCCAAACCAGTACTACGTTTATCTTTACAAGCCGAGAAAGTAGCTACAAAAGCAATAGCTAAAAGCGCAGTGTAAACAAATTTATTCTTATTCATAGCTAATGTACTTCCTTTCATTATACTTTACTTCTAAAGCACCAGCGTTTTTTAATAATTCATCAATTACGGTATGCTCGGCGTTTTCTTTTGCATCAACTGCAATAACAAAGCGATCATCGGTTGCACGAAGATCCATTACTCTTGGCGCTCTTCCTGGAAATAAGTGTGTTGAAGCATAGTAGGTTAATACCATACCAAAAGCACAAAATAAAACCGTTAATTCGAACATTATCGGAATAAAATCCGGCAATGCAAATGATGGTTTACCACCAATGTTTACTCTCCAATCGATAACTGCGCAGAAATAAATTAAAGCGAAGGCCGCACAGGTACCTGTAATACCAAAGCAAAATGCCGCAATATCAATTCTCGATCTTTTAACTCCTAATTTGGCTTCTATTCCGTGTATAGGCATTGGCGTATACACATCATGTATACTGATGTTATTTTCCTGAAGCTTATCGATGCCGTGCATCATTTCATCAGGATCACCAAAACTGCCTAAAATATATTTGATATCACTCATTGTTATATTTTTGCGTAATCTTCTTGTTTAACACTATCAAATTTCTCTAAAGATTCTATGTACTCAGCTACATACTCTTTATTCTCATGACCTTCTTTAATCTGTTTCATCTTGGCTTGCTCACTTGCAGATTTTAATAATAATTTAACCTCGGCAATGGCAATAGATGGTAATACTCTTAAGAATAATAAGAACAAGGTAAAGAATAGTCCGATTGAACCCACAAATACACTTACATCAACCCAAGTTGGATAAAACATTGCCCAGCTTGAAGGAATATAATCACGGTGTAATGAAGTAACGATAATTACGAAACGCTCGAACCACATACCCACGTTTACAACAATTGATAAAATCCATGTTGCCCTGATGCTTAAGCGAATCTTTTTAAACCACAACAGTTGTGGAGAGATTACGTTACAAGTCATCATCATCCAGTATGCCCACCAGTAAGGACCAGTAGAACGGTTGATAAATGCGTATTGCTCATATTCAGAACCTGAATACCATGCAATGAAGAATTCTGTTAAATAAGCTACACCTACGATTGAACCTGTTAAGATGATGATTTTGTTCATCGACTCAATGTGGAACATGGTGATGTAGTTTTCAAGACCCAATACTTTACGTGCAACCAATAATAAGGTTAACACCATCGCGAAGCCTGAGAAGATCGCACCCGCAACAAAATAAGGAGGGAAAATTGTAGTGTGCCATCCTGGAATTACAGAAGTTGCAAAGTCCATTGATACAATTGTGTGTACCGATAGTACCAGTGGTGTAGAAATACCAGCCAAGATTAAAGACACAGCTTCGAAACGTTGCCATGTTTTAACACTTCCGCTCCATCCAAAAGAGAAGATAGAGTAGATTTTTCTGCGTGTACCAACTGCACGATCGCGGATTGTTGCAATATCCGGTAATAAACCTGTATACCAGAACAATAAGGATACAGAGAAGTAAGTTGAGATTGCAAACATATCCCACACTAGAGGTGAGTTAAAGTTTACCCATAGTGAACCGAATTGATTTGGTAAAGGTAAAACCCAGTATGCTAACCAAGGACGACCCATGTGAGATACAACGTATGTTGCCGCACAAATAACGGCGAAAATCGTCATCGCCTCTGCAGAACGGTTAATGGAGTTACGCCAGTTCTGACGGAAAAGTAATAGTACTGCTGAAATTAATGTTCCAGCGTGACCAATACCAACCCACCATACGAAACCGGTGATATCCCATGCCCATCCAACTGTTTTATTCAAACCCCAAGATCCGATACCGTTCCAGAAAGTGTAACTTACCGCTACAACCCAAAGTAAAGCACCTAATGAGGCAAAAGTGAACCCGATCCACCAAGCTTTGTTTGGCTTATTCTCTACCGGACCTAAAATATCATCCGTAATTTTTGCATACGTGATGTTATCTCCGGTAATTAATGGTTCTCTAAGTATTGATTCGTTATGTCCTGACATAATTTGTATTTTCTTTATACTAAAGCTTACGCTTGTACTGTTGTATCTGTATTTCTAATTTTTGTCATATATCCGATACCTGGTTTCACGTTGATCTCTTCTAATACGTAGTAGATACGCTCAGAACGTAATGCTTTAGAAACTTCAGAGTTTGGATCGTTTGAATCACCAAATATGATTGCATTTGCTGAACAAGCTTCTTGACAAGCCATTTTAATATCGCCATCTTTTAATGGACGTTTCTCAATTTTAGCCTGAAGTTTGCCACCTTGTATACGTTGGATACACATAGAGCATTTCTCCATAACACCACGAGAACGTGTAGTTACATCAGGATTTAAAACCAATTGAGTAAACTCGTTATTTAAATAGTTATCGAAACGAGAATCGTTCCAGTAGTTAAACCAGTTAAAACGACGTACTTTGTATGGACAGTTATTCGCACAGTAACGTGTACCTACGCAACGGTTGTAAGCCATGTGGTTTAAACCATCTGATGAGTGTACAGTTGCCAATACCGGACAAACCGTTTCGCAAGGTGCGTGATCACAGTGCTGACATAACATAGGCTGGTGAACAACCGAAACATGATCTAAATCTTCCAACTTAGCAATTTCTTTCTCTCTTGTTACATCACCGTCCTTAGTTTCGTAGCTGTAATAACGATCGATACGAATCCAGTGCATTTCACGACGACGGCGAACCTCATCACGACCTACAACAGGGATATTGTTTTCTACGTTACAAGCCACAATACAAGAACCACAACCTGTACAAGCATTCAAATCGATTGCCATAACCCAGTTGTTACCTGGTTTTTCGTATTGATCCCAAAGGTCATAGTTTTTATGTCCTTCTTCGCCTTTACCCGTACCAGCAGCAGGGTTTTTCAGGTATTCTTTAAAAGTAGCTTCACGGATTACGTTACGGCCTTCGAAAGAGTGGTGCGTTTGTGTTTGTGCCAACTCGTAATGGCCGCCTGTAGGAGTAAGCGTTACCGTAGTAGCATATTGCATTGTTCCATTTACAAAAGAAACAAAAGGGAATGCATTTTTACCTACATCGTTACCTGCTTTACCAACTTTGGTACGGCCATAACCCAATGCAATAGAAACTGTTCCCTGTGCTTGTCCTGGTTGTACTAAAACAGGAAGATCAACTGAATATCCGTTGCTGCCTTTTACGGTTACAACATCAAATTCTTTAATATTTAGTTTCTCAGCATATTTAGGCGCAATAGCAACATAATTATCCCAAGTTACTTTCGAAACTGGATCAGGTAATTCTTGTAAGAATGCGTTGTTTGCACTTTTACCATCACGCATTGGAACGTTTTCGTAAACCTGTAATTCTACATCTTTAGCTAAAGCTTTGCTGCTGTTCACAATTGAAGTAGCAACCGCAGCTAAAGACAAGCTGAATGAATAAGCACCTGCAGGTTTTGCAGTTACCGAAACAACACCTTTATCTAAAACCTCATCCCATTTAATACCTAAAGCTGGCAACATTTTGGTTTCCCAATTGTTGCGAACAAACTGATAGTAATCCTTAACTGGAGCATCAGCCCAAACTAATAAACTTTCTTCAGCTTGACGGCTGTTGAAAACAGGATTAATAGTTGGCTGTACGATTGAATAATATCCTTCGTAAGCATTTGCATCACCCCATGATTCTAAATAGTTATGATTAATGGCAACAACATCACAAAGTGAAGCAGTTTCATCAGAACGATCTGAGAATGAAATTTTAGTTGGTACTTTTGCTAAAGCATCACCGAATTTTTTGCTATCGATCGAATCGTAAGCTGGGTTGCTATTTAAGAATAAAACTGCACCAACTTCTCCGCGACTCATTTCAGCAACTAAACCGTTAAATTCAGCATCATTACCTCCATATAAGTAGCAAGGATTATCTAAATCGATGGTAGTACCATAACTTCCGATAGCGGCATTGATGGCGTTTACCAAAATTTGAGTAGAAACATCGTTAGAACCACAAATTACAAGACTTTTGCCTTTAGTTTGCAATAATTCTTTTGCTACTAATTTAATTACTTTATCGGCAGTTGTATTGTTACCTAGTGTTCCACCAGGTAAAGCACCACCAGTAATTGCATTGTATAAGGCGATTAAAGCTGGTCCTTGCTCAGATAATTTAATCGGAACACGAGTATCAGCGTTCGTACCCGTTAAGCTCATTCCACTTTCAAATTGAATGTGGCGGCTCATTTTTTTATTTTCTAACGATTTATAGTTACGGTTGGCAGTATACTGTGAGGTAAATTCTTCTCCGCTAATCCAGGTACCTAAGAAATCGGCACCAAAACTTACGATTAAATCTGCTTTATCGAAATTGTATTTTGGTAAAACGGCTTTACCGAAACTATTTTGATTGGCCTGAATAATACCTGTATAAGAAACAGCATCATACTGAACCAGTTTAGTTGCAGGATATTTCGTGATGAAACCTGCAATTACTGCATTTGTTGATGGACTGTTAACTGTTGAAGCAACAATACGGATTTTTTTACCAGAAGCTTGTGCTTTAGCCAATTCTGATTTTACAAAACCATCAACTTCAGACCAAGTTGTTTCTTTAGTTTTAAGAACCGGCGCCTTTAATTTAGATACATCGTATAAATCCAAAACAGAAGCTTGTGCTCTTGCATCTGTACCACAATTAAATTGTCCCGCATTTGGATTTGGCTCTATTTTAATTGGGCGTCCCTCTCTTGTTTTAACTAAAATACTTTGGCCGTTAAAGCTAGAAGTATAATAGTTAGGAATACCTGGAGTAACCTCTTCAGGCTTAACCAAATAAGGGATTGATTTTTTTAACGGTGTACTTTGGCAAGCGGCTAATGTAACGGCACCTAAACCAAAACCTAACGCCTTTAAAAAGTCGCGGCGTGGGGTAACGGTACTTAACCCTGCTTCATTTAAAACATCTTCTATTGGAAGTGGCTCGGCGAATTCGTTTTTGTTATTTTTAACAAAATCGGGTGTATTGTTATACTCCTCTAAGCCTTTCCAGTATTTTTTATTGCTTTCCATTTAAGCTATATTACTGTTTATCGAACGTTCTTACTAAACTCTAATCTATTAATAGTGGCATTTACCACACTCTAAACCACCCAATAACGCTGGTGTAATTTTCTCGCCTTTTTTAATTTTCTCATGCGCTTCGATAACCTTAGCGTAGAAAGCATTGTTTTTCTGACCAGAAATATCTGTTTCTTTATGGCAGTTAATACACCATTTCATGGTTAATGGAGAATATTGATAAATTTCTTCCATTGTATTAACCGGACCATGACAAGCGAAACATACAGGTTCTGTTGGTTGTAATCCTTTTGCTTTACGAATTGCATCTTCTGCAACAACAACGTGTTGAGAGTGGTTGAAGTAAGCAAAATCTGGTAGATTGTGTACACGTACCCACTCCATTGGTTTTGATTTACTTTCGTCGTATTTCTGAGTTTCTGGATCGTAACCTAAAGCATTATAGATTTTTTTGATCTCTGGAGAAATCTGTCCGTCATATTTATCTCTTGCCTGTACTGCTTTGTGGCAGTTCATACAAACATTTAATGATGGAATAGATGCGTTTTTAGATTTAAAAGCACCTGAGTGACAATACTGACAATCGATTTGATTAATCCCAGCATGCAACTCGTGTGAGAATTTAATTGGTTGTACCGGTTGATAACCTGTATGAACACCAGTATTCCACATGCCCATCCAACCAAAAGAACCTAAGCAGATAATTAAGCACAAGATAAAGAACATAACAAATTTCTTGTTTTTGAACATCTTGCGAACACCAACTTTCAATGGCACATCCTCTTCAATCTCGATTCCTTGTTTTTGTAGAATTAAGCGCTCAAGCAATTTACTTGCACGACCTAAGATTACTAAAATTACAATGGCTATTAATACGATAGCAACGATACCAACAATCGAAAGTCCGGAAACTCCGTCTTTAACTGCACCATCAACAGGCTTGCCTGGATCAACACCAGCTGGTTTAGGCTCACCTTCTTTAATATATGCTAAAATGCTTTTAACTTTTGCCTCATCCAGTTCAGGAAAAGAAGTCATGGCAATTTTACCATTTTCGTTGAAAAGCTTAACAGCTGCAGGATCGCCTGAAGCCACTAAACCCTGTGAGTTCGGAATCCACTTTAGCAAGAAAGCTTCTGGGTGACGATCGTTAACACCTGTTAAGGCCGGACCAATCAATTTCGAATCTAATGCGTGGCACGAAGAACATTTAGCTTTAAAAAGCGTTCTTCCCTCTTTAGCATCTTGCGCACTAACGGTAGAAACCGCTATAACGGAAATAGCTGAAAACAAGAATAACGACTTCCAAACGCTTTTTAAAATCATCGAGATATCTCTCATAATGAACACTTTATACTTATTTAATTTACTTTTTGTTGTGAAATTGATGCCTGAGTTGAAAGAACCCCATCAAAACTTGAACAAAAGTATAACTTATTAATAAATCCCATGACATAATAGTGACTGGAAATACAATTTATAATCATTCTAAACAAATGCTGATTCAAGCCTCTGAGGCAATAAAAATGGCCATTTTGATCGAAATCTAAAACGGCCATGTTATTCGAGACAAGTGTATGAAGTTTTCAGTTTGCAATTATGGGTTGTAATCGCGTTATGAAATCTTTAATACTTGAATATTTATTGTTTTAATATCCAGGCAAACATCAACGGCGCTACAATTGTCGCATCACTTTCTACAATAAACTTAGGTGTCTGGATATCGAGCTTGCCCCAGGTAATTTTTTCGTTGGGAACCGCACCAGAATACGAACCATAAGAAGTAGTCGAATCTGAAATTTGACAGAAATAGCTCCAGAAAGGAATGTTCTCCATTTCCATATCCTGATAAAGCATCGGCACTACACAAATTGGGAAATCACCAGCGATACCACCACCGATTTGGAAAAATCCAATTCCCTTACCACCACTGTTTGCAATATACCAATCGGCTAACCAGCCCATGTATTCAATACCACCTTTTACAGTAGTAGCGGTTAATTCCTTTTTCATTACATAAGATGCAAAGATGTTACCCATTGTAGAATCTTCCCATCCTGGAACAACAATTGGCAAATTCTTTTCAGCAGCGGCAAGCATCCACGAATTTTTTGGATCAATTTCATAGTATTGTTCCAAATCGCCACTTAAAAGCATTTTATACATAAACTCATGTGGAAAATAACGTTCGCCTGCTTTTTCGGCATCCATCCAGATTTTTTGGATGTGCTTTTGTAAACGACGGAAAGCCTCTTCTTCAGGGATACAGGTATCCGTAACACGATTGTAGTGATTCTCTAAAAGATCCCACTCATCCTGCGGACTTAAATCGCGGTAATTAGGTACGCGTTTATAATGTGAATGTGCAACCAGATTCATGATATCTTCTTCAAGGTTTGCACCAGTACAAGAAATAATAGAAACTTTATCCTGACGGATCATTTCTGCAAGTGAAATGCCCAATTCTGCAGTACTCATTGCACCAGCTAGGGTTATCATCATTTTACCACCTTCATCTAAATGTGTTTCGTAACCCTTTGCTGCATCCATCATTGCGGCTGCATTAAAATGGAGATAATTACGCTCCATAAATTGAGATATTGGTCCTCTTGTATTGCTCATTTCGTTTTGTATTGTTTGCCGCAAAAATAGACATTTAGCCCGAAAGGTGAAAACATAATGCGTTTTGACCATAATATAAAGCTATGTTAGATTAAAAAATGGAGCTATTGAATAACAACAAATGACTTATTGACCATAATATTTATTAAGGAAATTCCTTTTCTTTGCGCCATGAAAAGAATTTATGCTTTCCTTATCTTTTTGATAATTTCTGTGCCAGGTATGGCTCAAATGAAATTAATTAAAAGAATGCTTTCTAACGAGAAAGACACCACCAGAAAGGCCAGTTTCTTACCCATTCCTTCGTTTGGATATTCGCAGGAAACCGGATTTGAATTTGGTGTAGGCGCCATTTATTCGTATTACACAGATCGGAAAGATACGTTAACAAGAAGTTCTAATTTTTCTATAAACGCAACATATTCTACAAAAAAAACCTATAATATTACCTTGAAAGGTGATGCTTGGTCGCCGGGAAATAAATATCACTTTATCGGCGATGTTCGATTTAAAAAGATGCCTTTTAACTTTTATGGAATTGGTAACAACACACAAAAAACTGATGAAGACAAATTGGTTATGAACCAGGTTAAAGCACTATTCGATGCAGAAAAAAGTTTTATTAGCCATGCTTACACCGGTGTTTCTCTGGGTTTCGAAAATTACAAATTTACAGATCAGGCTTTGGGTGGCATTTTTAGCAACAACCCAAATATTTTAGATAAAGATGGTGGCTCGGTAGTTTATGTAGGTTTAAGCCAAAGTTACGACACCAGAAACTCGAACAACTACCCAACTAAGGGTTTCTTTGGCAGAGTTACGTATCAATATGCGCCACACTTTTTTGGCGGAGATAGTTTTACAGGAAGCCAGATTAAATTCGATTTAAGAAACTTCTGGTCGATTAGCAATAAGGTTGTTGTGGGCATACAGGGAATTTATTATACCATACAGAGTTCTAAGACTCCATTTTATTTGTTGCAGCAATTGGGCAACGACCAAATAATGCGGGGTTATTATGGTGGCCGTTACCGCGACGAAAACCTTATGGCATCACAGGTAGAATTACGCTATCGATTTATGAATCGATTTGGGGTTGTAGCCTTTGTAGGTGTGGGTAAAGTTTTTGATAATGGAAATTTCGATTTTAAAAGCATGAAGCCTAATTACGGTTTTGGAGGAAGATATTTCTTCGATACGGCAAAAGGATTAAGTGTTCGTGTAGATTATGGTATAGGCGAAAAACTTGCCAACGAAAAACGCCAGAGCGGATTTTACATCAGCTTGGCAGAAGCTTTTTAAGGTTTCGTTGAAATTTGAGCCATACTATTTATTATTATTTATCAGAAATCTAATACTTCTTGGAAATTGAAGTCACTCCATTCACTGTAACCCTCACAATTCCGATATAAAATCGGAACGAGGTTGTCGCCTCTGCGGATTTATATTTTGTGGGTTATGACCAAAGGTTAGCTACGGCAGGTGAGCCAATGATATAACATAGAACACCCCGTATTACGGACACCCCTCTGAGAGAGGCGAAGTGCAAAGTACAGAAATCTATTTGCTTAGACCGGCTAGTGCATTTATGGTAAGGGCTACAATTACGGTATTGAAAATGAAAGAAATCATGCTGTGCAATAGCGCAAGCCTGCGTAATCTTCTCGAAGATATTTCAACATCAGATACCTGAAAAGTCATTCCTAAAACAAAGGAGAAATAAGCAAAATCTATAAAATCGGGTTCATGCTCGCCTGGAAACTCTAAACCTCCACCCTTTTTTGTATCGTTAACCGTTTCCCTATCGCCATAATATAAATGGGCGTAACGCATGGTAAATGTAGTATGAACCAAAAACCACGACAAAAACATCCCAGACAGGGCAATGGTTAAATCTATGGCTTCAACATTTTTATTAAGCAGTAAAAGGATAACAGCAAGTAATCCTGCAAAGGTTGAAACCATTACAACAGCAAAAATTTCTCCTCTGGTTTCATCTTGTAGTTTTGCCTTTAAATGCGTTTGAGAAGTACCTGTATGAAAGAACATATACCAGTGCATAGCGATTAAGGCAAGACAGAAAGCATTCCAGCCGAGCATAATGTGTGTTAGTGTTTCTAATTTGACGAAAAATGCACCCAAATAAACAATAATCCCAACAGTTAAACTTAAGAGCAAAATCTTTGCTGCAGAAAGTTTCTGGAATCTACTGAGTTTAGGTTTTATTTCCATTATTAAAATTTCAGTTTAAAATGCTCTTTTGCCTGTCCTTTTTTAAAGTAAACAAGGCCAATCCAAAATAGATCTACCGTTACGGTTACATCTGGGTGGTTTTTAATTTCTGTCCATGCTTCTTTCATCCCCTCGCTCCAGTAAATATCATCAAAAATAAGCAATGTGTTTTCGGTAACTTTAGGCAGGCACCATTTAAAGTAGTTTAAGGTAGCATCTTTACGGTGATTTCCATCTATGTAAACAAAATCTAATGTGGGTTGCTTTGCTATAAGATCTGGCAGAATTAAATCGAAATTTCCTACGTGCAGTTCTATGTTGTTTAAATCCAGTTTCTGGAAATTATTTTTGGCCACTTCGGCAGTTTCTGGGCAGCCCTCTATCGTAATAATTTCTGCATTGGGGCAAGCTTTTGAAAGATAGGCAGTGGTTATACCCAAACAGGTACCCAATTCTATAGCGGTTTTTGGATTGGTATTTTTCGCCAAGCGATAAATTAACTGTGCCAAACGAGGACTTTTCAGGGCGTTCTTTGCAATCTGGCTTACCTTTTTTGTTCGGTTCTTATTTAGGTGAGAACCTGCCCCGAGGTCGGTAACAGTGATTATGGAATCGTCATTAAAAAGTTTTTTTCGTTGAAGTTCTATGTTTTTGTATTCAGATTTATCTCTAAAATCGTAAATTACCTCATCAGCTAATTGATAGACAAATGGTGAGTGCGTTCCGTGTCGGCTTTTGGCAGTTAAACGGTGTTTTAAAAAATCTGTAATAAATTGAATTATCATAATATATTGCAAAAGTAATTAAACGCCGCAAACGTATGTATGTTTTATGGAAAATATAGCAGAGATAAGTGCTTTAGTTAAATTGCTTGATGATCCTGATGAGGAAGTTTATCAGCATGTAGAAAAAAAACTGCTTGAATATGGTGGCGAGGTTATCCATTTTTTAGAAAATGCCTGGGAGCAATCATTCGATGGGCTTTTACAGCAACGGATAGAAAATATTGTTCATCAAATTCAGTTCAACACGGTTAAGGAAGATTTGAACTTATGGTATTTAAGTGGCGCCTTTGATTTGTTGCAGGGTGCAATGATTATTAATCGTTATCAATATCCTGATCTGGACGAGCAAAAAATTATCAATCAGATTGAAGAGATAAAACGCGATATCTGGCTGGGTTTACAGTATGAAATGAGCTCGGTGGAAAAGGTAAAACTGATTAATCATGTTTTATATCAGCAATATGGTTTCGGAGGCAATACCAAAAACCATCACGATCCTCAAAACTCTTACTTAAACCAAGTATTAGAAAGCAAAAAGGGCAATCAGATCTCTCTGGCGATAATATATTCTACTTTAGCTCAAAAATTAGATTTACCGGTATATGGGATCAACTTGCCACAACATTTTATTTTAGGTTATATTGACGACAGCAAACAAGAGGGAACCGAGTATGGCGTTCTTTTCTATATAAATGCCTTTAACCGTGGAAATATCTTCGGCAAACATGATGTTGATCAGTTTCTTCGTCAATTAAATTTAGAGGCATTACCAGAATATTACAGGCCCTGTAGCAACACAGATATTATTCGAAGGGTGATTAGAAATTTAATTTCGGCTTATGAAAATGCCGGGGCAACCGAGAAAGTTGCAGAATTAAATGAATTGCAGGATATCCTTGCAGAGCCAGCTAAGGAATAAAAAAGGCTCGGAAGTTTAAACTTCCGAGCCTTTTTTATATGTATTAATTAATTATTTGCAATCGTAAGCGAACGTAAGTTTTTCAGTTGTAGTAATAGGTGTACCTTGTACTACTCCATTGTTATAGGTTGTAGATATTCCAGTTCTAGTTGCCGAGATGCATTTATTTGAAGCATCTTTAGTATAAATAAAATTGTTAATCTTCGAATAGGTTGTTGGTTGGCCAGTAGAAGTTCTGGTTGACTTAACAAGTAGGTTTTTGGATAATGTACCAAAATATGTACTTGGAAGATCCGTACCTACGGCATCTATAATTGGATCAACATAAAGCTTAGTAGTTGTCGCCAAATCTGCCGAATATTCATAAATCGTCGTATAAGTATCGCCACCCGTATATGTCTCTACTAACTTCGTTAAATTACCATTTGTATAGGTTAAATTACAGGTAAAATTTAATGTTCCGCCTCTAAAATCGGTAATTGTGGTTAAATAACTAGCTGCATCGTAGGTGTAATCTTCAGTATTTGTACTTCCTTTAATTGCCAATTTAACAACTTTTCCACCTGTTACAGAAAAAATAAAAGTTTCAACGCCTTCATCAACTGTAATTTTATCCCCATCATAAGTGTAAGGTGTAACGAATCCAGCATCATCTGTATAAGATTTTATTCTACCTAAATCATCATACGCAAACTTAAGTTTACCATCTGGTGCACCATTGTACAAAACATCTATAGTCGAAATTTTACAACTACTTTCAGTTATAGGATCTTCTACTTGATCTTTTTTACAACTTGCAATACTCATAACCGCTACCACGGCTACCATCATTAATTTTAAATACTTGTTCATAGATTTTTTCGCAAGCCTTTAGAAACATCATGCCATGAAATAATCGAAATAAAATTCCTGTCAACTAATTTATAATCAGAACAATAACTGGAATATCAGAATAATATAAGTGAGGTTATATGGGGTAAGCAAGAAAATAATTCCCGATATGTAGATGTTTTTCTACACCAAGTTAAACTTTGTCCAAAAAAAAATCCTCGAAAGATGCTAGTCTCGAGGATTTTTTCTATTATTTAATTTAACCTAACTTATTTACAATTGTAAACCAGATTAAATTTGGCGGTGTAAGTATCGGTTGTCATTGGTCCACCTGATGGATAAAAATTTGTTACCTGGGTAAAAGTAAGTGCGCTTGCATTTCCCTTCGCGTCAAATTGGTAGCTATAGTTTACAACATCATCCGTAAATGGATCTCCACTTGAATCTACAGTTTTGGTTGAGGTTTTAACCAAAACATTTTTAGATTGTTTGCCGTAATAGCCTCCAGGAAAATAATCAACATGATAAGAAAGTGGGTCTGCGATTTCGTATGTATTAAGGGCAAGTTCTGTTGAATAACTATAAGTTGTTGTTGATACAAAACCCAGATTTGCATCTGTTGAAACTCCCTTTACCAAATTCCCATTGGAATAGGTTAAAACATCGGTTGAGCTTAAAACACCACTTAAATAATTTTTAACCTCAACTAAATAACCTTCAGCATTATAAGTATATTTTCGAGTATAATCATAAGAAATTCCGCCTGAAACGATTACCCCATCGCTTCCGCTTGAAACAGCTCTGCCATTTTCCAGAACGATTTCGGCAACATAACCATCCTCGTCAGTAGCTGTAATTTTGTTTGTACTATAGGCATAGGTATTTGTTTGCCCATCGCTAGTGGCTTTTGATATTTTGCCCGAGGCATCATAAAAGTAATTGATGGTGTATTTTCCTAAAGGCCCTAAATCTGTTGTTAAGGTTGTTAATTGGCAATTGTTACTCTTGCCTGCATTAAAGTCGATTTCTTTTTTACAGCTTGCGATAGAAATGATAGCCACTAGGCCAACCATTAAAAATTTGAGCGTTTTGTTCATAAAATTTTCTGTTTGAGCGGGTTAATTATCTGATTTGCAAATATATTAAAGTTTTTCTTTCTTCATCCAAGCTGCCAAAAGATTAAACCAATCTACATCTGATGTTTTGTTAATTAACCCAAAGCCATGTCCACCCTTTTCGTATAAATATAAATCGGTCGGAATACCTTTGCTCTTTAAAGCCTCACTCATTAAAATACTATTTTCAACAGGAACGGTTTTATCATCTTTGGCATGAACCAAAAAAGTTGGTGAGGTTTTGGTCGTTACATTTTTGTTCGCAGAAAAATAACGTTTTAGGCTATCAGGGGGATTTGGACCCAACAAATTTTTCATCGTACCTGTATGAACAGATTCTTCGAAGCTGATTACCGGATAAATAAGTACAGAAAAACTTGGCCGAAGGCTTAGTTTCTCTTTATCGGCTATTTTTAAGTCGTTGTAATGGGTAAGCAATGTAGACGCAAAATGACCACCTGCCGAAAAACCCATAATGCCAACTTTGTGTGCCTTAATCCCATATTTTTTAGCGTTCTTCTTTACTAAATAAATGGCCTGTTGTGCATCTTGCAAACAGGCATAAGTTTTATCAACCATAATCTGATCGCTTGGCAAACGGTATTTTAATACAAGAGCGGTAACGCCAATGGCGTTAAAACGTTTGGCAACATCAGTTCCTTCGTGACTGAAAGCCAAAGCTCCATACCCTCCACCCGGACAAATGATCACCGCTGTTCCGGTTGCAATATTTTTAGGTGCCTCAAAAACAGTTAATGTTGGGATAGATACTTTTGTAATGCTCAGGGTTCCATTACTTCGAGTTTCTGTATTTTCTACATAATCTACCGGAGTTGGTTTTGCTCCAGGAATTGTTCCTGAATACAAAGGAATAATCTCTTGCGCCTGCGAAACGGTTATAGTCATGAAAAACAAGATTGGAAATAGGATTGATTTTGCCATTTTACTCATTTTAAAATTCCATTAAATATGCTTTCAAAAATTCATTGATGTCTCCATCCAATACCGCCTGCGGATTTGAAGTTTGGTAGTTAGTTCGATGATCTTTTACCCTACGATCATCCAACACATAACTTCTAATCTGCGATCCCCATTCGATTTTCTTTTTCGAACCTTCCACTGCAGCAATTGCATCGTTACGTTTGCGCTCTTCGATTTCGTACAACTGAGATTTTAACAAACGGATTGCATTTTCCTTATTCTGCAGTTGTGATCGAGATTCTTGATTCTTAATTATGATCCCTGATGGTTTGTGATATAAACGTACCGCAGTTTCTACTTTGTTTACATTTTGTCCACCTGCACCGCCAGCTCTAAAAGTTTCAAATTCTATATCTGCCGGGTTGATATCAATCTGAATGGTTTCATCAACCAAAGGATAAACATAAACCGAAGCAAAGGAAGTATGGCGGCGGGCATTCGAATCAAATGGAGAAATGCGAACCAAACGGTGAACACCATTTTCGCCCTTTAAGTAACCGTAAGAAAAATCGCCATCAAACTGAAGTGTTACCGATTTTATTCCAGCAATTTCCCCCTCCTGGCTATCCTGTTCCGTAATTTTATAGCCATTTTTCTCGCCCCACATCATATACATGCGCATCAGCATATAAGCCCAATCGCAACTTTCGGTTCCGCCGGCACCTGCTGTAATTTGCATAACTGCAGAAAGCTGATCTTCCTTATTGCGGAGCATGTTTTTGAGTTCCAACTCTTCAACAGCTTTTTTGCTGGTTTCGAATTGATCATCAAGTTCCTCTTCGGAAGCATCACCAGACTGAAAAAAATCAAACATCACAGCCGAATCTTCAACCGCGTTATTTGTACTGGTAAAACCATCAGTCCATTTTTTCTTTGAACTAATTTCTGCTAAAATTTTTTCTGCTTTTTTTGGATCGTCCCAGAAATCGGGCGCCATTGTTAATTTTTCCTCCTCGCGAATGGCGTAAAGTAGCTCATCGACGTCAAAGATGCCTCCTCAGAGACGTAATTCTGTCTCTTAAATCCTGCAATTGTTCTTTTGTCATGGAACAAATATAGCAATGATTATATCATTTTCGCCAAATAGACTTTATCTGAAAAAATCTTGTGTTCTCAAGATTTTGATCAATTCTTCTTTGCCGAGGTAATCATGGAAAATCGATTTAGCTTATGTTAAAACTATGTTAAACATGAAGATAAATTTTAAAACAACTAATAAATTAGTAATTTCAGGCTTCCAATAAGATAATTAAAACAAGATATTGATGTAAAAAATCAATCATAGTTTCTCATCTCTACGGAAAATATTATAACTAATCATCTTAATAATCAATGCTCAAAAAAACACTCTCCTCTATTATTGTCTGCTTAACGTTTGTGTTAAACATTCAAGCTCAAACCAGCAAAGCAGACAGTTCAGAAATGGTAACCCTTAGAATTGACCCTGATGCCGCCCGCGGGGCTACCGTTTCTCAAATTTTCGACGAAGTAAAATTTATTCCATTAGAAACCACAAAGGAAAGCTTGTTCGGATCTATAAGCCAACTTCGAACAACTAAAGATTCTTACGTTATTTATGACTACGACACCAAATCTGTACTCATTTTTAATAAAGATGGTAAGTTTAGGGCAAAAGTTAATAGTAGTAAAGTTGTTGCTGATGCAAACGAGAAAGACAAGCAAGTTTTTTATGGCTTTAACTTGATTAAAAACAAAGATGAATCCTTAATCAGAATATCATCAGGAAAAAATTATTTCTTTTTTGACTTAGATGGAAAACTTATTAAAAAAGAGGCTATAGGGAAGAGAACCGCAGAAGATAGATATATAAAATTTGCAGATAGTATAACCACCATAGCGCCATTTCATGTCTACAAAAATGGCAAAGACAGTACAAATTATGAGATTGCAATTTTAAACGACAAGAAAGAAATCGGGCTTTATTTCCCTTTTGAATCTGATCGGTTCGAGAAGGATCAATATATCGGGTCAGGCAATCCCTTAACAGAATACGGGACCGACAATGAGTTGTTTTATGTTAGATATTATGAATACAATCTCTATAAAATAAAACCTAAATCGGTTTCTTTAGCTTATCGCATCATATTCCCAGCAAGCATTTCCTTACCAAAAAACTTTATGGATATGACCGAATACAAGAAAAAGCGGATTGAGTATTTTGAGAAAAATCCCGGTCAAATTTATGGCATCAGCAATCCATATTTAATTGGCGATAATATTTATTTCAAAATCAATATTTGGGGATGGAGTCAAGATAAAAAAAATGCACTTGTTTACAATCTGAAAAATGGCGATTTAACTTCTCTTAAAAATCTTGAGCCCGATGCACGCTCTCAGTTTTTACCCGTAACAGATGGAGGATCATTTTACGATTTCACCAATAATGGCTTCCATTCTTATGAAGATGGCTATTTATACACCAGTTATTCATCTCTTGCTCTGTTTACTTTTAAAGATTTAAACGCAGGTAAGGATAGAAAATATGATTCTGTATTAACTAAGTTTTTTGAGACCCAAAATAAAAAAAGCAACCCAATCATCATCCAATTAAAACCTAAAAAAAACTAAAGCGCTCTCATGCTCAACCTTCTTAAACTAGTTATTGCACTTATATTTGCAATGGCGATAAATAATGCCATGGCTCAACAGAGTAAACCCACCCTGCCTGGCTCAACTAAAGGTATCTTGAGAGATACTGCCCATAATTATGTCTTAAAATCGGCAACGGTTTCTATTTATAAAATGGCAGACAGTAGTTTGATTAGCTATCAGATTAGCAATAATTATGGTGAATTCAGTTTTAAAAATCTTCCGGTTGGCGTATCTTTAAGATTGGATGCCAGCCATGTAGGCTATCAAACATTGAGGAAAAAATTTACTGTTCCCAGTGATAAAAATTTCATCGATTTAGGCACATTAATTATTAATCCAAAGGATAACACCCTGGAGGAGGTAACCGTAACCATACCGCCTATAACTATGAATGGAGATACATTGGAGTTTAATGCCGCAGCGTTTAAACTCGATAGCAATGCTGTTGTTGAAGACTTATTGAGAAAAATCCCGAATGTTACGCTCTGGGGAGATGGACAAATTACCGTTAACGGCAGAGAGGTTAAAAGCGTATTGGTTAACGGAAAACCTTTTTTTGGCGGCGATGCTAAAGTGGCTACACAAAACATCGCCAAAAATGCCTTGGATAAAATTCAGGTTTACAATACTGTGAAGGATAAAAACAATCCGCTAGATTCTACATTGACGGTGAACTTGAAGTTAAAAAAAGGAAAGGAACTTGGTTTCTTTGGAAAAATTGGAGGGGGTTATGGTACGGATGATCGATATGAGGCCGATGTAAGCTTCAACGTATTTTCTCCAAAAATGCAACTGGCAATTGTAGGCGCAAGCAATAACATCAACAAATCGCTTAATAATGTAAACACATTAATTAACAATAGTACTTTTAAAGGTGTAGGAACCAATGTAGAATACCAACCGGATTTTAGAGCATCAGGCATTAATCAGCCCAATGCCGGAGGCGTAAAGTTTACTTATAATTTTGTGGAGAAACCCACCTGGGAGAACAGAAATACGGTAACATCGAGCTATTTTATTCAGAACACCAATAATGATTATGTGAGTAATTCCGAAACAACAACATCAATAAATACCACAGATAAGATTTATGAACAAAACTCGAATACAAGCTCGAATGTAAACAACAACCAAAATTTTGATGCAAGGTATGATCTGACAAAGAAAAACAAAGCCCTAACATTTAGCCACAACTTCTCTAGAAATAAGGGAGAGAGTTCGAATGAAACTTTTAGAAATGCATTAAACACTCAAAACGTACTCACAAGTACCAACAATACTTTTAACCAAAATAGTTTTGACAATACAAGGTTTAGCTTTCAGGTGGATTTTAGACTATCGCAAAATTATATGAAACCGAAGCAGTTGATAAAGAGCTTAAATCTATCTTACATGATCACAGTTAACGATAATGAAAACAATAGATCGAATTTAACAGATTTTATTTCCGTTACTAACCCAGCATCAAATAGAAGATTCGATAGGCGTTATGAAACCGCTTATAATTCGGTTTATCAACAGATGAACATCGAATTGCCTAATCTAAAATCATTGTTTTTTGGGAACAGCAACTTGGGAGGAATCGATTTTGAGCTTTCTAATTCTCTTAATTTAAATAACAGAAAAGATGATAATCAAGTTCAGGATTTAAATACAGCCACAAATAATTATATCAACAATGCGTATTTAAGCAATTATGTAGAAACCCACTATATAGAAGAAACACCTGGCTTAACCATTAGCAAATCTTTTTATAAAAACCTATCCAACCGTTACAACAAGAACCTTAGTTTAAATTTTTCTCCAAAGCAGAAATTCATCCGACAGGAAAATAGCTCACAACGATCATTTCAAAACATAACCAGGAATTATCAAAGATTTATGCCAGATGCATCTATCGGTTACACCGATAATCAGTTTGGCGAATATTACAAAAGCTACAGCCTAAGCTTTAATACAAAAGTTAGAATTCCATCTCTCGATCAATTGGCTCCGCTAACAGATAGTACCAACTTATATTCGTTGCAAAGAGGAAATTTAAATTTAAAGGAAGCGGTAGATCGTGAGCTAAGCTTAAGCTTAAACCATTACGATCAAACAAATAAGAACACACTTAATTACAATTTGAGCTTGACAGCTGGTTTTACAAAAAACCAGATCGTAGATAGCACATTTATTGATGATCAAAACCGGAGAACCAATTTTTTAACCAATGCTAATGGCAATAGGTATTTAAATTTTTACGGGGATGCCCGCAAAGCCTTTAAGTTTAAAACCTCAGAGCTGCAGATCAATTTAAATTCGCAAATTAGTAATACAAAAACTCCAGGATATACAAATTCGTTATTTGCATTCTCCAAAAACTTTAACACCAACACCAGCCTAACTGTAAATTATACCTATAAAAGTTACTTAGCGCTCGCTATTGGCCAAACCTATGGAACATATCGATCAGAACAAGAGGCATTTAACACATTATATAAAGGCATAAATAAAGCCAGCACACTAAGTTCTAGCTATAATGTTACCAAGAAATTTACACTTAATACCAACATAAGCTTCAACCAAAGTTCTTCATCCAACACTGATGATATAAATTTTACCATTTGGAATGCCAACGCTGTTTATCGCTTTTTAAAGGGAAACAATGCGGAATTTAAGCTCTCGGCATTAGATATACTCCACCAGAATACCAACATCATAAACTATGGAAGCGGGAATAGCTTTACAGTAGGATCTAGAAATGTACTACAACAATATTTTATGACAACTTTCTCTTATTACCCGAGGCAGTTTGGAAAGAAAGCACCTGTAAAAAAATAAATAAAAACGGGAGATCCTAAAATGGCCCTCCCGTTTTATTTCTTCATCGCCATATAATCCAATGTTAAATTAGAAAGCAGTTTAACACCTAAAACAAATCCACTTTCATCAAGATAGAAATCAGGAGTATGATGAGATGGAGCTTTTAATGAATCTCCTCCTTTAGGCATACCACCCAAAAAGACGAATAATCCAGGCACTTTTTCCTGGAAGAAAGAAAAATCTTCTGCGCCAGTAACTGGAGGTTTTAACTTTACATGATCTGCACCCGCTGTAGCCTGCATGCTTGGCAACATTTTTTCAGTTAAGGCAATATTGTTAAAGGTTACTGGATAATGGTTGCTGTAAGGGATTTTAACTTCGGCAGTTGCTCCATTTGCCTCAGCAGTTTTGGCAACAATCGTCTTTATTCTATCTATAAACATGGCCTCATCTTCCTTACTAAAGTTTCTAACCGTACCTAACATTTCTACTTTTTCCGGAATGATATTCGATCGAACACCGCCGTTAATGGCACCAATTGTAACCACACCAGGGTTTTCGGTCACATTTAAATTCCTGCTAACAATGGTTTGAAGATTATTTATAATTTGTGCGGAAGTAACTATTGGATCAATACTGCTCCATGGATAAGCGCCGTGTGCCTGTCTGCCGGTAATGGTAATTTTCATATCGTTAACGGCGGCCATAGTTCCACCCGGGCGATACGTAACGGTGCCAACTTCAGTTTGAGAATTAATATGGAGACCAAATATGACATCAACTTTTGGATTTTCTAAAACCCCCTCTTTAACCATCAAGGCAGCTCCTCCTTCTTCTCCAGCCGAAACCCCTTCTTCTGCTGGCTGAAAAATAAATTTAACCGTTCCCTGGATATCTTTTTGCATAGATGATAGCACTTCTGCTACACCCATTAAAATGGCAACATGGCTATCATGGCCGCAAGCATGCATTACGCCAACCGTTTGCCCGTTGTACTGAGCTTTAACCTTCGAAGCAAAAGGGACATCGACCCTTTCGGTAACGGGTAATCCGTCCATATCGGCACGAAGCGCTACAACAGGCCCCGGCTTACCACCTTTCAAAATTCCAACAACACCTGTTTTTGCAACACCAGTAGTAACTTTTATCCCTAAAGATTCTAAATGCTTAGCTATAATGCCCGCCGTTCTAACTTCATTATTCCCCAATTCAGGATGTTCATGAAAATCTCTTCGCCAGGCGATAACTTTTTGTTCAATTGCATCGGCTTTTTTAGAAACAACTGCTCTTTGTTCAGATTTTTGAGCAAATGCGCCTAAAGAAATTAATGAAAAAAGGAATATGTAAAATCTTTTCATACTGAGTTTGGTTTGGGATTAAATTATGCTCTAATCTAGGTATTTTAAAGGATAGATAAAATTGATTGTAAACAACAAAGCCTTACAATAACAATAAGGCTTTGCTGTTTAAATAACCTGTTAATTTAATTCTACTTCAGTGGTTTCAGATTCTAAAATCCTCCCATCAGATAAAGTTATAGATACCTTGAATCTATGTTTCTTTCCGCTTTTTGGTGGCACCTGTAAAAAAATACCTTCATAGAAAATAATTGGCGGAATAAATTTAAAATCTTTAAAAGATTTGAGATAATCGGCCAATGAGCTCATCGTATCGTTACTTTTTGCGTTAAAGTATAAGCTAAGGTCTGTGCCCTTTGGATGGGCATCATCAAAATCGTTATTGGAAAATATTTTTAGGGATGAGAACTCTTCTTTAGGAATATAATCATCCTCCATACAACTGCAAGCATACGCCGATTGGATTAACCCCCAGGATATCTGCTGTTTTTTTAACGTGATTTGCTCCGTTAACAACTGAATTTGAATACCGTAATTAGTGCTAGCGATTGTTCCGGCACTCGTTACTTTAGGTAGAGGCAAGGAGGAATCTAAATTTTTAAGAGATGTGCCCTTGCTTGTAAAATAAATGGTTTGAGGTGATGTGCAATGACAATCTACACATGAAGCAATGAGCTGCGAAATTAGGGCAAGGCCCAAAACAAATAGTATTTTCTTTATCATGATGAGCATTAACTAAGGATTATAAATTTAACAAAAAAGCTAAACAAATATCCTTGTATAGCTTTTTCAATATTGTTATTTTAACCAAACATTCCCTTTAGTTTATCTAAAATCCCTCCTTCAGCCGGAGTAGCACCAGCCTGACCAGGTTCTTGATTTTGGCCACCATTAAACATGCCGATTACGTCACTCACATCAAATTTACCGTCACTTCCTCCAGAAAGGCTTCCTAAAATATCTTTGATATTAAATGAGCTATCGTTTGGATCGGCTGTTTTTTGTGTAAGTTTTCCGATAATTAAGGGGATTACACTGGCAGCAATTCCCTTAGCTATATCTGCATTTATCCCTAAACCGCTTAGTTTATCAATAAAACTTCCTGAGGCTTGTTGTGCAACTGCAGACCCTTCTGCGCTGCCACCATTAAAAATATCGGCAACGGAGCTAATATTGCCTGATGATAATTGATCTTTCAATGAATCAAAGATTGACCCTGACGCAGCCTGAATTACAGCTTCATTGTGTTCGTTTGGAACTTCACTATTGTTAACAACAGTATCTTGAACGTTTTCGCGCACCAGTTCGTTTAAATTTTCTAACATGACCGTTTTGTTTACATTAATTTTAATAACATTTCTTGGCAGGATGATGTTATAACCAAGTTACGTTGTTTGCATCAAATTAAAAATTCTATCTTTTTGAACATTAAAAAGACTGTTTTAAATTTTTGCTTTATTACTTTTACACAAAACTCAAAGAATTATGTTACCAAAAATTAATTTTACAGAAACCGAAGCCTATAAATATTTGGCTGATCATTTTATAGATATTAATCAAAAAAGCATCGCCTCTCTTTTTGCCGAAGATGCAGATCGCTTTACAAAATTTTCAGTTTTTTTCGAGGATATTTTATTAGACTACAGCAAAAATAGAATTAGTGACGAAACTTTAGCGTTGCTAATGCAATTGGCTCGCGAGTGTAAGTTAGACGAAGCGATTAAAGCCATGTACGATGGTGATAAAATTAATGAAACTGAAGATCGTTCTGTTCTTCATATCGCTTTGCGTAACCTCAGCAATACGCCCGTTTTGGTTGATGGAAAAGATGTTATGCCAGAGGTGAATGCAGTGCTTGCCAAAATGGAGAAATTTAGCAACAGCATTATTAGTGGAGAATGGAAAGGATATACCGGCAAAGCCATTACCGATGTAGTAAATATAGGCATTGGCGGTTCTGATCTGGGCCCAGTAATGGTTACTGAAGCGTTAAAACATTATAAAAATCATTTAAACATCCACTTCGTTTCCAATATTGATGGAACGCACATTGCCGAAACATTACAAGATTTAAATGCAGAAACCACTTTGTTTTTAGTGGCTTCGAAGACATTTACCACACAGGAAACCATGACGAACGCACATTCTGCACGTAGTTGGTTTTTAGAAAAGGGTGGTAAGGAAGATGATATTGCCAAACATTTCGCGGCGTTATCTACCAACGCCAAAGATGTTTCAGCTTTTGGAATTGACACCGAAAACATGTTCGAGTTTTGGGACTGGGTTGGTGGCCGTTATTCGTTATGGAGTGCAATTGGATTATCCATTTCATTAAGCATTGGTTTTGATAATTTTAAACAACTTTTGGCAGGTGCGCATGCAACAGATAATCATTTTAAAACCGCAGAATTTGAAAGCAACCTACCTGTTATTTTAGGTTTATTGGGTGTTTGGTATATTAACTTTTACAATGCAGAAACACAGGTTATTTTACCTTACGATCAATACTTGCACCGCTTTTCTGCTTATTTCCAACAGGGTGATATGGAGAGCAACGGAAAACATGTAGATAGAAATGGTAATGAGGTTGATTACGAAACTGGTCCGATAATTTGGGGTGAGCCAGGTACAAATGGTCAACATGCATTTTATCAATTAATCCACCAAGGGACAAGAATTATTCCGGCTGATTTTATTGCACCAGCGCAAAGTTTAAATCCACTTGGCGAACACCATGAAATTTTATTGTCTAATTTCTTCGCCCAAACGGAGGCTTTAATGAATGGCAAAACTGAAGAGGAAGTTTCTTCAGAATTGAAAAAAGACGGTAAAACAGATTCGGAGATTGCTAAGCTAGCGCCATTTAAAGTTTTTGAAGGCAATAGACCAACGAACTCTATTTTATTGAAAAAAATTACACCATATAGCTTAGGCAGTTTGGTAGCCATATACGAACATAAAATATTTGTTCAGGGAATTATCTGGAACATTTTTAGTTTCGACCAGTGGGGTGTGGAATTAGGAAAGCAGCTGGCTAAAAAAATCTTACCAGAATTAAAAGGTAATGAAGATATTTCTAGTCACGATGGTTCTACAAACGGGCTGATCAACCAATACAAAGCCTGGCGATAAGAATAAAATATTTTTTTTTGAAAACCTGCTCAATTTAATCTGAGCAGGTTTTTTTGTTTTATGGCCACTGCATTAATTTATTTTTCAATTCAGCAAGCAACCAAAAATCAGAAGCAAACGTAATCAACCTGAATTCATTAGAAATTCAATTGAAAATCTTTGCTATTGTGAATACATCCCTGTTTTTCACTTCTCTTAATGGGTTAAATATTAACCGGGCACAATAGATGGATTTTTATAACAGAACATAAAATTCTAGAAACTCTGGTTATGACTAACAAAAAACAGATTGTAGTAATCCTTTTCGCTGCATTTTTAATCATGCTTTGCATCTCTGTAAGTGCTCAAAGCTTTACCTCGGGCAATGTTAAAACATCATTCTTTTCTTCTACGCCAATAGAAGATATAAAAGCTTCGAGCAGTAAGACTTCTGCAGTATTAATTTCGAAAACAGGAGAATTTGCCTTTCAAGTACCCATAAAAAGTTTCGAGTTTGAAAAGAAATTGATGCAGGAACATTTTAACGAAAACTATTTGGAAAGTGATAAATATCCAACTGCAGGATTTAAAGGCTCTATAGATCCGAATATAAACTGGACCAAGGACGGCGAGTATAACATTGTGGCTAAAGGAATGCTAACGGTTCATGGAGTAACCAAACCCAGAAATATTCCGGCAAAAATTATTATAAAAAATGGTACCGCAACAATTACATCAAGCTTTGATGTAGCCTGCGTAGATCATAATATAGAAATCCCAACATTGGTTTTCACCAAAATAGCCAAAGTAATCTCGGTAAAAATTAACGGAACACTCACTCAAAAGCCCTAAACACATATGTTGAAAATCCCTACACTCCTCAGTTTTGCCCTTTTATTAAGTGGCAATATTTATGCTCAATCTGCCGATTCCTTACTGAAATCGATGACGGATACCGCAAAAATAAAAGTGCTTAATCCAACTTTTAAATCTACACGGATTGTACTTTCCCAATCTACAGAAACCCAAAAAAAACACGATCTCGATATGCGCATCAGACATCATTTTGGTGATATTGGGGGCGAATTTGGAAGTGCACACACACTTTACGGTTTGGATGTGGCTTCTGATCTTTTTATCGGATTCGATTATGGAATAACGGATAAATTAACCATAAGTATTGGCAGAAGCAAGCATGATGAGCTTTATAATGGTTTTTTAAAATATAAGCTTTTAGAGCAAGGCGGGGGCAAATCTGGCAACGTTCCAATTAATGTTACGCTATTGGCGCAAATGGGTTGGATTGCAAGAGAACCCTTTACAACTACAGAATTTCCAACATATGCCAATCGTTTCACTTACTTTTTGCAACCCATATTTTCAAGAAAAATAACGCAAAGAATCTCTTTACAGGTTGCGCCATCGGTATTGTTAAGGAAAAACACAACTGAGGCACAAGATCCAGAAAGCTTGATTAGTATCGGCTTCGCCGGAAGGGTAAAGCTAACCAAAAGATTATCCTTTGTTGCCGATTACACCTTGGTTAATGGCATAAACCGACCGATAGATTTAGTGCAGAAATTTTATAACCCTTTAGGTGTTGGGCTAGAAATAGAAACTGGCGGACACGTATTTTCGCTCAATTTTATGAATTCAGAATACATCTCAGAAAACAGTTTTATTCCCGATACCAAAAAATCATGGAAGCACGGTGGTGTTCGATTTGGGTTTACCATTTCCAGAAACTTCACGCTGTTCAAATCAAAGGATAAAGACCTTCAATCTAAAATATACTAACAAAACAGAATTATGGAACGTAACGAATTTATTAAATCTCTGGGCTTAGGAATAGCCTTGGTTTGCACGGGTTCGTGCTTATCTAGTTGTGGTAAAAAAGGTGATGACCCATCTCCAAACAACCCTAGTGGTGGCGGAGGTGTACCATCTGGAACCACAGCTAGTGTAGATTTAGGCACGCAGCTTTTAACAGTAGGCGCATCGGTAGTGGTAAGCGGAATTTTATTTATTAGAACAGCTACCGGAAATGCCACAACCTCTTTTGCCGCAACACAGGCAACTTGTCCGCACCAAGGTGGTTCGTTAAATTTTATCCAAGCAAGCAACTTTATTCAATGCAGTTTACATGCATCAAGGTATACAACATCGGGCAGTATTTTAGCTCAACCGAACGATGGCGGAACAACAAGCGCTTTAAAAACTTATCCATTAACACTCACAGGATCAACACTTTCAGCCACAGCATAGTCATTTGTTTTTATTAGGGTTAGGCGATACTATTTTAATGGTATCGCCTTTTTATTTTGGCTGAATTATTGAGTATCTTTAAGTATAAAAATTTTTGAGTTGCCGTATTTTATGGAATCCGACAGGCTTGCACATCATTAAGTTGTTATTTCATTAAAAATATTAATCATGAAAAGTTTAAAATTCCTATTGAGTATTACCATGTTTGGTTTAGCCATGCATGCTTTTGCGCAAACCAATAAAGAAACAACGGCCAAAATTGTTGCCGATAAAAATTATACTTTCGTTGCAAATACTGCAATCCCGATGGCCAATAATGATTTGAATAATATTATGTCTAGAATGCCCGGCGGACAAGGTGCAGGCATGATAAATCTGTCTGGCTCACAATACGATGTGAAAGTGAATAAAGATAGTGTAATTGCTTATTTGCCATTTTATGGCCGTTCTTATAATGCGCCATATAATCCAAGTGAAGGTGGAATAAAGTTTACATCCAAAGATTTTACTTACACAGAATCAAAATCTAAGAAAGGTGCGTACACCATTCAAATTAACACAAAGGATGTTACGAGAGAAAATTATCGTTTCACAATTAACATCTCAGCCAATGGCTATGCATCACTAATTGCGAGTAGTGTAAACAAGCAACCCATAACATTTAATGGATATTTAAGCGAGTCTAAAGGAAATGATTAAATAAAAAAGGAGTCAGAAATCTGACTCCTTTTTTATGATCGTTTATTTTTTAATCATTTTTATCTCGAAAATATGTGGCCATTTTTTACCTGCAACAAAAAGTCTTTTAGAAGCTTTATCGTAAGCAATTCCATTTAACACATTGTTTCCGATTTCGTCTTCGGTTTTAAAATAACCCTGAGGCAATAAACCCGATAAATCAATTCTTGCCTCAACGGCTCCGCTGGTCGGATTTATGATGAGTATATCATTAGTTGTGTAAACATTCGCGTAGATTTTGCCATCAATCATTTCAAGTTCATTTAAATCTTTTATCGGTCCCTTATTATCAAAAACATCAATCGAGCCCGTTGGTTGATAAGTATTTTTATCCAAGAAAAATATCGTTCCGGATCCATCCGTATTTAAAACTTTATTACCATCAAAGTACAAGCCCCAACCCTCTTGCGTACCATGGATATATGGGAACTCGCCTATTTTCTTAAAAGTGGCTTTATCATAAACGAAACCGATTTTTTCGCGATAGGTAAGCTGAATAATTTTATTGCCGATTACCGTGATTCCCTCTCCAAAATACTTTTTATCCAGTTCGGTTTTTTGAACAATTTTTCCGGTAGCAGGCTCAACCTTGCGTAAGCTCGAATGGCCATAATCTCCCGCACTTTCGTAGAAATATCCATCGTGATATTCTAAGCCTTCTACATAAGATGATGTATCGTGCGGTAAGGTCTTAACAACTTGATAAGTGTATTGAACAGGTTCGATATTCGATAAAACATTGATGTTGGTCGTTAAATCATCCGATTTTCCATCGCCGAAAACCCTTGCAGTAATTAAGTGATTACCCAATTTTAAGCCAGCCGTTTTAAGTTTTAAGATTGAGGTATCTTTTTTTGATTCAATTTTTACGGTATCGAGCAAATAAACAACAGAATCTACTTTTCTATCGTTACCAAACTGTACTTTAACTTCTATTTCATTACCTGATGGAACATTTAACCCAATAATTGGAGAAATAATGCTTCGGTAGGAAATTGAGGGCGTGTTTTTACAAGAACTGATAAAAGCAATTAAAACTGCTATAAAAAATAAGTATTTAATCTTCTGGCCAAAAAGCATCTTCAATATGATTTAATGTGTAATTTTTATTTTTTGTAAATGTAATTGCAATAATATCAAAACGAATTTCATTTTGATGATTCATAATTTCAATATATTCTGTGGAAGCAAGTTCCATTTGTTTTTGTTTAGCTTTCTGTACAAAATCTTCTGGCTGGCCAAAAGCGATCGAGCTTCTGGTTTTAACTTCAACAAAAATTATAATTCCGTTCTTATAAGCAATAAGATCAACCTCGGCCTTACCATAAACCCAGTTTTCATCTAAAATTTCATACTCGTTATCTTCAAGATATCGTTTAGCAATTTGCTCTCCTTCTCTTCCTATATCGTTATGAACAGCCAATTTCAATAATTTATTTAACAACAACTGATCCTAGAAATCTAGAAATTTCTCGTTCTACACCTTTTATTACGCCATAACGTTGCATTAAAATAATTTGGTTATCGGCATCTTTTTCCTCTTTAATTTCTTTTAACAAGTTAGATAAAATTTTATCGACCTTATGTTTCTTTAAATGAAAAATACCCCCCAATATGGTTGCCTTTAAATGCATTGATTCATCTTTAACGTAAATCTGGTGCTTATTTAACCAATTTTCGCTAAGCGCATATTCTGATGTTGAAAGCGTGATGGCCAAATCTGCAATCTCCCGATCTTCGTTTTTTATGAAATGATTTGCTGTTGGCAGTCGTCCGTTGTCGATTTCAGATTTATAATAATCTACAATTTTTTTACATAGCGGATTTTCAAAATCAACATCTGCAAGGTTCTGCATAATAAACGAACCAATGTACATATCATCAATGTTATCCCAATTTACAAATTCATGCCCATAAGCAAGAAGTAAACGAACAATCTCTTTCTCCTGATGATCTTCTGCAGAGGTTTGAGTTTGCAAATCTCCATGACCTGCCTGATCATCCCATAAATTATCTGGTGGACCTAAAGGCTCTGGCGGACCTGAGGAATATGGATTATTATTCGCGTTATTATTTGCTCTTTGATTGCTCTCGAAAGTTTTTTTACTTTTTGCCGAACGCATTTTGTTCAGCTCTGTTAATAAGATTCTTTCTTCGATTTCCAACAAACTGCTGCATTCTCTAATAAAAACGGAAGCCTTGATTGGATCAGGAATTTTTGCGATACTTTCTACAATATCTCTAATAATGCCAGCTCTTTTTATCGGGTCGTCTCCGGCATCTTTAAGCAAAACATTGGCTTTGTAAAGGATAAAGTCTTTTCTGTTTTGCTCTAAATACGTTTTGAAGGCTCCGGCACCAACATGATGCATGTAGGAGTCGGGGTCATGTCCATCAGGGAAAGAAACAATTTTTACGTTCAGTCCTTCTTCCAAAATCATATCCAAACCACGCAAAGATGCCTTGATCCCGGCAGCGTCTCCATCAAACAGTATGGTTACGTTTTGTGTAAAACGACCGATTAACTTAATCTGTTCTACCGTTAAAGAAGTACCAGATGATGCGACTACATTTTCGATGCCGGCCTGATGAACAGAAAGCACATCTGCATATCCTTCGGCCAGATAGCAATTATCCAAATCGCGAATGGCTTTTTTTGCATGGAACAATCCATAAAGGACATTCGATTTATGATAAATTTCACTCTCAGGTGAGTTTACATATTTAGGAACATTTTTATCCGTTTTAAGTGTTCTACCTCCAAAACCAATCACCCTACCTGTAAAACCATGTATAGGAAACATTACTCTACCACGAAAACGGTCGTAAATTTTGCCCTTTTCGTTTTTGATGGATAAGCCTGTAGCTTCCAAAAACTCGAGATTATGGCCTGCGTTCACGGCACTCTGTGTCATGGCATCCCAAACATCAGGAGAATAGCCTACTTCAAACTTTTTAAGAATGTCTTCTCTAAAACCCCGTTCTTTAAAATAGCTTAAACCAATACCTTTTCCTTCGTCTGTTTCCCAGAGTTGTTTTACAAAAAATGCTGATGCGTATTGGGATACGATGTACAGACTTTCCTTTGCGCTTTGTGCTTCTGCATCTTGTGGGCTAAGTTCGGTTTCCTCAACCTCAATATTATATTTATTGGCTAAAAACTTCAATGCTTCTGGATACGAATATTTCTCGTGATCCATAATAAAGCGTACTGAATCGCCTCCTTTGCCACATCCGAAGCATTTGTAAATACCTTTAGTTACGGATACGTGAAAGGATGGTGTTTTTTCGCCATGAAAAGGGCAATTACCAATTAAGCTTGTTCCGCGTTTTTTTAAGTGCACAAAATCTCCCACTACCTCCTCAATTCGGGCGGTATCCATTATCTTATCTATTGTTTCGCGGTTTATCATACCCCAAACCCCTAAAGGGGCTTTCCTTTCTATCGTTTATCCCAATCCCAAATGAGAATTATTGCTCTTATCGGTTTTGGGAATTTATTTTTTATCGATCTCGCAATTCATTTCGCCCGTAATACCCTCTTTGGGGGCTATTTTACTAATGGCAATAATTGATCTGCAACCAACTTATTTCCAGTATCGTTTAGGTGTACCCTATCAACAGTTAAAACTCCTTTTTCCTTATCTTCTGGATTATTTTTAGCTTCATATTCGGCGAAAACTTTTCTTAAATCGCAAACGGGTAAATTATTCTTAGCTGCCAATTGTCTTATCCCTTCAGCATATTTATTCAAATCTGCATCAAGTTCATTGGTTCCATCTTTTTTCTCACCAACAACTGATGGAGTTACCAAAACAACCTTGCTGCCCACACCTTGAATTTTATTGATTAATGCTTGATAAAACTTTAAATATTTATCGTAATCAGTTCCGGTATGAGAAGACTGTTTATGCCAAACATCATTAATACCCACGTAAATAACCACTAAATCGGGTTTTTTATTCAGCACATCATCTTCTAAACGCAAGTATAAATCGTACACTTTATTGCCGCCGATTCCAGCGCCAATAACATTGTACTTTGTAGAATCCAATGATTTTTTAATAAGCGTTACATATCCATTTTTGGAAACACCTTGCTGTGTAATTGAATCGCCGAAGAAGATAATTCGTTTTGGTTTAAATGTCATTGAAGTTAATGCGATTAAGCAAATGCAAACTAAACTACTTGTTTTTAGGAATGTTTTCATTGTATATAAATTGGTTAGAGTTATTTTTTATCGGTTTTCTTAAAATCCAGATCCTGGAAATCGAAACTAAAATCGGTTAATGGAGATATGGCCTCGAGCTTAAAACCATCGGCCATTGCATTATTATCTAAGTTAAAATTAATAAAAGCATCGGCATCTAAACTTCTATCGTACCACTTTACAATAAAGGTATTTCCTTTATAATAAGTCATGTCGCCTTTTAACTTAGGCGCATTTTTTGCCTGAAAATGCATTTTACCATTAACTTCGCTAATGGTTACATCTCCAAACCAAGCATCATGAAAAGTGCCATAATAATTTTTTGGATCTGGTTTTGTAGTCAGCGTTTTTTGCTGAGCAGCAATATCATTCCATATTTTAGCAACAATTTCTTCTGCCTGCTTCTCTCCTTTTAAACGGTTATCGTTGTAAGCCTTAACTCTATCCTGTCCTTTTATGCCAAAGTAACCATCTTTAATGGTATTGGTTATCGCGGTAAATGCAGCGCCAGATTGTTGATTGGTTAGAACAATTATACCCAATTTTATTTCTGGGATTACAGTTACCTGAGTTACGATTCCGGATAAACCGCCAGTATGTGTAGCCTGGAAATAACCGTTAACATCGCTTAAAAACCAGCCTAACCCGTAGGCACTAAAGTGTGTATTGTATGGAGAACCACCATTTATTATGGTTTGAGGTGTCCAAAGTTCTCGAGCAACCGCAGGGCTGAACAGTTTCTTGTCCATGCTTTCGCCATACTTGCCGCTATTCATCATCGCCATAACCCATTTACTCATATCCGTTACGTTCGAATAAATACCACCGGCAGCGTTAGCAATTTCGCCAAAACTTAATCCTACGGGAAGCAGTTTACCCTCGTAAGGTGCGTGACCATCAATTACATTGGATTTATCTTTTAAACGATACCAAGAGGCAGCGGTTTTTGTCATACCCAAGGGCTTGATTATTCTGCTTTCAATAAAATCTTCGTAGGTTATTCCAGAAACTCTTGGAACTACTTCGCCAGCAACGATGTACATTAAATTATCATAATCGTACTTTGTACGGAAAGATGAAACCGGTTTCAGATAGCGGAGATTATGAATCAATTGCTTTTTATCTACAGTTGATGAATCCGGCCAGATCATTAAATCGCCAGCGCCTAAGCCTAAACCGCTTCTGTGGGTAAGTAAATCTCTGATGGTAAACTCACTAGTTACATAAGCATCGTACATTTTAAACTCAGGTATTACATCCGTAACTTTTGTATCCCAGGTGATTTTTTTCTCATCAACCAACATGCCCAAAGCTGCAGCCGTAAATGCCTTTGTATTTGATGCTACACCGAAAAGTGTATTTTCATCTACCTTTTGATTGGTTTTAATTGAACGAACACCATAGCCTTTTAAATGAATTATTTTTCCATCTTTAATTACCGAAACCGCAATTCCGGGAACGTTGAAAGTAGTAAGTGTTTTTTCGACTAGGCTATCTATCTGTTTTGACGAAAGTACCTGCGCTTGTACTTGAATGACCAAGCACAACAATAAAACAGTTGTTATTTTAAGTTTTAATGAAGAAAAAAAATGCATTTTAATCGGTTTAAATAATCGTTTAAAGATAATAAATCTTTTATGCGTTAGTTAATCCTTATTTACCCTTTTCCAGTTTGTAATCTTTATGAACAATTAAAAAACTGGCCCGCTCCTCTTTTTTAAAAGGGTAATCCCAATTGCCTTGATAAGTAATTTTTGTTGGAAGTTTATCCTCACCAAAATAACCCATTTCGATATTCATCTGCACGTCGAAATCAAACAGCATGTTACTGTATTTCATATCCACGTATCGCCCTAAAATATTGAAATTACGCTTATCGAAAATGGTGACCAATTCTTTTATCATAATCCCATCCTTAGTCCAGCTGCTTAAATCAGGCTTTACAGAAACCTTAAATCGATATACCGGAATGGAATCTAAATAGGTACCGCTGGTAAAGCCATAATCATAATATTGTCGCATATTTGCTGAGAAAATTTCCGTTTTACTTCCGATAAATGGTACTTTAACTGGTCTGCCAGGATTAAAAATAAGCGTTTTCAATTTATCCTTATAGCTTTCGTTTGTACCGCCTTTGCCATCGCTAGCTGGTGCATTCGGCACGAAATCGGTATTATAGGCATTCATAAAAATGTAATCGAACATTTCTACGGTATACAATTGGTATTTGCCATTTTTCTTATAAATTTTCCCAGTATCCTGCTTTACCAGATATTCCATTTTATAAGGCCCACTGTTGTTGTGCTTTATTTTACGGTAAATTTTTCCATCAACCTTGTTCTTTTTGTCGTAGCTGAAAATGCGGTTTTCGGCGATGAAACTGTAGCGTTTCATATCTCTAAAAGATTGATAGAAAGAGGTATCGTTTACGATTTTATTTATGAAGGTTTCGATATTTAAACGCTCTGCCTTTATGTTCACTGCAGAATCAAGCGTAATTGTTTTTATCGTATCCGGATTAAATCGAGGGATTTCCTGGCTGTAGCTTTTATAAAAAAGAGCGGTTAAAACTAAGAACAAAAATAATTTCTTCATGCTTTATTATAAGGACAAAAACAATGCCTATTTAAGATGGAAATGTAAGACGGTTAATGGACTGAAAACCATCTCACATTCCATCATACTTAATAACTTAGTTCCCCAATTGCTTTAGGGCAATGTAAGCCATTAAACCTGTCGATATTTTTAATGCATCCTCATCTACATCAAATCTTGGTGTATGTACTGAATATTGTGTTTCTTTCGCAGCATTGCCTGTTCCCAATCTGTAAAAGCAAGCATCTGTAACCTGCGAGTAGAATGAGAAATCTTCCGCAGCCATCCAAATATCCAAATCAACAACGTTTTCTATTCCTAAAAAATCCTCAGCAAAACTTCTAGCATTGGCGGTTAACTTTTCTTCGTTTACTAAAAAAGGATAGCCCTTGTGGATATCAAAATCACAGCTTCCGCCCATGCTTTCTGCCATTCCTTCGGCCATTTTTTTCATGCGTTTGTGCGCTTCGGCTCTCCAATCTTCGTCAAGGGTTCTAAACGTACCTTCAATTTTCACTTCATTGGGAATGATATTGGTTGCACCATTTGCCGTAACTTTTCCGAAAGATAAAACAGAGGGTAAACGTGGATCGGCATTACGGCTTACGATTTGCTGTAAAGCAACAATGATGTGTGACGCGATTAAAACAGGATCGATATTTTGATGGGGTTGTGCACCATGTCCACCTTTTCCGGTTATGGTTACATACAGTTCATCAGTTGATGCCATGTAAATACCAGAACGGAAACCAACTTTACCCGTTTCGATTAAAGGCATAACGTGTTGGCCGACAATATAATCCGGCTTTGGGTTTTCCAACACACCTTCTTTAATCATGATGCTTGCTCCACCCGGAAGCAATTCTTCAGCTGGTTGAAAGATCAATTTTATCGTTCCCCCGAACTCATCTTTTAATTGATTTAAGATAAATGCGGTTCCTAAAAGCGATGAAGTATGTACATCATGACCACAGGCATGCATAACACCGTGGTTTTTTGAGCGGTAAGGTTTGTCGTTTGCTTCGTGAATAGGCAACGCATCCATATCAGCACGTAGTGCAATAACTCGATCAGAAGGTTGGTTTCCTATAATTAAACCAACAACGCCCGTATTTGCACAGTCGGTAAATTCTATCCCCCATTTGGTTAATTTATCTTTTACAAATAGCGAAGTTTGAAATTCTTTAAAAGATAATTCAGGGTTTGCGTGAATGTGTTGACGATAGCCTACAACATCATTAAAAATGTTATCGGCTAAGTCTTTAATTTTATTTTTGATCATCAGTTGCAGTTTCTAAGGTTGGCGCATTAATTTTTTCCCTGAAAATAAATAAGGTTGGGAAAGTCGGACGAAGCTCGTTTATTAAACGCTGCGCTTCTAATCTGGTTCGAAAATCGCCAACACGAACGTAATAATTGGGTTCTTTATAAACAATATAGGTGTTCAATTTTGGATAGCTCCCTTTAAATCGGGCTTGCTGGTTAAAAACTTCACGCCGATCGGAACCATAAAAGATCTGTACCCGATAACCGTACCCAGAAACGATTGGCTTATTTGATTTAATTACATCGCCTCCAGTTTTGTAGACTTCTAGTCGCTTTGCAATTAAGCTATCAATCTGCGGATCTTTTATTTCGGTTACTTCGCCTTTTTGAGCAAAAGATGCTTTGAATAAAAGCAAACAGCCGATAAAAGTAAATATTATTTTCATGTATGATTAACTCTGGAACTCCGGAAATTGTTTAAAAACAACAATGCCGAACTTTCCTGCAAAAATCGGCATTCTTTATGGGTTGTGCAAATGGTTTGGATTTTACCGTTAGAGAACCAATTTATCTGGATTTTGATTGTTTGGCCAAATTGTATGAATGACTATCTGCAAATCATTTTCTTCATAGAAAATAATATAATCAAGTATGATTAACCCACGAATATCCTTTTTTGAAGATTGAATTCCTAGGTGAGGGTTTTTTAACAGAAGCTTTATGTCTTTATTAAATCGCTTATAAAGTTTAGCTGAATACTTTTTATTCCCATTTCTCTGAGCATAAAATTCAAGTATAGCATAAAGTTTAATTCTCGCTTTATGAGACCAAATTATTTTTTTAGCCATTCTTTTACCTCATCATCAAGTGTAGATTGTTCTACAAATAAGCCGTTTTTAACTTGCTCTTGGGATGAAATAATTTCTTCTTGCTGTTCGGGAGACAGATTTAAGATTTTGATTTGTGAGGTTGCATCCAAAATAGTAACACCAAACTCATTTAAAATTTGTTTTACAATGGTACTTTTCTCATCTGGAATTTTTATGGTTAATGTTTCCATAAAGCTAAAATACAAAAATTAACTTAGAAAGAGCCGTTCAAATATTTTAGAGTTATTTACTATAATGAAAACGACATTGAATCACGGCGCATTGTTGGTCCTTACCCTTAGTTCCTGATATTTGGTATACCAAACGATGTTCTCCCGTAATACGTCTTGACCAAAATCCTTTTAGGTTGTGTTTTAAAGGTTCTGGTTTTCCCAATCCATGAAATGGAGTTCTTTTAATGTCTTTCAGCAGATCTCTAATTTTTCTTTCTGCTTCATTATCATTATCCATCCAATACTCAAAATCTTCCCATGCTTCTTCTGTAAATAAGATATTCATTATTTATACCTTGTCGTTACTGATATCGTCCAATGAAAACAATTTCACTTTACCTTTCTTCAAGCTTTCAATCGAACTTTCTAATCGGTTACGATTGGCCTCTGTTGACATTAAATGTGCCGTTTCTGTTAAAGAATTATATTCCTTAATAGAAATTACAACAACTGCATCATCTTCATTATTATTCCGAGGCACGATTAATATATCTTCTGTAAGGCTAACTTCATCAAAATAACTCTTCATATTATTTCTTAGTGAGGAAATGGTAACTGCTTTCATAATTATTAAATTTATGTACATTCAAATGTACGTTATAAAGTACAATTAAGCAATTTTTAATTAAATATTAATGGTTTATAAAAATGAATTTATTCAACATTACAACCCAATAAACAAAAAAAAGCCACATCAAAATGATGTGGCCTTAAATTTTCTATCGAATTAAAATCGCTTTGTTCCTCGCTATGACGAGGATCAACTTACAAATTCGCTCCGTGGCAGTTTTTAAATTTCTTACCACTACCACATGGGCAAGGTTCGTTACGGCCAACTGTAGCTTCTTTGCGAATCGGTTGTTGTGGAACGGCTTCACGCGTATCCCCAAATTCAATACCCGGTTGCTCATTACCAAACTCTTGTTTAGTCGTTTGTAATTTAGGCTGTTTTTTGGGAGCTGGTGCTTCTCTAACATCTTCAGCTTCTTGCTGAACTGGAATACCGCCTTTGTATAAGAAACTTACAACTTCTTTGTTTACTGCGTTAAGCATGTTTTTGAACAAGTTAAAAGCCTCCATTTTATAAATCACCAATGGATCTTTTTGTTCGTAAACCGCATTCTGAACCGATTGTTTCAAATCGTCCATTTCGCGTAAATGCTCTTTCCAGCTGTCGTCAATTAGAGCAAGTACAATTGTTTTCTCGAATGATCGAACAACTTCTTTTCCCTTATTATCGATTGCTTTCTTTAAATCTACAGCAACCTGAATTCCACGAATACCATCCGTAAAAGGAACTACAATTTGCTCAATCTGCTGACCACGTTCTTCATAAACCTGCGTTAAAACTGGTAATGATTGCTGAATAATAGATTCTGATTTACGGGCATAAAATGCTTCAGCCTCTTCGAATAATCTTTCGGTTAAAGCTGTAATGTTCGATGAAGCAAATTCCTTTTCGGTAATCGCTGTATCAACAGAGAAATTTTTAATTACCTCAAGTTTAAAACCATCGTAATTTGCTTCTTCTTTGTATTCGGTAACAATATCTTCGGCAACATCGAAAACCATATTGTTCATGTCCACATCTAAACGTTCGCCAAATAAAGCATTTTTACGTTTAGCATAAATAACCGTACGTTGCGAGTTCATCACATCATCGTACTCCAATAAACGTTTACGAATACCAAAGTTGTTTTCTTCTACTTTTTTCTGTGCACGTTCGATAGATTTGGTAATCATAGAGTGCTGGATCACTTCGCCATCTTCAATTCCCATTCGAACCATAATGCTTGAAATTCTTTCAGAACCAAATAAACGCATTAAGTTATCTTCTAACGAAACAAAGAACTGTGACGAACCTGGATCACCTTGACGACCTGCACGACCACGTAATTGTCTATCTACACGACGGGATTCGTGACGCTCCGTACCAACAATTGCCAAACCACCCGCATCTTTAACACCTGCACCCAATTTAATATCCGTACCACGGCCAGCCATGTTGGTTGCAATGGTAACGGTACCTGCCTGACCAGCTTCGGCAACAATATCGGCCTCTTTCTGGTGCATTTTAGCATTTAATACATTGTGTTTAATGCCTCGAAGTTTAAGCATACGGCTTAACAATTCTGAAATCTCTACTGAAGTTGTACCCACGAGTACCGGGCGACCAGCTTCTGTTAATTTAACAATTTCATCGGCAACAGCATTATATTTTTCACGCACGGTACGGTAAACATAATCTTGCTGATCTTGACGTGAAATGTTTCTATTGGTTGGAATCTCTACAACGTCTAATTTATAAATCGACCAAAACTCACCAGCTTCTGTAGTCGCTGTACCTGTCATACCACAAAGTTTGTGGTACATACGGAAATAATTTTGCAAGGTTACAGTTGCATAAGTCTGTGTAGCATCTTCAACTTTTACGTTTTCCTTCGCTTCGATTGCCTGATGTAAACCGTCAGAATAACGACGGCCATCCATAATACGACCGGTTTGCTCATCAACAATTTTAATCTTGCCTTCATCGATGATGTATTCAACATCAATTTCGAATAAGGTATAAGCTTTTAGCAATTGATTTACCGAGTGAATACGTTCTGCCTTAACAGAGTAATCACGCATTAAGGCATCTTTTTGAACCACTTTTTCTTCTAAAGGCAAATCAGATTTTTCTAAATCTGCAACCTCTGTACCTACATCTGGCAAAACGAAGAAATGAGGATCTTCACCCGATTGGGTAATTAATTCAATCCCTTTTTCGGTTAATTCAACCTGGTTATTTTTTTCATCAATATAGAAGAACAATTCCGAATCTACCTTAGGCATGTTCTTAGATTGATCTGCCATGTAGTGATTTTCTGTTTTCAACAACAAGCCACGAACACCGCTTTCACTCAGGAATTTAATTAAAGCTTTGTTTTTCGGCAGACCACGGTAAGCACGTAACAATGCTAAACCACCTTCTCCTTCTTCGGTACCGGTGTTACCAGCATTGATTAATTTTTTTGCTTCGTTTAAAGCTGAAGAAACATAAGCTTTTTGAGCATTAACCAAACGCTCAATGCGTGGTTTTAACTCATAAAATTCGTGCTCATCGCCACGAGGAATTGGGCCAGAGATAATTAACGGTGTACGTGCATCATCAATTAAGACTGAATCGACCTCATCAACCATTGCAAAGTGCAATTTACGTTGCACCAATTGATCTGGTGTTTGAGACATATTGTCACGCAGGTAATCGAAACCGTATTCATTATTGGTTCCGTAAGTAATATCTGCGGCGTAAGCTTTTCTTCTTTCTTCTGAATTTGGCTCGTGTTTGTCGATACAATCTACACTAATTCCATGGAACTCAAATAAAGGACCGTTCCACTCACTATCACGGCGGGCAAGGTAATCATTCACGGTTACGATGTGAACGCCTTGTCCGGCAAGTGCATTTAAGTAAGCTGGCAATGTACTTACCAAGGTTTTACCCTCACCAGTCGCCATCTCAGCAATTTTACCGCTGTGCAAAACGATACCACCAATTAACTGAACATCATAATGAACCATGTTCCAAGAAACTTCCGTTCCTGCAGCATCCCATTTATTTGCCCATTGTGCTTTATCGCCAACAATTTTTACGTTGCTTTTTCTTGCGGCATAATCTTTATCAAACTGTGTTGCGGTAACTTCCAAATAGTCGTTTTCACTTAAACGGCGAGAAGTTTCCTTAACTACGGCAAAAGCTTCGGGAAGAATTTCCAAGAGTACTTTTTCCAATTCTGCATCGCGTTCTTTGCCTAAAGCATCAACCTGATCGTATAGTGCAGTTTTTTGGTGAAGGTCTAAATCATCTCCTTCTGCATCTGCTTTTAATCCTGCAATTTTACCATCAATATCCGTTAAAAAGTTAGAAATCCGCTCTTTAAACTCAATTGTTTTACCACGTAACTCGTCATTGCTAAGCGCAGATAGTTTACTGTAGTGTTCATTTATTTTAACAACCAGTGGCTGGATGCTCTTTATATCTCTTTCTGATTTACTTCCGAAAACCTTCGCTAAAAATCCTAACATTATATTCTAAATCGTATTTATTATTAAAAAAATGGTGTGTTACAACAACCAAGCCATGTGTCTTGCTTAAGTCAGTTTGGCAGTTGTTGATATAAAAGGGGTATAAAATCTTATAAAAGATTGTTATCAGAAGAAGTCTATGGACTATTGTTCTTTGGTTTTTTTCTTATGGTTAAATCAGTGATGATTTGATTTACACTCATGTATTTTGCAACCTTGAACGGAGTTTGTGTTCCGATTAAGGCAAGGCTAGTATAGGATAATAAGTAGGGATTTCGGTGTTCGTTAAGCCGAACAGCATCTTTCTCAGTAGCATTAGCACTGATTTTATGCTCATTACAATATTCATTTAATACTCTTAGCCCTTCAACGCGTTCGGCTTTTGCCAAATGAGTTAAGCTAAAAAATACAAGTGATATGGTAACTAGGTGTTTCATTAATAGCGGCAAAGCTAGTTCTAATCTTTTATAAAAAGAAATTACAGCATCGCAAAAAGCATACCCCAATTTTCATAAATTTTGCTTTATATTTTGGCATATCATCAAAAATATCTCTGCTAAGTGCAAATCAGCCAATGTGATACCTAAATTTTATTATTAAACGACACAAAATTGCCGTACATCGTCACACGGCTGTTACGTATTGTTCAACATTTTACTTTTATATCAACAAAGCAAAACATTCTAACCATGGAAAGAAAAAATTTCATTAGGAGTTTAATGATTGGAGCAATCTCAACTCCCGTAATTATAGAGGCCTGCAAAAAAAGCAGCATTAGCGATGGTTCTTCAACAAACGGTTCGGGTACTGCTAACGGAACTGCGGGCACAAACGGCACTTGTGCAGTAGCCCCTACTGAAACTGAAGGTCCTTTTCCCACTAAAGTTCCAGCATCTTATGTACGAAGCGACATTACCGATGGTCGCTCGGGCTATAAAATGACAACAAAAATTACCATCGGTAATTTGAATAATAGTTGCGCAGGTTTAGCTGGCGCCATTGTAGATATTTGGCATTGTGATGCCGAAGGAAATTATTCTGAATACGGTGGTTCGGGAATGCAAAGTACCAATTATCAATCGGTACATTTTTTACGCGGCCGCCAAACTACCGATGCAAATGGCCTAGTAACTTTCACCTCAATTTTTCCAGGATGGTATAGTGGCAGAGCAACCCATATCCACGTACATGTTTACACCGCCGGCGGAGCTTCTTTAAATGTAACCCAAATTGCTTTTCCCGAAGGTACTGGAACAGCCTTAGCGTTGGTAAATGGATATACTAAAGGAATGACGGGTTATACCTATAATAACGCAGATAATGTTTTTAGTGATGATTCTGCTGGTATCGAAATTGCAAAAGTAACCGGAACATTGGCAGCAGGTTTTGAACTTACTTTTAAATTAAACGTTAAAGCATAATTATCCTTATATAGTTTTATTTTTATCTAGACGTTAGGGATTTCTTAACGTCTTTTTTAATTTTATGCCATGCCGAAGAAAATAATTACGCTTTGCTACCGCAAAATTATAGATCATACCAATACTAAACCCTGGGATAAATTTGTGCACGAGGATAGTTTTGCCGAATTTAAAATTCAATCGCAGTTTTATAATCAGGAGCAAAAATATACCACTTTCGCCGAACTGCTTTTAAATGTAGCCGGATCAGAAAAACTCCATTTCTTGGTTAGTGCATCTATTACAGGTTATTTGCAACAATTAAAGGGCATTATACCAGATGTTTTGGATAATTTAGGAAGACGATTTTTGACATTCGAAAACTTTAGGTTTGAATTGATAAATTCAGATATAAAGGATATAAATCGACATAAAATTGCAATTAATTTTTTTTCTAAACCATTGGTATGGCACGATACAATTGATAACCAGCTATTGGTTTCGGCACTTACAGAAATAGAGGATGAAGAAACTTTTACCAATCTATTTCAGTTGCAACCTTTTGTAAGTATTTATTCTATTAAAACTATTGAATAAAATGGAATCATCACCCGGAAAAATTTATCTTGCCGACCAACGCGGCTTAGCAGAAACCACCATTTTGAGGAGCTACTCGACTTTTAATTTTAAAAAATATTATAACGAGCACAAAGAACCCTTCGGCGATTTATTTATTTGTAACGATGATTTTTTAGCAGGCGGAAAATTAACTTTTTTTCTTTCTAAAGATGATTCGATTCATTTATTCATGCCAATTACTGGAGGCATTGATATTGTTTTCAACGGGAAGGAATATGCTGTAGAAACCGGACAGGTGCAAGTACTAAATTTGGGCAAGGGCGAAGTTTTGGAAATCAGCAATCCATACCCCAATGATATAATCAATTACCTTCAGATTGGCATTAAAACCGATTTATTTTTAATGAGAGCTAGCGAACTGCTCTTTAATTTCGATTTTGAAAAAAACCAAAATCAGCTGATAGAAATCATTTCAAACCCGAAGTTGCCCTTTAAATTAAGCACAGGAATTTTCGCTGGTCGCGAGGAGGCTGTTTACAAAATGAGCAATGCCAATAATAAATTTTACTGCTTCATTATTGATGGTGCTTTTGAAATTGAAGGCCGATTGATGCATGCACGCGATGGTTTGGCATTATGGGATTTAGAGCAAATAGAACTGGAAGCTCTAAGCAATAATGCAATTGTAATTATTTTAGAGTTCCCATCAAATTTTGGATATTAATAAATTACTGCTGGTAAATTATAGGCAAAAAAACTACAATTCTAGAAAACTGTAAACCAATAATTAACACAATTTACATGTAATTGGAAAGGGGGGCTTCCTGCTTACCTAATGTAATTATTTGATTATAAAAATTTTAAATAGATTTTGATTCACCACTTAGCTAGGCCTTCTTACTAAATCTCCGTTCTACTTAAATCGGCCTAACAAATTTTTGGGAATGCATTATCCAAGCCAACTCACAAACTTCAATACAAAAATTTTCAGCCGACACTTTTGTTTCTTTTGGTGCCAAAAGAAAAAAGCCCGTCCGGCCAGGACAAATAAAACACCCCGTCCTACGCACACCCCTCTAAAAGAGGGGAATGCAGAGTGCAGAATTTATTTATTTTGGTTAAAACAAAGAACCAATTACTTAAAAACAACTTCGGTTGCGCCATAACCAAACTTTTCTTTCTGGGCATCCATATAGGTTTTTACATTTGGGTTTTTACTGATCAGTTTATGAATTTTATCCCTCAGTGTTCCATTACCAGAGCCGTGGATAAAAACAATTTTATCAAAATGGTGAACCACCGCAGCATCAATTGCCGTTTGGAAGTGGTTAAGCTGAATTTGCAACATTTCATCAGCTTCCAAGAAATGATGATCGTCACGTAGTTTTTCGATGTGTAAATCAATTTCTTTTGCTGGCACATCGACAGTTTTTTTCTGATCGGGCCCTCTAAAAAAACTTTCTTTTAATTTTTGTGCATCGACTAATGGAGCTTTTTCATCCAAACGAATTAACCAGCCTTTTTGCTTCGAACTTGGAAGTTCTTTAAGTTCTCCGCTAAAATCTTTTGCTCTAAATTTTTTATGGATGACCAAAGGTTCAACAGGTTTAGTATCAGCTTTGCTGTATATTAAAATCTGAAAATTAAACGTTGGCCAAAGATCCAAATCAGATAGGGAGGCTGAATAAACCAACGCAGAATTATAAGCTTCCAAAACACCATAAAATGCGCCCGCATACTTATCTTTTCTTTCGGTATTTACGCTGACTAATAAAATATGAGGAGTTTGATTTTGCAGGTTAAAATGAACCACATTACCGGCCTTATTATCAATTGCAACAGCAAGGTAAATGCCATTTTCAGCTTTGCTAATGCTCGGTACATTTACCTGAATTGGTTTCGGAGCATCAAGTTCTTCGGCTATAACTCCATGTCCATACACTGAAGTCAAATTGCTTATTGCAACGGGGATTTCAAAACCATCTTCATCCGTAACACCCAAAGTTTGAGCATCGATTATTTTGGTTACATAGCCTTCACGTTTTTCATCAACAAAACGAACAAAATCACCTAGTTTAAATTTCATAACCCCTAAATCCCCTACAGGGGACTTCTCCTTTCTATAGTTTTAAGCGACATGCCCAAAACAAATTAACCCCAACCCCTAAAGGGGCCTTTTGACCTTCTAAGGCTCTAGGCAAAATGCCTAAACCAAAATTCTCATTTATACTCTTATGTTTTTCCACCATGCTTTTCAACTCCCCTTTTGGGGGTTGGTGGTTTAGTGCCTCGTATCGTTTCCGTGATAAATGCTCAAATAGCTTTCGTATCTAGAAACAGCTATATTGCCCTCATTTACGGCCACCAAAACTGCACAACCAGGCTCGTTAACATGCCTACAGTTATTGAAACGGCAATTATGCGAAGTTTTGAAAATCTCTGGAAAGAAATGTCCCAACTCTTCCTTTTCAATATCAATTACGCCTAATTCTCTAATCCCAGGCGTATCTACAATGAAACCACCCTGAGGCAATTCGAACATCTCGGCAAAGGTTGTAGTATGCTGGCCTTTATCGCTCCAGTCAGAAACTTCACCTGTTCTTAAATCACGATCGGGTAAAAGTGCATTAATTAAACTCGATTTCCCTACACCAGAGTGACCGGAAATTAAGGTAATTTTATTGGTAATCAAATCTTGAATAATTGGAATATTGATTCCCTTTAAAGCCGAGACTTCATAGCAAGGGTAACCGATAGTTTGATAAATTTCTTTAAAGTCCTTCAAAATTTCCAGACCTTCTTTACTAAATAAATCCAGCTTGTTAAATACCAAAACCGCAGGCACATCATAAGCTTCGGCAGTTACTAAAAAACGGTCTATAAAACCCAAGGAAGTACGCGGTGATGCCAATGTGACTAGCAAAATTGCCATATCTAAGTTCGCGGCCAAAATTTGAGCCTGCTTACTAAGGTTTATGGATTTACGGATAATGTAGTTTTTTCTTGGCAAAAGCTCGTTAATAATCCCTGTAATGCCATCGCGTTCCAAATCAAACTTCACCTGATCTCCTACCGCAATTGGGTTGGTTGTCTGAATTCCCTTCATTCTGAATTTCCCAATAATGCGGCAATCGTAGCGTTCGCCATCATCAGCCAAAACGCTATACCAACTCCCGGTAGATTTAATTACTAAGCCCTGCATATTTGCAACAAAGGTATAAAAAGGATGTAAGATGTTGGATGTAAAAATGGAAGATGAAATTAAGATTGATTTGAAAGGCTCTGAAGTTGTTTCTTTTGACTAGACCTGCGTTTCGGTGGAACTTACGAGAATTGTTTTGATAACACCGACTACAGGAAAATATATGTTCTTTTATTTAAAATAACCACCCCGCCCTGCGGGCACCCCTCAAGAGGGGAACACTAAGCGCCAAATTCCCAATGTTCCAGGAAATCTGGATCTCCAATCCACCTTTATTATTAATTTTTAAAACTCGACAGGCGAAAAGTTCCAAGATAGCTACAAACTTCTAGTAGTTAAACCTGACAGCAATGAAAATCCTTTTTTGTGGTACTGGACAAAAAAGATTGCCCCGTCGTTCCTCCTCGCTATGACGACAATTGGAGTATGACAGAGGTTTACAAAAAGATTGAAATGAATGGCAGGACTGATTTAACCGAAGAACTACTGAAGCACCTTTTCAAATGGTTTAGTCATCGGATGAATATAGGCCTAATGTTTATATTCATCCGATGACTATTTAGAGAGAGGGAATCACTAAGCGCCAAATTCCACCGTTGTAAGAAATTTGGTTTTCTATTCCACCTTCTATTGTTAGTTTATAAATTTTACATGCGGAAAGTTCTAGAAAGCTATAAGCCCCCATTAACTAAACCTGACAGCAATGAAAATACTTTTTGTGGTACTGGACGAAAAGATTGAAATGAATGGCAGGACTGATTTAACCGAAGAACTACTGAAGCATCTTTTCAAATTGGTTTAGCATCGGATGAATATAGGCCTAATGTTTATATTCATCCGATGACTATTTAGATAGAAACCACTCCGCCCTGCGACCACCCATCTTTAAAAAAGAGGGTTATTAAAAATCCACAGCACTAAGATTACCGCTTCGTTCCTCCTTAAAATGACGATTTTCCATTGTAGTTTTCGGTTCAGAAAATGTGGCTATTTCATCCGATTAAGCGTTTTATTAAAATATTTTCAAAAAAAATTAAAAATTGTTTGCAATTAAGAAAAATATTCTGCTACTTTACGGTGTAGATAATACACTAAGAAATGAATTTTAACACTTCGATTATTACAACGATTATTATTACCACCGGTATAAACCAGCGGGGCTAATTTGTTGTAAATTGAAAAAACATAAAACACCAAAAGCGTCCCGACAAAATCGGGGCGCTTTTTTTTTAACCCCAAACTAAATGAAGGTACTTAAATTCGGCGGCACATCCGTAGGTTCGGCCGAGAACATTAAAACGCTGCTGCGTATAGTAGCCCAAGAAAAATTACAGAGCAATCCGGTAGTTGTATTATCGGCAATGAGTGGCGTAACCAATTTGCTAACCGATATGGCCGAAAGGGCTGAACGTGGCGAAGATTACGACGCATCTTTAAAAGAAATTGAAGCAAAACACTTTGCGGTAATCCGTTCACTCTTACCTGCATCTGCACAAAACCCGGTTTTTACGCGTTTAAAAATCTTTTTTAATGAGCTAGAAGATTTACTGCAAGCCGTAAATAATTTACGCGAGTTAAGCTTGCAGACCAAAGATCAGATTTTAAGCTATGGCGAGCGCTGTTCATCTTTCATGATCGGTCATATTGCCTCACAACAAATTCCAGAAGCCATGTATGTTAATGGTTCTGAACTTATAAAAACCGACAGTAATTTCGGGCAGGCAAAGGTTGATACCGAGCTCACCGAAATGTTGATTAATGATTTTTACCAAGCAAATAAAGATAAGGTCTTATTTGTAACTGGTTTTATTGCCAGCAATGCAAAGGGCCGAGTAACTACTTTAGGTCGTGGTGGTTCTGATTATACCGCAGCAGTTTGGGGCGCAGCCTTAAATGCACAGGAAATCGAAATCTGGACGGATGTAAATGGAATGATGACTGCTGATCCACGGATTGTGAAAAAGGCATTTTCTTTACCTGAACTGAGTTACACAGAAGCTATGGAATTGAGCTATTTTGGAGCGAAGGTGATTTACCCACCAACTATGATTCCCGCTTTTATGAAGAAAATCCCGATCGTAATTAAAAATACCTTTGAGCCAGATTTTGCCGGAACATATATAAAAAGCGACGTAAAGGCTTCAAATTTGCCAATCAAAGGCATTTCTTCGATTGATCACATCAGCATTATCAATTTAACTGGAAGCGGCATGGTCGGTAAAGCAGGTTTCAGTGGAAGATTATTTTCTTTGCTTTCCCGCGAGCAGATTAATATCGTATTGATTACGCAATCTTCATCCGAACATAGCATCACCTTTGCAGTAAAACCCACAGATGCTGGTCAGGCAATCGCTTTAATTAAAAAGGAGTTCGAACTAGAATTGGATGCAAATAAACTTGCCTTGCCAGAAGTAGAAAATAATTTAGCTGTTTTGGCCATTGTTGGCGAAAATATGAAGCATACGCCTGGAATGAGTGGCAGATTGTTTAATGCGCTGGGCAGAAACGGAATTAACGTTAGGGCAATTGCACAGGGTTCTTCGGAATACAACATTTCGGTTATTATCAGCGCTGGCGATTTATCGAAAGCTGTAAATGCAGTACACGATGCTTTCTTCACCGACTTAAAAAGAACATTAAATATCTTTTGTTTGGGTACTGGAAATATTGGAAAAACTTTATTTAACCAGTTAAAAGAGCAAATGCCATTCCTAGCCGCCAATAACGATTTACAGGTTAAAGTTGCAGGCATTAGCAATACCAGAAAAATGATTTTCAAGGCTGATGGATTATCTCTTGAAGATTGGGAATTGGAGCTCAACAATAACGGAGAGCAAGCAGACTTAGCAGGTTTTATTGAAAAAATGAAACAGATGAATTTGCCAAACTGTGTTTTTGTAGATAATACAGCCGCAGAAACTCCAATTGAGTTTTATCAAGGAATTTTTGAGAGCAGCATTTCTATAGTTACCTGTAACAAAAAAGGAAACTCTGCAGATTTTGCCCAATACAAATCCTTTAAAGATACTGCCCGGAAATTTGGTGTAGATTTTTATTACGAAACCAATGTTGGTGCAGGTTTACCAATCATCCGAACGCTTAGAGAATTGATGATGAGCGGGGATAAAGTGGCTCGCATTGAGGCGATCTTATCAGGAACGATTTCTTACATCTTTAACAACTTCAAAGGCGATGCCGGATTTTACGAAACGGTTAAAGAAGCGCAGAAATTGGGCTATACTGAACCAGACCCTCGTGACGATTTGAACGGAAAAGATTTTATGCGCAAAATGTTAATTCTGGCTAGAGATGCAGGCTATCCTTTAGAAGCTTCAGATGTAAAAATAGATAATATTTTACCAGAGGCCTGCTTGAATGCAACCTCGGTTGAAGATTTTTATTCGGAGCTACAAAAAAACGCTTCCTATTTCGAAGATTTAAAAGCCCAAGCCGCCAACGATAAAAAAGTATTGCGCTACATAGGCAAACTAGAAGATGGAAATGTAGAAATTAGTTTGCAAATGGTTGATGATAGTCACCCTTTTTACATGCTTTCAGGAAGTGATAACATCATTTCTTTTACAACTGATCGTTATAAAACCCGTCCGCTCGTGGTAAAAGGCCCAGGTGCAGGTGCAGAAGTTACTGCGGCAGGCGTTTTTGCCGACATTATAAATGTTGGAACTTTAACCCCCTAGCCCCCTAAAGGGGGAACTGACAGGCGGGGTGGAAATAGAAAGAGGTAAGAAATAATAGTTAAAAGCTAAGTTTTATAAAATTAGTATCTAGCCCAGGGCTTCAACCTTGGACCAAAAAAATGAATATACAATGTCAAATGTTTTAAATAATAATTCAGAACAAACTGATAACCTTGCTATAGCCGATGGAAAGGAAAAAGCCCCCTTTAGGGGGTTGGGGGTGATCCGCGTTTTTGCTCCGGCAACCGTAGCAAATGTAGTTTGCGGTTTCGATGTACTGGGTTTCGCAGTAAACGAGCCAGGTGATGAAGTTGAAATGCGTTTAACTGATACACCCGGAGTAGTAATTAAAAGGATTACTGGCGATAATGGTAAATTACCGTTAGATGCAGCAAAAAATACAGTTAGTGCAAGTGTTCAGCACTATTTGCATCACGTTAACCGATTAGATGTTGGCGTAGAAATTGAACTACACAAAAAAATGCCAATTGGTAGCGGATTAGGCTCAAGTTCTGCAAGTACGGTAGCAGGTTTATTCGCCATTAACAAATTAATGGGCGATCTTTTAACACCAAAAGAACTGGTCCCATTTGCCATGAAAGGTGAGGAACTGGCTTGTGGATATGGCCATGCTGATAACGTAGCTCCTGCTATTTTAGGTGGCTTTGTTTTGGTTAGAAGCTATGAACCACTTGATGTAATTTCTTTGCCTACACCTGCCGGAATGTATGCGGCAATCGTTTACCCTGAAGTAGATGTACCTACGAAAGATGCCCGTCAGATGATTCGCAGTAAGGTGTTTTTAAAAGACGCTGTTACACAATGGGGCAACGTTGCGGGTTTGGTAAGCGGATTATTTATGAATGATTTCGACTTAATCGGCAGAAGTATGAAAGATGTCCTGGTTGAACCAACACGCTCTATTTTAATTCCAGGTTTTGAAGAGATGAGAACCATTGCAATGGAAAATGGCGCAATCGGTTTTGGTATTTCTGGTTCGGGCCCATCAGTTTTTGCTTTAGCCAAAGATGAAGAAACCGCAAAACGCATCACTAAGGCACAACAACAACTTTTACACAAATTAAATATTAACAGTAAAGCTTACGTTTCTTCAGTAAATGCCGAAGGACCAAGAGTTATGTAATAGGTTAGATGGTAGATGGAAAATCTAACTAGCTTACACCTTCCATTTTACATCTTCCATTTTCCATTAGAAAAATGAAACTATATTCAACCAACAATAAAGACTTACGCGTTTCTTTTAAAGAAGCTGTTTTTAACAGCATGCCTCAAGATAAAGGCTTATACATGCCGGTAGAAATTCCTGCTTTAGATGCAGATTTTATCCAGAATATTGAAAAATATAGCTTGCCGGAAATTGCCTATAAAGTCGCTTCCACATTATTAAAAGATGAAATTCCAGCTGATGATTTGAAAGCATTAATTAACGATGCAATTAATTTTGATGCGCCTGCGGTGAAGCTTGATGATAAGACCTTTGTATTGGAACTTTTTCACGGCCCATCTTTAGCATTCAAAGATTTTGGCGCCCGTTTTATGAGTCGGGTGATGGCCTATTTCTTAAAAGACGGCGAACAGTTATTAGATGTTTTAGTTGCGACTTCTGGCGATACCGGTGGTGCTGTCGCATTGGGCTTTTTAGGCGTACCAAATACTAGAGTAACAATCCTTTATCCCGAAGGAAAGGTTAGTCCGATACAAGAATTACAGTTAACCACAAATGGCCAAAACATTAGAGCGGTAGAAGTTAAAGGCACTTTTGATGACTGCCAAGCTTTAGTTAAACAGGCTTTTGCTGATGCTGAATTGAATGCAAAGTTCAGATTGACCTCTGCAAACTCCATCAATATTTCGAGATTAATTCCGCAGACTTTCTATTATTTCAACACCTATGCACAGTTGAAAAAACAAGGGTTAACTGATGTTATTTTTTCTGTTCCCAGTGGTAACTTTGGAAATATCGGCGCAGGCTTACTAGCTTATAAACTCGGCTTGCCTGTTAAAAAATTTATTGCAGCAACAAATGTAAACGATACCGTTCCACGCTTTTTGGAAACAGGTATTTACGAAACTAAACCATCAACCCAAACCTATTCAAATGCAATGGATGTTGGTGCACCAAGCAATTGGGTTCGCATTATGAATTTGTTTAAAGAAGATGTTGAAAAACTGAAAAAAGTGGTTACTTCATATCGTTTTAACGATGAAGAAACACTTGCAGGCATTAAAGAAATCCATGCTAAATTTAATTATGTTGCATGTCCGCATACTGCGATTGCTTATTTAGCCATAGAAAAATTTAGAAAGGAACACCCTGAAGATCGAAGTGCAACTGTGTTTCTATCAACGGCACATGCTTGTAAATTTCCAGATATTTTCCCTCAAGATATTGCTGCCAAAATCGAAATTCCTGAACAGGTAAAAGCTTTGGAAAGCAAACCTAAACATGCGGATAAACTGGGCGTAGATTTTGAAGAATTTAAGCGTTATTTGTTAGAAAATTAAGGTGGATTATAAATCCACAATTCTATGGTCGAGAAAACATTTCTCGACCAACCTAAACATTAGTTAGTCGGGATTTGCAATCCCGTCTTTTGAACTAAGGGTTTTTAATCCTTAAATCCCCCTATTATAGATTACATCAACACTGTACAAAAAGCATTTTATAATACTTATTATGGCTTTTAAATACAATGTAACCAATCAAAATGATCTTTATTTTATAACAACAACTGTAGTTGGCTGGATTGATGCATTTACAAGAAAAGAACTTGCTCAAGTCGTAATTGACAGCTTAAAATTTTGTCAGCATCATAAGGGATTGGTTATATATGCATGGTGCTTAATGCCTAGTCATTTACACATGATTGTTAGCGCTGAAGAAGGCAAAAAGCTTTCTGATATTATAAGAGATTTTAAAAAATTTACATCAAAACGAATTGTATCTACAATCAAGGAAATTAATGAAAGTAGAGATTGGTTATTGGATAAATTTTCATTTGCAGCCACAGTACACAGCAAGAGTGATGAGTATAAATTTTGGCAGGACGGTTTTCATCCTATTGCGCTATATTCAAATGAATTTAAAGATCAAAAATTAGAATATATTCACAATAATCCTGTTGAAGCTGGAATTGTACATGAACCAGAACATTACATTAATAGTCCGCTATAAATTATTCAGGAGGATTAGGGCTACTGGATGTTGTATTTTTATAGATTTTATTATTAATGTGGATTAAAAATCCACATTTCTATGGTCGAGAAAACATTTCTCGACCAACATAACTATTAGTCCAATATTTCAGCTATCAGCTAGTCGGGATTTGCAATCCCGTCTTTTGAACTAAGGATTTGCAATCCTTGAAAAGGAATGACCAATTTTTAACCAAATTAAAATATCGCTTTAGCAATTTTTTTAGTTTGTTCTGGTCTGCCCATGGTATAAAAATGCAATACTGGTGCTCCGAAATCCATTAACTCTTTACATTGCTTAATCATCGCTTCCGTACCGATTTCTTTTGCTTCAGCATTGTTTTTTGCGTGAGATAAGGCATCAGTTAATTCGTCCGGTAAATCGATATGAAAAATTTTAGGCAAAACATTTAACTGTGTAAGTGTGCTAATCGGTTTTAAACCTGGAATAATAGGAACGTTAATATCGTTCTCTCTGCATTTTTTTACAAAGTCGAAATATTTTTGATTATCGAAAAACATTTGGGTTACAATAAACTCTGCACCCATATCTACCTTTTGCTTTAAATATTTGAAATCGGCATTTAAGTTTGGTGCTTCAAAATGTTTTTCAGGATATCCGGCAACGCCAATACAGAAATCGCTTTTAAAGGTTTCTATATCCTCGTGCAAAAATTTCCCATCATTATGATTTTTGATATGCTGAATTAAATCAGTAGCATAACAGTGTCCGCCTTTTGTTGGAATAAAAGAATGATCTGCTGCTCGAGCATCTCCACGCAAAGCCAAAACATTGTCAATACCTAAAAACTGCAAGTCTATTAGGGCATTTTCTGTTTCCTCTTTAGTAAATCCGCCACAAATTAAATGCGGAACGGCATCTATTTTATATTTATGGATTATGGCTGCACAAATCGCTATCGTACCTGGGCGTTTACGGTAAGAAACCTTTTGTAAAAGTCCGTTTTCCTGTTCTTTATAAATGTAATCTTCTCTTAGAGAGGTTACATCAATAAACGGAGGATTAAACTCTAATAAAGGATCAATTGCATCGTAAATCCATTGAATGCTTTGTCCTTTTATGGGTGGCAATAATTCAAAAGAGAATAAGGTTTTACCCTTTGCGTTTTTTATATGGTCTGTAATTTTCATTGTGTAGTTGGTTCGTTGTTTGGTTTTTTTAGTTGGTTCGGGTGTAAATCACAAAGCCTACTTTGTTTAATGAAATTCTATTCTTTTGTGAGATATCTTATATAGCCATTAACTAGTTTCCCTAAAATCTCAATTTCATTTATGCATTCAGTTAGTTGAATTTCTGAAATATATCCAATATCAAATGAGACATAAATTTGAGTTTCTAGCTCATAAAGCGAACCTCTAGAAATTGCCAAAAACTGGATAGTTTCCTTTACGTGGCGCCTACCCGACCCTTCAGCAATATTGGATGGAACTGAAACGGCACACCGCCTAATTTGAGATGTTAATCCGTACATTTCTTCTTTGGGGAAAGCTCCTGTTAATTTGTATATAAAAGCTGTAAATGCCCTTGCCTTTTTCCAAACATCTAATTCTGTATATTTTTGATAAGCCATATTTAACTTCTAAACAACTAAAAAACCAATCAACCAAAAACCAGCAAACTAATAAGCCAAATTAGGACTTAACCATCGCTCAACTTCCTCTATTGGCATGTTTTTACGAATGGCGTAATCTTCAATTTGGTCTTTGGTAATTTTTCCTAAACCGAAATATCTCGAATCTGGGTGGGCGAAATAAAATCCACTTACGGCTGCGGTTGGGTACATGGCGTAACTTTCAGTAATCTTTAAGCCAATTTTTTCTTCTGCATCCAATAAGGCAAATAAAGTACCTTTTTCGGTATGTTCCGGACAAGCTGGATAACCTGGCGCTGGACGGATACCAACATATTCTTCCTTAATTAAAGCTTGATTATTTAGATCTTCATCTTTTGCATAACCCCAATATTCCTTACGAACCAGTTCATGTAATTTTTCGGCAAAAGCTTCTGCTAGCCGATCAGCAAGTGCCTTTACCATAATGCTGTTATAATCGTCGTAGTTTTTTTCGAACTCCGCGACCAGTTCGTCACAGCCTATGCCAGTTGTAACTGCAAAACCACCAAAATAATCTTGTACGCCACTCTCTTTATCGGCAATAAAATCTGATAAAGCATAATAAGGCTGTCCATCTACTTTTTCTGCCTGTTGGCGTAAAGTATGGATTCTTACCTTTTCAGCATTTCCGTTTTTAAGTTTTTCGTCGGCTTTTAACGTATCGCTTTGCACTTCCAATTCAATATCATCGCCTACGGCATTGGCTGGCCAAAATCCAAATACAGCTTTGGCAGTTAACAGCTTCTCGCTTACAATTTTGTTTAAGAGTACCTGTGCATCGCCAAAAAGTTTTTTGGCTTCATCGCCAACATTTTTATCATCAAATATTTTAGGGTAGCTTCCGCGAAGTTCCCAAGTATGAAAAAATGGTGTCCAATCGATGTATGGAACAAGTTCTTCTAAAGGATAATCATCCAATACTTTGGTTCCTGTAAAACTTGGTGCTGGTGCAACCTTCGTGAAATCAGACTTAAATTTGTTCGTTCTCGCTTCTTCCAAAGTTTTAAAACGCTTATCAGAACGTTTATTTAAGTGGGCTTCACGGGCTTTATCGTATTCGGCTCTAATTCCCGCAACGTATTCATCTTTGGTTTCGGGGTTCATCAGTGTACTACAAACTGTAACACTTCTCGAAGCATCCAAAACATGAATTGCTGGCCCAGAATAATTGGGTGCAACTTTAACCGCCGCATGGATTCTCGACGTTGTAGCTCCACCAATAATTAACGGAATGGTAAAACCCTCGCGTTCCATTTCTTTGGCAAAGTGAACCATTTCATCTAATGATGGTGTAATCAAACCACTTAAACCAATAATATCGGCATTAATTTCCTTAGCTTTTTTAATGATTTCCTGTGCAGGAACCATTACACCCATATCTACAATTTCGAAGTTATTACAAGCCAAAACAACGCCTACAATGTTTTTACCAATATCGTGCACATCGCCTTTTACGGTAGCCATTAAAACCCTTCCTGCTGATGAACTTTGATTTTGATCGGGATTATCCAATTTTTCCTGTTCGATAAACGGCAACAAATAAGCAACTGCCTTTTTCATTACCCTTGCCGATTTTACCACTTGTGGTAGGAACATTTTTCCAGCGCCAAATAAATCCCCTACGATGTTCATTCCATCCATCAACGGACCTTCTATAACCTGGATAGGACGAGCATATTTCTGGCGAGCTTCTTCAACATCATCATCCAAATACTCTACAATTCCTTTTACCAACGAATGGGATAATCGTTCCTCTACTGTTCCTTTCCTCCATTCTTCATCACGAACAATTTCTTTGCCCTTACTTTTGATGGTATCTGCATATTCTACCAAACGTTCGGTAGCATCATCTCTGCGATTAAGCAAAACATCTTCTACTCTTTCCAAAAGTTCGGGTGGAATTTCCTGATAAACTTCAAGCATTCCTGCATTTACAATGCCCATATCTAAACCTGCCTGAATGGCGTGGTATAGAAATGCGGAGTGCATCGCTTCGCGAACCGTATTATTTCCTCTAAAAGAGAATGATATATTAGAAACGCCACCACTAACTTTAGCGTAAGGCAGGTTTTCTTTAATCCACCTTGTGGCATTTATAAAATCGACAGCATAATTGTTATGCTCTTCTAAACCGGTTGCTACGGTTAATATGTTTGGATCAAAAATGATGTCTTCGGCTGGGAAACCAATTTCATGAACCAGAATATCGTAACTCCGTTTACAGATTTCTTTTCTGCGTTCGTAGTTATCTGCCTGTCCTTGCTCATCAAAAGCCATTACCACAACCGCAGCGCCATACTGCATAATTTTGCAGGCACTCTCACGGAATTTATCTTCACCCTCTTTTAAGGAAATAGAGTTTACAATTCCTTTTCCCTGCAAACATTTCAGACCATTTTCAATAACCGACCATTTAGACGAATCGACCATAATGGGCAGTTTTGCAATATCAGGTTCTGAAGCAATTAAGTTTAAGAATTTGGTCATCGCTGCTTCCGAATCCAACATCCCTTCATCCATGTTCACATCAATTACCTGCGCACCGCCCTCTACTTGTTGCAATGCAACGGCTAATGCGGCTTCGTAATCGCCTCCTAAAATTAATTTAGAGAATTTTGGAGAACCTGTAATATTGGTTCTTTCTCCAATATTTACAAAAATGCTTTCGGGAGTTATGGTTACGGGCTCTAAACCACTAAGGCGCATAAATGGCTCAATTGCGGGAATTTTTCTTGGCGTTGCTTTTTTTGCATTTTTAGCAATACAGCCAATGTGTTCTGGCGTTGTGCCGCAACAACCACCTACAATATTTACGAAGCCCGAAGCAATAAAATCATCAACCAAATGAGCAGTTTCATGCGGCTGCTCATCGTAAGCTCCAAACTCATTTGGCAAACCTGCATTTGGATATGCCGAAACATAGCATCCTGCTTTCGCTGCCAGCTCTTCAATATGCGGACGCATTTCTTTTGCACCCAAAGCACAGTTGAAACCGATACTCAAAGGTTTGGCATGCCTTACAGAATTTAGAAATGCTTCGGCAGTTTGGCCCGAAAGGGTTCTTCCAGAAGCATCGGTAATGGTACCGGAAATCATAATTTCCAGTTTTCTACCGATAATTTCTTCATATTTTTTGATGGCAACAATAGCCACTTTTGCATTTAATGTATCAAAAATGGTTTCGATTAGAAGTACATCAGAACCGCCATCAACCAAACCTCTAACCTGTTCGTAATAGGCAGCTTCCAACTCATCAAAATAAACAGCCCTATAACCTGGATCGTTTACATTGGGCGACATAGAAAGCGTACGGTTTGTGGGACCGATAGCCCCAGCCACAAAGCATTTACGATCTGGGTTAGAGGCCATAAATTCGTTAACCGCTTCTTTTGCAACCCTCGCCCCTTCGAAACTCATTTCGTAGGAAAGGTCTTCCATCTGATAATCAGCCATGGAAATGCGCTGCGTACTAAACGTATTGGTTTCGATAATATCTGCACCAGCCTGCAAATATTCTAAGTGGATGGCTTTAATAATATCTGGACGCGTGATGTTAAGCAAATCGTTGTTGCCTTTTACATCACAAGGGTGATTTTTAAATCGTTCGCCTCTAAAATCCTCTTCAGTTAATGTATAACGCTGAATCATGGTACCCATAGCACCATCAATTACCAAAATACGCTTTTCTAATTCTTCTCTTATACCCATTGTTTTGTAAAATGTGGGATGGGAAATGGAAGATGGAAAAATGCCATAAACATCTTACATCAAACATTTTACATCTCCAAAAAGGCTTATCTTAAAAGTTGGCAAATGATTACCTTCCTAAACTTATCTTCTCTCGCCACTGCTGAGATTAGAATTTAGCACCTTGTTGGCACAGGTTGCTAAGACATCTTTGGGTCTAATCCCTCCGTCTTTCTTAATAAGCACACAAAAATGCAACAAAGCAACATCAATTCCAAAAATTATCGCTTTGCTGCCAAATAAAATTACAAAGGCCATGCAAATCTGCACGGCCTTAAGAATATTGTTCTGTTTATAAAATTACCTTCTGTTTCCGAAAATTCGAAGTAAAAAGATAAAGATGTTTAAGAAATCCAAATAAAGAGATAGCGCTGCAACTATCGAAGTTTTCTTAGCATCGATGGATAACACCTGATCACCATTTGCTTCAATTCCTTCTCCAATTCTTTTAATCTTTTGAACATCGTATGCTGTTAAAGCAGTAAATATGGCAACACCAGCATAGGCCAAAAGCAGATTGAAGCTTTCACTTTGGATAAAATAATTAATTAGTGTTGCAATGATAATTCCAATAACGCCTACCATTAAAATGGTGCGGAACTTACTTAAATCTACATTTGTAGTATAACCCATAAATGCCATAATCCCAAAAATTCCAGTCGCACCAGCAAAACAGCTTACCACCGAACTTGATGTATAAGCCCATAATATAAAACTTAAGCTTACACCTGTTAGCGCAGCGTAAAGAACAAATAATGATACGAGCGCAACATAAGATAGTCTGCTCAAACCGAAACTAATTGTCATTACAAGAACTAGTGGAGCAAACATAGCAATGTAGCCAAAAATGGTTGTGCTCATTTTGCCTGTTTCTGGGTTAACAACCCTTAAATATTGAATTAGTTCTAAATTTGTTCCGAATAGATATGCGGCTAGCGTTGATAAACCTAATGCCACAAACATCCAAGTAAAAACACTTGCGAAGAATTTTTTAGAAACAGAGCCTTGCTGTACAAAAACACTGTTTTCCTGATATTGATAATTTTGTTGTTCCATTTTAATTTTGTGTATTTAAATTATATAAAAATAATGCTTTAATTCAATCTTTTTGTCAGTTGCTCTTCAACTTTTTTAAAGAATTGTAAAGGCTTTAATGTACGCCAGGGCATATTATCAAAAGCTCCACCAAAATTTATATAATAATCAATGTTGTTATCTTTAAACTCGTTAATCACATGCTCGCTAAAGTTTACACCAGCAATCCAGCCATCTTCAACTTCTTGAAACCATTCTTCATAATAGCTATCATCTGAAGCATGAAAATTTAAAACGTTTTCGCCAATGAGAATGAACTTGTTAATGCCTTCATCCATCATCAGTTCTAGAATATCCCGTTTCAACAACATAATATCGTTGTTTATGGCATCATTCCATTCTCCAATAAATTCTATAATTGCATAACTTCGGTAGTAATCGGCAAACAACACTTTCATGTAAAGCGTATTCGATCCAAATTCGTCCCATTGTGGGTGTAAAAGAAAGTTATATATCTGTTTATCGAAATAAAGTTCCGAATATTCGGTATTGTAAAATGGCGAACGCTCATCTTCTGCCGAAATATATTCATCTCTCCACTGATAATAAGGCTCTATTTCGTGCATCTATTCGTTTTTTGGTTTTTTGGATGTTTCGTTATTTAGTTTTCATTCGATATCATTCAAGCTCTTGGCCTAAAAACCAACCAACTAAAAACTAACCAACTACCCTTTACTTGCTTCTACAGCTTTGCGTACACTTCCATACTGGGTTAACAAATCTGCGGCTTCGTTGTATTCAATTTTCAATTCATGGGCTACCATTTGTATTCCTCGATCTACCAATTTATGGTTTGTTAACTGCATATCGACCATTTTATTGCCAACAACTCTTCCCAGCTGAACCATTACAGTAGTACTCAGCATGTTTAAAACCAGTTTTTGGGCAGTTCCAGATTTCATTCGTGTAGAACCCGTAATAAATTCGGGACCTACAACAACTTCAACCGGAAAATCAGACTCTGCGGCAATTGGACCACCGGTATTACAAACTATGCATCCCGTTAAAATGCCCATTTTGCGAGCCGTATTTAAACCACCAATAACGTATGGCGTTGTACCAGAGGCGGCCAAGCCTACTAAGCAATCTTTTTCGTTGATATTGAATTCCTGCAAATCTTTCCAAGCCTGCTCGGCATCATCTTCTGCAAATTCAACTGCTTTTCTAATGGCGGTATCGCCACCTGCTATAATACCTACAACCCAATCAAAAGGTACACCATAAGTTGGTGGGCATTCGGAAGCATCTACAACACCTAGCCGACCGCTCGTGCCTGCGCCAATATAAAAAAGACGACCGCCTTTTTTCATTCTTTCGGCTACAGCCGTTGTTAATTTTTCTATCTGAGGCAAAGATTTTTCTACTGCAAATGCAACAGTTTTATCTTCGTTGTTAATGCCCTGCAGAACTTCCATTACCGACATTTCATCAATGTGGTTGTAATTGGATTCATGCTCGGTTACTCTATCCATAAATTTAATTTTGATAAAATTCGGTAAATTCTTTCTAAAAACTGCCTTAAAAATTCAAAAATATATGTTCAAACTTCAATCTTATAAATCGCAGAGTTAATTTATATTAAAAATTATAAACAAAAGACAGTAAAATGGAGTTAAAAAATTAATCAACCCGCTAATTTTCATAAATTTGCAGCAACGCTGATGAAAAAAAACACCCGTAATAATTTACTAATATCCTTAAGCTATTCTATCATTTTAATAGTGGGGATGTTTTTGGGCATAAAATTCATCAAAGACCAAGGTTATGGTGTTCAAAAAAACACAAAACTAGCCGATAATAATTCCGAAAAACTGGATGAAATCCTACACATCATCAACAGGAATTACGTAGACGACATCAATACAGATTCTTTGCAAAACTTACCGATTGATAGTGTTCTTCATCAGCTCGATCCGCATAGTGTTTATCTTCCTCCTTCTGATGCCCAGGATATGACAGACAATTTGGAAGGAAATTTCGAAGGTGTTGGTATAGAATATTATATGCTAAACGATACCATGATGGTTACCGGAGTAGTAAAGGATGGGCCAGCTTATCAAGCCGGAATTAAACTGGGCGATAAAATTTTAAGTATAGACTCTACTTTTGTTAGTGGCAGAAACTTGCCCAAAGAACAGCTTACCGGCCGCTTTAAGGGAAAAGCTGGAAGCGGTGTTAGCGTACTTTTAACTAGAGCAGGCCTTACGCAACCAAGCAGATTAATGGTTACAAGAGGCAAGGTGAACATTAGCAGCATAGATGCCTCTTACATGATTAATAACGAAACGGGCTACGTTCGAATTAGCAAGTTTGGCGCCAACACAGATGAAGATTTTGCAACGGTAGCGGCCAACCTGAAGGCTAAGGGCATGAAAAAGCTTATTCTCGATTTACGCGATAATGGCGGTGGCTACTTTACCGCGGCAACAGGTTTAGCCGATCAGTTTTTACCCGAAAACAAATTGATTGTATATACCCAAGGAAAACACGAGCCACGCACCGATTATTTTTCAACCGGAAATGGTGCGTTTCAACAAGGCAAATTGGCCATTTTAATTAACGAAAATACCGCATCGGCCAGCGAAATTGTTGCAGGCGCTATTCAAGATTTAGGTAGAGGAATAATTGTTGGCCGACGTTCTTTTGGTAAGGGCTTAGTGCAGGAACAGTTTGCTTTCGGCGATGGGTCTGCCTTAAATTTAACCATAGCAAGATATTATACGCCATCTGGCAGAAGTATCCAAAAATCGTATAAAAAAGGCTACGATGCCTATAAACATGAGCTTGATGAACGTATGATTGATGGTGAGCTTACTGGAGACCGCACCTCTTTTCAAGATTCTGTAGAAAAAGCTGAAGGTGTTAATTTGCCAGCAGTAAAAAAAGGGAGAACAAGCGGTGGCATCCAGCCCGATGTTTTTGTGAAATTGGATACCACAGGCTACAATAAGTTTTATGGCAATTTGGTGAGCAAAAAAATCCTTTCCGATTTCGTTTTCAACGTACTAACCAACCGTTATAGCGCCAATTTTGTTGAGCAGAACATTAATACCTTTAACATTAGCGATAACGATTTTAAAGATTTTATCGGCTTTATTCAGCGCAAAAATGTACAGATCGATCGACTTCAATTGTACAGCTCGAAAACAGTTATTTTAAACGACCTAAAAGCCTTACTTTGTCGGTATTACTTAGGCGATGTTGGTTATTATAAAGCCATAAACCAAAATGACAACGCCGTAAAACAGGCATTGGCGAATCTTCAATAACCTTAAACTTTACCTAAGAAAGATATATTATCTATAAACTTTAATTAATTACCATCTAATTTCTTTTTTTGAAAAGCAATGCCTCTTCTACTATTAAAGATAATCCCGCCAACCATTACAAAGCCGTTTGCGTAGAAAAAACGCAATCCGTGTTTTTCATTTATGTCGGGTTTAAGAAATTGGGTTTCCTGCACGATTTAAGTTAGCTAAACCCGATCGACGCGTTAATCCTTTTTGATGCAAAAAAAGATCATTGCTTGCAGCGCCCTCATCAAAAAGATTAAAGCAAAGAGCGGGACTTTCCAATCCCATAAGCACTGGTTTTGCTTTTCTAAACAATGAAGCTGCCGAATGAGAATGTTTAATTTAAACCCAGTAATCTCCAGTTAACAAAAACTTGATTTAAAATACCAGATCTTTTAAAACCCAAACCACTATCTTCGGTTATCTAATAAACCCTACTCACAAATGATTGAAACCGAAAGACTCATATTAAAACCATTAACTCACGATCAACTTTTAAAATACATTAAAGACGACCACTCTCTGGAGGCTGAGTTTAAGCTTTTGCCAACTAAGAAAAATATATCTCCTACCCTACAAGTAGCGTTAGAGCAAACCATTTTGCCTAACGTTTTCGATAAAGACAAAGATTATCTATACAACACACTTTGGACGATTATCTCTAAGCCAGACAATAGAATGGTTGGCGATATCTGCTTCGTTGGAGAGCCTGATCCAAATGGCGAAATTGAAATTGGATATGGAACTTATGAGGAATTTAGAGGAAAAGGATTTATGACGGAAGCAGTGGGCAGAATAATTGAATGGGCTAAAGAACAGCCAAAAGTTAAATCGATTTTTGCTTCTACCGCCAAAGACAATATTGCATCTTATTCTATTTTAGAAAAAAATAATTTTGTACATGTTGGGGAAGTAGACGATATGCTTAGCTGGAAAATTCAGATTAAATAAATGGAATTAAAGTTCCTCTTCATATTTTTGAAGTAGATAGATGCATCATGACAATCTTCTTTTTTTCCTAAACTAGAATCAACCTGTCTCCCAGCTTCATAATAAATTTTGGATATTTTTTTGTAGCAGCTAAACTTTCTCATAAAACGGCAGTCAAATTTCCAATTGATGCCAAAATGAAGAATCAAAAGGAAAGAAAAATAATTTCGTCAGAATCAGACAATGATTTAGATGATGGCGAATATCCCAGAAAGATGATATTTTTTATTCTTTTGTTAAGTGTTGTGCTTATTATTTCAATTTTTGCAAGCCGAATAACATCATAAAGAATCGGTAAGGGTTAAAGTTGAAATTGTTGAGTAAAATTTTAAGGTTTTTTCTGGTAATCAATGGCTGGGCCAACAACAACAAAGCCATGGTTTTTTCTAAATTCATCCTGCTGCTGCAGAGATAACCCTTTCATCTTTCCTTCTGATACATTTATAAAAAATTCTTCCATCTTACCCGCAGGTTGGAAGGTCATCAGCAATTTTCCATTACCCTCTCCGAGTTTGGCAAATGCATGTGGTACGCCACGCGGGCCAAAAACCGTATCGCCAACTTTGGCATTGTAGATTTCTTCGCCCACTTTGATTAAAAACTCCCCTTCTAAAACATACCAGGTTTCGTCTTGATCGTAGTGATAGTGAAGTGCCGGGCCTCCCTTTTTCACTCTTGTTGATTCATATATGTACAGTGATCCGTCAGTATCCTTCGCCGAAACTTTGGTATAAAAGGTGTCTCCCTCAAAAAGGTTAATGGGTTTTTTATTTCGGTCTGCACCAGAAGGTACCATGAAACCTTTATTAATTTTAAGCGTATTTACAACACGGCTTAGAGCTACTGAAGGAAAAATAGCCAGACCGGCTAGAATCTGAAAAAATGATTTTCTTTTCATGATTAAATATACAATTTACTGGTTATAAATCATATAGCTTAATTTTATTCTACACGGAAAAATTTCTCTTATCAAAATCCAGATGCACTTTAAATCCATTAAACCTTCGTGATTCTCTACCGTCAAAACCATACACACAGATTAATGCTTGATTTATGGTTTTACTTAAAATTTAGGTTATGAAAAGGATTTTGCATGTATTGCTTCTTTTAGCAATGGTAATTAATTTAAGTGCATGCGTGGTAAGAACCCGTGCACCAAGAGCGCAATGGGTACCCGGACATTACAATGTTGGTCCACACGGTGGCCATTATTGGGTAAAGGGACATTATCGCTAAAACTGTTATTGGCCATCATAATAGAAAATTGTGATGGCCTATTTTCTAACTCAATCAACTCTACCACGCCTCACTCTTCTATTGCCCTTCTCCTTGATTACAAAAAGCTTAATTTTTCTTCCTCCAGATCAAGAAAATTAAGATGTTTTCTTACAAGATCTTCATTAAGTGTAACTTCTGTTTTATTTTTTTCGAGCAGCCATTCCCTTTGACTATTTAGGATATCAAGATAAATTGTTTTCCCTTTTTCATCGATTACTGTTCCATCTTTTAACAAATCCTTATCCTCCCACTTACGGGCCATTTGTTGAAGAAATGGTTGATTCAGCAATTGATCTGAATAATTTTGTCGAAGGTATTGGATGGCTTGATGTGCCAGTTGCTGACGTAAAAGGTGATCCGTCTCATCTTCGGGAGGAGTATGATCCAAATTTGGAATGTGAATTTTGTTGATTAAGTATGGCAAAGTAAGCCCTTGAAGCAGTAAGGTAAGGAGAATAACAATAAAAGTAATGAAAAGGATGAGGTTGCGTTGCGGAAAAGCGATGCCACCCTCTAAATGCACAGGAATAGACAGTGCGGCCGCAAGAGAAACTACCCCACGCATGCCTGTCCAGCCCAATATAAAAGGAACCCGGTAACCTGGATGCGTAGCATCTGCAACTGTAATATAATTGCGTGCAATTAAGGTAACAAATACGGCTCCATAGGTAGAAAGGAGCCTTGCTAAAATTAAAACAAAAGTTACCAATACACCATAACCAATTGCTTCGGGAATACCAACATTACCTAATCCAGCTGTTATTTCGGGAAGATCTAAGCCAATAAGCATAAATACCAAGCCATTTAAAATAAAAGAAAGGCTTTCCCAAACATTTACCCCACGCAAACGCGAAGCACTGCTTAAAAAAAAGTGCCGTTTGTTCGACATAAATATGCCGCCACTAACAACAGCTAAAACACCAGAACTGTGCAACTCTTCTGCAACAATGTACATAATATAAGGCGCAACAAAAGTGAGCACAATATCCATATTGGCATCTGTTGGAAGGTATTTGTGGATTTTAATAAAGATAAATCCTACAAGCAGGCCAATAACTACACCACCAATTAGCATCCAGCCAAAACTAAGTGCGGCTTCGTACCAGATAAACTGTCCGGTTGCAACAGCAATAAGTGCAAACCGAAAAATAATTAAGGAAGATGCATCATTTAACAGGCTTTCTCCTTCTAAAATTGATGACATCCGTTTAGGCACATTAACAAATTTTAAAATTGCCCCTGCACTAACTGCATCCGGAGGTGATACAATCCCGCCCAAGAGCAAACCGAGCGCTAATGAAAAGCCCGGAATAAAATGATTGGCAACAAAAGCTACAGAAACTGCCGTGAAGAATACCACAATAAAAGCAAAACTGGTAATAATCCTTCTCCACCGCCATAACTCTTTCCATGAAATGGCCCATGCAGCTTCATAAAGCAATGGCGGAAGAAATAAAATAAATATGAGTTCTGGATCGATATGTAAAATTGGAACACCGGGAATAAAACTAATAAGCAAACCAGCAACCACCAATAATACCGGATAGGCCACCTTTATTTTTTTGGCCAGCATAATGATGAGTACAATTGTAAAAATTAGCGCAAGATAGAAAGGGAAATTCTCTAGCATTAAATAAAAATTAAGCAATAAGCAAATAGACAAAATGGTACAAAGCTGTACCTCAATTTAAATATAGAAAAATATTGCGATTTGTTTTAGGCCTAATTTTTTACTTTTTTTAAAAGGAGTCTATTACTTTTTTTATGGTTTTTAACATTTTAAAATGCTCCAAAACAAATGGTTTAGTTACAAAACCATGCACTTGTTTGTAGGCTGCGGCCCTTATTTTATCGGCTTCGTTTTCGGATGCTGTAACCAATACCACATAAATATTGTTACGGAACTGGCTTTTATTTAAGATTTCGAGCAATTGCCAACCATCCATTTCTGGCATACTAAGATCGAGCAAAATAAGAAAGGAAAGTTCGTAGGAGATGTTTTTTTCGATATACTTTAATGCAGGCTTTGCACCATTAAAATATTTGGCTCCAAAAGAAAACTCACTTCCTTTTAAGAGTTCTCGGTGAATTAACAGGGTCATCTCATCATCATCGATGATCAGTATTTTCGTTTTCATTTAAAATAGGGATGTTTAACAATAAGGATCGATGGAGCTGCATCATAAAAAATGGGTATGAAAAAATTAATTTTTTCATACCCAGATTTAATAATAACGCTTTACATTGCGAAGATAGTTTTTTCTTTTCAGATCCCACATCCAATCCATATTCATTTTGTTCAAAAACGAATATAAAACTGATCATATTTTAAGCAAATTCATCGAAATATGGGGTATTCCATTTAGCGCTAAGAATTATGTGCACACAAATTTGCAATCATGTAACACATTGGTTATCTGTTAATAACTTAATTGAATTGTGGATAAAAATATGATTAATCATACAGATTTTATTAGGTCTTGTTAATTTTTGGTATTAAATTTGGATATCCACCTGTACCTATGAAAAAAGTACTTCTAACCCTATTTGTGGCTGTAATTTGTTTTTCCAGCTGCAAGAAAAAATTTTGTGGCGTAATAACGGCCATTAGTTCTGAAACTTCGCCAGTTGATGGACAACCATTATACAAGCTGTATTTGGAAAGTGGTGAGGTTGTGCCTACCAAAAGCAGGGGCAATCATCAGGTTGGAGAAGCGTATTGTAATGATTAGAGTATTAACATTTATATTTCAAAAGAAACCGATATGTTACTCAAACTAAACCCGTCAAAATTTAGAGAGCTTTTAAATGTGTTTGATATCAATATTCAATCAAACAGAATCACGCTTTTTACACAGCTAGGATCAAACCCAAAAGGTGTTGGTGCAATTTATGTGGAGAAATCAGACTTCGAAGTTGCTTTTGAAGCCTATTTGCAAAAACTTGATAAATCAGCTTAATTTTGTTTCCAACTTCTATCGCATATTTATAGTTGCAGATATTTTTTTACTTAGGAAGATCAAAACCAATAATTATTTAATCTCGATCTTCCAGCAAGTTGATTTACTTAATTTATTTAAACAAAAGCTTACCATTTAAAAAGATTAATCAATCTCTATACTGTTTATCGCTTTATCAAACGCATAGTCCTTAACTCCAGGCACCTTTAGCCCTTCGGCACGGAATACTGTAAAATCTGTCATTCCCAAAAACCCAAGGAAAGCCTTTAAATAAGGTGCAACAAAGTCGTTTGCTTTGCCTGGCCCTTCAGAATAAATGCCTCCTGATGACATGGCGACGTATACTTTTTTCCCTGTAACCAAACCAATAGGTCCATTTTCGCCATAACCAAAAGTTATTCCCGCTCTGGTAATGTGATCAATCCAAGCCTTTAACGAAGATGGGATTGTAAAATTGATCAATGGCGCACCAATTACGATAATATCTGCAGCAAACAATTGTTTGACCAAATTATTGGAAAGATGAACAGATTTCCTTTCTGTTTCCGTAAGTTGATCATCAGGAATAAAGAAAGCATGGAGAACTTCTGGTGTTAGATGCGGAATTTCCATATCCACTAAATTGAGGGTTTCAACCCTACTTTCTGGATATTTATTTTGAATCTGTTCTACTATGGCTTCACCAAGTTTAATGCTATATGAGGTTACACCTTGTATGCTCGATATTAAATGAAGAATATTTTTCATGATTTTTCTTATTGATTATGGAGCTCAAAACTAAGGTTACCAGCTGATAAAAAGTTAGTCGTTACCCAAAGGTAAGTGCTTACATTGAGGTAAGTGATTATCTTTGCTATTATGGAAGTTGTTAAAAACCAGTCAATACCTGGCAAAGAAATGTGTGCCGGATCGCTTAAAAACGTACTTGATGCATTATATGTCCTCAACGGAAAATGGAAATTAGCCCTAATTCTTTCGCTTGTACAGGCGCCTAAAAGATTTAACGAAATACAGAATGAAGTAGCCGGAATTTCATCTAAAGTTTTAGCTAAAGAACTAAAAGACTTGGAACTAAACGACTTTATAAAACGTCGAGTTTTCCCAACCACCCCAGTAAGTATTATTTACGAAGCGACCGACTACAGCGAGACTTTAAAAAATGTATTGGCGGAACTTAGTGCTTGGGGTGAGCAACATAGAGAAAAAATTAAACAAAGCATGCGGACTCACCTCTAAAAGGGAATAAGACTATAAACCAGTACCTAAAATTAAATTCAACATTTCAAATCATTTAATTCTACGTGCCTGATTCAAACATTTAAAATAAACAAGTTTTACTTTTTAATAAAGAAAGGATTTTCAAAAAAGAAAGCCGAGGATCATACTTCCATTTTAAATGTATCTGTGAAAATCCTTTAAAACGCAAAAAACCGTTAATAAATATATTAACGGTTTTAGTCTTATGTAGCCCGCAGGGGAATCGAACCCCTATTTCCAGAATGAAAATCTGGCGTCCTAACCGGTAGACGAGCGGGCCATTTTCAATTTTAGAGTTAAGATTTTAGAATTACGATTGTTTTCAATCTAAATTCGTAAATCTACAATCGTCAATTTACTTGGTAGCGGGGACACGACTCGAACGTGCGACCTTCGGGTTATGAGCCCGACGAGCTACCAACTGCTCCACCCCGCACTCTATATGGAACTTTTCGTCTCCACAAATTCTATTTTTCAATTTCCTTTGTTTTAAGAGGCAGTCCTGGCCTTTTTCCCATCAATCTTAGCGTTTGAAGGAGTGCAAAGGTACTATTATTTGTTTGTTATGCAAACTATTGATGGAATATTTTAGAAATATTTTCAACAGATTAATTTAACCCTAAGTTTATACGCTTTCTTTTTGAAGTAGTGCCGGAATGGTTTTCAAAATCAGTTTGATGTCGTTTTTAAAACTTTGATTTTTAGCATAAGTGTTATCCAGCATAAGCCTTTCATCTTCACTCATATCGCCCTTACCACGTTTTTCTACTTGCCATAAACCTGTAATTCCGGCAGGTGCAGCAAAGCGAAGCACGTATTTGTCTGTCGTTAATTTTTCCGCCTCATAAAGGGGAAGCGGTCTATTACCTACAATACTCATATCGCCAATAATTACATTCCAAAGTTGCGGAAGTTCATCGATACTGGTATTTCTAATAAAATTTCCAACCTTAGTTATACGCGGGTCGTTTTTGATTTTGAAGAAGGCAGAACCAGCATTGGCATTTTTACTGCTTATAAAATCCTTTTCGCACCACTGAATGTTATCGGCATAAAGTGGGTACTGGCATTTACCTTCCGCAGCGCATTGAGTGCAGAGCGTTTGATTGCTTGTTTCTTCGGCCTTATCAACTCCTGCATCAATATCATATTGATTTAAGTGCTTTAGATCTTTAATTCTTTGATCGGCGTTAACAAACATCGATCTGAATTTGTAAAACCTAAAAACCCTAAATCCCGTTCCTGCCCTTAAAGAATAGTAAAAAACAGGGCCTTTTGATTCCAGTTTAATCAAAATATAGATGATCACGAATAACGGTGCCAGTGCGATTAAAGCCATACCGGCAAAAAACACATCGAAAACACGTTTGGCAAAACCAATATTTTTAATTGGCGGAACATCTGATTTAATGTTGCCTTTAAGGTTATCCCAATTATCAATTAAAAAGTTAATTCGCCTTTCTACGCGGTTCATTTTAAGAGGAAGACGGAAAACGTCAGAAATACCAGCCGAAAGCGCAAGAACACGAAGGTTTGGGTTAAAATAATTTACAACGAGAAAAAATGGAACAATTGGATGTTCCTTTTTGTTAAGTGTTTCTATTAGTGATAATCCGGCTGGAGCCATGATTTCGCTGTAAGAAATTATGGCTGCAATATTAAGCTGATCATCTACCCATGATGAGGCCATTTTCATTCCATTATCGAAACGAACCAATATTTTATCCCCAAAATTGCATTGTTCAAATGCCTCCGCAGAAACATTATCAAATCCTATAAGTGCAATTATCGGTTTTTTAGCTCCAGCATTAATTTCCTCAACCATATAATTAAGCACTCAATTTGCCCATACGTCTTAATACCACTCTTATTCTTGCTTCCAGCTCTGCCGGATTAAATGGTTTTACCACAAAATCATCAGCACCAGCATCTAAACATTTTATTCTTTTATCAGAACTTTCTTCGCCTGATAATATGATTATCGGAACAGAGTTAAAAAAATCGCTTACCTTAACTTGTTGAATGAGTTCTAAACCACTTAATTTTGGAGTATTTAAATCGGCAATAACCAAGTCGGGGATATTTCCATTTTGCATATAAGCCAAAGCATCCATTCCGTTCGACCTAATTTCGATAAGGTAAGAAGTACTTAAAATTTCTTCAAGTATGGCTTGCATAAACACGTCATCTTCAACAATAAGGATGTTAATTGTACGGGTAGCGGATAAATTCATTTTAATGGGGCGATTTAAACTATGCTCTTAATACGTAAAAAGGATTAAGAGGGATTTGTAAAAGTAATATTCTTTTAAGACATGAATGTTACTTTTACGATTACTATTTTATTATTAAATTATCTGTTCTTATTTTTTTGCTTAAAATCTGAATCTGAATTCTTTAATCGGGTTGAAAATTTTAAAGGGTTTCTGCTTATATTGATAAATTTAGATTGATTTTGCGTTTTACAGTAAAAACTTTCTTGTCAAAACCCATTTATCGTGTGTCCGCTTGGTTCGTTGCTTTTCGTTTCTTTGATTGTTGAAACATTTTTTGTGCAAGTAAATCAAATTGAACAACGTTTTTAAGATTAAATAGGTGATGGTTAGTGCAATTATAAAAAAAAAAGCTGACCTAATTACAAATTGATTTTAGAATAGTAAATAATTGTTTTTCTTTTTTTTAAAGAATATTGCCCTAATCGCTCTAATCGAACACTTAATTCATATCAATTTAATTATGGTGATGATTAAGTTTACAAAGATGTAAGTAAAAAATTGTTAAAAGCGTAGTTCTTTACATTTTTTAAAATTTAAACTTCTATCTTTAATCTTTATTATTCTTGATGAAATATCTTCGAAAGAAAGACCGAAATGAATTATTTCGACCATTTCTTGAATTGGTCTACTTTATAAGACAGGTCATCGACTAAAATTAATCGCTCCTCAGAATTTAGGTTCTGAAAAACAAATTATCCGTTTTAAAAAAAATGATTACATCCCAATTTTCGTTCAGCAAAAAACAGCTCAACCGTTTGTTTCCGTTGTACATTCTTATTGATAAAGATTTAATTATTGAAGATTGTGCCATCGAAATAGAAAAGCTTTGTGAAAACTGCACCGCAAGTTCATTTTCAAAACACTTTGTTTTGGACAAAATCGATCATGATGCCTTAAGTTTTGATTCCCTAAGATCTTTAAACAGCCAATCAGTTAACCTTAAAGTAAAGCACAGCTCGGAATATATTATTAATGGCAATATAGAATACCTTGAAGATGTAAATCAGATACTTTTTACAGGAACATCTTACGATTTGGCCCACGCGGATATTGCACCGGTTTCTACCAGCAGTAAGGAAGAACAGTTAAGAACCTTATCTACAATTGCCGAGATAAACATTAACACAATTATTATAACCGACCGTAACGATAAAATAACTTGGGTAAACAAAAGTTTTAGCGAAATGACTGGCTATACTTTTGAAGAAGCCTTAGGGCAAAAACCCGAATACCTGCTCCATGGCGAAAATACAAGTCAGGAAACATTAAATTATTTAAATAACCAAGTCAAAAAAGGCCAGGCTTTCAATGCTGATATTTACAACTATTCCAAATCGGGAAAAGCATATTGGGCCCGTATTAAAGGTCAGCCAATACACAACCAAACTGGCGAGCTTACCGGTTTTTTTGCCTTAATAGAAGATTTCACAAAAGAAAGAGAAGCTCAGGAACTTTTAAAGGAATCTGAAAACCGCTTCAGGTTGGCCTTGGAAAAAATAGGAAATGTTTGGGAACACGATTTTAGAACAGGGAAAACCATATTTTCTAAAACCAACAACGAATTCTGGGGCTATTCTGACGATGACATGGACACCAATGATATTGTTTGGTGGGATAAGGTGCATAAGGAAGATTTTCATCTGCTTTTTCAAAACTTTAAAAAATACAAACGAGGGCTAATAGATTCGCATAATGAAGAGTATCGAATCATCCAAAAAGACGGAGACGTAAAATGGGTTTTAGATCGTGGTGTGGTTATAGAAAAAGATGAAAACGGCAAACCGCTTAGAATTGTAGGTACGCATACCGATATTACTCCAATTAAAAAAACCGAGCTGGAGCTTGAACAACATGTAAGGCAGTTCAGATCACTTTCTGAAAATATTCCAGGGGTAATTTATGAATATGAATACAGAGAAGACGGCACTGATGGATTGCGATACATAAGCCCGGCTGTTGAGCGTGTATTTGGAATTACGGCAGAAGAATTTTGGAACGGCAAATATATTTCTCCAACAGATCAAGCCAGGATTGATCGCAAGCAACAACACAGTAGAAATACTTTAGAGCCTTTTTACGATGAATCGGAAATTACAATTCCTGGGTTAGATACCCGTTGGTATGCGGTTCACTCTGCTTATTCGTATACCAGTCAGGATAATGCAAAGGTTTTTACTGGATTTATGGCCGATATTACGGAGCGTAAAACGGTAGAAGAATCGTTAAGGGTTAACGAAGAAAAGTACCGAAGCATTTTGGCCAATATGAAATTGGGCATGGTTGAGGTAGACAATGATGGATACATTACTTACGCCAACAACAGTTTCTGCCATATGTGCGGTTTTAGTATTCCTGAACTTATTGGAAGAAAGGCCGGTGATATGTTTTTATCGCCAGATCAGGTTTACCTAGAGCATGATAAAATCAAAAAGCGCCAAGAAGGCGTTGCAGATGCTTACGAAGTAGAAACCAAAAATAAAAATGGCGAAAAGAAATGGTGGCTGGTAAGTGGTGCACCACGCTATAACGATAAATCTGAATTGGTCGGCTCTATCGGCATCCACCTAGACATTACAGAACAAAAATTACAGGAAATAGAATTAATTGCAGCTCGGAATGAGGCTGAACATTTGGCGGCAACGAAAGAAACATTTTTGGCAAACATGAGCCACGAAATGCGTACGCCGATGAATGCAATTATGAGTATGACCAACCAGCTTGCCAAAACCGAGCTTGGTACCGAGCAGGAGTTTTATTTAGAAACCATACAAAAAGCATCGAAAAGCCTATTGGTCATCATCAACGATGTACTCGATCTTTCTAAAATCGATGCAGGCAAACTAAGTTTGGAAAACATTGGTTTCAATTTGGTGGATGTACTTCAAAACTCTATGCAGGTAATTACGCATAAAGGAGAACAGAAAGGATTAGATTTAAATAATTACTACTTTGATAGTAAAATTGCACCTGTTTTAATTGGCGATCCATATCGTATTAATCAGGTATTATTAAACTTAATGACCAATGCCGTTAAGTTTACCGAAAAGGGCTCGGTTGATTTAAGCTGTAAAGTAATTACCGATAAGCTTAATTCCCAAATTATAGAAGTTTCTGTAAAAGATACCGGAATTGGGATGGAAGAATCTTTTGTTACCCATTTGTTCGATAAATTTAGTCAGGAATACGAATCAGTTAGCCGTAAATATGGCGGTACAGGCTTAGGAATGAGCATTTGTAAAAATCTGATCAAACAAATGGGTGGAGAAATTTTTGTAGATAGCGTTAAAAACGTTGGCTCTACCATTTCCTTTATCCTAGAATTACCAAAAGGCGTAGCTGAAGATATGCCAGAGAAAGTAGTAACCGAATTTAGTGAAGAATTTTTGCAAGGCAGAAAAATACTCATTACCGATGATAATGACTTGAATCGATTGGTAGCTTCTATTTTGCTTTTAGATTTCGGAGCTACCGTAATGGTTGCAGAAAATGGATTAATGGCTCTAGATATGATTGCCAATGATCAATTTGATGTAGTTTTGATGGATATCCAGATGCCAATCATGAATGGTTATGAAACCACGCGGAGATTGCGGGAAATGGGAAATCAAATTCCAATTATTGCACTAACCGCATCTGCAATAAAGGGCGAAAGAGAAAAATGTATCGCTGCTGGAATGAACGATTACATTACAAAACCAATTGACGAAGAAACGTTTTTAAAAACAATAGATAAGTGGATTAACAAAGATGAGGATGCTCAGCTTGAAGATGAACTCAAAATGGAAGAACCTTTATATAATTTATCTTCACTGCGTGTGATTAGCAAAGGAAGAGAAGACTTTGTTAAAAAAATGGTCGATATGTTCTGTGAGCAAATGCCACCAATGGTTAATGAACTAAAAGAAGCGCATGAAAGCCATAACCTACAACAGATGGGTTCAGTAGCACACAAATTAAAATCAAGTATTGATCATTTAAACATGACCACAATACAAAGGGTAATTCGGGATATTGAAGGTTTTGGAAATGAACAAATCAATGATCCATCTTTACCTGCCGCAATCAAAAATGTTGATGAAACCGTAAATGCTGTAATATCAATGCTCAAGGTAGAATTCCCCTCAGAAACTGCTGAAGCATAAATCATTTAAAATATTCTTGGCAGATATCAACTGCTATTTAAACCTGTCCAAGGTTGGCGAGCTGCCAACCTTGGATTATCACAACCAAAACCAGTTCCTCGGTATTTGGTATACCCTACTATTAGAATCTACCCGCTATAATTAAAAACATCAACTTTCGTTTTTAATTCATTATCAATAAGTTATAAACATTTGCCAAAATCTTTTGTGAATAAAATACCGTAAATGCGGTATTTCTCTAGGAAAATTTAATTGTAGATTTATTCTAGTAAATGTGCATTAACAAACAGACATTTCTGTGCCCGATTTCTTTTTGAATTTCGACTGGCTTCCCCTTGGTTTGATTAATATTCTATTTTGGATCTCTGGCCATTTACTGCTTTTTCTTTTTCTAATTATTTCTGTATTGATACATTAACTCATCATTGAAATGGCTAAATCTACCTCCTTCCAAAACCAACTGAATCTCGTTCACGATTTGGTAATCAAACCAGATGAAAACCCTGAAAGATTAAATACCTTATTGGGCATGCTTAAAAAATCGGATGTTGCTGTAGAAAGCAATCGTTTTTTAAAAACCGAAAATCCCGATTTGGTTGCCCAAAATATTCGAAACAATGAGCAGTTGCAAAATTTCTCGACACTAAAACCCGAATCAAAAGAAAACGATCAATTGGTAATTAGGCGGGAAGCACCTGTGTCCATTTTGGGTAATTTGGATGGTTTGGCCAGCTCAAAAAATCTTTTTTCGCTTAACCCTTTGGCAAACCCTGCTCAAACTTTGGGGCCATTTACCGCAAACGATGGAAGGTTATTCTGGTATGATTTTTTCAACTATGAAAAGCTAGTGCCAATTTATTTAACCGGAGAAACCAAGCCTCTAATGCTTGTGCCCTTAAAGCTTTCAAAAATAGGCAGACCGGTTGCGGAATATACTTTGGCTAAAGGAAGTATTTGGATTCGTGCAGATTTATTTGCAACGCAGGCAGGTGCTTCAAATTATACGGGTTTTAAAATTAATTCTGGGAAATTAACGCTTTCAAAAATAATTTCAGTGCTTAGCGATACACTAAAAATTACGGCAGATGTTGGTTTTAGACTTGATTTGGTTTTGGATAATACCTTCGTTAACAAGGGGAATACGAATTTTGGCATCGATTCTAGAAACGCAAATATAAAACCACCAGAATCTTTAAACCTTCAATATGCAAACAAAAAAATCTCCGTTTCCCTAATGGGCCCAGCCAGCTGGGAGCTTTATGGCGACCGCAGGCTATTTACCTATGCCGGAAAAGAAGCCACTTATAGTACAGAATTGGGTAAGATCTTTATTCCACTTTCGTCAGAAAATCCGGAATTTACCATCCGAGATAATCAATCACCGTTTTTCAAAATTGATGGAACCTGTAAAGTTAGAGGTTCGGTTTGGTGTTTATCGTTAAACGAATTAGATGTTGCCAAACCCTTTTCTATTCGGAATAATGGCGCACTAGGAATAAGCACACTGCAGGGCTTAACCTGTAGTTGGCAAGGAATTGATGCCCGTTTACCTGTTTATTTATCGCGTACGTTAATTCTTGCAGAACCTGGTTTGTTTGTGGTGCACGAAACAAATGCAGATTTTAAAGGCTTAAGCGAAAACTACAGACTTTGGGATCGGAATGAAAGTTCTGGCATAAAAGCGGGCGCAATTTTATCCTTCACAGGCAAAAAGAAATTAGATTATTCTTGCGCAGAAGAAGGTGCAGAAGGTATAGGAGCCACTGTAGATTCATCTATTGAAGCCGATAGACCGATTCGGGCAGATGGAATTCCTGTCGCACCAAAAACCCTTGATAGCATTTATGTAAAATATGTAACGCCCACACTTGCCGAAATGATGCTGATTGATCAGGATATGAAGGCAGAAAACCTTTCCGATTCATCAGAAAATTTAATTTCTAAACTTAAGTTTGCCACAATTAAAAAGACTACACGGCCTTATCAGTTTGCGCTGGAAAACGCTTATCTACTAACTACACCTCCTGCAACCCTTATTTTAAATGGAAGTTTTAATGTTGAAAACATTTTAACAAAAGGAAAACTGACCATTTTATATGGCTTAACGGATTTAGTGCCAACCTTACCCCACCCCTACACCTCCGAAGTTTTATTCCAAAATTTGCGTAAAGCCTCTACATTTACCGATGTAGCCAGCTATAATCAAAGCTTAATGGGCGCCTTAACTTCTACCTGCGATTGGAAACAAGATGAACATAACCTTGCCTTGGTAGAGGTAGATTTCAAGTTATTTTACGATCAAAAGCAGGTTGTACCGGCTATGATCCAAACTCCGGCTATAGGAAAAGGAAACGAAAGCCAGGGAATTGAGGCATTTACCTCACAAGAATCGGGTGGCTTATCTAAGTTAGGCGCTGCCCGAGGCATGGATTCTAAAATATTTCGCAGTCCGAGAATATTTTCTCTGCTCGATTTAAGTACAAATTATGATCTTTTGGGTGTTTCAATGTCGTTCAACCAAGTTAGATCGATTAGTCAGGGTTTTGCAAAAGTAAATCAGGTTTCCGAACAAGTAGTTACCATTGAGAAGATGAATTTGCGTACGCCAATGGCGATGTTAAACGGTTATACTTTGCCACATATTTTCTGGGAGCCTGTAGTCAATATTACGGAACCTGGGATAAGTGATGATCCCGACAAAGGAATTATTGGCTATAAAGACCAAGGGCCGGCAACTGTGTTTACCCAGTTCGATAGTACCGTAATTAATATTGATCCACTCAAATATATTGAAAAATTCCAGCACAATCTTAAACCTGATCTACCAGAGGACGAAGTTCCGGTAAATCCAATAAAGAAAAATCCAAATTTAGGAAGCAACGTATTATTTGGTTTGCCAAACGGAAAGGTTTCAATAGCCTTGCTAACACCATTTAATCCACAGCAAGCCACTATGAATAATCGGCATCTCGATTTTATTACACCGAGTTTTAAAAACGAAAAATTCAAAGGGGGCCTTCAGTTTAGGGTTTCTGCAAATGCGGCTAAAAATCCCGAATCGTTTCCTCCAGAATTATTTGGCGCAACTGTACAAATGAAAAATTCGACCGACTGGAATGGGAACAGCATTCCTCAAAGTGTTCTGGGCAAAGATGTACACACTATTTTCAATAAAACCTTTGCATCCAGCTTCGGCAAAACGGGTGTTCCATTAACACATATCGATTTTTCTGGTTATGGAGCAAGTACCTATAGCAATTGGCTGGCGCCTTTGGCCAAATTTGCAGATATCGCCCAGGTAAAATTTGATGTAATGCGTGGCCGATTGGCACACGAAGTTGTACAGGCAGTAAGTATGGTTTATCCATATGGAATTTGCGTAGTAAGAACAATTACCTTTTACAGACGCAATAATGCTATTGTTTACAGAGAAGATAGCGGTTGGGTAGCCAAAAGCGATGGTATTTTCGATTTCTCTTTTATCGGGAAGGATGAAAATGATAACCCAAAAAATTTCCCCAACCCTTACATTTTCCATCCGGGATTAGTTGGCGGTTTTTATAATGTACACAACGTAAAAGAGGTTGAAAGTGATTCCATTTCTATTGAATATACACCAAATAATGGCGATTATTTCAAAAATAGCGCCGATGATTTTATACACGACAGTGGCAATGGAGACCCACAAACTGCCGAACTGGTAGGCATTACTTTCGATGCAGATGTGAATATAGATATTGATGGGCAGGGCAATTATAAAAAAGTAACTGGCAGGCAGTTTAAGGGCTATTTACAGCTTTCGCCACAAGGCGTTCCCATTCCGGAATCTGTATTTAATGAATTAATGATGCGCAATCAAAATTCAATTGGCGGAAATGTAGACTGCCTGTTAAACTTAGGCGGAAGCAAACAAACCATTCTAGTTAATCGGGTCGATGTTTCAGCTTCGTATCAAAATGACGATAAAGGTGATGTTATATTTGTTGCAGCAGCAAGAGGATCGGTTCAATTACCTGCCGATGGAAGCTGGAGCATGGTAGAATTGGATAAGAAAACAGGCGATGTACTTCCAGTAAGCAACAAACAAAGCATACCAATTATTAGAAAAGGCGAACGTGATCGTATAAATCCAGAATTTAACATCCCTTTTCCAACAAAAATTTCGAAGGTTGCCTTTGCCGATGCTTTGTTTAATGAAGAAAACACGTTTGCAAAACGTTTTGGATTTGTACAGAATACAGGTACCCAAAAACTCCTGTTAACCGATCCGAGATATGATGCAGACCAAGTTGAAGCCTTATTAAGCGAAGCGCCTTTATTGGCCGATAGTTTTAGGTTGTTAAACAGCAAAGGGCCTTTTCCAAATTTGGGCAACGCCATTAAATTAGAAGATGTTACCGAAGCGGTGACCGATATTTTAGAAAATGGCTTACGGAAAAAAATAGAACAATTTAAGCTTCCAGATGAACTGAGTTTCGATATTATCGGCAAAGCCGGAGATTCGTTTAGAATGTACATTCAGTACAAAAGCGAAACCAAAGCCGGAGAAAAATCGAATACTTTGGTAGACTATATAACCGATTCTGAAGCAGGCGAAAAATGGAAAAACGAAATGGGCAATATGAGTATCGTTGTCGATTTAGCTTCGTTTAAATCATTGATGACGATCAGTGGAGATTTTAAGGCAAGTGTAAAAGCCAATCCGGATTTTGGCTCGAATTTAAATAATGCACCTCAACTTAAACTTGCAGAACCATTAGAAAAAATTTATCAGATTCTGGAATTTTTGGATAACCTTGATCCAACGCAACCTGTTGAGGCCGTTAAAAAAGGTTTAAAAATTGCCATGAGCAACAATGCAGATTCATGGGATTATAAATTTAAGGCCGATAAGGAAATTCCATTTGTCAAATTTCCTTTTGATCCGGTAAACTACAATTCACCAACAACGCCGTTAAAGTTAGATGCTTCCTTCAAAATTGGTTGTTACTTTAATCAGCCGATAAAAATTCCAAACACCATTGATGAGGTGATGCCTTCTGCCGGAGCATTTTTAGAGCTGGGCGCAGATTTGAGGGTAATGTGCGTTTCACTTGCGGCGGCAACCATTTACGCAACAGGAAGGGCCGAAGTTGGGCTCGCGGCAGATCTAAAGCATTCGCCAACCCTGCATTTTAAATTTGGTTTTGGTGTAGAGCTTTGTGTAGGCTTGCCTGTTATCGGTAGCGTTGCCGTATTGTACATGGTTGGCGTAGATATGTCGCTGAATACGGAAGAATTGGTGATCGGTGCATTTATCTATTTCAGAGGCAGGGCAGAAATTTTTGGTGGCATTGTAACCATAACCATACAAATAGAAGCTGCGGGCAAAATCCAGAAACAGCTTGGTGGCGGACCAACCAGTTGTATTGCCATGTGCACTTTTGCGCTAGACATTAGCATTTTCTGGGTTATCGATATCAATTTTACCGAAACCTGGGAAGAAACCCGTCAAATTGCTTAATCCAATTATCTAAACTTATCTGCGATTATTATGGAACCTACAACACTTTGCATCTTAACATTCCCTCAATATTATAAAAACGGAAGGCTTACTTTTAACATCGTCATCATTCCGAGAAACTTAAATCCACTATTGCCGTTAAAGCCAGGATTGGCTGCTTTTGCCGATGCCCGGCTCGAATTCAAGTCGATGATAATTAACAGTTTGGATGGTCTTCCACTTACCGGTAACGTAAATTCAAATCCCGTTATCGATTTGGAAAACCCCGTTGTACCAACTCGAAACACCTGGGAAGCGCTGAAAAAACAGATGGAACTGAGCGATGGTATGAAAATAGACGATGCCGAAACCATAAAACCAGCACAACGGGCAGGTGCCGATTATGAACGTTATAAAGAAAGATCGATCCGCAAATATCTGCCAGAAAGTTATCGGAATGCTTTCAATTTTGTGCGTGCAAAAACAAAATATGCCTTAAGTGGCGATGAATATTCGTGTGCAGTTAAAAATAAAAACAACGATAATACCGATAGAAACACACAGAGAGATACATTATCGTGGGGTAAAGTTGTTGCATTCTGTTTAAGAAATCCAGCTCTGGCCGAAAAAGTCGGGCTGATTTATAAAGCATCTGTTGCCTTAAACCCTGATGAAAAACTTTTTGAACAAGGCGGTTGGATCTACACAGAGTTAGCTGCCGGAAGCGATTTTGAAGGTACTGCAAAAATGAAATATGCAGCAAGAATCCCTGCACTTAAGGGATTAACCGAACGTGTTCTTTTTTCTGCTGTACAGTTTCCTGTTTCAGAAGTCGCCATTAACAACCTTGGCTATGATGAAATTTTGAGAGATGCCATGATTTATGATGATGGCTTTGCCAAAATTGTGCATGCAAACCAGCCTGTCAACCAAGATCTGTTGCAGGAAAAGGATAAATCAAATCCGCCGTTAAAAGATCTTGGTATTCGATTAGGCTGGGATGATGAGCAAATTGCCATTTGGTATAATAGGCAAATGTTGCAAAAAGAAGAACAAAGTGGAGCCATTATAGATGCGCCTTTAGGCGTTTTTGGTTATCGATTGGATGCTCGCAAATTGGGTGAAGAAAAATGGCTTTCGCAAAATAGCTTGGTTGTTCAACAAACTACTGCGCTTGACGGTGGCGCCATTCCGATTTCCTTGGCTGGCGATATTTTGGAACCTGGCATAGAAATTCATCCTGCAGCGCATGGCGATTCGGAGGGGGAAGGCTTTTGGCTCCCGATGTATTTTAGCAGCTGGGCGGGGAAACCCGTTTCCATTGCAGACAAAGATGCCGAGGATATTAATATGCTTACGGACGATAAGATGATTGCTCCTCGACCAGACATTCAAAATAGCATTAATACCATTCCAAAACGTGTTAGCCATCCTTATTTAGCTAATCCAGAATATGTACTCCCTTTAGTTTATGGCGAAGATTATGAATTTAGGATTCGGTTAATGGATATTTCTGGCGGTGGTCCAAAAGCCGAAGATAAAGCCTTAAATGGTGGAGAAAGACCGATAGCGCATCAGCATTTTAAAAGATACATTGCTGCAGGCGCTATGAATATCGTAACCATGAAAGATCAATACGATGTTTTATCCAAAGGAACTCAAGATTTATTGCTAAAGGATACCAGTATCCTCCAAAATGTTCTCGACAAAAATAATCCAATACTGAAAATTAAAAGGCCACTATTGGGTTATCCAGCGGTAGTTTTTACAGGAAAATATACGAATGCAGTAGATAAATTAAAAGCCATCCTTGGCAATTTAAACGGCGATCAGGTTGGGGTTGATATTGGTTTGGCAGATCCTGATGTAGAATCTTTTAAAATCCGTGTAGAGGTTAGGGGTTTGGAAATGGATAACGGTCGTTCAGAAAACGGAAGAGAACCTTACTTTCTGTTGTTTGAAAAAGAATTTGAGATGGAAAAGGAAGCAAATAATTACGATCAGGAATTCGAGCTTAAAATTGTTCATCAAGATGTAAATGTAATCGACTTAGAAAGTGGTTTTGGCAACTCGGGCGAAAAAAACGAATTGGTTTTGCCAACTTCCAGAAACTTGCGTTTAACTTTTATTCCATTGATTAAAACTGCGGACAATGATTATGCTGATGTCGGAATTGCAGAAGGAAAGAAATTAGTAATGACGTCTTATCAGCCTTCGGTAAATGAAGTTGATCTGCTTTCGAAAATCGATACAGGCTATAAAGCAATTTATCTTCAGCCGGAACATCTGGTTGATCAACACAAGGTAACAGGTTTTGGCAATATTTTAGAAATCAATCTAGTTAACAGCACCACACCGATAGAATTAAGCCGATTGGCAGATGCCTTTAATCTGGTGGCCCATAACCTTACTTTAGAAGGAGAAAAAGGTACGCGTGTACAATTTGGCTGTTCAAATTTGATGAGACATTCACTCGCTCCTGATGCATCATCACTTACCTTTTCATCATTAGGCGAATTATTTAACCATTGGATTATCGGAGTCGATTTTACCTTATTAAGAGATTGGTCTTGGGATGGATTAAAAAGACAAAGCATTACAATTTCTAGAGGCTGGAAAGCTAAGCGAGGTGGAAAAATAGGCGATGTTATTGAAATAGGTACTATAAATGTTTCGGATACGGCTTCTATGAATTCGCTTCAAGATGCAGATCGTCAATATTCCCGTCTGATTTTTATGGATGCTTTCGATCCCAAACAAACTTTTGATGAGTTTCCATCTGGCGCCGTTCTTACCTACTCTATTAAAGTAAACTTTGAAGATGGTATAAATGGCGAAAGTCAGTCTGATGCTTGGAATGGTGAGATAGAATTGCCGGTTACGATTATCCCGAAACAGATTCCGAAATTAATTTCTGCAGGAATAGCCCTGTCGCCGTACGTTTCCGATTCTGAGAAATATGCTTCAACAGAATTCAGACAAAGGTTCTTATGGCTCGAAATGGACCGCGAACCTGATGATGAAATGGACACCTATTTTGCCAGGGTATTATCTAACGCACCAGATCCTTTATTGTGTGCCGTAAATGAGAAACTATTGAAATATGATCCTGTTGATCCAGTATTAAACATCAATGATGAAAAAATAAGAATTATCCTTGCCGGTGGGCATGATGATAACGCAGGCATGGGCGCTATGCAAGAAATGATTCGGGGTGAGGATGAAAGCGGCAAATCGAGTTTTTATATGTTGCCCCTGCCTCCGGGTTTACATGCTGATAGCGATGAACTTTTTGGATTTTTCAGTTACGAAATTAGATTGGGGCATAAAAAAGAACTTTGGAGTACTGCACAAGGCAGATATGGCAGACCATTGAGAGCAAATGGTGTTCAGCATCCTGCACCTGCATTAAGTTGTACGGTAATTAGAAGAAAAACAGGTTTGGCTAGAAACCCAGTCCGTGGAAAAATTATAAACAATCTGGAACAAGAATTTAGAAAAGTTCCAAAAAGAAAAGGCCTTGAATTGGAGGAAACAGTATTAACCAGAGCTGTTAGAAATGAAATCGTAATCACCGCCCCTTTTGCAACCGCAGTTTTAAACGGCGAAAACGTATCATCGAATCCACCTCAAACCAGTATGTGGTACATGCTTTATACACAGGTTAGGCAGGCTGATGGAAAATCATACCGGAACCTACTTATCGATTCGGGAAATATGCCATATATTCCACCAAAAGGCAGAATTTTAGATAAGGAAACGGTTTATCAACCCAAGCCAGAAGGCACAAAATCTGGTCGGGCCATATTAAAAGTAGATGATGTACAAGCCAGATTGGTAGAAATGGGCCTTCCTGCAGAGAGCAGTTTAAGTGTACTGTGTGTAGAAATGTTTCCTTTAAATAATCAATGGAATATGAATTTAAGAGGCCAGCGTTTTGAAAATATTGAAGGTGAAAGAGAAGAAGAGACCGAACTTTTAAATCCCTTAACTACCGGTTTGGGTTCGTATCGAATTTACAGAACCTCAGCCTTGGTACCAGTATCGGATGTATGTTGTGATGACTGCTAAAGAATGAATTATTATATGTTAGGTAAAGCGGGATCTCTAGGGATCTCGTTTTTTTTACCCTTTAGAAACTCTTGGTCTTTTCTTTTTAAAAGAATCGTTATTTTTTGAGAAGGGTTTGGTTACAACAGGTGTATCTGGATTAATTTTTATGGTTACTACGTTGCCTTTAAAGGTTTCGCCATCTAACATAGAAATAATGTTTTTGGCATCAGCTAAATCTGGGATTTCTAAAAACGCATAACCTTTGCATTTACCTGTGGCCCGATCTCTTACTACTTTTATTGTATCCACGCGACCATGTAAACTTACGAATATCGCCAGTTCCATTTCCTGAATGTTTTCAGCTAGTCCACCAATAAAAAGTTTAGGCATAAAATATTGTTTTCGGATGTTCTTTTAAGTTCTTTCGGCAAACTTCTTCAGTAATCCGTTAAGAGCATTACAAAATAAAACAATTGAAAGCTGAAATCGAAATTTTATAGCACGTTTTACGTAAAAAAAATCGCAAATCGCTTGATTTTTAGATTGTTTTATTTTTATAAAGCAAACTCAGTACATCGGCAACTTAAACAATAGATTATATGCTCATAATTAATTTAGGTGGTTTAAAAATTCCCGAAACCATTTGTTTGAGAAATGGCTATTAAAGCCATTCCTCAGCAACCGTTATTTTTGCTAAAATCACGTTTAAAAAGCACCTTGTTATTTTGCTCAATGTAATCGCCCGAGATAATCAAATATGGATGATTAGGCGAATATCCTGCGCTTCGGCTTTTTACAATTATTTTGTCGTTTACCTTTAAGCCATTCAATTGCCTAAAATCCTGAGGACTAAATTGCATCATGTACTCTTCTCCACCAATTTGCACTATAAGCCATTTCGAGCCCGATGAATTTAAGCCCGTGCGCTGAAAAGTAACCGAGGTAACTACGGCCTCCATATTGGCAAATTCTTTAATGTAATTCCTTATTTTATCGTGACTGGCATGCACTTTTTTACCTGCCGGAGAAACCTCCCATTCTTTGTACCTAATACCATCAGGCGAAGCTTCCCATTTTTTCCTTTCATCCAAGCGGGCTTTCTTGTCAGCAATAGACAATGGTCTTGGAGATGGCTTAGTTTCATTTTTAATTTCACGATTGGCAAATACAAATCCGCCTACCACAACCAGTGGTGCAATCATCGCATAGATGACATTTTTTTTATTTTTCATATCCTTTGAAATTGATTGAACGAATTTACTTTGATATTTTTCAGGCTGTGTGATTTGGATTGTAAATAAAAATGTAAACTTTGTAAATAAATTATAAATACTTACTGAATCGCTGATTCTATGCAGATTTGGGGATGAAAATTAGCTACTTCTTGCCTGCAGTATCTTAACGCAATCATTAGCTGCAGGTTTTGCCAATAAACATAATTTGGAAACGGATAGGAGGATTGACCAAAATAGCACGCATAAAAAAAGCATCAACCTTTATCAGATTGATGCTTTTCCTTGTAGCCCGTAGGGGAATCGAACCCCTGTTTCCAGAATGAAAATCTGGCGTCCTCACCCCTAGACGAACGGGCCATTAAATTTTAGAGTTTAGATTTTAGAATTACGATTATTTTCAAATCTAAATTCATAAATCTACCATCGTCAATCTACTTGGTAGCGGGGACACGACTCGAACGTGCGACCTTCGGGTTATGAGCCCGACGAGCTACCAACTGCTCCACCCCGCACTCTATATCAACTCGATTTTTCACTTGAATTAAATCCTTAACTCTGTTTCCGAATTGGAATGCAAAGATATAATTCGTTTCTTTGTACTGCAAATTTTTTTTAAAAAATATTTTAATGGCGCATAAAGCAGGTTTTGTTAGTATAATAGGTAAACCAAATGTAGGTAAATCGACCCTCATGAATGTGCTTGTAGGCGAGCGACTTAGCATTATTACTCCTAAGGCCCAAACCACAAGACACCGAATTTTAGGGATCGTAAATGAGGAGGATTATCAGATTGTTTTTTCTGATACTCCAGGTATAATTAAGCCAAAATATAGCTTACAAGAGAGTATGATGAGCTTTGTTAATGGATCTTTAACTGATGCCGACGTACTTTTGTTTGTAACCGACATTAACGAAGAGCATGATGAAGATGATGTTTTGGAAAAAATTTTAAACCGAGATATTCCAACAATCGTACTCATAAATAAAATAGATAAAGCGTTACAAGAACAGGTAGATGAGAAAATTGCCTACTGGCAGGAAAAGCTTAATCCCGTTTCAATTCATGCAATTTCTGCCTTACATAACCACAATGTAGACGGAATTATGGATCTGGTTCTAGATTTATTGCCAGAGCATCCTGCTTATTACGATAAAGAAGAATATACAGATCGCTCAGAACGTTTTTTTGTTTCGGAAATTATCCGTGAAAAAATCTTCTTAAATTATCAAAAGGAAATTCCTTACAGCACAGAAGTTATTGTAAAAAGTTTTAAGGAAGAACAACTTAAAAATGGTAAAGGCGATATGATTCGCATCAGTGCAGAAATTGTGGTAGAACGCGATTCTCAAAAAAATATCTTAATCGGTACTGGTGGCAACATGCTTAAGAAAGTTGGTACAGAGGCCCGCACAGAAATCGAGAAGTTTTTAGATAAAAAAGTCTTTTTAGAAATGTTTGTAAAGGTAATTCCGGATTGGAGAAGTAAAAAGAACTACCTAAAGAGCTTCGGTTACGATAATTAAGCGTACCTTTGCAGCCCGAAAGAAATCGGTTAGTAGTTGATAGTCAATGGCTGATAGCCAAATCATTTAAGCATAATGCGTAAATATCCCGACCATTAACTATAAGCCATTAACTATCAATAATACAGATCATGAGTAACATTATAGCCATCGTAGGCAGGCCAAACGTAGGCAAGAGCACCCTTTTTAATAGATTAACAGAAAGTCGCAAAGCAATTGTAGATGATTTAAGTGGCGTAACCCGCGATAGACATTACGGCGTTGGCGAGTGGACCGATAAACAGTTTACAGTAATTGATACCGGTGGTTATGTAGCCAACTCGGAAGACGTTTACGAAGCCGCAATTCGCGAGCAGGTAATGATTGCTATTGAAGAGGCTAGCGTTTTGATCTTCATGGTTGATGTTACTACAGGTATTACCGATTTGGATGACGACATTGCACAGGTTTTGCGCAAGAGCAACAAGCCGGTTTTTGTTACAGCAAATAAAGTAGACAATACAGCTTTACACAGCGAAATCAGTACTTTTTATGGTTTCGGTTTGGGTGAGGTTTATCCACTCTCGTCGATGACGGGTTCTGGAACTGGAGAGTTGTTGGATGAGATCATCAAAAATTTCGAAGACATTCCGGAGGAAGAAAATCAATTACCCAAAATTACCATTGCAGGTCGCCCAAATGTTGGTAAATCATCTTTGGTAAATGCCTTAATCGGTAAAGAACGTAATATTGTAACAGCCAATGCGGGTACAACCCGCGATTCAATTAAAATTCATTACAACCAATTTGGGCATGAATTTATGTTAATTGATACAGCAGGTTTACGTAAAAAAACCAAGGTAAAAGAAAACCTTGAGTTTTACTCGGTAATGCGTACCATTAAAGCCTTAGAAGAAGCTGATGTTGTTGTGTTAATGATTGATGCTCAAGAAGGAATTGAAAGTCAGGATATCAATATTTTCCATCTTGCAGAAAAAAATAAAAAAGGGATTGTAATCTTGGTAAACAAGTGGGATTTGATCGAAAAAAATACGCAAACCATGAAAGCTTTCGAAGAGCAGATTCACGAACGTATCCGTCCATTTACCGATGTGCCCATCATCTTCACTTCGGTATTAAACAAACAACGTATTTTTAAAGCAATCGAATCGGCTTTAGAAGTTTATAAAAATCGCAGCAAGAAAATTCCTACTTCGAAATTAAACGATGTAATGTTGCCATTGATCGAGAAATTCCCACCGCCAGCATTAAAAGGTAAACACATTAAAATTAAGTATATCACTCAGATTAACGCAACATCGCCAATGTTTGCATTTTTCTGCAACTTGCCACAGTACATCAAAGATCCGTATAAACGTTTCATTGAAAACAAGTTGAGAGAGAACTTTGATTTTTCTGGCACGCCGATTCAGATTTATTTCAGACAAAAATAGAATAAAACCAAAGCTGAGGCTATAGTTCAATTTCAAAATAATTATAATTAGGGCTTGCATTTATTTGCAAGCCCTATTCTATTTTCCATAGCATCCATTTCTGTTTTTATACCCTCTGGAGGGAACAAGAGGAACTAATCGTTTATCCTCTTTTGTGATATAAATATTATATTGATGAGCAATTTGCAGGTGAAAAGTATAATGCATCTTAAGAGATCTTCCTCCTCGCGAAAAGTTCGTTCATAAGGACGGTTAGGCCGATCGATTTTTTGTTGTTTATCTTTCCAAATAATGAGTGCCCCGATTTATCATTTCGATTTTCCAAAAACCTATTTATCTTCGCAATATGCAAATCCAAGTATTAAATAGCCAAAGCAACGATATTGATACCATCTTCGAATTTTACGATATGGCTATTGCGCATCAAAAGAAAGTGTTTAACAAACATTGGCAAGGCTTTAGCCTGGATTTGGTTACGCAGGAAGTTTCAGAAAATAGACAGTATAAAATCTTGGTTGATGGTGTAGTGGCCTGTGTATTTGCAGTTACTTTTGCTGATAAATTAATTTGGGGCGATCGTGATCAGGATTCTATTTATATCCACAGAATCGTTACGCATCCAAATTTTCGGGGATATGCCTTTGTTAAGGAAATAATTAAATGGGCAAAGGATTTTGCATCGGAAAACAACATTAAATACATCAGAATGGATACCTGGGCCGATAACGAAAAATTATTAGCGTATTATACTTCTTGTGGATTCGAATATGTTGGAGTGGTAACCCTAAACGAAAGCGAAGGTTTGCCTAAACATTACGAAGGCATAAGTTTAAGTCTTTTTGAAATCGTAGTTTAACTATACTTTCCCCCAAAACCTAAATCGCAATTGAATTACTATAAAAAAAGCCGATCATGTTTAACATAATCGGCTTCCATATTTAGAAAGAAATATTTTTATGCATCTAAAATTTTGAATACACCTTTAATGCAGATAATTGCACCGATGAATAGGATAATCCAAGAAACTAAAGATAAAACCCAAGAATCGAATGCAAAACGTGCATAAGTACCAACCATACAAACCAGTACGCCAAAAATCATCATTTTATAAATACCTGGCTGGTTAGCCGCTTTCATGCTTTCTGTATTGTGTTTTAATTCGTTTTCCATAATGAATTTTATTTTATGATGTTGCAAAAGTAATACTTATTGCTGAATATTTATAAAACTTAGTAACTTTTTAATCGTTCTAAACGTTGTTTAGCTTTATCTTTTTCGCTTAGCTTTTCACCCTTGTACAGTGGCTTTTCCCAATCTCCGTACATTGGGTTGGGTAAAACAATAAATTTTGTTCCAAATAGCGCCTGATTTCCGTTTACCTGCTCGAAAGTATTTTTTTCATCTCGATAAAAAATGTTACTAAAATCGCTTAAGTTATCGCCACAAAGCAATAAAATATGATGAGTTTCTGCTATTTTTTGGCGGCGGGGCTCTTTATTTGATGTACCTTTTGAAACCACTAGGTGAGCATCATCTGCATACGGAAATCCGAATTTCTGAAGGTTTTTTAGTGTTGCTGCATAATCTTTTTCATCGCGATTGCTTACATAAAAAGTTTCAATATTTTTAGAAGCTGCAAACTTTAAAAAAGCCAAAGCTCCTGGAACCGTATCTGCCTGAGAAAGGTTTGTCCATTCAGTCCAATCCGCAGGGTTGTAACTTAAATCTTTTTTAATTTCATGACCTTGAAAAGCAGAATTATCCAAAACGGTTTCATCAATATCTACAATTACACAATTTAGCTTTTTGCTTGTATCTGCCCAAAGTGCTTCTTTTAGTGATAGACGAGCAAAGTTATAAGCCTGAAAACATAGAGCCCTATATTCGCCAGATGTTTGTTGCCAGAGCACCGCGTTTGTATAATCTCTTGCTGGCGATTGTGCCTTAACTAAAAATGAAGTGAGCGATAATAGGATGAAGATGTATTTTTTCATGGTCGGAAATTAATTGACAAAGATATTAACTCCAACTTAAGTGCAGCGCATTTGGGTTGATTTAATTAAACTAACAATCAGCCAATTACAAATTAACCCATAAATAATTTACAACATAAGCTAATCTATTAATTTCTTAGTTATAGAATTTTGTTATTTTTAAACACACACAAATAAAATCATAATATGGAAACCAAAAAATTACTGCAAGGCTTAGCCTTTGCCCTATTTTTCTTTGCTGCCTGCAAAAAAGATAACCCCACTATCGAACCTCCACTAGTTATCGAAAAAGAAGATCCTTTAGAATATGCAAAAGATAGCATTTCTTATAGTATCGATGGGATTACTTACAAAGTATCCAAATTTTCCAGTTTCTACAGTGCAGGTAATCGTCAGCCATATTCAAAGGTAGATTCAATTGTTAAAAACGCTTATTATATATCTGGCCTTAAGGATTCTGTTTCATATTCAAGAAAATATGGAATATATAACGAGGGAGAGAGTGTCGATGTTATATTTATTAAAACTTATAATAAGGCCTCGATGTTACAATCGCTGGTTTTGAGGCCAAAAGATATGATGGACTTATTTGCTGTCGGAACGAGAAATTATGCATTGGATTATGGCCGGGATAATATACAAAATGGTGTTGCCTTAAGCATTTCTAATGGTTTTAAAACGTATGGTTCGGAATCATTTAGAACGCCTCCTCAATTGGGTCCGGATGCTCAAAAAAATTCAAAGTTTGAAATTACGAGTTTAAAAAAATTAAAGTCTGGCACTTATATTCTTGAAGCTAAATTTAATGCAATGGTTTATAATGAGAAGAATGAGAGTAAGAAATTAGAAAATGGATATTTGAGGTTGGTAATGGATAAGTATGACTTAATCTTATAAATAGCAAAGAGCCCATTTCTTCAAGAAGTGGGCTCTTGTATTATTAAACAAACTCTAATCATTTAAAAAGCTTGCGCTATCCGCTTTCCAAAAAAAACATAATAATTTTGGATTAGGATCTACATTTAATCAAAAAAACCCTCATCAATTAAGATGAGGGTTTGTGTATCTTAATCCTTCGACAAGCTCAGGATGATAATAAAATTAACTTTATCCATTCAATGCGGCTGCACCACTTACAATCTCAGTTAACTCAGTTGTAATCGCGGCCTGACGTGCCTGGTTATATGAAAGTTTTAAGGCTTTTAATAATTCTCCGGCATTTTCCGTTGCTTTATCCATTGATGTCATACGAGCACCGTGTTCTGATGCGTGAGAATCTAAAACTGCTTTATATAACTGAATTTTAACTGATTTAGGAATTAATTGTTCTACAATTTCTTCTTGCGAAGGCTCTAAAATGTAATCAACATTGGTTGATTTAGTTTCAACCTTTGTTTCTTCAGCTTTTGGCAAAGGCAATAATTGTTCAGAAGTAATAATTTGAACAGCCGCATTTTTAAAACGATTGTAAACCACTTCTACTTTATCAAAGTCGCCTTTAATAAATCCAGCCATTATAGCATCGGTAATTTTGGTTACGTTTTCAAAAGTTAGCGCCGAAAAAACCTCGTTGTTATTACCAATTACGTTGTAGTTACGTTTTTCGTAAAAATCTTGAGTTTTCTTACCGATAGAAATAATACTTACATTACCGTTTTTCAACTGTTCGCTGTATTTCTCTGCAATTAAGTTGTTGGCCGCTTTAATTACGTTCATATTAAAAGCACCCGCCAAACCACGGTTTGATGATACAGTTACAATTAATACCTTATTAGGTTCACGCTCCTGTATAAAAGGCGATGAAGAACCTTCTAAACTTGCAGATAGATTACCTAAAATCTCTTTCAGTTTAGTTGCATAAGGACGTAAAGCGATAATTGCATTGGTTGCACGTTTCAACTTAGCTGCCGAAACCATTTTCATAGCTTTGGTAATCTGCTGGGTTGATTGTACCGATGCAATTCGGTTTCTTACTTCTTTTAAATTAGCCATTCTTTATTTAGATGTGAGATGTGAGATATAAGATGTGAGACGTTTCCGTCCCAATCTCAAATCTCAAATCTCATGTCTCAAATCTTATTAATATTTACTTGAAATCTCTTTTGCCACTGTATCTAACACACCAGTAATGGTATCATCAAACTTACCAGCTTTTAATGCCGCTAAAGTTTCTGGATGACGCATTTCCAATTGGGTTAAATATTCTGTTTCGAATTCTTTTACTTTATCAACTGGTACGCTACGCATTAAGTTTTTAGTACCTGCATAAACAATAGCAACTTGTTTTTCTACTGTAAAAGGAGTAAACTGTGCTTGTTTTAACATTTGTACGTTACGTGCACCTTTATCCAAAACCGATTTTGTTGCAGCATCCAAATCAGAACCGAATTTAGAGAAAGCCTCTAACTCACGGTATTGAGCCTGATCTAACTTTAAAGTACCTGCTACTTTTTTCATCGATTTAATTTGAGCATTACCACCCACACGTGATACCGAGATACCTACGTTAATAGCCGGACGGATACCTGAGTTGAATAAGTTCGACTCTAAGAAAATCTGACCATCAGTAATCGAAATTACGTTAGTTGGAATATATGCTGAAACGTCTCCTGCCTGAGTTTCGATAATCGGTAAAGCTGTTAATGAACCACCACCTTTAACAATATGTCTGATCGATTCTGGTAAATCATTCATCGCTTTTGCGATATCATCATTCGAGTTGATTTTCGCAGCTCTTTCTAACAAACGACTGTGTAAGTAGAAAACGTCACCTGGATATGCCTCACGGCCCGGTGGACGACGAAGTAATAAAGATACCTCACGGTAAGCAACAGCTTGTTTAGATAAATCATCATAAACAATTAAAGCTGGTTTACCTGTATCACGGAAAAACTCACCAATTGCAGCACCCGCAAACGGAGCATAAAACTGCATTGGAGCAGGATCAGCAGCTGAAGCAGCAACAACAACTGTATATGGTAAAGCGCCATTTTCCTCAAGTGTACGTACAATGTTCGCAACGGTAGAGTTTTTCTGACCGATAGCTACATATATACAGAACACAGGCTGGCCTGCTTCATAAAATTCTTTTTGGTTGATAATGGTATCAATACAAACTGCAGTTTTACCAATCTGACGGTCACCAATAACCAACTCACGTTGACCACGACCAATTGGAATCATTGCATCGATTGCTTTAATACCGGTTTGTAAAGGCTCATTTACCGGCTGACGATAAATTACACCCGGTGCTTTACGCTCTAAAGGCATTTCGTAAGTTTCACCCAAAATCGGGCCTTTACCATCTAAAGGCTCTCCTAATGTGTTAACTACGCGGCCAAGCATACCTTCACCAACTTTAATAGAGGCAATTTTTTTAGTACGTTTAATTGTATCACCTTCTTTAATCTCGTCAGAAGCACCCAAAAGTACCACACCAACGTTATCTTCTTCAAGGTTTAATACAATGCCCTGCAGGCCGTTTGCAAATTCAACCAACTCTCCCGATTGAACTTTAGTTAAACCGTAAACACGGGCAATACCGTCGCCCACTTGCAACACGGTACCAACTTCTTCCAGTTCGGTTTCTGATTTAAAGCCCGCCAATTGCTGTCTGATAATTGCCGATACTTCGTCTGGTCTTACCTCTACCATAATTTTAATTATATCTTTTTGTAAATGTAAATCTTGTAGTTCTTTTGTTATTGTAGTCCCGCTATTTGTTTCAAGTTTTTTTTAATGTCATGCAGAGCTTGTCGAAGCAACGCAACAAAAAGCTTTTCACTTCTATCGGGTTTATATATTTTAGTGCTGTAGTTCTTTTATTATTTCAGTACCCATCATAGTTTCTTAAAATCTACCCTGATACTTTATATTAAAGCTTACTACAATGCAAATTCTTTTTTTAGTTTACTTAAGCCACTGGCAATACTGGCATCAAATTGCTTATCGCCAACTTTCAATATAAAACCGCCGATTAGTTTTTCGTTAATTTTCTCGTTAACAATTACCTGATTAGCGCCTAATTCTCTTTTTACAATCTCAACAATTTGCGCTTTGGCTGCTGGGCTTAAAGCGGTTGCTGTTGTCACATCTGCAGTAACAATACCTTTAATTAAGTTGTATTGTTGCACAAATTGTTTTGCTGTTGCAAATAATATAGCCGAACGGCCCTTACTAATTACAATTTTGAAAAAAGTAATGGTTAACTGACTTACTCTATCACCGAAAATACCATTTAAAATACCAGTCTTTTTATCCAAAGGTACAATTGGGTTTTTCAATATCGCTTCCAGCTCAGGGGTTTCATCAACCACTTTTTCAAACAAAACCATATCATTGTAAGAAGCTTCTAACGCGTTGTTTTCAACGGCTAAGTCTATTAATGATTTGGCGTATCTGCTTGCAACTTTAATTTCTGACATATTTTTGAGTTGAAGGTTGAAAGTTGAAAGCCGAAAGCTGAAAGTTGAAAGATCAAATCCTTAACTCTACACTTTAAACCCTAAACTTTAAACTTTGTACTTTAAACTTAATTTAATTCAACGTCTTTTAACAAATTAGCTACCAAGGCTTCTTGTTTGGTTTTATCATCTAATTGAGTACGCAATACACGTTCAGCAATTTCTAACGATAAAGAAGAAACCTGATCTTTAACTTCTGCTAAAGCTGCTTTCTTTTGGTTTTCGATTTCAATCTTAGCTTTTTCGATTAATTTAGAACCTTCTACCTGAGCTTGTTTTTTAGCTTCGTTTAAGATCCCATCTTTAAGGGTTTTAGCTTCCTTTAAAATTTCATCGCGTTCAGCACGGGCTTGTTGCATCAAATCTTGATTTTGAGCAGTTAAGCGGGCCATTTCTTGTTTAGCCAATTCAGCTTTGTTCAAAGCTTCATCAATACTTTGCTCACGATCATGGATAGCACCTAAAATAGGTTTCCATGCAAATTTCCTAAGTAATATTAATAAGCAGATGAACGATATTCCGGTCCAAAAAACTAATCCTATGCTTGGGGTTACTAATTCCATTTTATCTAATTTTTAAAATAATCTTTTTATTAAGGCTGGGTAAATAACCAATCGTTAAATACCCTGCCTAAATTTTTCAGTTTGATTACTGAGGATTGTTTCCTAATAATGCAACTACTACACCGAATAAAGCAGCACCCTCGATAAGGGCAGCAGCGATAATCATTGCAGTCTGAATTTTTGATGCAGCTTCTGGTTGACGAGCAATACCTTCCATTGCTTTACCACCTACTTGACCGATACCGATACCTGCACCGATTACTGCTAAACCGGCACCAATTGCCGCGATTGAACCTACCATAACTAATTTAATTTATATTAATTGTAAAAAATAGTTTTCTATTAATGATGCTCTTCTACTGCCATTCCAATAAATAAGGCAGTAAGTAATGTAAAAATAAAGGCCTGTAAAAATGCCACTAGCAATTCCAACACATCCATAAACAAAACGAAGGCTACTGAAACTGGAGCGATAGCCAATGTTTCGAAAATAAAAATTAGGGATATTAAGCTTAATACGATGATGTGACCAGCAGTAATGTTTGCAAACAAACGAATCATTAATGCAAATGGCTTAGATATAATACCTATTAATTCAACAGGAATCATAATTGGATACAACCACCACGGAACGTCTGGTCTAAAAATATGCTTCCAATAATATTTATTTCCATTAATGTTAACAATAATCATGGTACCAAAAGCCATTACAAAAGTCAAAGCAATGTTACCTGTAACGTTTGCACCGCCTGGAAAAATTGGCACCAAGCCTAATAAGTTGTTAAACCAGATAAAGAAAAACACCGTTAATAGGTACGGCATAAACTTCGCATATTTATGACCAATATTTGGCTTAGCAATATCATCTCTAACAAAAACAATGATTGGCTCAATTAAAGACTGTAAGCCTTTTGGTGCCTTACCAATTCGTTTTCTATATGAACCAGCGACAGATATAAACACAACTAATATTAAAAATATTGCTACGAACATTGCCGCAACGTTTTTTGTGATTGAAAAATCCAAAACAGTTTTACTGGCAACTTCGTCAACATTACCATCAGCACCAACCACTTTAATATGATCTTCTACCAAACGGTAAGTGTTGTGAGCACCTTTGTAATCTTCTTCTCCATGATGAAAATGACCCGAAGAAAAGAATTCCAATCCATTAGCTGTATAAAGGATTACTGGAAGCGGCATTGAAGTATGACCCCAAAAATGCCACATATGCGAATCCGCAATGTGCTCCATAATAACCTTTGTTGGCTCAAATTTTTCTTTACCGTGCTCTACAGCACCATGTTCGCCAGAAACGGCCTCAGCGGTTTTGACAACAGCACTATCAACTGGAACAACAGCACTATCAGCTTGAGCGAAAGTATCAATTTTGATAGATAAAAACGCGATTAAAAGCGTAAAAACAATAATTACCTTCTTAAATTTTGATACTAAAACTTGGTTACAATCCATTTATTGGCAGATTTTTACTTTAAATTTTGGTGGCGCAAGTTACGTAACAAACAGTAAATTTCAAAGACAGAAAACAATAAATATAAAGAAAAAAAATTAAGGAGAAATATTACCCCAATTCCCTTCACTTTAATACTGTAAATCAGCACAAAAGCCATACAAAATAACATCTTCACAGCGATAGATCCCATAATTGCCATAATACCTACTTCAGGATCGCGTTTTATACCAATATCAACAAGCAAATACGCAATGTATGTGATGCCAGCCAAAAAGCCAAACATGAGCCAAAAGTTAGGCACAAACAATTGCAGTCCTGAAAACATTGAAGGTAAAACAGCAACAACGCCAATTAAGACGCCAATGAAAATGAGATAGATACTTGTAAATTTGGCTAGAGTCAATGGAATAATTTCTTTGCAAATAAAAACTTTAGCAAAGATAGGATTTTAGGGCGATAAGCGCTGTGGAAATGTTAAATTGTTTGATTGATAGATTGTTGAGCAATAAGTAATTTTCCTTTCAGCCAAAATTTAAAAGTACAGCACTAAACAATTACTTTGTTGCCTGCCGAATAGCTTGGTACAAAGCAATACCAACACCTATTAATGCAAATAGCGCCGTAATTAAATTGGTTTTACTGTTTCGGTGCTGATCGATTTTATAACCTATAAAAGTAAGTAAGCCTATGGTTGCAATCATTTGAAAGCCTATAGCTGAATATTTTGCAGCGGCATTTACCTTTTTTTCGGGTTTTTCTTCTTTCTGATTTTCCATTTTTTAATGCAATAATTAAATTAACTTTGAATAATTAAAATTTGTTGCCCAATAAAATAATTTTGCATACTTTTTGTTAAATGTATATCCACTTAAAGAGATTTATTATACTTGAAAAAACGCACCTACAAACCCTTAAATCCCTTCCTTTTTTGCTTATGTCTGTTATTTGCCTTCGGGTGCATAACGCCTAAAGATACCACTGTTAGCCGCAAGATGCAAAACTTGACGGCAAGGTATAACTATATCTATAACTCTAATGTTTTACTTACAGAGTATAATGAAGCTCTGGCACAAAGTTATTCTGATAATTACGAGAAAATTCTACCGGTTTATTTGGATCCTGAACCTCAGGTTAATCTGGTTTTAACGCCAGGTGTTGCCAACAAACAATTAGACGAAGTTATTTTCAAAGGTCAGACTATTATTAATGATAAAAGCTTCAGCAACTATATCGATGATGCCTATATGTTGCTGGGCAAGGCCAACTATTTAAAAGGCAACTATTTTATTGCTTCAGAATATTTTGACTATACCGCCAAAACGTATGGAAGCGATTTAAAAACTTTTATAATGGCGCTTAACTGGAAAGCGAGAAGCCAGATTGAGCTAAATAATATGGCATACGTCGATAAGATTTTAGATACCATGTTGCGTGCTGCAGATGAGCTTAAAAAAGATTTGGCAGAACCTTTAGCCACTACTGCTCAAATGCGCATTTATCAAAAAAGAAACAAAGAAGCCATTCTTTTATTGGAATCGGCAATTTCCAGTTCTTCGAAAAATCAGGATCGGATTCGTTGGAAATTTATTCTTGCCCAATTGCAGGAAAAAGAAAACAATCTGCAAGATGCTTATGCCAATTTTACCAAAGTAGAAAAGAGCAATGCTCCTTTTGAAATGTACTTTCATGCAAACTTAAACCGTATAAAATTAAGGGCACTATTAAGCGGAGAAAAACTGAATAAGGAACAGCAGTTGCTCGCTTTGTTAAAAGACGATAAAAATTTCGACTATACCGATCAGATTTATTATCAGGTTGGCGAATTATTCTCCGCTCAGGGAAATTTTGCAAAGGCAGAAGAAAATTATCAAAAATCAGTTCAAAAAAGTACAAGAAATCAAAACCAAAAAGCCCTCTCCTATTTAAGAATTGCCGATTTAAACTTTAAGGAGTTTAACAATTACATTAAGGCAAAATTGTATTACGACAGTACAGTTATGATATTGCCGAAAAATTTCCCTGATTATGACAACATTGTTAAAAAGGCAGATAATCTTCAATATTTAACCGATCGATATACCATTATATCAAAAGAAGATACTCTGCAAGCCATTGCCAAATTGCCGGAAACAGAACGCGAAGCCAAAGTAAAAGCTTTTTTAACACCTAAAGTTACCTTAGTTAACACCGGATCGAACAATAATCAATTTCTCAATGATCCAAATGCACCGAACCAGGCTTTGAATTCACCTCTTGGTTCCGGAAGCACATTTTATTTTAATAATAATGCGGCCATAAGCAATGGTTTTTCTGATTTCAAAAAGCGTTGGGGAAATAGACAGTTGGAAGATAATTGGCGCCAAAGTGTCCGTTCATCGGCTCAAGAAAACAATCAGGTTTTAGCTGGAGGAAATGTTGCAAATGGAATTACACCTGCGAACAATACAAATCCAACATCTACAAATGATCAAACTTCTTTAGAAAAACAATATTTGGAAGCTTTGCCAACCACGGCTGATTTGATTTCTAAATCAAACCAAAAAATTATCGATGCTTATTTTGAAATTGCGAGTTTTTATCAACAGGAGCTAAACGATAAGGTTGAAGCCAATAAAGTATATCTAGAATTACTTAAACGTTTCCCAGAAAACAACCATTTAGTAGCGGTTTACTACAGTCTTTATTTAAATTATCAAGGAGTTGATCAGGTAAAATCTGACGAATACAAGCAACTGGTTCTAACTAAATTTCCAAACTCGAACTTTGCAAAAACCATTCTAGATCCTTCTTATTCGGCAAAACAAAATCAGTTGGAAAACGTGGCCAACAACAACTACAATTCAACCTTTGATGCTTATGCAAAAAAAGATTATACAAGTGTAATAAAGCAGGCAAACGATAACATAAGTGCTTTCCCAGAAAACGATTTGGCACCACAATATGCTTATTTAAAAGCAATCGCTGTTGGCAGAACATCAAAAGTAGATGCCTTATTAACAGAATTCAATTCGATTATTACCCTTTATCCAAACGATAAAATTATTACGCCACTGGTTAGGGATCATTTAAAATACATTGATTCAAATTTGGTAGAGTTTAAGCAACGTCCTGTGGCCTTAATTGATTTTGATGCAAATGAACCGCGTTTCGTAAATCAGGCAAAGCCTGAAGTTGCAAAACCTAAGCCCATTGAAAAAAATATAAATGCTGCCGATGAACCAAAAGTCGCTGTAAATAAGCCTGTAGAGAAACCGGCAGAAAAGCCTATTGTTAACCCGAACAAACCTGTAAGTATTTTCAGTACTGCAACATCAGACACATATTATTACGTTATTGATGTAGCGGATGCAACGCTTACCTTAAGTTCATCGCGTTTCGGATTGGGCCAATTTAATCGTGGAAATTATCCAGATAATGATTTGGTTCATAAATTGATAGAACTGGATAATGATCAGCTCATTTATGTGACGAGCTTTATTGATTTAGAAGATGCGAAAATTTATGAAGAGAGCATTAAAGGGCAGTTAAAAAACATTATGAAGGTTCCTGAAAATATTTATAAAGGATTCATTATCAGTAAAGAAAATTTCGATAAGCTAAAAGATAGACAAAGAATTAACGAGTATCTCGAGTTTTACAAAAACAATTATCAATAAGGTTGCCGATATTTGCGACATTATTTGCTTGTAGATAGATATAGACACATCATGATTTACGATGTATAGTTAAATATCTGTAGGCAACAAAACAATATACAATGAACAAACCCCTTTCAAAAGAAGAAACAAAAAGATACAGTCTGCGCATTTGGAAAGTATTAATTGGTGGAATCGCATTATTTGCAATATTCATTTCGATGATTGGATTTGGCCTTTTTGGTGCGCTTCCGTCTTTCCGAGATATTGAGCATCCTAAAAGCAATCAGGCTTCAGAAATTATTGCGGAAAATGGCCGAACGCTTGGAACGTACTTTGTTCAAAACAGATCGAATGTTAGCTATAAAGACATTTCGCCCAATGTAATTAACGGTTTAATTGCTACTGAAGATACCCGTTTTAAAGAGCACTCGGGAATAGATTTTCAACGTACATTCACCATCATATTTTATAACTTAATCGGGAAAAAACAAGGTGGAAGTACCATTACACAACAATTGGCTTTAAACCTTTTTTCGGAAGAAGGCAGACAAAGAAACTTCTTTAAAAGGGTAATGCAAAAATTTAAGGAGTGGATTGTAGCTGTAAAACTAGAACGCAATTACACCAAAGAAGAAATTATTACCATGTACCTGAACACGGTAGATTTTGGTAATCAGGCATATGGTATCAAATCGGCTGCTCGGGTTTATTTCAATACCACACCAGATAAATTATCCGTTACCGAAGCCGCTACATTAGTTGGCATGCAGAAAGGAATTACCATGTACTCACCTACGCGTAATCCGGAGCGCTCAAAAGCTCGAAGAAATACCGTTATGGCAATGATGGTAAAGTCTGATTACTTAACCCAGCAGGAATTTGAGAAGCAAAAAGACCAGCCACTAAATTTACATTTCAATGCTGCAACCGTTAATGATGGAATTGCCCCTTATTTCCGTTCGGTTTTAAAGAGCGATATCAAAACGATTTTTCAAGATCAGGGGATTACAAAATCTGACGGAACACCTTATGATTTGGATCGCGATGGGTTAAAAATATATACCACATTAAATTACGATATGCAGGTGTATGCTGAGGAAGCCCAAAAAGAATACATGAAGGTTTTACAGCAACAGTTTGTAAATAGCTGGAAAGGCCGGAATCCGTTTAAAGATAAAGCCTTACAAATTGAGCAAGGCATTAAACGTTCCGATCGTTATAAATCATTGAAATTAGAAGGAAAATCTGACGAAGAAATAAAACAAGATTTTAATACGCCAACAGATCTAACCATTTTTACATGGAAAGGGAATGTAGATACAACTATGAAACCTATTGATTCTGTACGTTATTATAAAATGCTTCTGCGCAATGCCATGATGACAATGGATCCAACAGATGGTCATGTTAAGGCTTGGGTAGGTGGGATAAATTTTGAGCATTTTAAATACGATCAGGTTAAAATGGGTACTCGGCAGGTTGGCTCTACCGCCAAGCCATTTACTTATGCAGTTGCGATAGAAAACGGTTACTCTCCTTGTTATACGGTTCCCAATGTTCCGGTTACCATCGATGGCTACGGAGATCCCTGGACTCCAAAATCTACAGGAACCTTGCCCGGAATTTTGACTTTGCAAATGGCTTTGGCTTATTCGCAAAATTACATTACAGCTTACTTAATGAAACAGGTTGGCCCTGTAGCCGTAGCAAATTTGGCAACTAAAATGGGCATTCCAAATGTTCCGGCTTATCCATCTATTGCGCTTGGTACGTTCGATGCATCGGTATATAATATGGTAGGCGCCTACGGTGCTTTTGCCAATAAAGGGTTTTACACGCAACCCATTTATCTTTTAAGAATTGAGGATAAAAACGGTGTGGTACTGTATTCTCAAAAAGCGATTCCGAAACCTGTAATGAGCGAGGAAGTTGCATATGTTATGACCAGGATGCTAAAAGGTGTGATCACAAACGGAACCGGATCTAGATTAAACTATAAGTATAAAGTTAACGCACCAATTGGTGGTAAGACCGGTACAACGCAGAATAACTCTGATGGTTGGTTTATGGCCATTACGCCTCAATTGGTTACCGGCGTTTGGACAGGTTGCGAGGATAGAGCTTTTCATTTTATCAGTACTGGCCAAGGTGAAGGTGCAAATACAGCACTTCCAATTTTTGCTGGTTTTATTAAACGTGTATATGCAAATCCTTCTTTAAAGATCAGTCACGCAGATTTTGAAATACCTAAAGCAGGCGTTTCTATTGTATTTGATTGTAACCAATATCAAAAACAAGAAGAAGGAACAACTGAACTTGATGAAAAACTCGGCTTTTAAACCGCTGGGTTTTGCGTGAAGGATAGAAGTGGAAAGCCCGGAATGCCGATTTTTCATCGGCATGAGGACTTGCAACGGATAGCCTGACCCTTGCGAAGCTTGGTGGCACGCCCAAATGATCAAAAACAAAAATAATGGCAATCCCTTTTTAAAGATAGATTTTCGCTTTCGAATCCTATTTTTGTACTAATATGAGCACCTTCGACCATAAAACAGCATTAACCGCAATTCCGCATAAGCCCGGTGTTTACCAATATTGGGATGCGGATGGAAAGCTGATGTATATAGGAAAAGCGAAAGACTTGCGCAATCGGGTTGGTTCTTATTTTAACAGCGATAAAAATCAGTTTAATGGCAAAACGCGGGTTTTAGTCTCAAAAATCAGGAAGATTACCTTTACCATTGTTGATACCGAAATAGATGCTTGGTTGCTCGAGAACAGCCTAATTAAAAAGCATCAGCCGAAGTTTAACATTAACCTAAAGGATGATAAAACCTACCCTTGGATTATTGTTAAAAACGAAAATTATCCCCGTATTTATTGGACCAGAAAAGTAATTAAGGATGGATCTACCTATTTTGGCCCTTACGGTTCTATCGGGATGATGCATACCATTTTAGATCTGATTAAGGAAACCTACACCCTGCGTACCTGCAATTTGCCCTTGAATGAAAAAAATATAGCTGAAGGAAAATTTAAAGTTTGCCTGGAATATCAAATCGGGAATTGTAAGGGTCCTTGTCAGGATTACCAGTCAGAAAGTGATTATGATCGAAATATTGCTGAAATTAAAGAGATTTTAAACGGCAAAATTGGAAATGTAATTCGCGAGGTTAAGGGAATTATAAAAACGGCATCAGAGGAATTAAACTTTGAGCTGGCCCATCAATATTCAAGAAAATTACAGGTTCTAGAAAAATATCAAAGTAAATCGACGGTTGTAAATAGTGCAATTACCAATGTTGATGTAGTGAGTATTGCTTCTGATGAGCGTTACGCCTTTGTAAATTATTTAAAAGTAATGAACGGAACGATTATCCAAACGCAAACCATTGAAATTAAAAAGCAACTGGACGAAAGTGATGATGAACTTTTAACCACGGCAATGCTGGAGTTCCGCACTAAATTCAGTAGTACATCCAGAGAAATAATTGTGCCTTTCGAACTTTCTTTGGAAGATGAGAGCTTAAGATTTACGGTTCCAAAACTTGGCGAAAAGAAGAAGCTTTTAGAACTTTCGCAAAAGAATGTGCTTTTCTTTAAAAAGGAAAAATTAAATCAATACGAAAAGTTAAATCCTGATTTACGCACCGATCGGATATTAACAACGATGCAAAAGGATTTACGTTTAACGCAATTGCCAAAACATATCGAGTGTTTTGATAACTCAAACTTTCAGGGTAAATATCCAGTTTCTGCCATCGTAGTTTTTAAGGATGCCAAGCCATCCAAAAAAGATTATCGCCACTTTAATGTGAAAACGGTGGAAGGTCCGAACGATTTTGCGACCATGGAAGAAGCTGTTTTCCGTCGTTATAGACGCATGTTGGAAGAAGATCAGCCTTTGCCTCAACTCATTATTATTGACGGCGGTAAAGGTCAGCTTTCTTCTGCCATGAAGAGTTTAAAATTATTGGGTATTGAACACAGGGTTACCGTAATTGGAATTGCAAAACGATTGGAGGAGCTTTTTTATCCGGGAGATTCTTTTCCTTTATATCTCGATAAAAAATCTGAGACATTAAAAGTGATTCAACAATTACGAGATGAGGCGCACCGTTTCGGAATTACCTTTCACCGCAAAAAACGCGATCAAGGAACGCTTAAAACTGAACTCGAACAAATTGAAGGAATTGGCAAAACTACGGCAGATAAGTTGTTAACCCATTTTAAATCCGTGAAAAAAATTAAGGAAGCAACCGAAAAAGAATTGGCAACATTGCTAAACAAAAAGCAGGTGATAACGCTTCAAGAATATTTTACCCCCCAACCCCCTGAAGGGGGAGCTGAAAACCCATCATCATAATTTAAGTGCAAAAAAATCGAAGTAAAAAGCTTTTTTTGAAGAGAGTTTGAATAATGTAAAGTTGCAATAATAATAAGACGTGCGTCATTGCGAGGCACGAAGCAATCCTACTACTTTAGGTTTTGATAACTGCGAACGCATTTAGGTTGCTTCGTGCCTTGCAACGACAACATTCATAAACAAAAAAGGCTTCAATAAAAATCGAAGCCTTTTTTTTTAATATTCCCAAAGTCCCTGCTCGTAATCGAGAACTGACTTTTTAATTCTTTCTGATTCCATAAGTCTTTCTCTAGGATCAGTAATAATATCTCTAAGCTTGTTATCGCCTGGATTAGATTCTTTAACAATATAGCTGCTAAATAAACGACGGATAAAGAAATCGTCAAAGCTTAAGGTAGAAGCATCATTATTGGTATTGATTAAGCGTTTTTTAGTTAAGATTTCTCTGGCTTCTGGATAATAAACCCAAAAAACCGGTTGCCATTGTTTTGATACCTCATTAAATTTTAATGGTGCAATACCAACAATACGAGGTTCGAAAATAGAACGTTTTACATCAAAAATCCAATCTTCCTTAATTCTGAATTTCAGGAATAAATCAGGGTTAAAATCATTAACTACAGTGGTTACTGTTCCCGTTTTGTTATTTGAAACTTCGGCTGTACCAAGTGCAGATTTAGCTGCAGAATCTGCTGATAAAGGATTAAGAAAGGAATCATCTTCGTTTAATGCACTATCAATTGGAGCATAAGCGGTTAATTCTTCTGATTTAATTGCAGAGATTAATACATCGATCAATCTTGATTTTGGTGATTTTAACGCTGAATTTACCGTATCACGCAAATCAATCTCTCTCCAGATTCGTTTTGCATAAAAAACATCTTCTTCACGCACATCTGCCAAAGGTACCATTTCTGTACTATCTATATCCTTACGGGCATAGAAGCCATCTTTTGGTGGTACTTTAAGCTTTTTCTTAGCTGTTTTAACCGGTGCTTTAACTGTATCTACAACGGGTGTAGCAACTACTGCAGCTGGTTTTTTCGGAGCTAATTTTGTTGCCTTTTTTTGGGCAAAAGTAAATGTTGCGATTAAGACTAAAACAGCTATACTTAAAATCCTTTTCATAATCTTTTTATTTTACGCTAAATGCCAGTGAAGGTAAAATATTCTGACGGCCATCAGGGCCAACAGAAACAATATCTTCAAAAAACACTCTTGTTCCAGGGGTAATAGAATTTATAGCAGCCTTAACAGCTCCAGCAAAACTACCACCACTTCCTGAAATGGTTACCGCATCAGAACGTGGTTTTATAATCGTTAACTTATAACGTTGAATTTTGAATTTTACATCAAATGGAAAATCATCCAAATCTGCTTCAATTTCACTTTCACTTTTCAATTGAACGGATGCAATATCGCCACCAGCTCTTCCGCCAACTTTAGCCACCGGCTTTGGAATTGCCTTTACTCTGAATTTTTGCGAACCTAAACTCACATTTTTACCTGCATTGCTAGCTGTTACATTTATGGTAACATCCTGGCCAACCTGACCGCCACTTGCCAATACATTGTATTTTCCAGCACCGATTTTACTCATCGATGCACCAGAAGCACTAGCATTTACCGTTTCTAAAGGAAAACCTGCAGCCGATACTGAAAATGGATTTGGAATGCCTGCATAAATTACGTTCATTTTATCTGATGAAACGCTTGCCGATGGTTTTGCAACTTGATAAGTCTGTTCTGGAGTTTTATATTCTTTAATCTGCCCATCAGTTTGACGAACACGAACAGTACCCACCCATTTAAACACGCCTACACTTCCTGTACTACCAGTATAAGTTCCTTTACCATCTTTAACAGATAATTTTCCACCGCCAACAGTAATATCTGGATTTGATCTAGAATCACTAGCCGTTAAAAATACTTCAGCCGTATAGGGTTGCCCTTGGATAACATAAGAAGTAGGTGCCACAGCAACTGCAGCAAATTTATCTATGTTAACTACCGCTTTATCCATATTTCCGAATAACTTTTTAACTACTTCAGCTTCTGCATTTTTAGTATCTGCTTGAATTTTAGTTAAGTTGGTCATTGCAGCTGTTAAAGGCGTTCCTTCACCGAAGTTGACTTCTTTCCAATCGCCTTTACCTTTTTTAGGATCTTTAGCTTCCAGAGAGAATGATACACCCGCTCTATCATTTGGATCCAATAAAGAGATTAATTTCTCTCTGGTTGCATTAATTTTTGCTTTTAACTTTTCGCCTTCGCCTTGATTGATCATGATACCCTGAGCGATATCCATGTTCTCTCTACGTTTTAAATCACCTGTTAAAGTATCAACGCCATCACCAGCTTCGGTGAATTGCTTTTTGATGCCTTCAATAAAGTTATTCAAATCATCAGCAGCCGCTTTTGCCTGCTTAGCTCTATCGTAAATAGGTTGAGCACGAGCCGGTTCTTCTTTCAGTTTGGAATTTTCAAACGAAGAAAAAAGTTGCTCAATACTTACATTAACGTTATCTCTAGAGGTAGCTAAACTGTCGTTAATATTTTTAAAAGCATTTAATACTGTATCTGATACGTTTAAGGCGAGCATTGCCAACAATACCAAATACATGATATTGATCATCCGCTGCCTTGTTGTTTCTTTTCCGCCTGCCATGTTTTATGTAGCTTTCTTTTTTTATAAATTAAAAACTAGATAAATTATACCCGAGGGCTATTCATAGCCGATAGCATGTTACCGTAAATTGCATTAAGTGATGAAAGGTTTTTAGCCAACTTGTTCACTTCTTCTTTAAACTGTTTCGAATCTTCCATCGATTCGTTAAAGTTTTGCATGGTAAGTGATAAGTTAGAATAGAATTTATTCATCGATTTTAAGTGTGCGCTAGAATCTTGCAATTCCAATTCGTACACTGCGTTTAATGCAGATAGATTTTTAGCTAAATTGTTTACTTGATCGTGATAAGCTTGAGAATCTACATTGCTTTCGCCCATTGCTTTCAAGTTTTTGGTTGCATTATCAAAAGCAGCGCTTAAGTTATCAAAACCAGCAGAAGCCGTTTTAACTTTACCTGTGAATTCGTTTGTTGCTGTAGATGCATCTGCTACATTTGAAATTGTTGCAACTTTATCTCCGAAAGTACGTAAGCCTGCACCTAAGCTTTCAATTAAATCTGGTCCAATTTTAGCATCAGATAACATTTTATCTAAAGCAGCCGTACTGCCTGTTGAAGCCACTGGAGCTGTTGCTCTAATTGTTGCTTTTGGAAGTTCGCCATTAAATTCGGGATTTAATTCTGGGTAAACTCTCTCCCATGCTGGTTCTGGCTCTGGTGGAAAAAAACCAGTTAAAGCAAATAAAACCGCTTCTACCCCTAATCCAATTCCAATTGCATAGTTTCCTAGGATTCCACCCACATGTAGAATTTTACATAACGCTCCGATAATTACAATACTTGCTCCAAATGAAATTGCTGGATTTAACCAACCTGGTTGTTTTTTTGCTGCCATAAAATTTTGATGTTTTTCTTTTAGTTTTTGTTTGTTTGGTTTTAATTTCTTAGGTCTGTTCCAGGATAAGCAGATACGCATCTGAAACCGATATATGATCTTTGTTGATCTTGATATTCGTAAGTAGCTACAGCATTTTGCAAGAAGTAACCGGTATCTTTCCAAGACCCACCTTTAACTACCTTACGTTTTAAATATTTACTATCGTTTTTACCGGCAACATAGGTAAAGTTTGGATTTAAATCGTGTAATAACGGAGCAGATGATTTGTTGTAAGCGGTTTTCGTCCACTCGGCAACGTTACCCGCCATATTATACAATCCATAGTCGTTAGGGAAATAAGATCTAACACCTACAGTATAAATACCACCATCGCTTGAATAATCTCCACGACCGGGTTTAAAGTTTGCCTGTAAACAACCTTTTGTATTTCTGATATATGGCCCACCCCAAGGATATTTGGTTTTTGTATTTCCACCCCTTGCTGCATATTCAAATTCTGTTTCTGCAGGTAAATCGTAATCCATTCTTGCATTCATTGGCAGTTTACGTGCAGAAGCTACACCTTGATACAACTGAGTTCTCCAATGCGAGAAAGCTTTTGCCTGTTCCCAACTTACACCAACAACAGGATAATCATCATAAGAAGGATGATTATAATAACCACGTACCATTGGATCATTTTGTGAATATGAATAATCAGTTTTCCAAACCATTGTATCTGGATAAACTGCAATCACATATCTATCAATATAATCTTGACGTTTGCTGTTTGGATCTTTATGCCCTAAGGCGGCTTTATCCAAGTTTAGGATTCCGTAAGAATATTCAAGCTTGCGAACATCAAATTCCTTTCTTCCGGGAAGCGCATCTAAACCAGAATAATACATTCCATCTAATTGACTGGCCTGGGCTCCGGCAGAACCCTTACCCTTATTGCGCCAAATATTAGCTCCATTATAGCCAACTTTTTTCCAATCGATATAATTTTCTCCACCTACTGCATTTGCAGCAGCGCCCTTTTTTGTCATCATGAACTGAGCAGGGTTTCCCATCATTGCAATTGCGATGGAATCGCGGACCCAATTCGTAAATTGACGATATTCGGCATTTGAAATTTCGGTTTGATCCATAAAGAATGCACTAATTGTTGTCATTCTACTTGGACCATTTTGCGAAAAGGTAATATCTTCATCAGAACCACCTAGAGGCGTATGGCCCGGTGGAATATAAACCATCCCCAATGGGATTCTGTGGTTCTTGAATTTGCGGTTATAAGCACCTACTAGTTCGCCTTGACCTCCATGGCCACAACTTGCCAGCAATACGGTTACACCCATTAGAGCTAGAAGGTAAATTTTCTTCATATTAATTATGTTGTGCTAAGCACTGTTAGGAGCAATTTTATCAAAAATCATTGAAATTATCAACAATTACAAATATTTTACACGAAATCATTGTTAAAATGCCATTAAACAGCTAAAAAGGCTTTTTTGTCTAATTTTTTTGTTACAAAATAAAGCGTAACTCTCTTATAACTGAAAAGTTACGCTTTTATTGTGAGACATTGAAAGTTTTCTACAAAGTCTTATTTATTAGATACTTTGATATAGTTCTCTATAGCCATTGTCATAGATGGAACTCCGGGAGTTGGAGCCGCAATATCTACTATTAGATCCATATCTGTTGCTGCTTTACATGTATTGGTACCGAATGCAGCGATACGGGTATTATTTTGTTTGAAATCTGGGAAGTTTTTGAATAAGGATTGTATGCTGGATGGACTAAAGAATGCAATCACATCATAAAACACTTCAGCAAGATCTGATAAATCGCTTACTACAGTTCTAAATAAAACCGCCGGAGTAAAATCGTAACCACTTTTTTCTAAAAATTTCATGGTATCCTCTGTAGCTACATCAGAACATGGATACAAAAACTTTTCGTTGGCATGTTTTTTTAACACTTCGGCTAAGTCTGCCGCGGTTTGTTTGCCAAAGAAGATTTTTCGCTTGCGATATTGAATGTATTTCTGTAAGTATAAGGCTATCGTTTCAGATAGACAGAAATACTTCAGCTCAGCCGGCACATCGTATCTCATTTCCTCACATATTCTAAAGAAATGGTCTGCGGCATTACGGCTAGTAAAAATTACTGCTGTAAAATCGGCAAGGTTAATTTTATCCTTCCTAAAATCCCTGGCAGGCACTCCTTCTACGTGAATGAAAGACCTAAAATCAACTTTTAAGTTATGCTTTTTAGCCAAGTCGTAATAGGGAGATTTTTCTGTTTCAGGCTTCGGTAAAGTAACTAAAATACTTTTTACTTTGCGAAGTTTAGCGTCATTTTTTTCTTGCATTTTCCTTTTTCCTGCTACAATCCTATCGTTTTAATTAGTATCAAAATAGGACATATTTCGAGGGCGCAAAAGTACAAAATTAAATGCATTCTAGAAAACTTATTATTAGAAAGAATTGTAATCCCCGCCCTAAGCAACTGGAATGTAAAAATAACCCCTAATAACAAGTACGCCAGCACGATATAAACCCCTCCATACTTTAATGGCGATAGCGCAAAAGCGACCACCAAAGGGATAAACAATAAAGATGCGTTAAAGTAACTTAAATATAATATGGAGATGTACTCTCCTACTGCTTTCTGAACATTGAAAAGATGGCCTAAAAACCTAAGAATGATAAGTTTCAACGCATAAAAAACAATTATGATTATAGAAATTGTAAAGAAAAACCTAAAACCGTGCTGTGCCTGATACATATCATAATACTGCGCAACAAGGAAGAAAAACATTCCTAAGATAAATCCAAACTGGATAAACAGCAAAAGAAATGGCCAAGAACTAAAAAGATTATCTTCTTTGTTAATGTTATTTAAAATCCTATTGCTAAAAAAGGATTGAACTATTGCCGAAAGCTGTTTTGAAAAGGCATTTTTTAGAATTGCAAAAATGACCAGCATTACAAATATAAAGCCTAGTAAACCTACATTTCCCTTTCTAATAGGCTTCCCTAATTGATATGGATTTTCTTTCTTTTTTAAATATTGATACTTTTTCTGCCAGGCCAATAAATTAAGTGTAGGAAACAGATATTCTTTTTGAACGCTATCTAGTAAGGCATTTTTATTTAAAGCACTATCTGGCAAAACCCAGGTATGTGTTATAATGGAATCTGTTACTATTTTTTGCCTGGCTAAAGTTGCAGAATCGAGTCTAAATCTTCGGAACTTGTATGGATTAACGGCAGTACTATCGGGTTGAATAGGAACTTGTTGCCCATCAGCAAAATTTGCAAAGCACAAAAAAGCAAATAAGACAAAAACAAACTTGGGCATTCCTATTAAAAATTTAACGGCACAAAAGTAATCCATTAATCATTGTTTACCTAAAGAAAATAAATCGAATTGGTTTTATCACTTATCTTTGCATTAATGTCCGGTATATACATCCATGTTCCCTTCTGCAAAAAGGCTTGCCACTACTGCGATTTCCATTTCAGCACCTCTTTAAAATATGCTGATGAAATGGTAGAAAGCATTTGCAAAGAAATCAAACTAAAAAAAGATAGAATAATCGGCCAGGTTGGAAGTATTTATCTGGGCGGTGGAACACCATCAATACTTTCTCAAGTCTCGCTTCAAAAGATTTTTGACACTATAAATCATACTTTTTCTGTTGATGCCAATGCAGAAATTACCATCGAAACCAATCCAGACGATTTAACGGCGCAGAAACTCAAAGAGCTAAAACAACTTCCCGTTAATCGCTTTAGTGTTGGCATTCAATCTTTTTATAACGAGGATTTAATTTGGATGAATCGGGCACACAATGCACATGAAGCCGAAGACAGTATTAAAAGAAGTCAGGATGCTGGTTTTGAAAACCTAACACTCGATTTAATTTACGGATATCCTTTACTTACGGATGCCAAATGGTTGACGAACATCCAAAAAGCAATCGACTTACAAGTTCCTCATATTTCTGCTTATGCACTTACTGTTGAACCTAGAACAGCTTTAGCGCATGCAATAAAAAATAAAAAACAAATTCCTGTAAGTGATAATCAAAGTGCAGAACAGTTTGTAATTTTAATAGAAAAGCTCCAAAATGCTGGCTTTGAGCATTATGAAATTTCAAACTTCGCTCAGCCGGGTTGTTATGCAGTGCATAATACAAACTATTGGAAAGGTGTTGATTATATCGGAATTGGACCATCCGCACATGGTTTTGATGGTCAGAACAGATATATGAATCCTGCGAATAATGCCTTATACATGGAAAAGTTAGATGCCAACAAACTTCCAGAAATTATAGAAGAATTGAATTTGAAAGATCGTTTTAACGAATATATTATGACTTCATTAAGAACCATATGGGGAATTGACCTGCAAAAAATAAAGAACGATTTTGGCAAAGATTTCCTCGAGGAAACACAGCACAACCTTAAACATTTTGAGGATAAAGATTGGTTGTTAATAACAGAAGATAATATAAAACTTACACAGAACGGAAAGCTCTTTGCTGATCATATTGCATCGGAATTGTTTATAATTAGTGATTGAATTAGAGAATGAGTGAGTTAGAGATTTGCTGAACATATCAGACATAATTAACATTCACTCATTCAATCCCTCGATCATTCAAAATAAATTTATATGTCTAAAATTGTATGGATTACTGGTGCTTCTTCTGGAATTGGCGAGGCGCTTGTTTATAAATATTTTAAGGCAGGAGATAAATTAATTATTTCTGCCCGCAACCGCGATGAATTGTTCCGTGTAAAAAGCAATTGCCAAAATTCTTTTAATGTTCATGTTTTGCCATTTGATTTAAGCGAAACCAAAAGTTTAAAAAGCAAGGCAGAAGATGCAATCCGAATTTTCGGAAAGATTGATCTTTTAATTAATAGCGGTGGTGTTAGTCAGCGGGGATTGGCCTTAGAAACTGATTTATCTACCGAGCAACTGATAATGAAAACCAATTTTTGGGGAACAGTTATTTTAAGCAAGGCAGTATTACCCGTTATGATTGCAAATGGCGGTGGACAAATTGTTGTAGTCAGTAGCTTGGTTGGCAAATTTGGAACAAAACTTAGATCAGCATATTCCGCGTCGAAACATGCCTTACATGGCTATTTTGATTCGTTACGGTCTGAAGTTTACGACAAAAATATAGACATAACAATTGTGTGCCCAGGATTTATAAAAACCAACGTTTCTATAAATGCACTTACTGCAACGGGTAAAAGGCAAGGCACTATGGATGATGCGCAAGCAAATGGAATGACTGCCGAGGCCTGTGCAACGGAAATTGTAAAAGCAGTAAGTGCGAAGAAAGAGGAGGTGTATATTGGTGGCAAGGAAACAAAAGCTGTTTTATTGAAAAGATTTTTACCACGCATTTTTTCAAAAAAAGTTAGAGAAGCCAAGGTTACATAAAGCTTAAATTTTCATTTTTTAGGTGGATTGAAAATCCACAGTTTTAAGGACGAGAAAACATTTCTCGACCATCGTCAAAAATTAATTAGCCTAGTGTTGATCGGGATTTTTAATCCTTTTTCCGATTCCTGGACTTATGATCCAGCGTGCACAAAACATAAACCCACCACCACAATACCCCTAAAAAAGATTAAATAAAATTTTAATCTTCTAATTATCAATATTTTATATAATTTTTTCGATTTCTAAAAAACCAAGTATCCGTAAGCCCTCGTAAATGGAATCAAATAACAGAAACTTAAAATAAGAAATATGAAAAATTTAATCCTATCTGCAATTGCCGTAGTTACAATCGCATTTACAACTCAAGTTTACGCTCAAAAAAACCCAATGGTTGGTGGTGCTGCAATGTATGCAACTAAAGATATTGTTGACAATGCTGTGAACTCTAAAGACCATACCACACTTGTTGCTGCCGTTAAAGTTGCCGGTTTAGTAGAAACTTTGAAAAGCGCTGGACCATTTACTGTTTTTGCTCCAACAAACGAAGCATTTGACAAATTACAAAAAGGTACTGTTGAGACATTAGTTAAACCAGAAAACAAAGCAACCCTTACAAAAATTTTAACTTATCATGTTGTAGCGGGCAAAATGGATAGCAAAGCAATTGCAGCTGCAATTAAAGCTGGTGGTGGTAAAGCTGAGTTAACAACCGTAGAAGGCGGTAAACTTTGGGCTTGGATGGAAGGCAAAAAGTTAGTTCTTAAAGATGAAAAAGGTGGAACGAGCACTGTAACTATTGCTGATGTTTATCAAAAAAATGGTGTGATCCACGTGGTTGATACCGTTTTAATGCCAAAATAATTATCACATCCCTATAATTATAACTGGAAACGTTTCTGCTTCGGCAGAAGCGTTTTTTTATTTGTCAGTTTTTATTCAAGATTTTATTAAAGCGGCAATACATATAATTGAGTACTTAGATTTGCAGCCACTAAATAATTGAATTATCCTCTCGTTTAAAAATTCAACATACAATAATTAGGATAGATGCATCCCAACATTACTAAAATTCAGCAGAATATAGCGCCTTTAAGGCAACAGATTATTAACCACAAAGTTTACTCGGCCATTAGCGAAATTGAAGATCTTCAGATTTTTATGGAACACCATATTTTTGCGGTTTGGGATTTCATGTCGCTTTTAAAAGCTTTGCAAATCAATTTAACCTGTACAACTTTACCATGGTTTCCGGTTGGCGATGCTGTTACACGTCAGTTGATAAATGAAATTGTTGCAGGCGAAGAAAGTGATGTTGATGCCGATGGAAATATAAAAAGCCATTTCGAGCTTTATTTAGATGCCATGAAACAGTGTGGCGCAAACGTAGAGCCCATAACTAATTTCTTGCATTCTTTACGAAAGGGGCGAGATTTTGATATGGCTTTTGAGCTTGCTCAGGTTCCGTTTGCGGCCAAAGATTTTGTTAATTCTACCTTCGAAACCATTAACAGCAACAAAGCGCATCTGCAGGCAGCAAGCTTTACCTTTGGAAGAGAAGATTTAATTCCGAACATGTTCTTTAGTATGGTAAACGATTTAAATAGCACCCAACCGGATAAGGTCTCTATTTTTAAATATTACTTAGAACGCCATATCGAAGTTGATGGAGATCACCACAGTCATTTAGCTTTATCTATGACAGAAAAACTTTGTTCGAAAGATGAAAATTTCTGGCTCGAAGCAGAAGAAACAACTAAAATAGCTTTGCAGAAAAGAATAGATTTGTGGGATGCTGCATATGTAGCTATTGCGAACAGAAAAGTTTTTGCCTAGCAGTATCAGGTGTTAACAAAGTATTAATTTCCAATTAAGTAATTTTCGTCACATTTATTCTCGGATATTCAATTTGTAAAATAAAATTTACACATTTGTTATTCGGCCACAAATAACCGATTTTAAGCGCATGAGTTTCATTTTAAAACCAGTAGACATCGTCGAGAGTATTACTCCAGAAGATTTTAAAAAAAATTATCTGAAAACAAAACGCCCATTAGTAATTAGAGGCTTAACTAAAGATTGGCCTGCAAGAGATAAATGGACAACAGAATATTTAAAAGAAATTGGTGGCGATTTAGAAGTGCCACTTTATGATAATTCAAAAGCAGATCCATCAAAACCCATTAATGCGGCTACTGCGCATATGAAATTTGGCGATTATCTTGATCTGATTAAACGTGAACCAACTGAACTGAGAATATTTTTCTTTAATCTGTTTAAAAAAGTTCCAAGCTTAATTAATGATGTAAAAATCCCAAAAGATTTAATGGGTGGTTTTATCGAAAGCATGCCTGCAATGTTTTTTGGGGGATCTAATTCGGTAACTTTTTTACATTACGATATCGATTTACCCCATATTTTCCATACCCATTTTGGCGGAAGAAAACACATTGTTCTTTTTGATAATAAATGGAAAGATAGACTGTATTGCCTACCGAATGCAACTTATGCCTTGGAAGATTACGATGTTGCCAATCCTGATTTCGAAAAATTTCCAGCTTTAAACGGTGTTGAAGGTTATGAGGTTTTCTTAGAACACGGCGATACTTTATTTATGCCTACAGGAATGTGGCACTGGATGAAATATTTGGATGGTTCCTTTTCATTAAGCTTACGTGCCTGGGATCAATCTATTACCCGTAAGGTAGCAAGTGTTTGGAGTTTGTTTACCCACGGTGCGATTGATAGTTTGATAAAAATGACTTTTAAAGAAAAGTACGCACACTGGAGAGAGAAAAAAGCGGTAAAAATTGCTGAAAAAGCATTGGCTAACGGCAGACCATAAAATAATACCTTTCCAACTTCGTTTAAAGAATTTGGGGAAAGCAATTTCAGCGGGGTTATCGATATATCGATAGCCCCGTTTTTATTATCAAAACTATCGGGTACAACTTAACCCAATCGAAACACATATTGCACTTGTTTCTAACTTGCGTATTTTAGCCCAATCATATATAAAAAAATGGAAAACAAGATACTTACTGAAAAACAAAAAATGCTAGCAGGCAAAGCATACCAAGCTGGTGGCACAGAACTTTCAAAGGAGAGATTAAAGGCAAGGGAAATCGTTTTCGAATTTAATAACCTTGCTCCCAAGTTCATTAAACAACGCAAAGAACTATTAAAAAGGCTATTTGGTAAAACCGAAAAGATGTTTTACGTAGAACCTCCCTTTCGTTGCGATTATGGTTATAACATTGAAATTGGTGATAATTTTTATGCAAACTTTAACCTTGTTATTTTAGATTGTGCCAAAGTAAGCATTGGCAATAATGTTTTTATTGCGCCAAATGTGTCGATTTATACGGCCGGCCACCCTATACATGCACATCTTCGCGATCAGGAATTTGAATGGGCTCAAGAAATTACAATTGGAAACAGTGTTTGGATCGGCGGAAATGTAGTTATAAATCCAGGAGTAAAAATCGGCTCAAATGTGGTTATCGGTTCAGGAAGCATAGTTACAAGAGATGTTCCGGATAATGTTTTCGCTGCCGGAAATCCATGTAGAATTATCCGTCAGATTACGGATGAAGACAAAGATTTTTATTATAAGGATTTTAAATTGGGGGAATAGTTTCTCGGCCATTTTCCATCTTCCCTCCTGCATCTTACATTTATCCTAACTCGAATGGTCTACAATTATTTTCCACTGTCCATTAATTTTCTTAAACAGCAAGGTAAAGAAACCTTTAAGTTCATCTTTATCACGCTTAACATTCCAACTACCCAAAACAAAGGCAACATCTTTACCTAAAAAATCTACTTTCTTTATGCCAAAAGATAAGTAGCCCATTGCAGATTTATCAGGATAACCTCGTTTATAATTATCTAAAGTTTTTTGCCACCCATAAGTTGGTCCGCTTTTACCAACAAAAAGTAAGCTGTCGCTTTTGGCATAACCTTGCATGTAGGCTACAACATCGCCCTTATTCCATTCCTGTCTCTGATTTTCGAGCACGTTAAGTATGGCTTGTTTATCTTTTGGTGTTTGTGCAAAAGTGTTAATAGCAATTAAGCATAATACGGTTACTAAAATTTTTCTCATGTTGAGCATCATAATTATAATTTAAAGATATTAAAACATTTATTTCTTTACGCCGGTAAAAATTGTTTCTTTACATTTCCAAAATTAATCCATGCAAAATAAAGTTATCACAATAGGCGAAATACTTTGGGATGTTTTCCCAGAAGGCAAAAAAGCAGGCGGCTCCAGTATGAACGTTGCCCTTAATTTACACAAGCAAAGTATAGATAGCGGTTTTATTAGCGCTGTTGGCGATGATGATAATGGAAAAGAGTTATTAAGCTTTCTTGATTCGAACCATTTTACAACGGATTTAATTGAAGTAAATGAGGAATTGCCTACGAGCACCGTAGTTGTTCAGCTCGATGAAAACCATCAGGCAACATATACGATAAAACAACCTGTTGCCTGGGATGATCTAAAAATTACCGATGATAATATCGAGGCCGTTAAACAAGCTGATGCATTGGTGTATTGTAGTTTAACTTGCCGTGATGAAAGATCAAAGAAAACAATACTTGAGCTTTTAGAAAATGCCAAAACCAAAATCTTCGACATTAATCTTCGTGCACCTTTTTTTGAAAAGGATTTAATCGATCAACTTTTAAAAAAGGCTGATATTTTAAAAATTAACGAAGACGAAATTATTTGGGTTCGCGATACTTTTGGTTTGACGGGCAATACGGATGAACAAATTTTAAAACAGCTATCGGCACAATTCGACATCGAAATTATTTGTTTAACCCTAGGCGGTAAAGGTGCCTGCGTTTTAAAAGATGGAAAATTGTTTAAGCATGCGGGCTACAAAGTTCAGGTTGCAGATACTGTTGGCGCAGGCGATGCTTTCTTGGCCACTTTTATTGCTTGTTATTTGCAGGGCTACCCAATGGAAACCACTTTAGATAATGCCTGTAAGGTTGGTGCTTTTGTAGCATCTCAATCTGGCGCAAACCCTGAGTATAACAAGAAGATTTACCATATGGCGTTGGGATAGTTTCTGCTACGGAAAATTATTATCTCGTGATTGCGAGCACAAAGCAATCGTAAAGCTATGGGTTTTTATATCGATTGTAGAAAGATTGCTTCGCACCTCGCAATGACGGCCGCATAAAGGCTTTAACATCAATTCATTGCCGTTGACTTCAGTCAACGGTTACAAGTTTTGTTAGACATCCTACTTAGTACGTTGGGTTTTGCGTTAGGGATTGTAAGGGTTCAGTACCGATTTTTCATCGGTACCGCAGCGTAGCGAAGCCCTGAAAAGCCCGACCCTTGCGCAGCTTGGGGAACGCCCAAATTAGTTTTCGGCAGGCAGTATCGCTTTCGGCTAGCCACTCCAAATATGACACCCCGCTTAAATTAATCCAAATCGAAACTTTTATCTTTAGTAATCCGTTAATACAATTACATGAGAGGTTTTCGTTTTTCTGATTATAAGCCCGGCGATACGCCAAAGGGTGGGTTCGATGAGTTGCTGAAATTATTTAGCGAATTGCTAAATTATACTTCTGGCGATGCAACTGAGGCATTAAGCTGGCTTAACGAACTCGACAAACAATATAAATTAACCAATAATGATTACGGTATCGGGAATTTTATCGACGACCTTAAAGATAAAGGCTACCTGACAGAAGATAATCAATCTGGAGAGTTTAAAATTACAGCCAAAACGGAGCAAACAATTCGTAAATCTGCCCTAGATGAAATTTTTGGAAAGCTGAAAAAATCGGGTCGCGGAAATCACAATAGCAACCAAAGTGGCATTGGCGAAGAAAAAAATGCCGACAGACGAGAATATAGTTTCGGCGATAGTCTGGACCAGATCGACATGACGGCCTCTATCCAAAATGCTCAGATTAACCACGGAATAGGCGATTTTACATTAACAGACAGGGATTTAGAGGTTGAAGAAAAGGATTTCAAAACCCTGACTTCTACGGTGTTGATGATTGATATTTCGCACTCGATGATTTTATACGGTGAGGACAGAATTACGCCCGCAAAAAAAGTGGCGATGGCTCTGGCCGAACTCATTAAAACAAAATATCCGAAAGATACACTGGATATTGTGGTTTTCGGAAATGATGCCTGGCCAATAACGGTTAAAGATTTGCCTTATTTACAGGTTGGCCCATACCATACCAATACTTACGCAGGTTTGGAATTGGCGGCTGATTTACTGCGAAGAAGAAAAACGCATAACAAGCAAATTTTTATGATTACAGATGGGAAACCAACCTGTTTAAAAGAAAATGGCAAGTATTATAAAAACAGTATGGGTTTGGATAGAAAGGTGATTAACAAAACCTTAAATATGGCGGCCCAATGCAAGCGTTTGAAAATTCCCATTACCACGTTTATGATTGCCAAGGATCCTTACTTACAACAGTTTGTGCGTCAGTTTACTGAAATTAACGGCGGAAGGGCTTTCTATAGTTCGCTAAACGGATTGGGTGAATACATTTTTGAAGATTACATTAAGAATAGAAGAAAAACAGTTAAATAGATAAAAGAACAAAGATCAAGGAACAATGATCATTCGATTATGCCGATGGTCTTTGATCTTTTATCCTACTCAAATAAAAGATGCAAAACACAACTTTAGGCCAATTAAAGGCAACAAATTATAAATCAAGAAGCGTTAAAGAAGAACTGAGAGAAAATCTGATTAAGGTTCTCAGAGATAAAAAAACAGAATTTGAGGGCATTATCGGTTACGATGAAACGGTAATCCCTGAGTTACAGACAGCAATCCTTTCTCGCCATAACATTTTACTTTTAGGTTTACGCGGTCAGGCGAAAACACGTATTGCCCGCTTAATGGTTAACTTATTGGATGAATATGTTCCATATGTTGCCGGAAGCGAAATTTTTGATGATCCGTTGAATCCTATTTCGTGGTATGCAAAAAACGAGATTGAAACCAAAGGCGATGCTACTGAAATTGCCTGGTTACACCGCAGTGAACGTTATACTGAAAAATTAGCTACGCCCGATGTTACCGTTGCCGATTTGATTGGCGATGTTGACCCCATTAAAGCAGCAACATTAAAGTTGACTTATAACGATGAACGGGTAATCCATTTTGGGTTAATTCCTAGAGCGCATAGAAGCATTTTTGTAATTAACGAACTGCCCGATTTGCAGGCAAGAATTCAGGTTGCATTGTTTAATATGTTGCAAGAAAAGGATATCCAAATCCGTGGTTTTAAACTGCGATTGCCTTTGGATATTCAATTTGTGTTTACCGCTAATCCTGAAGATTACACCAACCGCGGAAGCATTGTTACGCCTTTAAAAGACAGAATTGAAAGTCAGATTTTAACCCATTATCCTAAGAGCATCGAAATTTCGCGTAAAATTACTTTTCAGGAGGCGAAGTTAACCGATGAGCAAAAAACAAATATCGAAGCGGATGGATTGGTAAAAGATTTGGTAGAACAAATTGCCTTCGAGGCTCGTAAAAGTGAGTATATCGACCAGAAATCTGGCGTTTCGGCAAGGTTAACCATTTCCGCCTTCGAAAATCTAATCAGTACGGCCGAAAGGAGAATGTTAATTTCAGGCGAAAAAAACACAGTTGTTCGTTTGGCAGATTTAGCAGGAATTATCCCTGCGATAACAGGTAAAATAGAATTGGTTTACGAAGGTGAATTGGAAGGTCCAGCGCATGTTGCTACAACCTTAATTGGCAAAGCGGTTAAAACTTTGTTTGCCCGTTATTTCCCTGATCCAGAGAAAGCGAAGAAAAGCAAAACCGCAAATCCTTATACCGAAATTACCGAATGGTTTACCGAGGGAAATAATTTGGATGTTACCGATACCCTAACAAATGCTCAATACAAAAAAGCGTTGATGTCGGTGCCGAGTCTTTATGATTTGGTTAAGAAATTCCATCCAAAGCTGAGCGAAAATCAGACCCTACTTTTAATGGAATTTGTACTCCATGGATTGGCAGAATACTCGCAATTGAGTAAAAACTTCTTAAATGGAGGCTTCGGTTTCAGTGATATGTTTGGCAGTTTGTTTAACGCCGAATTTGATGAGGAAGAGGATGAAGATGATTTTAGATAATAATTAAATAACACAATTTGTTTAGCTTTGAATACTTTCTATCCATTGGAGGAAAGTATTCAAAGCTTTTTTATTTACAACTAGTCCATTAAAATGGGAAGATTACCCTTAATAATTGTTGCTTGCATTTTCATTATCGCTTTTGATGTTTACTGTTTTAAAGCAATTGTCTCTGTTTTCAAAAAATGGAAACCATCCACAAAAAAAATCTTTGGAATTTTATATTGGACGTACAGCATTTTACTCATCATTGGCGTATTTGCCGGGATTTACTTAAACCTATTTCTAACTTTAAGAGCGATTATTTTAGTGGCGTTCTTTTTAACTGTTGCCTGTAAATTGGCCATGTTGCCGTTTCTGATACTTGATGATTTGCGAAGATTATTCATTAAACTTTTCAGAAAAAAAGAAGTAATAAAAGACCAACCAATCAGCGAGGCAGAACCGATTTCCCGTTCAGAATTTTTAGTTAAAGCAGGTTTGGTGGCCGCTGCCGTTCCTTTAACTTCGTTGAGTTGGGGCATTATTTCTGGTGCTTACGATTATCAGGTTAGAAGAGTAAATCTTATTCTACCAAACCTACCAAAAGCTTTTGATGGCATTACCTTGGGACAGATTTCTGATATTCACTCTGGAAGCTTTTATAATAAAACGGCAGTAAAAGGCGGTGTTGATATGCTGCTTGCCGAAAAACCGGACTTCATATTTTTTACCGGCGACTTGGTTAATAATCTAACCAATGAGGTAAGAGATTATCAGGATATTTTTGCAAAGGTTAAAGCACCGCTTGGCGTTTATTCTACCTTAGGCAATCATGATTATGGCGATTATTATTTTGGAAAGGAATCATCACCAGCGAAGGTTAAAAATCTTCAGGATATTATCGATGTACACAAGGTAATGGGTTACGATTTATTGATGAATCAAAACCGGCGACTTAAAGTTGATGGCGAGGAAATCGGAATTTTAGGGATCGAAAATTGGGGAATGGGTCGTTTTCCCAAATATGGTAAAATGGAACTGGCTGTTCAAAATACTGATGATTTACCAGTTAAATTACTATTAAGCCATGACCCTTCGCATTGGCGTGGCGAAGTTTTACAAAAATATCCTCAAATCGATGCGATGTTCAGTGGCCACACTCATGGAATGCAGTTTGGCGTTCGTTTAAAAGAATATCAATGGAGTCCTGTTCAATATATCTACAAAGAATGGGCGGGCCTATATCAGGAACAGAAACAACAGCTTTACGTAAACGTTGGCTATGGCTTTTTAGGCTATCCGGGCAGGGTCGGTATTTTGCCAGAGATTACGATTTTTACGTTGAAGAGGGCGTAAAATTTAAAATGAGAGAATGATTGAATGAGAAATGTTTTTAAATGCACATTCAAGCATCACAGCCGATTTAAAATTTTCAAAAACTCTTCTGAATTTATTACTTCAACAAAGGGGAAACCAATGTCTTTTACAACATCAAAATGTTTATCATTAGTCACTAAAAAATCAACATCACCAGCTACTGCAACATCAAAAAATTTATTATCATCGGGGTCAATAGATATTACATTCCAATTATAAAATACTTTTTGAAATATGACTTCTGTGGATTCGATAAAAATTTCCATTACCACCTCTGCTACACCAGTTCCAGAATGCATTTGCATAATGTCCTCATACTCCTTTAAAATGTCCTCAGAAACAACTATCTGGTAACTGCCTTTAATCAAGGAATTCCAAATAGGACGTAAACTACTCTTTAAACCCAATGAGGATATTAGCACATTAGAATCGAGAACAATTTTCATTGAAGCTAAGATTTGGAACGAAAGTGACCGTCTTTTAGTTTATCATATGTCTCTTCCGTAATCTTATACTCATTCTCATAATCCTCAATTAAACCATCCAGTTTCTTAGATAAAAGTTTTACCGCAAGTTTGCGCATTTGCAAAAAATCATCATTTGGCAATGGATTTTTCAACAACCTTAACATCATAACTTGTTGTTCATTTAAATGATTCGATATCTCAGAATTTATTGCCATTATCAAATTTAATTAAATTGTTAGAAAAACCTATTTAACGATAATCAGTAGAATCAATAAAATTTTGAATGATCAAATGAGTGGATATATATGCATCATGCCATTACATTCACTAATTCAAAATTCACTCATTCCATAATTTCAATAATTAAAATTATCCCGCGTTAAAGCGATAGCCTACACCACGAACCGTTTGCAACAATTGTGGGTTATCTGGATTCAATTCTATTTTTTTACGTAAGCGTACGATATGCATATCAAGCGTTCTGGTATTTACATCAGAGTTGTAACCCCAAACCACTAACATCAATTCATCACGATTAATTACCTTACCCGGATTGCGTAAGAAATAGAGTAGAATCCGATTTTCTAAAATCGTTAATTCGATCTTCTTACCCTCTCTAAATAATGTGTGGATGTTTGGATGATGCTCCATATTTCCAAAGCGGTGGATTTCTGCCGTGTCTTTATTGACAATAAATTTAACCTTGCTTTCTAACATGGCAACCAAAACATCCATGTTAAATGGCTTGGTAATGTAATCAGAAGCGCCAAAATTATAAGCATCAATTTTATCTACATCCTGCGCCTTGGCTGTCATCATAATAACTAAGTTCTCGAAACCCTGCTTGCGAACGCTTTCGCAAACATCAGAGCCCTGCTTGCCTGGCAACATCCAGTCTAAAAGTACAATATCCGGCTGATCGGCAATAATCATCCTTTCGCCTGCGTCGCCATCATTTGCCTCAAGTACATTATAACCTTCTGTTTTTAAACGATGTGCTACTAAAAAACGTAGGTTTTCATCATCTTCTACAATTAATATTTTTACTTCTTTAGACATTTTGTGTGTTGTTAGGGTTGTAATGCTTTAAGTTGTATGGCAACACTTAAACATTTCGATTTTTAATATTTCAATTTTAACTATTATAAGGTAGTACAATTTTAAACTCTGTTCCTGTACCCACTTTACTTTTTACGGTAATTTCGCCATCCATAAAGTTAACGAGTTCTTTGCAGAATGCCAAGCCCAAGCCAACGCTTCCCATTTGGTTGTATTCGTTCTGGATTCTGAAAAACTTTTTAAATATATTATTTAATTCGCTAGCGGCTATACCAATTCCTTTATCCGTAAAACGGAATACCAAAACGCCCTTAATCAGCTTTGCGCTAATGTGAAGTTTTTTATTGGCCGGCTTAGAATATTTGTATGCATTCTCCGCCAAATTATCGAACAAACTTCCTAATAAAACAGGATCGGTAATAAATGTTTTGAAGCCTACAACCTCATAAGTCATGTTAAAATCTGGGTGTTTTAAGGTATGAGATTCTATGGTACTTTCAATAAAATCCACAATATTAACCTCTTCCTGGTTTAACTTAATGGCCTTATTTTCAATTTGCGTAAAGGCCAGCAATTTGTTCATCAGTCCATTCAGTTTATCGGCTTCCTCATCTAAAATTTTACCGTAAAGCTGTTGCTCTTTCTGGCTAAGTGATGTTGCACTTTTAATGTTATTCCCAGCAATTTTTATCACGCTAACGGGCGTTTTAAATTCGTGCGTTAGGTTATTTACAAAATCGTACTGGAGCTTAAACATTTTACTGTTGATGTTCAAGTTTCTATATATTAAAAAGGCAACCAGTAAAAGTACCCCGTAAACCAGTAAAAGCACCAATGCAATGGGCATAAAGTATATAAAAATTTCTTTCTTGATGTAAGATTTTGAAGAAGTAAAATACAGTTTAAAATCAGAAAAAGCGCCTGGTAGGGCAATTTCGGTAATTATGTTTTCATCTGATGTATCAATGGGATCGTAAGTTAAAGGCTCAACGCGAATGCTTTGATACAATAAAGGTCTTGTATTTATAACCTTAATTTTATTGGCATCTAATTGAAAAACAAGCATATCCTGCTGATAAACGGGCGCTGGATCCAGCTTACGTTGCATCATTTCCTTGTAAACCTTTAAATCTTCTCTTCGTGGAATATTTAAATAGGTGATTCGATTATCGTTTGATGAAACTACAGAAAAATTTGTAAAGAGCTCTTCCTGAGAAGGAACAGTAGCCGTATCAAGCTGGTCGACAAATGTGACCAATTTATAAGCCATCGCATTAAAATCATCGCCAACCTTGAAAGATTTAGTATTCTCTTCGGAAAATAATTTTATGGAATCTGGTTTAATATATTTTCCAAACTGAAAGATAGATTTTGGTCCAATTGCCAAATGACCGGCATTCATACCATCCTTAACGGGAACATTTTTAACCTCTGTATCGTAAAATGTAATTTTAGATACAAAGGGATATTTTAAAATAACGGTATCAACAAATTTTGAGGCTGTAGCCGAATCAAGAAATCCGTTGTAGTAAGAAATCTCAGGCATTTTGTTCTGAAAGAAATCGTTGTAGGGCTTAATACTTTCCTCAAGCACATTTACCTTTTCTGATACAAATTCATTTTCAATGGATTTCTTGCTGAAGTTAAAAGCAAGAAATAAGGAAAGGATAAAAAGGATCGAAATTAGGGATATAAATATGACGCCGAGCGAGAAGTTTTTACGATAACCACTTTTCTTATCTAAGGCCATAAGCTATTTTTTGCTTAGGTTTTGTTGTAAAAATTCTTCTAACGCTTTGTAAAGTGCTGTTCTACCCTGCTGACGCATGACTGGGTTTGGGCCTTCTTCTTTTTCGATATAGGTTACAGGTACATTCCTTTTCTTTAACTCTTTTATAAACTGAACACCTTCTGCAACATTTACACGTGGATCTTTAGGATTTTGTGCGATAAAAACCGGAGTTTTAAATCGATCAGCATGAAAAACCGGAGACGCGAAACGCATATAATCGGTATCGGTAATCGGGTTTCCTACAAGTTCATAATACATCTGCAAATTCGATTTTAAGAATGGCGGAATCGTTTTCAAATAACTAAACAGATTAATTACTCCAGAATTTGAACCGCCACAGCTATAAATATCGGGATTCTTATACAAACAATTTAAAGCAATATAACCCCCAAAACCTGTACCGTAAATGGCAACTTTTTTAGGATTAGCAATTTTCTTTTCAATTAACCATTTAACACCATCATTAACATCTTCTTGTATTTTATCGCTCCACTGTTTAAAGCCTGCAGCATAAAAAGCCTTTCCGTAACCGGTAGAGCCACGGTAATTAACCTGCAAAACCGCATATCCCCTATTGGCCAAAAATTGCACATCGGCATTGTAGCCCCAGGTATTTCTTAAACCTGGTCCGTTATGGGGCACCACTACCACTGGCAAATTAGTTGCCTTTTTATTTTTTGGCAGGGTTAAATATCCGTTAATTGTTAAGCCATCTGAACTTTTATAACTGATTGGCTTCATCTCACTCATCTCTTCTTCTTTTATAGATGAATTGATATCCGTTAACTTTTTGAGTTTATTCTCGCCTGCATTGTACAAATAATAAGAGCCAGGATTTTTATCGGTAAAGGTTCTAACAATAAAAACATTGTCTACTTTATCCTTATCCATTATTCTCCATTCTGTACCTGGCAAAAGATGATCAATTTTGGAATAGGCCACCCGGGTGCTGTCATCAAGGTAGAATTTTTCCTTTTTCCAGGTTTCGCAGGTTACAAAGATCATTTTCTTCTTTGTACGGGAATATTTGGCATCAACTACGTTTAAGGTATCATTCCCGAATAAAACCTGCTTCTCTTTTCCGGTTTTTAAATCTAAGGCAACCAAGGCATTTTTATCCCGATCTACATTCGAAATGGCATAAAGTACATTTGCCTGCGCTTCAGAAAAAGCAATGGGTTGCAAAGTTGTTTCGAAATTATTGGTTATTACGGGCTTAAACGGCTGACTTTCGTTTTCGCGGTACATCAGCGTTTCGTTCACGCCATCACTGGTAACCGCAATTTTCAAAACGCCTTTATTATCGGTCATCCATTCAGTAACGTTTCCAGGATTTTTGGCGGCAATATCCATATTGCCATTCCGAACATTTAATCGGTAAACATCAAAAACGGTAGAATCACGTTTATTTGATGCTACGATAATATATTTATCATCAATAAGCTGATCCTCAATTACACGTACACGGGTTTTCTCATTCGAGCTTAATTGAACTTGTTTGCTCCCGTCTTTGTTGATTACAAACAAATCTGATTTGCGTTCTTTCGATTCATCTTCGGTATAGTAAACCAGTTCGTTATTGCTTGTCCAAAAGTAAAAACTAATACTTTTCTCGCTCAAATGTGTAAGCTGAACGGTCTTTCCAGATGCCAGATCCTCTACAAACAAATCGAGCTTTTTATCTTGAAGTTTTAGATAGGAAAGGCACTTACCATCTGGAGAAATGCGATAATAAGCTTTGTCCTGTGTTTTAAAAAAATCATCAACGGGTATAGTTTTATCATCATTGTTGCCTTTACAGGCAAAAATTAAAGCAACCAAAAACAATACGATAATTCTTTTAAACATAAATAATTTCCTCACGGGACGACAAAAATAAGTATCCCAATTACTTTACAACGATATACACCAACAATGTTACTTATTGATGAACTTGTGGTTCAATTTAGGATTTAAAATAAATAGACAAAATAAAATACAGGTAACATTTAAAATACGTTTTATACAGACTTATGCCTTAGCGTAAACTGAATTAAAATGTTACATTAAAACTCTTAACTTAGGGTTATGAAGCGTCTGATTTTTCCTATACTTTTTATTTTCTGCATGAATGCGAATGCTCAGATTTTTCGCCAAAATCAGCAAATTGGAAGTGATGATGGCGCTCTAGCTGTTCAATATTATCAAGATGGCGATTTTGAAAAGGCTTCCGTTATTTTAGAAAAACTCCTTGTTAACCCAGCCAACGAGGGTTATTTCGATTTATACTTCAATTCCCTACTAAAATTAAAGAAGTACGATGTTGCCGAAAAGATGATCAAAAAACAGATGAAGCAAGCACCACAAAGCGAAGTTTATCCAATTGCCTTAGGCAAGCTTTATCAAGAAAAAGGTGATGTTCAAAATGCCAATAAAATTTTTAACGAGGTAATTGCTAAGCTTCCAAAAGATGAATTCAAAATCAGGATGCTGGCCAACAGTTTTTATCGTTTTGAGAACTATGATCTGGCCATTCAAACTTTTAAGCAGGGCAGAAAATTATTGGATAACAACCAGCTTTTTGCTTTTGAATTGTTAAACATCTATCGTTTTAAAAAGGATAAACCCATGCTCATGCAAGAGTATTTGGATGTGCTCGATTCTATGCCGCAAATTTTGCCTCAGGCTGAAGCTGTTCTTTCCAATATTTTTGAGGATAAAACAGATTATCAAACTTTCCAAACGGGCATTTTAAAGAAAATGCAGAAACAACCTGATGCAGAAATTTACGTTCAGCTTTTAACCTGGAATTATATCCAACAACAGGAATATGATATGGCGCTTCGCCAGTTAATTGCTTTTGATAAACGCACCAAAGCCGATGGCGGAACTTTATTTAATGCCATTTATACATTTGTTGATAATGGTGCTTACGAAACGGCGATTAAAGCTTACGATTATTTGCAGACCAAGGGGAAGGATAATCAATATTATTTGCCATCGAAAATAGAATCACTTAACACCAAATATAGTTTACAAACCAAAGGGAAATACAATACCACTGATCTGGATTTGCTTGCCAAAGATTATCAGGTTCTAATAGATGAAAATGGCAAAAACAGAAATACTTTGTTCGCCATTAAAAAGCTGGCAACGTTGCAGGCTTATTACCTAAACCAGCCTGCAAAAGCAGAGAAAGGATTAGAGGAAGCATTGCAAATTCCGGGTGTAAATCCGCAGGATATTGGTCAGTTAAAATTGGATTTGGGCGATGTTTATATTTTAACCAACCAGCCTTGGGAAGCCTTTTTAGTTTACGAACAAGTAAGCAAACAATTTGAAGGACAGGCGATTGGAAATGAAGCTCGTTTTAGAAGCGCCAAACTTTCATTTTATCAGGGCAACTTTGAATATAGCAATGGGCAATGCTTGGTTTTAAAAGCTGCAACCTCACAGTTAATTGCCAATGATGCATTAAATTTAAGCTTACTGATTACCGATAACATACAAACTCCGGCAGATAGTAATGCGTTAAAAATGTATGCAGATGCAGAAATGCTATTGTTCAGAAATCTGCCACAGCAGGCTGTTAAAAAAATGGATAGCATCGCAATTGCTTATCCTCAAAATAGCCTTACTGATGCCATTATGATGAGCAAGGCTAAAATATTTATTAATTCTGGCGAGTATCAAAAAGCATCTGAAATTCTTAAAAAGGTAACAGAAGATTTTAAGGATGGGATTTGGACAGATGATGCATTATTTACACTGGCCGATTTATACGAGAAAAAGCTTAACGATATTGCACAGGCCAAAATCTACTTTCAAAAATTGATTACTGATTATCCAGGAAGCATGTTTACTGCCGAAGCAAGAAAAAGATTTAGGAATTTGCGAGGGGATGGAGTTTAAGACCTTTGACAGCTCCAATAGCATTTTGGAAGGGAGTTATTGAAGCTGAAGTCACCTGATCAACTAAATTTAAATTTGCATAAATTGACCTTTCTCTTGATATTTCAGTTGGTGAGACACCAACCGATACCTGAACCACTCACCCAAGTTTATCATTTTTCTTTATCTTTGCCACATGCTTTTATACAACGTAACCTTAATATTAGATGATTCTGCCGCCGAAGAATGGTTGCAATGGATGCAAGAAATTCACATTCCTGAAGTAATGGCAACAGGTATGTTTGTATCTAACAGATTATTAAAAGTTATTGATTCGCCAAATGAAGGCGTTACGTATTGCGCACAATATGTAGCCGAAAATTTAGAAAATTATAATCAATACCAAGAAGTTTATGCCCCCGTATTGCAAGAAGATTTAAATGAAAAATTTAAAAATCGTTTTGTTGCTTATCGCACATTAATGGAATTTGTAGGCTAAACGCAGATTTTACTTAAGTTTTTCGTTATTCTTATGCCTATCCGCATCGCGAATACTTTTCTTTACCAAATTTTTCTCCAAAGCTTCGGTTAAGTTTATCCCTGTTTGGTTTGCAAGACAAATAAGTACAAACATCACATCAGCCATTTCATCAGCCAGATTTACATCTTCATCGCTCTTTTTAAAAGATTGCTCACCATATTTTCTAGCCATAATCCGGGCAACCTCCCCAACCTCTTCCATTAAAATGGCAGTATTGGTCAATTCATTAAAATAACGTATTCCAGTGGTTTTAATCCAGTTGTCTACGGTTTCCTGCGCTTCGTTTATCGTCATAGTTATTCCTTGTTTTTGGTGTCAATTATAATAGTAACTGGGCCATCATTTAATAAACTAATTTTCATATCTGCACCAAATACCCCTGTTGAAACTTTTTTACCTAGCAGCGCTGATAATTTTTCGATCATCTTTTCATATAGCGGAATAGCAATGTCTGGCTTGGCGGCTCTGGTAAAACCTGGGCGGTTTCCTTTTTTTGTGGCTGCAAACAAAGTAAACTGACTAATCAAAAGAATCTCACCATTTACATCGGCTAAGGCTTTGTTCATTAATCCATTTTCATCGCTAAACACCCGCATGCCAATTATCTTTTGCGCAAGCCATTCTAAATCTTCGTTCGTATCTGCATCTTCAATCCCTAAAAGAACTAAAAATCCTGTATCAATAGCGCCTGTTGTAACGCCATCTACAACACAATTCGCTTGTGTAACTCTTTGTAAAACTGCTCGCATTTTATGCTACTTTTGATGAATTAAATTGATATGCGCAAGATAGGTATTTTAATAATTTTTGCATTTTGCTTTATATCGTGTAAGCAAAAAATGCCTGTTCACCCAACATTTTATTTTTGGAGAACCGATTATCAGAACAAAAAAGCAGAGACCAACCGTCTTCATCAATTTAAGTCGAAATCGCTTTACGTTCGCATTATGGATGTAGATTTTAATCCCGATTTACAGCAAGCCGTTCCAGTTTCGCCCATAAAATTTTCTGATCCGTTACCCAAAAATATAGATATTATTCCGGTTGTATATTTGGTCAATAATGTGTTTAATCAGATCGACTCGCAACAGGTTATTATACTTGCCAATCGAGTGGCAAAATTTGTAGAGGCTAAAGTTAAGCAAGCTGGCAAATCATATTTTACCGAACTGCAGATAGATTGCGACTGGACAAAAACAACTAAAAACCAGTATTTCGATTTCCTAAAAATATTGCAGGCCAATCCACTGTTGAAAAACAAGACCCTATCTGTTACTTTAAGACTGCACCAAGTAAAAAATGTAGTATCGAGTGGTATTCCTCCAGTAAAAAAAGCCATGCTCATGTGTTACAATATGGGTAATTTAAGAAAATATGGTGAGCAGAATTCCATTTTGAATCAGCATGAGCTTGACGTTTATCTCAAAGATTATTTAGAAAGCTACCCGCTAAAACTTGATGTAGCCTTACCCATTTTTGAATGGGCAGTGGTTTTTAGAAAACAAAAATATGCAGGTATTTCTAAGCGCATAAATAAAGCAATTTTATTAGATAAAAAGCTTTTTAAGCAACAGGAAAATTCGAATTTATACCAGCTTTTATTTGATTATCCAAAAGCAGGATTAAAGCAGGGCGATGTAATTAGATGGGAAGAAACTTCTACTGAAAGTTTACTTGCAACATCCAATTTTTTATCCCGATATTTAAAACCAGAAGAACGAAATCTCGTTTTCTATCATCTCGACACCGACCTTTTAAAACATTTTACGAATGAAGACTTTCAAAAAGTTATTGCTAATTTTTAGTGTTTTCTTGATTACATTTTTTGGCGAAATTGCCATCAATTTCGCTTGTGGCGGAGAGGTTGATCCTTATGATTATTATATTTCCTATTTTCATAACAATGTTCAGGGCGATGAATATTTATCCTTCGCATTTAATCAGATGCAATATTTAAACAGCGAGGAAGAAGTAGAAAATGAGTCGGATATAAACAGTAAAGAATGGGCTAATTATTTAAATGTTAAAGCAGAAGATGTACACAAAGTGATGTACGAAGCTGATAGTGCAACAAGTGTTAAGCTTGCAAACTATACAGGAAAAATCTCTGAACTGCCGGACAGTTTACAAAAAAACAGCTTTCTTCAAAGTTTAAGCAAACAAAAAAATGTTTTGAAATATTACCTTTTTGCAAAAAACTGTGAGCCCTATGCAAATGTAGATTTCAACCTCTGGGATCCTAAACCCCGTGACAGTTTGGCTATGGATGTTAAGGCAAAGGAAGCATTGGGTTTAACTGCATCAGAAAAAGACGGTTTTCTTAAATTACGTTATGCTTATCAGGCGCAGCGTATGTTTCATTATGCTGGTTTACACAACGATAGTAAAACTACTTACGATAAATTTATAAATACAAGTAAAGAAAATAGTGCGGTAAAAGGTTGGGCTTTGGCATTGTATGCAGGTTCTATCCGTAGATTAGGAAATCCAGAAGAATCTGCATATCTTTTTTCAAAAGTTTTTGCGAGCAGTCCAGAGAGAAGGGTTCAGGCTTATAAAAATTATTACTACAACAGCGCTCCGGTAAATGGTGCATTAAAATATGCCAAATCGAATAAGGAAAAGGCAAATATCTGGGCCATTAATGGCTTTGGAAATCCAGAATCGAATATAGAAAGCTTAAATAAAGTTTACCAGTACGAACCCAATAGCTTATTAAACGGTGCCCTGTTGGTTAGAGAAGTAAATAAACTTGAGCAGGCTTTAATTGCAGATAACGACATTGCCAAAATATCTTTTAACTATTATTTCTCAAATAGCGACAATCAAAAATATAAGGATAGTGTTAAAAGCATAAACCTGAAACACCTCAATGAGATCAGAAACTTTGCCGTAAAACTCGCTTCTGAAAAGAAATATCCACAACCAGAATTGGGTACATTAACCGCTGCTTATTTATCTTGGATGGAAAATAAAGATTTCTTGGCTTCGAATTATCTTGCGATTTTAAATCCCGACAAACTTTCAGAAAGATTACGCGACCAATACCATATTACAGCTCTTTTACTAAAAGCAAAAAACATTAGAAAAGGCAATCCATTTAATGAGAACGAATTATTGCCAACGCTGAAATGGCTTGATGAAAAACGATTCGAAGAAAACAAAAATCAAGTTAATGATTGGGACAATGAGGATAAAAGATTTAGTAGAACTACAAGAAACTTTTATCAGCAAATATTAGCGCCCGCCTATCTTAAATTAAGCGATACGGCAAAGGCAGCGCTGGCCATGGTAAAGGGAGATTTGGCATCTAGAACTTTAAAAGAAAATTCCCTTTTCCAAAATATGAGCTATCAAACCACAGCTTTTTGGCAACAGTATTTAACGCCGAAAAGTATGCAGGGCCTGGCCGTTTATAAAACTAAAGCATCTGGAAATGATTTGACTGCTTTGTTGGCAAAAGCATTAAACCAACTCAAGAACGATGATTTTTATGAGCTTTATGGAACCACTTATCTGCGTACGCACCAATACGATAAAGCAGTTCAAATGTTTGCAAAAGTATCTCCGAACTACAGCTATTTTACGCCCGAAAATTGGTACGCTCAAGAGGAAAACTCTAAATTATATGCAAATCCTTTTGTTCAAACCATAAATGATTACCCTAAAAAATATGTATCATCAAAAATTTCTATTACGAAAAAATCTTTCGCGATTGAAATGCTTCGATTACAAAAATTAACGGTAAGCGATAAAAAGAATGCTTCACTTTATTATTATAAAATGGCTAATGCAGTTTACCAAACGGGTTATTTCGGTAACAGCTGGTTTTTAATCAGCTACGATTGGTCGTCTTACGATAATTACAGTTTGCCAAAATATGCGTATGATGTTGATTATAAAAAAGCGCAGACCGCAAAAGCCTGGTATTTAAAGGCTAGGGCTTTAAGTACAAATGTGGATTTTAAAGCAAAATGTACTTTTATGCTGGCCAAATGTGCACAGAAACAGATTATTATGAATTCGCAATCGCTTTCTTTTGGTTATTACGATAAGGATGATGTAAAATATAAAGATTTTATCCGTGCCAATTACAACAATCCATATTTTAAGGAATTAAGGTTAAAATATAGCAAAACACCGTTTTATCAAACTGCATCTACAGAATGCAGCTATTTAGGAGATTTTATTGCAGGAAAGTAACTAAGATACAATTAGCATATTTCGCACTTGTTGCAGTTCTTCATTTTGGAGGCGGGCATAGTAAACGCCTGGCCCGTAATTTTGATTTTCGAAATTGATACTGTAATTGCCTTCTTCCTTTACCGCATCAACAACGGTTGCCATTAACCTGCCCATAGTATTAAAAACCTGAATTAGAACATGGCCGCCTTTTGAGTAATATTTAATGGTGGTCGTAGTTGTAAAAGGATTAGGATAATTGGTGATTAGCGATTCGCCGCTTAAATGATTGGCTTGCGCTAAACTTGTAGACATGCAATTGGTGCTGGACTGAATAATGGGTAAAGATTGGAAATCTTTAAGCATTACGTTAGAAAGTGTTGCCTTATCTACACAGAACCATTTTTCCAATAAAGTAGCATAAACAGACCTAAAATCGTACTGCATCGGAATATTATCATTTACCGATGTAGCAGCACTTATGGTTGGGTTCTTACCTAAAACTCCACCCTGTATGGCATCTCCAAAAACAATTAGTGGCGCCGCGGCGCCATGATCTGTTCCGTTACTTGCGTTTGATTTTATCCGTCGGCCAAACTCTGAAAAAGTCATTCCGGCTACTCTTTTCGATGCGCCTAAAGTTTTTAAATCATCCATAAATGCTTTAATGGCATCGCTCACTTTCTGTAGTAAAACAGCATGTGTTCCCGTTTCGGTTGACCCAGTATTTACCTGAGAAGCATGCGTATCAAAAGACCCAATATTAACCATGTATAATCTGGTTTTTAATCCACCGGCAACCAATCGGGCTACTACTTTTAGCTGATCTGCCAATGAATTATTTGTTGGATAAACGCCTTGCTTGGTTACCTTGCCCGCAGCTGTTTTAATAACAGAAGAATACTGCTGTGTTTGTTGCGCAACCTGCCTTACATAAGTTAATTCTTTACCTGCATTGGTGTTTGGCGCTGGAGATTGAATTCCATTAATTAAATTATAAAAATTAACCGGATCTGAAATGGCCATTCCCATGTTAACTGATGGCCCTTGGAATGCAGGCGAGATGAATGACCCAATTTGTATTGCCAATGGATCTGGCATTACCGCATTTGGATAACCAATCGGGAAGTTGGTGTATTCTTCTGCCAAATATCTTCCGGCCCAACCGCTATTTACAACCTGATCAGATTCTGATGCTGAAAGCCAGATATCTGTCGCCCTAAAATGGCTGAAATTTGGCTGAGGATAACCAACCGATTGAATCACCTGAACCTTTCCATCATCATATAATCCCGCTAAGCCCGACATAGCTGGATGGATGCCGGTATTAAAACCGGTAAGTTTTATAATTTTATTTTTAGGAAGAATTATATTGGGACGAGCAATGGTTAAATTATCATACTGATCCAGTGGAAGAATCATATTTAAGCCATCATTACCTCCATTTAACTGGATAATTACCAAGACGTGGTCGGTTTCCTGACTGGCCGCGGTAATGGCCGACAGTAAACTTGAAGCACCAAAAGCTTTGAGTGAAAAACCACCGATTAGAGACGGAATTAGCACACCTGCAGGCATTGCCTTAGTTATAAAATCCCGCCTTTTCATGAGAGTTGATATTCTTCAAGGTTCATAATATATTTATAAAACTCCTGTAAACGGGTTAAAACGATGGTGGTTTTCATCGTTGTCGGTGCGGTCTTATAATCAAGCCAGGCGGTAGTCCAATAGCTATCATTAACCTGATTACTTAAAAGAATACTTTTTAAAAACGCCCTCACTTCCGGACTAACATCTATCGTGTACAAATGAGATAAGGCTTCATCAACCAATACATTGGGATCTTCTGGCTTACTAAATTTCGAAGTATAGGCAATTGCATCAATTACAATTTTTTTTCCGTTTCGGGTATAGCCAGTGCTAATGAATCGATCGGTAAAAATATTCCTTTTTGGCAAGGTGTCAGAATTTATCCAGAGTTCGTAAAACTGAGGAATTTGGTAATAAGCCGGCCAACCAGAAACATTAGGTGGATCGCCTAGATTTTGTTGAAGATTAGATGCTGTTGAACGAAAATAATCCCACATGTAATAGGCATTCACATAATCTGTTGAATCAGGAAAAACAATTTCAAATTCTTTTGCCAAACCAACCACAAAATCTACAGGTGCTTTAATATTGCAGGATCTGTTTTGAGCTAAAAAGAAATGACTGCTGGTGAATAAAGCTTTGAGTACAGGCTTTATTTCGTAATTATTGTTTCTGAAAATTTCGGCTAATGGAGTAATGATATTCGATTCAACATCAGATGTAATCTCATAATAAACGAAAAACCGGTAAAGTCTTCTACAAATGTATTTGCTCAATTCTACCTGTGCAAAAAGCATATCCAACAAATCATCAAGCTCTTTCGCACCATCTACCCCAGTTCTGCCTTTTATTAATTTACCATTATAAAATGAAGAAAACTGTTTGTCGGCAACATCATGTCGGGCAGGATCAAATACAGAAGTAATGGCTACCGAATCGATTTTATAACCCGTTAACAATCTTGCTACGGCTTTTACATCTGCTTCAGTGTATTTAGAATCTGGTCCTTTTCCCATGGTGAAGAGTTCCTGTAATTCTCTTCCATAATTTTCATCAGGCGCAGATTTTGTACTTGCGTATCCATTAAGATATTTAAGCATTGCCGGATCGATGGTTATTTGTTTAACCAAAGTTTTAAAATTGCCTAATGCCAAGCTGCGGAGTAAATTATTGTGCTTGTAAATGTAACGTGCATCATCAACGGTATCGGCTTCGGTAGAAAAATGATTGTGCCAAAAGAGCGTCATTTTTTCAGTTATAGAAATTGGCTGAGCCAACATTTGACTAACCCACCAAGCTTTAAAAGATCCAACCCTACGGCTGTTTGCCGTTCCGTCTGTATAAATGGCATTTACCCAAGGTTGGCCAGGCAGTACATTTGCATCGGTATATCCGGTATCGTTATAATTATTTATGGGTGGATTTGGGAGTGGAAGATCTTTTATAAGTAAATCGACTGCTTGTGTTACGGATTTTCCCACAACACTGTTAATATCACTTCTTTTTGCGCCAAATAGTGTACGTTTTAAGAGGTGATTTATTTCTTTTGTTCCAAAATTTCCTGAGTAAATCTCTATCGCCATATAATCCTTTGTAACAAAAATAAAACTAAGGATTAAATTGCTGATATTCAGCTATATTATGAGATTTTTTTTATTTTTTTCTAAAAAAAATTATTTACCACCTAATTAATGCGCTTGCCCAAGTAAATCCTGATCCAAAAGCCGCTAAACAAACTAAATCACCATCCTTTATCTTACCCGCTTCCCAAGCTTCGCACAATGCAATCGGAACGGATGCAGCGGTAGTGTTGCCATATTTTTGAATATTATTGAAAACCTGATCATCGCGTAAGCCCAAAAGCTGTTGTACATATTGGCTAATGCGCAAATTGGCTTGGTGCGGAACCAGCATATCAATATCCTTTTCGTTTAAATTATTGGCTTTTAAAGCTTCCTTAATTACTTCTGGAAACTTTACTACAGCTTTTTTGAAAACTGATGGCCCGTCCATATAAGGCAAAGCAGCGCCACTTTCTAAAATTTCATTGTTCATAAATAATCCACCCAATTCCTGATCGGGAAAAGCTGGTTTATCTTTCATCCATTTATTTGCGTGAGAACCTGGATAGTACATCGCTAAAATTTCAGCATCAGCACCATCACTATGTAAATGTGTGCTTAAAATTCCTTTGCCAGGTTCATCTGTTGGTTGCAGTACAACTGCGCCTGCGCCATCACCAAAAATCACAGATACATTTCTGCTTCTGGTTTCAAAATCCATTGCGAAAGAATGTTTCTCACTGCCAACTACGAGCACATTTTTATACATGCCTGTTTTTACAAACTGATCGGCAACAGATAAGGCATAAACAAATCCAGAGCACTGATTGCGAATATCTAAGGCACCAATTTCGCCCATTCCCATTTCGCGTTGAAGCAAAACACCACAACCAGGGAAATAATAATCGGGGCTTAAAGTTGCAAAAACGATAAAATCTACATCCTTTGCCATAATCCCTGCCCGTTCCAAAGCAATTTTAGAGGCTTCAATTCCCATGGTGGTTGTGGTTTCCTCATATCGATCGGCAAAACGGCGCTCTTTAATTCCGGTGCGTTCTTGAATCCATTCATCGCTGGTTTCCATAAAACGGCTTAAATCATTATTGGTATAAACATTTTTCGGAACGTAATATCCAATTCCGGCAATTTTAGATTGGTGCATGCTCATTTTATTATCTGGTTAACAAATGTATTAAAAGGGATGAAGATTACGTAAGAAGTACGAGGGAAGATGGAAAATGGATTGAACATGAGTAAACAAACCAAAATCGAGAATTAAAAATATATGTATAACCTGCAAAAGCTCATCTTCCATTTAACATATTACATCTTCCATAAAAATAGTTATTTTTGCGCCATGTCTACAGAAACCAAAGAAGAGACCTTTACGCTCGAAGAAATTTTAACTTCCCTAAAAACCGTACATCGCCTTATTTTGTGGAATGATGATGTAAATACCTTTGACCATGTAATTTACTGCATGATGAAGTATTTGGATTATAACGAATCTCAGGCAGAAAAAATTGCCTGGAAAGTCCATAATGATGGAAAATGCCCCGTACTAGAAGGATCATTTACCGAAATGGAAGTTTACCGTAAAATTTTACAACAAGAGGGACTAACGGTAAGTGTAGATTGAATTTCAATGGTATCGTCATGCTGAATTTATTTCAGCATCTTAAACGCCTGAAATAAATTCAGAGTAACAAAAGTTGATTAATAATCCTCCAACTTATGTAAAAGCCCGCTCAATTCTGCCTGTGTGGTTTGAGTTTTATCTTTTGCATACCAACCATGAAGTTTTTCTGCAATTAAAAGCATATCGGTGCTTTCCTTTTTCCAGTCTTTTAGTAGCGCCTGTAAAACCTGTGGCCTTGGTGCCCAGCTTGCTAAAACTTTTTCCGCTGTTTCATCTAATATCAAAAGCACAGGGATTGCCCTGCCACCATTGGTTAAGTGTGCATCGATTAAAGTAAGGTTCTTATCGCGAAGCACGAATTTCAGTTCAAATTTTTCTGGTGCGGCCATAGCCATTTTGTTGAAAATTGGAATAATCTGTGCCGCATCGCCACACCACCCTTCGGTAATAACCAATAATTTATATTTTTCTTTTAAATGTTCAATAGCAGAAGATAGCTCATTATTCAAACTTGCGGTTTTATCTACCCGGCTCATGCGCTGAACATTCATTTTACTGTAATGTATCATGGCCTCCGAATGATCTGGGCCAGTAGTATGTCCTTCAGCTAAAAGCTTATCTACAAGTTGGCGGTAAGTTTTATAATCGATTCCTTGTTCTTCGAAAATTTCGCGATAATTAATCATGGTATTTGCTAAAAATTACAGCGCAAAGGAAAGTAGAAAATCAATCAAAATAATCATCTCTTTGCAAGAAAAAATGGAGCTGTAAGGAATCTTAAACGGTCATTAAAATCAGTTATTCCTTTAAATAATCTTGAAATACTTTTTCTACTTTTAAAATTGTTTGTCTTCCTTTTCTACCAGGGCAAATTTCTTCGGCTTGAAGTGGCGCATAAAACTCTAACGCTTTTATCTGTGTTTTAGTAATTAGATACAAGCGCATTCCATTCTGGTCAGTCTCTAAACCGTTATTGTCCCTATCATTGCTAATCGGGCAGCCTATCCCATCAACAGTATCGTCTGTTATGTTCCATAAATTTAACTTAATTAAACTTCTCCAAAAAACACGCAAACTATCTGCCTCTAAATATTTTGGCGTAAATAAATGATTAATACCTATCGGAGTCATAATTCTCATTTCTCTGTTTTTTCTGAGAAGGGTATCTCTAAATACTTTTGGTAATAAATTAAATTTTTCGTCTTTCCTATAGTTGCCATCATACACAAAAGCAGATAATGTATCTTGTTTTTTGATTAGAATAAGATATTCGGGTGCATAACGAAGCCAACTACTACAATGCTCAAAAACAAAAGAACTATCTGCATTTTTTTGTAGAAACTTAAGAATAGGCGCTACAGTATTTGTGGTCTGGCTTTTAGCTGAAGATAATAATATCATTAAAAATAATAGGTACAACCAAATTTTATTCTTTTTCATTTTATATTGCATTAAAAACTGCCATATTTAATAGCCTTGTTTCGAGAGTAAAATATTAAAAAACCACCCCCACCTACGCTTTGGCTAGCACACCCCCTCCTTGAAAAAAGGAGGGGAATTATATGCGCTTAGAAATTTCGAATGATCTAATAGATTCGTCGTAACATTTAAAATTGGCTAATATTATCCTCAATATAATCTAATTCTCCACAAATAATAAATTCATTGTATTATTTCAATTCAAGGCGACATCATCATAAATCCTATTTAGATTTTTGACAATTAATAGTGTATATTTCACACTAACCACCAACTCAAATTGACTATTTTTCTTAACATTGAGATATAAATTAGGCAACGAAATGTGCCTCCTTAACATCATTTAACATCTGTCTCAATTTATTTACACAGCATTTTCGAGTATTTAAATAGACTTAAAAGGCTATTAAACAACTTTTTAAGTGGTTTTTAGACAGAAAATAAATCAATCGATTGATTAAATGACAGAATTTGGACAGACTTATTTTTTTTTAGGCTCTATTTTTGGACACTTGAAGCGAAAAATCGAAACTTCGGTATTTGATTACGCTTTTAACCCCGGGAATTTAAATTTAAACACACAGAAATAGTCCATGAGAAAAGTAACAACTCTCTTTTTTAGTATGAGCATCGGTATGCTTCTAGCATCTTGCGGAGGTAACGATGATGCAAAAAAAGCAGCGGCAGCAGCAGCCGCTGGTCCACAAGCCTATCCGGTTTTTACCGTTAACGCACAAACAACAGAATTAAATTCAGATTATCCTGCTACGATAGAAGGAATCCAAAATATCGATATCCGTCCAAAAGTTGATGGCTTTATTCAAAAAATACTGGTTGACGAAGGCGCTGTGGTTAAAAAAGGACAACTTCTTTTTACCATAATGGCACCGCAATACGAGCAAGAAGTTAGAACAGCAAGAGCAGCGATTAGCAGTGCAGAAGCAGATGTAAATGCAGCTCAGCTACAGGTTAATAAAACCAAGCCTCTTGTTGAAAAAGACATTATTAGCAAGTACGATTTAGATGCCGCACAATTAACTTTGCAAAGTAGAAGAGCAGCGTTGGCTCAGGCTAAAGCAGCTTTGGCAAACGCCCAGGTTAATTTAAGTTATACATCTATTACAAGTCCTGTTGATGGTGTTGTTGGAAGCATTCCTTTTAGAAATGGAAGCTTAGTAAGCAGTTCGAGTACAGAGCCACTTACAACAGTTTCAAACACATCTAGAGTTTACGCTTATTTTTCACTTAACGAAAAACAACTGTTAGATTTTTCCAAAACGTACAAAGGAAACACACTGGCAGAACAAATGAAAAACATTCCGGCTGTAAGTTTGGTATTGGCAGATGGAAGTGTTTACGCTCAAAATGGTAAAATCGAATCCATTAATGGCCAGATTAATACAGCTACTGGTTCTGCAAGTTTAAGAGCTACCTTCCCAAATCCGATTTCTTTGTTAAAGAACGGAGCGAGTGCATCAGTTAGAATTCCACAACATATAGAAAATGCTATCCTTATCCCTCAAAAATCAACAATCGATTTACAGGGCAAAAAATTCGTTTATGTTTTAGGAGATTCGGCCAAAATTATCAGTACCGAAATTCAAATTATGGATTTAGCGAAAGACAAGTTTTATGTGGTAACCAAAGGCTTGAAAGCAGGCGATAAAGTTGTACTAGAAGGCTTCCAATCATTAAAAGATGGTGCCAAAATCAAACCTGAAGAAAAAAGTGCAGATTCAGTTTATGCTGATATAAAGAAATAACAATATAATCAGTGCAATAACACGAATCAGTGTAATCAATATTAATTATGTTTAAGAAATTTATAGAAAGGCCGGTTTTATCAACGGTTATATCCATCATCATCGTAATTCTCGGTGTTTTAGGTTTAGCTACGTTACCGGTTTCACAATACCCAGAAATTGCACCCCCAACGGTGCAGGTTTCTACCTCTTATCAAGGTGCCAACGCCGATGTGGTAATGAATAGCGTTGTTGTTCCATTAGAAGAACAAATAAACGGTGTAGAGGACATGACTTACATGACTTCATCTGCAAGTAACGATGGTACAGCCACTATTACGGTTAACTTTAAACTGGGAACAAATGCAGATTTAGCGGCAGTTAACGTACAAAACAGAGTTGCCCGCGCAACCAGCTTACTACCAGCAGAGGTTACAAAATCTGGTGTAATTACAGCAAAAAGACAAGCGAGTAACGTATTAATCTTCGGTTTGTATAGTGATGACCCATCTTATGATCAGAAGTTTTTACAGAATTATGCGAACATCAACATCATTCCACAAATTAAACGTATTAATGGTGTAGGTGATGCAAGTGCTTTCGGAACCTTAGATTATACAATGCGGATTTGGCTGAAACCAGATATCATGGCAACTTACGGCTTAATTCCGAATGATGTGAGTACCGCTTTGGCAGATCAAAATGTGGAGGCAGCGCCCGGTCAGTTCGGAGAGCAGGGCGATCAAGCTTTTCAGTACACTTTGAAATATACGGGTAGGCTAAAAGATGAGGCTCAATTTGGTGATATCATTATTAAAACGGCTTCCAATGGACAGATTCTTCGTTTAAAAGATATTGCCAGAATAGAATTGGGTGCGCAAAGCTATGCCAGTTCCGTAAAATTTAATGGCAAACAGGCTCTAGGTATTGCGATTAACCAAACAGCAGGATCAAACGCTAAAGAGGTTATCGAAAATTCGATTAAAACCTTAGATGAAGCACAGAAATCTTTTCCAAAAGGTGTTCATTATTCAACTTTAGTTAACGTTAACGACTTTCTCGATGCATCAATTGAAAAAGTAATCCATACCCTAATTGAAGCATTTATTTTGGTTTTCTTGGTGGTATTCATCTTCTTGCAAGATTTTCGCTCAACATTAATACCTGCCATCAGTGTTCCGGTTGCAATTATAGGTACTTTCTTTTTCCTCAGTCTTTTCGGTTTTACCATTAATTTACTAACCTTATTTGCGCTCGTTCTCGCCATTGGTATTGTTGTAGATGATGCGATTGTAGTGGTTGAAGCGGTGCATGCTAAACTAGACGAAGGTTATACCGATGCTAAAAAGGCCACAATTGATGCAATGGATGACATTAGCGGAGCCATTATTTCCATAACCTTGGTTATGGCAGCGGTATTTATTCCGGTAAGTTTTATTCAAGGATCTTCTGGAGTATTTTACAAACAATTCGGTTTAACGCTTGCCATCTCAATTATTTTATCAGCAATTAATGCGTTAACCTTAAGTCCGGCGTTGTGTGCTTTGTTTTTAAAACCACACACCGAAGAGCATGAGAAGAAGAAAAATTTCTTGGAGCGTTTTTATGCTGCTTTTAACACTTCTTTCGATGCGGTTACCGGAAAATATAAAAAATCGGTTGGTTTCTTATCAAGAAAAAAATGGATCGTTGGTTTGGGGATTGCGTTCTTTACACTTGTTTTGGTTTGGACAATGAATACTACACCAAAAGGATTTGTGCCAAATGAGGATTTGGGAACAATCATGTCTGATATTTCATTACCTGCAGGAACATCACAAGAAGAAACGAATATTGTTATTGCAAAAATTGATAGCATAGCCCACAAAATTCCAGAGATTAAAAACACCTTAAGGGTTGTTGGTCGAAGTATGATAAGTGGTTCGGGAAGTTCTTACGGGATGGTAATTTCTCGTTTATCTCCCTGGGATGAACGTAAACGAGATGTAAAAGCGATTATTGGCGAACTTTTTGCTAAAACAGCAAGTATTAAAGGTGCCAAAATTATTTTCTTTGCGCCACCAACTATTCAGGGTTTTGGTACTAGTGGAGGTTTTGAATTTCAGCTACAGGACAAAACCGGTGGAGACATTAAAAAATTCAATGAAATTGGAAATGGATTTTTAGCCGCTTTGAGTAAGCGTCCTGAAATTCAATATGCTTCTACTTCATTTAACCCTAACTTTCCTCAATATCAAATTGATGTTAACGTAGCTAAGGTTAAACAAGCTGGTTTAAACGTTGCCGATGTTTTGGGTGTGATGCAAGGTTATTATGGTGGTGTTTATGCATCAAACTTTAATAAATTTGGCAAGCAGTTTAGGGTAATGTATCAGGCTGATGCCCAGTATCGTGCAAATGAACAAACCTTAACCCGCATTTTCGTTAGAAACGGTTCAGGTCAAATGGCTCCAGTTTCCGAATTTATTACACTGACTAAGGTTTATGGCCCACAAGCAATTTCTCGATTCAATTTATTTACTTCTATTTCGGTAACAGGTAACCCTAATGCGGGTTATAGTTCTGGTGATGCACTTAAAGCTGTGCAAGAAGTTGCAGCACAAAGTTTACCTGCCGGATATGGATATGAATTTTCAGGACTATCTCGTGAGGAAATAAGTGGCGGAAGCCAAACGGTATTCATCTTTTTACTGTGTATAATTTTCGTTTATTTCTTATTGGCTGCACAGTACGAAAGTTACATTTTACCTTTAGCAGTTTTGATTTCTTTACCAATTGGTTTATCTGGGGTATTTGTTTTCGATAAAATATTTGGGGTAGACAACAACATTTATACTCAAATTACCTTGATTATGCTGGTTGGTTTGCTCGCTAAAAATGCAATCCTAATTGTAGAATACGCGGTAGATAGAAGAAGAAAAGGAATGAGCATTGTTAATGCTGCAATTGATGGTGCAACAGCTCGTTTACGCCCAATTTTAATGACCTCTTTTGCCTTTATTTTGGGATTACTTCCATTAATGCTGTCGTCAGGTGTGGGTGCGTCTGGAAATAAATCTATCGGTACAGGTGCTGTTGGCGGTATGTTAATTGGTACTTTGTTTGGTGTATTTGTAATCCCCGCATTATTTATCATTTTCCAAAGCCTACAAGAAAGAGTGAGTAATAAATCACCATTTAATGAAGGAATTGAGAAAGAACAAACCTCTGAAGAATACGAATTGGCCACAGCTAATAGTAAACATTAATTTAACACAACATGAAATTTAGCTATAAGCATTCCATTTTAATCGGACTTTCTATACTTACCTTAAGTGCCTGCGTAACTAAAAAATACGAACGCCCGCAAGTTAAAAACGAAGGTTTGTATCGAGACAACAACACAACCGATACCATAACCATGGCCGATTTGCCATGGAAAAACCTATTCTCAGATACGACCCTGCAATCTTTAATTCAACAAGGAATTAATGAGAATTTAGATCTTAAACAGGCAATTGAGCGAATCAAAATATCTGAAGCTACTTTACAACAAAGTAGAGCTGCATTTTTACCTAGCTTACAGGGAGATTTATCGGTCACAGACAACAAAGCATCTGCGGCGGCGCAAAACTTTCCTGCTGGGATTAACATCAATTTAGAAACCCAAACTTACCGGGCGCAACTAAGTACTGCCTGGGAAGCTGACATCTGGGGTAAACTCAGTAGTGCAAAGCGTGCTGCATACGCAACCTTACTTCAAAGTGATGCTGCGAAACGTGCCGTACAAACACAGTTAATTGCAACAATTGCCAATAGCTATTACACATTATTGGCATTGGATAAACAATTGGCCATTACCGAGCAAACGGTAAAAATTAGAATGCAGGATGTTGAAACCATGAAGGCCTTAAAGGAAGGCGCAGTTGTTAATGGAGCGGCAGTAGTACAAAGCGAAGCAAATTTATATGCGGCACAAGTAACCCTGCCAGATTTAAGAAGAAGTGTAAAAGAAGCAGAAAATGCCTTGAGCGTTGTTCTGGCCCGAGCACCAGGCAGTATTAATCGTACTACTTTAGATCAGCAAACGCCTTACACAAATTTGCAAACAGGTGTATCGGCACAGCTTTTACAAAACCGCCCGGATGTTATTGCTGCAGAATTTGGATTCAGAGCTGCTTTTGAAAACACCAATGTGGCAAAAACCTATTTCTACCCTGCTTTAACCTTAACGGCTTCTGGTGGTTTAACAAGTTTGCAGTTGAGCAACTTTTTCGATAACTCCATCTTCTATAGTTTAGTTGGTGGTTTAACACAGCCAATTTTTGCAAAAGGCGCCAATAAAGCCCGTTTAAAAACGGCACAGGCTAACCAACAAATTGCATTTTACACTTTCCAACAAGCACTTTTAACCGGCGGACAAGAAGTGTCTAATGCTTTGTATGCATATCAAACCGCAGCAGAAAAAGAAGAAACAAGAGCGAAACAAATTGCATCTTTAACCAAAGCTGTAGATTTTACAAAAGAGTTGTTACGCTATAGCTCTGCCACAAATTATACGGATGTTTTAACATCAGAACAAAGCCTTTTAACTGCCCAGCTAAGCGGCATCAATGATAAATTACAGAAACTTCAATCGGTAGTTAATTTATACCGTGCATTAGGTGGTGGCTGGAAATAAACATTATAGTTAACAAGCATTTAAGGCATTCTGGTTTTCAGAATGCCTTTTTTATTAGAAATCAATTTTATCAGATTGAGATGAACATTTGCAAATCATTCAGCAAAAATGCCAGTTATAATGCATCAAGCTTTTACATTTATGCACAATTATTTTTCCAAAAATTTTATTGCCATTTAAGCTAGATTTTTTGATGTAACCTTAAATTATTGTAAGTTTAAAGTTTTTTAAGCGCCTAGCTTCTAAAAAAATTTAAACCAAGCAATGTTACGTGTCGATAGCTCTAAAACCTGTAAAGTGGTGTACTCCTTGTGCAAGCATGAGTATTTGGGCTATATTATTGAACCACACATAGTTCAGTTAAATCCGCAGGGCGATTTCTCCTTTACTTACCAGAGAATTTTTACGCATACTGCCGAAGAATTCAACGCCTGTTTATCTGAAATTGATTATAAGCTGATCAAGATTTTGGATGATATTGAACAGGACTCGATCATCAAAAAATATTATAAAAAATTAATCCGCCCTACAGAATTTTTTGCAAAGGTTTTTGATGATAAATTTTACGAAAGTGTAAGACCAAAAATCGAGAAAAAACTTGCTGAAGCCTTGGAGCTTTTAAAGGTTAAAGATGAGCTTTACATTATGGATAAAGACGGTTGGCCTGTTGAACGTAAAATTGAACTGGCTACAGAACCCGCATCCATTTTATTCCATTTCCGTAAGAACGAGACTGAAACGCGATATTTTCCAACCATAAAGTATCAGAATTTACGCATCGAATTTATGTTTAAAGATGCTCAAATTGTGAGCAATAAGCCAGCTTGGTTATTGCTAAATGATGTTTTATACTTTTTTGATCAGGATATTGAAGGGAAAAAACTCCAGCCGTTTTTAAATAAACGTTATATCGCAATTCCTAAAGCTACGGAGGCCACTTATTTCGAAAAGTTTGTGGCGCCATTAATAGAAAAGCATCACGTTTACGCCGAGGGTTTTGAAATTAGAACCGAGCAATTTGAAGCCACTCCAGTGATCAAGGTGTTATACGTTGATGGTGGCTTATCGCAAATTCAGCTGTATTTTAAATACGGAGAATACACTTTCCCTGTCGAAAACGCCCATAAGGTAACGGTGCGTCTAGAGAAAACAGCTGACAATTATATTTTTCACAGAATAAAACGATCTGCAGATTGGGAGAAAAAACAGTTCAGCCTGCTGTTATCTCTTGGTCTTAAAAAAACCAGTGCCTTGTTTAGCAATCTCGAGGTTATTGCTGCAGATGAAAATCCAAGTTATGCGGCCATAAACTGGGTTAATGAGCATATTGAAATTTTACAGGGTTCAGGCTTCGAAATTGAACAGGCTACAGGACAGAAAAAATTTGTTTTTGGAGCGAGTAAAATAGACTTAGAAGTTAAAGAAGGTAATGATTGGTTTGATATCCATGCGGTGGTTTGGTTTGGTAAATATCAAATTCCCTTTCTATCGCTAAAACAGCACATCTTACATAAAAGAAGAGAGTTTTTATTGCCTGATGGTGAGGTTGCCATTATTCCAGATAAATGGTTTACGCAGTATGGCAGCCTATTTAGTTTGGCAGAAGCCGGAAAAACCTTAAAATTAAAGAAACACCACATTGGTTTAATTAATGATTTGGCTGAAGATAGTTTGGCAAATGTAACCCTCGAACGCAAGCTTCAGCGCTTAAATGATTTCGAAAACATCGCCGATACCCAAATGCCAGTTCACTTTAAAGGAAGTTTACGCGATTATCAAAAAGCAGGTTACAACTGGTTTAGTTTTCTGCGTGAATACAATTTTGGAGGTTGCCTTGCCGATGATATGGGTTTGGGTAAAACCATCCAAACTCTGGCCATGCTGCAAAAGGTAAAGGAAGATGATCAGCTCTTACAAACTCAGACAACATCGTTAATTATAATGCCTACATCGTTAATTTACAACTGGTTAACGGAAGCAAAAAAGTTTACGCCAAAACTTAAAATATTGGCGCATACGGGTACCAATAGAAATAAAGATGTGGCAAATTTTGCCAATTACGATATCATCATTACAACATACGGAGTAACAAGGGTTGATGTAGACGAACTTAAAAATTTTTATTTTAATTATATTATTCTGGATGAAAGTCAGAACATCAAAAACCCATCTTCAAAATCTTTCAAGGCAGTAAGAAGTTTAAAATCGAAAAACAAATTGATTTTGAGCGGAACGCCTGTAGAGAATTCAGTTGGCGATTTATGGTCGCAATTAACTTTCTTAAACCCTGGATTATTGGGCACACAAGCCTTTTTCTATGAGGAATATGTACAAGCCATAGAGAAAAAGAAAGATGAAGAAAAAGCTAGAAAACTACAATCGATTATAAAACCATTTGTTTTACGCCGAACAAAAGAACAGGTTGCGGCAGAGCTTCCACCAAAAACAGAGCAGATTATTTATTGTGACATGAGCGAAGATCAAGCTCAATATTACGAAAAAACAAAATCGGCCTATCGCAATGATTTATTGCAAAGTATGGATGATGGAACTTTTGCCCAAAAACAGGTTCAGCTTCTACAAGGATTAACCGCTTTGCGTCAGCTGGCCAATCACCCTGTAATGATTGACAGCGATTACCATTCTGACTCTGGAAAATTCGAAAATGTAATTCATACGCTAGATAACGTACTTAAAGGCGGGCATAAGGTTTTGGTATTTTCCCAGTTTGTAAAACACCTGGATATATTTAAAAAGCACTTTGAAAAGGAACATATTCCATTCGCTTATTTAGATGGCGCAACCAAAAACCGTGGTGAAATTGTAGCTGAATTTCAGCAAAATGCAGATTTAAAAGTCTTTCTAATCTCAATAAAAGCAGGTGGTGTAGGTTTAAACCTTACACAGGCCGATTACGTTTTTATACTTGATCCATGGTGGAATCCAGCGGTAGAGCAACAAGCCATTGACCGTACCCACAGAATTGGGCAAGACAAAAAGGTATTCATATATAAATTTATTTCTAAAGATACCGTTGAGGAAAAGATTCTAGCGCTACAAAAACGCAAAAAATCTTTAGCAAATTCTTTAATTACAACTGAAGAAAGTTTCTTCAAATCGTTGAGTAAAGAAGATATTAGAGATATATTGAAGTAAGGATTTATAACTATTGTTTCTTTATTTTTTCTACCGCATTAAGATTGCCTCGTACCTCACAATGACGAGACTACTCATTTATTCCGTGTAAATTTGTTTCCGTGGCAATGCATACATCCAATTATTTTAAAACTCAATGCAAATTAACTTGTTATATTAAAGAACATAAATTCTATAATCATGACAAATGAAGATTTAAACACCACAATAAGTAATGTTAAAGAAGCTTGGAAATACCCTGAGTTATTTCAAAACGTTTCAAGATCAGAACGCTGGCTATCTGGTGCTGCCGGAACTTATTTATTATACAAAGGTTTAACAAGCCTATTTTCACATCCTGTAATTGCTTTAACTGGCGCAGCCATTGGTGCTGGTTTATTGTATCGGGGCGTTACCGGTTATTGCCCAATGAGAGATTTGGCCGAACAACAAAAGGCAGACCTTACTCCTGATGAAATTTTAGTAAGCGAAACTTATGTTGTAGACGAATTGGGGTAAAATTTTAAATACGAAATTTCCTTTTCTTAATAAACTGGTTAACTTTAGAAAGTTAATCCTTAAATATGAACAAATACGCATTATTATTTATTCCGGCATTTTTTGCAGTAGAAGCAATGGCACAAGATAAAAAAGTAGATCCTGCCAACGATCCTAAAACTACTGAGGTTTGGGAGCCCGTACCTAAAGTTGTTTCACCTGGAAAACTTCCGCAAGAGGCACCTTCAGATGCCATTGTATTGTTTGATGGAAGAAACTTAGATGCTTGGCATTCTGTAAAAGATCCATCTAAACCGGCCGCATGGACAATTGATGATGGTTTTTTCACTGTTAAAAAAGGAACTGGAAATATTGAAACCAATAAAAAGTTTACCGATTATCAGCTTCATATGGAATGGAAAATTCCAGCTAACATTTCGGGAGAAGGACAGGCCAGAGGCAATAGCGGTGTATTCCTAGCCTCAACAGGTGGCGGAGATGATGGTTATGAAATCCAGATTATGGATGCATACAAAAACAAAACCTATGTAAACGGACAAACTGGAAGTGTTTACAAGCAGGCAATTCCATTAGCAAATGCAAATAAACAGCCAGGAGAATGGCAGTATTACGATATCATTTGGAATGCGCCACGTTTTAATGAAGATGGAACGGTTAGTAAACCAGCTAGCGTTACCCTGTTTTTAAATGGAGTTCTTTTACAAAACAATTTCGTGTTAAAAGGAGAGACGAGATATATCGGTGCCCCAGCTTATAAAAAACATGGACCGGCATCTATAAAACTTCAGGATCATGGAGATCCAAGTCCTGCAATAAGCTTTAGAAATATCTGGGTTAGAGAATTATAGCTACAAAAATACATAAAATGAAACCTGCAATTTTTAAACATTGCAGGTTTTTGTTTTTTAAGATAATTTGGCTGATAATTGTAATCAAACAGAAAGCAAACAAATTTTTATGAACAAGGGAAGACTAGAAGCATTTAGCGATGGTGTTATAGCAATTATCATTACCATTATGGTACTCGAAATAAAGGTGCCCGAAGGCGAGAGCTTAATGACGCTGAAACCACTAATTCCAAAGTTTATCAGTTACGTTTTAAGCTTTATTTATGTGGGTATTTACTGGAACAACCACCACCATTTAATGCATGCAGTTAAAAAAGTTAGTGGAGCTATGCTTTGGGCAAATCTTAATTTTTTATTCTGGCTCTCCTTGTTTCCGGTTGCTGCCGGTTGGATGGGCGAAAATCATTTTGCTCTCTGGCCTGTAATTATGTATGGAATCGTGCTTTTTCTTGCCGCAGTTTCTTATACCCTACTGGTTATCGTAATTAAAAAAACTGAGGGACAGGATTCTTTAATTGTCCATGCAATTGGTAATGATGCTAAAGGAAAAATCTCTTTATTGTTTTACATTACCGGCGTAGGCTTAAGTTTCATTAATCCATGGATTGGTGTTTTGCTTTATTTTTTAGTGGCTTGTATCTGGTTTATTCCCGATAAAAGAATTGAACACGCCATGCGCCAGCAACAGTTATTGGATGACAAGTAGAATTTAAATTGTTTTTTGAAGTATGGCTGAATACAAATTCCGATCAATCATTTCAGCGCCCATACTCATTAAATGATCATTCGGCAACTGGCAATCTATTAAATCGATATCAGTTTCAGCCAGAAAAATCAGTGCGGTTTTAGATGCGTTACTTACATGGCTAAACATGCTTTCTCCACAAAAAACGCGGTTAATTTTTATTCCATACAAGCCACCAACCAGTTTTTTATCCAACCATACCTCAATACTGTGGGCAAAACCTTTTTTATGTAAATTAATGTAGGCATTTTGCATTTCATCGGTTATCCACGTTCCCTCCTGCCCTATTCTTGGCGTATCAGCACAATTTTTAATAACAGCTTCGAATGCAGTATTAATAGTGACTTCAAAAGTTCTATCCTTCAAAATTTTCTTCATGCTTTTGCTTAATTTAATTCTTTCAGGATAAATTACGCAACGCTGATGTGGTGAATACCAAAGAATTGGATCACCTTCACTAAACCATGGAAATATGCCATTTGAATAGGCTAGAAGCAATCTTTCTAAGCTCAAATCGCCACCAATAGCAAGCAAACCATCTTCTTCGGCAAGTTCCGGGTTTGGAAAACTCAGGTCATCATCAGCGAGTTGGAAAAACATAGGCGAAAATAAGAAAGAAAACAAACATTAAACCCTAGCGTTTAAATTATGTCATACTGTTAAAATTGTCCATTATGAGCGCAAAAGATAATTTCCTAAAAGTAAAACATCTTTATAACCGTGCAGGCTTCGGCATCTCCTATCCCGACTTACAAAAACTAAGCAGAAAAAACATCGATAAAGTTGTAGATGGATTATTAAAAAAACCTAAAAACGACGATGACATTACGTTGGTTAACAATGTAGAATCCAAACGTCAGTTGTTGGCACAGGCAGGTTTATATTCTAAAAAAGATTTAACCGATGAGGAAAAGAAAATGCGACAGGATATTGTGCGCATGCAGAACGAGGTTAGTCGCGATTTGAACATTGGCTGGGTGAGTAAAATGATCAATACCGATGCGCCATTAAGAGAAAAAATGACGCTTTTTTGGCATGGCCATTTCGCCTGCAGAAGCAACAATCCATACTTTGCGCAACAACTTAACAACATTCAAAGAGAAAATGGTTTAGGCAGTTTTAAAACCTTATTGGTCGAGGTTTCCAAATCTCCGGCCATGTTGCAATACCTAAACAATCAGCAAAATAGAAAAGGCCGACCGAACGAGAATTTCGCTCGGGAATTAATGGAACTTTTTACCTTGGGCAGAGGAAATTACAGCGAACAGGATATTAAAGAATCAGCACGTTCATTTACGGGTTGGCAATACGATAAAGATGGAACATTTATCTTCCGCCCTAATTTGCACGATGATGGTACGAAAACCTTCTTCGGCAAAATCGGAAATTTTCAGGGCGAAAACATCATCGATATTATCTTGGAAAAGCCAGAAACATCTCAGTTTATCGCCCGTAAGGTTTACAAGTTTTTTGTTAACGATAACCCAAATGAGGAGCACGTTAAAGAGCTGGCAACTCATTTTTATAATTCTAAATATGATATTTCGGAACTGATAAGAAAAATGTTCACTTCCGATTGGTTTTATGCTCCGGAAAATGTGGGTACAAAAATTAAGTCGCCTGCCGAATTTCTAGTCGGTTTAAGTAGAGAATTTTATGTTACCTATAACAAGCCACAGGTTTTAATCCAGTTGCAAAGCAGCCTAGGCCAATATTTATTTAACCCGCCAAATGTTGCGGGCTGGCCTGGAGGGCAAAGCTGGATTGACAGTTCATCACTAATGTTAAGAATGCGGATTCCATCTTTGGTTTTAAACGATGGGGAAATAGATTTTAGTGGTAAGGCCGACCCAGAAGATGAGGCTGTAATTGCTTTAAGTAGAGCAGGAACAAATAATGCCAACGCTAGTGCCAAGCCAAAATCGTACGTTAATGCGAATGCAGATTGGCCAAAGTTTTTAGATACACTACCAAAAGGACTAACACCATTAGAGCTTACAGAATTTTTGCTCCAGCCTAAATTAAATGATAAAATAATTAAAATGGTAAGCGATAATAAAGGTTTAAGAAGCACATCGGTAGAAATTACCAGCATGCCAGAATATCAACTTTGTTAGCGAAAATTAGTTGATAGCCGATAGTTAATAGCTTGGGTACTTAAGGAAAGAGCCTGTAAAATTGATAACCAAAATTTAGTAGCTGGCTTGGGTATTTAACGATAAACTATGAGCCATTAACCATCAACTACAAAATCATTAAAATCTATTGAAATGAACAGAAGAAATTTTTTAAGAAATACAGGTTTTGTTGCAGCAGGCTCTTTGTTTGTTCCTGCATTTATGAAACCGCTCGAGGCCATGGCTTTAGATGAGCTTAGCTTATATAAAAATTTGGTTGTGGTACAACTTTCTGGCGGTAACGATGGCTTAAATACCGTTATTCCATTCGGCAACGACATTTATTATCAAAAAAGAAAAAGTATTGCCATCCAGCCAGATCAGGTAATTAAATTAAACGATATGCAAGGCTTAAATCCAAATATGGCTGCCTTACAAGAGATTTATGATCAAGGGTGGATGACGATAATTAACGATGTTGGTTATCCAAACCCAGATCGTTCGCATTTTCGCTCGATGGATATTTGGCAAACCGGAAGCGATAGCAATCAGTTTCTATCAACCGGTTGGATTGGACGTTATTTGGATAGCAATTGCCAAACCTGCAAGTTTCCATACACTGCAATAGAAGTTGACGATTCGTTGTCGCTTGCATTAAAAGGGCAAACCAAAAAAGGCATTGCATTAAAAGATCCCGGAGCATTGTTCCGCAACACAAACGATCCGTTTTTCAAATCGATGATTCAGAACGATAAAGAGCATTTAGATGAAGATAATTTAGGTTATCTGTATAAAACCATGATCGAAACCTCATCATCTGCAAACTACATTCAAAACACATCAAAGGTTTATCAATCGAAGGCAACTTATCCAAATACAGGCTTTTCAAATCAACTTAAAACGGTTTCTAAATTTATATCTTCAGGGTTAAAAACCAGGGTATATTATGTTTCTTTAAGTGGTTTCGATACACATGTAAATCAAACCAACCAACAGGGCAATTTACTTAAGCAATATAGCGAAGGCATGGCCGCGTTCTTAAAAGATTTAAAATCCAATAATAAACTAGAAGATACCTTAGTCATTACCTTTTCAGAGTTTGGCCGTCGCGTAGAGCAAAATGCAAGTAATGGAACCGACCACGGAACGGCAAATAATATGTTTGTTTTTGGTGGTCGATTACAGAAAAAAGGAATCTATAATCCTGCTCCAAACTTGGGCGATTTAGATACCGGAGATTTAAAATATCAGTTGGATTTTAGGCAGGTTTACGGAACAATTTTAGATAAATGGCTCGATGTTAACAACGCCGATATCTTAAACAAGAAGTTTAATACTTTAGATTTTATTTAAAATTAGAAAAGCAATACCTGTATTACATCGGTTTGTTTCTGTCCCGCTATTCATTACAACGCCAGCAATAGAAAAAATGCTGGCGTTTTCATTGCTATCGGGTTTATTACACTTTAGCTTTTTCAATAAACAAAGTACTGCTGACTTAACTATTTCCTTTTCAAGATGTAAACAGATCTTCCCATGTCTTTTCCGTTTTGCTCAGAATAAGCCTGAAACAGTTCATAGCCATAATTCTTCATTTTATTTACACAATCTATTGCGGAATTAAATGCCAGTTTCTTACCATCAGCGCCTTTAATATAAGCATCATCAAGATATTCAACTTTTTGGCCGAAGTAGAGCGCAATCCATAAATTATCTGAAAATGTGGATGTAATGGCTCTGATTTCGATATAATCTGAGCGTATGTCGCTCAGTTTTGTTCCATTTACGGTTTGAGCCTTTACATTACAAAATGCAAGGCAGGCGATGACCGTAGCCAATAAAATTGATTTTTTCATTTTAATAGGGTTTAATTTGTGTGTGGTTGTAATTTAAGAAGAACTATAAAATTAAAAAAGCCGGCTTGCAATTTTCTGCGTAACAATTCTGGCTAAAACCAATCTTAAATAAAACATAAAAAATGAATTTTATAGGCAATATCATCTGGATAATTTTTGGCGGGATCTTTATTTTCTTCGAGTATATTATCGGTGGATTAATTCTTTGTTTAACAATTATTGGAATACCATTCGGCATTCAATGTTTCAAATTTGCCATAGTGGGTTTAGCACCTTTTGGCGTAAAAATTACCGATACTTCATCCAATACGGGCTGTCTATCAACCATCATGAACATCATCTGGATTTTCTGTGGTGGTTTTTGGATTGCTTTAACACATTTATTTTTTGGCCTGTTGCTTTGTATAACGATTGTTGGAATTCCGTTTGGTCGCCAGCATTTTAAACTGATGAATCTGGCTTTTACACCATTCGGAAAATCGATTTCTTAAAGGGTTAAAATACGTTGGTCGAGATTCCGCTGGTCGAGATTTGCAATCTCGTCCCAATGAAATGTGGATTTGTAATCTACTATAAATTGAGTTTGCAAACCCTCGCTGTTCGGGATGTTAGCATAGCGCATCCCGAATTTAAGGATAATGTGGATTTTTAATCCACCACAAAACGGGTTTGCAAAACCTCCTTCCTTCTTTAAGTTCGAAATGCCCTTCAGAACATATCAAACAGCTGTGTAAGGATTAAAAATCCTTGGCTCACAAGACGGGATTGCAAATCCCGACTAACTTAAGATAACTGAAAAGATTTTTCTCCCCGAAGAAAATTTAGCTGGAGTTAAATAGACCCGATTGTGTTGAAGCTCCCGATTTTTCATCGGAGCGAAAAGGAAAGCGGAACTATCGAAACCGATTGGCACTGCAACTGCTCTCCAAATTATTGAATTAATCCTATCGCTTTAGAATGCTTAATGGCTTCTTCGCTATTATTAAAAAGGCAGGCGTAAACCTTTTGAGATTCAATCTTTTGCAATAACAGTTTAGTTTCTTCTTCCTTCTCCGGGCGGATATTTCTAATGTAAACCGCCTCGATATTTTGCGGATATTTTTCTACAATTGCCGAATAAATTGCTGGATCCTGCTGAGAATTATCTCCAAAGAAAACAAACTGTTGATTCGGAAAAGCATCCAGAATTCGCATAACACGAAGTAATTTTCCCTCATGACCAGTTTTACCCGTTTTGATCAGATCTTTCCAACGCTTTAAAGTATTTAACAGAAAAGCACCATCTGGCAATTTATTAAACTTAAAGGTTTCGATTAAATAATCATACAAATTCCACTCGCTGCTGCTTACGTAAAAAAACGGATTGGGCTGATTTGCGGAAGTATGAGAAAGAGCCAATTGCTGATAATGGCTAGATGCATTTGGAAAGGTTTTACGGGTATGGGGATTTTTTATAAACAGTTCCCGCAATCGCCTACCAATTGTTGCAGAATGCGAAATCATAACCGTATCGTCTACATCAGAGATAAAAGCATATTGTGTAATGTGCGGAACATAAATTTTCCCTGTCCCAACATTTAAAACCTGATCATCATCTGTTAGGGCTTCAACCGTTACATCGTGCCAACCTGCGGGAATATTGGTTTCAGCACTCCATTCGAACTTAAAAAAACCATCGCCCTCTGTTTTGTTGTAAATGGTTTGGCCGAAAAACTGCAACCTTACTTTAACAAAAGGATAAGGCTTTAGAATAAAAAGCTTTAAAAGATGGATGATATTAATGAATAAATTATTGCTAAAAACCTGTTTAGTTTTTGCTTTATGCTTAAAAACATGGCCATAAACCACCAAGTTTTGGGTATGACCATAGCCATGATAAACTTTAACGCTTACAGATTTATTCATTGAAGTTAAAACAGTGTTTACTTAAAGTTGTTTGTGTTGTAAACCATTAAGGTTAACCACATGAAATTACTATTCATTATCAACCCAGGCTCGGGCAGTCACGACATTAATTTAAAGGAAGTAATTTCGAATCATTTTAGCAAAAAAGAAACTGAAATTGATTTGTTTGAACTGCCTGAAGATTGCTCTTTGGATAAGATTAAACATCAAATTAAAGAATCTAATGCCGATCGTGTTGTTGCCGTTGGTGGAGATGGAACTTTAAAGTTGGTAGCCGAATGTTTGTTAAAAACCGATACACCTATTGCAATAATTCCGGCTGGATCTGCAAATGGAATGGCGAAAGAACTGGGCATCCCCACAGATGTAGAACTTGCCCTGGATTTGGCTGAAAATGGAAAGCCTAAAAAAATTCATGTCACAAAGTTAAATGATGAAATCTGCATCCATTTATCGGATTTAGGCTTTAATGCCTACTTGGTTAAAAAATTCGATACGTTGCCTGAGCGTGGCATGTGGGGTTATGCCAAAGCAACTTGGCACGCCTTATGGAACCATAAAAGAATGCAAGTAGAATTGAAATTAGAAGGTAAAACCGTTAATTCTGCAGCGGCAATGGTTGCCATTGCCAACGCAACTATGTATGGCTCTGGCTTAAAAATAAATCCCGACGGAAAGCTAGACGATGATCTTTTTGAAGTGGTTTTAGTGAAGGATTACTCTTATCTGGAAATTTTAAAAATCTGGCTAACCAAGCTTCCTTGTAACCCAAAAAAGATTGAAGTTTTTCAAACCTCGGAAGTTAAAATTACTTCGAAGCATAAGGCACATTTTCAGGTTGATGGCGAGTATATTGGCAAAGTAAATACTGTTGAAGCGAAAATTATTAAAGATGCGATTTCTGTAATTGTTTAATTTAACGCATTGCGATGAATTTTAATGGTAAAGTACAATCTGAAAAATTCTGCTACAAAGCAGAGCTTAAAAAAAATATCGAACCAGGCTTCTTTAAGGTTTAGCAATTCTGGGAGCAGTGTTATAAAACCAATGGAAAATACCCAAACCACCAATCGAAAAGGGAATTGAATGTAGTAAGCAATAAACCCAAATTTTTTAAAAAGGAATAATCCAATTGCCGAAACAAAAAGCGATAAAAATAAAGGCAATGTTAAAACAACTCTAGCTTGCGATAAAAGTTCCTGGGGAATTTCATTAAGGTGCGTTATAATTTCCCAAAAAGGTTGGGCCAACAATATGATACTGATAACATCTAAGAGCGCAAAAAATTTAGTCGTGTATCGCATTTATTTACAGTATTGGGCAATGTATTTATCCGCTTTTGTGCTTCCCACATTCTTAACGAAGGAGAAATCGTCGCAAGCACCCTGTTTATCGCCTTGCTTAATTTTTTTTAAACCATCTTTTATTCGATCATCCAAGTAGTCATCGTCTATTCCAAGTTGATTCTTAATGGCAATAATTTGTGCTTCTTGTCCGGGTTTAGCCAAATCTATATTTTTATAAAAGTTGATAACCGTTTTGGTTAAATTTTCATCTGTTTCATAAGCTTGGATGGCTTCTCTAATATCGGCATCGCTTTTAGTTTCGCAATTATAACCAGAAAGTTTAAAATTAACCGGAACGATTACTGAAATTGTGGTATCGTAGCCAGCCGGAACCAGCCATTTTCCACTACTTAAACGGACTAAGCGTAAAGCTTCTTCGTTCAGCTCGGTTAAAATTCCTTTGGTAACTTTTGAAGAATATACTTTTCCTTTCTGATCTAACTTGAAGCTTACATCAACCGTTCCCTGAATACAATTTTGCTTAGAAAATGCAGGATAAACGGTATTATCCCGTAAAAAATTTGCGAAGCCTGTTTTACCGGTTTTAAACTGCAACTGGGCTACAGAAACCGAACAGTAAAACATTAAACCTAAAAACAGTAATTTCTTCATTAAGCTAATTTACGGTTTCTAAAAGTTTTAAAGTAAGGAAAAGAAAGTTTTTAATGAGGAAGAGAAGAGTTTTTAGGAATTAGAGCATGAATTAATGAACACCCTGCCTTACAGTGGTCGCAGACCGAGACGTTATTTAAAATTTAGACTAACCAAGCGAACAGTTTAAAATCAAATTCGGATCTGGACAATTTGCCAAATACTTTTCGCGTTCGCTAAACTTGCAAACGCCAGGATAATCGCCTTTTAAACCTTGCAAATTTTTAATAATCTGAAAATGTAAATGAGGAGGCCAATATCCATTTTCTTCTTTCTTGCCAAATTCAGCAATCTGTGTTCCAGCAGGGATAAACTTACCTTCTTCTAAATTATTTAAGGAAGCCAAATTCAAGTGGCCATACAAAGCATTAAACTTAAAGCCTTCAATTTCGTAAGCCAAAATTATCGTTGCGCCATAATCTCCAAAGTTATTGTTGTTGGCAAAACTATGAACCGTAGCATCGTAGAATGAATAGATTGGTGTTCCAGCAGGTCCCCAAATATCTACGCCCAAATGTAATCTACGGGGTTCCTCATCAGAATCAAAATGTGTACTTCTAGCATAAATGGTTCTGTTTTCATTATATCCACCAATGCCATATCTAGAAGCATTATCTACAAGTTTTTGGTTTACCCAATCAGAAAATGAATCGGTATTACCCAAAATTTCATCTGTAAGCTCGGTATTTGTTGCAGTAAAATCTAATGGCAAAAGTCGGTCGGTAGTTACATCAAAATCAACAACTTTTTGAATTGCCAAAGCATTTGATTTTATAATTTGCTCAAAGGTTTTCAGCATAGATTTACCTAAAAATATAAACGTAATTGTAAATATAATGAGAAATTGCCCCTCCAATTACAAACAGATGCCACAGCTCATGGCTATGCATCCACTTAAACATTTGTTTATCTTTTGCATAGTAGTAGGTACCTGCAATATAGAAAAGCCCACCAAAAATCAACCAGAAAATGGCTCCAATGGGCAAAGTTCCAAGCATTTTTTGAAGCAGAGGAACAATTAAACAACCCATTAAAATGTAAATGCTTAAAGATATAGCAGTACTTTTAAGGCGGTTAAAAATTTTGAGCAGACAGCCAACAATTGCAATTATCCAAACTATAGCGAATAAACTCCAGCGCAACCAACCGTCGAAAACCAGTAAAGCCGTTGGCGTATAAGAACCAGCAATCATCAGATAAATACAACAATGATCAAATTTTTGCCAGAATCGAATGCCATAATCGGTAGCGGGATAGCCATGATACATGGCGCTTACACCAAACAAAATAAATGTTCCGATGCCGTAAATCCACGCAGCGGTAAATTCAATTGGGGTATTACATTTTTGCAACAAAAGGTATCCAGCTGGGATTGCAAGCAATGCCGGAATAAAGTGTGTAAAGAAATTAACAGGTTCTCTTATGCTTCTCACCAGAAACTATTCAGTGTCTTCGTCTTTTTGTCTTGGCTCTTTGGCAATCTTATCAAAAAGATGATCCATCTTCTCAACATATTCATTCGTATCATCAACAAAGAAAGTCAGTTCAGGCACAACCCTTGCCTGATGGCGAATTCTGGCCCCTAGTTTATATCTGATTTCTCCATTGTGCGCATTAACCGTATTAATCGAAAGTGTGGTATTGTTGGTATTAAAAAAGCTCAGATAAACTTTTGCCACAGATAAATCTGGCGATACCCGAACACGCGTAATCGTTACCAAGGTATTTGGCAAAAATGCACCACCCTCACGTTGAAAAATTTGTGCCAATTCTTCCTGTATTACTCCTGCAAATTTTTGCTGACGTTTACTTTCCATATGTTAAAAATTATCAATTACCAATATTCAATTATCAGACCATAACAGGTCTCAAAATTAATTGGGCATATTAAAAGATTGAACATCATTAAATAAATGATGATTAACCTTATTTTGTTTTTTGTAAAAATACTTTATATTTAATTAATGAGCAACGGAACAAACTTTAATCTTGAAGAAAGGACATTTCTCTTTGCCCAATCTGTTAGAGCTTTTTGTAAAAAAGTTACTCATCATATTATTAACGTTCAAGACATTAAACAAGTTGTACGATCATCTGGCTCGGTTGCGGCCAACTATATCGAAGCAAATGAATCCTTAAGTAAAGCTGACTTTCTTTATAGAATTAAAGTTTGTCGCAAAGAAGCAAAGGAAACAAAACTTTGGCTTAACTTAATAGATATAATCGACAAACCTGAAATTGAATCTACCAAATCTATACTCGTAAATGAAGCGATGCAACTTATGCTCATCTTTAATGCAATAATTAAAAAATCAAGCTTTTAAAAAGTCACCAATAATCAAATTACAATTTTCAATATAGCGTTTAGCCTAAAATGACTATTGAGATCTAAAGAATTTTGGTTATTTATTATTGTGTTTTGGTTATTTTTAAACGTTAGGTTTTGTCTGATAATTGATTATTGTTTCTTGGTTATTTTTTAATAAAGTAGATTATTATCATAAGGATATCTCGCCGTATGAATGGCTTTAACCTTATCGTATAACAATGTTTTAAACTCTTCTATATTTTCCTTTTGTGTTGCAGAGATAAATAAAACTGGTGTTTTGCCATGGCTCATCCAGCTTTTCTTAAAATCTGCCAAACTCATTTTACCTTTTTCAAAGGCCACTAAATCATCTTCTTCTGGGGCAACATAAGCATCAATTTTGTTAAAAACCAAAATCATGTCCTTATCAATGGCACCTATATCTTTTAAAGTTTCGTTAACAATATGAATCTGATCTTCAAAGTTTGGATGCGAAACATCAACCACATGAATCAGGATATCTGCTTCCCTAACTTCATCTAGAGTAGATTTAAAACACTCTACCAAATGGTGAGGTAGCTTGCGGATAAATCCAACCGTATCGGATAATAAGAATGGTAGATTCTCAATCACCACCTTACGAACCGTAGTATCTAAAGTTGCAAATAACTTGTTTTCTGCAAATACTTCCGATTTCGAAAGCATATTCATAATTGTCGATTTACCAACGTTCGTATATCCAACCAAAGCAACACGAATCAGCTGACCACGATTTTTTCGTTGCGTTTCATTCTGTTTATCAATTAAACGCAAACGCTCCTTTAGCAATGAAATTTTAGTTAAAATAATCCTTCTATCGCTTTCAATCTGCGTTTCACCTGGCCCACGCATCCCGATACCACCTTTTTGGCGTTCCAAGTGCGTCCACATACCTGTTAACCGTGGCAATAAATATTGTAATTGCGCCAGTTCGACCTGCGTTTTTGCCTGTGCAGTTTGCGCTCTATTCGCAAAAATATCGAGGATTAAATTACTTCTATCCAAGATTTTTACTCCAATTTCACGCTCTATATTTCTCAGTTGAGATGGCGATAGTTCATCATCAAAAATAACTGTATCAATCTCCTCCGACTTTACAAAAGCCTTAATTTCTTCCAGTTTTCCTGTACCCACAAAAGTTGCACGCTCAGGTTTCAGCATCTTCTGCGTGAAGTTTCTTTCTACCACACCACCAGCTGTTTCAACCAAAAAGGCCAGCTCATCCAAATACTCTTTTGTTTGCTCCTCCTTTTCGCCTGGGGTAATTACACCCACCAAAATGGCTCGCTCCTGCTGTACAGCAGTATCATAAAATTTCTGTTTTCCCATGTAATAAGCACAAATATACAAAATTTGCAAACGTGTAATTCCATTTACAAACCATACAGATGCAATAAAAGTTTTTGATCATTTTGAAAGCGAAAGGCAACAGCTTTTGGCCAATACAGCCCCGCTTTTTGTTACAATCTTTTTAAACTTCTGTTATTCTGAGGAACGAAGAATCTCTTTCATCGGCTGCAGATGCTTCGTGCCTCAGCATGACAGTTTATTAAAGGCTACTACTTAAAAAGTATTTCCACTTCAATCGGGCTTATCAAACTTTGGCAAAAAATAAGCGAGCTACATCTGCTCAATAAACTCCTTTATCGCCTCACCAGGATTCTCCGTTTTCATAAAATTTTCCCCAATTAAAAATCCATTAAACCCTGCGGTTTTTAGTTCTTTAATAATGGCGGGATCGCTAATTGCACTTTCTGAGATCTTTAAAAACTCATTCGGAATTCTATTTACCAAATCGAAAGAGGTTTGAATATTAACCGTAAAATCACCTAGATTTCTATTGTTCACTCCGATGGCATCTAAATTCGGAGAAATACTTCTTTCGAGTTCTTCCAGATTGTGAACTTCTAATAATACATTTAAGCCCAAATCATGGGCAAATTTTCCAAAATCATTAATCTGTTTTGGCGTTAAAATCGAAGCTATTAATAAAATAATATCTGCTCCCCAAGCTTTAGCCTCCAAAATCTGATATTCATCAATCATGAAATCCTTGCGTAAAATCGGAATTTTATTTACCGCTCTAGCCAAAAAAAGATCATCCGCTTTACCGCCAAAAAAGTCTACATCAGTTAAAACCGAAAGTGCAGATGCGCCAGCATTATTATAATCCTGCGTTACTTCCGCAACATCAGCAACACCATTTATCAAACCTTTAGATGGCGAACGACGTTTAAACTCCGCAATAATTCCCGTCCGATCTTCAGACAATAAAAATTCTTTGAAAGAATAAGGCGTTCTTTTAAAATGCTCAGCCTTTTCTAAATCCTGTATGGAAACCAGTCGCTTTGCATCGGCAACTTCTTCCTTTTTACGCAATACGATTTTATCTAAAATATTCATATTCATATATTGCCGTCATTGCGAGGCACGAAGGAATCTAAATCACAAATGAGATTGCTTCGTGCCTCGCAATGACGAAATTCCTTAAGTCGTCAACCAATTCTCCATCATTTGTTTTCCATACTCGGTCAGCACGCTTTCTGGGTGAAACTGTACACCACGTACATCTAAACTTTCGTGTCTTAAGGCCATAATCTCGCTTTTGTGATCTCTGGCCGTAATTTTCAAACAAGATGGAAAATTTTCCTTACTTACCACCCAACTGTGGTATCTTCCAACGTTTATCGTTTGCGGACATTCCCAAAATAAAGGCTCATCACCATCAACAACGGTAACTGGGGTGGCGATTCCATGCATTGGTCTGCCGAGGTTTAATAAAGTACCGCCGAAAGCCTCGGCAATAGCCTGTTGACCCAAACACACACCAAAAATACTCTTGGTTGGCGAATAAGTTTTAATCACATCCAATAACAATCCGGCTTCTTCCGGAATTCCTGGACCTGGAGAAAGCAAAATCTTGTCGAATTTTTCAACTTCGGCCAAATCAAATTTATCGTTTCTCCAAACCACAGCTTCGTAACCAACTTCGTTTATTAAGTGAACCAAATTGTAAGTAAAACTATCGTAATTGTCAATTACTAAAACTGTTTTTTTATCTATATTTTCCATTATATTTCTCTGCTATTTACATTTTCCATCTCACATCATCCCTATTATATTCCCTCAGCCATTACAATTGCCTTGCGCAATGCTGCAATTTTGTTATTCACTTCCTGCATTTCTGTTTCGGGAACAGAATCGGCCACAATGCCTGCGCCGGCACGATAATGCAATTCATTGTTTTTACTCATGAAAGTTCTGATCATTATCGCATGATTAAAATCTTCGTTAAAGCCCATAAAACCTATTGCTCCGGCATAAAAATTACGACCCAACTTTTCATTTTCATCAATCAACTGCATTGCCTTATACTTTGGCGCACCACTTAAAGTTCCGGCTGGATAAGTATCTGCAACTACTTTAAACGCAGTTACGTCTTCCTGTAAATGACCGCTAACTTTACTGACCAAATGGATTAAATGCGAATAATACTGAACTTCTTTAAACGATTTTACCTCAACCCGATTGCAATGTCTGCTCAAATCGTTTCTAGCTAAATCTACCAACATTACATGCTCTGCACTTTCTTTTGGATCTTGCTCTAATTTTTTTGCTTGCTCGGCATCTTCAATATCGTTTCCACTGCGTTTAAAAGTTCCGGCAATAGGAAAAATATTGGCTGTATTATTTTTTATGGTAATCTGTGCTTCTGGCGATGAACCAAAAAGTTTAAAATTTCCATAATCAAAATAGAACAGGTATGGAGATGGATTTATCGATCTTAAGCAACGGTAAACATTAAATTCATCGCCAGAAAAGGCCTGTTTAAATGCCCTCGAAGGTACAATCTGGAACACATCACCCCTGTAAATGTGTTTTTGAAGTTTTTCTACCAAGGTCATAAAGCCCTGATCGGTTAAATTAGAAGATTCCTGACCTCGAATTTGAAACTTGTATTCAGGATAGTTTTTATTCTGGATTAGATATTCCATTTTTTCCAAACCACCCTCTTCTTCGCCTTCGAAAGTATTTTTGAACAAAGTAATTTCATTCTTAAAATGATCTATCGCAATTAGATAACGATAAAAATGATATTGCATTTCAGGAATTTCTTCACCTTCAGGAGTTTCGGAGGTAAATTTAATATCTTCAAAATGTTGCACCGCGTTCCAGGTAAAATATCCAAATAAACCGCTAGAGATAAACTTAATCTCTGGAAATTCGGTTTCTTTAAATTTATCCTTAAAGGCAGTAATCTCCTCGGTTAAATTTTCGCTTTCTTTAATTTCTATCGAACCATCAGGAAAATAAGTTTCCAATCTCGTTCCCTTTAAAATAATGCCCGCCACCGGATCGGCACAAACAAAGCTCATGGAGTTTTCGCGGCTGTGATAATCCGAACTTTCCAATAAGATGCTATTTGGATATACATCGCGTAGGCGTAAGTAAATGCTCACTGGAGTTGTGGTATCGGCAAGTAATTTTTTATACGTTGTATTTATTTTAAACATTGTCATATCGTCATTGCGAGGAGGAACGACGAAGCAATCTCCTCTTTTGTAAAACTTATTTTAAATAAAAAGCCCTGCGTGTGGTTCTACGCAGGGCTTTAATGGTTCAATTCGGTTTAGGTTGATAAACTATATTTTTCTCATACGCAGCCTGCGCAATCCGTTTTCGAATTACTTTGCCAAAGCCATGTATGTATATTGCTGATCATGAGCGACAAAAATATAAAGAATTTTGAAAAACCGAAATATTTATAAAAATAGTTTTGTTAAAATTAGGCTGTTGTACCAAAAAAACTTCTTCCCGGCACATCTTTAACCATAAGCAAAATGGTTACAATAATTAAAATTAAGGCCAATCCGAAGAAAACCGAAATGGTTCTGTGCTTCGCAATTGATTCTGTTAATTTTTTGGATTTAGAATTTCCAATGGTAATTAAAACAATGGCAATAATCATCATACTAATGTGCTCCATTTTCCAGTAGCGGCCAACGGCGTTGCTGCTGTCTGCTTTATACCAATCGCCTACAAAATATAATACCAATCCAAATAATAACTGAATGTGTGCACTAATTAGTGTAAAAACATTTAGTTTTCTATCGCCTTCAGTATACGATTTGTTTCCAAACCAACCCGATAAAGCTTTAATAACAGCGATAACCAATAGAACAAAAACAATGTAGCGCCATCCAGAGTGTGCGCTTTTTAAAATTTGATACATAAAATGATATTTTGTTATTCAAAAGTAATCATTAATTGTAAAAAATAGGTTATTAAGCAATATCAACGCTTATTTATATTAGTTTTAAACAAAATAAACCCCTAAACAAGTTATGAAGAAAATTTTACTCGCCATTGCGCTGGTATTTTCTACTACAATTCTGTTTGCACAACAATCTACGTTTCCTGTAAATGGTTCTTATGATACAAGACCAGGCCTGTATGCGTTTACCAATGCAACAATTGTAGTTAATGCCAACCAAACCCTAACAAATGCTACCCTTTTAATAAAAGGCCAAACCATTCAAGCCGTTGGCGCCGGTTTAGCTGTGCCTAAAGGTTATGTGGTTATCGATTTAAAAGGCAAATTTGTATACCCATCTTTAGTTGATGCCTTTACAAGCTATGGTTTACCGGAAACAGCTTCGCCAACTCGCGGTTTTGGCGGTGGCGGCGGAGGTAATCGCCAGTCAATTTTTGTATCAACCAAAAAAGGTGCTTTCGGCTGGAATGAAGCCATTAGACCCGAAACTCAGGTAAAAACCATTTTTTCTGTTGATGGCAAGAAAGCCGATGAACTGCGTAAAGTTGGGTTCGGTAGTGTAAATGTAATTAACCGCGATGGAATTGCCCGTGGAACTTCTGCGGCGGTAACCTTAAATGAGGGATCAGATAATAATGTGTTCTTAAAAGATCAAACCGCAGCCAATTATTCGTTTAACAAAGGAACATCATCAAACGATTATCCAACTTCATTAATGGGTTCCATCGCTTTGCTTCGCCAAACTTATTACGATTCGCAGTGGTATGGCAAACAGAAAGAGGAATATAACATCTCACTGGATGAATTTGGAAAGCAACAGGATTTACCTCAAATTTTTGAGGTGGATGGTTGGCAAAGTGTTCTACGTGCTGATAAAATTGGAAAAGAATTCGGCAAAAAATACATCATCAAATCTACCGGAGACGAATATCAGCGCATAAACGAAGTTAAAGCTACAGGTGCAACCTTGATTATTCCATTAGCTTTTCCAAAAGCATACGATGTTGAAGATCCCGCTGAAGCCAGAAATGTAAGTTTAACCCAAATGAAAGGTTGGGAAATGGCGCCAACAAATGCTGCAGCCTTAGAAAAAGCTGGAGTTAAATTCGCTTTAACCGCTTTTGGTTTAGAAAACAGTCGCGATTTTTGGGCAAATATCCGCACTGCGATAGAAAACGGCTTAACCGAAAAACAAGCATTACAATCTGTAACTGAGATTCCTGCTTCTATTTTAGGCATTAGCGATAAAGTAGGTTCAATTGAAAAAGGCAAAGTAGCCAACTTCTTAATCTCATCTGATAACCTATTCAAAAACGGAAATATCATTTTCGAAAACTGGGTACAAGGCAAGCGCTACATTGTTAATAAAATGGATGTTAGCGATGTTCGTGGCACATATAACTTAAATGTTGATGGCGTTGGAGCGCTAACGCTGAAAATTACAGGAACATCTGGTGGCTCAATTGCGGCCATTGAAAGAACCGGCGTAGATAGCGTTAAAACAACGGCAACATTTAGCAGAAACGGAGATTGGGTTAGCATCAATTTCAATTTAAAGAAAAATCCTAAAGGAGATGTTCGTTTAAGCGGTTATTTAACTTCTGCCAGTCCGTTAACATTTAAGGGCGAATCTGCATTATCTGATGGAACAATTGGAAAATTCACCGCGACTTATAAAGAGCCGGCAAAAGAAATGCCCAAGCGTGATGAACCTAAACCAAGTTTAGCCGTTGGGCCTGTTATTTATCCCTTTACAGCTTTCGGCACCGCCGAATTGCCAAAACAAGAAACCGTTCTAATTAAAAATGGAACCATCTGGACGAACGAAAAAGACGGAATTTTACAGAATGCCGATATCCTTTTAGAAAACGGAAAAATAAAGGCTATTGGTAAAAATTTATCAGCAGGTAGCGCTAAAGTGATTGATGCAACAGGCAAACATGTTACAACAGGAATTATTGATGAGCACTCGCATATCGCCGCAAATGGAATTAACGAAGGTGCGCAATCTGTATCTTCAGAGGTTCGCATGGGCGATATCATCAATCCTGAAGACGTAAATATTTATCGCCAGTTGGCCGGAGGGGTTACTACTTCTCAAATTTTACACGGCTCGGCAAATCCAATCGGAGGTCAGTCTCAATTGATTAAATTACGTTGGGGCAAATCTGCCGAAGAACTAAAATTTGCTGGTGCCGATGGGTTTATCAAATTTGCCTTAGGCGAAAACGTTAAGCAAAGTAATTTTGGTACAGGTGCCCGTTTCCCTGTTACCCGTATGGGTGTAGAACAAACCTATGTAGATGAATTTACGCGTGCAAAGGAATACGAAAAAGCAATGGCTGTTAAAGGCAACTCCGTTCGCAGAGATCTAGAGTTGGATGCAATTGTAGAAATTCTCAACAATAAAAGATTCATTACCTGCCACTCCTATGTACAAAGCGAAATCAATATGTTGATCCATGTTGCAGATAGCCTTGGCTTTAAAATTAACACATTTACACACATTTTAGAAGGTTACAAAGTGGCCGATAAAATGAAAGCGCATAATATTGCAGGTTCTACTTTTTCAGATTGGTGGGCGTATAAAAACGAAGTTGCAGAAGCAATCCCTTACAACGGGAAAATTATGCACAACGTAGGCATTACCACCGCCTTTAACTCTGATGATGCCGAAATGGCTCGTCACCTAAATCAAGAGGCAGGAAAATCTATTCTTTATGGAAATGTTCCAGAAGAAGAAGCCTTGAAATTGGTTACATTAAATCCTGCCAAGATGCTTCATATTGATGGAAAAGTTGGAAGTTTAAAAGTTGGCAAAGATGCTGATGTTGTAATCTGGTCGGCTAACCCACTTTCCATTTATGCAAAGGCAGAAAAAACATTTGTAGATGGAATTGCTTATTGGGATATTGAAAGAGATGCTCAGGTAATGAAAGCACAACAGGTAGAAAAAGCTCGATTGATCCAAAAAATGTTAGATAGCAAAAGTAAAGGCGGCCGCACGCAACGCCCAATGGGAGATGCGCCGCGTTTATTCAATTGCGAAACTTTAGATAATTATTCAGCAGAATTAACCGAAAAAGAACATGCACACTAACATGAAAAATTACTTATTTAGTCTGGCTTTATCGGCATCTAGCCTGATGTGTTTTGCACAAGCAAACATATCGCCAGCACCAAAGCAAAGCAAAACCATCGCCATTACCGGCGCAACCATACATATTGGAAACGGAACTGTAATCGAAAACGGAACTATCCTTTTCGGAAATGGGAAAATTATTTCGGTTAGAGCCGATGGTCAGGTACCACAGGATGATGTGGTTAAAATCAATGCAACAGGAAAACACATCTATCCTGGTTTTATTGCAGCTACCACCAATTTAGGTTTGGTAGAAATCGAAGCTGTTAAGGCAACATTGGATTTTCAGGAAATTGGCGATTTCAATTCGCATATTAGATCTATTGTAGCGTACAATACCGATTCTAAAGTACCCGCCACTTTAAGAAGCAATGGCATTTTAATGGCTCAGCCAACACCACAAGGCGGAACGGTTTCTGGCAGTTCTTCAGTTGTTCAGTTAGATGCCTGGAACTGGGAAGATGCCGCACTAAGAAAGGATGATGCCATGCACATGACCTGGCCGGTTACACCACGTTTTAAAGGTGGTTTTGGTGGTGGCGGAAGATTTCAGACTTCACCAGAATTATTGGCCGAACGAACTCAAACTGCAATTGCACAGCTGAATACTTTCTTTGCCGAAGCCAAAGCTTATTCGGAAATGGGCAAACCTGAAGTAATCAATACCCGTTTTGAAGCCTTGAAAAGAGTTTTCTCTGGAGATGAAAAATTATTTATCGCAGCAGAAAGCCAAAAGGATATTGTTGCTGCCGTAAACTTTGGCAAGAAGTTCGGTATTACCCCTGTAATTACCGGTGCTGATGAAGCTTATCTGATTATCGATTTCTTAAAAGAAAACAACATCACATTAGTGGTAAAACAACCTCATGCTTTACCAAATAATATTGATGATGATGTGAACATGCCTTATAAAAACGCAGCTGTTTTAGCAAATGCGGGTTTAAATGTTGTTTTAAGCATCGATGGTTATTGGCAACAGCGCAACCTTCCGTTTATGGCGGGTACCGTTACCGCTTGGGGTTTGGATAAAGAAAAAGCACTATCTACCATTACCTTAAACGCCGCCAAAGCCATGGGAATTGATAAAACCACGGGAAGTATTGAAACTGGAAAAGATGCAACTTTCTTCATCTCTGCTGGCGATGCTTTGGATATGAGAACAAACAAAGTTGAGCAGGCATTTATTCAAGGAAGAGACATCAATCTCGATAATTTGCACAAACAGTTAGATAAAAAATTCAGCGATAAATACACTGCTGATAAAAAATAGGTTAACACATCCTTAACACCGAACGGCCAATATTAAATTATTGGCCGTTTTTTATTTTTACATCAGCTCAAAAACCCTCAAATTGTAAACCGTTTAATAATATAAAGTCAAATTTCAGTTAACACTACAACAACATCTTTGCGGTCAGATAACAAATCAAAAAACTGATCATGATGAAAAATTTACTAATAGCATTATTGCTATTGTTTTGCTTTACCAGTAACTCGGTATTTGCACAAACAACTCAAGCATCCATATCTGGAACGGTTACGGATGAAGCTAAGAAACCAGTTCCCGGGGTTTCGGTTCAAATTAGAAATGAATCAACAGGTTTTACAACAAAAACTTCAACCAATGCAAATGGCGAGTATATTTTTAAAGAGCTTCCATTGGGCGGACCTTACACTGTAAAAGCCGCTTACATTGGTTTCGGGGAGCAAACCAGAACAGGTTTTACGCTAAACCAAGGTGATGTTGTAAAAGTGGGCATCAAAATGCAAGAGGCTTCCCAAAGCTTAGATGCGGTTCAAGTTACAGGCTCATCTTTAAAAAATAAGGTTCAAAACTTTGGTGCTTCTACAGAAATTTCAGCCAAAACAATGAATCAATTGCCAGTAAATGGCCGAAACTTTTCCAACTTGATGGATTTATCTCCACTAAGTCGCGGTGGCGGAATTTCTGGTCAGCTGGGATCATCCACCAATTATACCATTGATGGGATGAATGCCAAAAACCCAACCTCTGCCGGATCTACAACAAGCAGAAGCGGTGCGCCTTATTCTATTTCTATGGAGGCAGTTCGCGAATTTAAAGTGGTAACCAATCAATACGATGTTACTTATGGAAGAGCAGGCGGTGGAACAGTAAGTGCGGTTACCAAATCGGGAACAAATACGTTAAGTGGAAGTGCCTTTGGCTATGGCCGTGCAGATTGGCTAGCTAGTCGTTATGACATTAGAGGCGTAAAACGCGATAACGATTTCTCTACCTATCAATATGGTTTTACCTTAGGTGGACCGATCATTAAAGATAAATTGCATTATTTTGTGGGCTTGGATCATCAAAAAGATTCTCGTCCATTAATTATTGCAGATATTAACGGCCCGGCAGATGAAGCTAGATTCAGAATTACAAATGCTACACTTGCTAACTTCTTATCTATCGCTCAAACTAAGTATGGTGTTGCAAACTCGCCTCAATACGGATCTTTCGAAAAGAAACGAGGATCGGATGCTGCATTTGCCCGTTTAGACTGGCAGATTAACAGCAGTAATTTATTAACCGTTCGTGATAACTATACAAATGATAGAAATCCATTAGGTTTAGCCGATAATACGACGATAAATTTTTACGAAAGTTACGGTAACGATAAAAACGTCGATAACAGCTTATTGGCTACATTACGTTCAACCATTAACAGCAAGGTTACAAACGAATTGAAGTTTCAGCACTTATATACTTTTCAGGCCAGTACTCAGAATGATCAGTTAACGGGTGCAATTCCCAGAGCAATTGTAAGTAATGTTCCTTCTACTTTGTCTGATGGAACAACTGCAACAACGGCCATTCAAATTGGAGGCCATCGTTTTGGGCAAGAAGGTTTTACCAATAACGTTTTCCAATTGGTAGATAACTTTTACTACAATACCGATAAAGTAAAATATACTTTCGGGGTTGATGTAATGTACACCAAAGCTAAATCGCTTTATGGTAGCGAAGTAAATGGCCGATTTGAATACACCAATACCGGAACAGCCATTTCTTCAGTACAAAATTTCAATAATTTAATTGCAAATAGATTCTATAGAGAAGTACCTTTAGTTGCCGATCCAACCGTTAAAGCCAACATTTGGAATTCTGCAATTTACGGACAAATGCAAACTAAGCTTGCTAAAGGATTAGACATCATTGCTGGTTTACGTTTAGACTATAGCTCTTATCCAAAATCGCCATTAAACCAAACTTTATTTGATGAATTGGGCGTAAGAACAGATTACGAGTTGAAGCAATTTTTGGTTCAGCCAAGGGTTCAGTTAAACTGGGACATTAACGAGAACAGAACTGATTTTGTACGCTTCGGAGCTGGAATTTTTGGATCGGATGTAAACAACTACGTAACCATAAACAACTTAACGTTCGATGGTAAGCACTTAGCTACAGTTGACGTTTTTGGAGCCGATGTACCAACCCCAAATTTTATTGGATACAGAAATGGTACTGTTGCAACGCCAAGCTTAACAGCATTGCAACTTCCAACAATCAATACCTATGCTGAGGATGCTAAAATTCCTGTGGTTTACAAAGCCAACTTATCATACAGTAAATTAATTACCGATAAGTTAAAAGTAGGCATTACAGGTTACGCAACTTTAGGTCGAAATAATTATATGTATGTAGACAGAAACATGGTTGCAAATCCATTTTTTACGCTCCCTAACGAGGGTGATAGAGGTGTTTTTGTACCTACAGTTAATGCAAGCAACGGTGTGGCCGATTGGAAAACAGGTAGAATTAGCAATAAATTCGGACGCGTACTGGAGTTAAACAGCAAAGGAAAAGTCAATCAGTTTGCAGTTGTTTTAGATGCAACCTGGAACTACTTTAAAGACGGAGAAATTTCTGCCAGTTATACCTGGAACGATACGAAAGACAATACATCTTTTAATGGAAACGTGGCTAACTCTGCAACCTTATCGCTTCCGGTTAAAGACGACCCAAGAAATTTAAGTAACGTAACATATTCTGATAACCATTTCAGAACTAAGGTTGTTATTTACGGAACACTACCTACTTTCTTTGGTGTTACCGTAGGCGTTAGATATTCTGGAATTGGCGGCACTCGTTACAGCTTATTGGCAGGTGGAAACATCAACGGGGATTTCGTAACTACAAACGATTTGGCCTTCATTTTCGATAGATATAACACAAGCATTCCGGCGAATATCCGTACAGGTTTACAAACCTTGTTGGATAATCCTGATGCAAGCCAGAGCTTAAAAGATTACATCACAAAATACTCTGGTCAAATTGCTCAGCGTAATGGCGGGATTAATGATTTCTTCGGTATTGTAGATTTAAGGGTGAGCAAAAAATTCAGATTCGCCAAAAAACATAGTATTGAACTTTCTGGAGATATTTTCAACCTTGGCAACTTGTTGAACAAGAAATGGGGCGTAAACGAAACTTTGGGTAACCAAGCATTATATGCAGTTTCTGGTTTCGATAATACAACCAAAGCATTTACCTACCGCGTAAACAACTCGGGTGTTGTTACACCGTCAGGCAACCCTTGGCAAATGCAAATCGGTTTGCGCTACGGGTTCTAAATATCGGCTAAGTATCTTAGCTTAAAGTCATAAAAAAAGGGAATGGATTTATATCCGTTCCCTTTTTTTATGTTTGTAAAACAAACAACAAAACTTTAATGAACGTACTACTTAATTACCTGAAGGGGCACAAATGGATTGTGGCTTTAGCTCTACTTCTTGCAGGCATAAATATCGGCTTTTCTTTAATGGACCCCTATTTTACAGGAAGAATCTTAGATTTATACATTAACAAACGTAGTGCCTTTACCAGCAAAAGTGCCTACATCTGGGGTGCTTTGGGCTTTATTGGCTTAGCTATTGGCGCTGCTATGGTTTCAAGAATTGCAAAGAACTTTCAGGATTATTTTACCAGCGTAATTGTACAAAAGGTTGGTGCAAAAATGTATGCCGATGGCTTGCAGCACTCGCTAAAACTTCCCTATCAGGTATTCGAAGATCAGAGAAGTGGCGAAACTTTGGGCATTTTACAAAAGGTAAGATTGGATTCCGAAAAGTTCATCACCTCATTTATAAGTGTGCTTTTTGTAAGTCTAATTGGGATGGTTTTTGTAATCGTTTATTCGGTTTCCATTAGCTACAAAGTAACTCTTGTATATTTCGCAGCCATTCCGATTATCAGTTTCGTAAGCTGGTTTTTAAGCCGAAAAATTAAAACCATTCAACGTTCTATTGTTGGCGAAACTACTGCTTTGGCAGGCTCTACAACAGAATCGCTAAGAAACATAGAATTGGTAAAAAGCTTAGGCTTGGCCGATCAGGAAATAGAAAGACTAAACAAAACCACTTACAAAATTTTGGGTTTGGAGCTTAAAAAAGTAAAGTACGTGCGAAGCATGAGTTTTGTTCAGGGCACTACCGTAAACTTGGTAAGAAGCTCTATGATCGTGGTGCTCTTACTGCTAATTTTCGACAACACGATTTCGCCAGGACAATACTTCTCTTTCTTATTTTATTCGTTCTTCCTTTTTGGCCCACTTCAAGAGCTTGGAAACGTAATCTTGGCTTGGAGAGAGGCCGAAGTTTCATTAGGCAACTTTAAAAAGATTTTAACCACGCCTGTTGATAAAAAACCAGCAAATCCAATCTCAATTAAAAAAATTAAAGAATTAACCTTTAAATCGGTAAGTTTTAAACACCTTACTGCAAACAGAAATGCACTGGAAAATATTTCTTTCGATACCCATAACGGACAAACCATTGCTTTCGTAGGCCCTTCTGGTTCTGGAAAATCTACATTGGTAAAACTATTAGTGGGTCTATATCCGGCTAAAGATGGAGAAATTTTATACAATGGAACCTCAAGCAACGACATCGATTTAGATGCGTTACGCGAAAAAATTGGTTTCGTAACTCAAGATACTCAACTCTTTTCTGGTACAATAAGAGAAAACCTGTTGTTCGTAAATCCAAATGCTACAGATGAAGAATGTTATAAAGTTTTAAATCAGGCCGCATGCCAAACCTTATTGGCAAGGGCAGACAAAGGTTTAGATTCTTTAATCGGAGAAGGTGGCGTAAAGGTTTCGGGCGGAGAGAAACAGCGTTTATCAATTGCTAGAGCTTTACTTCGCCAGCCAGACATCTTGGTTTTTGACGAAGCAACCTCTTCATTAGATTCGATTACCGAAGAAGAAATTACCAAAACCATCCGTTCGGTTTCAGATTTAACAGATCACATCACCATTTTAATCGCTCACCGTTTATCAACCATTAAACACGCAGATACCATTTACGTTTTAGAAAAAGGCCACATCATCGAACAGGGCACACATGAAGGACTAATTGCACAAAATGGTTTATATCAAGCCATGTGGCGCCAACAAATTGGCGAAAGAATTGTTGAAGCTTAAATAAAAGACTTCAACATGTTATTGGCACAAGTAGAAAGTAATCAAATCGCAATCATCATTATCCTAGCGGCTATCCTTTGGCTAGCGCTAATTTTGGCCGCACTGTTTCATATCTCCAGAAACAACACTATGGGTTTCTCGGTAAAAGTGCTTTGGTTTATCATTATCCTATTCGCACCATTTTTTGGATCGATTATTTATTTAATCTGGGGAAAGAATAAGAAGTTTTAAATCTGGTTTTATTAAACTAGAAATTTGGAAAGCAAAAGCAGTAGTACTTTGGTTCATTCCTGTCCCGCTGTACCTCCAAGCGCTATGAAAAATAGCGGCTTTCCGTACCATCGGGTTTAGCCTGCAAAGCAATTCGATTTGTTTAAAGAGTTAGTTTGCAACCTCCATCAACTTGTTTGAGCTATTTTTGTTGTCTGCTCATTAATGTCTTGCAAACTCAATTTAGTAAGCGATTTCGTTTTAAACCAAGTTAACCCGGCAATAGCAATCGTCATACTTCCACCAAAAACAACAGCCGGAACAAGCCTCATATATTTTGCCGTTAAACCAGATTCAAACTCCCCTATTTCGTTTGATGAACCAATAAACATACTGTTAACTGCCGAAACCCGTCCACGCATTTCATCTGGTGTTAATAACTGCATAATGGTTTGGCGGATAATTACGCTTACACTATCGAAAGATCCTTCCAAGAATAAAAAGAACAACGTTAAATAGAAATTTCTCGATAAGCCATAGCAAATGATGCTCAAACCAAAGCCCGTTACCGCAATTAACAGATTTCGCCAAGGTTTGCCCATGGGGGAAAAACGAGTCATTGCCAACATGGTAATTACAGCACCAGCTGATGCTGCGCCACGCATCATACCTAAACCAAATGAACCTAAATGAAAAACATCTTTTGCAAAAATTGGCAATAGCGCTACTGCCCCACCAAAAAATACCGAGAATAGATCCAAGCTCATGGCCCAAACCATCATTTTTGTTTTAAACACAAAATTGATTCCCTCTTTTAAGCTATCAAAAATGTTTTCTTTAGGAATGTAGGTTGAAGGATGCTTTTTAAGTGTAAATATGCAGATCAACGAGATGGAAACCAAAGCTACAATAACGCTGTAAGCTGCAGTAATTCCCCAAAGCCAATTAATTAAACCACCCAACAATGGGCCAATAATTGTTGCCAATTGCCAGGCACTGCTGCTCCAGGTACTAGAATTTGGATATAATTCTTTAGGAATAATTTTGGCCATTAGTGAAAATGTAGCCGGCCCGAAAAAACCTCTTGCTAAACCAATACAGAAAACCAAACTATACATAATGAGTACGATGAAATCTTCTTTTAGATGTAAGAACTTACTCGTAATAACGAGCATAAGCACCGACGCTAACCACACTCCAGAAAAAATTTTAATCAGCAAGCCGCGTTTTTCACTTTTATCGGCAATATAACCGCCATAAAGCGCAATACCTATCGCAGGTATGGCTTCGCACAAACCTACCAAGCCTAATTTTAAGGCATCGTGAGTTAAATCGTAAATGTGATAGCCTATAACTACGGCCTGCATTTGATAAGCAAGTGTAAAAAAGAAACGCATGCCTAAAAACGATCTAAATTCTTTAAACCTTAAGGCGGCGAATGGATCTGGTTTTTCTAATATCGGGTTGGGGTCGGAATCTGCCACAGATGTATTTTTTATACTTGCAAAACTACAATTTGAGAAACAAAAACGATCAACACAAAACAATTAACTATACAATCGTTACTTCAAAATGATATTTAAGAGATCTTATCAAAAGAGATTCCCCGCTCTAGTTTTTTAAGGTAGGCTTTCAATAAGGCATTTTCGGGTTTCTCCAAATGCACATCTTCTTCCAAGAGTTTAATTACCGTATTCCTAGCTTCCTGTAAAATGACTTGGTCGGTTGCCAAATCTGCCAGTTTTAAATCCAAAACACCGCTCTGTTGTGTTCCGGTAATGTCTCCAGGGCCACGAAGCTGTAAATCAATTTCCGAAATTTCAAATCCATTATTGGTTCTCACCATGGTTTCCAATCTTACTTTACCTTCTTTACTGAGTTTATTCCCACTCATTAAAATACAAAAAGATTGCTCTGCGCCACGACCAACTCTGCCACGCAACTGATGAAGTTGTGAGAGACCAAAACGTTCGGCATTCTCAATAACCATCACTGAGGCATTAGGTACGTTAACCCCCACTTCTATTACCGTAGTTGCAACCATAATCTGGCTTTTTCCATCAATAAACTGTTGCATCTCAAACTGTTTATCGTCATTTGGCATTTGGCCATGTACAATACTCATTTGATAATCCGGCCGGGGAAACTGATAACTCATTTGTTCTATTCCGGCTTCGAGATGTAAAAGATCTAATTTTTCACTTTCTTTTATCAAAGGATAAACAACATAAACCTGCCTGCCCTTTGCTATTTCCTGCTTCATAAAACCAAACATTCGCATCCGTTGGCCTTCGAAAAGGTGTCTGGTTTCGATAGGCTTTCTTCCAGCCGGCAATTCGTCAATTACAGAAACATCTAAATCACCATATAAAGTCATGGCCAAAGTTCTTGGAATCGGTGTTGCAGTCATTACCAAAATATGTGGCGGTACTAAGCTCTTCCGCCAAAGTTTTGCCCGTTGCTCAACCCCAAAACGGTGTTGCTCATCTATAACAACTAAACCTAGATTTTTAAATTGAACTTTATCTTCTATTAAAGCATGGGTGCCAATTAGAATATCTATTTCGCCACTTTCCAACTGCTGATGGAGGATGGTTCTTTCTTTTTTCTTACTGTTTCCAGTAAGAATGGCAATTTTAACCAAGTCATCGGTAACCAATTCGGAAATGGAAGCATAATGCTGACGAGCCAAAATTTCGGTTGGCGCCATCATACAAGCCTGATAACCGTTGTCATTTGCCAAAAGCATACTCATTAATGCAACCGCAGTTTTACCGCTCCCTACATCGCCCTGAACAAGCCGATTCATTTGAACTCCTCGCTGTGTATCTATCCGAATTTCCTTAACAACTCTTTTTTGAGCATTGGTAAGTTCGAACGGTAAAAATTCTTTGTAAAACCGATTAACCTTCTCACCTACCTTTTTGAAAGTAACGCCTTTAAATTTTAATGCCCTCAGATGTTTATTATTTAAAAGCTGAAGCTGAATAAAAAACAATTCCTCGAATTTTAATCTCCGTTCTGCATCATTTAAATCTTGTTGATTTTTGGGGAAATGAATATTCAGCAAAGCCATTTTTTTACTCGGCAACTGATATTTATCTAAAACATATTGGGGCAAGGTTTCCGCAACCTGAGGTATTACCTGATCCAGTAAACCTGCAATTAACCTTTGTAACCCCTTCGAATCGAGGTTAAATTTTTTGAGTTTTTCTGTAGAATTATAAACGGGCTGTAAAGTTAAGTTTCCTCTTCCTGTAGGCCTGTTTTGATACAATTCCATCTCCGGGTGAGAAATACTAAATGTTCCGTTAAAAAGATTTGGTTTCCCAAAAGCAACATAGGCTACTCCAACGCTAATGTTATCCTCAACCCACTTTAAGCTTTGAAACCAAACCAATTCCATTAAGCCTGTTTCATCCTTAAAAACAGCAACAATTCTTTTGGTTCGTTTTTCGCCAATTACCTTTTTGCTAATTACGCGACCAATAATCTGAATATATTGAGAATCTGGAGTGAGTTGATTGATTTTGAAATATTTGGTTCTATCAATATATCTAAATGGATAGTGAGAAAGCAGATCCTGATAAGTAAATAGGCCAAGATCTTTTTTTAAAACATCAGCACGAGTTGGGCCAACGCCCTTTATAAACTCAACAGGTGTATCTAAAATCGAACTAAGCAATGTCCCTACTGTTTTTTGTAAATAACACTTTTTATCAATTGCGCATTAAAAATAAGAATCGAAAGCAACAAAAGTAAATAGGCAAAGATTTGATGCACATCGATTTTCTCTTTAAAGTATAAAAACGCGACCGCAAATGCAACTATTGGATTTAAATAAATTAAAATTCCCAATGCAGATGAAGGCATCCCTAGCAGTGCATAAGAATTTAGGAATAAAGGAATTATGGTAAAAACAATGGCAATTAAAAAGATGTGTGACCAGAAAAAGCCATCAACAGGGAAAGAATTTGAATTGAAGAGATACATGGGTAACATCATCAAACCCGATAAAATTAGCTGTAACCCGAGGAAGTTAAATTTATCTACATCTTTAATTACCTTTAAAACAATAACGTATAAAGCATAAAATGATGCGATTATAACTGCCCACAGCACTTCTCTCATTGATCCTGTAGCCAATAAAACGATGCTAATAAGCGCTACCACCATTGCGATAACTTTCGCATTGGTAAGCTTTTCTTTCAAAATAAGGAAACCGCATAATGCCGTAAGCAACGGACAAACCATGTAAGCAAAAGCTGCAGATTTTAGGCTGATGCTATTAACCGCATAAATATAGGTAAACCAGTTACCCGTAATTAAAAATGCCGAAATAACGGTTAATATTAAAATTCTATTCTTTTTAGCTAAGCTTAAAGATTTTATAAAGGCAATATCTTTTTTAAGGGCTTCTCTTCTAAACAATAAAATTGTAGACCAAACCATAACAATGGAAACAAATATTCTATAATATAAAATTTCCTGTGGAGGAAAGCCTTTTATATTTCGCAGAGGGATAGACATCGTTCCCCAAATGATATAGGGAATGATGCCCGCTAAAAAATATTTGCTTTTACTTGTCGCCAAAATTATCCAATAACAGCGATTACAGAAATTTCTACATTAACGTTTTTTGGTAATACTGATACTTGAACGGTTTCGCGAGCAGGAAAATCTGCTGTAAAGTATTGTCCATAAACTTCGTTTACTTGAGCAAAAGTTCCCATATCACTTAAAAAGATTGTAGATTTTACAACATGATCAAAAGTTAATCCTGCCTCAAGTAAAACGGCTTTTAAGTTGCGCATTACCTGGTGAGTTTCTTCCTCAATATTGCCGATATTTAATTCCCCACTTTCTGGATTAATTGCGACCTGGCCAGATACAAATAAAAAATTGCCCGCTTTTACTGCCTGACTATATGGACCAATAGGCGCAGGCGCACTAGGAGTTTTTATAATTTCTTTCATAATAAAAATTGGATTTGTTTTATATTATTTAACAAGCCATTGAACAAGCTTGTAAATGATGCCCGCCAGAAAAACACAAATGGCCAATGCATTAATGATATGCATTATTTTGATATTGATATTATTTGGCCGATTTGGATCCTTTTTCCTAAAGAAGTACATGTAGCAAACTTAGCGAAAAAGCTTAATACAGAAAATTAAAAGGCATAAAAAAAGTCCCGATTTGCATCGGGACTTTCTTTTAAACTTTATATTGAAATACTAGTTTCTAGCAGTTTCAACACGACGGTTTTGGATACGACCTTCTTCAGTATCGTTAGAAGCAATTGGATTAGCTTCACCATTACCTTTAGTAGCAACTTGACTAGCGTTAACACCAGAGTTTACTAAGTAAGTTTTAACAGAGTTTGCTCTGTCTTTAGATAATTTCAAGTTATATGCAGCAGTACCTTCGCTTGAAGCATAACCGTTTACAGTTACTTTACCACCGTTTTCACGTAACACTGAAGATAATTTATCTAAAGTTGGATAAGACTCAGTTTTTAAAACTGAAGAGTTGAAATCGAAACCGATTTTTTCGAAACCTGTTACACCAGTAGCTGGAGCAGTAGGAGCTTCCATTTTAGGTAGAGGACAACCTGAACCATCAACAGCAGTACCAGCAGGAGTTCCTGGGCATTTATCGAATTGATCAGCAACACCGTCACCATCAGTATCTTTTTTCAAATCTTCAACAGATTTTTCAACAGCAGAAACACGAGTTTTTAAAGCTTCAACTTCTTGACGTAAAGTTGGATCTTTTAATTCGTCATACATTGTAGCTAATGGGTTAGTCCATTCTAAGCTAGGTTTAGCAGAAGAACCTAAAGAGAACTCTAAACCAGCATAACCGTAAGAGAAGTGATCTTTAGTAGTACCTTTTGCGTAAACTCCATCAAAGTTATCAGCGTCAACAAAGTTCATAGTGTAACCTAAGTTAAAGTTAACACGCTCAGAAACTTTGAATTTAACACCAGCACCAACTGGAATATAAAAACCTTTTACGTAATCTTTAGCTTCGTGTTTGTCACCAATTGGACCAGTAGCTTTACCTTTCCAATCTGTAACTGTACCATTTGAAGCTGTTACTTTTGGAGCATAAGCTAAATAACCACCACCGGCAGTTAAGAAGAAGCCTACTGAATTCTCACGACGTAAGAAATCAATAGAACCAACATTAACAACACCACGTAAATCTACAGCGTATTGTAATTCAGTTTCAAATTCTCTGTTTGTAGAACCAGCACCTTGTAAAGTAGCATCGTTAGATCCTGAAACTTTACCACGTAATCCGTTTAATTCTAAAGCGAATGAGTGTCCTAATTGTTTACGGATATTTAAACCGTAACCTAAGTTAACATCCCATTTGTTGAAGTCATTTGAACCGCCGATAGCGATAACTGGAGCTAAAACACCTCCGTTAACACCGATTGACCAAGTTCTGTACTGTCCTCTTCCACCAAATACCTTGGTAGAAGAAGTTGTTGCAGGCGCATCTTGAGCGACAGCAAGAGTCGCAACTCCTGTTAATGCCACTAAAGAAAGTGCAACACTTTTCTTTAAAGTAGAATAATTCATAATCTTTTTCTTTTTTAAGGGTTAAACAATTTAATTGATTAATTTTTTAAGTAATCGCAAAATTAAACAAAATTTTAAATTTTCAAACTTTTATACAAACTCCGTTCCAAACTTCACCATAAATAATGATTTTCTTACATTTGACCATTATCTACTTAAAAGTATAATAATTATGAAATATCCTACCATTGATCAGTCCCTATTCATTTTAAATAGAAATAATTTTACTAAAGAACTAAAAAACAACTCTTTAGCTATATTTCAGGCTAGCGATGAGTTCCCTAGAAGCGGGGATCAAAACTTCATTTTTAAACAAAATCCAGATTTATTTTATTTATCGGGAATTGATCAGGAACAGACCATATTACTACTATATCCTGATTGTCCTAATCCTTTGTACAGACAAGTCCTGTTTTTAAGACAGACAAATGATTACATAAAAGTTTGGGAGGGATATAAGTATACAAAGGAGCAGGCAAAGGAAGCATCGGGCATAGAAAGCATTTATTGGCTTGATGATTTTGATAACATTTTGCACAGCATTGTTCATTATGCAGATAACATTTATCTAAATACAAATGAAAATGATCGCTATGCACACACTGTTCCTTATCGCGATATCCGCTTTATAGAACAAATGCGATCAAAATATCCTTTACATCATTATGAACGCTCTGCTCCTATAATGCGTAGCTTAAGAGCAATCAAATCGGATATTGAAATAGAGCTAACTAAAAAAGCCTGTGCAATTACCAGAGATGCATTTGTTCGTGTTTTAAAATTTTCCAAACCAGGCGTTAAAGAATACGAAATTGAAGCAGAAATTATTCACGAGTTTATTCGCCAAGGCGGAACAGGCCATGCATATACACCGATAATCGCATCAGGCCATAACGCCAATATCCTCCATTACAACGATAACAACCAAGTATGTAAAGATGGCGACGTAATCTTATTTGATTTTGGCGCCGAGTATGCCAATTATAATGCAGACATGAGCCGTTCAATCCCTGTAAACGGTCGTTTTACCAAAAGACAAAAAGATGTTTACAATGCAGTTCTTCATGTAATGAAAGAAGCGACTAAATTAATCGTTGCCGATACCGTATGGAACACTTACCATGAACAAGTAGGCGAGATTATGACCGAGCAATTGGTTAATTTGGGATTAATCTCTACCGCCGATGTTAAAAATCAAAGCGCAACCATGCCGGCCTATAAAAAATATTTTATGCATGGAACATCGCATCATTTAGGAATAGATGTACACGATTTCGCTGGGCGATATACGCCTTTTGCAGCTGGGAATATTTTAACTGTAGAACCTGGTATTTATATCCCCGAAGAAGGGCTAGGAATTCGTTTAGAAAACAACATCTTAATTACCAATTCTGGAAATTTAGATTTAATGGCAGATATTCCTTTAGAAGCTGAAGAAATTGAAGACCTAATGAATTAGAAGCAATTCCAATTAACCAATTTGTACAGTTAAACAATTAAGCTTTATAAAAATTCATCTGCAAAGCGATAAACATTAAAATCACTTTTTTTCAAGGCTTCGTGAATAGCATCGCGAAGCCTTTTTTTATCTACACTTTGCATCTTTTGGTGCTGAATAATCTTCCAGGCTTTTTCTGAAAATAAAAATTCCTTTCTATCATTAATAAATTCCTGAGGTTGAACAATCCAACTGCAAAGCTCCTCAATACCAATATTTTTATCTGCAACGGTTTTTAAAACCGGAATGGACTTAATGCCTTGATGAACCATTTTTTTTAAATTATTTGCAAATGTATCTGCTCCTTCACGATCTGCCTTATTGATTACAAAACAATCGGAAATTTCCATGATACCAGATTTTATGTGTTGAACTTCATCACCAGATTCAGGCACCAAAACAACTATAGTCTTATCTGCCAAACCAGCAATCTCGATTTCTGATTGCCCAACGCCAACTGTTTCAACCAAAATTAAATCGAAGTTCGATGCTTTTAAAACATCAACCATTTCAATGGTTTTTGCCGAAATCCCACCTAAAGCGCCACGGGTTGCCAAAGAGCGGATAAAAACATTTGGCTTATTAAATTGGCCAGCCATTCTAATTCGATCGCCAAGCAAAGAACCGAAGTTAAAGGGAGAAGTTGGATCGATCGCTAAAATCGCCACGCGTTTATTTAAAGCTGTAAAACGATTTGTAATTGCATTTACCAGAGTACTTTTACCAGCCCCCGGAGGACCTGTTATTCCAACTACTGGAATCGTAACGTTACTATCCAAATTCCTCAAAAGCAAATCTGATGGGGCAAGATCATTCTCTACAAGGGTTAATGCCCTTGCCAAAATCTTATAATTACCTTGCTTTACTTCGTTTAAAATGGATAGATGTGTATTCATCAATAAAACTATCTTTGTACAAATAAACAGATTTATTTTTAATCGCTATTGTCCCGAAGGGACTACTTTGTAGTGAGGCAGGGATTGATTGAGCCCGAAACAATCTATTTTATCTATGAAAGTTACCGGTTTTACCTTTATCAGAAATGCAATCACAAACGATTATCCAATTAAGGAAGCCATACTTTCTGTTTTACCTCTATGTGATGACTTTATAATCGCATTGGGCAACTCTAACGATGAAACCTCAGAACTGGTTAAAAGCATCGATCCAAATAAAATCAATACTATAGATACGGTTTGGGATGAAACTCAAAGAGAAGGCGGACGTGTTTTTGCCGATGAAACCAATAAAGCTTTAGCCTTGATTCCAGTGGATAGCGATTGGATGATTTATATCCAGGGTGATGAAGCCATTCATGAAGATTATCTGCCCTTAATAAAAAAGGAGATGGAACTTGAGCTAAACAATAATAATGTTGAGGCACTTTTATTAAAATACAAACACTTTTATGCTTCCTACGATTATCTGGCCGAATCAAGGAGATGGTATAGAAGAGAAGTTAGAATTATAAAAAATTTGCCCGGGGTGCACTCTTACCGCGATGCACAGGGTTTTAGAATTAATGATAGAAAGCTGAAAGTTAAACTAATTGATGCTTATATCTATCATTATGGCTGGGTAAAACCTCCGAAAGGATTACAAGGAAAAGTTCGCAATTTTAACCAATATTATCAAACAGAAGAGTGGATTGAAGAAAATTATCCAGTCCAAAATACATTTGATATGCACAATGCTGATCGACTGGTCCACTTTAAAGGTACCCATCCAAAAGTAATGCAGCCCAGAATTGCATCAGCCAATTGGAAGTTTGAACAGGATTTAACAAAACAAACACCAAGAATGAGCTTTAGAAGAAGGGTTTTACAGAAGATTGAAGATTTAACCGGAATGCGTTTATTCGAATATCGTAACTATAAAATCGTTAAGTAGATGCAAAAAAGTGTTTCCATCGTAATCCCAAATTATAACGGCAGGCATCTGTTAGAAAAATATTTGCCTTCTGTTTTCGAGGCTGCTCAAAATGCTAAAACTATTTTCGAAGTTATTGTTGTTGATGATGGCTCAAAAGACGATAGCATCGATTTTGTTAAATCGAATTATTCCAATGTTAAGCTACTGGTTAATGATAAAAATCGAGGCTTTTCATATACCTGTAATCATGGGATCCGCGAATCACAGCATGAACTCATTTTACTCCTAAATTCTGATGTAAAGTTAACTCCTGATTATTTTGAACATCAATGGAAGTACTTTAACAAACCTGATACTTTTGGTGTGATGGCCCGCATTATGAGTTTTGATGAAAGTAGAATCGAAGATGCTGCCCGTTTATTATATTTTGGTGGTTGCAGAATAAAAGCGAACAAATTCTATTACAGTGAAAATCCAACTGATGAAAATGTTTACACGGCCTATTTATCGGGTGCCAATGCATTGGTTGATGCAAAAAAATTAAAAGAACTTGCCGGTTTTGACGAAATTTATTCGCCATTCTCTTCAGAAGATTTCGATTTAAGCTTAAGGGCTTGGCAAGTTGGTTGGAAATGTTATTATGAACATCAATCATCTTGCTTTCACCATGTTAGCGGAAGTACAAAAACGCAAATCAAATCTAATTTCATTAAAAAAATTTATTACCGTAATCGGTATATTTTACAAGGTATTCACTTACAAGGCTTAAGAAAAGCATTATGGCCATTACAGCTGGTTTTTACAGAGCTTTTACCAAAAATATTAACCGGAAAGTTTTGGGTTTTGGAAAGTTATAAGGATTATTTTACCAATAAGGAAGCCATTGTGGCTAGTCGCGAAAAGCTCAAAGCATTAAAACAAAAATATAATTCTGATTTAGATATTTCGGCAGTGATTGAGGTAATTAATCAATCTGTAAGCACAAAGAAAATTAAGCGATTGTAATTTTAAATCACGCAAGACTTCAAAATCTACTAGGTTTATTTGAAAACCGTACATTTGCCAAGTTTTAACAAGATTTTTTATGGAGATGATTTGAGTTCATTTATCCATTTTACATATTCCATTTATAAAGAATGAAAATTTACTTTCGTTTATTATCCTTTGCAAAGCCGATAGAAAAATTTGCTATACCCTACGTAATTGCAACACTTTTTGCTATCATTTTTAATACTTTTCTTTTTACTTTATTAGGGCCATTAATGCAAACTCTTTTTTTAAAAGATAGCTGTGTAAAGCCTTTACCTGTTTCTGGAGAAAAATCTATGTTTGACCCTAGAGAGCTCTTCCAAGTTTACATCGATAAAATTAGCGCACAGCACGGTGAGGTTTATGCACTTCAGATCATATGCGTTGTAATTGTGATTACCGTTTTTCTTGCTAACCTGTTTCGTTATTTTTCACAGCGATATATGGAAGATTTAAGAGTGCATACACTCCTTAATATGCGCAAAACCGTATTCGACAATGTAATGAATCTTCATGTAGGTTATTTCAACAATGAAAGGAAAGGTGATATTATTTCTAAAGTTGCCTCCGATGTGCAAGTCGTGCAATTTACGGTTACCAATACGCTACAAGTTGTTTTTAAGGAACCATTACAGTTGATATTCTTCATTGCCGTATTACTTTCCATTTCTGTAAAATTAACTTTGTTCTCCTTACTGGTGATCCCAATTTCAGGTTTCATTATCAGCAAAATTGTAAAAAGACTAAAAGAGCAGGCTACACAATCTCATGAATCTTTCGCAAAAATGATTGGTTTCTTAGATGAATCATTAAGTGGGATAAAAATTATAAAAGCTTTTAACGCCGGAGAACGAGTAAAAGATAAATTCGGTGAAGAAAATAAGTTTTATTCATTTTTAAATAGAAAAATGGCCAGAAGACAGCAACTGGCTTCACCTGTTTCTCAAACGCTTGGTGTATTGGTTGTTGTATTTATTTTGTTATACGGTGGAACAATGATTTTAACTGGACAGGGAGATTTAAAAGGTGCTGCATTTGTAGTTTATCTCACAACTTTTAGTCAGTTAATGCAACCTATTAAATCACTTACAGATTCCTTTAGTGGTATTCATTCGGGAATTTCTGCCGGAAAACGCGTTTTAGAATTAATTGATACCAAACCAGAATTGGTAAACAAATCAGATGCAAAAGTTTTAGATGGATTTAGTAGTGCGTTAGTTTTAGAAAATGTGTCTTTTAATTATGGCGAAAAACAAGTTTTAAAAAGCATAAATATTGATATTGAGAAGGGAAAAACCATTGCTTTAGTTGGGCCTTCTGGTGGTGGAAAAAGTACTTTGATGGATTTAATTCCCCGTTTTCATGATCCAAAAACTGGTTCTATAAAAATTGATGGGATCGACTACAGAGATTTAACCGTAGAAAGCATTCGCTCCCAAATGGGAACGGTGAATCAAGAATCTTTTCTTTTTAACGATTCCATTTTTAATAACATTGCTTTTGCCAAACCAAACGCAACCGAAGAAGAAGTTATCGCAGCAGCCAAAATTGCAAACGCCCACGAATTTATTTTGAATACAGAAAACGGTTATCAAACTTTTGTTGGTGATCGAGGCAATAGACTTTCTGGCGGACAAAGACAGAGGGTTTGCATTGCTAGAGCGGTACTAGCTAATCCGCCAATTATGCTGTTGGATGAGGCAACTTCTGCACTCGATACTGAATCAGAAAAACTGGTACAGGAAGCTTTAAATAATCTGATGAAAAATCGTACCTCCATAGTTATTGCGCATCGTTTAAGCACCATACAACATGCCGATCAAATTGTAGTTATAGATAAAGGTGAAGTTGTAGAAACTGGAAGTCATACAGAATTACTGAATAAAAATGGCCTTTACAGAAGACTAATTGATATGCAGGCTTTTAACGATTAAGCATGAGTGAACTTTTAAACATAGCGAAACCGATTATCGAACAGGAATATCCCTTCGAGTTTTCGATTTGCACACTTGTGACCAGAACAGGAGAATATGAAGAAATGCTTCAGTCGTTTTTAGATAAAGGCTTTGATCAAAAAACTTGCGAATACCTTTATATAGATAATTCTAACGGATGTACATTTGACGCTTATAAAGGTTTAAATCAATTTCTACTCCAGGCTAAAGGGAAGTATATTATTCTCTGTCACCAAGATATTCTTATTCATGATCACGATAGAAATCATCTTCTAAGAGAAATTGAGGATATTTCCAAAAGGGATAAAAACTGGGGGCTTTTGGCCAACGCGGGTGGCGTAAACTTTAAATGGATTGCAACCAACCTAACCCAAGGATCTGGAAATGTAATCAAAGAAAAACGTTTACCATTACTCACCAAAACGGTTGATGAAAATTTTATTTTAGTAAAAAGCAGTGCAAATTTATCCTTATCAAATGATCTTTCTGGGTTTCATATGTACGGGACAGATTTATGCCTAATTGCTGATATTTTAGGATTCAAAGCTTATGTAATCAACTTTAACATCATCCATAAAAGTGATGGCAATGCAGATAAAAGTTTTTACAAGGGCAGAAGCGATTTTAAAAAGAAATACAATCAAGCATTAAGAGGTCGGTTTTTAGCTACTACCATCACACGCTTATACGTTTCGGGAAATTGGTTTACGGCTTGGTTTTATAATTTGCAACCCATAAAGTTTTTTGTGAGACAATATTATAAATTCTTTTTGCATAAGAAAAGGTATGTTCCAAAAGGATAACAAACCTAACGCCCTTAATGAATAATTTCCTCTATAAGGTTTTCAAAATGTGGTAATTGATTGGCTGCAGTAAATTCAAGATTATTATCAACAGGGTTATTCTTAATAAATTGCTGTTTCTGAATGCTTTCCATACTCGAAATAAGTCTACTGATATTATAATGCTCTATAACATGTCCCATATCCTTCTTAATAAATTGTTTTGCTACACCTGTATTAAAGGCAACAATAGGCATATGTAAATAAGCGGCTTCAATCATAACTAAAGAAAAAGACTCTTCTCTGGATAAAAGCAAAAAAGCATCAGCAGCTGCCATATAATTATAATAATCTTCAGATAGGTTGCCGGCAAGTATAAGTTTACCTGGATATTTAACTTGAACTGTTTTTTCTATATAATAGTTTAAACCATCATCCATAACTTTCCCAAGCCATAATAATTTAACTTTTTCTTCTTTAAAATACTCCAATATTTCAGGAATAAAATCAAAGCCTTTCATAAAAGTTGTTGCACCAGAAATAACCCAAATAAAATCATCCGAATTTATCCCCAAGCTTTTTTTGATCTTAATTACACGCTCAGCATTTGTGTGGATCGTATTTTCATCAATAAAACTGTATTGTAATTTCACGTTTTGATGGCCCAGTTCTTTAATTTTATCGCAAACAAGATCTGAACAACCAACACAAATATCAGAATTAGATACAATTTGCTGCATTTGCTTATACTTGATAAAAGAGAAAGCATAAACTAATTCGTGGAAATGAGTTAACACCTTGGCACCTACCTGCTTCCCAGCAAGACATGCATTAGGAATTGCGGTTGTATTAACATACCATAACTCAGCTTTTATATTTTGCTGGATGGATTTTAATTGATAAGAAATAGGATCTATTTTAAGTGCCTTTAGGATTCCTCTGAATGTTTTTTTAAAAAAATTTCCACTGCCTTTGTAGGAAACACTTTTACTAATGTAAGGAGGCAACTGATCATACAACTCACCTTTATTTATGCAATGAACGTGCATGTCATATTTTTCAGGGTCAAGTTTATTTAGCAAGTACCACAATACCATTTCAGATCCGGTTCGGGCAAGAGTTGGGGTTATAAACAATATTTTCTTCCTCATGTAAGCCCTTCCTTATCTAATACCAAGTAACTTTTTAATTTTGATAGTATAGCGCAATTTTCTTAACTGTTTTCTACTCGAAAGAAGTTCTTTTGTGTCGTTTATAAAAGAGCTAAAGTTGGAACTTAAAACCTTTTGGCGCTCTAGTTCTATGTTAACAAAATTTTCTGGCTTAGAGCAAATTCCATCTTCTTTAAATATAGAGATTAATAAATCAATATGTCGATAGGTACAATTATACCTACAAACTGCCATTAAGAAAAATTTCCAATCAGATACTATTTTCAAATCTTGATCAAAATAGCCAACCTGATCAAATAAGCTTTTTTTAATAAAAGTAGCTGGATGTGGGATTGTAGATTCAAAAAACAAGCTGAAGTTTAATTTATCTGGAGCGATCCATTCTCTTTTCTGCTTTTCATTAACAACTAGTAAGTTACCGTAAACCAGATCTGCATTAAAATCCGGGTTGTTTACAGCTTTGCTCACAACCTCACTATCTACAAAAATATCCCCACTGTTAAGAAACAGTAAGTATTCGCCATTTGATACCGTTATTCCTTTATTCATGGCTTCATAAACTCCACTATCCTTTTCAGAAACCCAGTAATAAAGACGATTTGCATTATTCTTAATTACCTCTTTACTATTATCAGTAGAACCTCCATCAACAACTATATATTCAATATTCGAATAGCTTTGACTAAGCACAGAATCGATAGTAGATTTTAAGCCATAAGCATTGTTATAGTTGATTGTAATTATAGATACTTTCAATTTGAGTTATTTAATAATCAAAGTTAATATTTATCCAACTATATTTATGCCACAAACACATTCAGTTTATAGTGCCTATAATATGTTAAAAGTTTTTTTTGATCATCAAATATTTACAGAGCAAACCTATGGTGGAATATCAAGGTATTTTACTTTTATAATTGAAGGGATAGCGGAAAGAAAAGATGTGACAAAAAAACTCGGTGTTTTATGTAGTAATAACTACTATATAAAAAACGAAAAACAACTTCTCCGCAATTTCTTTTTTAAATGGTTCTTTAAAAAACAAAAGCGAATTCTAAAATGGAACAAATCTTACAGTAAATATATTCTAAAACAAAATGATTTTGACGTATTTCATCCTACATTTTTTAATCCGTATTTTTTAAAATACCTTAAAAAGCCACTAGTTATCACGGTTCATGATATGACATATGAGGCACTTCCGGCGTATTTTTCAGCGCACGATCCTTTGACATATCAAAAGAGGCTTCTTGTTGAACGTGCTGATAAAATTATTGCGATATCTAAAACAACAAAGAATGATCTAATTAAATTTTTAAATGTACCAGAAAATAAAATCGAAATAATTTACCACGGAATAGATTTTACAGCTCCGGCCTATGAGGATGTTTTTGGCTTACCAGAAAACTACATACTTTTTGTAGGTGCAAGGTATTCATATAAAAACTTTTATTTTCTTGTTGATTCCTTTGTCCAATTATCGAAAAAATATCCGGATTTACATCTTGTTTTAGCTGGCGGGGGGTCTTTAACTTATGGAGATTCGGAATATCTAATTAGGAATGGAGTTGCAGATAAAACGATTCAAATTTCTGCTACAGATGCTCAATTAAATACTTTATACAAAAAAGCAAAATGCTTTGTGTTCCCCTCGTTGTATGAAGGTTTCGGATTAACAATTTTAGAGGCCTTTAAAAATGATTGCCCTGTATTATTAAGTAATTGTGGCTGCTTTGAAGAAATTGCGGGTAATGGGGCTGAATATTTCGATTATAAATCTATTAACTCTCTAACCGATCAGATTGAGCGGATTATAACAAATCCAAGCCTAAGAAATAACATGATTTCGGCAGGAAAAACCAAGCTCCAAGAATACTCGATAGAAAAATGCGTTAATCAAACAATAGAATTATATAAGAAATTAATCAGCTGAAAATCTAACCTTTATAAAACTTCATTTCTGCTTTTATAACGGTTGCTGAAAGTTCATCATCGTTACTATGAAATAAGCAAACATCATAATACGGAAAAGAACTATCTGATTTTCTATTGATATAAGCAAAAAGTTGTTCCAAAAGTTCAGTATTTGCAATATCGGTTGATAACAGAAATTTACCAAAGTTATCGTAGTATAAAGCCTTGTTGTAACCCAACTTTTTAAAATCTTCAAATATTTTTAGACCGTCGTCTTTTTGCTGAGCTAAAAATTCTGCGTCATACTCAAAAAACAAAACAGGTTTATCTCTCTCAATCGTTGCGAAAGATCCTCTTAAAATTTTAAAATCAAATCCATCTGTATCCACCTTCAAAAGTTTAATGTTTTGAATTTCATTTTCAGCAACAAGATCATCTAATTTTACAACTTTAGTGCTCTCTCCAGAACCCACATTTATATTGGCCGTACCTCTGGTATTATCTATAAAAATATTTTCATCCTTAGTTTCTTCTCCCAAAAATGTTTTATGGACAACAACATTCTGAAACAGATGGAGATTTTTTTCTAAAAGCTTAACATATACCGGGTCGCCTTCAACCAAATGTACATTTTGAAGTACTTGTTCCGTTCTTAATAACGCAACTGTATCACCAATATTCGCACCGATATCGATTATTGAATAGTTTGGGTACTTAGCTTCAATGTACTTTGCTATTCTGGGAAAGTTTCTCGAGTAGTATTTAAATTGAGTTAAATATTCTTCAATAGGATGATCATAATTTGATACTAAAGAATAATTACCAATTTTAACTTTTTTTTCTAAAGGATTTACCTTTTTTTTCCTCAATAATGTTCTTAATCCCATTAAATTTTTAACTAAATCATCGACCTATAATCCATTTGTATCTAGTTTTATTTAAAGCATAAACTAGTCCAAAACTTAGCGAATATACTATAATAAATTTCATTAAGGAGATTGAAATTAATCCAATAATTGATAAATTTTGAGTTAAAGGAATATGAAGGGGCCTTAAAATTTCTGGAATGATATTAAAAACTATTATATAATGAACTAGATAAATACCGAATGTTGTTTCCCTTGGAAGAAAAAATTTTGTGAAGTTGAAGTTTCTAATCTTTAAAAGTATAGCGATAGAAATCAGCGAATACAATATATTACTAAACCGTAAGGTATTATAAGGATCAATACTTTTTGATAAGAATAGTCCACTTATTTCAAAAATCGAAAGTGTAAAACTTAGTACGAATAGTATAAGCAAAATGAAATTAGGAGTCTTTTCAATCCATTTTTTTATAAAGTCCCAATTTTTATTCATCTGTGCGCCTAACCATAAGAAAAACACAAAACCAAAAATAGCCATAGTATGCATCGGTGGAAACCATTCATAATGGATGTTTATACTATATATTAAAGTAAAGGCAAATAGCACAGAGCCTAAAATTTTTGAATATAGGTGTTTTCTAAAAAGCAATAAAATTCCGATACAGATTAAAAAATTTATAATGAACCAGTAGTTCGAATAAAGATATACGGTTTTGAAAGACCCTAAAATCATGCTAAAAAGATTAAAATTATTGTCCTTACGAAAAACAATCCAAAACTTAAGCGACATTGTACAAACAAAAACGAGCGACCAAACCATCCAAGGTATAAAAGTACTAGAGAGTCTTCTTTTAAAATACTCTGAAGGTGAATAATCTTTAAATTTACTTCCAATTAAAAAACCGGCTAATATAAAAAATGCAATAGTTCCTGGCTTGGCTATCTGAATAATGCCCATATAAACTAGATGTTTAATAGATAAATCTGGATAGATGTAGATTCCTGAGTGTGCACTGTGTTCAAATACAATGAACATCATAGCGATGCATCTTATGGAATCTATAAAATCGAAATTCTTTTTTATTGGTGCAGAAGTTTGGTTTAATTCAATTGCCATTAAATAGTTGGTAGATGAGTTGGCGAATATCTACAAAAAATGAGCCTCAATTAAAAATCAAGGCTCATTTAACATTTGTGTATAGGAAATATTACATGTAGAATGGTTATGCTTTAATTTTCTCCTTACTCGATCCCCTTATATTTAAAATAGCTGGCAATACAATTTGTTTACTTGATGTATTTTTATTGGTACCATTTAATTTAGAAAGCATAATCTTCATAATGTTTTCTGCAATGGCTTCTAAGGGTTGTGCAATCGCGGTTACAGGTGGGTTACAGAATTCCAACAGTTCAAAATCATCAAAAGATACCACGGCAAGATCGTCAAAAATATTGATGCCCATTTGCCTAAAAGCTCTTAATCCATCCATACAGATGTAATTGGCGGCAAATATTACCGCGTCGCATTTTTTTTCTGTTGATAGGAACTCGCTTACTTTTTTAATAGAATCTAAAGAGTTTTGATAAGGTATTTTTAAAATAAGCGGATTAAGCTTATTATTTTTAATGGCAAGTTCGTAGCCCGAAAGCCGATCAATCATTTGCTGTTGCTCTGTATCTATAGTTACAAAAGCGATATTCTTATAGCCATTATCAATTAAATGCTGAGTTGCCTTTTCAGTGCTGCCCTGATTATCAATAATTACATAATCCGTTTTAAGATCTGGCACATAACGATCGAAAAGGACTACTGGCGCATCTGTTTGCACTAGTTTTTTTATCTCTTCTTCCAAACCTTCAGGCAAAGCCATAATGTATCCATCTACATGCCGATCTCTAAAAATCTGCAGCAGTTCTATTGCTTTTTGTGTGCTGTTGCGCGAACTGCTGAATAATATTTTATATCCTTTTTCTGATGCTTTTTCGTCAATTAATCTGGCAATGCCCGAAAAAAATGGCTCTGAGATATCATCAACCAAAAACCCTATGATTTTTGTTTTCCCGGTGCGTAAACTTTGTGCGAGCGAGTTGGGCTGATAATCCAGTTCTGCAACCAGATCCAAAACTCTTTTAATAGAAGCGTCGCTTATATTATTCTCCTTAGCCTTACCATTTATTACAAAAGATACCGTTGTAATAGACATATTTAGCTGATTAGCTATATCTTTTAACAGAACTTTCTTTTTCATTAAATTTTTTATACAATTTATTTCTACATTATAAACAGGGTAATATAATAAATTATTTAGGGCTAAACTTAATTTCGGGAAAGATTTACGGATTGTATTCGGATTGTTATTCTGAAAAACCAAAAAGGCATAAAACGAAAAAGAGCAACCCATCCGGGATTGCTCGATTAACTAACTTATTATTCATAAAAAATGCTGTTGGGGAAGGAGTCGAACCTTCAAGGGGTAGTTAGCTACAGTTCAAAAAATTAATTGTGGTCAACCCAATAAACTGCGTTTGTCCCATTATTCCCCACCACCGAGACAAGGAGGCGTGTCTGCCAGTTTCACCACCCAACATTGTAAGTCCTCAGTCTTGAGCCTGTAGTCCATAATCTAACGATTTAAGACTTCTGACTCTTGACTAAAGAAGCTGTAGGGGAAGGAGTCGAACCTTCAAGGAGTAGTTAGTACCGAAATCGGTATTTCCCATGTTCTCCACCACCGAGACAAGGAGGTGTGTCTGCCTGTTTCACCACCCTACATTATGTTTGGCAATTGTTAAAGAACGTTCCCTTTTGTTAATTGCTTGATACAAATGTAAAGGAACATCCAATACCTTGCAAATATTTTAAACATTTAATTTTATTTTTATAATATTGATAAATTATTGTAAATTTGCTTATCATAATTCAAAAATATGCTTAAAAAAGACAATTCCAATTTAGAAATTGACAACCTCGATATCGATATATTAAAACAATTGATGCAGGATGCCACAAAACCTTACACTGAAATCGCCAAGGATTTGATTGTTTCTGGTGGTACAATCCACGTTAGAATGAAAAAATTGCACGAAATGGGCATTATAAAAGGTTCTCATTTAATTATCGATCCGCAAAAGGCAGGATATGATATTTGCGCCTTTTTAGGGATTTACTTAGAAAAGGGAATTCAGTATAAAGATGCGGTTGCACAACTAAGCAAGATCAAGGAAGTTGTGGAATTACATTACACAACGGGTTCTTACAGTATGTTCGCAAAAATTATCTGTAGAGATACCAACCATTTGCGCCATGTTTTAAACGAAGAAATACAAGCAGTTAATGGAATCCAACGTACTGAAACTCTAATTTCTTTAGAGGAAAGCATTAAGAGACAGATTGAGCTTGGGTAAGGAAGTGCAAGTTGAAAGTGAAAAGTTAAAAGTGGAAAAGCTAAAACCTAGTGATAACTATAAAGCAAAACCATACAAACAAGATCCAATTTTAATTCGTTACTAATGAGATTAATAACTACGATACTGTTAATAGTTTTAATTCTTTTTTTGATAGCGACATTGCTTTTTTGGTTTATGGCTACCGCGAGTGGACATAATATTCCAGGTAAAACAATAAACTCAATATATACAGCTTTATTTATTTTAGGAGCCTCAATTGGGTTAGTATTGTTACTTAGGAGGAATTTGAATTAAACTAAAAATTAGTCTATTAAGTGAGATATTGGCCAAGCCGAAAATATTTATAGTGTTTTGTCAATTAGCCCCGATTGTTGGGCACGAAGCCTCAGCTTTTTCAGCTGATGGCGCAATAAAACGGAAAGCTCCAAATAAACTGAACTGTTATGCGTGATCCCAATAAAATGGTGGTTATTTAAGTAATTGATATGCGATTAATGCAGCCACGTAGGCCATGGCAGTCATGTATGCCAGTTGAATTACCGGCCATTTCCATCCCTTGGTTTCGCGGTACACAATTGCAACTGTACTCATGCACTGCATGGCAAAGGCATAAAACAGCATCAACGAAATTCCTGTGGCAAACGTGTATACAGGCAAGCCGGTTTTACTATTTACCGATGCTTCCATCCGTTGCCTAATGGTTACGCTGTCTTCATCGCCGCCATCTACACTATAAATTGTTGCCATAGTACCCACAAAAGCCTCACGAGCTGCGAAAGAGGTAATTAAACCAATGCCAATTTTCCAATCGTAACCCAATGGACGTATGGCTGGCTCAATAAAATGACCCAAAATACCCACGTAAGAGTTTTCTAATTTTTCGGTCGCAACCAGGGTTTTAATGTGATCGGTATTTTTTGTTGTATCTGCCAAGGCCGCAGAATATTTTTGATCAATATTGTCAAAGCGATTTCCTGGTCCGAAAGAAGCTAAAACCCAAAGAATAATAGAAATGGCGATGATTACTTTACCTGCTTCTAAAACAAAAGTTTTAGATTTCTCGTACATGGTAAACAATACATTCTTCCATCTCGGCATCCGATAAATGGGCAATTCCATTATAAAGTACGATTTTTCTTTGGTTTTGATGATGAGTTTCATTACCCAAGCCACTACAACTGCGGCCACAAAACTTACCAGATACATAACCATTAAGGCTAGTCCCTGTAAGCTTATTATGCCCCAAATGGTTTTTGCGGGAATGATGATGGAAATTAATAAGATGTAAACGGGTAACCGAGCAGAACAACTGATTAATGGCGTAACCATTATGGTAATCATCCGGTCTTTCCAGTTTTCGATATTTCTGGCAGCCATAATAGAAGGTACTGCACAAGCCAAACCACCAATCATTGGCACAACTGATTTACCGTTTAAACCCACTTTACTCATGATTTTATCCATCATAAAAGTAACTCGAGACATGTATCCGGTATCTTCCAAAATGGAAATAAAGGCAAATAATATGGCAATTTGAGGAATAAACACAAAAATTCCGCCAAGGCCGGCAACCACTCCATCTAAAACCAAATCGGTAAGCATGCCTGCGGGCAAATGCTCGTGCCCCATTGAGGTAATCCAACCAAATGTACCTTCTATCCATTCCATGGGATAAGAAGACCAAGCAAATATGGCATTGAAAATAACAAAAAGGATAAGCAGAAATATTGCAAAACCCCAAACTTTGTGGGTAAGAATCGCATCTAAGCGGTCGCTAAACGAAAATTTCTTTGCTGTTCCTTGATCTGTAACTACATCAGATAAAATTGTACTTAGGTGTTTATATCTGGCAATGGTTTCTGCTGCCTGGATTTTGGCCGATTCAAATTGATGGGATTGCTCAATTTCTTCGATCTCAACCTGGTCTTTTTCTGTAAAGAAAGTTAAGTGCTCATGCTGATGCAGAACCTGAAGGGCGTAATAATCGTTATCGGTATTGATGCGCTGCTTAATGGCATTAATGGCCTCAGGAGCTAAAAAATTAACATCTACTTCTTGAAACTGAGTGGCAATTTTATTGGTATTGGTAACGGCCTGCTTTAATTTATCGATACCGATATTGTTCCTTGCCGATATTGAAACAACCTGAATACCGAGTTTAGCGGCCAGTTTATCAACATCAATTTCGATCCCTCCCTTTGCGGCAAGATCGATCATGTTTAAGGCCAAGATCATTGGAATTCCTAAATCGGCAACCTGCGAATATAAAAGCATGTTGCGTTTTAAATTCGAAGCATCGGTAACCAGCACAATTACATCGGGGTGGCTGCTATTTCCTTGATCGGCAAGTACCTGAAATACGATACTTTCATCTTTGCTTTTGGGATAAAGGCTGTACGTACCGGGTAAATCTATAATTTCGGCGTCCTTGCCATCAGAAAGTTTGGTGAAACCTGTTTTCTTATCAACAGTTATTCCGGGAAAATTACCAATTTTCTGATTTAGCCCCGTTAAGCGGTTAAACAGGGTAGATTTACCAGTATTGGGATTACCAACTAACGCAACTTTAATATCCAAACCCAGCCTTTTTTATTGAATAATAATCACATCGGCCTCGCTTTTACGTAAGCAAAGCTGATACCCAGCAACACGAATAGCCATTGGATCGCCGAAAGGCGCAAATCGCTCTACTTCTACAACTTCGCCCGGCAAACAGCCCATCTCCATTAACTTTACAGACATTTCCAAATCTGTAAAAGCTACAATTGTTCCGGTTTCGCCAATCTTTAAGTGTGAAAGTTTCATGTACTAAATTTGGCGCAAGTTAACCTTTCTTTAGATTTATTCCAAATAAGATAATGGGAACTTGTAACTCAAAAGGCTTGTTTTACCACAGGATGATTAATTTCTTCTTCCACCCCCGCCAAAGCCACCTCCTCCTCTACCTTCGCCATTTCTTCCTCTTCCTTCGCCACCCTGGATTCTGTTTTTACCACCCATCCTATTTAACGAGTAGGTAAACGAAAACATAAAATATCTTTTCAAAACATTGTAGCTTACATCTTGAATTGTATTATTGTTTGCGGTACGGCTTACACCCTGATTTTCATTTAAAACATCGTTTACCGCAGCCTTAAAAGTTCCCCTGTTTTTAAAGAACTGTTTGCTGATGTAAGAATTTATGAGCGTAAAATGCGTATCGAATGCTTCTCCTCTACCTGTATTTTGATTGTAATCTGCATCAACAGACCAACGAATTTCTCCCGGGAATAAATAGCTTACACTAATGTTTGGACTAAAAGTATAATACCGTGTATTTGAATTTGGCTGAACAGAATAGGTTGCTCTGTTTATTGATCCGTTTACACCTGCAGTTAAATCCAGTTTATCAAGATTTGAAACCAAGCGGTAACCGTTTCCAATAGACCAGCTGTTGGTGATGTTTTTTAAGGAGTTGGTAAAGTTCACATCCCGATCGTAACTTCCGGCAACGTTAATATGGAAATTTAATTTGTTCTCAGGCATTAACGGCAAACTCAATGCAGAACTTATCGAGCCTGAATAAACACCGTTTACGTTAACAGGCAAAACTGCCAGTTTACCTTGATTTACACCACTTTCTATCAAACTACTGCTATTTGCAATTCTGTTTGAGGTTTGGGTTAAATTCAAATTCACAAAAAGCGAACGGTTTTTGCCTACGGTAAATGTATTGTAAGCAATCCTGATGTTATTGTTAAACTCCGGTTTTAAATCAGGGTTCCCGACTGGAATACTCTGCGTGTTGGTGTTATTTGGAATGGGCTGTAATTGCTGTATTGTAGGTTGGTTGGTGCTTCCGCGATAATTAAAAACAAGGCGTTTGCTGTTGCTAAAATTATATCTAAACATAGCCGATGGCGTATAGTTGTAAACGTTTTGCTTAAGCACAAAACCTCGAGAAATATTATTATTTGTACGATCTGTATTTTGAACACCCATACCAACATTCCAGTTGTATTTTTTTGCATTCGCGTTTAAGCTAAAGCCAGCGTTATTGGTTAAAATGGTGTTTTCATAAGAATTGCTATACGTTTGATCAAGCAAATCGTATTGCAAGGTTGCAGGATTATAATTGTAGGTAAAGCGATCGGAAGTATTGTGGTTATACCCGTTTTGATAATTAAATTCCATGCTGAGCATTTTGGAAATCGGCTCGGTGTACACCAATCGCGTATTTTGATTTATAGATTCGCTTTCCTGATCGTTAAACTGATTGGTTAATCGAGGTGTAATTATACCGTCCTCAATTCTGGTTTCTGGATTTGTATTGTAATTATCGGCGTCGTTGTTATTGATGTTTGTATTAAAATTTAAGGATAGTGTGCGCCCTCGTCTCATAAATTTCTTGCGCAAAAGAATATTATTGCTGATGGATGGTGCAGTATTGTGATTGGTTAAAGTCTGTGTTCCGTTAATTTTATAAAGATTATAATCTCTGGTGTAAATACTGCTGTTTATGCCTTCATTATCTGTATAACTTAAATTTGGCTGAATTCTTAATGATGTAAGCGAATCGATTTTGGTATCTACCATAAAATTTAATCGATGGTTCAATCGATCGGAATTATTGGTTTGCTGGTTATTGAATACTGTTTTCGTATCGCCCAATAAATTCTGGGTTACGCTGTTTCTTAGAATTAAATTATCAGATTTGTTAAAGAAATAACTCATGCTGATTTCAGTTTCATCTTTGTAGGTATCAGCATAATTAAAACCTCCGGCATTGGTTTCGGTAATTCCACCCCTTCCGCCATTGCTCCCACCGTTTCCACCGCCCAAACCGCCACCAAAGTTTTGCTTATTTACATTATTAAATTGTGCAATAACACTTAATTTTTGATCTTGATCGAAATGATTGACATTTGCATTCACATCGTATCGATGATCCGATCCATAACCAACTGTGGTATTTCCAAAATAACCATTCTTTTTATCTTTTCTTGTGGTAATGTTGATAATCTTGGTTCTCGAGCCGTCATCAATTCCTGTAAACTGTGCCTGATCGGAAAGCTCATCAATAATCTGAATTTTATCGATCATATCTGCCGGAAGATTTTTTGTAGCCAATAATGGATCGTTTCCAAAAAACTCTTTTCCATCTACCTTTACCTTGGTAATGGTTTCGCCTTGCGCCTTCACGGTTCCAGCCTTATCCACTTCAACACCGGGCAATTTCTTTAACAGATCCTCTACTACTGCATTTTCTACCACTTTAAACGAACTTGCATTAAATTCCAGCGTATCCTTTTTTACTACAATTGGCGGAATTTCTGCTTTGATATCTACCGTTTGCAGATCAATTGCATTTCCTTCTAAAACCAAATCGCCCAGATTAACATCTGTTTTATCTGCTTGAATCGTAAAATCCTTAGTCGAATTTTTTAAGCCCAAAAACGCGGCATAGAGTCTATAATTTCCAGGCTCAAGATTTTTGAAAACAAATTTCCCGTCTTTAGCAGTTGTACTAGCACCAATAACGCTTGAGTCTTTTAAACTTTTAATGGCTATAGAAGCATAATCTAAAGGTGCTTTATCTTTTGATTGTATTATTCTACCACTAACTGAACCCGTTTTTTGAGCGTAAACAACTGAGGAAATTAATATAAGAAAGAGTGTAAAAACTTTATTCATTCGGCTAGATTAATGGTTTGTGCTTTTAAGACTCCCAACCTACAGAAAGGTTTATTTCATTTAGGTAACAATTGAAATACATAAACTGTCAACGAGACAATTAAAATACGAAAAAAAAAAGAGGCTCATTTTTCAACGAGCCTCTCGAAATTAATTAAACGAAATTACATTCTCATCCGTTGGCCACCGCCTCCGCCTTGTCCTGGCATTTGCATATCGCCACTCATTGTTCTTCCGCCGATGCGGGTTAGCGAATAAGTGAATGATAACATGTAGTAGCGTTTTAAAACATTATAATTTAAATCGGTAATTGATGTACCTGTTGCTGTTCTGCTAATTCCTGTATTTTGGTTCAGTGCATCGTTAACCGAGAATTTAAAGGTTCCGCGGTTTTTAAAGAACTGACGACTTACATAAGGATTTAAGATGGTATATTCTTGATTATAAAGATCGCCACCACCAAAGTTTCTAAAGTAATCGATATCCATTGCCAACCTGATGTTTCCAGGAAGCACGTAACTCACATCGAAACTTGGATTTACAGTGTAGAATTGGGTATTTGAAGTTGGTTGGGCAGAGAAGGTAGAGTGCGTATAGCTTCCTGTAATTCCACCTGTTAAATCAAATTTATCAACATTGGTTACCAATTTATATCCATTTGAAATGGTGTAACTATTGGTGATGTTTTTTAATCCGGTTATAAAGTTTACGTTTCTATTGTAGTTTCCACCTCCAGAAATATTCAAGGTTAATTTACGTTCTGCAACCAATGGCAACGACCAGTTTACATTTCCATCTGCAGCAAAAACACCATCCACATTTACATAACTACTAGATTGTTTTCCAAAGTTGGTACTTGCCGGATCTGTAATTAAGGCTACGCTATTTGCAATGCTATTAATGGTTTGCGTTAAGTTTAACCTAGCAAAAAAGAAACGGCCACTTGCAATATTGAAGTTATTGAAGTTAATCCTCAACGAGTTGTTAAACGAAGGTCTAAGATTTGGATTACCAATAAACACCGTTTGACTATTTGTATTATCCGGTACAGGCTGAATCTGATCGATAGAAGGCTGGGTTGTAGATCCACGGTAGTTAATAAACAATCTTCTGCTGTTACTAAAGTTATATCTAAACTGCGCAGATGGTGTAATGTTTATAAAGTTTTGAGTAAACTTAACGCCAGTGGTTAAATTCGTATTCGCTCTATTGGTTTGTTGTGCTGCCACACCAATGTTCCAGTTGTATTTTTTCTCTGTTGTGGTAAAGCTAATCCCTGCAGCGTTTGTTAAGGTACGGTTGTTATAAATGTTCGAATAGGTATTATCAACCAAATCATAACTCAAAGTTGCCGGATTGTAATTAAAAACATCGCGTTGAGAATCACTATTAGAGTATCCGTTTTGATAATTAAACTCAACACTTAATGTTTTATTTAATGGCTCTGTATATACAACCCTTGTGGTGTTGTTTAAAGATTGGCTACTTGTATTGTTTAACTGATTGGTTAACTTTTGAGTTGTAACGCCACCAACAGTATTGTTATCTAAAATATAGTTAAGATTGGTACCATCATTATCGTTAATGTTTGTACTTACGTTTAAAGATAATGTTCTACCACGGCGTTTAAAGCTTTTACGCACCAATAAATTATTGCTAATTGTGGGTGTAGATGAGCTTGTTGTATTTCTTTGTAAACCTTGGGTTAGAGAGCTTACATAATCACGAGTGTATTGTGTAATACTGCTTCCATCGTTTTCCGTATAGGTAACATTCGGTTGAATTTTAATCGATAACGTCGGATCTATCTTAGTATCAACCATAAAGTTAAAACGGTGGTTGTTTTTATCTGTTGTACTATTTAAAACCTGATTAATATCTGTAGTTGTGTTTCCTAATAGATTTTGAATGTGAGAGGTCTGGCTGTTATCTACAGAAGAGTTGTTAAAGAAATAACTGGCTTGAAACTGAGTTCCATCTTTATAAACATCGGCAAAGTTTAAACCTGCAGCATTTGTTGTGGTAATTCCACCGCCTGAACTAGATGCGCCACCGCCTCCACCACGACCGCCACCGCCTCCAAAACCATTTCCTAGGCCGCCACCGCCTCCAAAGTTTTGTTTGTTTACATTATTAAACTGGCCAACAAAACTCAGCTGTTGATCTTCATCAAATTTATTAACGTTTAAGTTTGCATCGTAACGATCGTTAGATCCATAGCCAACGGTACTGTTTCCAAAATAACCGTGTTTCATGCCACTTTTGGTGGTGATGTTTAAGATTTTATTTCTCGTACCATCATCAATTCCGGTAAACTGTGCCTGTTCAGAAAGTTCATCAATTACCTGAATTTTATCTACCATATCAGCAGGTAAATTTTTGGTTGCCAATAATGGATCGCTCCCAAAAAACTCCTTACCATCTACCTTAACCTTGGTAATGGTTTCGCCCTGAGCTTTAATACTTCCATCTTTTGCAACTTCTACACCAGGTACTTTTTTCAACAGATCTTCTACCACGGCATTCTCACGCACTTTTATTGATTTGGCATCAAATTCTACCGTATCCTTTTTTACAACAATTGGAATTGTTGCCGTAACGTTAACGGTATTTAAATCTACGCCGTCATCGCTCATGGCAATGTCTCCGGTACTTACCGCAGCTTTAGCCACATCGATATCTTTCGTTGCTGTTTTTAAGCCCAAAAATGCGACATAAACCCTGTACTTTCCTGCCGGAATATTTTTAAAGGAAAATGTACCATCCGGGTTTGATTGCCCCGATGCCACAACACTGCTATCTTTTAAACTCTTGATTGCTATTGTAGCAAAATCTACCGGTTTTTTATCTTTGGCATTAACTACCTTTCCACTTACTGAACCCGTATTCTGGGCCTGTGCGATGTATCCACAAAATATAAGAACAACTAGTATTGCCCTTTGAACGTTCCTTTTCATTAAAAAATTTTAGATATTATTATTACAAAACTACGCTATCAGACTACGAGAAAGCCTAAAGGTTTGTTAAGATGTGTTAAAAGCTTGGTAACATTTTAAATACAGCTTTTGAGAAACAGCTGCCTGCTCGTTTGGGACGATATTATATTTTATTTCTGTTGGCCAGGATAGCTTTTGTAATATACTTTAGGGCAGTTGCAGTTTTTTTTGAAAATACTGCACCCACTAAAGCTTAAAGCCACTATTATGCAAAATAAACTAATTCGTTTTCTCATTAAAATTTAATTTATGCAATAACACATAGCTAAAAACGGCCATGCATGCGCCCAACATATCGCAACCAAAATCCCACCATTCTGCAGAGCGGTAGGTAAATACTTTCCATTGTAACAATTCTATGCCTCCGCCAATGGCTACATTGATTAAGAGTATTTTAAATATAGTTAACGTTCGAAAAGCAAAATTATGCTGGTATTTTATTTTTCCGTAAAACAACAATACAGAGAGCACAAAAAAGAAACCCATGTGGGTCATTTTATCGAAACCTTCGAAGAAAAAGCCTCCGCCTTTGGTTTCTGGCATTCTCATGTTGCAAAGCACTAAAATTACAGCAGTCCAAAAGATGGCCCATTTTTGATGTTTTAATGCTTTGAACACGATAGATTATAAATTAAGCGCCAACTAAGGCTTGGTAAGCATCTGCAGAAAGTAAACCTTCAACTTCTGCAACATCAGATAAAGAAATTTTAACCATCCAACCTTGACCATACGGATCAGAGTTTACCAATTCTGGGTTATCGTTTAATTCAGCATTAACTTCTAAAACTGTTCCAGCAACTGGCATAAATAAATCAGAAACAGTTTTAACAGCTTCTACTGTACCGAAAACCTCTTCAGTAGCCACTTCAGAGCCTACACTGTTAATGTCAACATAAACGATATCGCCCAATTCGCGTTGCGCAAAATCTGTAATGCCAATGTAAGCTTCGTTACCTTCAACCTTAACCCATTCGTGGTCTTTGGTATATTTTAATTCTGATGGAAAGTTCATGTTTCTATAGTAATTGATTAAAAATGTTTTGTTTAACGTTTTGCAACATTTACGGCTCAAAAATACAATTTAGTTTTGCTAATCCCAATGGATGATAAATTAACTTTACATGTGACTTTAAACAAAAAATAGATAGAAGTAAAAAAAATTATTTTGAGATCCATTTCATTAATCCATTACTGCCACCAATTAAAAATACAATCAATATAATAATAGCAATAATTACGATTGTCCAGCCAAAAGAAAAACTTTCAGCTTTTGATCGCTCTTCGGGAGATAATTTGGCTTTCCATTGTTGGTTTTCTTCTCGAAGTCTTTTTCTTCCGTAGGCTGTATTAGGATTTGCGGGGCGTTTAGCCATGTTTTTCAGGATTTACGGCTACGTATTACAAACTATCAATTAATCTCTTATTTATTTCAATAGCCTGATTTATTGCTACTTTTTTATGCTTTAAATTTTCTTGAAATGAATATTTTAGATTTGATAACTTTGTTGATACAACTTCAGCGTTTGTTGCATTTCTATCCTTAATTACATCATCATATTTTATTATGAAACTTTGCAAAATTGTTAGTGGTCTATCAGCTATAAGATATTCAATTACATTATAAAGATCAATGGCATCGTTGTGAAGCTTGGGAGTTCTTAAAAGCAAGAATAACCTATTGAAGCCAATTTCTTTAAATACAGAACTATTCAAAATAGGATTAGCATCATAAATGTCACTATCGTTAATCATATCAAAAGACGGATAGTTGGCGATTCTGTTACTGGCCTTATCAATGTCCAAGGCATATTTCAAAAAAACATCATGCATCGAAATTTCGAGATAATTTTTAAATATCTCTCTTTCCTCAACCAGATCATTTTCTTTTGCAACAAACTTCCAAAATTCGGTAACGATTAATGCTATTACAGCTCCTGCTAATCCACTAAGTAAATTATTACTATCCATTAAGAGAGATCAAAAGATGACCTCCAAGTTAATTATTTAGCCTGAAATTAGAAAAACATTATTATTTCTTAAAATCACTCTCTAATTCAGCGTAAACCTCAAGCTGAAACCAAAATTACTAAACGAAGTATTAAACGTTTGCGAAGTGTATGGTTTGGTAATGTTCGAATCGTAAAATAATTTGATGTTAAATTTCTGGTTCAGCACGTAATCTACACTTGGCCTTAAGGTAATGTTCTTGGCTCCAGATGAAACTTCGGCTTCGGTAACATCAGCACGATAGATTACGGTTTTGTTGTCTCTAATGGCCACATCCAATTTGAAATCCATATTATTATCCATCTTTAAGCTTTTAAACCAGCCAAAAGGGAAACGGAATTTCGTTGTTCTGTAACCCAAGCCCAAAACCATATTGTTTTCTGATAGTTGTGCAAGCTGACTATTGGCCAAACTCAAGCCCAATAATCTCGATCTATTTAACTCGAACGATGCAGTTAGGTTATTTTTAAAACGGGTATCAACACCAACAAGAGGCGAGAAATATTCTGAAATCGTTACCTGTGCAAACTGGAATTGTGGCAAGAAGTTATTGTTTACATCTCTATTGCTCGAAAATCCGTTTGTTTCATTATACCTTAACAACGAATTGTAGCCATTTACATTATACGCTGAACGATATCCGTGTCTAATGTCTACCGAAGAAAACTTATCGGCGATAAAAGGAATCCTAGTTAAGCCGCTGTAGGTTAAGCTCCAGTTCGGCAACGGAATTTTAGGAAATGCATTCATGGATATTTTGCTGGCATCTTTACCGGCATAAGCAGCTAAAAACGCAGATATAATTACATCCTGACTTTCTTTACCATAACCATCCGCATAGCCACCGTTAACACCGTTTGAGTTTGGATTCTGTACACCCAATCTTCTCGAAATAATTAGCCTATTGTTCATAAACTGTTGAAACAGGCCAGAAACCAAAGTGGAATTATTTTCTTTAAATGCGGTTCCTAAAGCGATGTATGAGATGCTATAATCACCTGTTGTAATTGCACTTAAATTTTCGAAAGATGAAGCGCTTGCCACATACCTAAAGTTGGTAGAGAAGTTTCTCGTTTGCGCTTTGTTGGCTCTTAAGGTAATCCGTAAATCTCTAAAAGGCTCCATCTGCCCTGTTAAACTTAAATCTTCTCTCAAAGTGTTTACGTAAAGCTGATTTTGCAAGGTATCTGTGGTTAACCAACCATTGCCCAATGCCATTTCGCGGATGTCTCTCTGACTTCCGAAAACAAAGCCTAAGCCTGGCGCTCCAGTTACACTTTCAATCCCAAAATAGTTGGTTTTAGGTAAATAACCTGGCAAGAAAATCCCTTTGGTTTGTGTATAAGCGGCATTTATATTTTTAACACTCGTTAATAAATTGATGAAGAAATTTTTTGTTTTATTTCCCTCTTCACTATTACTTGCGTTTCTTATAAAACCAAACTTATTGTATAATGTAGTTAAATTTAAAGTTGGATTAAGCTGAACCGTTCTACTGTTTTGAACTGTGTTTCCTAAATTAATATTTGGATCTAATAGCGTAGATAGTGGTTCGGTTTGCCAGTTAAATACTGTTCCGTAACGGGTTTTAACCGTTACCCAGTTTAAGCCGGGAATTTTATCTATCGGAAGGTTATATGTTACATTTAAATTGTGGTTATAATCTGTCGTTCTACCCAAACGTTTAAGGTTTTGCCAAACCGTATCGCGTTTTAAACCTTCAATTCTTCCATCTGGTTCATCAATAATGGAGTAGTTGGTTGCGTTAAAATCCAATTGTAAAGAACGGGTTAAATTCCATGCAATTCCGTAAACCCTGCTCATTCTAAAGTTTTTATTGAAGGTTGTTCCAAATCCGTTTTGATAAACTGGAAGTGAATTGTTTGGATCGTTATTTCTTAGCGTATTTTCCGAATACAAACGATCTACATCTATCCTAAAATTAATCGCACTTGGGAAAATACTGAAGTTAAAATCCTTCAGCAAAGCCAGCATATTCGATTTGATAATTTTTTCGAATGGTGCATAAATTTTTGATTCTTTTGAATAGCTATACTGTAATGAGGCCCGATATGTATTCTGCAAACTGCTTTGATTGATAAAATCGCGGTGATTGTATTGCGTGTAAGCATAGCTTGCTGCAAAGTTTTCTACATCCCAAAGGTGAACAGGTTTTGTATTATTGGTACGCTCTTTACGCACATTGGTAAAGTTAATACCTCTTCGAACGGTATAATCCTGTGCAAAATTTAATATCGAATCTTTTTGCTCTTTTGTAGATTGATCCAGAGCATTCTTCAGTTCGATATCTGGTGTGCGTGGATTGTACTGTGGAGTTGAAACCTGTTTAGAATAACTTACAAACATTGGAATTTTTACTCCCGATTTTTGTGGTAGGAATTTACCCAGCTCTACTGCTGATGAAACATCCAACAGAACATTATCTGCTCGGTTTCTTTCGCTCACTCTAGAGTCAATAGATCCAAATCCGATGGTCGATTTACTTCCGGAAATATTAACGTCGGCAAAATCGGCCAACTTTAAATTCAATCGAGCTGTTGCTGCCCAACCACCTTTCTCATCAAATTCGGTTAAGCGCAATTCGTTAAACCAAACCAAAACGCTTTTATCCAAACCATCATCTCCTTCGGGATTTGCCAGGTTGCGCAATGGATTTTTCACCCCTACCATGTAAACTCTTACCTTACTCATGTCGGGCTGTCCTTTTACAATAATTGTTCTGGTTCCATCAAAATAAGTGTACGGAACATTAATTGGCCAAGGCTGTCCGTTGGCTTGTTTTGCAACATTACGAGCCAATTTTGCATTTTGGAAAAGCGTTAAATCTACATCCATCCTATTCGCTTCTGGCCAAATGGCATCTGGATCGCTTGTACCGGGTTGTGTAACTTTTAGTGGCTGAACATATTCGTAATAGTTATCCTGATTGTCGGTTCCAATTCTTAAGAAAGCGGCAACTTCATTATCACTTAAAACAAGGTTATTTATCGCCTCTGCGTGAATAAACATTTCTAAATGTTTGTAAGAACGGAAATCGCTATAGGCGGTTTTAAACGCCGCTCTACCGTAACCATCACGCAAAGTTTTCACACTAACAGATAAAGACTGTTCATTTAAACGTGTATCACCACGGTAATTGCTATAATCTCGTTCACGAACAATTCCTGGAGGCGTTACATAAGGAATTGGCGAACGTTTTCCATTCTCTTCAATGTTAACGGTAGAAACTTCGATGGTCGAATTATCTGGTGTTAATGCAGGCAAAGCCGGATCTATAATCGCCTGATCTCCTGTATTTTTAGCATTATATTCTCTCCATTCTCCACGGATCAATTGCAATTTGGCAAAACGCATTACGGCGGTATCCGTAAAATTCGTCATAAACATTCTAAAGAAACGGATTGATTTAAAATCCTGAATGTTACCTACTTTAGATTGATACTGGCTAATTGGAATTCTAAACTGATACCATGAAACGGCTTGAGTATTTCCATTGGCCAGTTTAACCTGCGATATTACTTTATCCGTAATAAAATTCTGACCAACCACTAAATCGGCAGGGCGCATGGATACTTTGTACTGGAAGTATTCATCGCTTTGCGTCATGTTGTTATCGCGATTAATATCTTCTCCATCTGGCAACGAAGTTGAAGCAGAATTTTCGATTCCTAATTCCTCCTGAGATTGTTGCGATGTTTTTGAGTTTCCTTCCGGTCCGTTATATTTTTCGTAGCGTTTTAAGATTCCGGCATTGATTTGATCTAGCGCTGGCCCTCTAAAATAAGTATAATTATCTGATGCTGGATCGGCATCTATTGCAGCGGCAGCTGTTGCATTTAACTGGGATTTAATCTGTGTTATTGCCGCAGCAAATTTGGCTCTTTCATTGGCATCCGATAAACCATCCAAACCAACATCCTGTGATTTACGGGCATCGGGATTATTATCAAATGCCTGCACAACGGGTTGCAGTTTTGGAACGCGACCCCAATTTGTTTCATCATATTTAGTTGGGTCATCACCTGCAGGCAAACCATTTTCCAATGATTTACGACCATCTTTTAGAATATCTTCTGAAATATTGCCCAAATTGAAATATACATCTCCACCAGCCGAATTTGGTTTATAAATATACGGGTCCATCACCCAAAGCTCAATAAAGCCAACATTCAACGCTTCAAAATCATTCGTTTCAATTTTGCGTTGGAAACCTGCCCATCTATCTCTAGGGTTTAACAATCTTCCATCATTGGCGAAGCCCGTGGTACTAAAGTTATATGGCCCACGTAGGGTCGGGTAATAAGCAACATCGAAAGTTGTGATGTTTAAAGCTTGCCCTGTAGCGGTTTCCTTAAACGGGAAAACCTCTTGTTCAATTACTTCTCTTACATAATGATTGGAAAGTTCGTTTCTATTGTTCCGAATGTTTGCAGGTGTTGTAGAAGCAGCCGAATTGTAGAAGGTTGGATCGATATTATAAAAAGCTACTCTTGCCCTGTTGTAGCCATAAGCCAAATCATTTATAAGCTGCGATTCCTGAAACATTTGTGGTGTACCAGAAAGTTGCCAAGAAATGGCGCTTTTCAAATCGATAACAGATCTTGATGCTTCAAAATCGTCCAGATAACTTACCCCATTTTTACTGCCGGCAAAATTTAAGGCTCTCGGATGACCAGGAATTAGCTGTGCAAATTCTCCATAAAAAGTTACGCTTGATGGTGCCTTAGTAGAAATTAAAGGAATTTTATCAACCAGCTTAGTCAAAAATCTTGATGGCGAACTGTAATTTAAATCGGCACCCCAGATGGTATTTGAAATGGGCTCCTCACCAATATTTACTTTTTGAGTTAGGGGTTTCTCCGTCAGGTTCATGATGGTACCACCCAAATTCAGTTTGTTATTAACACGGTAATCCAATCGGGTTCCGAATAAAGATCGTTGTTGCAAACCAAAAAGCTCGTTGTTTTCAGTAGTAATTCTAATCGGCTGACCAGAAGTTAACAGCGCCTGATTAATAATGCTCACCCGACCGCCTTGGTAATCCACGGTAAAGTCGACACCTTCGGTTAGAGGCATAGTACCAGCAAAAACTTTTACCGATCCTTCAGGAACATTAATTGCGTTTAAGCTGAATTCAGAAGAAACCTCCGATTGGTAATTTCCCTTAAGCACATATCTATTCTGGTTTTGAAACAATTGTTTGGCAATTGTCTGCGTGGAATCGTAAAGGGCTGTAAAAGTATATTTATCGATCAGCGCCTGCTCACTTGGCAAAAATTTATCTGCCAAATCCTTTCCAAAAGGTTCAATAATCGGGAAAATAATTCGGCCATTGGCTGGATCAATCGTAATATAGCCTGTATTGGTATTGTTAACTAATGAAGAAAGTCCAGAACTGGAAAGATTTGAACCAAAAGTACTATTTGTTCCAGCTGTACTGGAAGAGAAGTAAGATCCGAAAGCATTATTGGCTGCAACAAAATCGAAAACTCCATCTGGCTTTCTCTCATTTTGCTGATTCAGCCGATCAAATTCTGTTAGTCCAATCCATTGTCTATTGGCCGTATTCTGGCCCTCTGTCATAATGGGTTTTTCTACACCGCTTTCATTGTCAATTCTATAAATATCAAGTTTAAAATTCTGACTGCTGATTTGATAACCACCAATTGAGTAGATGTTTTTCATCATCAAATCCCATGTTGGCAGGTTAATTTTAGTGGTTTCGTTCTTTAACAATTTGGCATATAAAACCTTTGGATTATTCGGATCGAAAGAAATATCTGTTGAGAACTCTCCCACCTGATACTCAACACCATTGTAAGTATAGCGATAAGCAACCGCCAAAACCTCATCAGAGTTTAACGGATTGTTCAGGGAAATATAACCCAATTGGGGCTGAAAGGTAAACTCACGCTCGGTAAGTTTTCTGGCATAAGTTAGTTTGGCAAAATTATCTGTGCCTCTATTGGCTTGGAAAAACGAGATAACATCATTAGAATTTGTAAGCCTCGCATTTGGCGGAAGAACCTGTAATAAGTTGTTGGATTGTTGCGTAAAACCTGTAGCGGTTGTACCTGCAGGCAAGCCCGATGTTCCTCCTGTAATTTGTGCCGTGTTAAATGGTGCGTTTTCCCCCAAATCGATTAAACCCAATACATCGCGGGAATCGGTTGTATTACCAGATTTATTGGTGATCCAAACTTCGATTTTTGTAATTTGAATGGGTGACGTAATAATTGGTGCGTTGGCTAGATTTTTATTGTAATTATTTCTAAAATACTGCGCTAAGAAATAATGTTTATTGGCCTCGTAATTATCGGCACTTACACTAAAGGTATTTTGTTGTGCACCATTGGTAATCTTAATTTCTCTCGATTGTGATTTCTGCTGTGTGTAAACACTGGTTACATTTAATTTACCAAACTGAAGCTGGGTTTTAATCCCAAATAAGGCCTGTGTACCAGAAATTAACGAAGTATTTAGAGGCATGCTTACATTACCTGCCTCAATTTTTTTGATGATGTCGTCTGGTCCGCCGGTGTAATCGAGTTTGATTTGGTTCTCAAAATCGAACTGGGCTTCTGTATTGTAGTTACTTTTTATTTTCAACTTTGTACCAATATTTCCCACAAGATCCATCTGAATCCTTTGGTTAAAATCGAAGTTGGTCTGTACTCTTTGTCTTTCGTTAAAAAGTGGATTTTCGTTTTTATTTATCCGTCCTAGAAAAGTTAGTTCAGCTTCTCCACGGGGTTGAATATCTATAGTAGAACCACCAAATAATTTCTCGAAAGCTTTACTGTTTACCTGAATTTGAGGAATAATTCCAGTGCTTCTGTAATCGCTAACCTCTGCATTAGAAATACTGCGCCAGTTGCCGCGTTTTACTTCGCTATTAACCAGGCGGGAATACTCATCAATAGTTAAATACTGCGTTTGCGTAACGTACTTATCGCCAATTAATTCCTTAACAACGTAGCGTTTGTTCTTTGCATCGTACTCTACAATTCTTTTAATATTACTTGGTAATGGATAAAATGGATTTGTTGACGGGCTAATTCCAAGCAATTGTTTTTCGCGTAGGCTAAAGTTATTTTTGGACGCAGTTGTATCTGCTTTGCCCGGAATTACCTGAGAGAAGGTGTTTTGAGAGGCAAATAAAATGAATAGTGGGATGAGAAATAATAGGGTATATATTCTCTTCAAAGGCGTTAGTTCTATAAATTTTTCAAAGCTTGTTTAATTAGTTGCTCAACCGAAAGTGTTCCTTCTGTTCCTTTTAATATTTGATCGATGGTTTTTTCGGCAGTTTGTTTGGCAAATCCGAGCATTACCAAAGCTGATAACGCTTCATCTTTAACCGTATTGTGCAAAGGCATAGAAATTAATGAATCTACGCCTTCTTTTTTTAATTTATCCTGTAATTCCAATACCAATCGTTGAGCCGTTTTGGCACCCAAACCTTTAATCCGTTGGATTAACGGAAGATCTGCATGAACAATTGCGGCCTGGATTTCTAATGGCGTTATGGATGATAAAATCATCCTGCCAGTGTTTGGGCCAATGCCCGATACCGAAATTAAATGTAAAAATAAACGGCGTTCGCCTTCATCAGCGAAGCCGTATAAGGTGTGTGCATCTTCTTTTACATGCAGCCAGGTATATAATTTACACCTTTCACCATCTGCAAGGTTGCTGTATGTATTTAAAGATATGTTAATATGATAGCCTATACCTCCGGCTTCAACCACAACATAAGCTGGGCTTTTAAAAGCTAATTTACCATCAATATAGGCGTACATGTTTTACTTCTTAGTTGTTTTACCAAATATACCTTTTCGTTTCGATGCGGCAATCTCTTCTTTTGCCTGAACATCTACAACTGCAATAGTAACCATATTTACAATCTCTCTCACCGAACTTCCCAATTGAACAATATGAACAGGTTTGTTTAATCCTAACAAGATTGGACCAACCGCCTCGGCACCACCCAGTTCTTGCAAAAGTTTGTATGCAATGTTACCCGATTCCAAGTTAGGAAAAATTAAGGTATTTGCAGGCGCATCTGCCAAAGTACTGAAAGGGAAATTATCTTTTAACAACTCGTTGTTTATGGCAAAGTTACCCTGCATTTCTCCATCAACAACTACCTCTGGATGGTTTTTATGAAGTAATCTGGCTGTTTCCCTAACTTTTTCTGGTGTTACGCCATCATTAGAGCCAAAGTTTGAATAAGAAAGTAAAGCGATGCGAGGCTTGATGTTAAACTGTTTTACAGATTTATCCAACAACAAAGTAATATCTACCAATTCTTCTGCCGTTGGATCAACGTTAACAGTCGTATCGCCAAAGAAAACCGGGCCTTTTTTCGTCATCATCATGTACATACCTGCAACACGCTTAACGCCAGGTTCTACCCCGATAACATGCAAAGCAGGCTTAATTGTAGAGCCATAGTTTTTTGTTAAGCCAGAAATCATGGCATCTGCTTCTCCAAACTCCACCATTGATGCACCAAAATAGTTACGATCTCTCAATAACTTTGTAGCATCGCTTGCAGAAACACCTTTACGTTGACGTTTCTTATACAGCGCCTCTGCATATTTTTTGGTTTTTTCTGGTTCTTGCATCTGATCGATAATCAAGGCACCTTCCAGTTCTAAAGCATGTTCATCAATAATAGTTTGTATTTTATCTTTGTTTCCTAAAAGGATAGGAATTGCGATGCCTTCATCTTTAACAATTTGTGCGGCCTTTAAAATCTTGTAATTATCAGCCTCTGCAAATACAACACGTTTAGGGTCTGATTTTGCTTTTGTTGTAATGGCACGCATTATTACATCATCCAAACCTAAACGCTTTCTCAATTCTTCTGAGTATGCATCCCAATCGGTGATGATTTTCCGAGCCACGCCACTTTCTATTGCCGCTTTAGCTACCGCGATAGATACTTCGGTAATTAACCTGAAATCTACCGGTTTTGGAATGATGTATTCTTTTCCGAATTTAAGATTACGGGCATTATAAGCCAAGTTAACAGCCTCCGGAACTGATTTTTTAGCCAATTCTGCAATAGCTTTAACTGCAGCGATTTTCATTGCTTCGTTAATACTGGTTGCACGAACATCCAAAGCACCACGGAAAATATATGGGAAGCCTAAAACGTTATTAACCTGGTTCGGATAATCGGAACGGCCTGTAGCCATAATGATGTCCTTACGGGTTTTAATCGCCAACTCATAAGCAATCTCCGGATTAGGATTAGCCATGGCAAAAACGATTGGATTTTTAGCCATCGAGCTTAACATTGGAGCCGTAACACAATCAGCAGAAGAAAGACCGATAAATACATCAGAGTCTTTCATTGCTTCTTCAAGCGTGTTGATTTTTCTATCAGTAGCAAATTCAGCTTTAATGTCATCTAACACCGCACGATCTTTACGGATAACCCCCGAGCGATCGCACATGATGATGTTTTCTTTTTTTGCACCTAAAGAAACATATAGTTTTGTACAGGAAATTGCAGCGGCACCAGCACCGTTAACCACAATTTTAATCTTGTCCATCTTTTTCTTGAAGATCTCGCAGGCATTTAACAACGCAGCGGCAGAAATAATTGCCGTACCATGTTGATCATCATGCATAACCGGAATGTTCATTTCCTCTTTCAAACGGCGCTCGATTTCAAAACATTCTGGAGCTTTGATATCCTCTAAGTTTACACCGCCAAAAGTTGGCTCTAACGCTTTAACAATTTTTACAAAGTCATCTACATTTTTGGTATCTAACTCTAAATCGAATACATCGATATCAGCAAAAATTTTGAAAAGCAATCCTTTACCTTCCATAACTGGTTTACCAGCTTCAGGACCGATATCGCCTAAGCCTAAAACAGCTGTACCATTACTAATTACCGCAACTAAATTTCCTTTTGCGGTATATTTATAAACGTCTTCTTTATTTTCTGCAATTTTTAAGCATGGTTCTGCAACACCAGGAGAGTAGGCTAAAGTTAAATCTCTTTGCGAATTAGTAGGTTTTGTGGGTACTACTTGAATCTTTCCCGGACGACCTTGAGCGTGATAATCAAGTGCATCTTGCTTTCTATTGGTTTTACTCATTACGTAACTTATTAGTGACGGCGCAAAGGTACAATTCTTTTATTAGGCAAGAAATAAATATCCTGTTCATTTAAGAATAAACAGAAGCTTTAAAACAGAAAAACCAATATATGCACCAGCAAATATTGGTTTTAAAAAATTATTAGAATGTGGTTTTATGCTTAAACTTTTCCCATAACAGGATCTGTAAAACTTTCTTTCCCGGTTTCTATCCTGCCTGCAAAACGTTGCATAAAAAGGCTGTTGGCGTCAGATTTAATTTCAAAATCGTACCATCCAAAACTAGACTTTAAATCCAGTACAATGGCTTCTTCGGTTTTCGGGAGGATTGTTTTTCTGAGCTCTTTGCCCTTGTAACCCAAATCTGTTAATTGGATGTTCACTGGATTGTTGCCCGAGTTTTTAACCATAAGCTTGATGTTTCCAGTTGGGGCTTTGGTTAATCTATTTAGCTCATTATCGGCACTAATTGTTAATACCGGATCATTGGCTGTTCCTGTAAATTCCCTAAAAAAACCATTTGGCCCGTTTAACCTGAGATGATATTTCCCATCTTCGAAAGAATTAATGGGCCAGCTATATTGGAGATTATCGTTTGCTTTTACTGCGAACGACCAGTTTCTGCAAATTTCTTCCTTCTGATTATCATCCTTGAATTTAACTGGCGCATATACTGTAAAAGGCGCCCCAGATGCCTGCTTTCCAAAAATCTGATTACTCGTAGCCATATTGATCTGAAAAGATCTTTTATCGGAAGAAAGTGAACCACCAGCCAATAATTGATACGGTAACGCACAGGCCTTACGGATTCCCTTTTCTTGCCTCGACATTAGATTTGCAGATGTACCGTTAATGGCCTTCTTTATTTCATCGTTTGATAAAGCCTTAAAAGCATTAGGCTCTTCCTTAAATTTCGCATTAAAAATGGTCTCTACAAATGCATCGCGATTTAAAAACGGAAGCTTTTCTGATGCCGGATCAAATGGTGCAAATGCTGATGTTAAATTTCCAGAGATGGTTCTTCGCCACTGACTAATATTCTCCAGATGAAGATTTTTATTATATTTTTTGTTTACAAATTCTTCTAAAAACTGAAGTGTAGAAGTATGATCGAAAAGTTGTGAACATACTTTCCCGCCTCTACTCCATGGGGAAGCAATTAACATCGGCACACGGAAACCTAAACCAATTGGTGCTTCTCTAGCTCCTTTTTCAGGAACACCCTGTTTTAGCTCATTCGCCAGACGCACATGCTCAATTTCTGTATCTATTCCCTCAGAAACTTTTCCGGTTTCTGGTTTATTGCTATCCGGAATTGAAAACGGTGGAACATGGTCATAATAACCATCGTTTTCATCGTACGTAACAATGAAAATCGTTTTCTTCCAAACCTCTGGATTTTTGGTTAAAATATCCATCACTTCCGAAACGTACCAGGCGCCATACCAGGGTGCACTTGGGTGATCAGAAAAATTTTGAGGACCAGCAAGCCATGAAACCGTAGGTAATTTTCCCGAGTTTACATCTTGCCTAAACTGGTGCAACACATCGCCCTTTGGAACACTAACTTCCCGTTCTTTCCCACCATCATTGTATTTTACAGATGCTATGTTTCTATAATCTGGGTCTTTTTCGTTTACTACAAATGCTCTGTAAAATAATCCCTTTTGTTCATCCGTTAATTTAGCAAAGTTTTTTTCATTCCACTTTTCCAGCTCGGCAGTTGCATCATCCAAAGCCTTCATTTTATTTTTTAAATCTGCTTGGATTTTTTTCGAGGCAGCATCACTTGATGGACTTGCTTCCTGAAGTTTATTGATTTCGCCAGGCAATGTATCTACTTGTTTTTGAAGACTTTCGATATACTTAGGTTTGAATTTAACGTTATACGCTTTAAAAAACTCTAGAAGATTACAGCCAAAGTTAGAAAGCCAAGCCCGTTCCTCGCCTTTAAAACCTCCACCACAACTGGTTTCATTTTGATAAAATTTCCAGTTAATTCTATTTTCTTCCAAAAGTTCAGGAAAGGTTTTCCACGGAAGCTTAGCATAAGCGAAATCGTCGTTTCTAATGTGTGCCTTTTGAATTCCGGCATCTTCATGAGTGATTTTGCCCGTCCAAAAAAAAGATCTGTTCGGCGTTGTGCTTGTCATCGCAGAGCAAAAGTTCTGATCGCAAATGGTAAATGCATCTGCAAGCGCATAATTAAACGGAAGATCTTCTCTGGTGTAATGGCCAAGCGTTAAAGGCATTTGAGCGTAACTTTTGTTGCCCGATTTTTTAGCCAACAACCATTTATCATATTTTCCTTCATTGTAGGCATCTACCTGACTTGCACGAGAATGTGGAAGCGATCCCATCCAGGTGACTTTAGTATCCTTAATGTTTAAACGAAAAGGGGCATATGTATTTCCAGTGGCATCGGTTTGGAACCATACTGGCTTTTGATCGGGAAGGGTAATTGCTCTTGGATCGTTAAAACCCCGAACACCTTGTAAACTTCCAAATGCGTGATCGAAGGAGCGATTTTCCTGCATTAAAATTACAATGTGTTCGGCATCCAAATAAGTACTTCCAGCAATTGGATCAATTGCTAAGGCTCTTTGAATAGATGAAGGCATTACAGTGGCTAGACCTGTTGCGCCTGAAAGCAGTAAAGATTTACGGAGAAATTCTCTTCTGGTATCCATGATATGTTAAAATAATTTAAAGCAAATTAAATCTATTTTAACATTAATTAAATAAAGCGAAAGTTAATTATATGTAAATCGATAACATTGTTACAAATATTATCCCTTACTAATTTTCAATATCATACCCGGTTGTAAGCCTGCTTTAGCCAACTTATTATCTCTCTTAATGTTTTGAACGGTTGACCCATTAAATTTCTCTGCAATTTCAGAAAGTGTATCGCCCATTTTTACCTTGTAACTTAAAAAAGAAGCTGGAGCCTTTAGCTTGTTGTTATTTTTGGTATAAATTTTTAATCGCTGACCAGGAACAATGGTTTTACTTTTCAGTTCGTTCCAAACTTTTAAGTCTTGAACCTCTACACCATACTTATCTGCAACAGCATTAAGACTTTGGCCCGAGGTTACTTTGTGGTAAATTATGTTGCCATTTGATGTAGATGAAACAGCCAGTTTCTTTTTTCGTAAATCCCGAACATCATCTGTACTGGCTTGGATAATTCTCATATCCACATCATTTGTAGAATTGTTTAGCACGTCATAAACCCCTGCATAATCATAATCTTTTAGCTTGGGCATTACTATTCGCTTCGGAAGTTCATCCGTACCATTTACAATTTTTTTCTTATAAGATGGGTTTAAAGCAAACAAGGTGGATTCTTCTACATTTAACGCTTTAGCCAGTGTTGATAAGGAGATAAATTTATTAACCTGAACAGTATCTGTTTTTAAGAAAAGATTACAGGCCTGAGCTGTAATTTGATGCTTTCCAGAATAATTCATAACGTAAACAGCAGCGATAAATGCCGGCACATAATTTCGGGTTTCCTTAGGCAAAAACTGCCTGATCTCCCAAAAATCTCTTGATCCTGCCTTATCAATTGCCCGGGTTACATTACCCTTGCCACAGTTATAAGCGGCAATGGCCAACAACCAATCGCCCAGTTCTTCGAACGCATCTCTAAAGTACGCCGCGGCAGCATAACTGGCTTGAATGGGGTCTTTCCGTTCATCAACAAAATTATCCATTTTTAAACCGTAGGCTTTTCCGGTGCCAAACATAAATTGCCAAATACCCGTTGCGCCAACCCTAGAAATGGCATGTGGATTCATCTGCGACTCTACAATGGTTAAATACTTTATCTCAGTCGGAAGATTATAATCCTTTAATGCCTTATCAAAAATTGGAAAGTAATAATTAGATAATCCAATCATTTTGCCAAACATGTCTTTACGCTTGGCATAAATATCAATGTACTGTTGCACGTATTCATTGTAAGGCAACGGAATGGTTTTTACAATCGAATCTAACCTAAGCTTGTAAATATAATTTTGGCCCATCAACAATGGGTTTTCATAAATAAGCGGAACAGCTACTGTATCTGTATTTACGAAAATATTGTTCTGACCTTTTGAAATACTATCGGTTTTGATGGTTTGCTGCGCTGAGGCGGAAGAAATGAATCCTAGTAAAGCACAAATTGAAGTAAAAAGTAATTTTTTAATCATGGGCTATTTGGTTTATTCTCGCTGCCATAACTTGTGTTGCCACAAAGTATAAACAATATCGATCCCATTTCATTACAACAGGAATCGGGTAGCGGATTATTAACACAGCTCAACCGAGCTAATGCCTATTTTAAAAATGCCTGAGAAAAAGCCAGAAGCTTATCTTCCTCAAAATGTTTGGCTGTAAATTGAATACTTAACGGCAAACCTGCCTTATTATTGCCTAAAGGTAATGCGATAGCAGGATTACCACTTAATGATGGTAAAACTGTAAAAATATCAGCCATGTACATAACCAATGGATCTTGCATATTATCTCCTATTTTAAAAGCCGGGGTTGGTGCTACTGGTGATAAGAGTAAATCGTAATCCTGAAACAGGCTATCCAATTTCTCTCTAATCAATTTCCGCACCTGTTGCGCTTTTTGGTAATAGGCATCATAATATCCGGCGCTTAAAACAAAGGTTCCTAAAAGAATTCTTCGTTTTACTTCTTCGCCAAAACCTTCTGCACGAGATTTTTTATACAATTCGTTTAGCGATTTTGCTTCCGTATTTCTATAACCATAATGTACGCCATCATATCTGGAAAGATTTGATGAAGCTTCTGCTGTAGTTAAAATATAGTAAGCCGGAACAAGATAATCCAAAAGATCAAAAGAAACATATTCTACGGTATGCCCTTTTTCTTTTAAGCTATCTATTGATTGTAAAATGGCGGCTTTAATTTCTGGATCAAGCGCATCGCTCTCAATCGTTTCCTTTAAAACAGCAATTTTTTGCTTTTCATTCCTTTCCAGTCGGGCTGGATAATCCGGAACTTCTAGCGGAGAAACTGTAGAGTCATTTTCATCAGCGCCGGCCAAAACCTGTAATAGCAGCGCAGCGTCTTCAACAGATGAGGTGATTGGTCCAACCTGATCAAAAGAAGAAGCGTAAGCAATTACGCCGTATCTGGAAATACGCCCATAGGTTGGTTTTAACCCAATCTGACCACAAAAAGCAGCAGGCTGTCTAACCGATCCACCGGTATCGGTACCTAAGGCAGACAAACACATATCGGCTTGAACAGCAACTGCCGAACCGCCCGAAGAACCGCCTGGAACAAGTTCTGGATTGGCTGCGTTTTTTACAGGCCCGAAATACGAAGTCTCATTAGAGCCACCCATTGCAAATTCATCACAGTTTAAGCGGCCGATAATTACGGCATCTTCCTGTAATAAACGTGTAACTACCGTTGACGAATAAGGCGAAACAAAACCATCAAGCATTTTTGATGAAGCCGTAACCACATGATCCTTGTAACAGATATTATCTTTAATACCGATAACCATGCCAGCAAGTTTTCCTGCTGTACCGTTTTCTATCTTTTGCTGTACCGCTTTAGCCTGAACTTCTGCCGAATAAAAAAACACCTCGTTGAATGCATTGAGGTGTTTGTTATCTTCAATTTGCTTAAAATAATAAGCCAATAAATCGGGTAGAGTTAATTGCTTTTGCGAAATGAGCGTTTGTACCTCTTTAAGAGAGCTGTATTTCTTCAAAACTATAAATTATTGCAATTAAACGGTTTTATCGCGGTTCGAAGGATCTACTTGTTCTCCATCAACACCATCTTTTCCGTCTTTAAATTCTTTAACACCTTTACCTAAACCACGCATAAGTTCAGGAATTTTTTTACCACCAAATAATAAAAGAACCACTACCGCGATAATGATTATTTCTGGCGTTCCAAGCATTGCTGCTATTGTTGTATTTAACATAACTTTTTTTGATTAAACTTTTTGACTGTCAGTTACTGTTTTTTCATCAATGGGAGTGCTAACTGAGGGATGTGGTGCATTTGCACTGGGTTCTACTTTCTCATCAACCGAAGGTTCTTCTGTTGGATGATGGCGCTCGTTACTATTGTTTACCTGTTCTTCTTCTTTATCCAAATCCATAGCATTTATGTTTCTATGAATTTCACGCTTAACACCATCAGAGGCGTCTTTAAACTCTCTGATTCCCTTCCCTAAGCCTCTTGCCAATTCAGGTAATTTTTTACCTCCAAACAACAAAAGAACTACCACTAAAATGAGTACGATCTCTGATCCACCCATGTTTAAAAATTCTAATAACGTGCCTTGATACATCACTAATCTATTTTATACAAATATAAACATTTATAACTGTGTTCTTTTATTTACTAATCCAAGCCTCCGGATTTAAGGTAGACTGCCCTCTTCTAATCTGGAATTTCAGAATAGCATCATCTCCCGTATTGGCTACAGATCCTATCGCTTGTTTAGTATCCACCGAATTGCCAACGCTAACGCTTACCCCTCTTAAATTTTGGTAAACAGTAAAATATTCCCCGTGGCTAATTACAACTGCCGTTCTTCCCATAATATTCTGAACCATTACAACCTTACCGGCAAAAACTGCTCTAACCGTCGCACCATCACTCGTGGTAATGTCTACGCCATCGTTGGTATAGCTGGCCAAATCAACTTTATGCACACCATATCTTTCTGTTATGCTTCCTGTTGCAACCGGCCATGGCAATCGGCCTCTATTGTTCTCAAAACCAGCAGATAATCTAGCCGTCTCGGGTGTTGCCGTTAACAATTCACCTGTTGTCTTTTCTTTAGCCGCAGGCGCTGTATTTGTTTTTGGAACTGGCTTATTTTCTGCCTTTGCTTTTGCTTCCGCAGCCCTAGCTTCGGCTGCTGCCTTAGCTGCCGCTATTCTCGCTTCTTCGGCCGCTTTTCTTCTAGCTTCTTCAATTGCCCTTTGGATAGCCGCTCTAATGGCTCGATCAATTTGCTGTTGCTCTCGCTTTTTTGATGAAATATCCTGCTTAAACTGCTTCTCCTGTTTGGTCAGTTTGTTTAAAGCAACAGATTGTTGATTTTTATCTTTTCCTAAACGAGCACGCTCTTCTTCCTGTTCTCTCAACAAGCTGCTTTTTTCCTTTAAGGTCTTATCCAAAACCTTTATTTTCCCGTTCAAATCCTGCTGGGTATTTTCTATATAACCAGCCTGTTTTTTACGGTATTGACTAAACTGCTGTAAATATTTTATCCGCTTGTATGCTTGGTTAAAATCTTTTGCAGCAAAAATAAACATCATTTTATCGTATGAGTTTCTATTCCGTTGTGCAAACCTAATCATACCCGCATATTCCTTTTTAAGATCGCCCAACTGACCTTGCAACGTATGTACGGTATTTGTGTTCTGAGAGATTTGGTTATCTAGATTTTTTATTTCGGAGTTGATTGTTCCAATCTTATCCTGGCGCAATCTAATCTGTGCGTTTATGGTATTAATCTGCTGCAGTGTTAATTTTTTACCACTGGCAGTTTTGCTTAAATTCTTTTGGAGCTGCTCAATTTCCCGCTCAATAGCTTCTTTTTTCTTTCTTAGCTGGCTTTCAGTTTGGGCTGAAGCCATTAATGCAAAACAACTGAAAAACAGAATAAATAGGAGTTTGTGTACCTTCATTAAGCCAAAAGTATAAAAATTTTACAGTAAAAAATATTAAAAAGAAGATACAGACTGCGTAAATACTTCTGGCAGAACCTTCTTCACTTAATCTTCATGGTAAGCGAGAACAATTCCCGAATATAGAATTTACATCTTTTTCTTTATGGAAAGCAATTTCAGTAGCGGTTGGCTTACTGTCTTCCCGCCCTTCAATCCAAATCCTCGCCTCGTGCCTCGGCTGTGGGTTTTCCTTTACGGTCGGGTTTAGGTGGCGCAAACAGAAGTACTATTATTGGTAGTTAAACCCGACAATAGCGTAAATACTTTTTACCGAGCCATGGTAAAGGATTAGGGGTAAAAAGATTGCAGCGAATGGCGGGGCCAATTATCCCAATGAAATACTGAACGTTCTTTTCTAAAAAATAAGGCTTATAAATTTAGTTGATTACCGTATATCTCTTTGGTACAGTAAACGGAAAATCGACAGGAACATTGCCATCTATTTTTACAAACTGCAAATTGATGTTGATTTTTTTTGCACCAGAAAGGGTATTAATCTGCAGTGCGCCTGGAAACAAAAATTCGTTTAATTTTTGATAGTCAGTATAGGTAACTTTTAGCGCCTGCCCAGCTTTTGAATCGTTTAAATTCGTCTCAGAAACTTTGTAAAGGGTGTTAAATAAGAATTTATAATCAAGGGTTTCTCTATTTCCCGAAACGGTCCAAACCCCATTTTCTTGTTTAAGGGTAGATTTTTCGTTCAAAAATTCATCTACGGCATTTCCGGTTAAGATGGCTTGTAAGGTATTAAAATTAACCTGTTTATTGGTAAATGTATAGATGTAGCTAAATGGTTTTTTAATGTATTCGCTTTTTAGCTTATTCATTATTTTAATGCTATCTGGCGTAATTAGAGCTCTTGCAACTTCGGCCAAACCACCCAAGGCAGTAATGCTTACCCAAATGGTTTCCTTATCTTTCATTTTGAAATTCATGGCAACATCATTGGCATCGCCAGAAATATCCAATGTAGCTTTTGCTTTTAAAGAAAGCGTATTAAACTTAAGCTGTTTGCCATTTAATAAAGTTAAAGCCTCTGCTTTTGAGTTATCTGTTTTAACATCGGGCTTGGTTGGTGGTGCGACCACAATTTCTTTTTTCGGTTTACAAGCAGATAAAGAAGCTACTGCAACTAAAACTAAAAGGCTATTTAAAATATTTTTTTTCATTTATTTTTTTGTTTAATAATTCTGAGCCGTTTCCAGCTTCTTTTGCTTTTTGCCATTGTATTACGGCCTCGTCTTTGTTACCCTTCATGTATAGGATATCGCCATAACGCTCCAAGTAAACACCGTTCTTGCTGCTATTGTTTTGCAGGGCTTTTTCTATCCAGATTTTGGCCAAATCGTACTTTTGCTGTTTAAATAAAATGAAAGCATAAGTATCTATTACCGATGGATTATTGGGCATGGCATTGGCGGCCATTTCTGCGTATTTTGTTGCCTTAGTCAAATCATCATTTTTTAACGCTAAATAAAAAGCATAATTATTCATGATCAAATAATTATCCGGCTCAATACTAATGGCTTTCTCAAATGCTGTTTTAGCAGAAGCAAAGTTGTTTTGGTTGATGTAAATATCGCCCTGCAGTGCATAAACCTGTGCCTGTAAACTCTTGTTTTCTACATCCAGCTGTAAAGCACTTTTTAAATTGGTTTGTGCAGATTCAAATTTGCCGGTTTTAAACTGCGCATATGCCATATAATAATAAAGGCCTGCTTGATTTGGATAAATGCTCAGTGCTTCTTCACCAACTTTAACGGCTTCTTCGTAATGGCCAAGCAAAGTTTGGATGTTAATTACCTGCTCCCAAACTACATAAACCTGTTCGCTTTGTTTTAGTGCCAGCTGATATTGAACCAAAGCATCTTTAAGCTTATTCTGCTGGTACAGAACATCGCCATAAAGCGCCAATGCTTTAGCAGAAGTAGGATTTTTATCCGCAACAATTTTGCTTAAATCTGTTACATTTTTAGCAACAATTGGCTGATCCAATTTTGGGAATAACGCCGCAATTATTTTTATCTTTTCATCCAATGGCATTTCTGTACTTTCGAAAGCAAGTTTTAAGGATGAAAAAGCTGCATCATCATTTTTTTGTTTTCGATAAATATCGGCCAAGCCTAAATTTACCTCAAAGTTATTTGGTTCTAATTGTTGTGCTTTGGTTAATACTTTCAGTGCTTCTGGATCATTGCCTTTTTGAAGCAATAAACCTGCAGCGTATAGATAGTTTTTAACATCGGCCTGATTGCCTTCTAATAATTTAACAATTTCACTATCGGTAGCGTTACCATTTTGTTGAAATCGTTGCCTTGCTTTTGACAGATCTTTAGAAGGACCAAACTTGGCCTCTATTTCATTGTAAGTTGCCTTCGAAGCCTCAATTTGTCCGGATAAGAATTGGGCATTCGCTTTATCAAAATAATAAGAATCGTTATCGGGTTGGAGGCGTGTAAGCTGTGCAAATACTTCAACCAGTTCGGGCATTTTGTTGGTTCTTTTATAAACTTCGCCAAGCAATCTCCAATACCATTGGTTATCGGGATTTAGTTTAATGGCCTGCTTTATGTTTTGCTCTGCTTCTGACATTTTATCTTGACGGAGATTGCTATTGGCCAATTCGAAAAATGCAGCGTGATTATTTGGATCGAGCGAAACAATTTTAGAAAAATTAGTTGAAGCAGTTGCATAATTTTCAGTCATCTTTTCGCGAAGGCCGGCAAAAAAAAGTTGCTTTACCATATTGCTGTCCCGATTGGTACTTGGCAATGGATTCACCTGTCCCAAAGCGGATATACTTGAGAAAACTACTGCAAGAAAAACATATATTCTACTCATATACAATTAATGATTGAATGAGAGATTTAATTGAATGAGAGAACAGATCATAACCTCTTTCAAATTGAATCGTTCAAAATTCTTTAATTATTCTTTTCCAGTATGGCCATAACCGCCTTCGCCCCGGGCAGTTTCATTTAATTCTTCAACTGCTTTCCAATTTACGGTTTCGTGCTTTGCAATTACCATTTGGGCAATACGATCGCCATTATTGATACTAAAATCTGTATCGGATAAATTTACCAATAAAACTTTTAGTTCGCCACGATAATCGGCATCAATTGTTCCCGGAGCATTTACGATGCTGATGCCATGCTTATAGGCTAATCCGCTTCGCGGTCTAATCTGGGCTTCGTAACCAATTGGCAACTCGATAAATAAACCTGTTGGCACCAGCAATCGCTGCAAAGGTTTCAAAACAATTTTTTCGGTAATAGATGCTCTTAAATCCATCCCTGCCGCATGAGCAGTTTCATATTGTGGCAAAGGATGCTCAGACTTATTGATTATTTTTATTTCCATTTAGCAGAAACGATTGATTTTTGTGTAAGTCAATTATCGATTAAATTTCTAACGCTTTAAAATCTTCATCAAATCCTTTTTCTCAAAATAAGCAATCCCTAAAATAAACGTGATTAGCATTGCATTGCCAATATAGATATTTCTGTTAAAGAGGAAAAAAGAAGAAAATACAATTACTGTAGAAACGATCAGATAGGCCAAAATCTTTTTAAGATTATAAGGAATTGGATAATATTTTTGTCCGAGGATGTAAGATATAATTGTCATTGTGGCATAGGCCGCCATAGAAACCCATGCAGAACCCATGTAGCCGTATTTTGGAATTAACAACATGTTAAACACGATGGTGATAAAAGCACCAACAAGTGATATGTAAAGTCCAAACCTAGTTTGATCAGACAAACGATACCAAACAGAGAGATTCATATAAATCCCCAAACATACGTAACCTAATAAAAGGTATGGCACAGCGGGCAAGCCTACCCAATATTCTGCTCTATGGGCCGCATCTCTACTGATAAACAATTTTAGTATTTCGATATTAGCCACTAATGCAACAAATAAGATGGCTAGTGCAATTACAAAATATTGGAGGATAGTAGCATAAGTTTGCTTGGCGTTGGCATTTTTTGCATGACTAAAGAAAAATGGCTCGGCGCCCAATCTAAATGCCGTATTAAAAATACTCATAAAAATGGCGATCTTACAAACCGCACCATAAATACCGACCTGTGCTTCGGTCGAATATTTATCCAAAAGAATTTTATCTAAATTTTCATTGATAATGAATGATAAATTAGCTACCAAAACTGGCCAGCTGTAAGAAAGCATAGTCATAAACATTGCTTTATCAAACTTTAACTGCAGTTTAAGAAACTCTGGGATAAGCAATATAAAAGTAATCAAGCTAGCAGCAAGATTCGCAATAAACACATAGCCAATCCATTTTTCGCGGAAAAAACCAGCAAAGAAATGAGCTGTAGGCCAATTGTGCTTTATAATTGCTGGAACTACATAAATAAAGAATAAGCTAAAGCAAACGTAGCTTAAAATGTTTATAAACTTAAGCAAGCTGTAGCGAAAGGGTTTGCCATCTGCCCTTAGTTTAGCAAAAGGAATAATGCAAATTGCATCAGAAAACAAAAGCCATAAAAAATACTGAACATAACGCCTTTGATCCTGAAACTGAGACATATTGTTGTTCAGCAGCCATTTTGTAATTGGATCGGTAAAAACCAGACCTGTAATCAGAAACAGTACCGATATAAAAGCGATAACCAAAAAGGAATTGTTATACACCTGCTGTTTTCTATCCTCATGCTTGTTTAAATAACGGAAAAAAGTAGTTTCCATCCCGAATGCAAGTACAGCATTTATTAAAGATGCGTAGCTATACATTTTGGTAAAAATACCATAAGCAGCGGCCGCATAAGTCCGGGTAAATATTGGGGTTAGAATAAAATTTAGTAAACGCGATAGTATTGTGCTAATGCCATACACCATCGTTTGCCCAAGAAATTTTTTATATACAGACAATTGATTTTAGATTTAGATTTTAGATTGAACTGGCAATTTGCCTTCCATAACTAAAATCGATTTGTTTTAAATAATTGGAATAATTTGATCCTTAGCTGCATCCGTAATTCGATAATCTAAAATCGTAAATTCCTTTACTTTTTTAAGATCTCAAAATTACGATAGTTTTTCACTTCGCCTTCGGTAAAGCTTACATTTTCTACACGAGAGCGATCTGGTCCTTCGTTGCACCAGTTTACAAATTCTTCCAGAAATATTTCGTCAGCTTCTGCTTCAATATAAACAGAACCATCTTTCTCGTTTCTTACAAATCCATTTACCGACATTTGATTGGCGATGATTTTTGTAGTTTCTCTAAAACCAACCCCTTGAACTTTTCCGGTAATTGTGATATTATAGTGTTTCATTAGCCTTGCAGAATAGAAATATAAGCTTGTAAAGGTACTAATCCGATTGTTTATTTATCAATCAGAGGTTAATTTCATTGTACAGATTCTTAAATCTAGTTAATTCTTTGAGGTACTCTTGCCAAATTTCGTCCAAAATTTGTTTTGCAGGCCTTATTTCATTCAACATAGCCGATATCTGCCCGATTTCGAGCTCTCCATTTTCCATGTCTCCTTCAAACATTCCAAGCTTTGCTCTGGCTCTCCCCAATAATTCGATTAACTCAGATCGATTTGCGCCTTCTGCTTCTGCCTGAGCAACCGCATCGGCAAATTCATTCTTCAATAACCTCACCGGTACAAGTTTTTTCATTGCCAGTCTGGTATCGCCTTCAATTGATGAGATAATTTTATTTTTAAATGCAGGATGAGCAGATGATTCCTCCGCAACCGCAAATGCAGATCCAATTTGAACAGCATCTGCACCAAGTGCAAAGGCAGCCAACATCGATTTTCCACTGCCAATTCCACCAGCTGCAATAACTGGGATTTGCACCACTTCTTTTATCATCGGGATTAAACACATGGTTGTTGTTTCTTCCCTTCCATTGTGTCCACCGGCTTCAAAACCCTCGGCAACAATGGCATCAACACCCTCTTCCTGAGCTTTCAATGCAAACTTGGTATTTGCAATTACATGAACAACAATAATTCCGCTCGCTTTTAAAATACTTGTCCAAGTTGCAGGATTGCCAGCAGATGAGAAAATGATTTTCACTTCTTCCTCAATTACCACATCAATAATTTCTTGAATATTTGGGTAAAGCAAAGGAATGTTAACGGCAAAAGGTTTATGGGTTGCAAGTTTACATTTTTTGATATGCGCTCTTAATACATCTGGATACATTGAACCTGCACCAATTATACCCAACCCGCCAGCGTTTGAAACCGCTGATGCCAGCTTCCATCCACTACACCAAACCATACCGGCTTGAATAATTGGATATTTTATATTGAAGAGTTTGCAGATTGGATTTTTTATTTCCATAACGCTTCATTTTGCCAATTAACTTTCAAACCTAATGCATTTGGGTCTACGCTTGGGTATTTCCCCAATAAATCAATTAGTTGAGGTTTTAAATTATTATGTGGCTGAATTATATTTAGTAAATATTTCATGCAACACAAATGGATATAAAGCATATGCATTTCCTTTTCTTCTGGTATTTTAGTAATCCAATTAAAAGGTGGATTTGCCAAAAGTTTAGGTCTTCCCGGAAGATTTTTATTCCACAGTCTGCTATGATGTGCACAATAATTTCTTATTTGAGCTAAAGATTGTAACCAACTAGGCAGATAAGTATGATTTACTAATCCGAGTTCCTTTGCAATAATATCTTTAGACTTTACATCATTTTTAAGATTTCCATAAATTTTCGAAAGCGCCCCAAAACTAGTAAGCTCCAACGTTTTCCATGATGGAGGAAAGCGCAAATCATCTTTATGTTTAGTTTTATGAGATTTAATAAAAATGTCTTTAGAACGGGCTAATTCCTCTTCAATTACAGCTAAAGTTTTTACCGCTTCGGGCACATTTTGAAATATTTCTAGTTTCTGAAACCACCATGGGCCAAATTCATGAGATAAATGATAAATCAGTTTTGTTCGCAAGCTGATTTCTATTTTTTCAATAGCATCAAATACGATAATTCGAAGTTCTCTATTAAAGTTGTACAGTGAAATTACGTCTTCAAATCTACTTCCAGTCTTAAAAACATGATTTTCTTTAGGTTCCGATTGCATTGGCCACCAATAGCCTGCCAAGCGATAATAACTAATATGAGATAGAAAATGAAAGGCTAAGTCAGAATCGGTGATTACCAAACCTCTGTTTATCAGTTGAACTATTTGTTCTTCAATTGTGAGTGATTGCTTATTGTACATAAAAAAACAAAAAGCCTATAAAACAAAAGACACGCCCTGGGACGCTGTTCTTAAGGGTAGCGTGGCGTGTACTGTTAATGCAAATCTATATAAATTCATGTAATAAACATACATTTTTATTCATTAATTAGAAAATCGTTAAAATAGCTTCACCACCTCATCACTCTTAATCAAAAACTCCTCCGACAACTGAATAAGGTTCAATCCTGGTTTTTTACCAACTTCTATCGTTCCAAATTGATGGTCGAGATTTAAAAATTCTGCTCCGTTTATGGTTGCCCACTGCAAAAGTTTTTCGAAACTTACTTTTTTATGCGTTTGCAAGGTTTTCATTTCTGATAAAATATTCAGTTGATGATTGCTGGCCAAGCTATCCGTACCCAAAGTGATTTTTACTTTTTCTTCCATAAGCAAATCTACATTTGGCAAAGTATTTTCGATGTATAAATTGGCTTGCGGACAAAGACACCAATACAAGTCAGCATGGTTTTGCTTCGCAAATTCTAAATCGGCTTTGCTCGAAACCGTATTGTGTACCAAAAGTGTTTTTTGCCTTTTTATATAGGTCAGCCAAGTTTGTAAAGAGGTTTTTCCACTTGGCTCGAAGAATGAAATGTTTAATCCCAAAAATTTATAAAGTTCTAAAAAACCTCCTGTTTTATTTTCGAAAAATAGATTTTCATTAACGGTTTCTTGATTATGTATACTGATTAAGCTGTCGTTTTTTTCAGCTTCCTCATTAATTAAAGCAAAAAGTTCTGGAGAAACCGAATATGGTGCATGTGGAACAACTGACGCGGGCAATGGCGAAAACTCATTCTTAATGCCTAATGCAAAATCCATTATTGCATTTGCCCTTTCTGGATTGAAACCCATCGCCTCAACAAATGTGTGGTAATAAATTTTACTTTGTTGCTTGATTCCTTTTGAAACCATTTGATTGGAAATATCGCCAACGGCCACAATACCATGATTGAACATTTGCTGATCGGCCTTTTCCATTGCCTGATTAATTTCTTCAGCATTAGCTTGTCGGCTTTTAATAATCTGCTGAACAAATTCTACCAAACCTGTTTTTTCCGGAATTTGCCCCTGCATGTGAGATAATTCTAAATGGCAATGGGTATTGATAAAACCCGGAACGATTGCGCCCTTATGTTTCTCGATTTCTAAATTGAGTTTTTGGGCATCGGCATTGGTTAAGATGTTTTCTATTTCGCCATGGCTATTAACTGCAATTACTCCGTTTTTTATTGGCGGAAGGTTTACCGGAAAAATCCAATCGGCTGAAAAATATTTTAGCATGAAGCGAATTTAAGATTTTTGCTTTACGAATTACGATTTGTAATGTAGCTATGAAGTAAAATGCGCTTAGGAAAATAGTTTAGATTTTGACCAAAATCTAAAATCGTAAATCTACAATCGTAAATAAAAGAGCCTCCTATCGGAATCGAACCAATGACCTACTGATTACAAGTCAGTTGCTCTACCAGCTGAGCTAAGGAGGCTTTTAATTGGGTTGCAAGTATAGAAAAAATTATTCTTTTGATAAAAAAAAATAAAATTTTGTGAGTCTGCCAAGTTTAACCACCTCTTACCCCTCCTAAATTAGGAGGCGAGTTGCAATTGCAATGGTAAGTATCCGCATCTTGGGGTTGGATTTTCAGTTAAACCCAGCAACTTTAAATATTTGCACTGAATTTTAAAGCGCATAAACTAATTCCCCTCCTTATCTTCAAGGAGGGGTTGGGGGTGGTTTTTACCCCAAATATTTGTACGGACAAAGCTTCTATAAACCCGATATACGCGAAAAGCCTCCGATTCTTCTTCGGTGCTTGACGCGTTAGCAGGACGAACATTAACCATTACAGTGTTCTTGCTTTCCAGAAAAATAAAAGCTTAAATCTGTAGCCATTCCCCCCAATGTGTGGAAAAACTCCACAATATATTTTTCTTGGCACACACATAAATCACTAATAATAAGCAACTTAATACGCAACCACTCCTTTGGCATTATTATGAAACAATAGCAAGTATTGTTACAAACATTAAATATTAAAAATCATATACTATGAAAAAGTTCATTTTATCAGCTACATTCTTAGCGTTCGCAGGGTTCTCAGCAGTACAAGCAAGTGAAGTAAAAGATTTCAAAACTACTGCAATTGTTGCAGTTCAAGATAGCGCAGTAAAAACTCCAATTAAATTGGAAGAATTACCTGAGCCAGTAACAACCGCATTAAAATCTGACGCATATAAAGGTTGGACAGCAACCGAAGCATGGTCGGTTAAAGAAGGCACAAAAGAGTATTACCTAATAAATGTTAAAAAAGAAGCTGAAACTGGTTCTGTAAAAATTGACAAAGACGGTAAACCGGTTCAATAATAACTGCTTTTAAATAAGGCATAATCAAAGCATAAGCGTAGCCTTTTTAGGCTACGCATTAACTAAACTAAACCATTGAAGCCGTTTCGATAGCTTCATTACATTAAATTTAATACAAGATGAAAAAGTTAATCTTATCTGCTGCATTCTTAGCCTTTGCAGGATTCTCAGCAGTGCAAGCTAAAGAAGTAAATACTTTAAAAAACACTGCAATTGTTGCAGTTCAAGATAGCGCAGTTAAAACTCCTATAAAATTGGAAGAACTGCCTGAGCCAGTTACAACCGCATTAAAATCTGATGCTTACAAAGGCTGGACAGCGACCGAAGCATGGTCGGTTAAAGAAGGTAAAAAAGAATATTACCTAATCAATGTTAAAAAGGAAGCTGAAACAGGTTCTGTAAAAATTGATAAAGACGGTAAACCAGTTCAATAAATCCCCAAATATTACATCTACCTAGTACAAGAATGGCCAGACTTTGTCTGGCTTTTCTTATTTTTGTGTATGGCGAGAATCCTGATTTTAGAAGACGATACAACATTTGCTCAATTACTTGAAGGCTTTTTAACAAAAAATAGTCATGAGATAACGCTTGTAACTCATGTGAAACAATCTTTTAAATTAATCGAAAATCAGGAATTCGATTTACTCTTGTTGGATTATCGTTTACCGGATGGAATCGGCGTTGAGGTTTTAAGCCATGCTAGAGGTTTAGGGCTTTCTGTTCCCGTAATTATCATGACGAGTTTTAACGATGTTAGAACGGCTGTAAAATCGATGCAAATGGGCGCATTCGATTATATTACCAAACCAGTTAATCCAGATGAATTGTTAATGGTGATTAAGAACTCTTTAACTAAGAAAGATTCTAAAAACACCAAAGTAAAAGAAACAGATTCTGATTTTATAAAAGGAAAAAGCGCCATAGCCGATAAACTTTACGAACATATTAATTTGGTTGCGCCAACGGATATGTCGGTAATTATACAAGGCGAAAGCGGAACAGGTAAAGAATTTGCAGCCCGTACGTTACATCAACAAAGCAAACGTGCCGATAAGCCTTTTGTAGCCATAGATTGTGGTGCACTTTCTAAAGATTTAGCGGCAAGCGAATTATTCGGCCATATTAAAGGGGCTTTTACTGGTGCTTTAAACGCTAAGAAAGGCCAATTTGAAGCAGCCAACGGCGGAACTTTATTCTTGGATGAAGTTGGAAATTTGAGCTATGAAGTTCAAATAAAACTACTTCGTGCATTACAGGAAAGAGTTATTCAACCTCTGGGAGGTACCAAACAAATTCCGGTTGATGTTCGAATTATTACTGCCACAAATGATGATTTGAATAATAGCATACAGCAAGGCGAATTTAGGGAAGATTTATACCATCGTTTAAACGAATTTAAAATTCAACTGCCTGCATTAAGAGATCGGGGTGGAGATTTGGAGCTATTCATCAATCATTTTATTCAGCTTTCCAATCGCGATTTAGATAGAAACGTAAAAAGTATTTCAGCCGAAGCAAAATCATTATTGATAAATTACGATTGGCCCGGAAACCTGCGTGAACTGAGCAATGTAATTAAGCGCATGGTATTGTTATCGCCCGGCGAAACTGCACAAGTTAATGCCCTGCCGGATGAAATGATGATCTCAGTCCATTCGCAAACTGCTCCGGGTGGCTCTTCAGATTTGAAAGCAGTTAATGAGCAAAATGAAAAATCATTGATTGCCGAAACCTTGATTAAGGCTAAACACAACAAATCCAAAGCGGCAAAAATGCTGAATATTGATAGAAAAACACTGTATGCTAAAATGGAAAGGTATGGAATTGAGTAAACCTCACCCTATTAAAGCAACATGCAAGGCATATTTTGTGCTTTCCCTCTCCTTGAGTTGCGAGATTTTTTGGTGTTAAGGATTTTAACTTTTTGTTTATCAACTATCCCCCTCTCTTCAAGAATAGGTGAGGTTTATTTTTCAACAGTCGGCTCCATTTCTTCCATAACGGCTATCAAAGCATCCAGCTTTCGCAATTGATATAATATTTCAGACTGGATTTCTTGATTCAATCCATTATCAGCAATTTCAATCTCCAATAATCTGAATGCATTTGCCAGGGTTTTGGATCCCATTTGGGCCGTTCTTCCGGCTAAACGATGAACCAATAACCTACTTTTATCCTGATCGTTTTCTTTTAAATGCTTTTTCAACTGAATGGAATCTTCAATGCAATCCTGTTTAAACCGAATCAGAATTTTCTCCAGCATTTGCTGATCGCCAAAGGTCATCTTCTCGATGGAAGAAAAATCAAATTCCGGCTGATCTGTTAAAATTTCAGCTCTATCGAAAATCGACAATAAATCCTCAGCTCTAAAAGGTTTTAAAATCAAACCATCAAAGCCTTCGCTTAAAACCATTTCTCGCTCTTCGGGCAAAACCTGCGCTGTAATGGCGAAGAATTTAGTATTTGTTGGAAGTTTTTTCTTGAGTAAGTGACAAAGTTCTAAACCTGTCATTTCTGGCATTCGCATATCAATCAAAACATATTTCAGATCTGCCTCCGGCACCTCGTTCAATATATCAGCTACCTGACTAAAACTTTTATACGGTATTTTGTTCTTTTCAAAAATTAACCCACATAAATCTAAAATGAGCTTATCATCATCAATTACCCAAACTTTTCCTGAATCAACAATAGCATAATGTTCCAAATCTAAAGCCTCGTTAACCCGTTCTTCCGTAGCCTCATATTTCAAATAAATATTGAAAGTTGTACCAACCCCGGGTTTACTTTTTACGTAAATTCTTCCACCTTGATTTTCGATTAGCGATTTAACTATCGTTAATCCTAAACCTGTACCCGTTTGGTTAATAATATATTTTTCTGGTGATTCGATTTGCTCGAATTCATTAAAAATTTTATCAATATCCTTTTCAGCAAATCCAATCCCGGTATCCTTTATTGCAAAGTTAAAATGTAAATCTTCTCCTTGCCTTTTGCAGGAAACTGACAACAGAATTTCGCCTTTCAATGTGAATTTCACAGCGTTGCCTAAAAGATTAAAGAGGATTTGTTTTAACCTGAATGCATCGCCCTTAACAAATTCAACTCCTGCCAGTTCAAAATCTTCGATTAACTTTAAAGATTTCTGCTCAGCCAAAGGGCGCATAACCGATACCGCTTCGTTTAAAACTTTCCTTACATCGAACACCTGATTATTGAAACTAAACTCACCAGAAATTATTCGGTTATAATCCAGAACTTCATTCACAATCTGCAATAAATGGATGGATGACTGATAAATGGCATCGATATCTTTTTTCTTCGGATGGTCTTGTTGGGTAATCAGTTCTGCATACCCTAAAATAGATTGTAAAGGTGTCCGAATCTCATGACTCATATTGGAAAGGAAGCGCTGTTTCGCCTTGCCATGATATTCTGCCTCATCTTTGGCTTGTTCAAGTGCTTTTCTATACCGGTTGCTTTTTGTAATATCAGTCAAGATTAAATAAAGAAGAATTACGGTAATTAAGAAAAATGCAATAATGATTACAGTAATTTGAGTAATTCCATCATTTACCACCTCTTTAGCCTGAATTCCATTTAAATCAACCTGTGCAACAGCTTCACCTTCCACTTCCCTCAAAATCTGAAGCATTTGTCCAGTTAATGCATTACTTGCGTCAGATAAATCGGCTTCTCTTTTTAAAAACTTCTGACTTTTTTGCCTTTGCTCTTGCTCTATATTTTTTAAGGAACCAGTCATGCTTTTCATTATACTGTCTTCGGCCTTTGCATTTAGCGTATCGCGTTTAACCTTAAACTCTTCGTTAATGATTTTATAAACCTCAGATTTCTTTTTGCCAAATAACTTGCTTAAAAAGCCTTTCGATTTTTCTTGATCATCGGGTGCAACCGTTGTTGTAGAAGTAGTTGTTTCAGTGGTTAGAATTGCACTATCCTTTTGTCTGGAACGTGTTGTAACCAACTCATTTAGTTTTTTAACCTCCTCAGAAAAAGATTTGGTGTTAACCAAGGTCTCTCGAACTTTCAGATAAGATACAAACTGCTTATCTCTTTCGGTAAGCAAATTTTTAATCGATTTTATTCTCGCCAGCTGTAAAGAATCTCCAAAATATAACTTACGGAGTGTATCCAAACTTACTCTGAGCTTTCTCGATTCCTTCAAAAAGCTATAGTTCCCTTGCTTATTGAAGGCCTCATCGCGTTGCAACTGGTCTAGCCTGGCAATTTTGTGCGATAGGTCGTTTACGATTCCTAATCTATCATTCGGTGCAGAAATCTCTTCAACGGTATTCAGCATCCGGGTAAAAGCAAATTTGCTGATGCCCCAAGCCAGAAGCAGAGCGAAACAGGCAAATAAAAAGCCGATAATCACTTTACTTTTTACTGCTCTGAAAAAACGTTTTTGAATATCTACAGCCATTAAATCCAGATTGCACTATTATATCTAACGAATTATATTAGGAAAAGACATGTGGGCTTAATACACAAATAACATACCAAGGACTTTTTTTATTCCAAAATTGGTTTATAGACTTTAATTTTTAAAATTATCCGATGCTTGTGCTTAAAAAACCACCACAAGTTGTGTAAATTATTTAATTTTAACCAAGCCAACAAACATGAACCGCATCGATCGCCTTTTCGGAATCTTAACTTTATTGCAATCGCGAAAGTATCTTTCAGCAGATAAAATCTCCGAGCAATTTAACATCAGCATCCGTACGGTTTATAGAGATGTTAAGGCACTACAAGAGCAGGGAATTCCTGTTGGCTTTGAACAACCAAAGGGCTATTTCTTGGTTCAGGGATTTTTTCTCCCGCCAGTTTCCTTTAATATGGATGAAGCAAATGCATTGCTTTTAGTAGAAAGTTTGGTAAATGGTTTTGCCGATAATTCCATCCGTTCGCATTACTCAACAGCGCTTACAAAAGTTAAGGCGGTATTAAAAGCCTCTCAAAAAGAGAAGCTGGAAAATATGAACCAGCATATTAAACTACAGATTCCGGAGCGCTTGACTTTCAATTTTGAATATTTATCCACGCTTCAAAATGCCATTTCTGAGAAAAATATGGTAGAAGTAGAATATAAAAATGCTAAGGATGAGATTAGTAAACGCACTGTTGAACCCATCGGACTAATTTTTTATGCTTTTAGCTGGCATTTAATTGCTTGGTGCCACATGCGCAATCAATACCGCGATTTCAATCTGACCAGAATTATCTGTCTAAAAAATCATTGCGAACCCTTTCGAAAAACAAATCATATGCCTTTAAGTGACTATATGAGCATATTGCCTGTTAATTTTTGATAGGAAAGAGAATCAACGCATCTCACTTCTGTGGAAATAGAATTCAAATTTTTAAGTCCCTGAAATTTATTCTGCCTCTTTTTAAGAATTACATTCTTTCATAAAAGCATACGTTAATCCCCTTCTATTTTAGGAGGGGAAGGGTTGGTAAATCATTTCAAATAAAAATCAGTTTTATTTTTTACACTGCCATAGGGTTGTCACTCGTCCATCTTTTCTTTGTATAAACAAACCCGAAAACTATGAGCTTAGCTAGTTTATTATTAATGGAAATGCACCTAACTGAAACTACAAAATCAAAAAATATGGATCTTATTAAACTATTATTAAAAGAATTCGAAGCGGAATTTAAAACAACTAAAAAATTTATGGCCATTGTACCTGCTGATAAATTCGATTGGGCACCGCACGAAAAGAGTATGAAAATGAAATCGCTTGCCAGTCACATTGCCGAATTGCCAAGTTGGGTAAGTATGGCTTTAACTACTGACGGGTTGGATTTTGCTACTGCTCCGTACGAAGAAACTCCGGTAAACAGCGCTGAAGATTTGGTAAAACTTTTAGAAAAAAGCTATGAAAGTGGTAAATCTGAATTAGAAAAAGCAAGCGAAACAGATTTGGAAGGCAAATGGATTTTGCGCAATGGGGAACAAATTTTAGCTGATTATACCAAGTACGAAACCATTCGCCATGCTTTTAGCCAAACCTCACACCATAGAGCACAATTGGGAGTTTATTTAAGGTTATTGGATATTCCAATTCCAGGAAGCTATGGTCCAAGTGCTGATGATCAAAACTTTTAATTTCTTTTCCTTGGTCAGCATCAAATCTGGCCAAGGAATTCATTAGTATAACATCTTTTAAAATTGGTCGTTTATATTTGCGTTAATGAAAACAATATTTGCAATCTGCGGAAGCACGCGTGATCATTCTAGCAATCTTCAAATTATAAAAGCCATTGAAAAACTGATTCCTCAAAATTATCAGCTAAACCTTTTCGACAATATTGCTAATCTACCCCATTTCAACCCAGATCTAGATCAAAATAATCCTCCGGAAAGCGTTAAAATATTTCGAAAATCAATTGTCAATGCATGCGGAATTTTACTCTGCACACCAGAATATGCAATGGGTTTACCCGGTTCATTTAAAAATGCAATAGATTGGACGGTTTCGTCAGCATCGTTTTCTAAAAAACCAACACTTTCAATTGTAGCCTCTTCACTCGGAGAGAAATCTTTCGAATCTTTAAATCACATTTTAACCGTTTTAGAAGTTAAGCCAATTGCACAACTTATTCCTTTCGCCCGCACTAAGGTTAATCAAGAAAATGAAATTACCGATCCCGAAACATTAAAATTGCTTCAAGCCAACATTGGCCAATTTATTAATGAAATAGAAACAGGCGCATCGGTTTAGCCTTTTAGTTTATATTTGCATAAAATTAAATCTATGCAAACTTCAAGTGCAACCCGTTTAAATAAATTCATCAGCGAAAGCGGATTATGTTCTCGTCGCGAGGCGGATAGATTTATAGAAAAAGGAACAGTTTTTATCAATGGAAAAAGGGCAAAAGTTGGCGATCAGGTTTTGGCTGGAGATAAGGTTATGGTCAACGGCCATAATATCGATCCCAAAGAAGATTCAAATTTTATTCTATTAGCATTCAATAAACCCGTTGGCATCACCAGTACAACAGAATCTAACGTTAAAGATAATATTGTTGATTATGTAAATCATAGTGAGCGTATTTTTCCCATTGGCCGTTTAGATAAAGATTCTTCTGGCTTAATATTCCTCACCAATAACGGCGATATCGTTAATAAAATTTTAAGGGCGGGCAATAAGCACGAAAAGGAGTATGTGGTTACCGTAAACAAACCAATTACCGAAGATTTTATTTTCGAGATGAGCAATGGGGTACCCATTCTCGGTGTAAATACCAGAAAGTGCAAAGTACGCCAAATCAGTACATTTGTTTTTAACATCATTCTAATTCAGGGCCTTAACAGGCAAATCCGTAGAATGTGCGAACATTTTGGCTTCGAAGTAACCAAATTGGAGCGCACTCGCATTATGAACATCAACCTTAAAGGTATCCCGACTGGAGAATTTAGAGAACTTACTGAGAACGAATTGGCCAGCATTACTAAAATGGTAGAGAAATCTTCTTCAGAAGCAGTTTCTAAACCAAAAAACACAAAGAAAAAAACGAACTCTTGGGAAGAGATACCAGAACAAAGGCAAGAGCAAACAAAAAAACCATCACGACCATCAAAACCAAGCGGTCAGAAATCCTTTAGTAAAAAATCATCCGGTGGCGCATCAGCTAAATCCGCAAGTAAATCAGGTTCAGCAAATAGAAACTCGCGACCTGCAAAAGGTAAACAAACTGGAAAAGCAAATCCCAAGCAGAGAGGCAGATAGCCCTAGCAAACAGCAAATTGTAAAATTTGCCTCTTCAATCGAGTGCAACGTGCATTAACCTTTCAGCTTAAAAGCTTTTTAAGTACCTTTGCAACAAATGGTAACAGCAAAAAAACTCGATATCCGCTCATTAGATTTGCCTCAGTTGCAACAGCATCTTACGGCCATGCAACAACCTGCGTTTAGGGCTAAGCAAATCTATCAGTGGCTTTGGGAAAAATCTGCTACCAGTTTCGAAGAAATGAGCAATCTTTCTAAAGATTTGCGAAAAGTATTAGATGAAGGTTTTGCCATAAACGCAGTTCAGGTCAACAATTCCCAGTTTAGTAACGATCACACAATAAAAAATACATTTCGCTTAGCAGATGGAAACATTGTTGAGGGCGTTTTGATTCCATTAGAAGACCGTATGACAGCCTGCGTAAGTTCTCAGGTTGGTTGCAGTTTAACTTGCAAATTCTGTGCTACCGGATATATGGATCGTAAAAGAAATCTAAATGCCGATGAAATTTATGACCAAGTTGTCTTAATAGATAAGCAAGCAAAGCAGAATTACAACAACCCACTTACCAATATTGTATATATGGGTATGGGCGAACCCTTGCTTAACTACGCAAATGTATTGAAATCAATCGAGCGCATTACTGCTCCCGATGGTTTAAATATGAGCTACAAACGCATTACGGTGTCTACTGCAGGTATCGCAAAAATGATCAAAAAACTGGGCGATGATGGAGCCAAGTTTAATCTTGCACTTTCGCTCCATGCAGCTGATGATCAGAAACGTAATGAAATTATGCCCATTAACGAGGCCAATTCATTAAAAGCATTAGCTGAGGCACTTAAATATTATTTTGCAAAAACAAAAAATCCAGTTACCTACGAGTATATCGTTTTTAATAATTTTAACGACGAGATTTCTGATGCAATGGATTTAGCCAAGTTCTGTAAACATATACCTTGTAAAGTAAATCTAATCGAATATAATCCAATTTCATTCGCAGATTTTACCAATGCAGAAGGGGATAAGATAGATGCATTTGCAAACTACTTAAAAGGCCAGGGCATTACCACAAATATCCGTCGCAGCCGAGGTAAGGATATCGACGCTGCATGCGGTCAGTTAGCTGTTAAGGAAAGCTAACTTTGCAGTATTTCAAATTTTTGGTAAAGCATATACAGCAATAATTAAGGAGGCTTCGGTCCCGCTATACACTACAATCTTTTTGGCATTTCTCCTTTAATAAAAGTTTTCTTTAACCAAAAAGGATTTTCGTTGCTCTCGGGTTTAGAAACTAAATGGCTAGTGAGTTAACTTGCAAAACTAAATGCCACACGCTTTCAAATTGATGCATGATTACGAACAATAATCAAATAAAAAAACCCGGCAGTTGTTACTACAGGGTTTCTTTCTTTCTGCCAAAGGCAGTTTAAGATTTGGCATCGACCTACTCTCCCACGTGTTACCGCAGTACCATCGGCTCTGGTGGGCTTAACTGCTCTGTTCGGAATGGGAAGAGGTGGACACCACCGATATAGACACCTAAATATTTTTATATCGATTCAATATTTCAAATTAATTGCCATGGTAAACATTCGCTGTTAATTGCCCATAGTCTTGTAACCAGAAAAACCCTGCAGTTGTTACTACAGGGTTTCTGATAATCTGCACTTATGCAGTTTAAGATCTGGCACCGACCTACTCTCCCACGTGTTACCGCAGTACCATCGGCTCTGGCGGGCTTAACTTCTCTGTTCGGAATGGGAAGAGGTGGACACCGCCGATATAGGCACCTGAATATT